>Ga0182741_1000188_pt1 | contig 96784 bp, 135 predicted proteins | sample eDN5th37CBELigOP_FD_128874 | JGI IMG/M metagenome (GOLD analysis project Ga0182741, IMG submission 128874) | Enriched Organic Plus compost microbial communities from Emeryville, California, USA - eDNA 5th pass 37_C BE-Lig OP (version 2) (version 2) ...
CACGCCGATGCCCTGCGTCCCCTCGAGCAACTTGATGACAACGGGCGCTCCGCCCACGCTCTCGATCGCGGGGCGCACATCGGCACGGTTGCGCACGAACGCCGTCGCCGGCATGTCGATGCTGTGCCTGGTGAGGATCTGCGTCGCGCGCAGCTTGTCGCGCGCGTTCGCGATGCCGTTCGCCGTGTTCGGGGTGTACACGTCCATCTGCTCGAACTGGCGCACCACGGCCGTGCCGAAGTACGTGATGGAGCTGCCGATGCGGGGCAGGATCGCGTCGTAGTCGCTGAGGAGCTTGCCCCGATACCTGAGGTCGGGCTCTTCAGGATTGGCGAGGTCGATCGCGAACTTCAACGTGTTGAGCACGAGCGCCCGATGCCCGCGATCCTCGGCCGCGGCCTTGAGCCGCTGCGTCGAGTAGGCGTGAGGGGCACGCGAGAGAATCGCAAGTTTCACGAGGTTACCTGCCAAGATAGATGCGTGAGTGAACCACACCATTCAAGCACTTTCACGGGCTGGCGTGAATGGGTCGCGTTGCCCGAGATCGGCGTGTCGTGGTTGAAAGCGAAAATCGATACCGGTGCGCAGACATCAGCGCTGCACACCACCTCCGTCGACGAGTTCGAGCGTGACGGCGTCGACTGGGTGAGGTTCACCGTGCATCCCTGGCAGGACAGCGAACTCGACGAGGCGATCGTGGAGCGCCCGGTGCACGACCGGCGAATCATCCGCAGTTCTTCGGGACACGCACAGCAACGGCTGGTGGTGCTGCTAGATGTGGTGCTGTGCGGGCGTACCATCACGACCGAGGTGACGCTCACCAGCCGAGAGGAGATGGTGTTTCGCATGCTGATCGGCCGCCAGGCGCTGCGCCAGGGCTTCGTCGTCGACCCGGCGGCGTCGTATCTCGGCGGGCACCCCGATCGAGCCACGCTCAGACGGAATCGCGGTCGCTGATGTCGGTTTCGGAGCTTTCTGCCAGCACCCAGAATTACCTGAAGGCGGTGTGGAGCCTCACCGAGTGGTCGGACGACCCCGTCACCCCGTCCCTCATCGCCGAGCGCACCCAGTTGAAGATGTCGTCGGTGTCGGACGCGGTGCGCAAGCTCACCGCGCAGGGCCTGCTCGACCATGCGCCGTACGGGGCGGTGGAGCTGACCGAGCTCGGGCGCTCCTACGCGGTCGCGATGGTTCGCCGGCACCGGTTGATCGAGACATTCCTGGTGCGCATGCTGGGCTACAGCTGGGATCAGGTGCACGACGAGGCCGAGCACCTGGAGCACGCGGTCAGCGACTTCATGATCGAGCGGATCGACGAACTCCTCGGCCGCCCGGCCCGGGACCCACACGGCGACCCGATCCCCCGCTCCGACGGCACGGTGCAGGTACCGCCCGCGACGCAGCTCGGGACCGAGCATCTCGGCCGGGAGGTCACCGTCGAGCGCATCAGTGACGACGACCCGAAGCTGCTGCAGTTCTTCGAGGATCGCGGCATCGTCTTGGGCGCGCGCATCGCCGTGAGCGAGGGCGAACCCTACTCAGACTCCCTGCGGGTGCGCGTCGACGGGGCCGATGCCCCGATCGCGTTGGGTGCCGCGGCGACGAGCGCCCTGTACGTTTCGGCCGTATAGACGCCAATGGGCGGCGAGGCTCTGCCCCACCGCCCATCGTCGACCGAATGCTAGAGCGCGCGAATCGTCGCGGCCTGCGGGCCCTTCGGGCCCTCTTCGATCTCGAATTCGACCTTCTGGTTTTCTTCAAGGTTTCGGTGACCGAAACCCACGATCGCGCTGTAGTGCGCGAACACATCGCGAGATCCATCATCGGGCGCGATGAAGCCGAAGCCCTTGCCGGAGTCGAACCATTTGACAGTGCCGGTGGCCATGTTGTCTTTCCTTACATTACTTGCGGACCGTACACACGATCCAGGTGATCCCGACGATCTGGTCGACGGGCGATCTGGGGGCCGGGTGCGCGGGATGCGCGATCCTCGGCCAGAGCGAGCCTGTGGGCGAAGCGCACGAACCTCACATGTGCGCGGACTTTCGAATTTCAACAGCGCAAAAACTAGGCGCCTCGTTCAGCTTATCGTGCCAGCGCCAACTCGGCCAGTGCAGATTGATCGACCCGTGTGTCGGGGCGACTCAGACTATTCAGACTATGCGGCCTGACCGGCGACCAGTTCGATCCAGCCGTCGGTGTGCGAGTGGGCGGATTGCGCATCCAGCACGAGCAACGTAGACGTTTCGGGCATCGCAACCGCGGTGACGAGATCGTGCGGCCGGTACGCGCCGCGGGTGCCCTGCCGCGAGGATCGATCCGGCAGCGCGCCAGCCCCCGACCTGGGGCAGCCGTGCACGCCGTCGATCAGAGTGATGCGGTTCGCGCCGCGCCGGGGCATTTCGGCAAGAAACTGCTGCGCTTCGTCGACGCTCGCGCAATTCTCAATGAGCGCGGCGAGCCAGAGGTGCATCGGCACGGCCCCGGTCTCGTGCGTCGACCTCGCCTGTTCGCTCACGAACGCGGCAAGACCCCGAGAATTCACGGCGACCCTCGAGAGCGTCCCCACCTCGGTGACCCCCACGTAGGAGTAGCGCCCTCCCGAGACGGCCTGCGTGTGCCAGGCGGGTGCGAGGTCCTCGAGCCAGGTCCAGGACGGTGCCTCATCGTCGGGGTCGCCCACCTCAAGCCCCGGCACATTGCCGCGGTCGGCGGGGAGGCAACCGAGCGACAGCAGGAGCTCGGTGCCCGAGTTGAGCGCCACCGCCCGCCACGCCGGCACGCCTGCTCCGTCGGCGAGTCCGCGGAGCTCCTCCGCGTACCGCGAGTCCCAGTCCGCGATGGCCGCGAACGTCTGCTCGGCCGCTTCCTGCACCGCTTCGACGTCGAGCCCGTAACTTCTGAACTCCGCCTCCTGGTGGGCGCAGGCCTCGGTGAGGCGATCACCGAGCAGTGCCGCGCGCTGGACGCCGCGCTCGTAGAAGTTGTCCGATGAGACCGGCACGTGAACTCGAGTCGACATTGACATCTCCTTCGTCGCTGCGTGCGTGCGCGGTGGGCGCACCTGTTCTTCGATCCAGTCTCACCCGCGAGGGGTAGTACTTGGAAATGCCAATTCGTGATGCTGCTATAAACTTTCGGCATGGACTACCGGCACCTCGAGGCGTTCAACGCCGTGGCGACGCACGGTTCGGTGACCGCCGCGGCGAAGGCGCTGCACATGACGCAGCCCGCGCTGTCGCGCCAGATCGCGCGCCTCGAGCAGTCGCTCGGGCTTCGCCTGTTCAAGCGCGACGCGAGCGGTATGCGGCTGACGATGCCCGGGGAGACCCTGCTTCGGCTCTCCTCCGACATCTCATCGAAGATGCGGGAGGCGGACAACCTGATGGCGTTCCGCTACAGCGGGACCACGCCGTTCCGGCTGGCCGCGGCCCCCGTCACGCTCGACTCGGTCGTTGCCGAGTACATCGCGGCGGTCGCCCCTCCCATTGACGACGCGATCGCCGTGCCGATCCAGGAGGCCGACGCGCTCCTCGACCGCGACGTCGACATGGTCATCACCTCGCGAAAACCCCCGTCGCACCGCGCGCACGCGATCGTCTACACGACGCAGGTCTATCTGCAGGCACCGGAGTCGGTGATGGAGTCGCTGCCGGCCGAGCGTCGCGGCGCGCTCGAGGATCACGGCTCCCTGCAGCTCATCGTTCCCTTCAGCGGCCTGACGACCGTGTTGCACGACCGGGCCGCCGCGCTCGGCCAGAGCATCGTGCTGCGGGACGTTGCCACTGGACACATCGCGCAGGCCCTCGCGTCGAACGGGCACGGGCTCGCCGTCGTCTCCGAGTGGCCGACCTTCGGGCTGAGCAGCGTGCCCGCGACGCTCGGCGGAGACGAGCTGTATGTCAGCGTCTACGCCTCGTGGAACCGGGACCACTACGCCGCCGCCGAGCTCCGCCGACTCGCCGAGGACATGAACGCCTGGGCCAGCGCGGTCGCGCCCATCACCGGTTACCGCGGCCCCGTCAGCCAGTACCCGCCCCGCCCATCGAGCGAGTAGGCTCCCAATCACGACAACCACACAGAAAGTGAGCCCCGTTGAGCGACGAAGTCCGGTCCGCACTGTCAGGAATCGAAGAGATCGCCGGAGGTGTGTCCTCCAGCGTGCATCCACTCGACGACCTCGACGTTGCGCTGCTTTCCGCCCTCGCAGAGGATGCACGAGCGTCCCAGCGCGCGCTCGCAAAACTCCTCGGTGTCTCCACACCGACCGTGAGCGAGCGGATGACCCGACTCGAGCGCGCCGGGGTGATCCGGGGCTACACCGCTGAGATCGACTGGGCCGCTGTGGGCTTCGGCGAAACCGTGTACATGACCGTCAGCGCCGTCGCCGACTACGACGTGGCGGACATCATGCGTCGACTTTGGGAGATACCCGAGGTCGAAGAGGTGCACCTTGTCACCGGCGAGCTCGACCTGCTGGTGCGTCTGCGCGTGCGCGGGAGTCAGCACCTGAAGCAATTGATGATGAGCCGCCTGTGGCAGATCCCCGGCATTCAGCGAAGCGTCACGATGACCTCGGTCGTCGAGATGCCGCACAAGAACTTCAGCGCGGATCTGCTGCGATCCATGCGCGAACCCGCAGACACGAACACGGCTCAGGAACAGAACCACACCGCGGGGCGTTAAAGTTTCGTCCGCATGCAATAACGCAAATGTAAGATTTTTACGGTGCGCGCTTAGATTTAATAACACCAGGAGCGCGGTTGACTTTGTCATGTAAGAATGTGAGGCATGCACAACGAGCACCCCCACGCGGCGTATCCCGACGAAGAGCACCAGTTCGAGACGTCGACCCAGCAGAGCCCGCCGACGACGAACTCGCGTCCGCTGACGGCGTCCTCCGGTGACTCGGCGCTCAGAGAGATCTCGCAGCGCGTGCTCTGGCTCGCCACCTCGATGATCGATGCCGCGAACCGCGGCCGGCCGAGCACCGACGGGGTGAAGGTCGGCGGGCACCAGGCCTCCTCGGCGTCAATGGTCGGCATCATGACCGCGCTCTGGTTCTCGGAGTTGACCTCGCTGGATCGGGTGTCGGTGAAGCCGCACGCCTCCCCCGTGCTGCACGCCATCAACTACCTGCTCGGCGACCTTGACGAGCAATACCTGCCGACGCTGCGGTCACTTGGCGGCCTGCAGCCGTACCCGTCGCGCACCAAGGACCCCGACACGGTGGACTTCTCGACCGGGTCGGTCGGCATCGGCGCGACCGCACCGATCTGGGCGGCGCTCTCGCACCGCTACCTCAGGGACCGCTTCCCCGACACGCCACCCGCCGGGAGGTTCATCTCGCTGCTCGGCGATGCCGAGATGGACGAGGGTGCCGTGTGGGAGGCGATCATCGACCCGGAGGTGCGGCAGCTCGGCGAGGTCGTCTGGATTGTTGACCTGAACCGGCAGTCCCTCGATCGCGTCATTCCCGACGTGCAGATCCAGCGGCTCCGGGGCATGTTCGCGGCAGCCGATTGGCAGGTGCTCACCTGCACCTGGGGCCGCGCCCTGCAGGCGGTGTTCGCGCAGCCGGGCGGCGAGGTCTTCGAGCATCGCATGCGCACCATGCCCAACGAGGAGTACCAGCGCATCCTCCGCGCACACCCGGAGGAGGTGCGCGGTCGCCTGCTCGCGGGCATGCCGGCGCACAACGCCGCAACGGTCGAAGCGCTGCTGTCGGGGTTCGATGACCTCGCACTGGCCGATCTCGTGCGCGACCTCGGCGGTCACGACCTCGAAGAGCTGCAGAACACCTTCAATCAGATCGACGACTCCCGGCCCACGGTGATCTTCGCCTACACGATCAAGGGCCGCGGGCTCGCGATCGAGGGGCACCCGAGCAACCACTCTGCACAGTTGACGGCCGGTCAGATGCAGGAACTGGCGGAAGCGTCGGGCATGTCGCTCGATGACCCGTGGCAGCGGTTCGAACCCGGCTCCGACGCGGCCGAGATCTGCGCGAAGACCGCCCTGCGCCTGCGGCGCGCACCGCTCGAACAGCGGGCGATCGCCGAGGTTCCGACCGAGTTCGAGTGGCGACACAAGGCGGTCACCTCGACGCAGGCCACACTCGGGCACTTCCTCTCCGACCTGCGCCGTGCGACACCGGAGGTGGCCGCGCGCGTGGTCACGACGAGTCCGGACGTCGCAAGCTCGACCAACCTCGGCGGCTGGATCAACAAGAGCGGCGTCTGGTCGCTCGCCGGCCGACAGGACTGGTTCGCTGACGACACCGACCGCGTGCTCAAATGGCACGAGGACTCCGGCGGTCAGCACATCGAGCTCGGCATCGCCGAGGTCAACCTGGTGTGTCTCGCGGCCGAGCTGGGACTGGCCGGCTCCCGGTGGGGGCAGCCGCTCATCCCGATCGCGACGATGTATGACCCGTTCATCAATCGTGCGCTCGAACCCTGGACGTTCGGCATGTACGCGGGCGGGCGCTCGATCGTCGTCGGCACCCCCTCGGGCGTCACGCTCTCACCGGAGGGCGGCGCGCACCAATCGATCAACACCCCGTCGGTGACGCTCGAGATTCCGACGCTCACCAGTTGGGAGCCCGCGTTCGCTCAGGACTTCGAGTGGACGATGCTCGAGGCCATTCGGGGCGTCGCCGACCCCGACGGGGGCTCCGCGTACTTCAGGCTCTCGACCAGGCCGGTGGATCAGTCCCTCGCGCGGATGCCCGAGGATCCGCTGCTGCGGGAGCGCCGCCGACAGGAGGTGATCTCGGGCGGGTACCGCCTGAGCGCGCACGCTGCCGCCGACGACCAGGTCACCCTGGTTGGCGCAGGCGCGATCATGCCCGAGGTGCTCGCCGCGGCCGATCACCTCGCCTCGCTCGGAGTTCGCGCAGGCGTCGTGTGCGTCACCAGCCCCGGGCTGCTGTTCAAGGCGCTGCGGGAGCGTGACCGGCTCGCGGCCAGCACGCGCTCCTCGATCCTCGACCGCCTGTTCCCCGCGGCGCACCCGGCCCCGCTCGTGACGGTGATGGACGCCCACCCGCACACGCTCGCGTTCCTCGCTGGGGTGCGCGGCGATCGGGTTCGCACGCTCGGCGTGACGGAGTTCGGCCAGGGTGCAAGCGTCGCTGATGCGCACCGCATCCACGGCATTGACGCTGATGCGATCACGTCGGCGGCGCTCGATATGACGCGGTAGCCGCCGGGTGCCTGCTCGGTGCCGTCGCCTGCCGTGGCGGTGGCGGCACCGGGCGGTGCCCGGCTCAAGCTACCGGCTCACGCTCCCGGCTCACGCTCGATCCGGCAGCGCGGCGTGGAGCGCGAGCGCTCGGTGCATCTCGTTCGTGACGATCATGAGCCCCTCGTCGACGCCCATGCCGGGCTTGGCGAGCATCTGCGTCACGCCCGTTGCGAGCCCGATGTGCGTCGTCACCCGCGCGGACTGGTCCGTCTCGGCGCAGGTGCCGCCGAGCACCGTGCCGATGCCGAATTTCTGGCAATCGAGGATCGCGTCGACCGTGTGGTGCACCGACCCGAGGTCGGGTGTCTTGATCTGAATCAGATCGACCGCGCCGCGCTCGGCGAAGAGGTGAATGTCCTCGGCGGTGTTCGCCCACTCGTCGGCGATGATGCCCACTTTCGCGCCCCGCTCGCGCAGCCGAGCGGTCAGGCTCGTGTAGAGCTCGATCTGGTCGTCGCGGTTCTCGGCGTGGAACGGGTGCTCGATGCGCAGCTCGTGCGCGCCGGCCGCGGCCTCCATGCGGTGCAGGATCTCGACGGCCGTCGCGATGTCGCCGCCAGCGACAACGCCCAACTGACCGTACAGGTCGAGGTGGATCACGGGAACGTAGTCCGGGCTCGTGCGCAACTGCGCCACGCGCTGCACCAACCACTCGATGTACTCGACGATCCTGTCGCCGTGCTCGCCGACGAGGTCGGGGGTGTTGATCAGGCCGTGCGGGATCACGCTCACCGATTTGAGGATCATCTTGTCGGCGTTCGCGTACCGGTCGTCTCCGGTCTGCGCGTACAGCGGCACGGCGCGGATCGGCCGGTCCAGCTGCCACTCGTCGCGCACGACGCGCGCCATGATGTGGTGCCCGGCCGCGTGGGAGGCAGCGTCGAGCAGCGCCTGCGAGACACCGTAGGCCGCCGCACGGCCGAGACCGGCCTCGGCGATCAGCGCTTCGGCGCGCTCAGCCGCCGCGCGGAACGCGGTCACGTCGAGCCCGATGAGCGCGGGTGCAAGGTCGTTTCGAAACGCGGCCGCCAGCGTCTCCGCGTGGAACCTCGGCTCCCGCCCCCCGACACCGGTGTATTGCACGCTCGCGCAATCGCCGCGGGCGATGTAGCCGTCGTCGAGCACCAGCATCACTGAGACCGACTGCGCGGGCTCGCGCACCTGCGAAAACCCCGGGGTCTGTGGTTCGCCAACATAGGCGTTGCCGTCGCGCTTCGCGCCGGCCTTGATCGCGGCCTGATCGTCGAAGAAGAAGCCGCCGAAGCCCTCGGAGACGATCACCTGGGCAATGGATCTGCGCGTCATGCCTGCTCCCCCTCGAATCGCGCCGTCGCCACCATGGTTTTCGTGCCGCCGCTGTACGCGGCAAGGCCCAGCACCTCGGGTTCGTCGCTGGTGCGCACGCGCAACTGCACGGGGTCGCCGTCGAATGCGGGCGCGACCGAGCGGAACCCGAACCCGGTGATGCGGGACCCTGGGCGGGCCTGCTGCGCGGCGTCCGCGAGCCACATGGCCTGCATGGGTCCGTGCACGACGAGCCCAGGGTACCCTTCGACACCGGTGGCGTAGTCGCGGTCGTAGTGGATGCGGTGCGCGTTGTAGGTGATTGCGGAGTAGCGGAACAGCACGGGCGTCGCCGTGGAGCGCTCCCCAGCCCAGATGGCGTCGTCGTCGAGGTCGGGCGCGATGGTGCGTTCGACGCTACCGGTGCTGGCGTGCTTGTACACGATGTCCTGCCGGTCGCGGATGCGCCCCTCGGCTCCGACCACCTCGTGCTCGACCGTCACGAACAGCAGGCTGCCGCTGCGCCCGACCTTTTCCACCACGTCGGTGACCCGTGAGGTGCGGGTGAGGGTTTCTCCGATCACCGGTCGCCCCTCGACGCTCACCTTGCCTCCGGCGTACATGCGCCTGCGCCCGTCGAGCGGAGGCAGAAAGCCCCCGGTGCGCGGGTGGCCGTCCGCAGACATCTGCGCCTGCGGGAACTTCGGCAGAAACGCGAGCCAGTGCCAGAGCACCGGGAGCGCGTCGCCGTCGGCGGGTGCCGGGCCGGCCGAGTCGAAGAGGTCGTGCAGTGACCCGGCGCTGAACGCGGTGACGCGATCCTCGACCACCTCAGTGGAGGGCTGCCACTCGCTCATGATTGCTCCCCCGAGCCGGCCGCGGGCTTGCCGAATGCGCCGCCGCGCTCCGCCTCTCCGAACTGCTCCTCGGTGATGCCGGCGAGCTCCGCGAGCACCTGGCGGGTGTGCTCGCCGCGGCGCGGCCCCCGCACGGCGGGCTTGCGCTCGGTGCCGACCTTCACCGGGGAGGCGATAGTCTTGACCGTGCCGTAGAGCGGGTGCTCCGCCTCGAGGATCATCTCGCGTGCCGCGACGTGCGGATCCTGGAACGCCTGCTCGACCGTGTTGACCTCCCCTGCGGGCACGGCGGCCGCGGTCAGTGCGCCCACCCAGTGGGCGACCGGCTTCGTCAGGAAGATCGCATCGAGGATCTCGAGCAGCGCCTCGGAGTTCCGCTGCCTGGCCGAGAGCGTCGCATAGTCGGGGTCGGTCGCCAGGTCGGGGCGCTCGATGACCTCCGTGATCCTCGTCCAGAACTTCTCTTTCGCGGCCGCGATCACGAACCAACCGTCTGCGGCCTCGAACGCCTGGAACGGCACGATCGAGGGATGCGCCGAGTGGTGCGTGCGCTTCGGCTGGAAGCCGGCGTTCAGGTGCCACACCCCCGGGTAGGTCAGCATCGCGAGCCCGGTATCGAAGAGGCTGACGTCGCAGTCCATGCCGACGCCGTCGCGCTTGGCGGCCCACAGCCCCGACATGAGCGCCAGTGCGGCGACATAGCCGGTGGAGAAATCGACGATCGACAGACCCGACTTGGTCGGCGGGCCGTCGGGTTCCCCGGTGATGTCCATCCAACCGGTGAGGCCCTGGATCACGTAGTCGTACCCGGGCTCGGCGCTGCGCGGCCCGGTCATGCCGTAGCCGGACAGCGAGCAGCACACGATGGCCGGGTTCAGGTGCTTGAGGTCGTCGTAGGTGATGCCGATCTTCGCGGGCACGTCGCCGCGCATGTTCGAGAACACGCCGTCGCTCACCTTCACCAGTTCCTCGAAGATCTTGCGACCCGCGTCGGTGTTGAGGTCGAGACTGATCGACTTCTTACCGCGGTTGAAGGTTTCGAAGAACAGCGAGTCCTCGCCCTCGTAGAACGGCGGCACGTAGCGCCCGACGTCCCCGCCGTAGCTCGGCTCTTCGATCTTGATGATCTCGGCCCCGAGGTCGGCGAGGTGCGAGGTGCCGAACGGGCCGGCCCCGAACTGCTCGAGTGAAAGTATGCGCACACCTTCCAGTGGTAGCGGCATGGTGAAACTCCTTTGGGACGGTTGAGAAGTGCTGCGCGTGCGGCGCTAGACGGACTCGCTGACCAGTTGCAGCTCGGTGAACGAGAGGATGCCCTCGATGCCGCCCTCGTAGCCGATGCCGCTGTTGCCGAGGCCGCCCAGCGGGGTGTCGGGAAGCGACGGTGAGAGCTGGTTGATGCCGAAGTTTGCGACCTCGACCTCGTCGACTACTCGCTTACGAACGGCGAGGGAGTCGGTGAACAGGTAACCGGTGAACGAGTACGGGTTCTGGTTCGCGAGGCGGATCGCCTCGTCAAGGTCGTCCACCGAAACGACGGCCGCGATCGGGCCGAACGGCTCCTCGCTCATGATCGTCGCATCCTCGGGCACGTCGGCCAGCACGGTCGGCTCGAAGTAGAAGCCGTCCCGGTCGAGCTGCTTGCCGCCGGTGACGAGGCGCGCTCCCCTGGCCACGGCGTCGTCGGTGAGCGCGACCAGCGCGTCGACGCGCTGCTGGCCGGCCACGGCCCCCATGGTCACGCCCGCATCGTTGCCGTGCCCGACGACGTACGAGGCCGCCTTGGCCGCGAGCGCCTCGACGAACCGCTCGTACAGGCTCGAGTGCACGTAGTACCTGCTCGGTGCGACGCACGACTGCCCGGCGCTGCCGAACTTCGCGGGCGAGGTGATGTCGATCACCCGGTCGATGTCCGCGTCTTCCCAGATGATCGTCGGCGCGTGGCCGCCCAGTTCGAATACCGTGCGGGTGAGGTGCTTCGCAGCGAGCGACGCGAGGATCTTGCCGACCCGCGTCGACCCGGTGAAGCTGACGGCCTTGACCTCGGGCGACTCGAGCAGCTGCTCGGTGACCGCGGCGGGGTCGCCGAACACCAGGTTGACGACGCCTTTCGGCACGCCCGCCTCATCGAGAATCTCGACGAGGAGACGGGAGATGGCGGGGGTGAACTCCGATGCTTTCATGACCACGGTGCACCCGGCGGCGAGCGCCGCGCCGAGCTTGCGGGATGCGATCACGGCGGGGAAGTTCCAGGCGTTGATGAGCAGGGCGACGCCGAGCGGGACGGGAGTGGAGTATCGGCGGCTACCGACGGCGAGCCCCGGGTAGCTGTTGCCCTGCAGCCGGCCGGCCTGCTCCCCGTTCCAGGCGAGCGTGTCGATGGCGCGCTGAATCTCGCCGCGGGCGTCGGCCTGCGTCTTGCCGGTTTCGAGCAGGATCGTGGCCGCAGCCTCGTCCATGCGCTCGCGCAGCAGCTGCGATGCGCGCACGAGGATCGCCCCGCGCTCGATGGCAGTTTTCGCCTTCCAGGCCGGGAACGCTGCGCTCGCGGATTGCAGTGCGGCGTCGACCTGTGCGGGGGACGCGAGGCTCACGCGCCCGACCGTCTGGCCGTTGCCCGGGTCGACGTTGTCTTGCGTGCCGGCCTCGCCGATGACCCACTCGCCACCGATGAAGAGGTCGGCGTCCATGCGCGCCCTAGCGGACATACGATGCACCGTTCACGTCGATGGTGGTGCCGGTGGCATGCTTTGCAAGACCGGTTGCCAGGAAGCAGATGATGTTCGCGAGATCCTGCGGCTGCGCGACCTCGCCGAGGCCGGTCTGCTCGGCCGCTACCTCGATGCCGACGGTGTCGCGGAAGAGGTGGTTGAACGAGGTGTCGACGTAGCCGGGCGCAATGTTGAACGCGGTGACACCCTGACGGCCGTAGTTGCGCGCGATGGTGCGCGTCATGGGCACGATGCCCCCCTTGGCGGCCGCGTAGTGCCAGTAATCGGGATCCTCGCCGCGGAATGCCGCGCGGGACGCGAGGTTGATGATGATGCCGTCGGTGGGCTGCTCGATGAAGGTGGCGACGGCCTCCTTGCACAGGATCGCGGGGGCCTTAAGGTTGACGGCGTGCGAGAGGTCCCACACGCGGAGCCACTCGTCGAGGTCGGCGTCGGCCGGTGCCTCGGGGTAGATGCCCGCGTTGTTGATGAGCACGTCGATGCGGCCGTGCACGGCGAGGGCATCCTTCCACAGCTGGGAGGTCGCGTGCGGGTCGGTGAGGTCGGCGGTCAGCGGGGTGGCGTTCTCCCCCAGCTCGGCTGCGAGTGCCTCGATCGCCTCGCGGTTGACGTCGTGGATGAGGGCCTTGCCTCCCTGCGCGATGATCGTGCGGGATACCGCCGAACCGATCCCGCCAGCAGCACCGGTGACGAGAACTATACGATCGTCAAGCTGAGACATAATGTGCCTTTCAATAGGGTAATTTGTTGCTGGTATAACTTTATGCTTTGGCATATGTTGATTGCAACTACTTGCAATAGTCGAAAATCTCGTCTGATTGAATACTATCGTGTGAGAAGTCTCTGTTGAAGACCCGGTCGCACCCCATGCGATAGTTTGAGTAGGCGAATCGAAGGAGCTTTCATGTCTGAACCCCCCATGCGCTCACTGGGTGACCACGTAGCCCCCTCGCCGCCCCCGGCCGAACTCGACGCCATCGATGTCACGCTCCTTCGGGAGCTCTCCAAGGACGCCCGAGCACCGCAGCGCAGCCTGGCGAATGTGCTGGGCATGTCCTCCCCCGCCGTGGCCGACCGCATGGCGCGCCTGAAGGCGCGAGGCGTCATTCGCGGCTACAAAGTCGACATCGATTGGGCCGCCCTCGGTTTCTCGACGGTCGCGATCATCTCGGTGACCGCCGCCGCGGGTCACGATCAGAGCGTGATCGTCGAGCGCCTCCAGGCGATCGCCGGAGTCGAGAACATCATGATCGTCACCGGCGGATCGGACATGCTCGTGCGCGTGCGAGCGCGAGGCTTCGACGACCTGCGCAGCATTCTCGCTCGCGAGATCTGGACCATCGAGGGTGTGCAGCGCACCGAGTCATTCATCTCGATCATCGGCATCGATCCCGAAGACGCCGAGTCGCGCCTGATCGATCGCATTCTCGAGGGACACTAGCGCCACCCGCGCATCGATTGGCCGGTGCGCTTCGCGCGAGGATCACCGGCGGTCGGCAGGGTTCGCGCGAGGATCACTGGCGGTCGGCGCGCTTCACGCGAGGATCGTCTGGTCGGCAGGGTTCGCGCGAGGATCCTCCACCCGGCCGGGCCGGATGGAGGATCCCTGTGCTTCCGCGGGTGCCGCGCGCTCCCGGGCGGCACCCCAGGACACTACGCCGCGAACCTCGCCTTGCGCCTGGCGAGCACCGCCGGTGCGGTCTCCCGAATCACGAGCACCACGATCAGGGTGATGACGCTCGCCGCCATGACGTAGTAGGCCGGCACCATCGAGTCGCCGGTCGCGCCGACGATCGCCGTCAGCACGAGCGGAGCGGTGCCACCGAAGAGCGCGAGCGCGATGTTGTAGCTCAGGCCCACGGCCGAGTTGCGGATCTCGGTCGGGAACTGCTCGACGTAGGCCGTCTGCGCGACGCCGCCCATCATCGAGAGCACGGTGACCATGATGAGGTTTCCGACGAGCGCCTGCCAGAACGCACCGCCCGAGATGAGCGCGAAGATCGGCCACGCCAGCGCAATCATCAGCACGCAGAAGGTGGCCATCATCGGCTTGCGGCCGACCTTGTCGGAGAGCGAGCCCATGATCGGAATGAGCACAATGTAGAACACGAGCGCAATCGTGGTCACGGTGAGCGCGGTGCCCAACGGGTGGCCGACCGTGACCGTCAGGAACGTCGTCATGTAGGTCATCACGATGTAGGTGGAAACCGTGTACGCGAGCACGAGGCCGACCACCGTCAGGCTCTGCTTCCAGTAGGAGGTGACGGCGAGCTTGAGCGGCTTCGTCTCCGCGCGCACCTCTTCGGAGATGTTCTCGTACTCCGGGGTCTCTTCAAGCTTCGAACGCACGTAGAGGCCGATCGCGCCGAGCAGGCCGCCGACGATGAAGGGGACGCGCCACCCCCACTCGTTCATGGTGTCGACCGAGACGGCGTTCGCGATGATCGCGCCGGTCGCCGACCCCATCGCCACACCGAGCATCGCGCTCATCTGCACGACGCTGCCGAAGAGGCCCTTGCGCTTCTCCGGAGCGTGTTCGACGAGGAAGACCGAGGATCCGCCGTACTCGCCGCCGGCCGAGAAGGCCTGCACGAGTCGCGCGATGATCAGCAGAATGGGGGCGAGCACCCCGACGGTGCCGTAGGTCGGCAGGAAGCCGATCGCGAGCGTCGCCACGCCCATCATCACAACGGCCCAGGCGAGTGCCCGCTTGCGGCCGACCTTGTCGCCCCAACGCCCGAAGATGATGCCGCCGAGCGGACGCATCGCAAACGACGCCGCGAAGACGACGAACGTCGCGAGCAGGCCCGCCGTCGGGTCCTCGGATGGGAAGAAGTTCAGTGCGATCGGTGCCGCCAGCAGACCGTAGATGCCGTAGTCGTAGAACTCGACGAGGTTGCCGATGCCACCCCCAACCAGCGTTCGTATCTGTCCGGGTTTCTTGACACCGCTTTCGACGGTGTCAGCATGGGTTGTGCTCATGAGTGCAGCTCCTTTGCGTGGGGTAATCATGATGCGTTGAGTGGAAGTTAAAACTCGTGATGGTCCTGATCGGGGCCTCGGCACTTGGTCGAGGCCCCGATCGATCCCCGGGCTGAGCTCACTCAGCCGTTCAGCTGTTCGCCGCGAGTCGTGCGGCCGGCATGTTCGGTTGTGGTTCTGGGATCAGCGCTCGCTTTCTATCGCAGCGATCTCGGACGCGAAGCGCTCGCGCGCGGTCGCGATCTGAGCCGCATCGGCTGCGACGCGCGGGAAGCCCTCAGGGAGCTCCTCGAGCACGCTGCCGATGATCTTGTGCTTGCGATCATTCCGATCGACGATGTCTGCGCTGAACAGCGCATCGATCATCCGGTCGTACTGGGCGATCTCGAACACCTCGTCCCAGCGGTCGCGCTCCGGCCCGACCGGCGAAACGCCTTCGCGCGGTGTCGCGCGGAGCGCTTCGGTCGCGGGGAGGTCCACGACGCCGTTCTCGTCGAGGACGACGCCGTAGTCCTTGGCCGCGCTTTCGACGGTCACGCGACGGCGGCGCACGTCGCTGCTGACGGCCTCGATGTCGCGCTCGAAGGGGTCGCCGTAGCCGCCGGCACCGGGGGTGAGCAGGGTCACCGTGTCACCCTTGGCGAGCGGGAGCACGTCAACGTTCCGCGGACGGTACTCCCGATCCGTGCCCTCGTTGATGATGACGAGCGTCGCCTCGCCCGCACCGCCACCGTTGTAGCCCCACGGGCGGAACGTCATGCGCTCGAGACCGCGCATCATGAGGTTGCAGTCCCGAATCGCTTCGAAGGTGAGGTTCAGGCCGCACCCGCCGCGCCACTTGCCGACACCGCCCGAACCGTTGCGGATAGCGTACTTGAGCACGCGCACGCAGATCTCGGCCTCCACGGTCTCGACGGGGCTGTTCGCAAGGTTCGACAGGCCCGACTCGCGGCCGTCGACACCGTCCGACCCGAACCAGGCTGCGGTTCCGCCGACGACCGGTTCGACGACCTGCACGTCCTCTTGCACGCCGTTCCACTCCGAGATCACCACGGGGACGGCGACGCCGCTGCTGGCGGCGGGCAGCTGCTCGGGGGCGAGCTGGATCAGCGCCTCGTTGACGAGGTCGTTGACGCGGGTCGCCGTCGCGGCGCGCACGCCCACGGGGGCCGGGCGCTTCGCGTGCACCACGGTGCCCTCGGGGGCGATGAGCGAAACGTGCCGCAGCAGGCCGATGTTGAGCGGGATGCTGGGGTCGATCGTCGAGATGAGGGCGAGCACACGAGTGGTCAGCCAGGCGTGCACGGTGCCGAAGCTGGCAATGTTGAACGCGGTGCTCACCTGCGGGTCGCTGCCGGTGAAGTCGAGCTTGAGCTCACCGTCGTGCAGGGTGGCCTCGACCGTGACGCGCACCGGCACCGGGCTGATCGCGTCGTTGTCGAGGTAGTCGACGGCGCGCGCCTTACCCTCGCCGAGGCTGCGGAACACGCGATTCGCGCGCGCAGCCACCTGCTCGACACCGTACTTGCACGACTCGAAGAACGTCTCGAGCCCGGTCGCCTCGATCATCTCGGCGACGCGGAGGCCGCCGGTAACGAGCGAGCCGATCATGGCCTTGAAGTCGCCCTCGTTGATGTCGGGGGTGCGGCTGTTGCGGTGCAGCAGGGCCTTCACGTCTTCGACGACCTCGCCGCCGCGCACGAGCTTGACGGGCGGGATCTGCAGCCCCTCGGCATAGATGCTGGTGTTGAAGGGGCTCACCGACGAGGGCACGCGGCCCCCGATGTCCGCGCAGTGCACGAAGCACCAGCCGTAGGCGACGATCTCGCCGTTGTGGAAGTACGGGGAGATCATGTGGATGTCTGGCAGGTGGGTGGCCAGGCCCCCGGTCGCGTACGGGTCGTTCGTGATGATCACGTCGCCCGGCTGCAGCGGTTCGTGCTTGCTGGCCTCCTCGACCGCTTTCATCACGTTCAGGCCGACGAAGCCCGACACGCCCATCGCACCGGGGTAGGCGACGAAGTAACCGTCCGGCCCGGCGAGGGCGCACGCGTAGTCCGCGGTCTCCTTCACGTAGAGGCTGCGGCTGCTGCGCTGCAGCGCGAGACACATCTCCTCGGTCAGCGCGGTGAGCTTGATGGAATTGATTTCCAGGTCAACTGAGAAACTCACGAGAGGTCACCTTTCCATGTGAGCAGAATGTCGTTGTTGTCCAGCATGCGCGCTGACCAGTTCGGCGGCACGAGCACCGTCGTGTCGCTGAGCTCGATGACGGCCGAGCCGTCGATCGATCCCTGCTCGCTCCAGGTATCGGCGTTGTAGATCGACGCGTCGATCCACGACTCATGCCAGCGAATCGGCCGCTTCCCAATGGGCGTGGGAGAGGGCTCCCCCGCGTTGTCCGAAATGACGTTCTCGCCGTCGCTGCCGAGCGGGGGCCGGCCGATGACGGCGACGCGGAGCGTGCCGATCTCGAGCGGCGCGTCGGTGTTGGCGAAGCCGTACCGGGCGGTGTGCTCGGCGTTGAACGCGTCGCGGATCACCTGGCTGTCGACGAACTCGACCGGTTCTCCTGCCGCCATGTCGGCGAGTGAGACCGAGCCGAGGTCGATGCTGAGCTCGTACGCCTGCAGCGGGTGGCGCATATCAACCGTGACCTCGATCGAACCGAGATCCGGGTCGTCGCCACCCTCGGCGAGCCAGTCCCGCCCCTCGGCCGCAAGCTCGGCGACGATCTCGCGGCAGCGCTGCGCGGTGTCTTCGTCGAGCAGTGCACGCACGCTGTTGACGAGGTCCCGACGGAGCGGAGCGAGCGCCGCGCCGAGCGCGCAGTAGGTGGCGGCGGCGTCCGGGATGCGGATCTTTTCAATGCCGAGCTCCTCCGCGATCATCGCGGCGTGGGTCGGGCCGGCACCGCCGAACGGCACGAGGGTGAACTCGCGAGGATCGAGTGCCCGCTCCGCGAGGAGCTTCTGCAGGGTGGCGCTCATCTGCGCGGTGGCGAGTCGCAGCCCCGCGTCCGCGGCCTGCACGGCCGGGTCGGCGTCCTTCGTCGAGATGCCGAGGGTGTCGGCAACTTCGGCGAGACCGGTCTTTGCGGCATCGACATCGAGTTGCATGGTGCCGCCCAGGAAATTGCCGGCGCTGATGATGCCCGAGGTGAGGTACGCGTCGGTGATCGCGACGCGCTCCCCGCCCTGCCCGTAGCAGGCCGGCCCCGGGTACGCACCTGCGCTCATGGGCCCGACACGCAGAGCCGCCCGGCTGCCCGACTCGTCAGCCCAGATGACCGAGCCGCCGCCGGCACCGATCGCGTTCACGTCGACCACGGGCATCATGAGCTCCAGGCCGCCGATCTCGGTCGAGGTCGACAACTTCGAGACCCCGCCGACGACGATCGAGATGTCGCTGCTGGTGCCGCCCATGTCGAAGGTGATGAGACTCTCGCCCGGGTAGTGCAGGCGAGCTGCGGTCACGCCCGACGCCGGACCCGAGAGCACGGTGTCGAGCGGGCGCTCCATGGCCGCCTCGAGGGCGAGCGTGCCGCCGTTCGAGCCCGCGATGAACAGCGGGGCGGTGATCCCGAGCCCCTGCACGCGCGACTTCAGCTTCGTCAGGTACGCGGACATCAGCCCGTGAATGTGCGCCCCCATCACGGCCACCAGCGAGCGCTCGTACTCGCGGATCTCAGGCCACACCTTGGTCGCCGAGATCATCGGGATGTCACCGAGCTGGGCCCCGATCCGGTCGGCGAGGCCGTCCGTGTACTCGGGGTTCTTGTAACCGTTCAGCAGGTTCAGCACGACCGAGGCGGGCTCGATCCCCTGCACCTTCGCAATGATCTCGGCGATCTGGGCGTCATCGACCTCGTGCAGCACGTTGCCGTCCTGGTCGAGGCGGGCATCGATCTCGACGACGCTCTCGAGGTTCACCAGCGGCTCGGGAATCGACGCGTGCAGGTCCCACGAGCTCGGCATGCGCGACCTGGCGATCTCGAAGATGTCGCGGAAGCCGCGGGTGACGACGAGGGCGACCTTGCCGCCCGCACGCTGGATCAGCGCGTTCAGGCCGATGGTGGTGCCGTGGGTGATGCTGTGGATCGCGCCGTCCTCGGGCAGCTCAGCGAGCAGGCGACGAAGCCCCTCTTCGACGGCTGCGGAGGGATCGCTCGGCGTGCTCGACACCTTGAGGCGAAGCGCTCGCCCCGCGTCATCCGGAATCGCCACGAAGTCGGTGAACGTGCCACCGACATCGATCCCGACGGTGAAATTGACTGTCATATCCGCAGTGCCTTCCTCATGCCTGAAGTGCGTCGTGCCGATCCTCGGAGACGACCCGATGAGATCGTCCAGCATCAGCAGATGCCTCTTTACATTCGTAGATCAGTATAGGCCTCCACTTTACTATTGCAAGTTCTGGACGCCTATATCTCATTTTTTTCGGTACAATGGGCATGAAAACTTACTAGATTGCGGATTTGAGCAGAGGAGGGCTGATGGCCGAGCAGCCCCTGCGATCGCTCGTGGATCACGTGGAACAGCGGGCCGACGTCGTGGAGATCGATCAGACCGATGTGGCACTCCTCCTGGAGCTCTCACGTGATGCGCGAGCGCCGCAGCGGAGCATGGCAAAGAGCCTGGGCATGTCGTCACCCGCCGTCGCCGACCGGCTGAACCGTTTGAAGGCGCGCGGAGTGATCCGCGGCTTCACCGTCGACATCGACTGGGAAGTGCTCGGGTTCTCGACGATCGCAATCATCTCGATCTCTGCGGCCATCGGGCACGATCAGAGCAGCATCGTGGCGCGGCTCGTCGAGGTCTCAGGCGTCGAGAACATCACGATCGTCACCGGCAGCGCCGACATGCTCGTGCGCGTGCGCGCCAGAGGCTTCGACGATCTGCGCAGCATCCTCACCCGGGAGATCTGGACCATCGAGGGCGTGCAGCGCACCGAGTCCTTCGTCTCGATCATCGGGATCGACCCGAGCGAAACGCAGGAGAAGCTGCTCGCGAGGATCGCGGAGGAGCACTGACGCAGTCGCTGAGGGTGCCTCAGACCTGAGTACTCCCAGACCGTTCGTACGACGCGAGGAGCGACTGGGCGCCAGCCGTGAGCAGTCCCCCTTCGTCGGAGATCGCAATGCAGCTGAGGCCGAGCTCGCGCATGCGTCGTGCGGATTCGGGCGTGATGCCAAAGCCGCCGGCGGTGATGCCGTTCGCCTTCGCGGCGCTCACCACCCGTCGAATCGCGTTCCCGTCGGCGAGCAGCTCCGCTGACGTCGTGCCGATCGACATCGAAAGATCCCAGGGGCCGACAAACAGCATGCCCACGCCGGGCAGGGCGGCGATCTTCTCGACGTCCTCCAGCGCGCCGGCGGTCTCGACCATGATCGCGCAGGTCACAGAAGCGTTCGAATCGTCGGGCGATTTCGGGGAGCCGCCGAGCAGCCCCGCGTACTGACCCCAGCTTCGAGTACCCATCGGCGGGTAAAAGGCCGCGCTCACGGCGGCGCGCGCGTCTTCGATTCCCGTGATCGAGGGAACAATCACGCCAGCAGCACCTGCATCGAGCGCCTCCCCGATGTTCTCCGGGCTCCCCGAGCTCACCCGCACGAGCACCGGGGCGGAGCCCTCAGGCAGACCGCCGAGCGAAGCGATCAGGTCCGACCGCTCGAAGCGTCCGTGTTGCCGGTCCAGGCAGATCCAATCAAATCCGAGTCGACTGGTTCGCGCAAGCAACCCCGGGGTGAAGTCCATGAGCCACAGCCCAGCACCGTCGATTGTCTCCAGCTGCTCCGTCATGCGTGTTCCCGGGTTCCCTTCGATAGTTCATCGGTCAGCAATGCGCCGAGTTTGGCGATGCTCTGCTTCATCACCTCGTCCGGCACACCGGAATAGCTGAAGCGGGCAAAGTTCGGGTGCGATCCCGTCGCGAAGAACGAATCGCCCGGCACGTACGCTACCTTCGCCTCGGGCAGCGCCCGCTCGGCCATGAATGCCGCTGCGTCGAATCCGTGCGGAAACTCAACCCAAACGAACAGCCCACCTTTCGGCCGAGTGAATTTCACCGAGGAGGGGAAGTGCGCTTCCATCGCCTCGAGCATGATGTCGCGCTTGCGGCGATACGCGTCTCTGGCCCCGACAACGTGAGCGTCGAGATCGAAGCGATCGAGAAACGCGGCAGCCGCGGCCATGTTCAACGTGCTGCTCTGCGTGTCGGCCGCCAGTTTCAGCAGAATGAGCTTGTCGAGAATCTCCTCGGGTGCCAGCGCCCAACCCAGACGCATCCCCGGTGCCAGGGTCTTCGAGAAGCTCCCCAGGTTGATGACGCGCCCAGAATCATCGAGTGAATAGATCGTCGGGATGCTTTCGCCTTCGTAGCGCAACGCGCGGTACGGACTGTCCTCGAGAATGAGCACGTCGTACTTCTGCGCGAGAGCGACGATTTGCTTTCGGCGCGCCAGCGACATCGACGCACCGCTCGGATTCTGGAAGTCCGGTATCAGGTAGATGAATCGGACACTCGGATCGCTTCGCAGCACCTCTTCGAGAAGATCCGCGCGCATCCCCTCGTCATCGGAGTCGATCGGTCGGTAATTGGGTTCGTACGGATTGAAGGCGACAATCGCACCGAGAAACGTCGGGTTCTCGGTGACCACCGTCTGACCTTTGTCGATGAGCAGCTTTGCCACGAGATCGAGGCCCTGCTGGGCTCCCTGAAGCACGAGTACGTCCGAGGCGGCTGCGTCGATGCCATCGGCCTGCACGAGGGCGGCGATACGCTCGCGAAGCTTCGCGGTGCCCACCGATTCCGTGTACTGCAGATGGTTGCGCCCCTCGTCGACCAGCAGCTCGGAGTAGACCTCGCGAAGGCCGTCGACCGGGAAGAGTGCCGGGTCCGGGTAGCCGCCGCCGAAGGAGACGACCGAGGGATCTGCGCCGAGCCGCAACAGCTCGCGAATCGCAGATGGTTTGACGCGCTCGATGCGCTGCGCGAATGTGATACTCATGACTTCTCCATGCTCGGCTCGTGTCCGCTGCGAGTGTAAAGGAGTTTACACAACTCCCATACATTCTGCGCCATGCCTTAATTTCAAAAGTTGAATAGGCACTTGTCTTGCATTATGTAACACCATTCCCACGCAAGATAGCGGTGTCAAGCCTCCGCATTGCCGAGCCATTCCAGCCGGTACAGATCGGTGCGGCGGTTCGTGGTCGCCGGAAGCTGCCCGCGCAACTCCTCGATCATCGAAAGCTTCAGTGTCGCGGAGGCGATACTCACGGCTCGATCCGGTGCGACGTCGAGCACCCGCCCCCAGGGATCCACCACCATGGAGTGACCATAGCTGCGTCCGTTCGGAGCGTACTCCCCGATCTGCCCCGCCGCGATCATGAAGAACTGATTCTCGATCGCACGTGCGCGAATGAGCACCTCCCAGTGCGCCGCGCCGGTGTGCGCGGTGAATGCCGCCGGCAGCGCGAGGATCTCCGTGCCGCCGAGGCCATAGATGCGGAACAGCTCAGGAAAACGCAGGTCATAGCAGATCGCGGTCGAAACCCTGTGGCCGTCCACCTCAACCGTCGAAAGCCCGTCGCCGGCACGCGTGTGTTCGGATTCCCGATAACTGAACCCGTCGTCGAGCTCCACGTCGAACATGTGCAGCTTGCTGTACCTGCCGACTTCGACCCCGTCCGGCGAATAGAACCGGCTGGTGTTGCTCGTCTGCCCGTCTCCCGCTGGTGCATGGGTGCTGCCTCCGACGACCCAGAGACCCAGGGCCTGCGCCCGAGCGGCGATGAGGCTTCCCACCTCGCTATTGCGTTGAACGGCGTGAGCGAGTGCTTCGGGATCGTCGCCCATGAAGTCGATGAGCTCCGGGAGCACGGCTAACCGCGCGCCGTCGGCCGCCGCAAGCTCCAACGCCCTTTCGATCTGCTCCAGGTTGTCGTCGAAGTTCTCGCCGGTCGCGAGCTGGCAGGCGGCCACCCGCAGCTCACGCGTTTCGTCGCTCATGCTTCCCTTCCCCGCAATTGGTTGCGCACGTGATTACCGTGAGGCGATCACCGAGCGGATGACCCGCTCGCCGAACTCGAGCGCATCCAGCGGCACGCGCTCGTCGATTCCGTGGAACATCCGCGGAAACGCGAAGTCCTGCGGCAGTCGCAGCGGAATGAAGCCATAGGTGTCGATTCCGAGGCGACGGAGGGGCTTGGCGTCCGTGCCCCCGGGGATCAGATGCGGAAGTACTTTCGCGCTCGGATCCTCGGCAAGCACCGCTGCCTCGATCGCCGCGGGGATCGCGCCGGCGTTCGTCGACTCGAACGCGATGAGTTCGAGCGTTGTGGAGACCTCGATCTCAGGACCGACTGCGTCGCGAATCTGGGCGAGCGCCTCGGTTTCGCGCCCCGGGATGAACCGCAGATCGATCATCGCGCTTGCGGTCTCGGGTACCACGTTCTCCTTATAGCCGGAGTTGATCATGGTGATGTTGGCGACGTCGCGCAGCCCGGCGAGGATCCTGGGCGTGCTCGCACCAGCAAGCTCGGCCAGTTCCTCGGGTTGAGCATCAGCATCGGCGCCGGCGAGCACCGCCAGGGAATCCAGGAGCGACCGAGTGGTTTCAGTCATCACGACCGGCCATTCGATGTCGCCGACGCGAGCGAGCGCTTGCGCGAGTTTCAAGGCAGCGTTGTCCTCGGCCGGCAGTGAGCCGTGCCCCGATTTGCCCTTCGCGACGAGCCGCACCCAGCGGACGCCCTTCTCGCCGGTGTTCATGAGGTACGCCCGCCGATCACCGATGGTGACGCTGTAGCCGCCGCCCTCGCCGACCGCGGCCGTCACGCCCTCGAACACCTCAGCGTGGTGTTCGACCATCCAGTCCGATCCGAGTGTGGTGCCCGCTTCCTCGTCTGCGAAGAATGCAAGCACAAGATCCTGCCGCGGGCGGAAGCCCTCCCTGGCGAGGCGACAGACCGCGCTGACGATCATCGCTGCGAAGTTCTTCATGTCCACCGCGCCCCGGCCCCACAGCATCCCGTCGGCGATGTCACCGTCGAACGGCCCGTGTGTCCAGGCCTCGGGGTCCGCGGGGACGACATCAAGGTGCGCATGTAACAACAGAGCGTCGTTACCGCCCTCAGTCCCCTTCCATCGAGCGATCATGTTGGTGCGTCCGGGTTCGGCCTCGTATCGCTCGATGTCGAAACCGGCCGCGCGCAGCAGGGGTTCGAGGTAATCGGCCGCAGCTGACTCGGGATTGACGCGCCCTCCGCCCCAGTTGCTCGTGTCGATCCGAATCAGGTCACGAGCGATGCGGACGACATCGGAGTAGGACTCTGACGACGACATGTCAAAGCGCCTTCGCCGCAGCCAGCGCCCCGGTGAACGCGCCGCGGAGCGCGCCGAACTCCTGGAGCACGCCGATCGTGTGCGCGCCCTCCTCGAGGGCGATTCGCTGCTCGACCTCGCTCCACGCTGGCATCATCCAGTGCTTGCCGGCCTGCGTCGCAGCGCGCCCGATGGCTCGCAGCACGCCCTCCTCGTATTCGCCGATCTGGTAGCCGCCGCCACCCCGTCGGGCGAACAAGTCACCCGGGCCGACGAACACCCCGTCCACGACATCGAGCGCGAGGATCGCCTCGATGTCGTCGAGCGCCTCCGGATGCTCGATCATCGGCAGGCACAGGGTCGCCGCGTTCTGCTTAGCGCACCAGTCGCCGTCGAATCCCCGGTAGTCCATGGTGCGGCCTCCCGCAAGGCTGCGGTCCCCGAGGGGCGGGAGCTTCGCGAACGAGCAGACCTCGCGCGCGTGCTCCACGTCGAGAATGTGCGGAATCACCACCCCGTCGGCACCGAAGTCGAGCACCTGTTGGATGGGTGCGCGCTCGGGTGCCGCCGTCTTCGCGAGCACGGTCAGTCCGAGTGCCTTGGCGAACGGAATGTACCGGTTCAGGTCCGCGAGATCGAAGTTGCCGTGTTCGACATCGAGAATGATCGTGTCGTAGCCGATATCGGCGACCACTTCCGCACCCGCAATATTCGGCGTGCTGAACCATGCTGCAAAGTTGGCGGTCATCTGCTGTTACATCTCCTTGGTAGCGGCGGCGAGCGCCTCGATATCTTCATTGGCGAGGATCTCCGATGCGAGGGAGGCCCCGTCTCGTACTCTCGCCATCGCACCGACCTCCCACTCGAGCAGCTCCTGCACTCGCGGAATCCGCTCCGCCAGCTCCGCAGCAGGCTTGAAGAGCAGGCCGTTCTCGTCTGCCATGACCACGAGGCCGGGTGTGACCGCGACACCGCCGACCGTGGCCGGCACGTTGATCTCGCCCCGGATCGGGTTGGCGCTGACACGTGTGGTCACCGGAGCGAGCCCGGTTGCGAAGACCGGGATCCCGGCCTCGCGCAGTTCAACGATGTCGGTGGCGACCCCGCTCGTTGCGATTCCGGCGACCCCCTTCGCGGCGAGTGCACCGACCACGCCACCGCCGACGGCGGAATACGTCGTGTTGAGGCCGGTGTCGACCACGATGAAGTCGCCCGGCTGGGCGAGATGAATCGCGTAGTGCAGGATCCTCGAGTCCGTGCCCGGTACACGCACGGTGAGCGCGCGACCGACCACCAGCTTCGTCGGTCCGGTGACGCAACGGAGCCCCTGGGCGAAGCCCTGATCGAAGAGATGACCGAATGTCGGCAGGTCGAGACCTTCGAGGGTCTGGACGAGGTCGCCATCGAGCGCCGGCACCCCGGTGTTGATGACGACGCTGGGATCGACGCTCATCGAGCCACCCCCACGCTGCTCAGGAACGAGCGAAGTCGCTCGTTCGAGTTGTTCTGGAACACTTCTTCTGGCGTCCCTTCGACGCGAATGGCACCCTCGGTCATGAAGACGACCCGGTCTGCCACGTCCCGCGCAAACCCCATTTCGTGGGTCACGATGATCATGGTTTGCCCCTGGGCTGAAAGGTCTCGCATGACGTGAAGCACGTCTTCAACGAGTTCGGGGTCGAGCGCCGATGTCGGCTCGTCGAAGAGGAGCACATCGGGGGCGACGGCTAGGGAACGGGCGATCGCGACACGCTGCTGCTGCCCGCCGGAGAGTTCCGATGGGTACTTCTCCGCGTGCTCGGCAAGGCCTACCTTGGCCAGGAGCTCTCGGGCCCGCTCTCTGGCCTGCTTCGCGTTCACGCCGCGCACCTCGATCGGCGCGAAGGCGACGTTTTGCAGTGCCGTCATGTGCGGGAAGAGGTTGAACCCTTGGAACACCATGCCGAGTCGAGTGCGTTGCTTCGTGATCCCCTTGGGATCCAGATGCACCACGTGGCCCTTGCGCACCTCGTAGCCCTGCAGTTCCCCGTCGAGGTAGATGGCACCGCCATCGATGGTCTCGAGCTGGTTCAGCGTGCGCAGGAACGTCGACTTGCCGGCACCGGAAGGGCCGATGAGCACGACGACCTCACCCCGATGCACATCCAGAGAAACATCGTCGAGCACTTTCGCATGCCCGAACGACTTCGTCACGTGCTCGGCACGGAGAAGTGGCATGTTCTCGCTCATCACTCGCCCTTCACTTTCTGACCCGCCGGAACGGCGCTGACGGTGGTCGTCGCGCTTCCGACCGAGGCCTTCGGCGCTTTGATCGTGCGTCTGTTGAAGCCGCGGCCGAATCGCTGTTCGAGCTTCGACTGGAAGAAGTAGAGCACGCTCGTGAGAATCAGGTACCAGATGCTTGCCACGATCAGCAGCGGAATCACCTTGCCGTTGGTCACGTAAATGCCCTGAGCCGCGTAAAACAGGTCGGCAACGGCCATGACCGACACGAGCGACGTACCCTTCAGCATGATGATGATCTGGTTGCCCGTCGGCGGCACGATCGAACGCATCGCCTGCGGCAACACGATCTTCGTGAAGGTCTTCCTCTGAGACAGACCGAGCGACTGAGCCGCCTCGGTCTGCCCCGGAGGCACCGCGTTGAGCCCGCCACGCACCACCTCGCACATGTATGCCGCCTCATTGAGTCCCAGCCCGAGCAGGGCCGCAACGATCGGGGTGACGAGATCGTTCATCTGTGCCGAGAACCACGGCTCAGATCCCGGCAACCCGATGGTCACGGTCGGAATGAAGATGGCGATGTTGTACCAGAAGATCAGCTGGACGAGCGTCGGGATACCACGGAAGAACCAGACGTACACGCTAGCGCCACCACGAACCAGCCGGTTGTTCGAGCGCCGTGCGGCCGCAAGAACGATGCCAAGCCCGATGCCGATGACCATCGATCCGACCGTCAAATAGATCGTTGTCCACACGCCGTTCAAAATTGCCGGGAACAGCATGTACGGCAGGATGATCGGCCACTCGACCGTGGGGTTCGTGGCGAAGACCCAGACTACGATCAGGGCGATCACCACTACGACAGCGGTCGCGACCCACTGCCAGGGATAGACTCGGCGGCGCGCGGTGGCGACGTCGACGTGCGTGTACTCTGTCATCTCTCTACTTCCTAAACGGAGGGTTACTCCTGCGCCATATTCATGCCGAATTCATCCATGGCGTTGGCCTCGATGCCGTACTTGGCGAGCAGCGCGTCGTACGTGCCGGCGTCCTTCAACGCGTTGAACGAGTCGAGCATGACCGGAACGATCGGCTCACCCTTCGGCGCGAACGCACCGACCCAGAACGGAGGGAAACCGTTGTCCGTGCTGTTGGCGCCCGAGAGCACGAAGTCGGGGTCCTGCTCGACGTAGTAGGTCAGCGGGATCTGCGAGGAGAAGGCGGCGTCTGCGCGTCCGGAGGACACTGCGAGAACTGCCGAGTCCTGATCCTTGTACAAGGCAATGTCGATGGGCGAGTCACCGCAGTTCGCCTGCGCGTCGTTGAGCACCTGCTCCGCCGTTCCGCCCTGCAGCGTCGCAATGGTGTGGCCGCAGGCCGACTCGAGAGAATCCACCGGGTCGTTCTCAGCACCTTCCTTCGTCTGCAGGAAGACCACGAACTCGGCAACCCAGTTCGCGAAGTCATAGTTTTCCTGCGTCGACGGGATATTCGAGAGCGCCGCAATGCTCACGTCGTACTTGTCGCTGGTGAAGCCGGTGAAGACGTCCGAGATCGCGGGAGCAATCTGCAGATCAATGTCAATGCCGAGCAGTTCTTCCAGTGCGGCGGCGGTGTCAACGCTGAGCCCAATATCGGTGCTGCCGTCGGAGTCCTTGTAGACGTACGGCGGCAACGGGATCGCAGCCATCCGGATCTCGCCAGCGTCCAGGATCTCCTGCGGCAGCGCGTCGTGAAGCTCCTGGCTGAACTCAGGCATCGGGACCTCGGCTTCGGTATCAACACTGGATGAAGACGCCTCTGTCGATGCCACCGGATCGGCGCAGGAACTCAGACCGACAAGCGCGGCCGCCGCGAGCGCGATGCCCGCGAAGGTCTTGGCCTTGGTGCTGATTGTCATGTGATTCTCCTCGTTGAGGTTTGACCCTGTTGGGTATGGAGCGGACTGCGCGATCCGCGCGTTGCAGTGCAATTTGCGAATCGAACAAAGGTAAGCATAGAAACTCTTCCGGATATCAGCAAATCCAGAATATTCTCTGTTGTAAGTTAGAGCTTAGCTCCTGATTGCTTTAAACATTGAAAGAAGGGTGACCGCAGATGAGCCAGCAGTTCCGCGGAGAGATTATCGACGGGCATACCCACCTGTGGAGCCTCGCCGACGACAAGTACCCCTGGCTCCGCAAGGGCGAGTCGTTCGGCCCTCCCGGTCGACTTGACCGGCTCAAGGGCAAGGACTACTCGCTCGATGACTACCGTCGGGATATCGAGGGCACTGGTGTCGTCGGATCCGTGCACGTTGAAGCGCTATGGGATCCGGCCGATGGGCGGATCAATGAGACCAAGTGGCTCGAGACTCTCGACGGTGGCAACCTTGCGTCTCGCTACGTGGCCGGGTTGGACTTCGGGCTTCCTACCACGGCCGATGAAATTGCTCAGCAGGCCGCATTTGCGCGAGTGCGTGGTGTTCGTCAGGTCATCGCGTGGACTCCGCACCCGGATCGCCGCATGGCCGACCGCCCGCACATCACCGCGGAGCCGACCTGGCGTGAAGCCATCCCGGTCTTACTCGAGCATGACCTGCACCTCGAACTCTTGCTCTACCCGAACCAGGGGGACGATGTCGCGGAGCTCGCCCGCGACTTCCCGAGCCTCTCGATCGTGGTGAACCATATGGCCTCGCCGATCGAGCAAGACGAAGCGGGTCTCAAGCTCTGGCGCGAAGCAATCGTCAGCATGAGCTCGCAGCCCAACGTGTATATGAAAGCTTCAGCCGCCGCGGCATACCTCTCCGAGAAGACCGCCGCAGCCATGCGCCCGTTCCTCGAGCACGTCGTCGACAACTTCGGCGCGGACCGAGTGATCTATGGCAGCGACTTTCCGGTCGGCACGCTCACCGGTCTCTCCTACAGCGAGTACCTCGAGGCCTACACGACCGCACTCTCCGACCGCGGGACCGCGGAGCAGCAGGCGATCTTCCACGACACCGCGGCAAAGCTGTACCGGATGGACGTGTAACCCACTCTGGGGCGCGCGGGGTGCGCCCTGCGGATCCGCACCGCCCCGCGCGTCCCTACGATCCCACCGAGTCCCTACGGTCCTGCGCTGCCAGATCGTAGTGACGGAGTCAGATCGTGGTGACTGAGTGCCGCGCGCCGTTCGGCTGCACCTGCAAGCGGTGACCGCCGCCAAATGCCACTATCTTCTCTTCTTCGGAGGTGCGGTGTCCTCAGGTGGCTGCCCGATGACAGAGCATCTGCATGCGGCTGAGCATCTGTGAGGCTAGCAGACGCTTGCGCGCATCGTCTGGAATGTCAGGACTATCGATCAGCGTTCTCACGATATCCGGAAGCACCTCAGCGATTCCGCCCCGCAGTGGAACTTGCGTCGAGATTCGGGGACTCAAGGGAATTCACCATTGCGGCCATACGTCGCGCACTATCTTGCAGACGTGAAAAGTCGACGTTCTCCAGTTGCTTTGCCGTTTGAGGTCCGAGTGTCGTTGCAAGGGGAGGTAGAACTGTCGATGGTGGCAAGCTGTCTCGAACTGACTTGACCAGCCGTTGCTGGGCTTCACTGAGCTGCGGACTGGGATCTTCATCTAGCGCGAAGACGAGCCCGAGCGCACGCACGACGTGCACTACTTTAATAAGCTCGGCTCGCGGGGATTTGCCGCGCTCAAAATTGGAAAGCCACACGGACACGTCGGCGCGACCTGCAAGCTCCGCCTGCGTGATTCCTTGCCGCTCGCGTTCCTCGTGCACGCGGTAGCCGAAGTCGGCAGAGGTGCGCATAGGCGTTCGTGCACTCATGACTTGATAGCACCGTCAAGAAGCACGACTGGCAAGAACTGTCAAGTTCCGAGTCTTGACTGTTCCGTCAAGATTGCGTTTCCGCGCGTACGGTTAAGGCGGCGCGCTCCCCAGCGCCCCGGCCGCACAAAGAAAGCAGGGCCGCCCTGGTTTTCGCTTCTCAGACTTCAGGGACCCGATCAGTGAGATCGCCGAGGTCCGGCGTGACAGTGATATCCCATGAGCGATGGTCGATCGTGTTATCGACGGTATCTAAGTAGTCTCTGATCTGCTGTGCTGCTTTATCGAACGTGGTCACCTGGGTCACTACGTCGCCGCCTATGGAGAGCTCCCAGCCGTGTTCCCATCGCGTGGCGCTGGCATTGATCTTCATCAGTCCTCCTGAGATGCTTCGATCACTTTCAGCGCCTTGCGCACTAGGCCCGGCGACATGTCGCGACGACTGTAATCTAACGCAAAAGCTGATACAGAGACAGGATAGACCCAACCACGGCAGGCCGGGAGGCCAATGTTTTCAACGTGCCCCAGGCAAGAATCGAACTTGCGACACCTTCTTTAGGAGAGAAACAGCCGTGGTGTGTCCTAGTGTCAGAATTGGCGGAATCATGCGGAAGAAGAGCCTTCCATATTGTCTGCATGTCAGTCCATGTCAGCGCCAATTGATGCAAAAACTGATGCAGCAACAATGTCCCCGCGCAATCTCAGAATTGCGCGCCCCCTGGTAGAGTCGGGACCGCGGTACACGCCTCCGTGCGGGTCGCCGGCTCGCCCCCCCCCCTGGCTGTATTAGACACGTGTTCGATATGATCTGGGCATGATTGACATTCGCAAACTTGCCACCGCTGCCCTGTTCACCGCGATCTCCGTCACGCTGCTCAGCGGGTGCACACCAGACGAACCCCCGGTAGCACCCAACGTTGAGTCCGCAGTCGAGGAAGAACCCTCCGAGGAAATCACCCTGTCCGAGCGCGGCAACGTGATCAAGAAGGTCGGAGAAGGCGCGAACATCACCAACAAGGACGGCGAGGAACTCATCGTCTTCGGTGTGGACAGCATCGAACTTGACCCCGGCTGCACCAACGCTGAGGCCATGGAACCCGAGAATGGTCACTTCCTCGTGGTCAGCATGACAGCAGAAACAGGGCCATCGTTCGAAGGCTACGAAGTGCATCTGGCAAACGACTGGAAAGTCATTGCCGAGAACGGCACCACCGTGAACTCTGACCCGCACACGTACGCCGCGACCACATGCATGAACAGCACCGAAACAATCCCGCTCAACATTGGACGGTCGGAGAAGCTCAACGGGAAGGTTGTCCTCGACGTGCCGGTCGAAGCCGGCTACCTCGTACTGTCGATAGCGACCGGTGACGGCTGGGAGTGGCAGTTCCCCGAAAGCTAAACGATCGCCTAGAATTGGCGCGGAAAGAGGAGGGCCGAGCCAAGCACAACGAGTCTCACAGTCGGACGCAACCGCGTCCGCGTGTCTACCAGGAGACTCGAAATGCTGCATGCCCTTGCCCGCCTCACGAAACCACACACCGTCACCCTCGAACGCGACGACGGAACGGAAACAACCGGCCACGCGGCACCACTGATACAACAACTCCGAGACGCGATCTTTGGTGAAGACGGACGCAACGGCGGGGTGGCTGAGTCGCGTGCACGCCTCCCCCTGTCCGCGCCCGCGCTCGACCTGTACCAGTGCATCGACGACTGGATCACGGAGGTGTGGGTGCAGCGGTTCCAGCGTGTCCCCGGCATCGAACATCCGGAGCACCTACTCGCAGAGTGGGCTGAAGGGCTCGAACCCGACACGCTCGTCATCTATACGGTGAAGAAGACTGTGCCAACCACGAAGGGTGTCCGCGTCGAGCCCGAACTGACCACCACCACGGTTGCCGAGTTCATCACCATGCTTGCCGAACGGATCGTCGCACTACTGGAGCGACCAACCGTGCAGGTGCCCGTGAAGGGACCATGTCCTGCGCCTGGGTGCTGGGCAACCACGGTGACACGCCGGGTCGACGGTGACCTGGTGACTTCCCCCACGCTCGAGTTCACGCGCGAGCAACTCACCGGCGACACTCTGTCGGTGTCGTGCCAGTCGTGCGGAGCGCACTGGGATCGCACCGAGTTCCGCACGTTCGCGGAAGCGCTCGCAATGACAGAACGTGGCGTTAAACCTCACCAGTTCGAAATGCTGCACGCGGCCACGTGATCATGATAAAATCTCAAGCATCCACTACAAGTCTGTAGTTTTTCGGGAAGCCTCGGTTCGTTGCCGGGGCTTTTCTCATTCTTGCCCCGCATGGCCTGGAATCCTGTGGGGTGACTCTGTACCGCATCTGACGCGGTCACCTCACCCTCGTGTCGCACACCACGACGGTGAGAGCCTGCACGGGATAGGTTGTTGGCCCGGTGGCAGGCACCAAGCCCCTGATGGTCACCGGCCCGATGGTTGCTACGCGCATCACACCGCAATCGCGGTGAGGGCCAGCATTAGGCGCGAGGTTCGATTCCTCGCAGGGGCGCGGCAGCGAATGGTCGGCCAACCGGACGCTGTTAGGGAATGGCGGAGTGCCGAAACCCGCGGGTTGTTGTGCCCAACGGCGGAGGTAACGCGCGCATCAAAAGGCGCAATGCTGACGCTCGACAATGCTCAAATGAGTGAGTCGAGGTTGCTGTTAGCGACGTGGGTAGCTCCACTGAACGCGCCGAGTCGTCGCCGACAGGATGCGGCCAGTGAGTTTCATAGGCTTGAAGCAACACTCACTGCGGGGCCTCAAGAACCCCTTCCCACTTGTCTCCGTAGCTCAATTGGTAGAGCGCCGGTCTCCAAAACCGGAGGTTGCAGGTTCGAGCCCTGCCGGATTCGCGAACGCGCTGCGCGTCTATCGAGGCCCGGCTGAGCCCGCGTATGCGAATCAGCACACATTCTTGCCCGCGCCACTCGATCAGCACACCACACACAACCGCGAGGTGAGCGCGGGCAGATTCTTACGGCGGTGCGAGGTGCTTGACCATGATGAACCCACACCTAACGCGGACGGTATTCGCGCAAAGGTCCGCGCGGCACTCGCTGACCACGTTGACGAGCTGGAACGCGGCGACTTCAACGAAGGCATGAGGCGGCTGCACGCGGAATTGGAACCGCTGCGGCAGCGTGCGCTTGCGCTGGGTCAATTGGCTTGATCGCTTGTAGTATGTGGATATGCTTGCGAGGACGGCTGCCATGGATGACATTATGAGCATCCCGATCTACTCGCAATCCGAAGTCGCATCGATTCTCGGTGCTCCACAGTCGTCGCTGCAACGTTGGGCGAGTGGCTACCGGACGACACACGGCACACTGATGCCACCGATCATCACCGCGGAGAGCGGTCGAGGCTTCAAAGTTCCCTTCGTAGGTCTCGCTGAAGCGTTCATTGTGCGCGCCTTTACGCGTGCCGGAGTCCCGCTGCCGCGCATCCGAGAGACAGTGGAAGTACTCCGCAAGGAGATCGGGCTAGAGAATGCCTTAGCCAGCGAAAGGCTCCAAACTGACGGGGCCGAGATCTTAATGAATTTCACGGACGGTGACACGCGACTCGTGGTGGTGCGCAACAAGCAGGCAGCATTCGGGGAAATCGTGAATGCTCATCTCAAGCAGATCGACTACTTCGACGGCTTCGTCGGCCAAGTCCACTTCCCAGATCGGAAGATCTTCGTGGACCCCCGAGTCAACTTCGGGCAGCCAACCGTTAAGGACATTGGTGTGCGCGTTTCCGACATAGTGGATCGAGCCCGGGCCGGCGAAGACAGTGCGTCGCTTGCGCAGGATTTCGGAATGCCAGTGCAATCAGTTCAAGAGCTTCTTCTTACCGCTTCATAAGAGATACCTTGACGACATTCTTTATCGACCGGAGCCTCGGCGGGCAGCTCATTCCGCATGCACTGCGAGCCTCGGGATGGGATGTCGTCACGATGGCAGAGCGCTACGGTCATGACGTTGGCGAGCGGCTTGAGGACCCTGACTGGATTCGAGATGCATCCGAGAACGGCGAAGCGATTCTCTGCAAAGACAAGATGATCGCGAGGCGTCCTATCGAAGCACGCACCGTGCACATGTGCGATGCTCGTGTCTTCGCCATGGGGAGCGGAATTCTGACCGGACAGTCAATGATTGAGCGAATCATCGCTCACGAGAAAAGGATCATGCAATTATGCTCAGCAAAGGGGCCGTTCGTTGCGCTGATCCACGAAGACAAGGTAGTGCGCACCAAGCTCGGCTACCCATGATGAAAATGCAGACTCGATGTCGAACCCCGGACTTATCCCTCCGGGGTTTTCGTGTTTACAGGGGGTAACGATTGAGCGACGACGCCTACAAGTGCAGCCTCTGCCCTGCCACGTTCCCAGTGCCCAGCTTGAAGCTCGACCATGAGCTAGTGCATGAGCGCGAAGGCAACCAATGAGCGACACCCTCCGCACCAACGACGGGAGCGCGTAATGTTCAAGTGCCCTGAATGCCCGGCCAGGTACACGTCCGAGCTTGCCGCTGAGGAATGCGGCGAACAGGATCGCCTCGAAGCATTGCACGCACGACAAATGCTCCGGGCCCGCGGGAAATGAGCGGTTGGCAGCAGCGCCCCACGGACAGGCGCGCGACACTCCCCCGCAACTGGACACAGCTACGCCTTGCAAGATTCCGCCTCGACGGGTTCCGGTGCACCGCGATACGCGCAGACACAGGCGCACGATGCGAGGCCCCAGCAACGGACTGCGACCATGTGGGCGAAAGGCTCGACCACCGCATCGAGAACCTACGATCCTTGTGCAGTTGGCATCACAAGCAGGTCACCGCGCAACAGTCCGCACAGGCCCGTAAACGCAAAAAGCCCCAGAAACAGAAACACCCCGGCATCATCTGACACCGGGGTGTTTTTTCTGTGCGCTCACTTCTTCGCGCTTCGGGACTGTTTCGATGGCACGGCAATACGGTTCCCTGAGCCGCGACGGGCACTGTTCCACCGGTCGATCGTCTCCTCGGACCAGCCGCGCGTTGCCCGCGGCCCCTCTCCGACGATCACGTCCGGCTTCGGAAACGAAACCAGCTTCTCGTATGAGCTGAGTTCTCCCATCTGCATGCCGACGCGCTCAGCAAACATTTTCTTCGAGTAGTACCGTTTCGCCATGCTTCCATCATGCGCTACGGATAACTCAATCTGCAAGCTCACGGTATTGGCTCCCATCTGTACTGTTCTGCAACTTCGGGTCGGTCGTTCATCAGCGCCGCGCCGGCTTCGGCCTCCGCAACGGTTTCAAAGGGCGCACGCCTGAACGCTTCACGGTCGTACACGTACTCGCGTATCTGCACGTACCGGTTCATGCTGACATCCTTACGAGGCGTTCCAGTACTCGCTTCGCGTGGTCGATGTGCTCGCGGGTTGCGTCGAATGCCGCTGGGAGGTCGCGGCGCAACCATACGAGTTCCCCGCGTGCAAGCTCTGCAATGCTCTTGCTTGGTTGCGTTTCGCGTCTGTCTCGGAACGCAACCAGGATCGGGTTCGGGTTGTTGTCGAACTCCGGGCGGGGCTTGTGTTCAAAATCTCCGAACTCTTGCCGAGCGTATCGACCGCCGCTATTCGGATTCACCCACTGCAGCGGGTCGGTGTTGGTCTTCTGTGAGTTAAACATGGTCACGCCTCCCTCGCTTCCCACTCGGTGATATGCTCGCTCGCCGCTTGCGCGACGCTTGGGCCGTAGGATCGCCCGATAACTTGGCTCGGCATGTCGGGATCGTCAGGGAACCAGCACGTCTCAATTGCGCCGTCATGTGGCAGTCTGACGGTGCTGTATTCTCCGTTGATGCGGCGCTCAATGACTGGCCGGTCGTTCATGCACCCACCTCCTTCTGCTTGATCTTGCAATGCTCGATGTAGTCGGCGAGGTCTTCGGCGTAGTCCTCTGCCGCTTCGGGGTCACCCTCGGCCCATTCCTCGATGAGAATCTGCGCGAGGTCGTGACGGCCTGCAACTGCGAGCAGATTTGCCAGCGCCTCGGCCTCTGGGTAATTCAGCGACTCATGGAACGAGTCGGCGGGGGTCATGCGCTCGTAAATGCTCACCCACTGATCGAGCGCAGCGGATACTTCTAATTGCTCTTGCATGGCTTACGCCTCCTTCGTCTTTTCGTCCCATGCACGCCACAGCCTCATAGCGTGCTCGCGTTCTGCAAATGCTGCCGCGCGTCTCGTGCGATGCTGCCCGACTTCATCGCGGAAACATGCGCTCTCAAACTTCCCGCTCCTTGTGTGGCGAGCGCTCACAATGCACCCGCATCCGCCTTGCGGGAAAACGATGTTTACGACGTAGCTGCCGCCGTGCCGCCACGGGCTATAGGCCGGCTCCCAGTCGTCGCGCTCCATTTCGGCGCGCGCCTGCAACCGGCGCTGCATATTCTCGCGCTCGATACGCGCTACGCGCTCCGCGTTCGTCTCAGTCATTAGTCAGCCTCCACTTCTTCCCACGGGCGTTCGCGCTCAATGTCGTCAAGCATCGGCCCGGCGTAGCGGTCCCAGAAGTCATCCGGGTTTTCCTCGATCCACTGAGCGGCGCGCTTGTAGGGCTCTTCATCCTCAACGCCCCAGTTGTTAGCGCGATCCAAGCAGGCAATAATCGCCGCTCCGTGTAGCGTGCCGTCTGCGTTCGGGTCGCGCTGTGCGCGGTCAGCTTCGACTGCACGTGCAACTAGCTCACGTAACGCCGTCTCCACGTTCACAGAATCCCCGTTGGCCAACTCCCACGCGAGCGTCGTAATCGCAGACTCATCAACCAAGTCCTCGAACACCGGCACATCATGCGCCTGAATAACTTCGTGCGCGGCACGTTCCGCAATCTCATCTATCGGCATCATGGCCGCTCCTTTCACGCAATCCCCACAAGCGGGGCAAGAATCAAAGCAAGCGGCGTGATCGCCGCGAACGCTGCAACCGACAACGTCACGCCCGCAACATCCGCGAGCACAGCACGCCGCGCCCTGCGACGCTGCAACACCTCGGCCGTTTCACACAACGGCCACTCACTGCCAAGCATCCGGCTCACAGCGCCACCTCGAACGCGTGCGCTGCAACTACCTGCCAGAACTCTCCCGGCTCAACCGTGCAATAGAAGCCTTGCCGGTTCAGGTGCGTCACACCGCCGGCGTCAACCCCGTCCTCGAACGCAATCACCCTGTCAGCGATAGCGTCAACATCGAACTCGGCACGCGCGTCCGCAACCATGCCGGACGCCTCGATCGGTGCAATAACCTCAGCCTGCACAGCCTCAGGCTTTGTCGAATAGAACATGATGAACCCCTTCCCGGTCCGTTGTGTGTTTGTGTGCGGTCTGCAAACCGCCGTGCGCTCGCGAGCGCTTGCAACTCGCCGCCCGGCTCGTCCCGGTAGCGCCACCGCCTAAGCGGCTTTCACGTACTCAGTCAGCGACTCGATAGGCGCGCCAGCCTTCGCAAGCTTCCACGCCTCGCCTCGTGGCTCGATACCCGCGGCCCGCAACTGCGCCGCAAGCTCCTTGTTGCTCGCCTTCGCTTGCAACTTCTCAGCCTTCACGGACTGCTGAACCTGAACGTCACCCTCGCCGAGCATCACTCGAGCGAGCGCGTCAGTCACGTAACAGGCCTTCTCGTAAGCAACCGCGAGCAGCTTCTCGTCGCGCTTCGCCCAGTCAGCCGCGTACCGGACGCTGCCCTTCGCAAGCTCAGTCTGACCTGCAAGCATCATGACACCGAACGCGACCGACTCAGCCTCAGCCTCAATCTCGCCACGGTGCGCCTGATAGTCGCGCTCGTCGTTCTCACCATGCAAGATCGCGTGTGCAATCTCGTGAGCGAGCGTCTCGACCGCGGCCCAACCATCGAGCCCGCCATGCACTGCAATCGTGCGAGCCGCGTGAATCGTCCAACCGTTCTCCCGCATGTCACGAGTTGCCCGCGTAACCCGCCAACCCTGGCCCGTGATCCACGACTCGAGCCGATCCCATGCAACACCCGCGTCGCCGTCTGTGAGCGCGGGTGCCGCTGTTGCAACCTCACCGGTCACCCCGTCAGCGTTGCGAACGTCAGCCGCAATATAGGTGCGCTCGCCACGAAACACGGTCCGCTTGATCGCACCAGGCGTGCCCGGCTTCACCCGGTTGTCGTTCTCGTCAACCCACAACGGCACCGGCTTCGACCAGATCGCAATCGGGTTACCCTCAGGCACGAACCCGCTACGCGCCCAAACCGTGCGCGGCGCAATTTCACCCTGCAACGCAACCAGCGCCCGCCCGATCGCATCTTCAAACTCGACACCCTCGTCGCAATACCGCTGTACCAGTTGCGCCAAGATCAGCGCCTGATTCGTTGGAGAGTACGCCGGGTGCCCTGCCGCAATCCTGAGAGTGCGCGCCGCCATAGCCGCCGGCCAGTTCGCCGGCGAAGCAATGTAATCGGCGACCATGCCCGCAAACTCTTTCGTGCTCGGTACAGTAGACATAATCAAACCCCTTCCCGGTTTGGTTCACGCGCCCGGGTGACTGCAATCACGCCGGGCGCAATCCTGTTTCATGCGCAACCGCGCCGTGCCCTAGTGCCGCTGCGACGCGGCCACGCCTTACGCGCTAGGGCTGCAACCCTCACCACAACGAGGGCGCAACATCCGTCCGTGGCACGAACGAATCGAGCACGCCGCCATTCAGCGGGTCGCAATCTTCGACCTCAAGCAGCGGCGTATCGTCTGCCGTCACAGTGTCCGGCAACCAGCCCGCGCTCATGGTGCAACCTCCGGATCCAGCCCCGCATGATTCACGTGCCAATCCCAACGCGCCAGGTAGTCGTCGCAATAATCGCGCTCAACATGACCGCAACTGCACCGGTACGCGTACGTGTAATTAGCTCGCTCGCCCTCGTTCCAGACACGCAATATTTTGTGCTCGCTCATACTGCAACCTCCTCGCGAGCCAGAAGCGCCGCCGCGAGCCGTTCCGCGCCGCGCTCAGTGGCGAACCCGTTGTAATGCAACGCATACCCGAGATTCTGCGGCGCGAACTCCGCAACCAGCTCACGTAGCAGCGCCTCAGACTCAGCAGGGTTTCCCCCGCCGCGTACTCGCCGCGCAATTCCCGCCGCGATAATCCGTTCGCTCATGATGCAACCCCCCTGAACATGCCCGCGAGCTCGCCCGCTGTCGGCATCTCGAACGCGGCCGCATGACACTCAATGCAACGCTCACCAGGGAACATGTCGATCCGCATCCCCTCGCAACCGCAACCCTTACAAGTAAACGGTGTCGTAAACGGGTTCATAATCTCCAACCTTTCTGCAACTCCCGGCCATGCCCAGCGCATAGCCCCAGTGGTGACGCCCGGACTCGAACCGGGCCGACGCCTGAACGCTCGCCACCTTGCGCAACTAGAACGCAACCCCCCATTCGGCAGACTCAGACTCTGCCGCGTACGCTTCACGCATCTCCGCACGCTCAGCAACTTTCATGGCCTTGAAGTCCGCAAACGTGGTCCACTTCCAAACCCCCTCGTCATGCAACCGTTGCATCTCCTCGGTCAGATGAGGCCACGCCTGATGCAATGGTCCCTTGCAAAACTCGGGCCTACGCGCCGCGGACGGCTTCCAGAAGTCATCCCATAACATGCCAGGCCAACCCATAGCGTCCGCAATACGCGCCCGCATCGAATCCACCAAGTCCGCATACTCGGCACGATCAGCCTGATCCGTAGCCGAGGCCTTACGCGATGCAATCACCGGCTTCGGTGCAACCGCGGGCACGTCCCCCGCATCTTTCAGGATCGCGGTCCCGGGAACGCAACGCGCCACCATGTACGCGTTCGCCCGGTGCACCCATTCCATGTACGCCGGCGAACCCACAGGCTCACCCGCCGGCTTAGGCTCAACATTCGCCGCATACCAAGCGCGACGCTCAGACTTGACACTCATGTCGTCCCCTTTCACTCAATCGACTAGCGGCCAGCAAACCGCTACCAGTGGACGGCCACGGACTCGAACCGTGCTCATGGCGCACCATGCGCGCCGCCCTAAACGCTCGCACTGCACCTAGCCCGATTGGCCGTGTCTGGCAAGCGTTGGCAGTCTCTCCACTGCCGTTTCATCCATCCGCTGTTGAGTTGGTGCCATATGGGCGAGGTTCATGCGCTAGACCGTTGGCGGTTATTCATCCGAACCGGGATTCTCACCCCGGCCGTTGCTACCGATCCGCTCCGCCTCCGTCTCTCACTCGGTGGCGATGAACCAATCATGTCATGCGGCCCGCATAACCCACAAGTCATGCGCGCCACATAACCCACCGAAACCCCCCAAACTTCCGCGGAATCATGCGGCAGAAATAATTTTCGAAAGTGTACCCGCACCCGGGCGTGTCGCGGCGTGTCGCACCACTCACCAGCGCTCACACCCAGCCACACCCAGCCACCCTCAGGCTCACCCAGACTCGGCCAGACTCGGCGGCTCACGCTCACCACACGCCACGCGCACCACACGCCACGCCCTCACACACACCACACGACACGAGCGCGGACACACGACAGCATGCGAGCCACGCGCGCACGACGCGCACGACGCGCACGACACGAGCGCGCGGACACGAGCCCACACACACGCGGACACACACGCGAGCACACACGCACACACGCGCACGTACACACGCGCACACGCGTCCCACTAACCCCCCACAGGGGAACCCCCCGCCCCCCGCCAAAAGCTCCCCCGCAAGCGTTCTGCAGTATTTATTGCGCGCGGGTCTGGGGGGTGTTTTTGGATCGTGGACTTGAGTCTTCCCGCTCCGACATGGATCGGGTTTTGCCTACCGACATGGAGGTTTGTTATGGCTGGTTATGGTCCGCCGCCGAAGGAGGATCGCGCTCGTAAGCGTGACACGGTTGTTCGTGAGCTTGTGAAGTCTGACGGGAAGATCGGTGGTTTTGATCTTCCTGATGATGTGCTGCCTCAGATTCGCGTGAATGGTGAGTTGCAGTTCGATGTGGATGGGAATCCTATTCGTGAGGAGTGGCATCCGCAGACGGTGCGTTGGTGGAATAACTGGCGGGAGTCTCCTCAGGCGACGCGCATGTTGACTGCTGTTGATTGGGACTACCTGCTGGATACGGCTTTGTTGCATCACCAGATGTGGATGACCGGCGGTAAGAACTCTGAGCGTGCGGGTGAGATCCGTATCCGGGTTGCTGGGTTTGGCGCGACGTATGCGGATCGTATGCGCTTGCGGTTCGAGATTGAGGTTCCTGAGGAGTTCGAGGTGGGTTCGAACTCGAATGTTGCATCGATTGATTCGGCGCGCAGGAAGCGGGTTATTAACGGGGGTGCTTGATGCCTCGCCGTTTGATTCGCAATGAGGAACTTCATGATCGCGAACGTTCGCTCGGTCATCTTGCTACGTGGTGGATTGAGGCGTTTGTTCGGCATGGGCGCGGCGATATTGCGGGTCAACCGATCAAGTATGGCGATGAGTATTACGGGTTCATTGTTGATTGTTACTCGCTTGATGCTCGTGGGCGTCGACTTTATGATTCTGCGTTCTTTTCTCGGCCGAAGGGTACTGATAAGTCGGGTCTTGCTGCGGCTCTGGTTTTGTTTGAGGCGTTTGGTCCGTGCCGGTTTTCTGGCTGGGCTGAGGGTGGCGAGACGTACACGTTTCTTGGGCAGACCTACACGTATGTGAAGGGTGAGCCGATGGGTCGCCCGGTGAACCAGCCGGTGATCCGGATTCTTGCTACTGCCGAAGGACAGACCGGAAACGTCTATGACTCGGTCTATTTCAATCTGAGCGCCGAGGATGCTCCTTTGAATGCGCTGGTGAAGCTGTACGGCGTCGAGTGCACGATGACTCGAGTGACGATTGCGAAGTCGTCGGGTGGTGGAACTATTGAACCGATGTCGTCGGGTGCGTCATCTAAGGATGGTGGCCTTGAGACGTTCGTTGTGTTCGATGAGTCGCACCTGTATAACAAGCCTCGACTGAAGGATTTGCACGCGACGGTCACTCGTAACCTGCGTAAGCGGAAGAAGCTCGCTGAGCCTTGGTATATCGAGACCACGACGATGTATCAGCCTGGTGAGGAATCGGTTGCTGAGGAAACGTATCATCTGGCGGATCTGATCGCTGAGGGTCGGACACGGCGTAAGCGCATGTTGTTCGATCACCGTTGGGGCGAGCTCGGTGATCCGATGCAGGGTGAGCTTGAGTCCGATGCCGAGTATGAGGCCCGCGTGCAGGCTGCGTTTGCTGACGCGTACGGTGACGCGGCTGAGTGGAACTCGGTCGAGGACATGCTGGATGCGTTCTTCGATCCCCGTAACAACCTGAATGATCAGATTCGTTATTTCTTGAACTCGCTTGTTGAGGCGAATAATTCGTGGTTGACGGTGAAGATGTGGAACCTGATCGGGTTGTCTCATCGTGCGAAGCTTGCGAATGAGTCTGGCGAGAAGCTTGATTGGCGTCCGCCGCGCGAGGGTGACAAGATCACGCTCGGTTTCGATGGTTCTCGTTCTGATGATGCGACGGTGCTGATTGCTTGTCGTGTCGATGACGGGTATGTGTGGCCGATTCTGATTGAGGAGCCGCCGGATGCTGAGGAGGCGAAGTCGTGGACTGTCGACCAGTTGAAGGTCGATAAGCGTGTTCGTGAGACGTTCGAAAAGTTCGATGTGGTGGGGTTCTTTGCGGATCCCCCGTATTGGCAGGACTACGTGGATGCGTGGGATCGTGATTTCGCTGACTTGGTTGAGGTTCATGCCACTCGCGATAAGAGTTTCCATTTCTATACGAATAACCACAAGGCGATGGCGATGGCGGTTGAGCGTGCTCATACGGCTATTGGTGAGGGGCGTGTGATTCACGGGAATGATCCGCAGTTCACTCGGCATGTGCTGAATGCGCGTGTGTGGGAGCGGAACACTGGCGATGTCATTGGTAAGGACAAGCGCGGGTCGAAGCACAAGATGGATGCCGCGGTTGGCATGGTATTGGCGCTCGAGGCGCGTGCTCGCTATCTGGCGAAGGAACACAAGTCGGAAGATTCGTTTACGCCGTTCAACCCGAGGGGGAACGCGTCGCGGCATAGGAGGTAGTTGATGCTGGCTGATGCTCAGAATCCAGGGACTGATGATTGGTTTCTGGTCCAGATTGCTACCGAGATGGGCGCGCGTTTCGAGCGTCTTGCGTTGCTTGATTCGTATGACGATGGTTCGTGGGTTGTTCCTGTTGAGGCGGATCCTGCGAATCGTGAGGCCTATATGCGCCAGGCGGAGAGGGCGAAGCTGACTTTCGGGAAGACGATTGTCGACCAGAAGGTTTCGCGTATGAAGTTGCGCGGGTTTCGTACTGCTGCTGACGATGACGTGAATGGTGATCGTGAGGCGTCTCGCTTGATGAAGCTGAATCATTTCAAGACTCAGTTTCGTGAGATGCAGCGTTGGAAGACACTGTATGGGCAGGCGTACTTTGTGATCGGCATGGACGAGGTGAATGAGCCGTTCATCACGGCTCGGTCGCCTTGGCAGGTTGGCGTGAAGATGAACGAGCTTCGCCCGTGGTTGACGGACGCGGCCTTGATCATTTCTCGGGATGAGTTGAATCAACTGGATTTGTTGACGCTTATCCGGCCTGGCTATATGAGGGTTGCTGCGAAGGAGTCTCAGGAGCCTTCGATTCCGACGGATGGTACGCCCTGGGAGCCTGGTACCGACTGGGACTGGGTGTCGTCTACGGCGGTTACCTGGACTGAGCGGGTTCCGGTGGTGCCGTTCACGAACCCGGGCGGTAAGGGTGAGTTCGAGCCGCATTTGCCGTCGTTGGATCGGATTACTCAGGACATTCTTGAGCGGTTGACGATCACTGCGATGCAGGCGTTTCGTCAGCGTGCGATCGAGTCGGGTGATGATCCGCTCCCTGATGTGTGGCCGGAGGGTCACCCGCAGGCTGGCGAGCCGATCGATTACGACGACATCTATAAGGCTGGCCCGGCAGCGTTGTGGTTGTTGCCTCAGGGCGCGAAGGTCTGGGAGTCGGCCCCGATCGAGATGTCGTCGTTGACGCTTGCTGAGAAGAAGGATCTCGAGCATCTTGCCGGCATTTCGGGTACGCCGCTGTATGCGTTCTCGTCTGATGTGCAGGGTTCTGCTGAGGGCGCGAAGCTGCAGCGGGAAACGATCCGCTCGAAAGTGATCGAGGCTCGCGAGTTCGATGATGAGTCGCTCGCGATGTCAATGTCGCTGTTGTTCGAGGCGCATGGCGACCAGCAGCGTGCTGACCGTACAGAGATCACGACGATGTGGGGACATATCGAGTGGGTTTCGAAGGCCGATGTTGCGCCGGCGGCTGCGTCTGCGAAGCAGGGCGGCATGTCTCAGCGGGGCATTAACGAGCACATTTACGAGATGACGCCGGAGGAGCTGGAACTCGAGGCGAACAATCTGCGCGACGAACAGTTCCAGTTGAGCCTGATGAATGCGGGTGGTGGAGATGGCGCTTACGGAGCGGGCGGTTCAGCAGCACGCGAACCGGAAGGTTTCGATCATGGAACGCCTGATTCTGATTCTGCTGGGGCTGTGGAGGAACTACAACCGGTGGAATGACCCGGACTTTGTGACGGTTGTTGCGTCGCAGTCGGTGTTGCAGGTGGAGTCGGCGTTGCGGGAGGTGCAGCGTGAGACCCGCCAGTTTCAGTTGCACGCGTTGCGCGAGCTCGGTGTGAATGTGCCCCAGCTTGGTCGACCTGTGGATGTGTACCCGCGTTCTGGGGTTGACGCGTTGGACGTGTATCGGCGTCCGGCGCGTGAGGCGCAGGCGGTTCTGGATGCTGGCGGGTCGATAGATGAAGCCTGGGCGGCGTTCGAGAACCGGTTGAACGGGATCGTTGCGGCTGATCTTGCGATCGCCGAGCGTGACGAGCTTGATGTGATTCAGGAGCGTCTCGAGGAAGCTGACCTGGTTGATTGGTTGGATCCTGGCGACCCGATCCTTGACGAGCTCCCCGAACCGGACTCCGACGATGACTCGGATCTTCTGCCGTACGAGGACATGCTCGAGTTGTTGGGTCTCGATGAGGATCCGGATGTTGCTAAGTACACGGGCGACGGGAAGAAGGTTCTCGGGTTCAGGCGTGTGATCCGGCCGGAACTGTCGATGCATGGGTCGTGCGGCTTGTGCGTGGTGGCGGCGACGAACTGGTACACGTACGAGCGGTTGAAGCCAATTCATCACCTGTGTAAGTGCGTCACTGTCCCGGTCACGAAGGACGCGGATCCTGGGTTTCGTTGGAATCAGGAGGATCTTCGCCGGAATCTTGATGAGATTTATGGCGGCGCTGGCGGGTCCACGTACGGCAAGGATTTGAAGCGTGTTCGCGTGAAGATCAGCGAGCACGGCGAGCTTGGCCCGGTGCTGCAGTGGCGGGCGAAGAAGGGGTGGACGGAAGCGAACGCTCGCCCGCACACACCGAGGTACACGCGGCCAGACGCGTCCGTTCAACGGGAACGGCTGGAGCGGCGGCGTGACGAATATTTACAGACCATCGATAACTTGCGTTCTCGTCTCGATGCGGGTGCGGATCGCGGGGCTATCGAGCAGGCGATTTGGACCGTCGAGCAATCCATTCGGGATCTCGATGTGAAGCTCGCCCGGTAGGCCATCCCGACATGGGGTGGCTTTTTTCATTCCTACGACATGTAAGGACTACTCACTCATGTTTACCAAACGTTTCCGCCCCATGTTTCTGCGTTTCGTCACTGACGAGGACGAGCCTGGTGGTGGTGACCCGAAGGTCGACGAGAAGCCGAAGAACGATGATCTTGGGTTTCCGGCGAACACTCCTGTCAAGGAGATGACGCCCGAGCAGCAGGCCGCGTATTGGAAAGATAAGGCTCGCAAGCACGAGAAGCGTGCGAAGCCTGAGTCGTTCGATGCGGATATGGCAGAGCTCGAGGCGTTCCGTGCGGAGAAGCGTGCCGCTGAGGATGCTGCGAAACCGCCTGAGCAGAAGGACCTTGAGCAGCAGATCGCTGCCGCGGTCGCGAAGGCGGAACAGGATGCTCTGGCGAAGGTTTTGCCGTCTCTGGTTCGTGCGGAGTTCGCCCGCCGGCTCCCCCATCTTGACGATGAGGGACTCGATGAACTCATGTCGGATCTTCCGGCGCTCGAGTCATACACGAAGGACGGGAAGGTCGACGTTGAGCGAGTGGAACGCATGGCGAAGCGGCTTGCGCCAAGAGAAGACGAGGGGGACGACAAGTCCAACCAGCAGTGGAACCTTGGGCACATTCTGAGTCAAACGCAGCCGCTCAAGAAGGGCATGAACGAGTCCATGGCTGAGGCCGAGGCTCGCACCCTTGCCAAGTACCAACAGCCCAAAAGTAAGTAGACCAAGGAGGCTACATCATGGCTGATTTTGCTATCACTAGCACGCATGTCGACAACCCGGTCGACACTCGCTGGCGTGCATCTCATCACGGGCAGACCACTGCCCAGCCTGGCACTCTCGATCTCACTGAGTTCGTTGAGGGTGTCCACTACAACATTGGTGGGCGCACTGACTTCGTGATTCCTTCGGGTGTCGCGGTGCAGCTCGACAAGGATTCCGGCATGTATGTGCCGTGGGTTCCTGGCACCCCCGCCGAGGGTGACGAAGGCGAACCTGGCTACAAGCCGGCCGTCGAGGCGGAGCCTGTTGCTGGGTTCATTAATGACAACGAGGGTGTCGAGATCAAGCGTGCTGATGGCACGGTCTCGGAGACCTCGCCGTTCGCGCGTCTCCTCCACGGTTTCGTGGATGTCGCGTTCCTGCCCGTCGCGACCCAGGCTGCAGCGCTCAAGGGTGCCCCGCACGCCGTTCAGGTTTCTTACCTCTAAGGAGTAATCATGGCTTTCGATAAGCAGTACAAGACTCCGTCCGCGCTTTCGGGTGTCGCTCGCGGCGCTTTCAGTGGCGTGTACGGGGCATCGATTGTGTCCACCTACCTGCCGGCGGTAGCGAACCCGAAGCTCACGTACGACTTCGACGTGAACTCGGTTGCGCTCACTCAGGCAGCGCGTTTCCGCTCGTGGAACACCGAGTCTGATCAGACCATCTCGCATGGTCGCGAGTCGCGCGCCGGTAAGCTCGCGCCGATCTCTCGCCGCTACAACGTGGACGAGTACCAGCATCTTCAGATGTTCGGTGGCGACCTTGGTGCGGAGTTCGAGAAGAAGGCTCAGCAGATCGCGGCCGAGATCGCGATGCGTTTCGTGCTCGCGGGCGCGGAGGCGATCGAGACTGGCAAGGTCACGATCGAGGAGCGTGATCTCTCGTTCGAGCTCGACTATGGGCGCAAGCCGGAACTGACTGATACCGCGTCGACGGTATGGTCGAACCCTGCCGCTGACGTGATCGGTGACCTTGAGGCTCTCCGTGACGCGTATGGCGAGAACCCTGGCACGATCATCGTTCCTCAGGCTGTGATCGCGGCGCTCTCGAAGAACACCGGAATCATCAAGTTTGCTGTTCAGCGAGGCACTGACCTTCCGAACCAGGTGTCCTACGACGATGTTCGTCGCGTGCTCGCGAACTTCAACTTCGTGTACCCGACGACGAACGATGAGCGCCTGATCGACCCGGCTGGTAACGAGCGTGCCCTGTTCTCTGATGACAAGGTGCTGTTCCTCCCGCAGACCAGTGGTCTAGCTTCGGCGGTTGCGACCGCTTCGGGGTCGGGCCCGCTCGGCAACCTGTCGCTCGGCATCACGTCTGAGGCGATGGAGCCGGAGAACGGTCTTGGCCGTGTCGCTGGCGTTGTGTCTGGCGCGTACAAGACGGAGGATCCGAACGGGTTCGATGTTCTCGTTTCGGCGATCGGCATTCCGGCTGTGACTGCCGCTAACCGCACCGCCTCGCTCGAGGTTCTGTAACCATTCCCGGCTGGCGGGGTCGACGCTCCGGTGTCGGCCCCGTCCGCTGTTCCATAGGAGGAACTGATGAAGGTCCGCAAGACCGTGAACATTATGAACCCGCTGTTTCAGCGTGTCACTCTTCGCCCCGGCGATGAGATCCCTGAATGGGCGGTCGGCATGATCACCAACCCGAAACTGATCGAGCCGGAGACAACCGTCAGCGTGGAGTCCGTCACCGTTGAGTCGAGTGGTGACGACACTCGGCCAGTCGACTACGCGGGCATGCGCAAGGGTGAACTGCAGGAACTGTGTCGAGCTCGCGGTCTTGACGACCAAGGCAAGGTTGACGAGCTGAGGGCCCGCCTGCATGCCGACGATCTCAAAGACATCGACGCTGACGTTTGGTCGATGGATGTTGCTGAGCTGCGTGAGCTTGCTGCAGCGAAGGGCATCGACGTTGGTGAGGCCTCAACGACTGCCGAGCTGGCTGCAGCGATCGAGCAAGCAACCAAGTAGAGGGGGCTGTTATGGCCGTCACGCTTCCCACGGTCGACTACCAGTATGTGGTCGACTCTTACGAGGGTGACCCGGAGGATCTGGGCTCGAAGACGTATATCGAGAAGATGATCCGCAAGTCGATCGGTCGTTTGTCGTCTCGGTTCGGCACTCGGATTGCTCGCCGCCTGCAGTCGGGTGCGTTGGACGAGGACACGTTCAAGGACACGGTTGCTGAGGCGGTGCTTCGTATTGCCCGTAACCCTGACGGGTTTCGGCAGGAGCAGCAAGGCAATTACATGTACCAGTTGAACTCGGCGGTTGCCGCAGGTTACCTGTGGTTCACGAAGGACAACATGCTTGACCTGTTGGGTGAGTCTTCGGCACCGATTGGGACGGCGACGATCGGGATTCACGGGAGGTAGTCATGCCTTCTATCCGTGGGCGTGGCCCGCATACGGTGATCGTTCAGAACCGCGTGAAGAGCCGAGTGAACGGGATTGCTGCCTATGTTCCTGACGGTGACCCGATCACCTTGCCGAATGTTCATGTGCAGTCGGTTCGCGAGTGGGCTTCTGCTGAGGAGTATTACGAGGAGGGGTTGCGGCTTCTGTCGATGAACCGCATCTTCGCTCGCGAGTGGCCCGGCAACGTTGATTCGCTCGTGTATTTCAACGGCGGTGAGTACGAGACAGTCGGAACGCCGCAGCACATGGACGGGTCGAAGCGCACGCATCATTGGGTGGTCACGATCAAGTGGTTGGGCGATAAGCCCGCCCCCGCAGGGCCGGAGGTGGTCTCTGATGATTGACGTGAAGATCGACGTGCTCGCCCATATGGAGCCGTCGAAGATTGTCGGCACTTCGGTGTACATGGACAGGGCCGCGCAGCGGGTGAAGGATCGCGTTATTGCGAACGCGCTCACGCATCGTGATACGGGCGCGTTCATCAATTCGCTGAAGATCAAGCGTGTTCGTGGACGTTCTGGTCGGGGTAAGCAGATCACCGACCGGCTTGTGTACTCGGATGATCCTGGCGCTATGGCGATCGAGTACGGTCGCACTCCCCCAGGCGGGTCGAGGCAGCGTCCTGTTGGTGGGCAGCATAACTTCACTGAGGCGCTCGTACATTTCCGGCTCACGAGACAGTCCGGGGAGGATGACGATTGAAGCCTCACTACCCGAACATGCACCGGTTGTTTCAGACGATCCTCACGGAAGACGCTTACCCCGGTAGCGCCGTCTCTGCGGATCTCGACGGCGACGACTATGACACGATCCCGCTGGTGACGTGGCGCGCCATGAATGACGGGCAGGTCGACCACGGGAAGTGGAACGTGCTGCTGATCGTTCACGTGCTCATCGACTTGGCCGAGTCCGACATGGATGCGGTGCTGAGTCATGTGTATGCGCAGATTCAGTCGTGGAACAAGCCCGGCAGGGGCGTTCTCGCCGATGAGAAGTATGGCGTCCTGTCTGTCGAAGATAGCGCCGTATTCAACCTGGTCAACCAGTCGATGCTTAACGGCAAGCAGGTTGCTCAGTTCACTTCCCAGTTCCGAATCATTGTTCAGGACTGGTCTTAGTTCCCCTACCGATTTCTTCCCTTGAAAGCCCGCCCTTACCGGCGGGCTTTTCGTATTTCTAAGGAGTTTTTCTCATGGCTGTTGACGCTACCAAGCTCATCATCCCTGGCCACGGCACGGTGTTTCAGTCGGCCGCGAATGCGGCACTTCCGAGCAATCCGCTGGACGCCTTCTCGCTGACTATTGACGGGCCGGTCGGTTGGTCCAATCTGGGCCACACTTCGAAGGCGAACACGATCGCGTTCACCAAGGAGGGTGGCGAGGCCACCCAGATCGACACGTTCCTGGCTGATGCTGTGCGTGTGATCAACGCTTCGAACCAGTGGTCGGTCACGATTCCTGCGCTGCAGTTCGACGAGGACGTTCTCGACCTCGCGTTCAACGGTGATTGGGATCCGGAGACGAACGGGTACATCATTCCTGGTTCGGCTTCTGCCGTGGAGGCTGGCCTGTTCATTCTGCTCGAGGACAACACGGGCAAGCTCGGGTTCTGGCTTCCGAACACGTCGGTGACGCTTGGCGAGGCTCCGTCGATCGATACAGAGAACTTCCTTGAGCTTCCGCTCACTGCGTCGATTCTTTCGGCCTCGTCCGACGTGATGCCTGCAGCTAACGGCAAGGCCGGCATCATGCAGCTTTTCAAGACTGGCCTGTCTCGCCCCGGTAGCGGCGGCGGTACTGGCGGCGACGACTAATCCCGTCTCTCTACTCCCCTGGCGCGTCTCGTGCGGGCCACGCGCCAGGGGCTCCCCCTGTGGCCCGCACCCCTGTTGGTTTATCAATGAAAGGCCCGCACTATGGCTACGAAGAAGACCGAAGAAGAAGTCGAACCGGTTGAGCTTTCCGCTGAGGAGGTTCGCGAAGCGGAAATCGAAGAAGAGGATCTGCTTGCGGATCTGCCCCCGATGCGAAAGCCGGAACGTTTACGCATCCGGCAGAAGAACGCGCTGAAGACGATCGGCATCCGCCATTCGAAGCACCTGCAGGCGCTTCGCGACGCGATCGAGAACGACACCGACATCCCTGAAGAGGCTGCTATTGGTTTGCTGGATCTCGCCGCTGACGTGGACGAGTTCGGTGAGTCGATCGCGCTCGACAAGGCGGCGTACGAGCGCTGGTCGGAGAAGAACGCCGACAACATCGACGTGTTCGTCGCTCTTCTGAACCGTTACATGAGCGCCGTGGGGGAATCGAACGGCTCTACGAGCTAATTGACGAGTTCGATCACCACCCCGAACTTCCGGGGTCGCTGAGTGCTGACCTTGCCGAGTTCTACAGCGGACTCACGTTAGAGGACGTGTGGGCGGGCAGGGTCAGCACCAGGCGCGTACTCGTGCTTGTGGAGCATTTGCTACTCAACCCCCGGTCCAGGTGTCGCGCGATCCGTTACGACGGTGATCTGCGGTGGATCGGTTGGGATTACACATCTGAGGCGATGGCCTCACTTTTTGATCTCGTTGCCGCGATGGCGGCGGGAGAGAAGTTCACGGACGAGTTCCGGTTCGCACGTCCGGGCGGGCGCTCCACGCCCGTCACAGATTCACCTCCCGAGGACTTGGTCGCGCCGACGATCGCGGACTTCAACACTGGCGCTTTCATGAGCCAAGTCTCGGGGTAGCGGCAGGAGGCTTGCATGGCAACGCACGAGATCGGTTCCGTCGGCGTACGAGTACTCCCGAATACCCGAGGCTTCGCCCGGAAGGTGCGGGAGGATCTGCAACGGATCAAGAACATCGACGTTTACGTCAATGTGATTCCGCGATTGAAGCGGCGTGCGATCCGCAACCAGTTGCAGGACCAACTTGACGAACTGAAGGATCTTCGGATCAACGTTGATGCTGTCGCGAATCTTCGGCAGATCCGTCAACAGGCGAAGAAGATCGAGCAGGTTGTTGACGATGTCGATGTTGTGCTTCTGCCGCAGTTCGACAAGAACCGTTTCTTGCGGGTCAACAACGAACTGAGCGACCTGATTCGCGATGTCGAAGTGAATATCGACCTTGACAAGGATTCGGGGCGCGCGGTGCGTCAAATGCTCAACGAGATTGAGCGGGAGATGCACGACCTGAATCAGATGTCGTTGTTCGAGAACCTCGACGACCGCGAACTGATGTGGATTCACCGGCGCATGGACGACGCCGTGGAGTCTGCCCGCCACCTGAAGCACCAGATCGAGCTTGCGACTCACCAGGCATCTCGCCTGGATGAGCAGCTCGACGATGTTGCGAAGGATCGTGAGGCCCGGATCGACGCGAACCCGATGACGGCTTGGGCGTCCGCGCGGCTCGCGTGGCTGACGCGCGCCCGGATCGTGGACATCATTCCTCGGGTGTCGCGGGCGGCGATCACGAAGACCTTGACCGCGCTTGCTGCACTGTCCGGTGCTCGGCTCACCTGGACCTACATCGACCGTTTCCAGCGGTGGATGGGTGAGCTCGACAAGAACCTCCCCCGAATCACGTTCGGGGTGACGGGTTTGACGACCGCGTTCTCTGGCCTGATGGGTTCGATATCGGGGCTTGTTGGGATCGGTGATGGGCTCGCGGCGACTCTACCGTCGCTGCTGCTGCTTCCGGGCTTGATGGCTGGCGCGGTGGTGTCGATCGTTGCGATCGCGGTCGCGTTGAAGGACGCGAAGACTGAGCTCGCCGAGTTAGGTGATTCGTACCGGAATCTCGGGAAGATCATCAAGGAGAACTTCTGGCGAGAGGCACGCCAACCAATCATCAGCCTGTCTCGATCGGTGATGCCGCAGTTGGAGCGTTCGTTCCAGAGGACTTCGGCGGCGATCGGCCGGTTCACGGCACGTATCGCGACCTCGTTCGAACGGGAGTTCGCGGGCGGTCGTCTCGAGAAGATGTTCGACGGTCTCGCCGCGGCGTGGGACGTGCTGTCCACTGGGACGGACGCGTTCGCTGGCGCGATCACGAACCTTGGGCTGGTGGCTGCGAAGTACATGCCTGGGCTGGCGCAGTGGTTCGTTGACTTGTCGATCACGTTCGACAACTGGTTGTCTGACGTGTCGACCGACGGCCGACTGGATCAGTGGCTCATGGAGGCCAAGGAAGCGTTCTACGACATTTGGGACGTGATGGCAGCCACGCAAGGCATCTTTGCTGGCTTGTGGAGGGCCGCTGAGGCTGGTGGTTCCGGTGGGTTGTCTGGGTTCGCGGACATGCTGCTCGAGTGGGAGCGTGCCGTGAACGGTGCGAAGTGGCAGCGGACATTGACGGCGATGTTCCGTGGCGCTGGCCGCGCGTTGAGCGGGTTCAACGTCGGGTTGAAGGCGTTCGGCAACATGCTGGATGAGAATCGACGCGAGATCGAGTACTTCATGGGCACCGCTGGTGTCGCCTTGGGGTCGTTCTTTGCGGCCATCGCGGAGGCGCTCGAGCAGCCGGCCGTGAAGCGTGGCCTGGCTGATCTGATCGACGGCCTCGCTGACGGGCTGAAGTCGCTAGAACCCGCGCTCGGTCCGCTCGGTGAAGCGTTCGGCACGCTGCTGTCCTTCATGGGTGAGCTGGCTCGAGTAGTCGGCCCGGTGCTGTCGGAAGCGCTACAGGTGCTGGCCCCGTTGCTCGTCGACGTGCTAGAGGCGCTGACTCCTCTGCTACCGCAGTTGGGCGAGGCGTTTATCACCGCGATAGAGGAGCTCACTCCGTACCTGGAGGACTTCGTTCAGTGGTTCATAGACGCTTTGCCGTCCATCGTGGATTTCGGCGAGAAGGTGCTCGAGAACGCGCCGACGATTGTTTTGCTCGCGGGCGCGTTCATGCTTGCGCTGAACGCCGCTAAGTGGCTGTTTGGTGCGGCGAAGAGTGTATTCGACTTGTTCGAGAAGCATGGTGGCAGGTTCAGTGACTTCTCGGGGAAGGTCGGTGGTCTCGCGGGAGCTTTGGCGCGGGTAGCGGGTATTGCTGGTGCTGTCATTTGGGCGATCGTGAACATGTGGCAGAACAGTGAACGGTTCCGTGATTCCGTCGGCCGGCTGTTCGGGAAGCTTGGCGAGCTCATTGGGAAGCTTGGTGAGCTTGGTGGCGCGTTTCTTGGCCTGAATGGGGACTCCGAGTCGACTGCGAAGCTTTGGAAGTTCATGGGCGACAGTATCTCGTTCGTCCTGGACGGCATCACCACTGGGATCGGTTTCGTGATCCCGCTCATTGAGAGTTTCACGACGTATCTGGGCAGCATGGCCGAGGGGGTCGGGAAGCTGTTCACTGGGGATTTCGGTGGCGCGTTCGAGGCGTTCGAGAGTGCGGGCCGAAAGTCTGCTGATGCTCTTGCGAACGGAATGAAGTCCGCATGGTCTGAAGCTGGGGCTCTCGCACTGGACACTCTTGGCATGCAGGAGAAGCTGGGTCTTTCTGACGCTGAGATGCGTGAGGTTGGCCGGAGTGTGGGCATCTCGATCTCCGATGGTACGGAGGAGGGTGCGACTTCCGCGTTTGATCCGTCCGTCTATGCCGCTCTGGGTGGTCAAGCGGGCCAGGGGTTCTACTTTGGTGCTGGTGCGGCTGACCCCTCACTGTCGCCTTGGATTGCCGCTCCGGGGTTGAACGCTGAACCGTTCAGCCTTTCTGGTGTGGCTGCGGCGGATGCGTTCTACCAGGGCGCATCAACTCCCATGGGGACGGACGGGTTGCCTTGGAAGGGTATCCCGTGGGCGATCGACACGACCCCTTACGAGAACGCTGGTCAACTGTCCGCTGACGCGTTCCTGTACGGATTCGATAGCGCTCAACCTGAGCAGAACATTGTTGCGATCGATCCTGAACCGTACCGTCAAGCGGCGCATGCGGCTGGTGTCGCATTCTCGTCGTCGTTGCAGGAAACCATTGCGTCTACCGAGATTGCAGTTGCGCAGGTGAACGTTAGCGCTGACGCGTTCAACGCCGCGGCGGAAACCGTTGGTGCTTCGTTCAAGCAAACGATCACACAGTCGATTGGTCAGACGAACCTGAGTTTGGTGGCTATGTCGATCATCCGCACGTTGCTGCAGGGGTTCTCGAACAGTCAGTCGGGTGTGAATAATTCCGCGAAGAACCTCGGTGACGGTGCGAAGGCGTCGTTGGCGTCTTCTGCTGGCGGGTCGTACACGATCGGTGCTCAGTTTGGGCAGGGCTTCGCGAATGGTATTGCCGGGCAGATCCAAAGTGCTGCGAATGCTGCAGCCGCGTTGGCAGCTTCTGCGATGGCTGCCGCGAAGGCCGAGCTGGACATACGTTCGCCGTCGCGTCGTGCTCGCGACGAACTGGGCATCATGGTTGGTCGCGGGTTTGCGGGTGGTTTGACGGATTCCATTCCGCTGGTGCGGCGCGCGATGAACTCGATGGTTGACAGGTCACTGACCGATGCGTCTGGCCGGATGGTTGGTATGAGTGACCTGAACCGGCCGAGACCAGTTGCCGTTGGTGGATCTGCGCTGACCAGTCACGTTGTGAACTTCACTGTCCATAACCCAGTGGTGCGGGATCCGTTTAATGACGACTGGAACGACGCGAACGAGAAGGGACTATTCGACTGATGCCTCAAGAGAACTATCTCGTGAATGGCGTCGTGCTGGACGACCCTTCGAGGGGGTGGCGGTTACTTGCCGCCACCCTCCCGAGGTCCGGGTTAACGATGTCTACTTCGCAAAGCACCAGGCCTGGACGGGACGGGTTCAAGCAGTTACCTTCGACCCGCGGAGGAGTTGTCCCTCAGTTCGAGGTACTGGTCCCTGCTGCAGATTGGGAGGAACTGCTGGCGGTGTTCACCGCACCAGCCCTTGTGATCTCTCGTGACGATGCACCCGGGCGTGTCGCGGTGGGCTCATTGAAGTCATCCTCCTCGCCAAAGGACTACCCGCGATCCGGGATGGTTTCTGCGGTGTTTTATGTGGAGATCCCTGATGGGGCGTGGCGCGGTGGTGAGGAGGTTACCGCTCTGTTCGTTACCGGGCCGGCCGGGGTGACTGGTTCACTATTCCCAGGCCTGTCTGCCCCGGTGCAGGACGCCATAGTGAGGTTCCGTGGCCCGTTGGAGGACCCGCAAATCGTGGACCCGTCAGGAGCGTTCATAGCTGTGGACGGAACGATCGGAGATGGGGAGTTTCTACGATTCGAGTCGGACCGCGGCAGGGCGTGGCTTACCGACACGGACTCCTGGACCGGAGGCGAGGAAGTCAGCGGCCTCGTTGATTTCGGTGGCCCTCGCGGAATATTCGAGATCACTCCGCAATTCACTGACCCAGCAGAAAGAACAGGTCAGGTGACACTTACTCAGGCGTCGTACAACACGGGGTCTGGTTTTCAGGTTCGAGGGCGCGCAGCGTTCCTCACTTAGGGGGATTCTATGTTGCATCGAGTGCGGTTGGTGACCGACAGCGGTACCGTCAACGAATCGTCGAGGGTGCTCCAGACTCGCGACCTCTCATTGACTTTGGTAGAGAACTCCACTCCGAGGCTGTCGTTCAAAGTCTCCAGGGATGACTTCTCGCCCACAGTGTTCCCATTCGTAGTGCGTGTCGAGTATGCCATTCCGGGTGGCGACCAGGTGGCCAGGTTTCAGCCGATCCCAGAACATGACTTGTTCATCGTGCTGGAGGATGAGGACGACTCCGGAGACGCCGCGAAGATCGTTACCTATACGGCGGAGGGATTCGTTCCATGGCTCCTCGGTGGAGCGTTGGTGCCGTGGTCCGCATCGTCGAAGAACGGGAAACGTCGATGGGTAGAACCGGGCAATCGTCCCGCATCAGCTGGCTACACACTGCACGGGATGCTGACTGAATCGAAGAACGCTGGATGGTTCCCATCTCTAATGTGGGACTTTAACGGTACGAATGATTCGAACGGGTTGCCCTGGGCGTCGGCGGATAAGTCCGTGATCGAGTGGGAGCTGTCAAAGCCGTATACGCACGTACTGAACAGCCTGGTGAACGACGGCATGTGCGACTGGTCAGCTTCGGGAATGACTCTCCGCCTGTTCCGACCGGGGATGAAGGGCGTCGACCGACCGAACGTGGTGTTGGGGGGACCAGAGTTCACGAAGATCCCGGTGAAGACGGACGCTACAGGACTGTACTCGCATATTCGTGCCGCACCTGACGGATTGCCGTGGCAGAACTACGCCTCAAATATGTCGATCTCGTCAAGGTTTGGGCACCGCCAGATTTTCTTGTCGCAGTCCGGAATTAAGGACGTGGCTTCCTCGGCACGGCACGCGGCCCCGTACATCGAAGCCGGTAAACAGGTCGCCAGGGAGGAAGCGTACGAGTGGACCCCGTCAGAGGGTGGGGTGTCTCCGTGGGCTGATTTCGTGGTCGGTGATTCGGTGAGCGCCCGTTCTCGTGGAGGGAAGCAGCTTCGCCGAGTGGTGGGGTTGATTGTGCGTCAGGGGACCGCCGATTCAACCGTTCAGGTGCGTGTCGGTGATGTGTTGAAGTCTCGAGCTGCACGGGTGAAGGACCGACTGAACTCGGTAAGTGTTGGAGGTAACGTTGGCGGGTCGGGCGCGTCGTTCCCAGCATCTTCTGGGCCGGCCCCGTTCGCTCCTGACCGCCCTGACGGCCTGGTTGTGTCATCGAATGTTGGCGAGTACCGTCCCGATTTCACTGCAGTGTCGAGCGTGGAGCTCGCTTGGAGTGCGGTGACATCCGCAGTTGATGGTTCCGAATGCGATGTGGTCGAGTACGAGTTGTGGTCTCGGCTTCCAAACGAAGCGTTGTCACTCGTCACATCTGTGACGGCTTCCGCCTCCCCATCTGTGGTTGTGTCGTCTTGGGCTCCGGGGCTGCTTCGTCTCGTGGCGGTTCGTGCCCGGGATACCGGGGGCCGTTGGTCAGAGTTCTCGCTTGAGGTTCCGGTCACTCCGGCTATGCCTGCGTCCGTAGTTCCTGCAGCTCCGTCGAACCTTCGTGTGGTTTCAAACACTGGACAGTTCACACCCACCGGCCCGAACGCGTTAGTCGTGTTGGCTTGGGATGAGGTGACCATGTCAACGGATTCTGAACCTCTTGAGGCGACAGAGTATGAACTGTGGAATGGTTCAGGCCCTCTACTGCGTCTCGATGCTCTCACGACGACGGTCACCATACCTTCTGGGGTTGATGCTGAGTTCCGGGTGCGCGCCGTAACGGCTCAGGGAGTGTGGGGGGACCTTAGTGTCCCGGTTGAAGTAACCGGTGGTGTCCCTACTATGGCGACGTTCTCCCCCTCTGCCCCGGTATTGACGACCGGGTATGGGGTTGTGTCGGTGGTTTGGGACGGAACTTACACCAGCACACCCACTGGGGGGCACACTGTGTGGGTGGAAGCTCGCATCGGTGGCAGCGACTGGGTGCAGCAAGGCACTGCGCTCGCGGGCGCGGGTTCCGCTCTCGTCCGGCTCGGATCCGTCGGCGACACTCTCGACGTACGACTGGTGTCGTACGACCAGCTCGGCCGACAAACGGGAGTGTCAGATACTGAGCAGATCGTAATCGAAGCGATCGACGGTGAAGACATTCTTGCGAACTCGATCCACGCGAACCGGATGGTCCTTGGTGAGCTCTCCGTCGACCACTTGGAACCTAATGTTGGCGAGAACCTGAACATTTCAGCGAATGCCGTCGTTATCGATCTGAATGATCGCGGAGACCAGACAGACATCGACGTTGCGGCGCTTGGCGATCTTGTCGAGGATGTGCAGACAACGGCCGAAGAGGCTGCCGAATCGGCGGCGGACGCTCAGTCGGCGGTGGATGCGCTCGCAACAGGTCGAATGCTTTCCGCCGAGGGGAACATTGCTGCCCTGTCGGACAAGTTGGACCAGTATGACAACTCGTTCTCGTTCGAGTCGGACGGACTGCATATTCGTGAAGCGAATGGTGCTGAAGCTGAAATGGTACTCACGTCCGCGGGAGCGCGCTTGATCGCGGATGGTGTTGTCGCTTCGGAGTGGAACCAGGGGCAACTTATCGTTGCGCAGATCGTGGTCGGTGGTGGCCGGATCGGGAACCACACTATTGATTCGTCGATCTTGGGGCACACGACATTCCGCCCGTTTAACCCGTAGGAGGCATTCATGGGGGTTCAGTACTTCAATGGGCCGGTAGTCAACTCGAGGAATCTGCAGATCCGCGTGTGGGTCCCGCCAGGGGCTCCGTCGTCACAGTCAATCGCGAACAACACGACAACGTTGTATGCGGAGCTGTGGCTCATTAGCCGGAACTCGTACACCGCATATTCTGGCCGGACCCGAATCAAGATCGGCATTGGGAACACCTTCGTTGTCAACAAGGTTGTGAATGGGAGCTACGGGTACGGTGACCATTTCCTTGGATCTGGACGGCGTACGGTATCGCATAACTCAGCCGGCGCGTTGTCGATCGGCGTATCGGGGACGTGGGCCGATGAGGTCCCGCCGTCGGCTTGGAGTCTCGTATACTCGACCGGCAGCATTCCGATGCCAACAATTCCGCGCGCTACAACCCCCAGCTTGTCTGGTGGTGGCGGGTTCACTACCGGTGCGGCGAAGACGATCAGCTTGCCTCGAGCGAGCTCGGGGTTCACGCATGACGTGTCGTACAAGTTCGGCACCGCGACGGGCACGATCGCGACGGGTGCAGGAGTTTCAACTACATGGACACCTCCGCATTCGCTGCTGTCGCAGATTCCAAACAGTGAATCTGGGACGGTGACGATCACGGTCGTCACGAAACAGGGCTCGAGCACCATTGGGACGAAGTCAGCGAATTACGTTCTGTCTGCAGGTGCAGGCACAGAGCCTGACGTCCCTTCGGTCGCGTGGACCGATGGGAATGTGATCGTAGCAACGAGCATTGGTGCGTACGTGCAGGGTCAGTCGATCCTCACAGGTGTCGTGTCATCGGCGGGGCAGTACGGTGCCTCGATCACTGAGCGCACCCTGACAGTCTCGGGTGTCCCAGTGCAGCCAAACTGGACTCCGAATTCCGCGGGAACCCTTCCAGTTGTTGCGACCGTGAAAGATTCCCGAGGGAAGACCCGGTCCTGGACTGGCACGATCTCGGTGCTTGAGTACGCGGGGATTCGGGTGACGAAGGCTCTAGTTCGGCGTGCGACCGATGTTTCAGGGACGTTGGGGGATGGCGCGTTCCTACGGATCGACCTGTCCGCTGCTGTCCCGTCTCTGATCGTGGGGGGAACGCAGAAGAACGAACTGAAGTTGAGAGTGCAGACGTCCTTGACGGGAGAATCGCCATGGACAACGCGGAATGATTTGACGCACACCGAGCTGTCGTATAGCAATGCGCTCATCATGGTCGGCGGCGGCGACATCTACCCCGTCACGCAATCACTGTTCGTTCGAGTCTTAGTCAGCGACAATGCGTCACAGCAGCCTGCGACCATATTGCTCCCGGTGGGCACGACCGAGGTACCGTTCGATATTGGCGAGGAGGGTACTGGTCACGGGAAGCTGTGGGAACGTGGCGCAATAGATGCCGGTGGCCCGATCTATCAAGAGGGCGTCCAGGTTGCGAATGTGGGTCATACGCATACCGGAGATCAGGTGTCAGCCGCTAGTACGACCGCTCGCGGCACTGCGAAGATCGCCACCCAATCCGAGGTGGATGCTGGTGAGGATACGCTGAGTTATGTCACGCCAGCGACGCTGAAGAACGCGGAGCATCTGCCGTTCGCCATGGCCGCAGGCTCCGTTACTGCGGGCGTGTCGTGGGCGACGGTCACGCTACCTGCAGGGCGCTTCACTGTTGCGCCACTCGTAACAGCTCAAATGATCTCCGGTGCAGGAGCAGACCTCGGCGCGGCCGCAATGGTGACAAGTGTCTCCGCTTCTTCGTTCATCCTCCGAAAAGGCGGAGCCGGAAGCGAAGTGCGTCACGAATGGATCGCAGTACAGATGACCGAAGGGAGCGCAGCAGGATGAGCGACGAACCAGACCTAGTCGAAGCCACCGTCACCTGCCACACCCGCGGGTGCCTGAACGAGAACATCCCGATCGCGATTCTACTCACTGGCACCGTCATATGTGGCCCCTGCGGTCAAGTCATCACTGACATTGAGACGTGATCACTCGATCTCGTATGGTTCGCTTGGCAATGGTGGGTCGATGTCAGTGACCTGCTGCCCGCAGGGGCCACAAATCACCACAGGTGACGGTCGAGACAGCACTATGGTGATGTTCTCGTTCTCGCACCCGCGGGTGTGGCATGTGATTCCGTGCATAGTTGTCTAACCTCCTGAGTTTGTGGGCGTCATTTGAACCGCTAGCCAGTCAAAGCTTGCGTCATGAATCGCCCCGCTGAGCGACCAGCTCGATCCTGAGAAGGACGAGACGGTCCTGCTGGTCACGCGCAAGACCGACACGATCGATCCGCTATTGATCGTGCCGAATACACGCGGCGCAGCAGTGAATCGCCCGACCGGGTACGTGACTGTGACGGCTGCCGCTGAGGGTGGAGAGCCTACGCCTGCGGCCATTGCGTACGGCAGATGCTCCGCGTTTTTCAGTGTCGCTGGCGTGACATAACTCAGCGTATGCCCGAGACTCTGCCGATGGCTCCGCCACGCCTCTGGAGCGACCTCGGACCAGTAGCCCCGTAGAGGGGCTTTTTTCATACCCAAAAGGAGAAGGGAAGGTGGCCGATGACCTGGAAGAACACGTTCGCGAATAACCGGTGGACGGATGGTTTCGGAGCCACTGCAGGCCGGTCAAGGCCGCACCGCGGCACGGACCTCGCCGTGTGGACCATTTACGCGTGGGAGCGTCTTACTGTCGTGAGCAACCCGTTCTACGCGGCGCTGGGCAACTGTGTGCTGCTGCGTGCCGCTGACGGCGAGCTTTTCGGTGTCGCGCACTGCCGAAAGGGAACCCGACCCGATGTCGGTGACGTTCTCGAACCGGGAGACAAGATCGCCGACGCCGCATCAGGGCCGTGGACGTTGCCGTACTCGAACCCGGAGTTCCCCGGCACTGAATGGCGCGGCGTCCATTTCCACATCACTAGGACCGGGCCTGGCGGCGACCCGTTCGGTGCGGCCGGCCTGAAAGACGCAAAGCCCCGCATCATCGACCGAGTACGCGGAGCCAAACCATCAACCCCTATCGAGGAAGAGGAAGACGAAATGAAGAACAGCGGTTTCTACTACACCCGAAAAGACGGGTTCATCGTGTACCTGATCGCGAACTTCGGTTCAGGCGCGTACCACGAGTACGGCAGCGGTGTGAAAGGCAAGGGAATGAATGGCTCGTACAACAACCCCATCGCCGCGACGCTCGGCACCGGGAGCTTCGCGCAGATCACCGAGTCTCACGCGAACGTCATCAAGAAGAGTCTCGACGCGTTGCGGAGAACAGCGGTGTCGGGGTCGGTCACGGCCATTGTCGAGGATGATGCCTGAGGCGCGTGGGCGCGGCCTGGGGGGTGCCGATGAGTGAAGATCCGGAGTCGTACTCGCAGGCGGAGATCGTACGCCTACTGAAAGGGCTGGACCGGTCGGTCACGGAGCTACGTGGCGAGGTGCACCAGCTCGGCGCGACGTTCGTGACGAGGGCCGAGCTTGACGCGTGGCGCACGTCCTACGACCGCGAAATCAAGGACGTGAAAGCTGACGTGGCGGAGGCGAAAGCCGCTGCGACACCGGTGAAGGTGTCGGGCTGGAATATCGCGTCGTTCGGTGTGGCTGCACTGGTCGGCGCGGGGTCGCTGGCGGCGCTCATCATCTCCCTGATCACGAACCTGAACTAAGGAGAAAACTATGGAACAGAAACCCACGCTCGGTGACGCGCTGATCGCGCTTGTCCGAACGGTTGTGCCGCTGATTGTTGGCTGGTTGCTGGCGCATCTTGCGCTTCCCGCGGAGGTTGCGCCGCAGATCGAACTGATCCTCACGACGGTGTTCACTGCGCTGTACTACGTCGCGGTTCGTTTCCTGTCGGCCAGGTGGTCGTGGGTCGGGTGGCTGCTCGGGTACCCGACGGATCCGACGTACACTCCACGGCACGGCAAGTAACCCCACAAATAGAAATAGCCCCGGTCTACTACCTCGTTTGAGGCGGTAGGCCGGGGCTGTTTTCGTCGTTACTGGGCCGGGTATCTGTTGATTCGTTGCCGCACCGTGGACGGCATAATGTCTGCCGCGCGCGCGATGGCCGCGATGCTCACGCCATCAGCGAGCAGTTTCCGTGCCGCGTCGGCCCACGCTTGCAAGTCGAGCCCTGTGCCGAGCATCTCGACCTGTGATGGGGTAAGGTCTGGCGTGCGTCGCGCCTTTGCTTGAGCTTGGCGTTTCGCGCGTGTCTCCGGTGTCCAGGGTTTCCCGCGCGATGCTTCGGTGGCGAGGTCAGGGCGTCGGGTCGCGTCGAACTTCCGCACGATCTCATCGATGCGCCGGTTTGCCGCTTCACTGTTTTTCTGCCGCACAGACTCTGACACGAGCTTGGTTGTTCTGCCCAGCCCGTACTTTTCTCGGTACTGTTCGGCGCTCATGTTGTGCGAGTACCTGAGGTGTGTGGCGAGCTGTTTACAGGGGCGTCCGCATTCGCCACAGATCAGGTCGCCGTCGAGGTCGGTTACGACTCTTCCGAACTCGGCATGCCCGAGCTGGTCGCCGATCTTGTAGTGTGCCCAGTGGCTGCGGTCGCTCATTTTCCGAGGAGTTTCCGAAGTGTCATTCGGTTGATCGCCGCGTCTTGGGCTGCTTGCACCTCGGATGTGCCGGATAGTGCGGCCATGATCGCGCCCTGGTATGCGTCGGTTTTGGCTTGGATCATGGCTCGCCCGCGCGCGTGTAGGTTGAATGTTCCTGTGGCGATTTCGTAGGCTGCGATCCATGCGGCTTGGTCGTCGTCGGCGTAGTCGCCGGGTTCGTGCTGGGGGCGCTTTGCTTGCACTTCGGTGGCGTATGTGTTCACTAGGGTGGTGAACTGCTCGCGCTGCTCGTCGGTGAGTTCAGCGTCTCCGAGCCATGCGGTGATGTCGGTTTCGTGGATCATGGCGTGCTCCTTAGGTGGCGAGCTGAGTGAGGTCGCTGCTGGCAGCGATACTTCATGCCCATGTATAAAACTATACAAGAGTGTTCCTAGATTGTCTAGTTCTATACAGAAGGATCTTCACCCTCATACCGCCACGGCACCCCGCTCACGTCCGGCAGGATCCGCACCACACCACAGCCAGGGCTGGTGCACCGCACAGTGTCACCAACCCTCACCGCCGGTTCATGGCATTCCGCACACACCCATGTCGCTGGCATGACAGGATCGTACGACATTATCGGGGTGATGTCTGCCGGTACACGTGACGCGCAGGGGGTTTGTGATCCTGCACCCACATATCCCACGTGATCCAGGTCGCGGTCTCGAGTGTGGGGAAGAATCCGATGAAGCGACGCTGGTCTGGGTCTTGATGCCAGGTGAGTGACCGCCATACGTCGGTGTTGTGGTTCGGCATCCGGTAGCGGGTGATCACAGCGATCGTTGTTCTGTCCTCCAGGTGCCATTCTGTTGCGCTGACACGGTGAAGCGCTTGCATCGGTGACCACGGCATACCCATGACGTGTAGGGTACGCCGCGGCACCGACAATCAAGGGTGCACGATCACCGTCACCCTCGTCCCTCTATCTGGCACTACCTCGAGCGGGTCCGCGCCGGCGGGTATTTCGATGCACACCTGCCATGGGTCGCCGCCAGCAGTGTGGAATCCGCGCACTACGCCTTCCCAGCTTTGTTGGGTTTCGAGCGCGTCGGCGGCTTCGTGTGCGAGGTCACCCACGTCACCGTCGATCCACGCCACAGGGGACGTGTACGCGCGATCACCAAGCTTGCGGAGACGAGAGATCAGGTCGCTCACTTCACGACCTCCCATTCCCCCGCACGTCTGCGTTGAACGATCTTCACAGGGAAACCGAGGCTCGTTGCATAGGCCTCGACTTCCTTAAAGCTCCCAAACCTACCGGGGTAGGTCAATCGGGAACCCGTGTCCACGACCGCCCACTCATACTCGACCGTCTCCGCGAGCTGCGGGAACGCTTCGAGCAGAGCATCGGCCTTGTGTAGATTCCAACCCGATTTCGGGCCGACAGTCTTGCCGCACCCGCACTCGTTCTCACTCAACGCGCATTCCACGTAGCGCGAGTGTTCACTGAGCACTTCCGCGACCCGCTCACGAATGTCAGTACTCATGATCGCTCCGGTGGTTCAGTGATGTCGTACACACACACGGTGTCGAGGTTCCATTCCGCGTTCATCAGAACGCTGTTGAGGTGGCGACCGCACGCGAACCAGCGAGTAATCACCTTGTCAAAGGTGCAGTCATCGGTCACGTCACCGATAGCCCAGCGTGCGAACGCTTCACAGGTATCGCATTTCGGAAAGATCGGATTTGGGTCATCGACTGACGACCACGCCCATCGCGGCTTCTCACTCACTTCTCTCTCCCGTCTATTTCTTTCTCGCACTCTCGACACACGTCGATACCGATGGGGTGAAAGGTCAGTTTCCGGCGTTTACCGCAGTATTCACAGGTCACTTCGTCACCGCCTCGATGTGCTCGACCAGGCGGCGAACTAGCGTTGCCGCGTTGTGCTGCCCGTCTCGCTCTCGGTAGTCCGCAAACCGCTTCGCTTCTACGATCAGTTCCGCGTCACGAGAAACAGGGGCGGAGTGCTCGGACTTCATGTGAGCGTCGACGTCCTGCTCTGCCTGGTCTTTCTCAGCGCATGTTCCCCAGTCGGGATGATCTTCACAAGAGGTGTGCCACAGGTCGGGCATCCCTGGGTAGCTCTTGTGAAAACGGCGCATCGTCACGGCCTCCCGCTCGGCCTCGCCCGGCTCGCTGCGATCCCGCATACGGAACAGCACTCCGCGGGACTGCATCTGCCCCACGGTGAGGATTATCTGCCGTTCGTCCAGGAACATCGAGAGCGCCTTCTTCACGGCCACCATTGCCGCCTCGTCCGGGCGCATGTCAGACTCACGCTCGCCCTCGCTCGGCTCGTCCGGCCATGCGCCCGCTTTGCGTACCCGGTCGATGATCTCGACAGCGACCTCGTGACGCACACCCATGTCGGTGTACTCGTCGAGCACGTCGGTGATGATGTCGTAGACGGGGTTGAACAGCTCGTCCTCGCTCGGCTCGGTCGACTTGTCAGGATCACTGACAGGTTGCACCGCTTCGGCTGACGTTCCTTCGCAATACGTTTGCACGGCCTCCCACTGGGCTTGCGTGAACACCTGACCGCCAAGCTCGACTGTGTAACCCTTCTCCGGCTCGGCAGGCGCAGGGGCGGCGAGAGCGGCGACAGCGGCGATAGCTGAGCGCGCGTCTCGGTAGTGCCAGTCCCGCTCCGTCTCCGTCAGGTCTTCCCACGAGTCACCTGCGCCCTCGCATATTGCGAGAGCTACGCGCTCGACGTCGCCTCCCTCGTTCTGTGTCGGGGCGGCAGCGAGGCGGCGGGCAAGCTCATTCCCGATCACTTCAAGCGAGGCTACGTAATCCTCCCAATTCGCATCGAACGCCATGCTCTCGGCTTCACGTATCGCCTTGTGCCACTTGGCTACCCATTTCAGGGCATCGTCATCGCTCGGGGCGGCAGCGAGAGCAGCAGTGAGAGCGTGTCGCATGGCACGCCGGTAGTTGTCTGCAACGTCAGCACTGTGTTTTACGAGCTTGTTCCAGTTCGTAAGCACACCTGCGCCATTGTAGAACGCGCGCGCCGCCGCTTCGATCATCCCGGTTGTTATCTCACTCATCGTTCTTCGTCTCCTGTCGTGAGTTCGAGTTGTGCTCCACGGAACACTTGGAATGCGGTCTGCCCGCGGCCGTCGACCATGTACGGAAACATGACTTCATCGAGGGTTGCGAGCTGCGCATCAATGAGCGCGGATTGCGCTTCAAGCCAGTCCTTCGCGATCCGCCATGCCACCCGCGCCGCCTGCTCGGGGGTGCACTTCCCGCGCGGCACCTTCTGGTCGGATTTCATCGCCGCGAGCACGCCCGAGGTGCGCACCGGGAGTTCGAACTCACGCGGCCCGTACTCGGTGTGCATCGTGAACGCGATACCAGCGGCGATACCATCCTGGTCGAAGAGAGTGGAGATTCGTGTCACGCCGCGTCGAGCGAGCGCACTCTGAATCTCGCCCATCGTTTTCGCTACGTCAATCGTGGTCGTGTAGTTAAGAATTGGCACCGTTCATCTCCTCTTCCGGTAACGCGTCATACACGGCGCGCAGGATCGCCATGAGCATTCGATCCTCAATCGACTGTGGCGGTGCATCATCGGACTGCGTTGGTTTCACGAACACGTCCCACACTTCCTGCACGCCTGAGCGCGTCACGGGGATACCGAACGGCGCGCACCGTGGTCGGCGCATCTCGAAAACCTCTGGATTGTCAGTCATCGTTCGTCTCCTTGCTTCGGTATGGGTTTTTGGCGGCAACGACAGCCCCGCCAGCGAGATACCCGTCCTGCCACGCCTCAGCGCGCACCTTGTTCAGCCAACGGTCGAACTGCGCCTCATACTGCTTACGGCTGTAAACCCCGAGATGGTCAGCTCGAACATGCCATTCCCTCATCTGCTCGGTCGTCGGCGTGTAGTCACTCATCACCGTCTCCGATCCCGAGAGCCGCAGCAATATCAGGGCGCAGCGTGGTCGTGTGACTCGCCCACGGGCCGCCGTTGTTCAGCGTTGTCTCACTGAGTGTCTGGATACCGAACCCCTCGATCCCCATTGCCGCACCGTGACCGCCCTGAGCGATCAGGATGAGATTCTGGATGCGGGTCTGCTCCACCATCGCGAGTTGAGCTTCGACAGCCGCGACAGACACGTTCCGGTCAAGCGCCGCATTGATAACACCCAACTGCTCAGGGGCGTAGAACTCGCCCTCGATGCTCTCGACGGCTTCCTTCACCGCGTCAATCAGCCTCCGAGCCTCCGCCACATGGTCAATTCGTTCAGTGCTCATCTCTCGTTTCCTCCCGCGACCGGCTCATACGTCTGCTCGAAAATGTCTCCACGGCACGGATAGTGCTCGCCCTTCACGCCCCTGATGATGTAGTCGCCAGGTGACGCGGTGATGATCCCCTCAAGGGTTCTGATTTCGAGCCGCCGTTTACTTGGCAGCCACGAGTTGAACGAGTCGCCAAGCCACAACTCAAGCTCGCCGTTCATCTCGCCATCCCAGCGCCATGCCTCGATCTCGACGGGCTTCTTGCGGTACTTCTGAATCGTCATTTCTCGTTTCCTCCCTTGGGGTGCGACACAGCGTCGAGCAGCGGTTCCCAGATCATTCGCACACGCTCGGCGCGGGTTTGCAGCCACTCACGCACGGCAGCCTCGTCAGCCTCGGTCACTTGGATGTGGTGGCTGTGCAGGTTCGCTTTGCGTTGCAGCACGAAATACACCTTGAGGTAGTCACCGGGAATCTCGAACTCCGGGTCTTCCTCTATCTCGTACTTGTAGTAGGCAGGGTCGGGGCGTACCCAATCCCACCGGTACACAAGATTTAGGTCAGGGTCAGTGTCGCCCCACGCGGCCATGAACTCGGCCCACGAATCCCAATCGGTGTGAACCTCGTGGTATCTGGTGCCTGGCGTCCAGTAGCAGCCCTCGCTCGCGTAGTACGGGTGATCGTACTCCCACAGATGTTTCTCGGTCATTGTTCTCTCTTCTCGTCGTTGGGGTGCGACACAGCAGCCCCGGTAGTCCTACGGTTCTTCGACACGAACGGGCATGTTTTCGCGTGCTCCAAGCAATCTGCGAAGGCCTCCTGCATCGTGTCGAACCACCCATCTCCTTCCAGCACCGTGTCAGCGTCAGCGCCGCATAAGTCGCACTGCCACCACCAGTAACCGGGCGACAGACGTGATGACGTATCGACATACCTGCCAGACGTGGGCTTACCCGGCCACCGGGTTATATCCACCGCTCTCATTTCCCGGCCTCGTGTATGACGGTGATAGGGGCAAGCTCTCCGAGAATCGCGCGAGCAATCGCATACGCCCCTTCCATGACGCGAGGGCCGGGACTGTTCGCGTACTTGTACAGCCAGGCGACCTCTCTCAGATGTGCAAGCATCGGGTCGACCGCACGCGACAACGCGACGATCAACTCAACATTCCCGTGGTGCCCGTAATCGTGGGCGCTGATTTTGATGCCAGGCTTGCCGTCTGTTCGAATCACCCAGTTTCGCCCATCCATCGACGGCGACTGTTCCGAGAACGACCACGGCAGTTCAACCGCCCCGGCCTTCAGTTCCTTGAGCTTGCTGATCGCACGCTCTAACAGTTCAACGCTCATTCCTGAGCCTCCTTCGGTTTGAAGATTCCTTGCTCGAGACATCTCCCCAGGTGATCGGCCCACGCCTGCAGAAGCCTGCTCACCTCCTGCATGACAGCGACAATGTTTTGGAAGTCCTGAATGAAATACCGGTCTTGCGGTCGGCGCGTTCTCATTCCTACTCCTTCGGGTAAGTGATGATGATCTTGGCGGCGGTATCCCGGTGCGCCTCATGCTTGGTTCGCATGTCCGCGTCGAGCGCAAGGAAACACACCCATTCCGTGAGTGCTTGCGCCGCCTCCCCGCGATACTTCGGGCGCGGCAACAGTTGCGCCCCGGTGGACGCCTCAACAGCGACAGGGTCAGGCACGACGCCTCCACAGGATCAGTGCACCACCGGCCAGCAGCACGGCACCCGCACCCACAACCCACAGGTTGTTTGCACCGGTGACCGCGAGGTCACTGTCATTGGCCTGCTTCACTTCGACGGGCTCAACCGTGGGCGCGACCTTCTTTGCGATGGTCGGCGGTACCACGATCTCGGTTTCGGGGATCACCTGACCGGTTTCCTCGGTGTCCTCGGGAGCGTTTTCCTCCGGCACCTCGGGAGCCTCGCACGGCTCCGACACGATCCGGGTCTGCCCGATCTGATGCAGGAACGTCACGCCCTCGTAGGAGGCTTTGATCTCGATGTATACGGCGTTGGTAGTCTCCCGGTCCTCGAACGGGATCGTGATCACCTCACCGGGCGTGTAGTCGATGTACTCCCCGGCCTGCGCCTCCGCTTGGGTGGCACCGTATCGGACGTGGTACCCGGTCGCGACACCGAACGCGCTCCGGAATGCTGGGTGTGACCAGGTTGCGGCGTCGCAGGTCACTGACCAGGTGGGGGTGTACGCCTCGACCCCGTCGAACGCGGGCGCTTCCGGCTCCTCGGGTTCCTCGACCGGTTCTTCGGGTTCCGGCTTCGGTTCCGGCTTCTCGCACACCGGGGCGTCGAAACTCCAAGCCCGCTCGAACCCCTCAGCGGTCGCGGTGATGTCGTACACCTCGGCGAGGCCCAGCACCGGTGTGCCCTCAAAACCGCCCGCCTCGACGGTGAACTCCTGCCCGTTGATCACATACGTGACGGCGCTATCGGACGACCGGTTATCGAGCTTGAACTCGGCACCCTCACACGTGATGTAGTCCTGCACCTGAGGGTCGATAGGGCCATGCGCGAACGCCGCGGCCGGAGTAAGGACAAGGGCCGCGGCAATCGCGGCGCTCGGGATGATGATCTTCTTCATGGTTTCTCCTAGAAATGAGTGAGGGGCCAGCAGATGCCAGCCCCTCGGGGTATAAAAAAGACCCCGCAGTTTGCGAGGTCAGAATGTCTAATCGTTAGACGCGCTCAACAAGCGAACTCAAGTCAGGCGGTTGCCAGCCTTCCGGCTTGGTCACTTTGCCGTGCTCGTTCAGGACCGGTTTACCGTCAGGCCCGAGCTTCGCCATGTTCGCCGCGTGAATCTTCGCGAGCGCCGCGTCCACGTCATAACCACAGTCCAGGGCGGCACCATACGCGACGTAGATCAGGTCACCAAGCGAGTCGAGTATCTCGTGCGGGTTCTTCTCGTCCACCGCGATCACGAACTCACTGAGTTCTTCAGTGAGCAGCTTCTTGTGCAGTTCCAGGTCCGCCGACGTGGAGTCGGGGATCACGCCGACATGTAAGCCCATGGCGTGCCGGAACTCGGCCACGTTCTTTGCGTTACGCGATCTCACTTGCGCTCCTTACTGCTGAGAATGGCGGTGGTATCGGGTTTCCGTTTGCGAAACATGCCACGGATCAGGCCCACGATCACCACCGTGAAGATCACGACCACGAGGGCGAGCACGAACCAGCCGAGCAGGTCAAGAAGTAGTAGCCAGGGGTTCAAAACGGACGCTCCTCAGTGTCGAAGCCGTCGAACCCGGCAGAACCACCGCTGATCGACGAACTATCCGGGCCAGGAGCGCCGAAACCGCCGCCTGTGGGGTTCGGGTCGCCCCACGAGTTTTGCGCGCCTCCAACGGCGGTTTTCTGCACACGAGTCACAACCGCTGTTGCGCGCTTCAAAGACACCAAGAAATCGATCACCTCAAGCTCCGTCGAAGTTCTCGGTGTCCCGTCCTTGTCCTGAAACTCTCGAGTGTGCAGCCTGCCCGTCACCGCGACCTGTGTACCCTTATCGAGCGCGGACTGGGAAATGTTCTCCGCGATGTCGTTCCAGGCGGTGAACCTCAGGAACAGTTTCTTGCCGTCACGCCACTCGTTCGTTTTCTTGTCGAGGAACCGATCGGTTGATGCGACAGTCCCCGTCAGGAACGGGATACCCGAGTTCGTAAACCGAAGTTCTGGTGCCGCGGTCAGCCCGCCATGCACCGTAATGATCTGGGTCACTTGTTCCCCTCCTTCAGACGCTTCGCGAGCGCCATGATCTTGTCCGGCCTGAACCCAGACCACTCCTCACGACCAACCACCACCACGGGTGCGGCCGCATGCCCAGCATCAATCGCGGCGTTCAGGTTCCCCTCCTCCATCAGGTCCTCAACCTCGAACGGGATACCTTCACGCTCGAGGAGCGACTTCGTCTGGTTGCATTGCACACACGACGGTTTCGTGTACACCCTGACAACGGTCATTTCCTTTCCTTTCCTGCCGCGACTGCCGCGACGACCTCTAGCTGTTTCTGATTCAGGGTGCCGTTGAACGGCTCACCCATGACGGCCGCACCGATAGCGGCCAACCCGAGAGCATCCGCCTCATTGTTGTTCTTCACATCCACGTCCGGGTATCGGCGTGCGATAGCGAAGTTCATTTCGTCCTTGCCGACGTTGCCCTTGCCAGCCACGAACTTCTTGAGCTGTGACGGTGACACGAGCAGCGGTGGATCGTAACCGAGCTCGTAGATCACGAAGTCGACGAATATGTGCCAGCCAACGAGAACCTTGTCGTGCCCGCGCCCGCTCGACATGTACGACGGTGACTCGATCACCCATGCGGGCCGGTCGCCGCCGTGCCATTTGTCCATCGCCGCGGCTATCTCACGTGGTCTCTCACCGAACGTCCACCACTCGCCAGACTCCGACCCGAATGTGACACATTCGGCTTCGGCCTCGTCGATCGCGCACACGCCGGTCGCTGTGAGACTGAAGTCAATCCCGACGATCATGTGGCCCTCCTTTCTCGTGCTTTCTTGTACTGGTAGTTCGATCGAGCCTGCTCGCGCTTGCACGCAAGACACCATCGAGCGACTCGACCGTTCTTGGTTGTCCGGTAACGCATGTCGGATGCCTGGTGCCCGTGAATGCACCCCAGGCCCTTTTGCGCCTTGTCGAACTCATCTGACGCGAGTTTCAACTCGCGGCGTCGTTCAGCGCGAAGCAACTTCTCTCGTATGCCCTCGCTGATGCCTTCACGCTTTGCGTCCTCAAGGTTCGCGCTCGTCCACTCACGTAACACCACGTCCGGGTTGCGGGACGCGAGAAACCGTGCCAGCTCGTCGTCACTCATAGCAGGCTGCTTTCGATGCGAGACACACCAGCAGTGCGTCGAGGTCGACCTTGCCGGCGTGAACGTTCGCACACACCTCAGCCACCCAGCGTTTGTCGTAGGTGCGTACGGCGTCGATCAGACCATTCGCTATCGGAGTGACGGCGGCGAGCCTTGCTTCACTCATGCCGCCTCCCGGTCGATCCACTGCTGGACTTCAGCCCACGAGTCTCGGAACGTCGCAGCGATATACGCGTTCGGGTTCTCCGGGTCGCGTTTTGCTTTCTGCAGAATGAACGTCGCCAGTCGGAGTGCTTCACTGTGCGTGAGGTGTCGGTCGATGCGCTTCGCAGCTTTGATGACCTGATCCAGATCAACCCCGATGCCTTCGGCTAGCCGTTTCGATGACTCAATGGCTTCTTTTGTGTCAGTCGATTTCTCGCGCGCGTTACGTACTTGACTGACGGTATTAAGTAAGTAACTCTCTGTCTCTGACTCTGACTCTGACTTAGCTAACGTGGTGCCATCGTTTTGCATTGGGTCACGCATAGCACCTGCCATAGCACCTGCTATCGGTTCGTTACCCCAGCGGCTTGCCGCACCCTTAGCACCAGCCTCACGCTTCGCCTGAATGTCAGCATTCGTCGTCTGATGCTCGGCGTAATCGTGAATCATCCAGCCACCGTCAACCTTCACGAGCGACGGCTTCTCCGGATCATTCGTAGACAGTTCTTCCAGCACGTCCTTGCCCCACCGCTTAATGGCGAGGCGTTCAGCAAGAAACCCATCGGTCAGTTGCCGCCGCGAATACAGTGTGGCCTCCACGAGCGCCCGAAACGCCTGATCCGAGAGTGGGAAAATCTTGTCGTGCTCATCGAACCCAATATCAAATCGGGCATACAGGCGCTTGTCCTTGGCCAATATCCACCTCCTCTATTACGATTCGTTCAGCGATCTCCGCCGCGTAAATTCCCACATGGGAAAGCACATACTCGAGTTCGTCACCGGCGCATTTCCGGGCACGCCTCACGGCTTGCCCGTACATTTCCAGCAACGCCTCGTCTGTGAGCCTCGACGCCGTGAACTGGACCAACTTGTCAGGTGTCAACGCGCCCATCACGCTGCCTCCTTCTCTGGCGGATCACACTTCTCAACACCGCCTGACCTCGTCAATAGGCACCACCCGTGCACCGCATGCTTGATTGGCACCTCCCACGGCTGACGGATACCGATACGAGACACCGCGAACCCTTGCGCGAACGCATCCACACGATGCTTCACCTCAATGTCGTGGTGACAGGTGCGGCACAAAATAATGGCGGCAGACACATCGCCCACCGCCGCATTCTTCTTGCTGCCACCTTTACCGCGGGCCATGCGATGCTGCATGTCCCAACCGCCGAGCTGACCGCGCCCATAGTCCCGGTCCCACTGCCGGCCACACTTCGCACAACAACCGTGGTCGCGCGCGAATACCTGGTCGACCACCTCAGCCGTGAAGACGCTCAGATCCTTACCCATGATCCGCGTACAGGGCACGCTCGCCCCGCTCCGTAGACACCTGCGAACGCAGAGCATCGGCCACGGCCTGAAACCACTTGAGACGCGCCCGAGTGGCCTCGAGGTTCGCTTCTGCAGCGCGGTACTGAACATGCAACTGGTACACGTTCTCGTCAGCCTCAACGAAATCGTCAAGCTTCGTGCCTGTGATCTTCGGGTCGTCATGTCGAGCTCGCGCGCGCATCACCGCACGACGATGCTCGAGGTCGGCCTTGCGCGCCCCATACTCGGTCAGGTGCGCGTCAAACGCCTTGATCTCCTGGTCCCACCTCACTAGGTGCTGGTTCAGCCTGATCTGCGTCGGCAGGCTGCTTGTCGGCATCTCCGTCATCGTTCACCACCTCCGGGTTTGGTTGTCCACTGTCTTTCGTCAGCGTCGACGCGTGCTGCACGATCGCCGAGTGCAGATCACCCGTGAGTTCCTGCGAGTCCTTCAACTGCTTATGGAAGTCACGAAGCACCTGCTTGTCGTCGATCGCACGAATCTCTTTCAGGTACTCCTGCACCGGGTCAGTAACTACATCAGCGGTGACGTTCTCCATCTCTTCGGAGACGTGCAAGCCGGTGAACCGGCGCGGGAACGCTTTCCTGAACGCGGCCATCTCCGCGCACTTCGCGAGCTGCCCGGCCGGGTCATACGCCCATCTGCCGGTTGGTTCGATCTCGCCCTTCTTGTTGCGCGGCGCATACCCCGCATAGGTGACGACACCGTAGGCGGGCTCATCCCATCCGCGACGCAGCACGCGGGCTCGTGCGGCTTTAGGTGGTTCGTCAGCGATCCACACGTCCAACCAGGTGACCCCGTCCGCCGTCCACTGGTGCGGTAGCTGCCCGGCGTAGTCACCGGTTTCCTCAGCCTTGCCTCGGATACCGTTGATGCCGACCTCGATAGACCATTTCCCGCCGCGTTCGATGCAGTAGATCTCTTTCGCGATCGGGTCGAGGCCGGTGCGTCGGCATTCCGCAAGGAACATCTCGACCACGGGGCGGGGAGCTTCAAACGGCACCTTACGCCACTCCCCGTTCACCTGACGGTTTCGGGTGCCCTTCAACCCCATGCCTTCCAGCAGGGCCGCTTGTTGTGGCGTCCACTGGGTAATGTCGCCCGTTTCGGGCAGTAGCTCGAGAACGGTCACTCGAGACTCCTTTCAAACTCGTGCGCCGCTTGCAGGCGCTCCAATACTTGATGCGCGATAGGAACGATCAGTTCCCGCGCGGCGATGATCTTTGGGTGATCGAACGGCACTAGGAGACGTTTCACGCCGTCACGTCGAAGCACCCAATCACCACGCTCGTTCTGGACTACCTCAGCCCAGATGAAGTACGTTTCGACCGCTTCAGGCAGGCACACGAATTGCCATGCCAACTGCCGCCACTCCCCCACAGACGGGCCGGTGACGATCTTGTTGTGCTTCACCTTAGCCTCGGCGAGCCGCAGCGACCCGTCAGGTAGCTCGAGCAGCCCGTCGGGTGTCGCAGCGAACCCGTCGTTCCCAGGCGCGCCTATGAGCGCCTTCGACGGGGGAACGCCGCACTCCATGGTGAGCCCGTCTTCCCACGTGTGCCCGTTCTCGGTTTTCTCGTTCCCGAAGAACGACCGCGGTTTCAGTTTCGCGTCGGCGTACTTGTCTGCTGATTCGATCTTGGCGAACTTCGCCGCATCGGATGCGCCGATACGGAACGACCTGGCCGCGATCCATGAATCTCGATCAGCGCCGTCGTCGATCACGCGATCGCGCCAGTCAGCCGCCTCCACGGAGCGACCCCCACTCACGGAACTCACACTCCATCGAATGTCTGACCGCGTACCTCAACGCTTCGATCTCGGTTGGGAACACAGCGAACCCGGAATAGTCGAGGTAGTAGACGAACCAGACGCCAGCGGGCTCAGCGCCGCACGATTCGCAGTCCTGGCTCATGCCGCCACCCCGTCGACCATCTCAACGAACGTGGCGATCAGCCCGCCGGTGTCTGGCCGCCCACGCTCGATCAGCACCGTGTACCCGCGCTCAGCGGCGATGCGGTCGATCTCCGCCAACGATTCCTCGTCGAGCAGGTCGCCTTCTTTGACGATCACGAGTCGCAGGTCAGGGTTCCCGGCCGTGGCGATCGCGAACGCCGCCTTGTTTCGTGACGCTGTGTTCGCTTGCGAGAACGGCACCCCGTCGTACAGCACACCATCATCGGACACGGACAGTGCCGGGTGCGGGAACACGGCTTCCTTGAGCCCGTCTGCCTTCTGTTGCTGGATGCGTTTCACCTCAGCATCGGCGGCTTCCCATTCGGCGCGTTTGCGTTCCGCTTCAGCTTCGAGCTCGCGGTAGATCTTCCCGAGCTGCACGTTCCGGTTGACCTCGTCGACGTTCTGCACCTGCGCTTCGAGGTCGGTCGTGTCGATCGGAGTGAAGGCATCGACTTCCTTCATCACAACGTCCCGCTTCTCCTCGATCTCAAGTCGCTCCGACTTCAGCCGGATGATCTGATTCTCGAGTTCCTCGATCCTGCGGTCGTAGTCCATGATCGCGTTGCTGTACTCGTTCTGAAGAGACTTCGCATGCTCACCCTGACGGTTGTGAGCTCTCGCTTCATCGAGCTTCGCCACGAGCTCGGCCGTCGACACGGGTTCCGCTGGTGTGCCGGGTGCTGGCCGTTCAGCGTTCGTCACCGCACCCTCGGCAGCGCGCGCTGCTTGGCCGCGCTTCAACCGTTCCTCCTCGGCGGCGCGCTCCATACCCTCCAACTGGTCGAGGTCGAACGGCAACTCCACCTTGCGCAGCAGCATGTCGCGTTGCGGCTTCGGGTCAAGCATCAAGAACCGTGACGGGTCGAAGATGATGCCACCAGTGAGCTTCGCGATCACATCAGCCGGCTTCGCGTGCTTCGCACCATCCAGCGCCCGAACCGTGAGCGTCGACTTCACTTTGCCGTCACGGTCCGTTTTCCACTCGCGCGTGATCTTCACATCGAGCTCAGTGTCCGTGAACTCTGCCTTCGCCTCGTCAGCACCGTGGTTGATCGGGTGCGGGGTGAGTCGGATACCGCGGGCGTCGAATAGCTCGGTGATCGCGTCAATGAACGACGACTTCCCTGCAGCGTTCTTGCCGGTGACGATAACTGAGCCGCCGTTAGTGGACACCTCAACGGTGCCGCGAATGCCCTTGTAGTCAGATACGGACATGGTTTGCATGTTTCTCTCCTGGTAAAGAAAAAGCCGCCTCAGCAGGTCGGCTCAATGTGGTGTTCTGTAGCGTCGACACGTTCCAATAGGCGGTCGACATAGTCGGGGTGCTTCGGATCATCTGGTTCGTACGCGTCACTCGGCATACTTGGCCTCATCCTCCTGACGGTCGTACTCCCGCCAGCACTCGGCGTGGTCGGTGCGTTTGCACATGAACGCGGGACAGTCGTAGCTCATGTGTCCTCCGGTGTGATCTGGATCGGTGCCACGTCGAGCAGTTCATGCTCCGGCTCCGCGTCTCCGACCACGTATGGCACGTACTTGGTGTTGAGGGCACCGAGCGCGCCGGCGACACAAAACCCCGCCGCAAACAACACGACGGCGAGCAGCGCGTAGATCATGTACCTCATGCCGCGTCACTCTTCGGCCATAGATGATCAGTCACAGGGGCGAGCACCGCGCCCATCAGACCGAACCCCACAATGCGTAACCACTCATGCGTGTCCTGGGTGGCAAGCGAAATTGAGAATGCGAACCCAAACACCCAAAGCAGGCTCTTCACGTACCGCATCACTCGACCTCGCTTTCAACGAGCACGCCGCCGACATCGGCAAGCGCGACCTTGAGAGCACGAATCGCGTTCGCGATGAGCTCTGAAAAATCAGGCAAATCTGGCTCTCTATCGGACACGTAGGTGTGCGCGAATACACGCTCCGCCTCGTCGCTTGACGTGGTGCACATCATCGAGAGGGTCACCGAGATGAACCTCTCGCCGATAAAGATGTTCACGTCGATCGTTTCCAGTGGCGCTTCTTCACCACGCATAATGAGCACGCTCATCACTCACCCTCGTCTTTCTTGAACCCCAGCCACCCGAGGAGGGCGTGCCGGCGTTGATAAGAAGCAACCCCGATCAGTGCAAGACCGACCGGGGCCGCAAACCATGCAGGCAGTTCTTCAATCACTGGAACGCCCCAAACACTCGAGCAACGAACGAAACGCACCAGTACGAGATCGCAGTCGCACCAGCCGTGAGCAGCAACACAACAACGGCACCAAACACAACGTCACGCCAGTTCACGAGGTCAACTCCAACGCCCGCTCACGCGCAGCAGCGAGCTCGTTCTTAAGCATCCGTTCCCGCTCCCCACACCCAAGCTCATCTGGCGCAAACCGCAACCTAAGCCGGTCACGGTCCTTCACAACCGCCTCGTACCGTTCGGCCATGCGTTCAGCCTCGCGACGCGCAGCCTCCCGCAGCTCAGCAAGCTGACGACGCGCATCCTCACGCCGCCGCACCGCCTCCGAGAACTCACCAGCAGGAACCATGTCGTACCGGCGCGCCAACCGTTCAACCAACCTTCTGAGCATCATCGCTCCTCCCCGGGCGCGGGTAACGCGCCCACAACTCCGCGGTAGACCACCGCAACGTCACCAACACCAACCGGCCACCCTTCTCAGCCATGATCGGCGTCACACGCTCACCAACAACCGCAAGCTTCCCCGCCGCATGATGCGCGAACACCTCACGAGGGTTCGCAAGCACCTCCAACACCTCACGCATCGTCACACCCGCCTGCGAATACATCAGCTCGAGCCGTTCAAGAAAGTGGTCCGACTCCCTGATCTGGCCCGACTGAATCACCACACCGAACACCCGCTCGTAACCAACCAGGCCACGCGAAAACCTGTACGCGTCATCGATCACCGACCGCACCACCGGCAACGGTGTACCACGAGACACCGCCCACACACGCCCATTCGGCAGTTGGATCATCGCACCCATACGGTTCTGCGACTGCACGCGCGCCCCATACTTCGGTAGTTCTTTCAGCGCAAGCTTCACCGGATTCTTCACACAAACTCCCTCCCGGTTGGGGCCCGCCGCCACAACAACGACGGGCCACTCGACTAACCGGCCTTGCCGTCCTCGGCGGACTTCAACCCATCGAAAATGCTGTTCACGACACCCCGCAGAGTGTTCTCAACATGGGCATTCGTCTCGCCCGCCTGGAATCCGCGAGCCTCCGCCTCCGCGAGCTCCATCATTCGTCGTAGCTCCGCCGACTGCTCGACGGTCAGCGGTTCTTCGACGACCACATGCACGTGACCCGCGGCAGCGTGCGCGTCAGCGATCAGGATCTCGCACTGCTCGGTAATTGCCATTCGTTTTCCTCTCGTTTCGACCCCTGGTGTGGTTGGTTGCCTGAGCTACAGGCGCGTGAATCCGTCCACCCCATGCGGGGCACACAGCCACCGACGCCAACCGTCGCCGTAGATTGTGGAGAGCCGTTTAACCACATGCTCAGGTGGGCCCGGTCATAGTGAGACAAGGCAGCTACCGGGGTCACTGCTCTCGAATACGGCGATGACCTCGCCGCCAGGTCGCCAGAGCCGTCGCGCCTTTATCGCGCTTCGTAATCTCTGGCTTAGTGCCCGTGCGCCGATCCGTGAGCGCACGCACGGGCTGAGAGTTACTTCTGCAGGTTGATGATTCCGCCGAACTCTTCTGGGACGATCACGAGGTTGCCCTGCTTGCCGATCTCGCGCAGGGTCTCGTACTTCAACTGCTCGAGGTTCTCGTTAGACAGCGACTCGGCAAGGATGCGGTTAGATTCAGCCTTCACCTTGTTCGCCTCGAGTTCTGCGTTAGCCTTCTCGACCTCGGTGCGGGCATTCTGCGCCTCAGCGAAACGCTGCTGCACATCCTCCGGATAACGGATCTCCTGCAGCGACACCGAATCAACCTGCACGCCCTGCTTAGTCCACCGCTCCTCGAGGTACTCGGTGATCTCCTGCTCAACCTGGGCTCGCGAGTTCAGGAGCTCGATCGTGCCGTACTGTGCCGGGATCGTACGCACACCGGCACGAATATCGTTCTCGATGAACTTCGCGATGAAGTTCTCCTGCGTGCCGTACCGCTTGTATACCTCGCTCACCGCGTCAGGCTTGATCGAGTACCGAACAGTGATGTCGATATTCGCTGACACACCCTCACGATCCTGGATCGTGATCTGTGGGCCATTCGCGCCACCATCTGCTTCCGCGCTCGCGAACTTCACCTGCTGGTTACGAATGTCGTACGTGAGCGCATCCTGCCACGGCGCTTTGAGGCCGAACCCAGCCTTGGTGACCTGCCCCTGAACCTCACCAGTCCACGAGCGCAACACCTTCGCCTGCCCCTCGTCGTTCGTGTACGTTGCCGCAACGAACCCGAGAATCACAGCCAACACCAGCGAGCCAGCGAGCACGCCGCCGGCCATACCCTTCGACTTCACGAAGAACAGCGCCGCCAGAGCGATAACAGCGACCACCAAAAGAATGATCGCCAGAATGAACCAGAACATTTCCCTACTTTCTGTTGTTGATCACGAGGATCGTGACCCCGACAATGACCACCACCGCGGCGATCAAGATGATGGCGAACGCCAACGGTCCCGCCATGACAACCACCTCTCTGTCATGTACTTGTTGCCGTGCCCGTGCTGGATTCGAACCAGCGCCACCGAAACAGGGGGAAGGTAACGTTCGGTGGCCACCAAAGACGGGCCATAATGCCGCTGTACTCCGCGGCGCGATCCCATGCACGACTTTCGAACGCCATGGCCTGGTATGCGCGACATGACCTAATGCCGCGACTGCCCCACCCTTCGTTTCCCCAGGTGAGGTATCCCCGCAGGCACCCCCCGCCACCACCATTCGGGCGAGTTAGATAGGTGAACCCTTGAGTTATCAATCTGTAGTTATTAGCCCCGGTGTTTGGTGTGCGGCTGTGACGCGGCCACCGTGGCCTCTTAGTGGCACCGCACGGTTCCGAGGCCATGCGGGCCTGTTTTTGGGTATGCAGCGGCCTTCCCTACCTCGCGGTAGGGGCGAACCGTGCGGTTCAGATCAGGTCGTCACCGCCCGATAGACTCGCGCCTTACGCCCGTATTTCGTGGGCCGTGTTTCGCCCGTCCACTCGACAAGGCCAAGCGCCTCAAGCTCCGACGCCGCTGAACGGATACGTGACGGCGACCACTCCGGGAACGCAATCTCGAGGTCTTCATGCGTCCACTCGCCGCCTGTGCGCATGAAACTCAACACAGCCGCCTGCGACCCTTTGAGGTTCGCTACCCGGCCAGCGTCAACGCTCGTAACGGGATCAGACTTGCGGCTACGCGGCGATGCGCCGTCAAGAACCATGCTGGACATTTGATAACCTGCTTTCGAACGTTGAATGCTTGCTAGGCGTTGATGTTCTGGCCCGCTGTTACCGCAGCGGGCTTCTTCGTTCCGTACGTGTGCGCTTCGATGAACGCGTTGATCGATGAAGCCGGGATGCGCCGCTTCGACTTACCTGTCCCGAAGTTCGCGACGGTGAAGGTGCCGTCTTCTATTCGCTTGTAGACCCACTCGCGAGACATGCCGAGCAGTCGGGCGACCTCCACGACGGGGTAATGGCGCTCCACCTCGCCGGGGCGTAGTGGCATCTCTACCGTGGGCATTATGCGGCCTCCGCTTGCACACGCCCGAGCTCAGCCGACTTAAAGAGATCTTGCAGCGTGATCCCCAGATGACTCGCGATCTGGAATAGCTCGGTCAGGGTGAACGCTTGCTCTCCGCGGAGGCGAGCGTATACCGCATTGCGATTGAGCCCAATGACCGGCACAAGTTCAACACCAGCGATGTCGCGTCGAGCAAGTTCAGCCTTGACCGCTCCGATGATTAGGAGCGAATCCTGATCGATATGTTCTGACCTCATGAAACTCACACTACCTATTTAGGTAGTTCCGCGCAACCTAAAAAAGTATTTGTTGCTCATTTGGCTCTAAATAGGTACTCTGTACTCATGGGAAGAAAGCCAGCAGAACCAGCAAATGAGTTCTCCGTCAAAGTGCTACAGCAGATTGAGCTTCTGCGCACTCAGATGGGGGTACAGCAGCGGGAGATGATCGATGCCGCCGGCCTCTCGCCCAACTACTTCTACAAGCGCCTTCGTGGCGAATTGCCGCTCACTACAAACGATGTGCACCTCCTCGCAAGGGCACTAGGGCACGATGCGTTGCTCATCCTCGAGCGCGCGGCGCGACCGGTCACCGCCGTAGATGTCGTAGGTCCACCAGAGAATGTAGACCTCCACGAGATCGACCTATCTCAAGGTGACGTTGATCTCGCCGCCACCCACGACCAGAGCACCGTCGTAATCGACAGAACCCCCGACTACGAAAACGAGTCACAAGACACAGAGGAGAACCAATGACGCTAGCGCTCGAATACCCTCCCGAAACCACCGGGTACATGTTCGGCGTGGACCACTTCTACGACGGTCCATGCGCCTCCGACTACAACCCATGGGAGCACGCGGAACTTCTCGGCGCTGAGATAGTTTCCAACATGACCCTCCCCGACGACATGCCAGCCGCGTACTCGCACCAGCTCGACGTGATCTTTTTCCGTGCGGGACTCCCCGAAGACGTGGAGCACACGGCCATCACGCACGAACTCGTGCACTTCGAGCACAAAGACGACGGCAAGCATGCGTCGCAAGAAGTACGCGCGGACCGAACGACAGCGCTCCGACTTATCCGGCCAAGCCGCCTTGCGGAAGAGCTTGAAGAGCACGGTGACATCGCAGAAGCCGCACGCAACATGAAAGTCACCGAGAAGATCATGCGCCTCTACCTGCGCATGGCCCGCAACGGGACACTGCCGTCCCGCTATTAAACGCAAAAAGCCCCCACCTCAGTCACGTCGCGAAACAATGAGCTGAGGCAGGGGCGGGGTATCGAACAACCAGAAAGGTAATCCGATGAACACTAGCGTAGTCGAGCGACCCCGAATGCGGGGCGCATGATGGGACGCGCAGCAAACGGGGCAGGAAGCATCTACAAGACCCCGACCGGATGGCGGGGCAGTATCCTCCTCAACGGGCGCAGAAGGTACGCTTCCGGCAAGAACAAGACCGAGGTCAGCGAGAAGCTGAGAGCATACAAGCGGCAGGCAGACGACGGGTTCGTGCAGAAAGGCCGATCCCCGAAACTATCCGAATGGGTGAGCCACTGGCTCGACGCAACCGCGCCACTCCCCGACCTCGCAGAATCAAAGCGAGCGAAACGGCACAGCCTGAAAACAGACGAGTCGTACCGAAACGTCGTCAACCTGTACATGCCTGCATGGCTGGGCGAAATCACCCTAACCAAGCTGCTACCCAACCACCTAGAGGACACGTATCGGGAACTCTCGGAACGGAGCCTCAGTCAAGCAACGATCTACAAGCTGCACACGGTCATAAGGGCCAGCCTCAGCCTCGCCGTGAAGCGCGGCCTCGTGCCACAGAACGCGGCGAAGAACATCGTCAGCGCGCCAAGGTCTGCCGCCTCGAAACGCGAGGACGCCTTCTCGCGAGCTGATCAAGAAGCGATCAGGCGCGTGCTGGTCAATTCGCGGTCTCGGGCACGCTGGGAGTTAGCACTCGGCGTGGGTCTCAGGCCGGGTGAAGCGTTAGGGCTCGAATGGAAGCACATTGACTTCGACAACCGGGCCATCCGTATCGAACAGCAAATACAGATGATCAAAAACAAACTGCGCCTTGTGCCGTACACGAAGGGGCACCGTAGTGACCGGCTGATACCGTTGCCCGACTATCTTGCGGTTATCCTTCAAGAACACCAGGAGGAGCAGATGGTCGAGCGCGGAGCGGCAGGAGACCGGTGGGAGTCGTGGGAGCCAGACGGGAGGCCACACGCGTTCGTGTTCACGTCGAGCAGATACCCCGGCAGGCCTATTACTCCCAGTGGCGACCGCACCCAGTTCAAGCGTGTCCTAGAGTCTGCCGGTCTACCGGAATCGACACCGTATCGAGCCCGCCACACTGCCGCGTCCGAGATGATCGCCGCGGGCCTGGACATCACAGTGGTGGCTGACATTCTCGGGCACGACCTGAAAGTGTTGCAGTCCACCTATGCTCACCCCATTGAGGAGCGCAAGCTGGCTGCGGCTACTGTTCTCGACTTTGCGCATGCGGCGAGGACGACAATTGATGCAAAAACTGATGCAGAAACTGAAAAGGCCCCCAGGCAGTAGGCCGGGAGGCCAATGATTTCAACGTGCCCCAGGCAAGAATCGAACTTGCGACACCTTCTTTAGGAGAGAAGTGCTCTATCCACTGAGCTACTGAGGCGAACAGCAACTAAGCCTATCAGCGCCAAGCTGCGCAATAAAAAAGGGTGCCGCATACTGCGACACCCTTTTTAGCAGAGTCTGTTACGCAACGCGCACGACGTACTCGGGGTACACGCCGTTGCTGATGTAGCCACCCATCTGAGTGGGGTGCCAACCGCCGTGCACGACCTGGCCGCCACCGATGTAGACCGCCACGTGCGGGATGCCGGGGTAGACGAGCAGGTCGCCGGGTGCGAGCCCCTCGGTGCTGAACGAGTAGACAGTGCCGAAGCTGGCGAAGCTCTGCACACCAAGGTCTGGTCCACCGGCGTACCGGCTGGTGACGAGTCCCACGGCCGCGAGCGCGTCCTGTGCGACGTCCGTGCAGTCCTTATCCATGCCCAGCTGTGCAACCGCCGCGTTGACGATGCCTTCCACGCCCGAACCGGCGGGCAGGGCGGCAAACTCAGGAGCCTCCGCTGCAGCAGGAGCAGGGGTCGGCTCAACCACAACCGGCTCCTCCTCGGCCGCAGCGATCTCGGCGGGTACGGCAATCTCGGGAAGGCTGCTCGTGGTGAGGGCCTGTGCGTAGGCGTCTTGCGACTCCTCAACACTGCCGATGGTGCCGACCGAACCAGAAGTGGTTGCGTAGGCGGGCAGGGCGAAAACACCAACGAGTGCGGCGCTCACCAGGCCGGCACCCAGCATCTTGAGCGGTCGTTTTGCAGAGCGCGTGCGAGGAGCGGGAGCCTGATGGGCCACTACCTCAGTACCGGTGGAGATTCCGGGAGTCTGAGTCACGAGTCACTTGCCTTACGTCTTGCGAATAATGCTGATGGATCGGCGCGTTGCCGAAAACTTCGTCAAGCCTAACCGAATATTACGAAATTGTCACACTCGACATTCGAAATCTGAGAAACGGGCTGGGATCCTAGTAAATTCAACGATCCCGTCGTGCAATATCGCTCGACATCGAACCAACTCTCAAGTTGAACTTGAGACTTTTTGGACTATCGTTCGCGCGAGAAGCGCCTACACCACGCCCTGTTCGAGCATGGCCTGGGCGACTTTCACGAACCCGGCCGAGTTCGCGCCGAGCACGTAGTCGCCCGGACGACCGTAACGCTCCGAGGCCTCGTAGCATGCCTGGTGCACGTCACTCATGATGCCTTGCAGTCGCCCCTCGCTGTGGTCGAAGTCCCAGCGGTCCCGCGACGCGTTCTGGCTCATCTCGAGCGCCGAGGTTGCGACGCCTCCTGAGTTCGCCGCCTTGCCCGGCCCGAACAGCACGCCCGACTGCTGCAGGAGGGCTACAGCCTCCGGGGTCGTGGGCATGTTGGCACCCTCCGAAACCACCCGCACGCCGCCGTCGAGCAGCGCCTTCGCGCCCTTCTCGTCGAGCTCGTTCTGGGTTGCACAGGGGAACGCGAGATCTGCGGGAACATCCCACACCGAACCGCCGGCGACGAAGTTCGCTCCTGGGCGACGCTCGGCGTACTGCGAGATGCGGCCGCGCTCGACCTCTTTCACCTGCTTGAGCAGCTCCAGGTCGATGCCGCGCTCGTCGACGACGTACCCCGACGAGTCGGAGGCCGTGATCGCCGTGCCGCCAAGCTGCTGCACCTTCTCGATCGCGTAGATCGCGACGTTGCCCGAGCCTGAGACGACTGCCCGCCGCCCGGCGATGTCCTCACCCGTCCGGCGCAGCATCTCCTGCGCGAAGAACACCGCGCCGTATCCCGTGGCCTCCGTGCGGACCTCGGCACCGCCCCAGCCCTTGCCCTTACCGGTGAGCACGCCCGACTCGTGGCGCCCGGTGAGCCTCCGGTACTGGCCGAAGAGGTAACCGATCTCGCGAGCGCCGACCCCGATATCGCCGGCGGGCACGTCGGTCTGATCATCGATGTAGCGGTAGAGCTCGCTCATGAAGCTCTGGCAGAAACGCATGACTTCCGCGTCGCTCTTGCCGTGCGGGTCGAAGTCGCTTCCGCCCTTGCCGCCGCCGATGCGCTGGTTCGTGAGGGCATTCTTGAAGATCTGCTCGAAGCCGAGAAACTTCACGACCGAGAGGTTGACGCTGGAGTGGAAGCGCAGTCCTCCCTTGAACGGGCCGAGCGCGGAGTTGAACTGCACCCGGAACCCTCGATTGACCCGGACCCTGTTCTGGTCGTCGAGCCATGGCACGCGGAACATGATCTGGCGCTCCGGCTCGATCAACCGCTCGAGAATATCCGCTTCGATGTACTCCGGGTGCTCGGCGAGCACCGGCACGAGCGTGTCGAGCACCTCATGCATGGCCTGCAGGAACTCCGGTTCGTTGAAGCTGCGTGCCTCGGCCATCTTGGCGACAGCTTCAATGTGGGCTTCTGGTGTCACGTGGGTCACAGAGACTCCTCGATTCGATGTATCAACTCCATCACTGGGTCGCCGAATGTACGACGCCCATCGACTTCAATTGTGGGTGGGTAACGGTCATGCGGTGCGAGGATCGGGCCAGCCAGCCCGAGGAGTATGCCTGCAGCTAGGGCATTCTCGACACGAACAAATGTGCTGCAACCTCGACGGGGAGCTCGATCGGGATGGGATCGGAGCTCTCCTGCGACTCGACGGTGATACGCACCGAGCCGTCGACGTATGTGAACACCGCGGTAGCGCCGGGGCGCAGACCGGCCTGATCGAACAGCCGCAGCTGTTCGGGGTCGACCTGAGCAGGCTCGGCGAGGCGGCGAATTCTGGCGCGTACGGTTTCCTCGCCGTCATCGAACATCGACACAACGCTCACCACGCCCGTGCCGAACGCGGCGGTCGCGCGGGCACCCAGCTCATCGAGACCGGGGATGGGGTTGCCGTAGGGTGACTCCACGGGGTGATCGAGCATCGCGAGCAGCTTCCGCTCCACCTGCTCGCTCATCACGTGTTCCCAGCGGCACGCTTCTTCGTGAACGTACTCCCACTCGAGTCCGATCACATCGGCGAGCAGTCGCTCGGCAAGGCGGTGCTTGCGCATCACCCGCACCGCCTTGGCGCGGCCGGTGTCCGTGAACTCTAAGTGACGGTCGTTGCTCACCACGACGAGACCGTCGCGTTCCATGCGCGCCACGGTCTGCGACACGGTCGGTCCCGAGTGACCGAGGCGCTCCGAGATTCGCGCCCGGAGCGGGACAATGCCTTCTTCTTCGAGTTCGAGAATCGTGCGGAGGTACATCTCGGTCGTATCGATCAGATCGGTCAATGTCACCTCCGCGGTTTCCTCTCGATTCCCAAGCCTATATGCTCGGCGGATGGTCGCGGTCCCCCTCCGCGCTCCGCCACCTCGGGTGGCTCACGAGCCTGCCCCCTAGAATGTGGGGTATGGCCGACATTACGATTCCCGCTGCCCTCTTGCCCTCCGACGGACGATTCGGCTGCGGCCCCTCGAAAGTCCGTGACGAGCAGCTGACCTTTCTCGCGTCCCAGCAACCGGGGGTCCTCGGCACTTCGCACCGCCAGGCACCGGTCAAGAACCTGGTGGGGAGCGTGCGTGAGGGCCTTGCCGAGCTGTTCGGTGCGCCTGAGGGCTACGAGGTCCTCCTCGCGAACGGCGGCGCGACGGGCTTCTGGGATTCTGCGGTGCACTCGCTGATTGAGCGCCGCAGCCAGCACCTCGCGTTCGGCGAGTTCGGGGCGAAGTTCGGCACCGCAGCGAAGAAGGCTCCTTGGCTCGAGGATCCCGACATCCGCGAAGCGGCTGCCGGCTCCCGCAGCGACGCCGCGCCCGTCGAGGGGATCGACGTCTATGCGTACCCGCACAACGAAACCTCAACCGGCGTCATGACCGAGGTGCGCCGCGTGCAGGGTGACCCGGGGGCCCTTACCGTCGTCGACGCCACGAGCGGCGCGGGCGGCCTCGACTTCGATGCCGCCGAGACCGACGTCTATTACTTCTCCCCGCAGAAGAATTTCGCTAGCGACGGCGGCATCTGGTTTGCGCTCGTCTCCCCCGCCGCGATCGAGCGCATCGAGCGCATCGCCGCCTCGGGCCGTTATATCCCCGAGACGCTGAGTCTCGCCGGTGCGATCACGAACTCGCGCCAGAATCAAACGCTCAACACCCCGGCGGTTGCAACGCTGGCGATGATGGACGAGCAGATTCGCTGGATCAACACGAACGGTGGACTCAAGTGGGCCGCCGCGCGCACCGAGGAAAGCTCCGGCGTGCTCTACGAGTGGGCGGAGCAGAGCACCGTCGCGACACCGTTCGTGGCCGAGCCGTCGCACCGCTCGAACGTGGTGGTCACGATCGACTTCGACGAGTCGATCGATGCCGCCGCGATCTCGAAGGCGCTGCGCGCAAGCGGAATCGTCGACACCGAGCCGTACCGCAAGCTCGGCCGCAACCAACTGCGGGTGGCGACGTTCACTGCTATCGAACCCGACGACGTGCGCGCGCTCACGAAGTGCATCGACTACGTGCTGGAGCGCCTCGTCTGAGCGTCTCCGGGCCGCTCGTGGTGAACCGCTCCGCCGCGTGACTCGTCGCGGCGGGCGGCCCCTCTATTCTTCGTCGTCGTGCTCGAAGTCGACCTCGTCGTCGTGATCATGAAGATCGTGTTCGTCGAGATCTAAGAAGCCGTCCTCATCGGCTTCGTCATCATCGTCGGAATCGTCGTCATCGCCATCGACGTCGACGCCGTCCATCTCGTCCTCGAAATCGCTGAAGTCGTTCTCGAGCAGGTCTTCTTCGGGGTCGACCTCATCTTCGTCTGCGAGCTCCGCGGCTGCCGCCTTCGCGGCTGCCGCCTCCTCGGCGGCGTGCTTCGCCTGCATCTGCCGGTACTGGGCCAGCCGCACCGACCATGGCACCCACTCGGGGGCCACGACCGCGCCGTCTCCGGCGAGCAGCTCGACCTCGAGCACGTTAACGGGCGACTGTTCGTCGACGCGGGCGAGCGTTGCCGCCCACCGCCACCCCGGGTAGCCGGGCAGATTGCACGCAAAGTAGAGCGTGAGCACATGCTCCTCGTGCACCTCGTAGCCCTCATCGGGGCCGATGTTCTGCGCGTCGGTGATCTCCTCGAGCGCGGCACGAGCAAGGTCGCGCGATCCGAGCAGCACGGCATCAGGTTCGATGACCTTCGGCTCCGCGGCCTCAGTCTCGGCCGCACCCTGAGCCTCGGCCCCGACCTCAGCCTCGACCTCGGTCATCGAGTCCGTCGAGATGACCGGGGTCGGATCCTCGCCCGATTCAGACATCGAAGTCGTCCGCAACGCGGCGAAGCATCGTGGCGAGCTTGCGCGATGCCTGGCGCTCGGGGTACTGACCGTGCTTGAGTCTGCCGCCGATCCCGTCGAGCAGCTTGACGAGATCTTCGATGATGATCGCCATCTCGTCGGCGGACTTGCGGTCGCGCTTGGCAGCGCGAGGGGTATCGAGCACGCGCACGGAAAGCGCCTGCGGACCGCGCCGCCCCTCGGCCACGCCATACTCGAGCCGCATGCCCGGCGTCACGTCGGTGTCGGCGGGCAACACCGAGGCGTGCAGGAAGACCTGCTCGCCGTCATCGCTCTGAATGAAGCCGAACCCTTTTTCTTCGTCGTAGAACCTGACCTTGCCGGTTGGCATGCCTGTTCCTTTCCAGCGCTGTTGCGCCGCACACTCGTGGGGCACGCCGCCCCTCTTCCCGTACCTTCTAGCTTAGTCGTCGCAGCAAAGCTTGTTGGAAGCTGCGCGATCTCTGGCGGCCGCGGAACGCGCACGTGGCGACCTCGTCCGAACGAGGACGATAGTCTGTGCTTCGCTGCGAATAAGGAGTGGAAGAGTCCACGAGTGCAGCCAGGTATATCTCGCAGTCGAAGTGGCGACGGGTCGCTGAGGACAGCCGACTCCCACGAGCTCATCCTTCTCGCCGAAATATAGCACCCAGAGCACAACCGAGGTAGCGCGGAGTCCATCATCACAACGAGCTTGACCGCGCCACATCGTCAGAGAATGCGGCAATTCGATCACTACTATGGATATTGTCTTATTTCTCAAATAGTATGTCTACGTCCATCCACTCATTGAGGAGTACTCATGCTTGAAACAAGCACCCAGCGGCAAGGCAGCCGCAAGCTCATTCCAATATCGGCCTTATTGCTTTCACTGACTGTGCTTGGCATGGTTGAGAATATTGCAGGTTCCGCCCTGCCAATACTGCAGCGAGAAATCGGATTTAGTGTCGAACAGGCGGCACTTGCAATCTCAATCTTTGGACTTGCCTCGCTTGCAACTATTGGGATAGCTGGAAAGCTCTCGGACGTCTTTCAGGCGAAGCACGTGGCGGTCGTCGCCATGCTACTGGCAGTAGTGGGCGCTGCGATGTGCTCGTTCGCAGATAATTTCTCAGTCGTCATCGTTGCGTATGTTCTGCTTGGAGCTGGCGGCAGTGCGTTAGCTGCAGGACTCGCAACGCTTCGCGCAATTCAGGGAGATTCCAAGTCGAGCGCTATGGGGTGGTTCGTGGGCGCAGTCACGCTTGGCGGCTCTCTGGGCGCTATTCTCTCGGGCCCGCTGACCGATACGTTCTCAAGGGCTGCAGTGTTCCTTGTCCCAGCGGCAGCACTGTTGCTCACGATCGTGCTTTTCGCAGTTCTTGTTCCAAAGTTTCCGCGTGAGTTTGCTGAGAAATCCAGGTTTGATTACCTCGGCCTCGTACTCTTCGTAATTACACTTCTGGCGCTACAGCTTTTCCTGTCTCAGTTCTCCAGCGGTGCCGCGAACGCGACCCTCGTCTCGTTGTATGCCGTGGTGATGGTGGCGTGCTTTGTGCTCTTTCTTGTGGTGCAACGACGCGCGGAGAACCCATTCCTTGATCTCAAACTACTGAAACAACCGGTGCTCGCAGGCTCGGGTCTACTCGCAGTGTTGGCGGGGCTCTCGTACTCCGGCGGCTACTTTCTGCTCCAACAGATCGCTTTGCTACCAAGCACCGAACACGGGCCTGGGCTCGGGCTTTCGTTTTCAGAGATCACTCTGTACACCGCGCCAGGAATCATGCTCGGAATCGTGACTGCGCCGTTCTCCGCATGGCTCATCAAGCAGTGGGGGCTGCGTTGGGTGTCGGTGCTCGGCATCGCGACGCTGGTTGCTGGTGCCCTGGTGTTGTTGCTGGTGCAAGAAGGTGCCACCTGGCCAATAATTCTGAGCGGCGTGCTAGTCATCGGCCTCGGCGGAGCGACCTTGTACACCGTAGCGGTGACAGGCGTGGAAATGGCTGTCCCCGCGAGTGAGTTCGGCGTGTCGAGCGCGATGGTGCTGACCAGTCGCGGCGTCGGCTTCGTGGCGGGGCCGGTCATAACCGGGCTCCTGCTCAAGATCGGAAGCGACGAGGCGATGCTTCCCACATACACCGGACTCTACGCGGCGCTTGCCGGGATCTCGATTCTTGGACTGCTCGGCTTCACCTCAGTTCGTTACCTTCCGACGCGATCAACTGTATCGCTAGACACCGAACCCGCAGCTTGAAAGGCCTGAACGTGACACCCATCATGAATCTAGATTCTGAGGAAGTTGACTGGCTTGCCCGCTATCGGGCAATTGAAACGCTGATTGCAGACCCTGCCGGACTCGTCAAGAACGGGGCAGTGTTTCCGCACTGGATCAATAATCTTGCATTCTGGTACACCCGAGAAGGTGAAGTCGGCCGGGAAGTTCGCATCGTTGAAGTCGAACGCCCGGAGGCGGCGCGGACAGTTGAGTTCTCGCTGCTTGTCAAAGCAGCGAACGAGGGTATGAGTGATCGCGGCACAGCCATTCGCGAACGCGATATTTCAATTGTGTCGGTCGCGCCCGCTGCCGACCGCATAACTTTCAAAGCGAAGAACGCAATCTGGGAGGTCGGCTTCGACGGCACGAACGCTGTTGCTCGTGACCCCGAGTCACCCTTCGTCGTGCCGAACCCGCAAGGCACGGCCACAATCGAAGTTCGAGACCACAACCTCTTCCTTCAGCGTGACTCGGTCGAAGTGCAGCTCACCCAAGACGGCGAGAGTAACTACGCCTACGCTTCCGCTCCGCTCTCAGCCCGAGCCTCGCAGATTGCGATAGGCAACGCGGTCGAGGGGAAGTGGTCACCTGATGGTACAAAGTTCTTCACTCTGCTCACTGACGAGCGTTCTGTCCGCGAGCTTCCGCTCATTGACTACGTTCCTGACGAGGGCGTGCGCCCAAAGGTGCGGACGAATCTCACCTCGCTTCCGGGCGACGAACATGTGACGCTCTTCACTCTTCTGCTCGTCGACACGATTTCGGGCCAGGTGAATAGGATCGACCATCCGAAGTTGCCGGCAGTCAGGATGAATAGCACGGTCTTTAGCGATGAGATGGTCTGGTGGAGTGCGGACAGCTCCACCGTCTATTTCGTGAGCATCCCTCGAGGCGAGGCACGCGCCGACGTCATTGCATGTGAGGCTGCCACGGGAAAGACGCGTCTGGTGTTTAGTGAGGTAAGCGACAGCTACGTTGACGTGAGCGTGAATGTGTATGCGCCCGCGCTTGCTCGTCATCTGCCGAACACGAACAAGCTGGTCTGGTACTCCGAGCGCACAGGTAACGGTCATTTGTATCTGTACGACCTCGCGACAGGAGAGATGGAGCGCGCTTTGACGGAGGGCGAGTGGCGAGTGCTCCAGACATTCGGTAGTGATCCTTCGGAGAAACACCTGTACTTCCTCGCCGCGGGCGTTGATTCTGACGCGTCCCCATACGCCACACGACCAATGAAGGTGAGTATTTCGTCTGGCTCAAGTTCAGTCGAGTCTCTGGTTCTCGACTCGGGAACACACCGCGTGTGGCGTCCGTCGGACTACGACATGCTCCTCGATACGCTCACGAGCGGTGAAGCTTCCACTGATATCTCGGGATTCTCGCCGCAGAAAGAGTTCTTCGTGGCGACCGCGAGTTACCTAGATCGAGTCCCGGTTACGACGCTCTATCGCAACGATGGCAGCATCGTCGCCGAGCTAGAGGTCGGGCGTTCTGATTCTTTGCCCCCGGACTGGAAGTGGCCTGTGCCGTTTACCGCCACCGCAGCTGATGGAAAGACACAAGTCAACGGAATCCTCTATTACCCTCATGACTACCAAGAGGGCAACAAGTACCCGTTAATCGATAACATCTACGGTGGCCCGCAGGTGCGAAATACCCCGATCGGGTTATTCGGGGATGCGACCCAGACACACACGGCAGTCGAAGCAGCGGGATACGCCCGCCTCGGTGCGTTCGTCATCGTGATGGACGGCCGAGGCACGACTGAGCGCGGCAAAGCATTTCACGATGCCTCGTGGCGCCGAGTACAAGATGCATCGAGCCTCGAGGATCACGTAGCGGCGATCCATGAACTGGCCGCACGGATCCCAGACATCGATCTTGAACGGGTCGGTATCACGGGGTTCTCGGCCGGTGGCTACGCATCAGCACTCGCCGCCTTCCGTCACGGAGACCTGTTCAAGGTAGCTGTTGCAGGCGGCGGAAACTACGATCAATCACTCTTTTGGCACACCTGGGGTGAGCGCTACCACGGTGCCTTCGATGCTGAACACTACCGAGCCCAAGCGGCGAAAACCTATGCGAAGGATCTTCGCGGAAAGATTCTCTTTATTCACGGGTTGCGAGACCACGGGTGCCACCCAGCATCGCTCTTCCAACTGCTCTCTGAACTGGTCGACGCGCACCTTGACTACGACTTGGTGCTACTGCCGAAAGCGGCTCATGACATCACAGGTTACGGCGAACGCAAACGACTCGACTACTTCGTGACGCATCTCTTCGGCGGTACTCCACCTAAGGAGAAGGTGCGCTTCGCCAGGGCAATTGATCAGTGGGCGAAAGAGCTGCAGGAGTCAGCTCGTTCAATTGACATGGAGGCTGCTGATGCGAACTGAAGGAACTTTGCTGCTCGCAGACGGCGAGGTGAAGTTCGAGCTGTATGGCGACGAGGCCCCCGAGACCGTAGCCGCGTTCGTCGAAGCCATCCGTGACGGCATCTGGAACGGCGGCACCTTCGTTCGGGCGGTGAGGAAAGACAACGACAAAGGCTCACCGCAGATCGACGTAATTCAAGCCGTGGCCGCAGGTGAGGCAGAACGTACTATTGCGCACGAGTCAACTGAAGCAACGGGCTTGAAGCATCTCGCTGGAACACTATCGGTGCCTCGGCACATGCCAGGCAGCGGCAGCGCTGCTGGCTTCTTTGTGTGCATGCGCGATTCCCCTGAACTTGATGCGGGGTCGCTCCGCAACCCCGACCGGCAAGGTTTCGCAGCCTTCGGACGGGTGACCAGCGGACTTGGCCTGCTGCGCCCCATACACAGGGCTGAGTGCCTGGAGGGTGGCGCTGACGCATACATCTCTGGACAGGAGCTGCGGAATCCCGTGAAGATAGTGAAGATGTCGATACTCTGAGTAAGAGCGAGTGAACAAGCCGAGGAAGGTCTGAAATGTCCGCCGAACTGGATCAGGAAAGGCTGCGCTACATTGAGAACTTCGCCCTGGCTTGGAAACGTATGGGCCTCTCCGCTATGAGCGGTCGGGTGCTCGCTTACCTGCTCATTTCTGACGAAGATTATGTTTCGACAGCGCAGATCGCAGCAGACTTGGGGACTAGCCAACCAGCGGTCTCAACAAGCACTCGTGAGTTGCTTGATGCCGGTCAGATTCACAGGCACCGGATTCCCGGTGACAGAAGCCACTATTTTGTTGCTGATGATGACCCCTGGTCTGTGGGGTTGCGGCAATCGCCTGTTCAACAGGCAGTTCGTGCGGCAATCCTCCCCCCTCCATCGATAGCTGATGAGCTCGGCGAGCGGTCGAGGTCTCGTCTGCGAAACGCCTCTGACTATCACGTATGGCTCGAGCAACGCAGTGCCGCCCTCCTAGAAGAGTGGGAAGCCTACAAACGGAATCGCGACGCAGCGGCCGACTAACCCAGGTTGATCAGCGCAGCCCCACGGTGTCGACGCTTTGCTATGCCATTTTTCGAATACTAATAATGAGGGAACTATTATGCCAGGAACGAATCTCACGCGCGCCGAAGCGCAGCAGCGTGCCGCGACCATTCGCACGCACCACTACGACATTGCGCTTGACCTTACGACCGGTGCAGAGCGATTCCGCGCAGAAACGACCATCACGTTCAGTGCCGTGCCCGGCACCGACACCTTCATCGACCTGATCGCTGCCGAGGTGTTACGCGTCGAGCTCAACGGTCGCGCTCTCGACCCGACGACCGTGTTCACCGATTCGCGCATCGCGTTGTCGGGGCTTGAGGCAGAGAACACCCTCATGATCGTGAGTGATCAGTGGTACACCAACACCGGAGAGGGCCTGCATCGATTCGTTGATCCGGTCGACGGCGAGGTCTACCTGTATTCCCAGTTCGAGGTGCCCGACTCGCGTCGCGTGTTCCCGGTGTTCGAGCAGCCCGATCTCAAGGCCACGTTCCAGTTCACGATCACGGCACCCGCTCGGTGGCAGGTCGTCAGCAACCAGCCCACGCCGGCCCCGGTGCCGGCAGGCGAGCAGGCCGACGCGCTCGGCACCGGCACCACGGAGGCCATCGCGACGTGGTCGTTCACGCCGACACCGGTGATGTCGAGCTATATCACCGCGCTGATCGCGGGCCCGTACCGGGTGGTGCGGTCCGAGCTGACGAATGCTG
>Ga0182741_1000189_pt1 | contig 96560 bp, 80 predicted proteins | sample eDN5th37CBELigOP_FD_128874 | JGI IMG/M metagenome (GOLD analysis project Ga0182741, IMG submission 128874) | Enriched Organic Plus compost microbial communities from Emeryville, California, USA - eDNA 5th pass 37_C BE-Lig OP (version 2) (version 2) ...
CAGGCGCAGGTGCGCGGCGTCGGCGGCGTCTGGAAGGACCTGACCGACAATGTGAACATGATGGCGGCGAACCTCACCGGACAGGTGCGCAACATCGCCGAAGTCACCACCGCCGTCGCGAACGGCGACTTGTCGAAGAAGATCACCGTGGATGTCCGCGGCGAGATCCTGGAGCTGAAATCCACGATCAACACGATGGTCGATCAGCTCAACTCCTTCGCCTCGGAAGTGACGCGCGTGGCGCGCGAGGTCGGCATCGAGGGCAAGCTCGGCGGGCAGGCGCAGGTGCGCGGTGTGGCGGGCACCTGGAAGGATCTCACCGACAACGTGAACATGATGGCGAACAACCTGACCAGTCAGGTGCGCGGCATCGCAAGCGTGGTGACGGCGGTTGCGGAAGGCGATCTCAAGCGGAAACTCACCGTGGACGCCAAGGGTGAGATCGCAGCCCTTGCCGATACAATCAACGAGATGATCGACACGCTTGCCACCTTCGCTGACCAGGTCACGAACGTGGCCCGCGAGGTGGGTGTCGAAGGCAAGCTGGGTGGTCAGGCGAGGGTGCCGGGCGCAGCCGGCCTGTGGCGCGACCTCACCGACAACGTGAACCAGCTCGCGGCCAATCTTACCACGCAGGTGCGCGCCATTGCGGACGTCGCGACCGCCGTGACGAAGGGCGATCTCACGCGGTCGATTTCCGTGGAGGCCTCCGGCGAGCTGGCTTCGCTCAAGGACAACGTCAATGAGATGATCCGCAACTTGCGCGATACGACGCTCAAGAATGCGGAGCAGGATTGGCTCAAGACCAATCTCACCAAGTTCACCCGCATGCTGCAGGGCGAGCGCGATCTCAGCACCGTCTCCAACATGATCCTGTCGGAGATCGCGCCGCTGGTGAACGCACAGCATGGTGTATTCTACACGATGGACAACGACGGCGATGAGCCCGTTCTTGAGCTCGTCGCGTCCTATGCCTTTACGGAACGCAAGCATCTCAACAATCGCTTCCATCTGAAGGAGGGCCTCGTCGGACAGGTGGCTTACGAGAAGAAACGCATTCTCGTCAGCAATGCACCGAGCGACTACATCACCATCAGTTCCGCTCTGGGTGAGGCGCCGCCTCTCAACATCATCGTCCTGCCGGTTCTCTTCGAGCAGGAGGTCAAGGCCGTCATTGAGCTTGCCTCATTCAGCCGCTTCTCCGAAACGCACCAGTCGTTCCTTGACCAGCTCACTGAATCGATCGGCATCGTTCTCAATACCATCGCCGCAAACATGCGGACCGAAGGCCTGCTCAAGCAATCGCAGCTTCTCACGACGGAGCTGCAGAGCCAGCAGGAGGAGTTGAGGAATACGAACGACCGCCTGGAACAGCAGGCTGCCACCCTCCGTCAGTCGGAGGAACTCCTGCGCCAGCAGCAGGAGGCCCTGCAGAAGTCCAATGAGGAACTTGAGGACAAGGCGCGCCTGCTCGAGCTCCAGAAGCAGGAGGTCGAGGCCAAGAATCGCGAGGTTTCCATGGCCAAGACCGCCCTGGAGGAGAAGGCCGAGCAGCTGTCGCTCACGTCCCGCTACAAGTCCCAGTTCTTGGCCAATATGAGCCATGAGCTGCGTACGCCGCTCAATTCGCTCCTGATCCTTTCGAAGCTCCTCGCCGAAAACCCGGACGGAAATCTGACCGATAAGCAGAAGGAGTTCGCCAAAACGATCCATGCCGCAGGCTCGGACCTGCTGGCCTTGATCAACGACATTCTCGACCTGTCGAAGATCGAATCCGGGACGGTGAGCCTGGAGATCACGAACGTCGGCTTCAAGGATCTCGTCAATCACATGGAGCGGACATTCCGCCAGATCGCCGAGGAACGGAAGCTCGACTTCCACATCGATCTCGATCCTGCGCTGCCGGCAACGATCCGCACGGATTCGAAGCGGCTGCAACAGGTGCTGCGCAATCTTCTCTCCAATGCCTTCAAGTTCACGGAGCAAGGTGGCGTGAGCTTGAAGATCGGGTCGGCCGAAGGCTCGCCGCTGAGGGCCGGAAGCGAATGGATCTCGATCTCGGTGACGGATACCGGCATCGGCATTCCTGAGGACAAGCAGCGCATCATCTTCGAGGCGTTCCAGCAGGCCGACGGCACCACAAGCCGCAAATATGGCGGAACGGGCCTTGGCCTGTCGATCAGCCGTGAGATCGCCCGGCTGCTCGGCGGCGAGATCGTGGTCTCGAGCGTGCCGGGGCAGGGATCGACCTTCACCCTGTTCGTGCCCCTCGAGCCACCGGCCAATTACGGTGTTCAGAGCGCACAGACGGGCAGCCGCCCCTATGCGGGTGGAGCGGCTTCGAGTGTGGAGGACAGCTCCGTGCTCATGCGCCAGCCTTCCGCTCCCATGGCTCTCTCGGCGTCGCTCGACGACAGGCATGCGATCGTTGCCGGCGACCGGGTCGTTCTGATCATCGAGGACGATGCTATGTTTGCGTCCGTTCTCCTCGAATTGGCGCGTGAGCAGGGCTTCAAAGGCCTGATCGCGATGGACGGTGCCTCAGCCCTGGCTCTCGCGCATCGGTACAAGCCGCATGCGATCACGCTCGATATCGGACTTCCCGACATGGACGGCTGGGCTCTGCTGGATCTGCTCAAGCACGACCCACGGACGCGTCATGTGCCGATTCATGTGATCTCGGTCGACGACCAGAAGAAGCGCGGCCTCAAGGCCGGCGCGTTCGGCTTCCTCGAAAAGCCCGTCGATCGGGAGGCCTTGCTGTCGGCTCTCAACCGCACCAAGGATTTCATTGATCGTCCGGTGAAGAAGCTGATCCTGGTCGAGGACGACGACAATCAGCGCATGAGCATCTCCGAACTGATGAAGGGCGAAGAGGTCGATGTCACGGCTGTCGCAACGGCGGAGGAGGCGCTCGAAACGATCCAGTCGCGCCGGTTCGACTGTGCCGTGGTGGACCTTGGCCTGCCGGACCTTCCTGGCGCGGAACTGATCGAGCGCATCCGGAAGACCAAAGGCGGCGAGGACCTTCCGATCGTCATTTATACAGGACAGGATCTCAGTCGTGCCGAGGAACGTCGCCTCGAGCAGATCGCGGCAACGGTGATCTTGAAAGGGGAGGGATCGTCCGAGCGGCTCCTCAACGATACGGCGCTCTTCCTGCATCGCTCGATCAGCGCGATGCAGGAGGAGGATCAGATCATTGTCGAGCCGAAAGGTGAGGCTGTGCTCGAGGGGCGCAAGGTTCTCATCATCGATGACGACATGCGCAACATCTTCTCTCTGACGAGCGCACTCGAGCAGTTTGGCCTCAGCGTCGTTTTCGCCGAGAACGGCCTGGAAGGAATCGAGAGGCTGAGAGAGACGCCGGACGTCGATATCGCTCTGGTGGATATCATGATGCCTGAAATGGACGGTTACGAGACGATGCGGGAAATCCGCAAGGATCCGCGCTACCGCAATCTCCCCCTCATCGCCGTCACGGCAAAGGCGATGAAGGGTGACAGGGAGAAATGTCTGGAAGCGGGTGCGACCGACTACGTCTCGAAACCTGTGGACATCGATCAACTTCTCGCTGTCTTGCGCGTTCAACTGAGTCGAAGCACCTATGTGCCTGCGGGGAAGACGCACCCCAACGGTGCAGCAGAGACCGGTCTGATGACATGATGGAACGTAACGGACAGGACCGGCCTGAGCTAGAGCAGGCATCGCAGGTCCAGGCGCGCGCCCTGTCCAATCCGGTGCCGGCAAAGATCCTTGTCGTCGACGACGATCCTCGGAACCTGGTTGCCGTCGAGGAAATCTTGCGGGCACCGGGCATCGAGATCATTACCGCGGATAGCGGCGAGGCAGCGTTGCGGCACGTGCTGAAACACGATTTCGCTGCGATTCTGCTTGATGTGCAGATGCCGCGTCTTGACGGTTATGAAGTGGCCGGGCTCATCCGCAACAGGCCACGCTCGTCCCGTGTGCCGATCCTGTTCCTGACGGCATTCAACAAGGACGACATGCACGTCTTCCGCGGCTACTCCGCAGGCGCGGTGGACTATGTTTTCAAGCCCATCGAACCCTTGATCCTGCGCTCGAAGGTCGATGTCTTCGTCGATCTCTATCGAAAGACGGAGGAGATTCGCCGCCAAGGTGAGGAAGAACGCCGCCTCTTGACCGAGAACCTGAGGGTCCGCAGCGAAAAGCTGAAGACGGAACAGGCTCTCCGCCGTCGCGAAGAGCATCAAGCGGTCGTTCTGGAATCACTGCCGATCGCTCTTTATACGGCTTCGATCCAGGAAGATCATCGGCAGCTTCATTTCACGAACGAGAGCATCGAGCGCATCACGGGATTCCCACCCAAGGCGTTCCTGGAGTCTCCGGACTTCTGGTCCTCCCGCCTTCATCCGGATGATCGCGATCGTGTGTTGAACCAGCTCAAGGAATTGCCGGACCAGGGAGGCTTGACACTGGAATACCGCTGGACCTGTGCTGACGGCGCGGAGCGGCATTTCCTTGATCAGACGATGCTGATGCATGACGACGAAGGACGCCCGCGGGAATTCTTCGGCATGTGGTTCGACATCACGGAACGCAAGCAGATGGAGCAGAACCTGCTCCATGCCAGCAAGCTAGAGGCTGTCGGTCGCCTGACCGGCGGAATTGCCCACGACTTCAACAACATGCTCAGCGTTGTGATCGGCAATCTCGACCTGCTGCAGAAGACCATCAAGGGCAATCCGAAAGCGGAGCCAAGGGTTCGCATGGCCATGGAGGGAGCGCAGCGTTGCGCGGATCTCACGCACCGGCTCCTTGCCTTTTCGCGGCGACAGCCCCTTCAGGTGTCCCATATCGACGTCGGCGCCCTGATGCCCGGCCTCCTGGAACTGATGCGCCGTACGCTTGGGGAGCGCATCAATGTCCGCCTGGAGGTTTCGGAGAATATCTATCCCATCGAGGTCGACCGGGCGCAACTGGAGGCAGCTCTCCTCAACCTCGCGGTCAATGCACGCGATGCGATGCCCGAGGGTGGAGACCTGTCGATCTCCATCGGCACGCAGCGGCTGGAGGAGAAGGTCGAAGTTCCCGGAGACTTCGTCATGATCACCGTTCAAGATACGGGGATCGGAATGCCGCCGGACGTGCTTCAGCGTGTGTTCGAGCCGTTCTTCACGACGAAGGAGAGCGGAAAGGGTACCGGCCTTGGGCTCAGCATGGTCTATGGCTTCGTCCAGCAATCCCATGGCCATGTGGAAATCGAGAGCGCGCCCAATGAAGGGACGACAATCCGAATTTTCCTGCCGCGGGCCCGCGGAACCGCGGAGCGCCTGAGTGAGAAGCAGGCCATCGATGCAAAGCCGTTTGGCGCCGGTCAAACGGTCCTGGTGGTCGAAGACAATCCGGCTGTCAGACAGGTAGCCATCTCTACCCTGAGCTCTCTTGGCTTCGAGGTGCTGGAAGCCGAGACGGGGGATGAGGCCGCACAGCTGCTGAAAGCGAACGATCGCGTGCGCCTCGTGCTGTCCGATGTCCGTATGCCGGGCGGACTCAGCGGGATCGATCTCGCGCGGATGATCAAGGACGAGAAGCCCAACATCCAGGTCATCCTGACCACCGGTTACGTGGACAGCGAAGAAACGATCCCGGATGTCGAACTCCTGTACAAGCCCTATCGCGCAACGGATCTCGCTGAGAAAATTCAGGCTCTTCTGGAAGGATCGCAGCAGAACGTGAGCAATGTCCATCCTTTGCGGGCCGCTGCATCGGCCTGATCCGATCCCTGTTCGGAAGGACCGCCTGATCGCCGAGAATGTCCTTCCTTCGCCTGCCGGGATGGCCGCCGCAACGAGCAAGACGGGTGAGTGAGCACGCGATGAGCGATGAACCGGACATCGTCTTTCTCGACTTCGAGGCGTCGTCTCTCGGCAAGGAGAGTTATCCAATTGAAGTCGCGTGGGTGTTCGCCTCTGGAGGAGAGGAGAGCCATCTCATCAGGCCGGCCCCTTCCTGGGTCGATTGGGATCCTGCTTCGGAAGCGACGCATCATCTCACCCGTGAGGATCTCCTGAAACAGGGAGTTCCACTCGATGCGGTCGCAGGACGCATGCTGGAAGTTCTCTCGGGGCACGCGCTCTATGCCACGGCACCATCATGGGACGGGCAATGGCTCAGCAAGCTGCTGCGCGGCGCCGGGCTTCCGCGTCATGCGCTGCGCCTGCAGGATACGGATATTGCCCATGAGAGCGCAATCGTCACGATCCTTCAGCGTGCGGGCGTAGCCGACGCTGACATGGCCCGTCTCGCAAAGGATATTCTGGCGCAGGCACGCCTGGCCGACGAGGGGAAGGGCGATCCTGCCCACCGCGCCCTCGCGGACGCCCAGCGGGAGTTGGGCATCTGGCGCGATGTGCAACTGCGTGCGCAGGAATATGCACGAAGCCTCGCGCCGAAAAGCTGAGGCCTCGCGAAGGAAGGAACGATCTGACTAGGCTTCGAGGCGCTCGAGAGCGGCTTTGTCGCGCAGCACGATGGAGCGACGGTGGGCCGGAAGCTCGATGATGCCCTCGCGCTCGAGCTGGGTCAGCGAGCGCGAGACCGTCTCGATGGTGAGGCCCAGATGGTCCGCGATGTCGATGCGCGACATGGGAAGGTCGACGTGCCCATCCGCCGTCAGCCGCTCCGACAGGACGAGCAGGAAGGTTGCGATCCTCTCCAGGGCATGCTTGCGGCCGAGCAGCAGCATATGATCCTGTGCCCGTTCGAGCGAGCGCATCATGGAGGCGATCACCTGATTGGCGAGGCCCTGGTCGCGGGTAGCCAAGGCTTCCAGGCTGCAGCGGCGGTAGGCGACGATGGTCGCGTCGCCCAAGGCCTCGGCGCTGAAGCGATGCTCCTCGCCCAGTTCAAGTCCGAAGATGTCGCCCGGAAGATGGAATGCGTCGATCTGGCGGCGCCCGTCGCTGAGGAGCTTGAAGGTGCGTACGGCACCGGAGACGACCTTGTAGAAATAGGCGGCCCGGTCACCCTCGGCGAAGATCTCCTCGTCCTTGGTGACAGCGCGGGCTGTGCCGAGTTCCGGCGACATGCGCTGCGAAGGTGTCGTGTGCAGCAGCGCAGCATTGGGGATGGTCTGTGTGCTGAGGGAAGCGTGCGCGGTCTGCATCGGGGCTCTCGTCGTTGGTTTGTGTCTGACGTGAGCTCAGGGTTAACCTGACGCTGCGTAGCGCAAAATTCAGATGCTCTCCTAAGGGATATCCCTTAGGCCTCGAGAGCGCCGCGAATGCTGTCGAGCAAAGTGCTGTCTTCCAGAGGTTTTTCAATGATTTGGCGGAATCCGGAGCGGGTTGCGCGCTGGCGCATGTCCTCTGTGATCCGCGATGTGATCAGAATGGCCGGAAGCTTGATCATGCGCCGTCTGAGCCTGTCCATCAGCTCCACGCCGTTCATGGATGGCATGTAATAATCGACGACCAGGCAGCCATCCTTGGGGAGCTCGGGCTCGGCCAGCAGTTGTGCGCCGCTTTCATAGACGCGCACGTTCATTCCCTCCAGCTCGAGGGCGAACTTCAATGATTGGCGAACGGCGGCATCGTCATCCACGACGATGACCGGCCCTGGTGTCATGGACATATTGAGGTCCCAAGGTCCCTGGCTCTAGGATCAGGTGAAAACCTAATCCAACCGGCCCGGCGAGGGCTTGATATGAGTCAACCCTCGGCCGCCTTGCACCTCAGGAATACCCCTTAGGGGGCCTTTCCGGACCCATCCGGGTTCACGCCGACAAGGAGTGCCATGCGCACCAGCTCGGACAGGCTGGAGGCCTGCATCTTCGTCATCACGTTTGCGCGGTAGATTTCGACCGTTCGCGGGCTGATCCCGAGATCGTAGGCGATCACCTTGTTGGCCTTGCCGGCGACGAGGCCCTCGAGCACCTGGCTTTCACGCTCGGACAGCGCCTGAACCCGCGCCCGGACTTCGGCCGTTTGGGCATCCTGATGCGCATGCATTTCCTGGCGCTTCAGGGCGGCCCGTACGGTCGACAGAAACAGGTCGTCGTCGAAAGGCTTCTCGATGAAGTCGATCGCCCCTTCCTTCATGGCCTCCACCGCAAGCGGGACATCCGCATGCCCTGTCATGACGATGACCGGCAAGGTGAAGCCCCGGCTCTTCAAACGGCGGAGAAACTCGATGCCGTCGATCCCGGGCATGCGCACGTCCGTTACGATGCACCCGTCGGGGGTCGTCTTCACGCTGTCCAGAAAGGCCGTGGCCGATTCGTGGAGACGCACAGGCAATCCGTCCGAGGCGAGCAGGAATGACAGCGACTGGCGCACCGCCAGATCATCATCCACCACATGCACGACCGCTTCACTCGGCATTCGCTAGCTCCTCCTGACTGACAGCTCGCAATGTGAACCGGAATGTGGTTCCCCGGCCCACTTCCGACTCGATCCAGATCTTGCCGCCATGGGACTCGACAATGGTCCGGCAAATGGAAAGGCCGACGCCCATCCCGTGTTTCTTCGTCGTGACGAAGGGCTGAAAGAGCCTTTGCAGAACGTCCGGCTCGATGCCCGTGCCCGTATCGGCGACGCTGACTTCGACCAGTCCCTCGCTCGAAAGCGCTCGGGTCGCAATCACCAGTTCCCGGCGAGGAGCGCCATGCATGGCCTCGATGGCGTTGCGAATGAGATTGAGGAGCACCTGCTGGATCTGGATGCGGTCCGCTAGAACCAGACCGGCATTGGGATCGAACTGATAGGTGACCCGGACACCCTCTTCGCGCGCGCCGACAAGGGCGAGGGCGCTGGCCTCTTGGACGAGCTTGGGCAGGCTCTCGATGTGCCGCTCGCTCTCGCCTCGGGCCACGAACTCACGCAGATGGCGAATGACCTGGCCCGCGCGCAGGGCCTGCTCCGCCGCCTGATTGACGGCTCCCTCGAGCATCGGCACATCCTGGCCTTCCATGCGCTGCAGTATCCGGCGGCAGCCCTTCAGGTAGTTTGCGATGGCGGTGAGGGGCTGGTTGATCTCATGCGCCAGGGTCGAGGCCATTTCGCCCAATGCAGTGAAACGCGACATATGCACGAGTTCCGACTGCAGTTCCTGCAGGCGGGCCTCTGTCTTCTGCCGTTCGGTCAGGTCCCGGATGAACCCGGTGAAATAACGCTGGCCGCCTGAACGCATCTCGCCCACGGCAAGCTCGATCGGGAAGGTCGCGCCGTCCTTGCTCTGTCCCACGACCACGCGGCCGATTCCGATGATGCGGCGTTCGCCCGTGGTGAGATAGCGGTGCATGTAGCCGTCATGCTGCTCGCGGTAGGGGGCCGGCATGAGAATCTTGATGTTCTCGCCGATCACTTCGCTGTCCTTGTAGCCGAACAGGCGCTCGGCAGCGGCGCTGAAGAATTGGATGCGGGCCTGCTCGTCGATGACGATCATGGCGTCCGGCACCGTTTCCAGGATCGAGCGCAGATGCGCCTCCCTGGTTCTCAAGGCTTCTTCGGCGGCGACGCGTTCTGTGATGTCGCGCATCACCTTGGCAAAGCCCAGAAGGTTGCCGGCTTTGTCTTTCAAGGTGCTGAGACTGACCTGGGCGATAAAGCTGGACCCGTCCTTGCGCAGGCGTACGCCCTGTTCCTCATAGCGGCCTGTGGCACGCGCAATATCAAGCGCATGGGCGGCTTTGCCGTTTTCCAGGTCCTCCGGCGTATGAAAGATCGAGAAATGCCGCCCGCGGATCTCGTCCTTGCTCCACCCGGCGATATGCTCGGCGCCCGTATTCCAGCTGACGATCCGCCCCTCGGTGTCGAGCATGCAGATCGCATAGTCGGTCACCGCATCGACCAGGAGTTGGAAACTGATATCCTGTTGCGAAGGAGTGTCTGGGGCGGATGCGGAAGCAGTCAAAGGCAACTCCATGAACGGTCGGTTCTGTGACGCGAGCAGCGCTCATCCTCAGAAAACGGCCACCATTCCTGCGGCGTTCCTAGCACAGGCATGGATAGCTTCCTACAGCTGTATAATGTCACGGCCACATGGTGGAGGCGCGCTTACCGCACCATGCCAGCAGCGAGGGCGCCCAGAAGGGCCGACCCGAGCAGCATCCCATCGTGCAGGCCGAGCAGCAGCCGCGACGGCTCGCCGTCCTCGTGCATCCATAAGGTCGTACCGGTGGTTGCCAGCGACCAGCCGATCCCGAGGAGTACGGCTGAAACAGTGAAGGCCGCTGTCGTCATGGAGAGCGCGAAGACGGCGGCTGCCACACCGATGAGGGCGCATCCGCCCAGGGCAATCCAAATCGGCCGGAGGGATCCGGGCAATCCTGCGAGTGCAAGGGACGGGGCATACATGGCGATGACATGCCAGGCGACGGCGCCGGAGACAGCATCGCCAAGGCCGCAGCCGACCATGGCAATGGGTGTTGCTCCCATCAGCGCGGTCATGGCGAACCAGCCGAGAGCCCCGATGAGGCTCGGCCCGAGCAGGCGCCGCCATCCCGCGAGAGGCGCAGCCTGCGCCACGAATCTGCGAGCCCCCTGATAGGGCAGAGCCGCCGTCGCCATAAGCGATCCGACATGGGCCAGTGCCGCTGCCCCTGCCAGGCCAACGAGTTCATGGGGTACGGCCACGCTTTCCGCGAATGTGCCAACACTCGGCGCGAGGAGGCCGGCAAGGGTCGCGGCCCCGAAGACCAGGAGAATGGATCTGCGTCCCCGGGCGCCGAGAGGGGCCGCCGCATGGCGGTAGAAGAGGCTGAAGCCGTTGGCGATGCCCAGCCAGAAGGCCCCCAGCACCAGACCCGTCATCTGCCATTGCAGAAGGGACCAGGTGGTCAACAAACCGCCGGCGACACCGAGGCCTGCGCCCAATGAAAAGGCGGCACGGCGGCCGAACGCATCGAGGAGAAAGGAGGCGGGCAGGCTTGCCAGCGCGGCGCCGGCGTAAAAGGCGGCATAGGGCAGAGTGGCCCAGGTTGCGCTCGGGGCGAGCGACATGCCTGCGAGCGGCAGAACGGTGAGAGTCAGAACCTGCGAGAGCACGGAAAGCGCGAACGCGATCGCGAGCAGCGCGGTCCCGCGGCGGTCCGGGGTGCCGTCGGCTGCTTCGATCGGTTCGCAGAGGCAGTCGAGCCGCCCCGCCCGTGGCATGGCTGAGGCTGTCATGGGGAGATGTCGTCGTCTCGAAGGACCCGCAGGGCGGCCCCCTCCACGTCGTCGTATTGGCCGTTCCGGAGCGACCAGAGAAAGGCGCCAAGGCCGGTAAGGCCCAGCAGGAGGGCGGTGGGTACGAGATAGATGAGGACTTCCATGGGATCAGGCTCCCTGCAGGGCCGGGGCGGCCGATGTCGAATTGGCGGGACGGCTCCCCTCGGGCATGGCCTTCCCCGACACCTTTCTCGCCCGCAGGGCATTCAGGGTCACGAGGCTCGACGAGCCGGACATGGCGAGCGCGGCGATCAGGGGCGTCACATAGCCCATGAAGGCGAGAGGAACGGCAATCAGGTTATAGACGAGCGCGATCAGCAGGTTCTGCCGCATGAGCGCGCAGGCACGGCGGGCGACGGTGACGGCGGCGAGAACGGGCGCGAGCCTGTCGCCGACGAAGACCGCATCCGCATGGGCCTGCGTGATGTCCGCGGCCGTGATCGGAGAGATCGAGACCTCTGCCGATGCAAGGGCGGGGGCATCGTTGAGGCCGTCGCCGACCATCAGCACCTTCCGGCCTTCGGTTCTCAAGGCTTCGATCGTGGCGATCTTGTCGGCCGGCTTCGCGCCGCCGCGCCACTCGCGGATTCCGAGTGCCGCCGCGATGGGCGCCACGGCTTCGGGACGGTCACCGGACAGGATGCGGCAATCGACGCCGATATCCTGCAGCGCCCTGACCGTTGCCACCGCATCCGGGCGCAGGGTCTGTCTAACGCGCAGAATGGCTCGCTCGTGCCCGCAGGAAAACGCAATCAGGGAGATGTCCGCATCGTCGCCGGCGGGCTGCGCTGCAAGTTCGGTCGCGCCGCAGAATGCGGGGTTTCCCAGCCGAAGCTCGACGCCGTGCACGAGGGCGCGCACGCCTTGGCCGGGTTCTTCCGTCACCTCCTCGTAAGGACGGTGCTCCTTCGATTCCCGCGCGACGGCGGCCGCCAGCGGATGGTGGCTCGAAAGAGCAAGCCGGCTTGCCGCTTCCAGTAGGTCGGGGCGGATGGCATCCGCGTTCACCACGCGCATCTCGGGCAGGGTCAATGTTCCGGTCTTGTCGAAGACGATGGTGTCTACGGAGGCAAGACGCTCCAACGCGTCGCCGGAATTGAGGAAGACGTTCGAGCGGAACAGGGCGCCGGAGGCGACGACCTGGACGACGGGAACGGCCAACGCCAACGCGCACGGGCAGGTGATGATCAGAACCGCAACCGCCGTGATGATCGCATCATGCGCCGATGCTCCAGAGGCTATCCAGACGATGGCCGTCAAGGCCGCGGTCAGGTGCACGACCGGCGCATAGGCACGGGCCACCTTGTCCGCCAGCTGAACGTAACGCGATTTTGCGGCGGCGGCCGTTTCGAGAAGGAGCTCAACCTCATCGAGCAACGTGCCCTTGCCGGCTGCGGTCACCTCCAGTGTAAGCGCGCCGTCGTAGTTCATGCTACCCGCATAGATCACATCGCCGGGAATAGCCACGCGGCGCGTCGTTTCGCCGGTGACGAGGCTCTCATCGAGTTCGGAATTGCCTGCGATGACAATGCCATCGACGGCAGTGCGCTCGCCAGGGCGCACGAGAACGCGGTCGCCGGGCTTTAGTGCGGCCGTGGGAACAAGTACGGCCTCGCCGGTCTCGTCGATCCGGTGCGCCACCTCGGCTTTGAGGGCTGCGAGATTGCCTGCCACCGCTCTGGTGCGGCGGCGCATGGCCTGATCCAGATAGCGCCCGCAGAGCAGGAAGAAGAGCAGCATCACGACGGAGTCGAAATAGGTGTGCTCCGCATGGTTGATGGTCTCCACCACCGACATGGCGAGGGCCAGCAGAATTCCGATGGTGATCGGAACGTCCATGTTGGTGCGCCCGGCCTTCAGGGCGCCGATCGCGCTGCGGAAGAAGGGTTGGCCGGCATAGGCCACGGCCGGAAGAGCGATGAAGGCCGCGAGCCAATGGAAGAAGTCGCGGGTCTCCGGCGTGATGTCCGTCACGTTGCCGGACCAGACCGAGACGGCGAGCAGCATGATGTTCATGGCGGCGAAGCCCGCCACGGCGAGGCATTTCAACAGCCACTGGGACCGTCGCGCTTCATCCTCTTCCACCAGGCGCGACTGATAGGGGTGCGCGCGATAGCCGAGGCGCTGCAATTCCTCGATCACAGCCGAGGGCGCGATGGCGCCGTCCTGCCACTGCACCGCGAGGCGATGGGTCGTGTAGTTGAGGCGCGCATCCACGATGCCGTTCAGGCGGCACAGCCCACCCTCGATCTCGTCGATGCAGGCGGCACAATCGATTCCCTCGATGGCGAGATCGAGATGCGCCGTTCCATCATCCTGATGCTTGACGAAAACGGAGAGATCGAGGGTCTCGGCCATGATCCTGCTCGTTTCCTTTAGAGGAAAATGCGGCTCTTGGAGCGGAACAGAGTTTCAGTGTCACGCTTCAGCCCGATCACGAGATCCCAGTGGCCGACGGGAAGCGGCGTGAGACTCTCGAACTGCCCCGCACCGGTCTCAACGAACTCCACCGTGACATCGCGGCGCTTGTCGGTGGGGTGCGCAAGCCTCACCTCCGGGACGAGACCGGAAATCGCCTGCGCGCTCGCGTCCCGCGCCGTAATACGGATGCGGCTCACATCGCTGCGTTGGATGGTCGCTTCGACGGCCCAGTGGAGTGCATCCTGCGCCTCGGCGGCGGCGACATCGTTCTTGAAGGTGAGGCCGGCCTTGTACGAGCTCTCGGTCTCGACCCCGCTGAAGCTCGAAATGGCCACGCGGATCATGAAGAAGTTCATGGCAAAGATGATGCCGAAGAACGTCACGAGATAGATGAGGACCGTGCGGCCCGTGATGATGCGGGGAGGGCGTCCGGCAGTCGTCGTGGACATGGGATGATCCTCTTAAGGCGCCTTGAAGTGATCGTTCATCCGGCTGGAGTCGCCGGTGGTCAGATCGGTGAGCGTGAAGTGAATGTCGGTCGATGCCGGAATTCCCGATCCGTGAGAGCTGACGAGCACGCGAGCTTCCAGCGTCTGATCCGGGCCGACCTTGACGATGGCGCGGCCCTGTTCGTCGACCTTGCCGCCGACGATGTCGACCTTCGCATCGTCCAAGCCGTCGACCTCGAGAGAAAAGACACGCTCGTCCAGATTCTTGTTGGCGACGCGGATCGTGAAGCCGTTGCGGATCGACCCGTCCGACAGGCGCACGAAGAGTGGATTGCGATCGTGCATGACACTCAGGTCGATCGTCTGGCGAATGGACAACGAGCCGATCATGACGAAACTGACCAGAGCGATCAGGCCGGCATAGAGGATCGTCCGCGGGCGCACGATGCGGTACACCTCAGGGCGGCCCTCCATACGGGCCCTCACGTTCATGTCGGTATCGTAGGCAATCAGGTTGAGCGGGCGGTTGATCTTCTCCATCACCGAGTTGCAGGCGTCAATGCACAGGCCGCACTGGATGCAGTCGAGCTGCAGGCCTTTGCGGATATCGACACCCGTCGGGCAGACATTGACGCATTGGTTGCAGTCGATGCAGTCGCCGGCCGGCAGGCCCTGCAGCCTGAGCGCCTCGTTCTTCTTCATCGACCCGCGCGGCTCGCCGCGGTCATAGCGGTAGGTGACGTTGAGAGCGTACTCATCCGTCAGCGCCGCCTGAATGCGGGGCCAGGGGCACATGTATGTGCAGACCTGCTCGCGCATGAAACCGGCAAGCGTGTAGGTGGTGAAGGTGAGAATGCCGATCCAGACATAGGCAATAACAGACGCCTGAAACGTCGCGAGCTCGTAGACGAGGGTGGGCGCGTCGGCGAAGTAGAGCACCCATGCGCCGCCGGTCCACCAGGCAATCATCAGCCAGATGAAGTGCTTGAGGCCCTTTCGCGCCAGGATGTTGAGATTGAGCTTTTCCTTGTCCTGGAGCATCCGCTCGCGACGATCCCCCTCGACCCAGCGCTCGACGGCGTAGAACAAGTCGGTCCAGACCGTCTGCGGGCAGAGATAGCCGCACCAGACGCGGCCCGCGACGGCGTTCATGAGGAAGAGCGTCAGAGCCGCCAGGACCAGCAGGCCGGTGATGTAATAGACCTCCTGCGGCCAGATCTCGATGAAGAAGAAATAGAAGCGGCCGTTCGCGAGATCGACCAGCACAGCCTGGTCAGGCGCATGGGGGCCGCGGTCCCAGCGAACGAAGGGCAGGATGTAGTAGATGCCGAGCGTAATCGCGAGGACGATCCATTTGGTCGTGCGGAGGCGACCTTTCACGGCCTGGGGATAGATCTTCTTGCGCGGCGCGTAGAGCGGGATCTCCTGAACCTTTGCCTTTGTGTCAGGGAGTGTAACAGGTGCGTCTGCCATCGAATCCGTCGCAGGTTCTCTATCAGGTGAGACTTCTGATAGGCGGACGGTCGGGCGCCGACCTTGATTTGGGTCAAGTGAACGGTCGGAGGCCTGCCTCCGACCGTGCGTATTGTTTCGGATGCGGCGGCTCGCCGCGGCCCAGAGCATCGTGCGAGAAAGTGGCTCCGGTTTTTGCTGACGCCGCCCTTCGGGTCGCTCGAACGATGCTCTCACTTAAGAAGAAGCATTCGGATTGTATCCCAAAAGCGGTTTCCACTTTTGGGTCCGATACTTTAGTTCTGGTCGCCGCCGCCCAGCGAGTGCACGTAGAGCGTGAGCGCCTTGATGGTCGTCTCGTCAAGGCGTCCGTGCCAGGCAGGCATCACGCCGCCCCGGCCATTGTTGAGCCCTTCCACGATGGTGGCCTTGTCGGAACCGAACAGCCAGATCTGATCCGTGAGATTGGGGGCGCCCATCTCCTGCATGCCTTGCCCCTTGTCTCCATGGCAGGCAGCACAGTTCTCTGCGAAGATCCTGGCTCCAGCCGCGACGTCAACGCCCTTTTCCGTGGGCAGGCCCGACAGCGAGCGTACGTAATCGGCCACCTGCGAGATCTCTTCGCGCTTGAGCATGCCATCGCGGCCGAAGGCGGGCATGCTGCCGCTGTGTCCCTGGTCGCTCGTGGAGCGGGCGCCGTACAGGATCGTCTGCTGGATCTGTTCCAGCGTGCCACCCCACAGCCAGTCGTCATCGTTCAGGTTGGGGTAGCCCTTGGCGCCGCCGCCGCCTGCGCCATGACAGGGTGCGCAATTGTCGCCAAACGAGGCCTTGCCCTGTGCTCGGGCGAAGGCGAAGAGCTCCGGGTCGTTCTTGATGTCTTCGAGCGATGCCTCCGCGAGCTTTGCCGTCATGCCCGAACGCAGGTCCTTGAGGGCGGCAAGTTCGACTTCGATGGCTTCGCGCGAATGCCAGCCCAGGAGGCCCTTGGTGTAGGACGACACCAGCGGCCAGGCCGGATAGGCGAGGCAATAGGCGATCGCCCATACGATGGTGCCGTAGAACATCCACAGCCACCAGCGCGGCAGCGGGTTGTTGAGCTCCTGGATGTCGTCCCAGCTATGTCCGGTCGTGGCGACGCCGGTGATGGCGTCGACCTGTTCATGCGTCCCTTTGTGGGTTCCGTGGGCCATGGGATCAATCCTCCTGGAGAGGCATGCGGGCGGCCGCTTCGAAGCGGTCCTTCCGTGAAGGGGCAAGGGCGTAGACCAGCACCACCAGGAAGACGGCGACGAAGTATAACAGCCCCCAGGTTTGGGCGAATTCAGCGAAGAATTTATATGTGGCCGGCATGGTGTTTCGTCCTCAGCGCACGTTGGCCTTGTTGTCATAGAGCTTGAAGTCGATCTGCGTGCCGAGCATCTGCAGATAGGCAATCAGGGCGTCCGCTTCGGTGACTTTCTGCGGGTTGCCGTCGAAGTTGCGCGACTGGGCGTTCGGATAGCGCTTGGCGAGATCAATCGAATTCGGATCGTCGGCGGCCGCCTGGATGCGAGCGTCGCTTTCCGCATTCTTCAGCATCTCCTCGCTGTAGGGAACGCCGAGCAGGGCCTGCACCTTCATGTCCTCCCTGATGGCGCTCAAGTCGAGTTCGTTCTTCTCGAGCCAGGGATAGCTCGGCATGATCGAGCCGGGCACGACGGCGCGGGGATCCTTCAGGTGATCGCGGTGCCAGTCGTCGGAGTACTTGTTGCCGACGCGGGCGAGATCCGGGCCGGTGCGCTTGGAACCCCACTGGAACGGACGGTCATACATGCTCTCTGCGGCGAGAGAGTAGTGGCCGTAACGCTCCACCTCGTCGCGCAGCGGACGGATCATCTGGCTGTGGCAGTTGTAGCAACCCTCGCGCACATAGATGTTGCGCCCGGCGAGCTCCAGAGGCGTGTAGGGGCGTACACCCTCCGCCTTCTCGATCGTGCTCTTCAGATAGAAGAGCGGCACGATTTCCACGAGGCCGCCGATGGAGATGACGAACAGCACGCCGAGGACGAGGATGATCGAGTTGGTCTCGAAGATCTTGTGACGGGACCAGATTGACATGATCGTTTCCTTTACTCCGCAGCGACAAGGACGGGCTGTGCCGGAAGGGCTTCTTCTTCGACAGCTTCGGCCGTGGTGATCGTCTTCCAGATGTTCCACGCCATGATCAGGCTGCCGACGACGAAGAGAGCGCCGCCAAGTGCACGGATGATGTAGAAGGGGTGCATCGCTTCCACGGTCTCGATGAACGAGTACTCAAGGAAGCCGAGGCTGGTGTAGGCGCGCCACATGAGGCCCTGAAGGATGCCCGCAACCCACATCGACGAGATGTACAGCACGATGCCGAGGGTCGAGATCCAGAAGTGCCAGGATACGGCCTTGATCGAATAGAGGCCCTTCTTGTTCCACAGCCACGGAACGAGGCAGTAGATGGTGCCGAACGAGATGTAGGCGACCCAGCCCAGGGCACCGGCATGCACGTGGCCGATGGTCCAGTCGGTGTAGTGCGACAGCGAGTTCACGGCCTTCACCGACATCAGCGGACCTTCGAAGGTCGCCATGCCGTAGAAGGCGATCGACACGACCATGAGACGCAGCACGGGGTCCGTCCGGAGCTTGTCCCAAGCTCCCGAGAGGGTCATGAGGCCGTTGATCATGCCGCCCCAGGAGGGCATCCACAGCATGACCGAGAAGACCATGCCCAGCGTCTGCGCCCAGTCGGGCAGAGCGGTGTAGTGGAGATGGTGCGGGCCGGCCCAGATGTACATGAACACCAGGGACCAGAAGTGGACGATGGAGAGCCGGTAGGAATAGACCGGCCGCTCGGCCCGCTTCGGGATGAAGTAGTACATGATGGCGAGGAACGGCACGGTGAGGAGGAAACCGACCGCGTTGTGCCCGTACCACCACTGCACCAGCGCATCCTGCACGCCCGACCACAGGATGTAGCTCTTCGGCGAGAAAAGCGAGACGGGAACGGCCGGGTTGTTGCCGAGGTGCAGGACGGCGATGGCCAGAATGAACCCGAGATAGAACCAGTTCGCCACATAGATGTGGGGTTCCTTACGGCGCATGACCGTGCCGAGATACACGAGCAGATACGTGACCCAGACAATGGTGAGGAAGAGGTCGGCGTACCATTCCGGCTCGGCGTATTCCTTGCCCTGCGTAATGCCGAGCAGATAACCCGTTCCCGCGATCACGATGAAGAAGTTGTACCCGAGAACGACGAACCAGGGCGCAATGTCGCCCACCAAGCGGGCGCGGCAGGTGCGCTGCACGACATAGAACGAGCTCGCAATCAGCACGTTGCCGCCGAACGCGAAGATCACTGCCGACGTGTGCAGCGGACGCATACGCCCGAACGAGAACCACGAGGTGTCGAAGTTCAACCAGGGGAAGGCGAGCTGAGCCGCGATCAGCAGACCGATGGTGAAGCCGGCGACACCCCAGATCACGGAGGCGATGGTCGCAAACTTCACGGGGCCCATATTGTAGTTGGGCTTGCCGTTGATCGTCTGCGGCGGCAGGGCAGCGGGACGCTCGTAGTAGCGATTGATGATCGCGAACACAGCCGCGACGCTCGCAGCCGCGAAGAGATAAGCGTGAAAGGCGTATTCAGGCGTATAGGCCTTTGCCGCCACGATGATGCTCAGGAGAGCCAGGGCGGCGAGAGCAAGCGCGGAGCCCGCTTCGCCGAAGGTCATTCCTTTAGGGGATGTTGCCGTTTGAGCCATAGGTCTCGACCGTTTCAATGGTTGGCGAGGCCCGGAGCTTCGCCATCAGTTTCCTCACTAGGAGCGGGGTGGAAAAGGGACATTGATGCAAATCAAACGGGGCTTTACGTCCCGCTGCATCCCGAGAGGCTGTCGGGCTGCCTACACGGCGCGCGAGTGCCGTGCCTCTCTGCTGTCGAGGTAGCGATCAAAGGCCGCGCACACGTTGCGCACCAGGAGCCGGCTATCCTCCGGAATTTCGATGAACAATCCGTCGCGCTTCACAAGGCCGTCGCGGGCCATCTCGTCGATGGCGGCAAGCTCGCTCGTGAAATCGGGCGTCCTGCCGCCGGCGATCCGGCTGAGATCGACCGAGAAGTCGCACATGAGGCGTTCGATGATGCGGCGGCGCAGGCGATCGTCGTCCGTCAGGGCAATTCCGCGGACCGTCGCAAGCTTTCCCTGTGCGATGGCCTCCCGATAGGCCACCGTGCTCGACGCATTCTGGATGTAACCTTGTGGCATCGAGCCGATGGCCGAGGTGCCGAATCCAATGAGGGCCGTCGCCTCGTCGGTGGTGTAGCCCTGGAAATTGCGGTGCAGGCGACCGTTACGCTGTTGCTCGGCCATGGGATCGCCCGGCTTGGCGAAGTGATCGAGGCCAATCTGGACGTAACCGGTTTGAATGAGTGCGGCGGCCGCAGCCGTATTCTGCTCCACGCGTTCGATTGCGCCAGGCAAGGCCTCTTCCGGCAGGAGCGCCTGATGCCGCTTGATCCACGGAACATGAGCGTATCCGAAGAGAGCGATGCGATCCGGATCGAGCCGAAGGGCCTGCTCTACCGTCCGCAGGACGCTTGCCGTGGTCTGATGGGGAAGGCCATACATGAGATCCAGGTTCAGCCCCCTCACGCCAGCCGCGCGCAGCCAGCCGGCAACCTTGGCCGTCTGCTCGAACGATTGGATGCGATTGATGGTTTTTTGAACCGTGGGGTCAAAATCCTGAACGCCCAGGCTTGCCCGGTTGAGCCCGGAGGCCGCGAGCGCTTCCACATGTTCCAGGGTCAGCGTGCGCGGGTCGATCTCGACCGCGATTTCAGCGTGGAAACGGATGTCAAAGGACTCCCCGAGACGTCTCATGATCCGTTCCAGATCGGGGCCGGAGAGGATCGTCGGCGTTCCGCCGCCCCAATGGACATGTGTGACGCCCATGCGGCCCGGCAGATGCCGGGCGACGAGTTCGATTTCCCGCTCCAGAAGATCCACATAGGACGCGACCGGGCTGTAGGTGCGGGCTACCGTTGTGTGACAGCCGCAATAGAGACACAGCTCCGCACAGAAGGGGACATGCAGGTAGAGCGACAGTGCAGTCTCGGGCGAGAGCTCAGAAAGCCATTGCGCATAGATGCTCGGCCCTACCTCCGCCTTGAAATGCGGCGCGGTGGGGTAGCTTGTATAGCGGGGCACACGCTGGTCGTAGCGGGCAATGAGTTCTGGCGTCATGCCGTCTCATTGCGACCTCCCGGCACCGGAAACCTTGACATAGGTCAAGCCCCCGGAGCGGCCCCTTTCGGGGCATTCCGGGCAGGTGGGTTGAACGTGAGGCAATTTTCGCCATCTTGATCATATGGAACGTCTTTGTCCGGCCTGCCTCCTGCCGGTCGGGCTGACGGGATTCAAGGAGTTTCCCGATGCAATCTCCGGAGGAATGGCAGATCCCGCCCGAGTTCCAACCCAACCAGGACGCTCTCTCCTACGACCTTCGAGACGCTCTGAATGCCGTCGTTTCGCTGCGCGCCCGGGTGCCGGAGGACGCTTTCACGGCTGAGACCCTCGGCATCGACCGGAGCGGCCAAGGCGTCGTCATCCGGGCCGATGGCCTCGTCGTGACCATCGGGTACCTGATTGCCGAAGCCGAGGAGGTTTGGCTCACCACCAACAAGAGGCGCACGGTCGAGGCCCATGTGATCGCCTATGACTACGACAGCGGCTTCGGGCTGGTGCAGGCTCTCGAGCCGCTGGGTTTGCCGGTTCTGCCGCTGGGGGATTCCAGGCGCCTGTCCCCGGGGGATCAGGTCGTCATGGGCGGCAGCGGCGGGCGCTCCCACTCCCTCTCGGCCCAGGTCGTCGCCTGCCAGGAATTTGCGGGCTACTGGGAATATCTCGTCGATAACGCGATCTTCACAGTGCCGGCTCACCCCAATTGGGGCGGCACCGCGCTGATCGGGCCGCGTGGCGATCTGGTCGGCATCGGCTCGCTCCAACTCCAGCATCAGGCGCAAGGGGGCGCCATCGTGCCCCTGAACATGAGCGTGCCGATCGATCTCCTGAAACCGATCCTCGACGATCTCCTGACCCGTGGCCGGGTCGGAAAACCCGCGAAGCCGTGGCTCGGCTTCTATGTGTCCGAGACCGAGGAGGATCTGGTGTCGATCATCGGTCTTGCCGGCGATGCTCCCGCACAGCGCGCCGGGCTGCGGGCGGGAGACAACGTGCACGCCGTAGCTGGCCAGGCCGTGACCTCCCTTGCCGAGTTTTACCGGGCTATCTGGGCCCTGGGTCCGGCGGGTGTGGACGTGCCTCTGACCCTGGAGCGAGAGGGCGATACCTTCGATGTCACGATCCGGTCCGCGGACCGCAGCCGTTTCATGAAGACGCCAAAGCTGCAATAGTCGGAGGAAAGCTCCTCTGAGCGTCCCGTCGTTCCAATCCTCAGGTGCTCTCATGAATCGAACTGTCCTGTTGCCGACGGGCGAAGACGTTCCCGTGCTTGGGCAGGGAACCTGGCAAATGGCCGAAAATGACGCCAGGCGCTCGCAGGAGGTCGAGGCTCTGCGCCTTGGCGTCGAGTTGGGCATGACCCTGATCGACACGGCGGAGATGTATGGCGAGGGGGCATCGGAGAAGCTGATCGCCGAGGCTCTCGGAGCGGAGCGCGATCGTCTGTTCCTTGTGAGCAAGGTCTATCCCCACAATGCCAGCCGGCGAGGCGTCGTCGAAGCGTGCGAGCGAAGCCTGAGGAGGCTCGGCACCGATCGTCTCGACCTCTATCTCCTGCACTGGCGCGGCAGCGTGCCTTTGGAGGAGACGGTAGCGGGTTTCGAAGAGTTGCGCCGCTCCGGAAAGATTCGGCATTGGGGGGTCAGTAATTTCGACACCGATGACATGGAAGAGCTGTTCTCCATCGAAGGCGGGCAGGCCTGCGTCACCAACCAGGTGCTTTACAACGTGACGCGGCGCGGTCCCGAATTCGACCTGATCCCCTGGATGACCGCGCGCGGAATGCCTTTGATGGCCTATAGTCCCATCGAGCAGGGGCGCCTGCCGAAGGCGGGAGGCCTGCAGGACATCGGTCGCAACCATGGGGCGAGCGCCTATCAGATCGCTCTGGCCTGGCTGTTGCAGAAGCCCGGCGTCATTGCCATTCCCAAGGCGTCGAGCCCGGCTCACGTGCGTGAGAACGCACGTGCCCTCGAAATCCGGCTGAACCCTGAGGAGTTGGAGCTGATCGACAGAGAGTTTCCAGCGCCCCGGTGGAAGCGCCCGCTCGAGATGATCTGAGATCTTCTCAGGACGATGTGAGTACGATGAGCTTTTCCCGATCCGATGCCCTCAGAGTTGCGGAGATCCTCAGGAGCGCTGCGCAGGCGGAGATCCTCCCACGCTTCCGGAATCTCGCTGCCGGTGCAATTCGCGCCAAGACCTCGCAGTTCGATCTGGTCACGGACGCGGATGAGGCGGCCGAGCGCAGGATCGAGGCAGAGCTGCTGCGCGCATTCCCCAAGGCGATCGTGGTCGGCGAGGAGGGCGTGAGCCGGGATCCGACGCAACTCGATGGATTGGCTGACGCCGATCTGGCCTTCATCCTCGATCCCATCGACGGCACGCTGAATTTCGCGTCAGGCTTGCCTCTGTTCGGGGTCATGGCCTCCGCAGTCATGAAGGGCGAGGTGGTTTGCGGCGTCATCCTCGACCCGATTTGTGACGATTGGGCCATGGCCGTGCGGGGGGAAGGGGCTTGGCTGCAGCGGCCTGACGGCAGTACCGTCTCCCTTCAGGTCGCATCACCGGTTCCGGTGTCGCAGATGGCGGGCAATGTATCGTGGCGCTTTCTGCCGCCGGACATGCGACCGGTTGTGACCGGCCACTTCCCGCGCATCGCCATGGCTGCCGATTTGAGGTGCGCAGCCCACACCTATCGCCAGATCGCCGGCGGGCACCTGCACTTTGCGTTCTTTTCGAGCGTGATGCCCTGGGATCACGCCGCAGGCTGGCTGCTCCATCGTGAGGCCGGGGGCTATTCGGCGCATTTTGACGGATCGCCGTATCGTCCCGTCAATCGATGTGGAGGGCTGATCTCCGCGCCGGACAAGGAAAGTTGGCGGGCTTTGCGCGATGCTCTTCTGCCGTCTCAGGACTGAGGTTGCTCAGGTTCCGAGTGCCCCGGAACCATCTTCGCGAGATTCTGAAGAAAGGCGACCGCTTCCTTTGGGCGGCCCTCCTGTTCGGCGATCCTGCTGATGCTCTGGAGTAGTGAGGCGACTTCGCTGGGTTTTGCCACGCGTCCCACTGACAGCACATGGAAGAACGCAGAGAAGGCCACCATGATGGCCTGATTGTGCTCTTCGAGTGTCTGGCACTTCTCCTTGAGAGCCTTGATGTCCTTTTCCTGGGCGGAAACGATATCCACCAGGGTCAACATCTGCTCGGCAAGTATATCGACGGAGGCGCTCATAGGGGCTGAAGGATCCGGCTTTTCGGGGCTGATCGGGGAGACAGGATTCGCATTGGCCGCCCGAGGTCCTGGTCTCTGTTGCCATCGCGAGTGATCAGATCTGAGTACCACCCGGACATTGTCCGCGACAACGGTTGGCATGCGAGACTTATCTGAAACAAGTGATACCGGGTGTCGCAGAATGCTTCGAAGCCGTTCCTGAACGCGCGTGAACATCGAGCAATCCAATCATGGCTCAAGCCGCGAGGGAAGAGCGGAGCAAGGAGAATGCTTTTTCGTTTATCCCAGCGCATAGAGCAGGCGGGCGCGGATCGTGCCTTCCAAACTTCGGATCTCCTTGAGCGTCTCGCGGCTGTGTCCAGGCTGTCCTTCCGCTTCGATCACCACATAGCCGATCTCACCGTCGGTCTGCAGATGCTGGGCCGTGATGTTGAGGCCACGCTTGGAAAATGCCTGATTGAGACGCCCGAGCATGCCCGGCACGTTGCGGTGAACATGGATATAGCGCGTGCCTGTGGCTCGGGACGAAAGCTGGACTTGTGGGAAATTGACCGCGCCGATGGTCGAGCCGACATCCGAGTAGTCGATCAGCTTCCTGGCGACTTCGGCGCCGATGCGCTCCTGCGCCTCTTCCGTGGAGCCGCCGACATGCGGGGTGAGAATGACGTTGTCGAGCCCCTGGAGCGGCGTTTCGAACCGCTCCTTATTGGAAGCGGGTTCCACGGGGAATACATCGACGGCCGCACCGCGCAGGTGGCCGCTCTTCAATGCCTCGGCAAGGGCATCAAGGTCCACGACAGTGCCGCGGCTGTTGTTGATGAGATAGGCACCTTTCTTCATCATCGTTAGTTCGGCCGCGCCGATCATGCCATGGGTGGCGGGCGTCTCCGGAACGTGCAGGCTCACCACATCGCTCTGTTTCAGCAGATCGTGCAGGCTGTCCGTCGGCTCCGTATTGCCGTGGCGAAGCTTGTCCGTCTGATCGTAGAAGATCACCCGCATTCCCAGGGCTTCGGCCAGATAGGACAGTTGGGAGCCGATATTGCCATAGCCGACGATGCCGAGTGTCTTGCCGCGCACCTCATGGCTGTCGATCGCAGATTTGTCCCAACCGCCCGCATGAGCGGCAATGGATTTTGGGAAGATTCTCCGCAGCAGCATGACGATCTCGCCGATGACGAGTTCGGCGACGCTGCGTGTGTTGGAGAAGGGCGCGTTGAAGACCGGAATGCCGGCCTGACGGGCGGCTTCGAGGTCGACCTGGTTGGTCCCCACGCTGAAGCAGCCGACTGCGATAAGGCGGTTCGCCGCTTTGATAACCTCGGCCGTCAGCTGAGTTCTGGAGCGGATGCCGAGAATATGCACCCCCTGAAGGGCCTCGATGAGGGATGCCTCATCCAAGGCTGTCTTCAAATAGGTGACATTGGTGTATCCGGCGGAGTGGATCAGGTCGACAGCACTTTCATTGATGCCTTCGAGCAGAAGCACCCGGATCTTGTCTTTCTGAAGAGAGAGCTGCTCGCTCATATCGGCTCCATTCAACTGTCGCGGCATGCCTTGGGCTGTGGAGAGCGTCTGGGAAACCCTTCCTTGCCGAGCCGAAGGGTTAAAGCTCTTCTGTCGAAAGTCGTCAGTGCCTCAGACCCTTGGGGTTTCGCAAGAGGGAAGATGCCTCAAAGGAGGGATTCTCATACCTCCTATGCACCACCGCTATCCACAGGTTCGGGACTATGATGGGCCAATCCGGTGGTTCGAGAGCCACCGGCCATGAAGGGCGGGAGCCGGTGCCGGATGGACGCACGGCTCCCTCTCTTTTGGGGCCTGCCTTGGATTTTCCGCCCCGAATATCTCCGACGGAATGAATGATGTTGCGTCGCTCTGGAAGCCGCAGGGAAACTCTGCGGTCCGCAGGGGGTTAGTGCTGTTGAGGCTGCCGTTCCGTAGCCGTCCTGCCGGTGTAGCGATAATCCTGTGAAGGAGGCGGTGTGCCTCGCATCCTGACGTATAATGTGCGCCGCTGTCTCGGAACGGACGGACGGCTTTCCCCCGGGCGCATCGCCGACGTGATCGCAGCTTACGAGCCCGATGTGGTGGCGCTCCAGGAGCTTGACGTTGGCCGTGCCCGTACCGGCCATGTCGATCAGGCGCACGCCATTGCTCAGGCGCTGGGCATGCAGATGCACTTCCATGCCAGCCTGCGCGTTCTGGAGGAGGAATACGGCAACGCCATCCTCACCCATCGTCCGTCGCGCCTCATAAAGGCCGGACCGCTGCCAGGCGGAACGGGACGCTTCGCGCCGGAACCGCGCGGCGCCTTATGGGCCTCGATCAATCTTGGTGGAGCAGAGGTCCAGGTGATCACGACCCATTTGGGCCTGCGTCGCCACGAGCGCCTGATGCAGGTGGATTGTCTGCTGGGCCCGCAATGGCTGGGGCACTCCGCCTGCCGCGAGCCGGTGATCCTGCTGGGCGACTTCAATGCCTCTCCCCGGTCGCGCGCCTTTCGGCGCCTGGCGTCTCGCCTGCGCGATGCGCAGGCTACACTGCCGCTTCAAAGGGCAAAGCCGACCTTTCCGTCCCGTTTGCCGATGTTGCGGATCGATCATGCCTTTGTCAGCGACTCCGTGCATGTGGTGCGGGTCGAGTCCTTACGCTCGCCGATCGCTCGTGTGGCTTCCGATCACCTGCCGCTCATGATCGAGTTTCAGGTGCTGCCCGTCAGAGGTCACAAGGCCGGTGCGGAACATATCCGCGGGTAATGGCGGAACCGCCAAGGCCGAGGATCGCTTGATGTGCAGGAATTCGAAGACAGGAGTATGAATGCGCAGGCTCTGGAAGGTCTTGATCGCAATATCGGCCATCGGCCTTGCGGCTTTTCTGCTTTACCGGACGCTCAGCCGTTACAGCTTGGACCAGTTGCTCGATGCCATTGCCGCCGTGCCTACAGGGAGCTTGGTAGCGGCAGGCGGCTTTGCCGCGGCCAGCTATATGTGTCTCAGCGGTTTCGACTATCTTGCCTTGCACTATGTCGGAAGACCCCAGCCCTATTACAGGGCCGCCTGGGCTTCGTTCACCAGCCTGTCGATCGGCCACAATATCGGCCTTGCCTTTCTGAGCAGCGGCGCCGTGCGCTACCGCTTCTATACGCGGTGGGGATTGAGCGCCGAGCAGGTCGCCAAAGTGATCGCCTTCTGCGGCATCACGGTCGGGCTGGGCCTCATCGTCCTGGGAGGAGCGGCCCTGTTGCTGCGCACCAGCCTTGCCGTTGAGATCACTGGCCTTTCCAAGACGGCCGTGATTGCGTTGGGCATCGGCTGCCTGGGAGTAGCGGTTCTCTATCTGGTGCTCGCTGCCATCGTGAAGGCGCCACTCAGGATCCGGCGCTGGGAACTGGCAATTCCGCCGCTGCGACTCGCCATCGGACAGATCCTCGTCGGTACCGTCAATTTCGCCTGTGTCGCGGTCTGCCTGCATCAGGCGCTCGCCGCGGTGACCGACGTGGCCTATATCGGCGTCGCATCCGTCTATGTGATCGCCAATACCACGGCCCTCATCAGCCACGTTCCCGGTGGGCTAGGCGTGATCGAGAGCGTGGTCATGTATCTTCTGCCGGGTCAGGATCTCATCGGACCACTTCTGATCTTCCGTATCGTCTATTTCCTGATCCCGCTTTGTATCGGGATCCCCGTCTTTCTCCTCACGGAGCTGATCTATCGCCGTAGGGACACTCGGCACGCAAAGATCGCGGAAACGCCGGTGCGGGCGTGACGTTCAGTCCCGCTGGCGCTTGAGGAACCAGAGAGGCTCGAACGGCTCGAGCGGGTCGAGCAGCGCGGTTCCCACGGCGGGATCTGCAGGCCCGTCGTCGAACATCGCCCTGAAGCCCTGTAGATGGCGCTTCTTTACGTTGAGACGCTCGATGGCGGTGATCAGCGAGCCGGACGCTTCGGCGACGGCCTTTGAGAAAGCCTCTTCATCCGTATCGAGATGCTCTGCGAGAAGGCGGTCGCGAAGACCTGCGATAGCCCGGCGCATATCGTCATTGGTTGCTTCGACGGCGAGATCGCATTCCGTGTCGAGCCCGATGGAGCGGTTGTTCAGGTTAGACGATCCGATGCGCAGAAACCGATCGTCCACGATGATGAGCTTGGAGTGAATCAGGACCTGGCACTCACCGTCCTCCGACGGGACAACGGGGTAGTAGACCCGCAAGCGGTCATAACGATCAGCCTTGCGAAGGCGTCGGATGAGGCGGTCGCGGTTCGTGCCCATGACTCGTTGCTCGGCCCAGCCATGTGACTCATGGGTCTGAATCACGACGATCTCCGGACCTTGGGGATCGGCGAGGTGCTGTTCGAGAACATCGCCGATGTAAGGGGCCGTCATGTACTGGGCTTCGATGTAGATGGACTGCCGCGCTGCCGAGAGGGCATCGAGGTTGAGCGCCGCCGCTTCCTGTACGGCGGAGTGCTCGCCCCACGCGGGGTAAGTTCGGGCAATCGCCACCGGGGCGTTGACGAAGTCGGGTGAAAGGTTTTCCGGCCATGGGTCGAGAGCCGGATAGGGGAGCTGGAAGATCTCCTCGCCCGTTGCAATCCTCCAGCGGGAAGAGGCGAGCTCCGCAATGGAGTGGGCGGCCGGTCCGGTCACGACCATCTGGATGTCGTGAACCGGTTCGTAGATCGTTCCATCATCCCTCAGCCGATAAGGGTTGTCGCAGGAATGGTCCTTCGTATCCCATCGCCGAACCGTTAGGTCCATTCCGCCCACGAAGGCGAGGCTGTCGTCGATGCAGACGATCTTCTGGTGGTGGGCTGCATAAAGGGGATGATGCTTGTCGAGGCGAAGATGCAGGCGAGGGTGGTTCTGCCAATCGGCTCCGAAGATCAGGGGACCCGGTGCGCCGGGCGCATGAATGACGGCGATGCTCCAGACCAGGATGCGGATCTCGAGTTCCGGCTTCTCCTCGACAAGAGACCGTAGAAGCAGCCCGAGAGGAGGCGAGGTTTGAGGATCGACATCGGGGCGCAGCCGAATGCTGCCATCGAAGTCCCAGCCGATGATCATGATTGAACGTTGCGCCTTGCGCAGCGCAGCCTCGAGCTGGGTGAAGTAGTCGGCCCCGTCGATCAGCGCGGACGCTTTGTCCGCCGGCGCGATACGCCAGCAGTTTGCGCCCGGCCGCAGAATGGGACGCAATTCAGCCTGCTCCGACGCACTGCCCGCAGCGCTTCCGATCAGGCCACTCGAATGGTCAAGTAAATGCACGTTGCTCGTCGTCATAGGAACCGCAACGCCAACTCCAGATCCAAGCCAAGGTTCCCGTCCATGAAACAATATATCTGGGACCCTGATGCCCATTGGCGAGTGGGGGCCGGAATAATTTTTGCGTGAGCCTCAAAAGCTCAAGCCTTCGCCTTGCACGCCGTTGTCATTCATCAGCGGCGCCTAATAACTTATGCCACTGGCGCGCGTTAAATAAGCAGCCTGAACGTAGCTGATCGGATATGCGTCTGACGAAACGGATGAGGCATAGGAAAAAGGGTGATCATGGACAAGCAGCTTGAGCAGAGAGTCCGGGAACGGGCCTACGAGCTATGGATACAGCACGGCAGCCAACCAGGCCGTGCAGACGAATATTGGTATCAAGCGGAACGGGAGATCCTCGGAGAGCAGGGTGGCCGACCCGACGATGACACGCATCCCGTGGTCGGCAGCGACGAGGCCAGCCCGCTGGAGGCGAGTTCGACATCCATCAGCCCTGACGAGCAAGCTCCTGTCGAAACGAGTTCAGCGCCGCTCGGCATGACGAGCCAGACGTTGGATGAAGTTCTGGCAGGTCCTGCCGCGCCCAAGACCCGGCGGCGGAAGAGCACGGCGGCCGAGGTGGCAGGGTCGGTCGGTGAGACGGCAGGCGCGCCGAAGCGCAGGCGTTCGACGAAAACGACGACCTGAAGCCGTGGAGTAATGAGCCTTCGCCACACGAAGGGCGAGGGCTTTTGGGGGCAGACCTTCCTCTGAACCGATACAGGCAAACAATGCGCCGCCGGTCTCAGAGTTCGCGAAACTGGGTAGACCACAGCCCTAGATCTGAGGATTAAACCTTGCCCACCCCGAGCCCTGCGCCTGTGCCTCTCTCCCGCTATGCCATGGCCTATATCCTCGCGGGCGGCCGCGGTTCCAGGCTCATGGAACTGACCGATATTCGCGCAAAGCCAGCCGTCTATTTCGGCGGCACCACGCGGATCATCGACTTCGCCTTATCGAATGCGCTCAATTCCGGCATTCGCCGCATCGGTGTGGCCACCCAGTACAAGGCACACAGCCTGATCCGGCATCTGCAGAGAGGGTGGAATTTCTTCCGCTCTGAGCGGAACGAGAGTTTCGATATCCTGCCCGCAAGCCAGCGTGTATCAGAAACCATGTGGTACGAGGGAACGGCGGACGCCGTTTACCAGAACATCGATATCATCGCGAGCATCGATCCCGAGTACATCGTGATCCTGGCGGGCGATCACATCTACAAGATGGACTACGAGATCATGCTCCGCCAGCACGTCGATTCCGGCGCGGACGTGACGGTCGGCTGTCTTGAGGTGCCACGAATGGAGGCAACGGGATTCGGCGTCATGGACGTAGACGAGACGGATCGGATCGTCTCCTTCCTGGAGAAGCCGGCAGACCCACCGGGCATGCCCGGCAATCCTGAGATGGCGCTCGCCAGCATGGGCATCTATGTCTTCAACACGAGGTTTCTGTTCGATCAGTTGCGGCGCGACGCTGCGACACCGGGATCGAGCCGAGACTTCGGCAAAGACATCATTCCCTATCTGGTCAAGCACGGAAAAGCAGTGGCGCACCGTTTCAGCAAATCCTGCGTGCGGTCGGGCGCCGAAGCCGGTGGCAGCGATGCCCCGGCCTATTGGCGAGATGTCGGTACGGTCGATGCGTATTGGGAAGCGAATATCGACCTGACGGCGATCGTGCCGACACTCGATCTCTACGATCGCGACTGGCCGATCTCGACCTTCTCCGAAACCTGGCCCGCAGCGAAATTCGTGCATGACGAGCATGGACGCCGGGGACACGCCATCAATTCCCTTGTTGCGAGCGGGTGCATCGTGTCGGGTGCATCGGTACACCAATCACTCCTCTTCACGGCCGTCCACCTCCATTCCCATGCCCGTGTCGAAGGCGCGGTCATCCTGCCCTATGCCGATATCGGTCGCGGAGCCCGTCTCAAGAACGTGGTGATCGATCGCGGTGTGCGCATTCCCGATGGCTTGGTGGTAGGCGAGGATCCGGAGGAGGATGCGCGGCGCTTCCGGCGCACAGAGCGTGGGATCTGCCTCATCACCAAGCCCATGATCGACAGGCTCGCTGGATGACGCCGATACGAGTTCTGTCCGTCGCCTCCGAACTCTTTCCCATCATCAAGACAGGCGGGTTGGCCGACGTGGCCGGCGCTTTGCCGGTCGCCCTGGCCGCCGAGGGCGTTGAGGTCGTCTCCCTCCTGCCGGGATACCCAGCCGTTCTGAGGGCTCTCGGGCCTGCCGAAGTTGTTCGGGAATACTCGTCCCTGTTCGGAGGCTCCGCGCGGCTTCTCGCGACAACGGTGAACCAGCTCAAGCTGTTCGTCATCGACGCACCGCATCTCTATGGTCGACCAGGTTCGCCCTACCTGACCCCCGACGGGCGGGATTGGCCGGACAATGCGTGGCGCTTTGCGGCGCTGGGACGCGTTGCTGCCGACATCGGGCAGGGATTGATACCCGCGTTCATTCCTGACATCGTCCATGCGCATGATTGGCAGGCTGGCCTGGCGCCGGCGTATCTGCACTACAGCGACGTGCCGCGCCCCGGCACGGTTTTCACGATTCACAACATCGCGTTTCAGGGCATTTTCCCTGCCGATACTCTCTATGAACTCGGGCTGCCGCCCCACGCCTTCTCCGTCGATGGCGTCGAGTATTACGGCCAGATCGGGTTCCTGAAGGCCGGGTTGAGGCTTTCGGACCGCATCACCACGGTGTCGCCGACCTACGCGAAGGAGATTCAGACGCCGGAGGGCGGCATGGGACTCGACGGCCTGTTGCGCACGCGCTCCAGGGACGTGTTCGGCATCTTGAACGGAATCGACGAGAGCGTGTGGGATCCGTCAACGGACGCCGCCCTCGCTGCCCCGTTTACCCGGGACAGCCTGGACAGGCGTGACGCCAATAAGCAGGACCTTCAGCAGCGCCTTGGGTTGAAGGAAGATCCTGGCGCGATGTTGTTCGGCGTCGTGAGCCGGCTTTCGGAGCAGAAGGGGCTCGACCTTGTCCTGGGAGCGTTGCCGGCCCTTCTCCAGAGTGGGGCGCAGCTTGCCCTGCTTGGAGCTGGCGACCAGACCCTCGAGGAGAGCTTTCGGGCCGCCAGCATCGTCTATCCCGGACAGGTCGGATGCTTCTTCGGTTATGACGAGACACTCGCGCATCTGATCCAGGGGGGCAGCGATGCGCTCCTTGTCCCCTCCCGCTTCGAGCCATGCGGACTGACGCAGCTCTGCGCCATGCACTACGGCAGCGTTCCTATCGTTTCCCGGGTCGGCGGGCTTTCGGACACGGTCATTGATGCCAACGAAATGGCAATCGCGTCGGGAGTGGCAACGGGCTTCCAGTTCTCGCCGGTCAATCTCACGGGCCTCATCGACGCCGCGGGCCGGGCCAGGAGGCTCTGGTCCGACCGTGAGGCTTGGCGTCGCGTGCAGAGGAACGGCATGGCGGCGGCGGTGGGATGGAGCGGGCCAGCCCGGCAATATGCGCATCTCTACCGTTCCTGCCTCGAGGAGGTATGATCGCATTCCCTCAGGAACTGCGCTTCCTGTCCTTCTTGGGTTTCTCCTCGGGCTGAAGCTGGAACAGCAGCAGCGAACGACCGGTCACCTTATATTCCTTCCCGAAGTTGAAGGGCGTTGGAAACGGCTCCTCGGGCCGGTTCGTGTCGACGAGGCACGTCCATGCCTGCCCCCCCGTGACGGCCGGGAGCTTGCACTTCACGACATCATGATGGGCATTCAAAATCAGGAGCAAAGTCAGGTCGGTGCCTCGTTTGCGGATGCCGGTCGGTTGCGCACGCCCGTCGAGCAGGATGACGAGGCAGCGGGCATGGGGATCATCCCAATGCTCGGGCATCATCTCATCGCCCGAAGGCGTAAGCCACGTCACGTCCTTGACGTCGAGCTCCTCGTTGTACATGCCGGAGAGAAAGCGCCCGCGCCTGAGGATCGGCAGGTTCTGGCGCAGTTGGATCAGCTTGCGAGTGAATTCGAATAGCTCCGCGCCATCCTCGTCAACACCCTCCCAGTCGATCCAGGAGATGTCGTTGTCCTGGGCATAAGCGTTGTTGTTGCCTTGCTGCGTACGGGCGAACTCGTCGCCGGCCAGCAGCATGGGTGTGCCCTGGGAGAACAGGAGCGTCGCGAGAATGTTGCGCATCTGGCGGAAGCGCAGGGCGCGGATTTCCGGATCGTTGGTCTCGCCTTCGACGCCGTGGTTCCATGACAGATTGTGATCGTGCCCGTCCCTGTTGTCCTCACCATTCGCCTCGTTGTGCTTTTCGTTGTAGGACACGAGATCATGAAGCGTGAAGCCGTCATGAGCGGTGACGAAGTTCACGGATGCCCAGGGTTTGCGCCCGCGCTTGTTGAAGAGATCGGCCGACGCCGTGAGGCGCGAGGCCAGCTCGGGGAGTTTGGCGTCTTCGCCCTTCCAGTAGGCCCGAACCGTATCCCGGTAGCGATCGTTCCATTCGGCCCATCCGGGAGAGAACCTTCCCACCTGGTAGCCGCCCGGTCCGCAATCCCATGGCTCGGCGATCAGCTTGACACGGCTCAGCACAGGATCCTGGCGCACCGCATCCAGGAAGCGTCCGTCCTCTTCGAAGCCATGGGGCTCTCGGGCAAGGATCGTCGCGAGATCGAAGCGGAAGCCGTCAACGTGCATTTCCTGAGCCCAGTATCGCAGAGAATCCGTGACCATCTGCAGGATGCGCGAGTGGCTCAGGTTGACGGTGTTCCCAGTGCCCGTATCGTTGATATAGTAGCGCTTGTCGGGAGCCAGCCGGTAATAGGAAGCGTTGTCGATCCCCTTGAAGGAAAGGGTTGGGCCGAGCTCGTTACCTTCCGCCGTGTGATTGTAGACCACATCGAGGATCACCTCGATTCCGGCATCGTGGAAATGGGTCACCATTTCCTTGACTTCGTTGACGAAGGGCGTCGCGAGATACCGCGGTTGCGGAGCGAAGAAGCCGATGGTGTTGTAGCCCCAATAGTTTCTTAGGCCCTTCTCGATCAGATAACTGTCATCCACAAAGGCATGGATGGGCAGCAGTTCGACGGCGGTGACGCCGAGGCTTTTGATGTAGTTGATCGATTCATGATGCATCAAGCCCGAGCATGTGCCGCGAATGTCCTTCGGAATCGCGGGATGCTTCATGGTGAAGCCGCGCAGATGCGCTTCATAGATAATGGTTCGTTCCCATGGGACCTGTGGTCTGCGTTCGTTGCCCCAGGTAAAAGCCTGTTCGATCACCCGGCACTTGGGCATGAATGGCGCGCTGTCGCGATCGTCGAAGGAAAGGTCCGCATCGGCAGATCCGACCGTATAGCCGAAGAGAGCCGGATCCCACTTCAAGTCACCGATGATCTGCTTGGCATAGGGATCGAGGAGAAGCTTGTTGTGGTTGAAGCGGTGGCCCGCATCCGGCTCGTAGGGGCCATAGACGCGATAGCCATAGGTGGTGCCGGGGCGTGCGTCCGGGAGATAGCCATGCCAGACCTCATCGGTATATTCCGGCAGCTCGATACGCTCGATCTCGTGCTTGCCGGCAGAATCGAAGAGACAGAGCTCGACTTTGGTGGCGTTGGCCGAGAAGAGGGCGAAGTTGACGCCGAGGCCGTCCCAGGTGGCTCCGAGGGGATAGGGCAGGCCCTCGCGAAGCCGCGACGTGCGCCGCACATTGGGCGCTACGATTTCGGCTGGGGCCGGTTCACGGGTTTCGACTTTGTCGTTCATCTGAGGTCTCGGGAAGCGGGGCAGGTATCTATGTCTTCAACGCGCCAATTCACAGGAAGTCCCGCCTGAAGCCTGACAATATGAGGACATCCGTCAGGTTCGCTCCAGGACGAGAATGACCGTGGCAAGGGGAGGGATGGTCAGGCACAGGGAGTACGGTCGCCCGTGGCTTGGCATCTCCTCGGCCCGGACTCCGCCAAGATTGCCGACATTGCTCCCACCGTAAACCGCCGCGTCGGTGTTCAGAGCCTCTCTGTAGAAACCCGGCTCCGGCACGCCGAGGCGGTAGCCCTCCTGTGGGACGGGCGTGAAGTTCGAGACGACGACCGCAATCGAGCCTTCGTCGTCCCCCCGGCGCAGCCAGGCAATGACACTGTTGTCCCGGTCGTCGGATACGAGCCATTCAAAACCCTTCGACTCGCAGTCGCACTCGTGAAGAGCCGAGATCGAGCGATAGGCGTGATTGAGGTCGCGAATAAGCACCTGGACACCTTTGTGGAAAGGATCGTCCAAAAGATGCCAGTCGAGGCTATGATCGTGGTTCCATTCCCGCTCCTGGGCGAATTCGCCCCCCATGAACAGGAGCTTCTTGCCGGGATGTCCCCACATGAAGCCGAAATAGGCGCGCAGATTCGCAAAGCGCTGCCACTGATCGCCGGGCATCTTGCGGATGAGGGAGCCTTTGCCGTGAACGACCTCATCATGGCTGAGCGGAAGGATGAAGTTCTCAGAGAAGGCGTAGAGAAGGCCGAACGTCAGGTCGTGATGGTGGTAACGACGGAAGACAGGGTCTTTGCTGATATAGCGGAGAGTGTCGTGCATCCATCCCATGTTCCACTTGAAGCCGAAGCCTAAACCGCCCGTATAAGTCGGATGCGACACGCCCGGCCAGGCAGTCGACTCCTCCGCTATGGTGATGGCGCCGGGCGCGGTGGCATAAGCGACCTCGTTCATCCGGCGAAGGAAATCGATCGCACCCAAATTCTCGTTGCCGCCGTACCGGTTGGGGATCCATTCGCCGGGCTTGCGGGAGTAATCGAGGTAGAGCATCGATGCCACCGCATCGACCCGCAGGCCGTCGAGGTGGTAACGCTCGAGCCAGAAGCGTGCGTTGGCGACGAGGAAGGTGGCGACTTCCTGGCGCTCGAAATTGTAGATGTAGGTGCCCCAGTCCTGATGAAACCCGAGCCGAGGGTCCGCATGCTCGTAGAGATGCGTGCCGTCGAAATAGCTCAGTCCATGCGGATCATTCGGGAAATGTGCAGGCACCCAGTCGAGGATGATGCCGATCCCGGCCGCATGGGCTGTTTCGACGAAAGCGGCGAAGTCTTCCGGAGAGCCGAAGCGGCTCGTGGGTGCATAAAGAGAAATCGGCTGATAGCCCCATGACCCGTCGAACGGATATTCGGTGATCGGCAAAAGCTCGATATGCGTGAAGCCGAGATCCTTGACATAAGGGATGAGCCGGACGGCGAGTTCGCGATATGTCAGGTAACGATTGCCATCTTCCGGAACGCGCGCCCAGGAGCCGAGATGGCACTCGTAGATCGACATGGGTGCCTTGCGCTGGTTCTGCAATGCGCGGGACTTCATCCATTCGGCGTCATGCCATGTGAAATCCATGTCTCCTTTCAAGACGGACGCTGTGGCAGGTGGCTTCTCAGCGGCGAAGGCAAGCGGGTCCGCCTTCAAAGCCAAGAGGTTGCCGTGAAGTCCAACGATCTCGAACTTATAGCATTGGCCGGCTCTGAGATCGGGAATGAAAAGCTCCCAGACACCACCCTCGTGCCGACGTCGCATGGGGTGGCAGCGCCCGTCCCATGCATTGAAGTCGCCCACAACGCTCACGCGGCGCGCGTTCGGCGCCCAGACCGCAAAGAGAAAGCCCTCGATGCCGCCGAGATCCAGGTGATGTGCACCGAGCTTCCGATAGGTCGCGTCGCTGCTCGGATCGCGCAGTTGCGCAATGTCCTGAGACGAGAGAAATGTCCCGAAGCTGTAGGGATCATGCCTGACCTCAACATGATCCCCGAATTCCACCCGCAGCCTGTAGTCGGGCTTCTCCGATGCGCTCACGGTGCCGACGAAAAGGTCATCGTCCCATCGTCTTTCCATCTGGCAGAGGGGAAGCCGCCCATCGCGACCGACGACGGTTCCTCGATCCGCACCGGGAAGGATGGCCCTGATCTCCCATGTGCCCGGCGAAACTTCGTGCGGCCCGAGAACCGAGAAGGGGTCTCCGGACGCCAGAATGTCGGCAACCGATTGTGGCTCGACCGAACGTTCACGCACGCTCTGCGATCCACCCCTGCGCTGGGCCATGCCGATATCCCCTGGTCGTCCTGCCGCTGCCCGGGTGGGCCCTACGGCATGAATATTGCTTCATGAGAGAACACCATTATGGGGCAGGCCCGATCCGGGACCAGACTGTTCCGACAGAAGCAGACCGGCGGACTCACGCCGTCCCCAGGCGCAGTACGGCGACTGGAAAGGCCGTCAGAATTTCGCTCAAGTGCTGCTCTGCCTTCATGAGATCCATCGATCCGCCTGTTATCACATTCGTCCAATGACCTTCGGGGAGAGTAACGGCCGTGTCAGACCAGATCCTAGGATCGGGTTGCGGTCGGTCATTCGGAATGAAGCGGCTCCACAGGCGAGGAACAATGACAGCCAGGCGACCGTCTCCATGCTCCCGCAGGAATGCAATCACATGAGGGGCATGCTCGCCCGTCACGGGCAGGGGGCGATAATCTCCATCCGCATAAAGGGCTGAAGCGGTTGCGCGGTCCTCCAAGAGCCTCGTGATGACACGCTGCTTGATCTGGCCGGTGCGCCAATTCTCCAGGAGCTCGCCCGGGGTGTGTTCGTCCACGAGGCTCCGGATGCGGGCCTCATAATCGACGGGGCGGCGATTGTCAGGGTCGACCAGGGAGAAGTCCCAGAACTCCGTGCCCTGGTAGATATCCGGCACACCCGGCACGGTCATCTTCAGAACAGTGCGCGACAACCCATTGAGCGCTCCGAGGGCGGAAAGGCGCCGCGCGAGCGGGCGCACACGCTCGAGAATGCCGCCGCGAGGATCAAGCGCAGCCTGCAGAATGTTCAGCGCGGCATTCTCATAGTCTTCGTTCGGGTTCACCCAACTTGTCTGCCGCTTGGCTTCGCGCAATGCCTTGATCACGTAACCTTTCATGCGCTCGTGAAAGGACGTGACCTCTTTGCTCGCGTTCTCATCGAGAAGCTCCAGCGGCCATGCACCCAGGAGGGCCTGAAGCAGGTTGACCTGATCATTGGCATCAGGAGCAGGAACACCGTTCAGACGAGTAAGGTATGGAGAGATGGTGTCGCACCACAGGCGCAGCGCAGACTCCCAGTCGTCCGGCATTTCCGAGAGCGCCAGCAGACGGGCGCGCGCGTCCTCACCACGTTTCGTGTCGTGCGTGGCGGTCGCTATCATGGCGTAGGGCCATTCCCGGGCCCTCGCGATGTTGGCGTCGTGGAATGCCTGCAGCGTGAGGCCGAAATGCCCTGGGTCGCCGCCGACCTCGTTCAGGGCGATCAATCGGCCATACCGATAGAACAGAGTATCCTCGAGACTCTTGGCCATGACAGGCCCGGTCAGCTGCTGAAACCGGCGACGAAAGCGGCTGATGTCCGCGCGGCTGGCAGATTGCACTTTGCCGAGAAGAGCGGCTGCGATGAAGTCGTGCACGGTTCGGTCGGGGAGCGTGCTGGACTGCTTGGCCGCCCGAATCGCTCCCTTGATCAGCTGCACATCTTCCGACGACGGCTCCTGCTCGCCAAGATAGCTGCGGTAGACCGGGAACTCGGCGATGATCTCCACCATGGCTGTGCGAAGAGCCTGGGTAGTGTAATCCCGGGTGCTGCGGCTGGCGTCAGCGATCACCTTGATATCGGAAACGAGCACTCCCAACTCGCTGGCGAAATTGGATTGCGTGATTTCCAGCTTCGCCTGTTTCAGCATGCTCTCATAGCCATCGGAAAAGCCGGTCGCCTCCCGGTAGATGCGTTCGAAATCCTCGCCAGTCCGCCCGTCGAGCAGAACGCCGTCGATGACATTGAGCGCGTCGTACCCGGTGGTGCCCGCAACAGGCCAAGCGCGGAGCTTCTCGCCCGGCTCCAGGATCTTCTCGACCACGACATAGAATCCGGGACCGATAGCACCCTGCAGCGCTTTGACATAGCCTTCAGGGTCCGCAAGGCCGTCGATATGGTCGATCCGCAAGCCGTGAATGCGCTTCTCCCTGATGAGGCGGAAGATGAGATCGTGGGTCCGCTCGAAGATCTCGGGGATCTCGACCCGCAGGCCTGCCAGATTGTTGATGTCGAAGAACCGGCGGTAGTTGATGTCGCTGGATGCGGAGCGCCAATAGGCTAAGCGGTAGGATTGCGCTTCAAGGAGACGGTGGAGAGCGTTGAAACTCTCGGGGATTCCCTGTGAGCCATTGATGATCTTGAGAGCGCGCGCGATGGCCCGGCGAATGGCTGGGCTGCCCGCCGCGAGGCTTGCCAGTTCGCGCTTAAGCTGCTCCCCTTGCTTGACCGGCGAAGGATCACGTCGCGCGAGATCCGATAGGCTCAAAGCGCGTAGCTGTTCCGCCATTCTGAGCAGGGGACCCGCCGTCACGCCATCGTCAAGAACAGTCAGAGCCTCGCCCAGAACCATGGGATATGTCGTCGGGCATATCGGCAGCCGATGCTCCCAATGCCAGATGCTGAAGCTCCCCTCATCCGCATCGAATTTCAGCTGCAGCTCGCCCTTCTCCAGCGTTTCACCGTAAAGATCGCCGAGTATGGGGACGAGAAGCTTCCCCCGGGTTCCGGGCCTCTCCCAATCGATGTCGAAGGCATTCGCGAGCGGTGACTGGCGGCCCCATTCGAGAACAGAGAGCCACCATCTGTTCGCGTGACCTCCTACTCCCATGTGGTTGGGAACGATGTCGAGGATGAGCTTCAGGCCATGTGCATCCAGAGCATCAGAGAAGCGAAGGAAACCCTCCTCGCCACCGAGTTCCGGATTGACGGCAGCGTGATCGACAATGTCGTAGCCATGCTTGGAGCCTGGGCTCGCCGCGTGAATCGGCGAGGAATAGACATGGCTGATCCCCAGACGGGCCAGATAGGGCACGATCCGAACGGCGTCGTCGAACGTAAAGTTCTTGTGAAACTGCAGCCGGTATGTGGCACGGGGCGGCGGTGAGGCGAGAGCGCTTCTGCGCGCTCGATGATCCCGACCTTCCTCCGTCAAGGCCACCGAAAGTTTGGCCAGGAGGCTCCCTGGGGCACCAATGGATTCGATGTCGTTCGAGAGACGCCTGCGCCAGTTGGGATGACCGACATCCATTCCTGGCATGTTGGGCTGGTTCAACTCCCCTGATGCGTCCTCGATCTGAAGGCTGGTCAGCGCACAATTGGTGCGGGCAAGATAACGCACCGCTGCTTCGAGAGGTGCCTCATCCGGAACAGCGGACGAGGGAAGCAAACCTTCGTCAGCAAGCGCTTTTGAAAAATGCTGCTTGTCGGCTTTGCGGGCAGCGCGCTCCGCCGATGCCGTCGCCGGATCGAAAATTCCGAATGTCTGCCGCAGATCGACATCGAGCCCGCGCCACCAGCCGATGAATGTCGGAAGATCGTGCGTCGTCAGAACGGATAGAGCCGAACGAGGGTAGTCTTCCGGCTTCTTGAATTCCCCTCCCTCCCTCTCGAAAGGAAGCACACGGTAGCTGAGAATGCCCGATTGCATGATCGCATCCGAGAACCCTTTGGGTGCGGTCCCGAGATCCTCCGCAATTACCAGGCAGCGGGCGCGGTGACTTTCGAGGCGCAGCACCGCAAGCATGGCCTCGAAGGGATAATCGACATAAGCACCTTGCGATGCCGGCGCGCCGGACGGGATGAGAAAAAGGCGCTGCAGCTGGAAAGCATGATCGATGCGGATTGCGCCGGCATGGCGCATATTGGCAGCCACGAGGCTTCGGAATGCCGCAAGCCCTTGCGCCTCCAGCGTCAGAGGATTGTAAGGCGGCAAACCCCAATTCTGTCCCTGCGGTCCGAGGGGGTCCGGCGGAGCGCCGATCGCAAGTCCCGGTGCGTAGCGATCAGGTGCTGCCCAGATCTCCGAACCTCCACTGTCTGCCCCGACCGCGAGGTCCCGATACAGCCCGATCGGCATGCCCGCGGTCCGGGCCTGTCTCGCGGCACGCTCCAGTTGCTGGTCTGCCAGCCATTGAAGCCACGCGAAAAAGGAAATGCGTTCCTTGTGCTCGGCACGGAAATGCGCGACTTCCGATGATCGGACATCCCGGAAGGGCTGCGGCCACTCTCCCACCCAGCCGAGACCCTGTGCGCCGAAGTGCTCGGAGAGGGCGTCGAATGTCGAATGGGCCTCGAGGGCTTCTCCTGCAGCGCGTCGAAAGGCTTCGAACGCGCTGTGATCGCCCACCATTTGGAAGTCCTTCCACAAGACCTCGAGCAGCGGACGCTTTACGGCCCATGCTTCAGCATAGTCGATCAACTGTGCGCTCTGGAGGCGAGAGATCCGCTCCTGAAGATTCTGCTGTTCCAGGGTCTGCCTGACTCCACTTTCAGCAAATCCTTCAACGATGCTGAGATCGAGGTAAAGAGGCTCCAGGAACAGCCTCGATGATGGAGAATAGGGGGAAATCTTGGTTCGATCGGACGCGAAGAGGGCATGAACGGGGCTGAGGCCCAGAAACGCTCCCCCGAAGGCGGCCACGTTTTGAGCCAAGTCGGCGACGTCGGTGTAGTCGCCGATCCCGAGATCGCGTTTCGAACGCAGGGAATAGACCTGAGCCGTTGCGCCCCACAGCCGCCTGTCGCCAGTCAATACCTCTGGCTCCCAGCATCTCCCAGGCGCTGCGATGATGGTGGCTTCGAATCCATCAAGGTTTAGGCGATGATAGCCCATCGGCAGGGCCGGGAGGTTCAGAGTCGCTGCGCCTTTGGCAAGTCTTCCCTCCTGAATGTCGCCGGTTTCGAGTGTGACGGACCAGTCGCCTTGTTCGGCTTCGCTTCGCAAGGGCAGGCGAGTAGGGTGATCGGCGAGGACCGGAATGACTGCGGGAACAATGCCGGCCTTCAATCGCCTCAAGCGTAGGAGATCGTGCTCCGCTTCTGCTTCAGTCGAAATGCCGAGTCCGAGGGCTTCGAGCAGCGCGCTTCGCGTCTCGGGACTGATCTCGATCTTCCGTCCGAATGCATCCGTGTAGTCGGGGGAAATCCCGACCAACATAGCCATCTGGTTCAGAAGATGGGCCAGCGTGCTCATGCAGCCGTCTCCTTCGCGATCAGTCCCTCCCAAGGCTGGAGGTGAGAATAATGACCGGCTTTTGAAGCGATCGCATTCGACCAGACGACCTTGGTATTGGGGTCGAGAGAGATGGTGGTAGGCCGAGCGCCGAAATTGGCCAGAAGGCGCAGGTTTGTTTCAGAGAATGACCAGGTCACTTCAAGCCGTCCTTCCGGTGAAATGCTGTGGCGTGAGCCGCGATACTCCCGATCGAGCAATGGCAGAATCTCCTGGCGACGGAGGTTCAGCAGACGCTGGGTTTCCAGGAAGGTTTCGCGATGGGGGGATTCCTCTTGCTCTGCCCAGTCGATTTTTGACTGCTCGAAGGTGGCGATGTCGGTTGGGTCGGGAATGCGCTGTGTCATTGCTGGATCTGTGAAGGCCTTGAAATGCCTGAATTCGCTTCGCCGCCCGTCCCGCACCGCTTTGGCGAGGTCAGGCTCTCTCTCGAAGTCGACGAAGAACTGGAAGGGTGACGATGCCGACCATTCCTCGCCCATGAAAATCAGTGGGACGTGAGGCGTGAGCAGGAAGATGGCCCGAGCAAGCGCGAGGCGCTCGGCAGGGACGAGATGCGCGAGACGTTCGCCGAAAGCGCGGTTGCCGACCTGATCGTGATTTTGGAGAAAGGACACGAAGGCAGTGGGCGGCAGATGAGCCGAGGGTTCCCCGCGCAAGACACCGGCCTTGTGGGCTGATGGATCACCCTGATAGGCAAATCCTTCCGCCAACGCACGGCCCAGACGCCTGAGCGGCTCGTCAGCGTAGTCCGCGTAGTATCCTTCATTTTCGTCCGTCAGCAGAACATGCCAGGAATTGTGAATGTCGTCCGCCCATTGCGCGGTATGAAGACGAGGATGCCCGTCGGAGTTGCGCTCCAGCCAGCGTGCCTGGTTGGCCTCGTTCTCGAGAACCAGGTGAACATTGCGATCCGGAATGCCCTGGCGGATGCGCGTTGCGAGTTCTTCGAGAAAGTGAGGTTGGCTGTCGTCAACAATGGCATGAACCGCATCGAAACGCAGCCCATCGAAGTGATACTCCTCCAGCCAATAGAGCGCGTTATGAATGAAGAAGTCACGGACTGCCGAGCTACCTTCGCCATCCACATTGATGCCGGCGCCCCATGGGGTTGGGTGGCGCTCAGTGAAGAAGGACTTGGCATAGGCATGGAGGTAATTGCCTGACGGACCGAAGTGATTATAGACCACGTCGAGAAATACCATCAGTCCAAGGCCATGCGCGCGCTCGACGAGTCTCTTCAGGTCGTCGGGGCTCCCATAGGCAGCATCCGGCGCGTAGGGTAGAACGCCATCATAGCCCCAGTTCCGTCGGCCAGGAAATTCGGCGAGCGGCATCAGCTCGATGGCCGTGACACCCAGCTCCTTAAAATACTCGAGCTTGTTCATCAGCGCAGCGTAGGTTCCTTCAGGTGTCGCCGTTCCCACGTGAACCTCATAGAGAACGGTCTCAGCCCAGGGGCGTCCACTCCACTGCCCATCGGACCATTCGAAGGAGGTGGGATCCACCACAGTGCTCGGGCCATGCACGTCATCCGGCTGGAAGCGCGACGCCGGATCCGGGACGATGAGGCCTCCATCGATTCTGTAGCCATATCGGCTGCCTGCTCGGGCGGCGGACGAGATGAGGCGATGCCACCCGTCCTCCTGGGCTTCCATTGGCCAATCGGTCCCATCGAGCACGAGTTCGACATTGCGCGCAGACGGTGCCCAGAGCGCGAAGCGAACGCCTTCTGCCGTGATCTCCGCCCCAAAAGGCATAGGGTGAATTCGTTGCATGAGATCTCCAGATGTGAGGGCACTTGCGAACGAGCTTCGCTTTGCAATGTTCCCCAAGTGCCGAAAAAATATGGCCGAGCTTCGGGAGCTGACTCCACGGGACGAAATCATTCCTTCATGCCGCTCCCTGAGCATGGGGTAGCTCATAATAATTGAGCTTTCCGCGGAACAATCCTGCCGGAAAAGCGTTATGACGGCGACCTGCTTCGGGCGCGGGAGGTCACTGGGGAGCGCGCCCTCGTAAAAACATGCTGGAAATAACTCAAACGGAAGCTGATGCGGCTTTCGCGACGACGGCTCATGTCGAACTGCATCAATATCGTCAAACCTCAATTTCAGTCTCACGCCGACAATCGATACTTTTTGTCACGTCCGAGATAGCCGACTACATCAAGGCAGGCGGGCTCGGCGAAGTATCAGCCGCGTTGCCGCGTGCCCTGAGGCATCATTACGACGTGCGCATTCTCATCCCCGGTTACCGGCAGGTGCTGTCCCAGATCGGTCACATCGAGGAGATCGCCCGGCTGCCTGCATCGTCTGGCATTCCTTCCTGCGGCCTCGGCCGAGGGGAGACGCGGGATGGGCTGACCGTCTATGTACTCCTGTGCCCTGAATTGTATGAGCGCGAAGGCTCGCCTTACGTCGATCCGTTCGGCGCGGATTGGAGTGACAACGACATTCGGTTCGCGCGCCTTGGCCTCGCCGCCGCCGACATCGCCTGCGGTCGGGGAGACCCTCTGTGGCGTGCCGACCTTCTGCATCTCAACGATTGGCCATCTGGACTGGCTGCAGCCTACCTCGCCTGGCGCGGTCAGCCCATCCCGACGATCCTCACCATTCATAACCTGGCCTATCAGGGAATCTTTGAGCGTGATCGCCTGTCGTGCTTGGGCATTCCCGACGCGGCTTTCCATATCAACGGGGTCGAATTCCACGGTAAGCTGTCGTTTCTGAAGGCAGGGATTTTCTATTCGTCCCATATCACGACCGTGAGTTCGACCTATGCGAAGGAGATCACGCATCCGCAATTCGGTTGCGGCCTCGATGGATTGCTGAGAACGCGGGCGGATCAGGGACGTCTCGACGGGATCATCAATGGGATCGATCCCAGTTGGGATCCAAGCAGGGACCCTCATTTGGCGAGCCGCTTCTCTGCGGACAATGTCCGGGGCAAACGCGCGAATGCCAGAGCCGTCCGAAAGGACTTCGGGCTTGCATCCTCACAAGGACCTCTCTTCGCCGTCGTGTCCCGTCTCGTGCACCAGAAGGGAGTTGACCTTGCCATCTCTGCGGCCGAGACGATCGTGTCGCAAGGCGGGCAGATCGCAGTCATCGGTAAAGGTGAAGCTCGCTTCGAGGCCGAGCTGCAGGCCTTGGCCCGCAGGCATCCCGGCTCTGTCGGCGTGAAGATTGGCTATGATGAGGGTGAGGCACGCCGGATGTATGCCGGCAGCGACTTTCTTCTGATGCCGTCACGCTTCGAGCCGTGCGGCTTGAGCCAGATGTATGCTCAACGTTTTGGATCGTTGCCGATCGCCCACCGGACCGGCGGTCTTGCGGATACGATCGAGGACGGCGTGAACGGATTTCTCTTCGGCGAGCCTTGTCTTCATCGATTCACCGATGCGATCAGGCGAGGATTCGATACTTTCCGCTCGCGCGGGCTGCTGTCGACCATGCGCCGCGCCGCCATGGGCCGACCCCATGGTTGGGAGCGATCAGCTTCGCGGTATCAAGAGGTTTATGAGCGAGCCTGCCAGATTGCGGTCTGCGCCTAGGACATCGGACCTAAATTCGCGCTCAGGTCAGATGCTTTATGTTTTTAATGTGGGAGCATCTTGTCACGCAAAGCCGGTGTCCACTTTTGGATCCGCTTCTTTAGGGCATAACGTCCACCCATACTGCGCGGCTTGCCGCCTTCCGTGCCTTCCTCGATGGGCGAGGTGTAACATACCCGGCTCCAAGCCATTCCTATGTTCTTGATCAGGAGAGAATCAGTCGCTATATTGTAACAGCGTCGGTGAGATTTGGATTGATCTCACCTGAATGCTGGCATGTTTTTGTTTATATTCCTATCGATTGTCGATCGGCGACATAGATCTTCGCAAAGGGACAGATTGGATGGGGGCACCTGTGGGTACTGCTCTGATTGCCGGTGAGGATGCGTATTTCCGCATAGCTGTTGCGACAATCCTCAAACGGCAGTTCGGCTTTTCCCAAGTCATCGAGGTCGGCTCCTTGGACGAGGCGTTGGAACGCTTCGATGGGCAGCCGAACATCAGTGTTGCCTTGTTCGATCTCTCCATGGAGGGAATGAGAACTCCTTCGAACCTGCGAACGCTTCGTGAGTGCTCGCCGCAAACGCGTGTTGCCGTCATCTCCGCGTCCGGCAATCGCCGAAACATCCTTCTGGCCTTGGAAGCCGGAGTGCATGGCTACATGCTCAAGAGCCTGAGCATCCCGGAGCTGACGGCCGCTCTCCAGGTCATGTTCGACGGAGGGATCTATGTGCCTCCAAGCCTGGCTGATATCTCCGTGGTGCCTGTCGACGTTTCCGATCATGAGCTTCCCGGCCTTCGAGCGGAGAGAGCAGACCCAAACCCGACCGAGGTCGAAGCCGAGAGCCTTGAGCCCGTAAGCCCGTTGACATCCCGTCAACAGGACGTGCTCGACCTGCTGGTTCAGGGCAAGACGAACAAGGAAATCGCGGCGGCGCTGGGGCTCGGGGAGGGGACGGTGAAGATTCACGTGGCTGCAATCTTTCGCTATTTCGGCGTCAATAGCCGTGCGGCGGCGGCTGTCGCCGGTGCACGTCCCTATCCAAATCGCAAGCGCACTCTCATGAATGGCGTTTGAGGTCGCCATCGAAATGCCGGTCGACGGGGCGAAAGACGATCTTCGGCCGCGGGAAACAGGACGGTGCTGCAAGAGCTGTTTCCACTCCCGTGGAATCACCTCTCTTCTCTGACGTGCCGCATTTTTTGACGGCGGACCCACTTCGCCGAAATATGCTCTAGGTCTCGACCGGAAACTCACCGGTCGAATCGGCTCCTCCGTTAGGGCCTCCGCCACTCGTCCCATAGGCTTCAGCCAACATGGCAATGTCTTGCAATTTGGCCAAGAATGCCGACCAGTCATCTCCGGTCGCAATGGGCTCCCATAGAGCTTCCACGTCATCAATCAGCATCGTGCAAGGACAATCGCGGGCGAAGTAGGGGTGATCGAGGTTGAGAGCGTCGATGGGCTCGAAGTCGTCAATGGCCTGGCGAACAGGTTTGAAAGCGTCATGCTCGTATAGCGCGCTGGAAGGACTGCGTTGCGCACGCTCTTGACTGAGCCGCCCCCCGTACCAGTCGAAGAAGGTTTGCTCAAAGGGAGCCTTGGTCTGGAGCAGAAACGTCCACAAGGCACTGGCAAGCTCCCCGTTCCGCTCGGCATCTTTCGGCTTGAGGCCGAGACGGCGCAGCAACGCGGTGGCGAATTCACGATGCAGGGTGGGCTCAAAGGTGGCGAGAGACGCTTCAAGTTCGCTCTGGCCCGCGAGCGGCAGGAGGCATTCTCCAAGCCTGAACAGGTTCCACAACAGCGCGTCAGGCTGACGACCGAATGCATAGAGGCCCGTTTCGTCGAAGTAGGCCGCCGTGAAGCCAGGCTCATAGACGGGCAGAAAGCGCCAGGGACCGTAATCGAAGCTCTCGCCCGTGACGTTGATATTGTCCGTGTTGAGCACGCCATGCACGAAGCCCGCTGCCATCCATTGAGCGCCCATTCCTGCAACGCGGCGGGAGACCTCTTCGAGAAAGGCGGCAGCTCTTTCCGGTTCACTCTCACGCCATATGTCGGGCATGTAGGTTCGAATCGTATAGTCGAGCAGCTTGCTGATATTCCGTGTCTCGTCGAGGTAGCGGAATCGTTGGAAGGTCCCGATGCGTATATGCGAGTGACTGAGGCGGACAAGGACAGACGAGCGAGTGGGCGAAGGCTCGTCGCTGCGCTCGAGTTCTTCGCCAGTCTCGATGAGGCTGAAGGATTTCGATGTATCGACGCCGAGCGCCTCCAGCATTCCCGTCGCGAGAATTTCCCGAATCCCACCCTTCAATGTGAGGCGCCCGTCCGCATGGCGCGACCAGGGAGTCTGCCCGCTTCCCTTCGTTCCCAGGTCGAGGAGGCGTCCATCTTGCGTGTCGTAGACCTGGGCGAAGAGAAAGCCGCGTCCGTCGCCGAGATAGGGGTTGTAGGTTCGAAACTGGTGACCGTGGTAGCGGAGTGCCAGAGGCTTTTCGAAGCTCCCGGCAAGCGGCTCGAATTGGCCGAAATGACGGATCCATTCCTCATCGGTCAGGGTTTCCAGGCCGGTCCGCGCCGCCCAGCATTGATTGCGGTAGCGCAGAATATGTTGGGGGAAACAGGCGGGCGCGACGATGTCGTAAAAGTCGGGACCTAGATCCTGGTGGCTCGTGGAAGCTCGGTACGCGGGAGAAGGTGGCATCGCTTCGAATTCCGTTCTTTCTCTCAATCCATCTCCTTGCGAATTGTTCGCGTCACCCAAGCACCTTCCTGTGCGCTTCGCGAAGCATGCTGCCAACATTCCTCAATTCGCAACTCAGTATAAGAAAATAAGGAACATTAACCATGTTGTGGATAAGTATTTTCATCGGGAGCGGGCAAAAAACCCCCGGTTTTTCGAGGGCTTGGGCTGGAAAGTTTAGAACATTGCGGCTTCCCCGCAGATGAAAGTAAGCCTGTGAGCTTGGCCGAGAGGGGCGTGACTCTTATGATTCCTTGAACGAAGCAGCCCCTGGGAGAGACGAATGGCACTCAAGGATCATGCTGCCCTTTATGGGCGTATTGCTTTGGTGGCGTTTGTATTTGCCTTTGTCGCCGGAATCGTTGCCGCTCCGCTTCTGTCAAAGAGCGGTACCCAAAGGCCTCTAACGACTGCGCAAGAGAACGCGTCCAATCCCCAGATCATCAAAGTGAAGAGTAGTTCCCCTGCCGGGAAACAGAGCTAGGAATGTGTGGGCTGCTGGTGTGGACCCAGTGCTCAGATAACCCATTGGGCGGGACGCTTGGAGTGCGTAATGAGCGAAGACGGCATTCTTCGGCAGGACCTTCGCCAGGCCCTGAACGATGTGCGCCGGCTGATCCAAGCCTATTCGGGGTTGTATGCAGGGGAGGACGTTGTAGGGGATGTGCTCGGAGCCTGCGACAGGATCGCTAAGACGGCCCGATCTTCTCCGCGCTTCGAGGAGGCGCGCCGCCTTGTTTATGAACGCTGCGCACAATTGGTGAGCGATGCCGATCGCTTCTCCATGCGCGACCCTGCCTCGATCGCAAGATCCCGAGCCAGGGCTCTCGCTGCCGTCGACATGCTCCAGGATACGCTCTTTGACTTATTCAAGACCGAGACACGAAGTCTGCCTCAGAGATCTTTCCTGAAACGGCGCAGCCTGTAGGTGAAACAGGCGGTCGCAACCGGGGTCGATCCTCCGTTTGGTGCCATTGATGGCGGTGCGACGCGAGATGGGAGCTCATGCAGGAGGCAGTCAGGTCGTGCGTGGGAAGGCATCGCAGCCTCTGCCGGGGGCTTCACTGGAACGGTGATCATCTTATCCTGTCCTGGGCGACCGAGCTGCACGAGGAGTGGAGACACAAGATCATCAGACGGGAAAAATGGACTTGCCCTTTTGGGATCAATCCGATGCTCCCTTCTTGAGCGAGCGTATCATCATGGCCTAGCCAAAGCGCAGCGTCGGTAAAATCCGGATCCACTTTTCGGCGCAATGCGCTAGTGAATTCCTGGAAGGGGGAGGGATCCGGCCGTGCCTTGTTCCTAACGACCGAGTGCGAACATATTCGGCTGAAGAGACTTGTCCTGGGGGCATACCACGATGAGGGAGACCATGACGTCCGAGGAAATCAGGGAACTGAATGCGGCGCGAGAGAGCCTTGTGAAACGTCGGCGCGAAATGGCCCGGCAGATAGCTGACGCGCCATTGCCATCGGTTGAAATGGCGGAGGAGCTCTCGAAGATCCTCGGAGCCATCGAGGCTTTGGATCGGACGCTGAACGAGGCCGGACACCCCTATATGAGCCAGAGCGTAGCCGCGCAGATGCAGGCGGAATCCTGACGGCGTTTTCTCGGCTAGAATTTGATTGTCCCCACGATATCGAACCCTTCCGACGCTCGTGGCCGCAGCACGAGAACCTCGCCTTCTGCCGGGAACATGCCGGTCAGGCTCGTGATGTTGACCTGATGAGTGACGAGCGCCAGAACGCCGGGGAGCGCCAAGCCTGGATGGTGGCGCGGACGGCTTGTGTCTGGCGCTCTTCCTGTTCTCTCTCGGCAAAGAAGGAATCCAAGGGCGGAAAGCCTTCGGCCATGCCGAAGGCCAGGCGTGCGGTCTCGAGCGCGCGGCACCAGCGGCTGGAGAGAACGCGCTCGACAGGGACTCGCTTCTCCCCGAACTGCAAGCCGATGTTTCGGGCCTGCGCGCGCCCTTCTGCCGAAAGATTGCGTTGCGTCGCGCAGTCGTTCAGGTCAAAGTTTGACGGGTCCCCTGTTCCAGGGGCCCGGGTGTGGCGGAGTAGGGCGATTGCCCCTCCTGCCTGCAAGGTTCGCCAAGCGGCATCGGAGGCAATCGCGACCCCCGGCATCAACATGAGTACAGATGTCACGAGGATGATCCTGAAGAGTTCGGATTTCATCCTGCCCTCCCTGTCTCATACCGAACGACCCCTATGGCCACGGGCGGCGGGGCACGCCATGCCAGTCCACCTTCGGTGCACCGGGCGGCTTTCCAGGAAAATTGAACAAGGCGATGCCATAGCAAGGCCGGAGCCGGCACAATTCGTGGAAACCTGGCCGGGTCTGGTCGCGCCCGTGCCCACAAGCCTGAGCATGGGAGCCGTCCCAGATGAGGCGGCGTTCGGATCTCGAATGCCTTAAACAGGGGGCATGACCGCGCTTTCATCAGACTGCGTGAAGAAGCATCGGAAACTTGCTATTTTGATCTAGTATTACATGGCCCTGGCAGGCTGAATTGCCAAGACGACGAACCACAGGCCTTCGATGCCCCACTCCACTGCCATTTACTCGGAAAAGTTCACTTCAGGCGATCAACGGGACGATGCCCGCATGTTCGACTTGGCCCCGGTCTCCCTCTGGCTCGAGGATTACAGCGGTCTCAGGGAGCTCTTCGAGGAGTGGCGGGCCGCAGGCGTGACCTCGTTGAGAGAGTACCTCGAGGCTGATCCCGAGCGTGTTAGGATCTGTTCAAGCCGGATCCGCGTGCTCAAGGTCAATCGCAAGACCCTGAGCCTTTTCGAGGCGGATGACGTGGCGCACCTGGTCGGAAATCTCGACAGGATCTTTCGGGCCGACATGCTCAGAGCTCACATTGAGGAACTGGTTCAGCTTTGGGAGGGACGACCGGATTTCGGCAGCAGTACCGTCAATTACAGTCTGTCGGGAAAGCGCCTCGACATTCAGCTTAAAGGGACGATCCTGCCGGGACACGAGGAGCGCTGGGATCGCGTTCTCGTTGCGATTGAGGATGTGACGGAAAAGGAAACCGCGCGCCGCGAACTCGCCGCGAGCGAGGCTTATGCCCGCGGCCTCTTCGAGCACTCTCCCGTCTCGCTGTGGGTCGAAGACTTCAGCGCGGTCAAGCAACTGCTGGAGGACGTGCGGGCGCAGGGGATCAGCGACTTCCGCACGTTCACGGACGTGCACCCGGAATTCGTCTCGCGGTGCATGAGCGAGATCCGGATCGTCGACGTCAATCGCCATACACTCGAGCTCTTTGCGGCACCTGACAAGCAGACGCTGCTTCGAAGTTTGAGCGACGTGCTTCGTGAAGAAATGCGTGAGCATTTCCGAGAGCAGCTGATCGATCTTTGGCATGGGAGGATCTTTCAGCAGCGTGAGGTCGTGAATTACTCACTGACAGGGGATGAACTGCACCTGCACCTTCAGTTCTCTGTGCTGCCCGGTTATGAGCAGGACTGGTCGCTCGTACAGCTGGCCTTGACCGATATCACCGCACGCAAACGTGCCGAGGCCTATCTTGAATATCTCGGCAAGCACGACGTGCTCACCAAGCTCTACAATCGCTCCTTCTATGTTGATGAACTCAACCGCCTGGAACGAAAGGGGCCGCTCCCCGTCACCATCATCATCATCGACCTCAACGGTTTGAAAATGGCCAACGATCAGTTGGGCCATGCCGCGGGTGATGCTCTGCTGCGCCGCGCCGGAGAAGTGCTGAGCAAAGCCGTCGACAGGCCGCGTTGTGCCGCTCGGATCGGTGGCGACGAGTTCGCGCTGTTGCTTCCGGGAACGGACGAACGGGACGGGAAACTGGTGCTCGAGAGCATCGAGAACCTGCTCGAGGTGAACAACCAGTTCTACTCGGGCTTGCCTCTCAGCTTCTCCATGGGCATGGCCACGAGCGAGCCTGGTGAGCGGCTGGAATCGGTCGCCAAGCGTGCCGACTTGCTGATGTATGAAGCAAAGCGAGCCTATTACGCAGCATTTCAGGAGAAGGCGGGCAGCTAGGTCGGGCCTCATGCGAACCGTGGCGCCCGGAGTGTGTGGCGTTCGACACGCTCCTTTCAGGTCCTCCTACTCGATCTTGATGATCTCCGCCGTCGTCTGGCCCAGGGGCACGGCGTCACCGACCTCCTTGCCCATGAGGGCCTGCGCGAGGGGCGAGACATAGGAAATCATGCCCTTGGCCGGGTCTGCTTCGTCCTCGCCCACGATTCGGTAGGTTTGCTGTCGGCCATCCTCACGCTCGAAGGTCACGCGCGAGCCGAAGCGTACGTGCGTGGTATCGGTGGGAGGAGGGACCACCTCCGCAGTCACCCGCCGCGCCGACCAATAGCGCAGGTCGCGCCATAGACGCGCCGTTTCGGCCTTGTCGTCAGACGCCTTCGCTTCCTCGAGCAGTCGCTCGAGCCGCTCGATCTCGGCGTCCATCTGGGCCAGTCCGGATGGCGTGACGAGGTGGTGCGGGCTCAGGGTCCGCTCTGGAAGCTCCTCATAGGCCTCGCCACCCTCGGGCTCGCGAACAAAGGCACGGCTCATAGACGCTTCCTCCGCACTTTCGTAGAAAACGTTCCAACCCGGCTAAGTTTCCGTCTGCACTTTTATTACCTGGCTTGGCGCAAACGCCCCACGATGCCGCCCGGAAAGGCATAGACGCTGATCACGAACAGGGCACCGAGCCAGAGCAGCCACCGGTCAGGATGGATCAGATCAGGCAGCAGGGGGATCCCGGCAAGCGCCTTGCTGCCGGCGTCCATCAGTACCTGCAGATAGCTCTGCGCGAGGACGAAGAGCGCGGCGCCGATCACTGAGCCATACATTGTCCCCATGCCGCCGATCACCACCATCAGCAGGACGTCGATCATGATCGAGAAGGAGAGCGTCGTATCCGGGCCGTTGTAGCGCAGCCACAAGGCCATCAGCGCCCCGGCCACCGTGGCGACGAGCGCCGAGATCACCGAGGCCGCCGTGCGGTATGCCACTACCCGATAGCCCAGGGCCTCGGCGCGGAACTCGTTCTCACGGATGGCCTGCAGCACGCGCCCGAAGGGAGAGTTCACGATGCGCAGAAGCAGCAGGAACATCATGAGCGCGACGATGAACACGATGTAGTAGGCAACAAGGCGTCCGTTGACCGTAACGCCGAAGATCGGCTCGGACAGAAGCCTGAAGGCGGGACGCAATTCGGCAGGCAATTGGAAGGAGAGGCCATCCTCACCGCCGGTGATGTCCGACAGCTGCGAGGCCAGCACCGCCATGGCGGAGGCGACGGCCAGCGTAATCATCGAGAAGAAGATCGCGCGGACCCGCAGGGACAGAATCCCGATGGCAACCGCCAGCACGGTGGAGAGGGACAGCGCTGCGACGAGCCCTACGGCGACCGACATCCAGGTCGCGCCAAGACGCTCCAGCGCGATGGCGATGCCGTATCCGCCGATGCCGAAAAACATGGTGTGGGCGAACGAGACGATCCCCGTATAGCCGAGCAGGAGGTCGTAGCTCGCGACCAGCACGATGAAGACGCAGATCTTCGCCGCCGTGCTCAGTGGTTGGCTGCCGGAGAACAGAAAGGGCGTCGCCGCCAGCAGCACCAGGATTGCAAGGAGAATGACGGTCAGCCGTTTCGAACGCGGCATGTCCGAGGATAGGAGGCCGCTCAGGATGCCGCCGCTCTTGCGTGTCTCATCGAAGGCGAGGGTTGAGGCAGGAAACTCGCTCATCGGCGCGCCACCGGAAAGAGGCCCTGCGGACGCCAGATCAGCACGAGGGCCATGACAAGAATGTTCGAAATCAGGGCCAGCTTCGGCTCGATGAAGCCGACATAGTTCGCGACCAGCGCCACGAGAATGGATCCGACGAAGCAGCCGCCCACCGAGCCGAGGCCGCCGATGATGATGACGATGAATACCAGCACCATCACCTCCATGCCCATGCCCGCGGTCAACGTCTGGCGGTAGAAGGCCCACATGACGCCGCCGAGGCCCGCCAGGGCGGAGCCTGCCACGAAGACGCTGACGAAGAGGCGGCGGATGCGATAGCCGAGAGCCTCGACCATCTCAGGGTTCTCGACGCCCGCACGGATGAGAAGTCCGAGGCGGGTGCGGTTGAGGAGCAGTTGCATGCCGATGAAGACGACGAAGCCGATGCCCACTGCCACGACGCGATAACGCTCCACCACAACGTCGCCGAAGACGAAGGCGCCGCGCAGGGCTTGCGGGAGCGGCAACGGAATGGGCGATGCGCCCCAGATCGCATGGATCGCCTGCTCGGCCACGATCAGGCCGCCCATGGTCACCAGGATCTGCTTGAGATGGCTGCCATAGACGGGACGCACGATGACCCGTTCGAACACGGCGCCGACGATGCCCGTCACCCCCATGGCAGCGAGAATGCACAGGGCAAGAAGCCCCAGGTTGAGCCAGACCGAGTCCGCCTGGCCCCAGCCGGCAAGCGGCCCGAGGACGATCAGCGTCGCATAGGCGCCAAGCGAGATGAACACGCCGTGGCCGAAATTGATGATGTCCATCAGGCCGAAGACGAGCGTGAGCCCCGACGCCATGAGGAAGATCATCATGCCCATGGCGAGGCCCGCCACCGTGAGCGTCACCCAGGTCGAGCCGCTGCCGACGAAGGGCAGGGCCAGCAGCGCGAGTGCAGGCAGGAGCAGGAGCGGCAGCCAGTCGGTCCTGGTGCGCGGCAACGGCTCGGACGATGCGGTCGGTTCAGTGGCTATGTCGGTCATTGGTGGGCATCCAGGGAGAGGCCGAGCAGGCGCTGCTGCAGGGCCTTGTCCGCCACAAGGTCGCCCATGGCGCCGGTATGCACGATGCGCCCGTCGTCCATGACGACGACATTATCGCCCAGTGCCGAGGCGGCATAGAAGTTCTGCTCCACCAGCAGGATGGTTTCGCCCGCCTTCTTGAGGGCCTTGAAGGCTTCGATCATGCTGCGCACCATCACCGGCGCGAGGCCCTTGGTCGGCTCGTCCACCAGCAGCAGGCGGCGTGGTTCGGCGATGGCGCGGGCAATCGCGAGCATCTGCTTCTGTCCGCCTGACAAATTGCCGGCCGGCAGGTTCCAGAAGCGCTTGATGGCCGGAAACAGGCTGAAGATCCAGTCGAGCCGCGCGGAATCCACCGGGCCGCTGCGGGCGGCGAGCACGATGTTCTCGCGCACCGTGAGATCCGTGAAAATCCCCATCGCTTCCGGCACGTAGGCGATGCCGGTGCGGGCGATGTCGGGTGTGCTCAGGGCTGTGATGTCGCGGCCGTCGAAGTGGATGCTGCCCGAAGAGGACTGCCACAATCCCATGATGGTGCGCAGGGTCGTCGTCTTTCCCGCGCCGTTGCGGCCGAGCAGAACGGTCAGTTCACCTTCGAGAATATCGCAATAGACGCCATGTAGGATGTGGTATGGTCCGATATGCGTGTGCACGCCGCTCAAGCGGAGGAGGGGCTCAATCATGGGCTGCCTCCAGTCCGAGATAGGCTTCCTGCACTACGGGAGAGGCGATGACCTCTGTCGGATCGCCATCCGCCACGAGAGCGCCGTTGTGGAGCACGACGATTCGATCGGCGAGTGAACGCACCACGTCCATCTTGTGCTCCACCAGAAGGATCGTGGCGTCCCCGCGCTGCTTGATGTCCTGGATGAGATCGAGCACCGTGGGCACCTCGTCGACGCTCATGCCGGCCGTGGGCTCGTCGAACATGAAGACCTTGGGTTCCATCGCGATGAGCAGTGCGACTTCGAGTTTGCGCTGGTCACCATGCGAGAGCGCTTTCGGTGCGATGTGGCGCCTGTCGCTCAAGCGCACCCGCTCAAGGATGCCCTCCGCCTTCTCGATGAGGTCGCGGCGGTCGTTCCAGACGCGGAAGAGGGACCATCCTGCCTCGGCGCGGCTCTGCACGGCCAGGCGCACGTTCTCCAGCGCGGTCAGGTCAGGAAAGAGGTTGGTCAGCTGAAAGGCCCGGCCGAGGCCCCGCTTGGCCCGGACGGAGGGTGAGAGGGAGGTGATATCCTCCCCTTCGACCAGAACCAGTCCCGACGTGGCGCGCAGCTGTCCGGAAATCAGATTGAAATAGGTGGTCTTGCCGGCGCCGTTCGGGCCGACAATGGCCGTGAGCGTGCCGGGTGTGAACCGGCACGACACGTCGTTGACGGCCACGTGGCCGCCGAAGCGAACGGTGAGCCCGCGCGTTTCAAGCGCGGGCGCTGTTGGTGTTGACGATGTCACCTCTGCTCAGCGCTTGTTGCGAACCGGAATGGGCATCTTGTCGGCGGAAATCGTGTCGACGAGGTCGAGCAGGTCGTTGGCGTCCTTGCCGTTGGTCTTGACCTTGAAGTGATACATGGTCTGGAGCGCCTGATGGTCTTCCTTGCGGAAGGTCATGGTGCCTTTGGGCGTCTCGAAGCTCATGCCCTCCATGGCCGCGATCAGCTTCTCGGTATCGGTGCCGCCCGCCTTCTCGATGGCGGTGACGACGGCGGAGGCCGCAGCGAAGCCACCTGCGGTGAAGAAATCCGGCGGAGCGTTGTAGCGCTTCTGGTGCTCGGCAACGAGCCAGTCGTTCATGGCGTTTTTCGGAAAATTCCAGTAATAGTAGATCGCGCCTTCCATGCCGGGATAGTTCTTGTAGATCTGCATGGCGGGCAGGATGTTGCCGCCGGGCGCAATCTCGATGCCGAAGCGCTCGGGCTTCAAATCGGCGATCTTGGGAAGCGGATGCTGGCCCGCCCAGATGATGTTGATGATCTTTCGGCCCGGCTTGTCCTTCAGTGCGTCGAAGATGCGCTGGGCGGAAGCCGTGAAGTCCGTGGCGTTCTGAGGCGTATACTCCTCGAAGACCACCTTCGCGTTAGGGCGAATCTCCGCGAGCGCGTTCTTCAGGGCGGCAACACCGTCCTTGCCGAAGGCATAGTCCTGCGCGAGCGTCGCGATGGATACATCGCCGGTCGCCGGGATTGCCGCCGCCGCGCCGTACGCATCCTGCGTGGAGTTGCGGGCGGTGCGGAAGATGAAGCGGTTCCACTTCTCGCCCGTAATCGCATCGGCCACGGCGGGCTCCACGATGAGCACCTTGCCGTTCTCTTCCGCGACGGGAAGCATGGCGAGTGCCGCCGCGGAGGAGGTGGTGCCGACGGCGAGGTCGACATTGTCGTCGTTATAGGCCTGTTCGAGCAGGGTCTTGGCGAGGTCGGCCTTGAGCTGATCGTCCTTCACGATCACGGAGATCTTGCGGCCATTCACCGTCATGGTGCCTTTGGTGAGGTACTCGAGGCCCATCATGAAGCCGGCTTCGGTCTGCTTGGCATAGGCTTCGAGCGGACCGGTCCTCCCGGCGATCAGGGCAATCTTGATGTCCTGGGCAAAGGCGGCGGAAGCAAAGACAATTCCTGCTGTTGCGGCAGCGATCTTGAGCGTGAGGCGCATTGCACTCCCCGTATGTGTTTTTATTGCACCATTGACGTTCCGGCCGCGGAAACTGTCAAGCGCGTTTCGAGGGAGCTCTGTGGAGGGAAGTTAGGTCTTTGGGTTAAGCCTCCGGGAGCACGGGCTCCTCGATGTCCTTTTCGTTGCGCCCCCGTCGCGCCGCCTCGCGCTCGAGAAGCAGCAGCGCCAGCCCGGCCATGCAGATGATGGCGGCTCCCACCAGGGTCCAGAAACCTACGACGTCGCCGAAAGCGAGATAGCCCAGCACGATGGCCCAGACGATCAGAGTGTACTGATATGGCGCGACCACGGAAGCCGGAGCGATCTTCAATGAGCGATTGACGCAGACATGGGCCACCATGGAAACGATGCCCAGCAGGAAAAGACCGGCGAGATCGAGCCAATCGGGCGCGACCCACGCGAAGGGGGCGGCCGCCAGGCCGAAGATCAGGCTGCCGAGGATCTGGCCCAGCACCAGCGTGGCGTCGTCGGTCTCGCGGAGCTTGCGGGTTGTGATCATCAGGAGCGCATAGAAGAGGCTTCCGGCGAGTGCGATCATGGCGGGCCAGGAGAATGTCGCCGGCGAGGGGCGCAGCACGATCAGCACGCCCACGAAGCCGATTCCGATGGCGATGATGCGCGGCACGTCAATCTTCTCGCCGAGCCAGAAGGCTGCAAGGGCCGCCACATAGATGGGGCCGGCGAGATAATAGGTCATTACGTCGGCGAGCGACAGGTAGGTGACGGCCCAGTAGAAGCAGGCGACCTCCAAGGTCGAGAGCAAAATCCGAAACGCATGGAGGCCCGGCTGCGGGGGAACCTTCAGAGGAACCCTCTGCTGGCGCATGAGCGGCAGAAGAACGGCCAATGCCGCAATGCTGCGCAAAAGCAGGACCTGGCCGACGGAATAGGTGGCGACGAGCCACTTGCCCATCACATCGTTCACGGAAAACATGAAGGTGCCGAGCAGCATCAGGCCGATGCCGACGAGAGCGCCCGAGCGCACCTTTTGTGTGTGGGAAGCAGTGTGACTCATGGCCCGCATTCATGGGGTAAGTATGCATTCTTCACAAGAGGGTCGAAAGCTGCCTTAATCGGGCCGAGTATCGAGAGGTGACGATGACTGGCCCGACGCCTAAGGATCCCAATTTCGCGACCCGGGTGCGGGGGAGCTTCGCAAAGCAAGGACTGATGGAGACCTTGGGAGCATCCATCGTCGATGTCTCTCCGGGCCGGGTGGACATCGTGCTGGCGCCGTCGCCCGCCGTGTCGCAGCAGCATGGCTTCGTGCATGCAGGAGCCGTGGCGAGCATCGCGGACTCGGCAGCCGGTTACGCGGCCCTGACCCTGATGCCGCCCGGCGCAGGGGTGCTCACGGCCGAGTTCAAGATCAATCTGCTGGCGCCTGCCGTCGGCGAGCGGATCGTGGCGCGGGGGAGGGTCGTCAAGGCAGGGCGCACGCTGACGCTTTCCCAGACCGACGTCGTTGCGGAGAAAGAGGGGCAGGAGAAACTCGTTGCGGTCCTGACAGCCACCCTGATGACGATCGAGGGGCGCGCCGGGGTGGGCGACTAAAGCATCGGACGTGAAAAGTGGATTCCACTTCCGGGATCCAATCCGAAGCTTCTTCCTGAGTGAGAGCATCGTTTGAGCGGACCGAGCGGGCTGCACGATGCTCTAGAACGTCTTCGCTCCGTTGACGGGCAGCAGGATCGAATAGAGGGACGTCGTGGCGCAGATGAAGAGGCGGTTGCGCTTCACGCCGCCGAAAACCACGTTCGCTACCGTTTCGGGCACCAGGATCTTGCCGATCAGAGTGCCGTCACTGTCGTAACAATGGACACCGTCGCCCGCGCTGGTCCAGATCCGTCCGGCCTCGTCCAGGCGGAAGCCGTCGAAGAGGCCGTTGGTGCTGGTGGCGAACACGTCGCCGCCCCTGAGCTTGTCATTCTCGCCGACATCGAACACCCGGATGTGACGGGGGCCATCGGCGACATGGGTTGCGCCCGTATCGGCGATATAGAGCTTTGTCTCATCGGGAGAGAAGGCGAGGCCGTTAGGGCGTACGAAATCATCCGCGACAATCCTGATCTCGCCGCTGTGAGGATCGACGCGATAGACGTGGCATGCGCCGATTTCGCTCTCGGCTTTGTGGCCCTCATAATCGGAGTCGATGCCATAGGCCGGGTCCGTGAACCAGATCGACCCGTCGGACTTCACCACGACGTCGTTCGGACTGTTGAGGCGCTTCCCGTCATAATGGCTCACGATGACCGTGATCGAGCCGTCGTGCTCCGTGCGCGTCACGCGTCGATTGCCGTGTTCGCAGGTGACGAGGCGGCCTTGCCGATCCACCGTGTTGCCGTTCGAATGGCCGGCTGGGCTGCGGAAGACGCTGACATGGCCCGAGGTTTCATCGAAGCGCATCATCCGGTCGTTTGGCGCGTCGCTCCAGACGAGATAGCGTCCGGCCGGAAAATAGGCCGGACCCTCCGCCCAGCGGCATCCTTCCGCCAGCTTCTCCAGACGCGCGGAGCCGATGAAGAGACGGTTGAAGCGTTCATCCAGAGTGACCGCAACATCCCGAAACATTGCATCCACCTTCAATGAGCCATCAGGACGGGAATGGTCGTGTTGCCCAGGATATGGCTGGTTGCGCCGCCAAAGAACATCTGTCGAAGCCGGCTCTGTGTATAGGCCCCCTTCACGAGAAGGTCGCAGCCGAGGGAGGCGGCCTCCGTCAGGATGGTCTCTCCGGGCTTGTCCGAGGGGTTCGGCACGGTCATGGCCTCGGCGGCCACGTCGTGCATCCGCAGGGAGCGGGCAAGCTCCGAACCCGAGGGGCCGGGCACACCCCAGTCCTCGAGTTCGAGAACCACCACGCGACGGGCCTTCTTCAACAGAGGCATGGCGCCAAGGACCACTCGCGCCGTCTCAGTGCTGCGGTTCCACGCGATCACGGCGACTTCGCCGAAGGTGCGTGGCGCCGAGGGGGGCGCGATCAGGACGGGGCGGCCTGTTTCGAACAGGGCCGCCTCGACCGTCGAAAGGCGGGTCTGTCCGTTCGATCCGTCAGGCCTGCCGACCACGGTCACGTCGAAGACGCGGCCATAGGCCCCCAGGAAGGCATCCTCCATCAGCCCGTCCTGGCGCCAGCCGAAGCTGAGGCCCGACAGGCCGGCGGAGGAGCGCGAGACCTGCTTGGCGGTCATGTGACCTTCGAATCGCTCGCGGCAGGCTCGCGCCATCTCGAAGCGGTTCTCCGGGGTGAGCGGCGATGGAACGCCGATGGCAATATCCACCGGCAGAACGACGGGATAATCGGGGGTGATCGCCAGACCCTCGATGTAGCTGTCAAAGGTTTGGCCCAGCAGGAGCGCCACTTCGAGTTGGCTCTCGATCAGGCCTTGGTCTTCAATCGGGACGAGGATACTCTTCATGAGATTATTGTCGCGCTGAAACCCCGTCTCGGCAAGAGGCCTCGACGAAGGTGGCATTCCGGTCACGGAATCGTAAAGGTGTCCGGCGTCCAATCCGCCTTCGGGTATTGGGGATTCAAGTCTTCAAGGGTGGCCTTGACGATGGAGGCGATGGCGGCGTTGCGAACCCATTTCCGGTCCGCCGGGATGACATGCCAGGGGGCGTAAGCGGTGGAGCAGCGACGCAGCATGGTCTCGTAGGCCTCCTGATACTCGTCCCAGTGCTGCCGATCCTCGAGATCGCCGGGGTTGAACTTCCAGTGCTTCTTCGGATCGTCGAGGCGCTCCTGCAATCTCTCCTTCTGCTCATCCTTCGAGATGTGCAGCATGAATTTCAGAATGGTCGTGCCATTCTCGGTCAGCATCCTCTCAAAGTCGTTGATCTGGTCATAGCGCTGTTCGATCGTCTCCTTCGAAACAAGCGTTCTGACTTTCGCGACGAGTACGTCCTCGTAATGAGAGCGGTTGAAAATGCCGATTGTGCCCCTGCGCGGGCAGGCCGCATGGATGCGCCAGAGAAAATCATGCTCCAATTCCCGCTTCGTGGGAACGCCGAAGGCCGTGACGGAGACGCCCAGCGGCCCGGTTGCATTGAAGACGTTGCGGATGGTCCCATCCTTGCCCGATGTATCCGTGCCCTGTAGCACGACAAGCAGCGCGCGTGAGCCTTCCGCATAGAGCCGGTCCTGTAACGTGTCGATTTCACGGGTGAGGACGGCCGTCGCCGCCTTCGTCTCCTGCTGGTCGCCGAAGAGGCTCGAATCGCGCGGGTCGCGCTCCTTGAGCCTGATGTGCTCGCCGGGCTTCACCTGCAGTGCCGCGATGATGCGGCGCTCCTGTTCTGTCATTCAGGATCCTCCAGAGCCTCTCAGGACGATAGGGCGCCAATGCGTGAAAAGAAGATCTTGCTGGATGAGGATTCTTTCATGTGCGATGCGCTCTTTGAGCAGTTGGAGGACCTGAAGGCTCACTTATGGGAGTTCAGCCCTTCCGGGAGGTGCGCTTCGAAGGTTTCGCTACAGGCAGGACCTGATCCAACTTGTCCATCTCAGACCAGGGATCCCTTGAGAGGTTCTTGAGGCGTTTCTCGAGATTCACGACGGTGAAGCCATTGGGCTTGAGATCCGCTGTCAGCTCTTCCCATGCGACCGGCGTCGCTACGGGCGCACCCGGTCGGGAGCGGGTGGAATAGGGGGCGATGGCCGAGGCCTCACGGTTGTTGCGCAGGTAGTCGATGAAGATCTTGCCCTGCCGTTCATCCTTGACCGACGTGGTGGTGTAGCGATCAGGCTCGTCTTGAGCCATCGCTTCGGCCAGGGAGCGCGTGAAGGCGAGAGCATCCTTCCATGGCGCCTTGGGCTTCAGAGGCACAACGACATGCAGCCCCTTGCCGCCGGTCGTCTTCACGAAGCTCTCCAGATGCATGGCTTGAAGCCGCTCGCGCAGGGCGAAGGCGGCGTCGATGACATGCTGCCATTTCACGCCTTCGCCCGGATCGAGGTCGAAGATCAGCCTGTCGGGCCTTTCCAGATCCTTCAGCGTCGAGCCCCATACATGAAGCTCCAGGACGCCGGATTGCACGAGGGCGACGACACCCTGGATGTCACTGATGGTCAGGACCTCCAGCTTGCCTGAGGTGTCCGGCACCTCGGTGCTGTGGATCGCCGGGTTCATGCCGGCCCAGGAATGGCGCTGCACGAAGCATTTCTTCTGCGCACCGGACGGACAGCGGATCAGGGTGAGGGGGCGATCGACGAGATGCGGCAGCATCCAATCGGCGATCCTGGCATAGAATTCTGCCAGTTCCTGCTTTGTGAGCCCCTGATCTTCCCAGAGCACACGGTCGGGGTGCGAAAGAGCGATGCCGGCAACCTCAACATGGCTCGCGCTTGCCGCAGCAGCCGACTTCGTGAGCTTGGGACGAGGCTCCGCCTTGGCTTCGGATTTTTTGGAGGACGGTGCGGCCTTACGCGCTGCGCCCTTTGTCTTGGCCGATGCTTCGGCCGCTCGCGCCGGCGCGATCTCCTCGATGGAGCGGCCTGATTTCACGGAAAGCGGTGCCTCTTCGAGGATGTCGGGATCGTCTTCGCCGCGGGCATAGGCATCATCCGCCTTGATCAGCAGCCAGGATTCCTGGCGCTCACGCGGGCGCTTCGCCATGCGGATCAGATGCCATGTGCCATGCAGTTTCTCGCCGTCGAGGCGAAAGGTGAGCCGTCCCGCCTCGTAGCCTTCATGGGGATCGCCTTCGGGCTCCCATGTTCCCCTGTCCCAGACGAGGACCGTTCCGCCGCCATATTGCCCCTGGGGGATGGTGCCTTCGAAGTCGGCATAGTCGAGCGGATGATCCTCCACGTGGACCGCAAGGCGCTTTTCGCCCTTGACGAGGCTCGGTCCCTTGGCCACGGCCCAGCTTTTGAGAGCCCCATCGAGCTCGAGGCGGAAGTCGTAGTGCAGACGTGAAGCGTCATGCTTCTGGACGACGAAGGAAGAGCCCTTGCGCCGGCGCGACTTGCCCGCCGGCTCAGAGGTTTTCGTGAAATCGCGCTTGGCGCGGTACGATGCGAGCTTTGCCATGGCGCGGAGTCAAATCCGCACCATGGATTTCGGTTCCGCTCAGGAGGCCAGAGGCTGGCTCTTGGCGTCCAGCTTCTCGCGTTCGGCCAGAAAGGCGGCGGCGATCAGATCGCGGGTATAGGCCTCGCGGGGACGCTCGAAAACTTCCTCGGCCGTGCCGCGCTCCACCACCTTGCCGGTCTTCATGACCATGATCTCGTCCGAGAGAGCCCGCACCACGGCGAGGTCGTGGCTGATGAAGACATAGGCTAAGCCGTGCGCCTTCTGCAGGCTGCGCAGAAGTTCGACGATTTCCTTCTGCACGGAACGGTCCAGGGCCGATGTCGGCTCATCCAGCACCACGAGCTTGGGGTGCAGGATCATGGCGCGGGCAATCGCGATGCGCTGGCGCTGGCCGCCGGAGAACTCGTGCGGGAAACGGTTGCGCCACGCCGGATCGAGCTGCACCTCCTCGAAGGCCTGCGCGGCGCGGCGGTCGCGCTCCTTGCGGGATATGCTCGGCTCGTGGACGAGAAGCCCTTCCGTGACGATCTCCCCTGCCGTCATGCGTGGGGAGAGGGAGCCGAACGGGTCCTGGAAGACGAGTTGGAGGTGGCGGCGCAGCGGGCGCATGCCGGATCGGTCGAGCGGCATGAGGTTTCGGTCCTCGAAACGAACCATGCCGGAGGCCGGCTGCAGTTTCAGGATCGCGCGTCCCAGAGTCGACTTGCCTGAGCCGGATTCGCCGACGACGCCCACCGTTTCTCCGGCGCGGACGCTCAGGCTCACGTCATCCACGGCGCGCAGGACATGGGTCGCCTTGCCAAAGAAGTTCTTCTCAAGCGCGAAGGTCACCTGGATGTTCCTGGCATCAAGGATGATAGGCGCATTCGCAGGGGCCGGCTCCTTGCGTCCGCGCGGCTCGGCGTCGATCAGCATCTGGGTGTAGGGATGCTTGGGGGCCGCGAAGATGTCGGCCGTGCGTCCGCTCTCGACCACTTCGCCGCGCTTCATCACATAGGTGTGGTCGGCAAAGCGCCGAACGATGCCGAGATCGTGAGTGATGAACACGATCGACATGCCGAGGCGCTTCTGCAGGTCGCGCAGCAATTCGAGGATCTGCGCCTGGACCGTGACGTCGAGTGCCGTGGTCGGCTCGTCGGCGATCAGTACGTCAGGATTGTTGGCGAGCGCCATCGCGATCATCACGCGCTGGCGCTGGCCACCGGACATTTCATGCGGATAGGCATCAATGCGCCGGGCGGGGTCGGGGATGCGAACCAGTTCGAGCAGCTCGATGGCGCGCTTGCGCGCGTCGGACTTGCTCATGCCGCCGTGGGTCATCAGGGGAAGCGCGAGCTGGTCGCCGATCCGGTAGAGCGGATCGAGCGATGTCATCGGCTCCTGGAAGATCATGGTGAGCTTCGAGCCGCGATAGGAGTTGAGCTTTTCCGGTGGGAGGCCGATCAGCTCCTGGCCGCGATACTTCACCGAGCCTTCGGCCCAGCCGTTGGAGGCGAGAAGGCCCATGACCGACATCATGGTCTGGCTCTTGCCCGATCCGGACTCGCCCACAATGGCGACGGTTTCGCCGGGCGGGATGTCGAGGTCGATGCCCTTCACGGCATGAAGAACGCCATCGCCGGTGCGGAAGCGGACGTGCAGGTTGCGAACGGAAAGCACGGATTCTGCCATGTCAGCGATCCTTCGGGTCGAGAGCATCGCGCAGTCCGTCGCCGATGAAGTTGAGGCAGAACAGGATCGCGACAAGCGCGACGGACGGATAGATCAGCATCCAGGTCGCGCCCTGGATGTTCTTGGCGCCTTCGGAGATCAGCACGCCAAGGCTGGTGTTGGGCTCCTGGACACCGAGCCCGAGGAAGGACAGGAAGCTCTCGAGCAGGATCACCTTCGGAACGAGAAGCGTCATGTAGACGACCACGGGGCCGAGCGTGTTCGGGATGACGTGGCGGCGGATGATGCCCTTGGTCTCGACTCCGAGGGCCTCGGCCGCCTGCACGTATTCCTGACGCTTGATGGAGAGCGTCTGGCCGCGGACGATGCGGGCCATGTCGAGCCATTCGACCGCGCCCACGGCGATGAACATCAGGATGAAATTGCGGCCGAAGAACACGACCAGCATGATTACGAAGAAGATGAAGGGCAGGGAATAGAGGATGTCGACGATGCGCATCATCACCAGATCGACACGTCCGCCGAGATAGCCCGACGTTGCGCCGTAGATCACGCCGATGAGGATCGCCACGAAGGTGGCAAGCAGGCCGATGGCGAGCGAGATCTGACCTGCCTTCATGGTGCGGGTGAGAAGATCGCGCCCGTTCGTATCGGTCCCGAAGAAGAAGTATTGCTGCTTGACCGGCACGTCGACGACGAGCCTGCGGCCTTCCTCCTGGCGCTCAACCACCTTGGCGGGACCGAAGAGATCCGACCGCTCGAAATAGGCGAGCAGGCGTTCGTCGATGGGGCGGGCGCTGGAACTCACGAGGGTGAGATGCACGACGCCATCCTCTATGGAGATGTTCTCCGCCTTGGCCCGGACCCGGGCGCCGATGCGCTCGAGATTGGGCTCGATCTGGCCGGCCTTGGGATAGGCTTCGAGGCTTGCGGGGACCTTCACGTAGTCCGGATAGACTCGGTCGAACGGGTGACCGGTGAAGAACGGTCCGAGGATGCAGGTCACTGCGATCAGCGCCAGCACGATGATGCTGGTGAGGGCAGCCCGGTTGCGGATGAGACGACCACGGGCCTCGGCCCAGAGGGAGCGGCCAGTGACAACCGGTCCGGTCATGGTCTCGACAGGAAGAACAGCGCCTTCAGCCATGATGACCCTCAATCGTAACGGATGCGCGGATCGATAAGCGCATAGAGAATATCGACCACGAGGTTGAAGAGCAGAACGAAGATGGCGACCACGACGACCGTGCCCATGACCAGCGTGTAGTCACGGTTGAGAGCGCCTTCGACGAAATAGCGGCCGATGCCGGGCAGGCCGAAGATCGTCTCGACGACGACGGAGCCGGTGAGCAGGGCCGCGGCGGCCGGTCCGAGATAGGACACGACCGGCAGCGCGGCGCCGCGGAGCGCATGGGCGACGATGGTGCGTGTCGGCAGGCCGAGGGAGCGCAAGGTGCGGATGTGGTTCGAGCGCAGGTTCTCGATCATGGCGGCCCGGGTCATGCGCGCGACGACCGCGATCTGGGGCAGCGCCAGCACGATGACGGGCATGATGAGATTGCGCGGATTGCCGTCGGCCCAGCCGCCGACGGGGAGCATGGCCAGGGCAAGTCCGAAGACGAGCTGCAGGATGGGGGCAACCACGAAGTTCGGTATGGTCAGGCCGAGCGCGCCCATGCCAGTGACGAGGTAGTCGATGGGGCTGTTCTGGCGAAGCGCGGCGATGGTGCCGAGCGTTCCGCCGAGGAGAACGGCAAGGGACAGGGCCAGCGAGCCGAGGGTCATGGAAACCGGCAGGCCACGGGCGAAAAGCTCCGCGACCGTGAAGTCGCGTAGGATGAAGGACGGACCGAAATCGCCGCGCAGGATGGCGCCAAGATACAACCAGTACTGTTCGATCAGGGGCTTATCGAGCTGATAGATCTTGTTCAGGTTCTCCATCACCTTGGCCTCGAGGGGGCGCTCGAGATCGAACGGTCCGCCAGGGGCGAGGCGGATCAGGAAGAAGGAAATCGTGACGATGATGAACAACGTCGGGATCGCCGATAGGAAACGGCGGATGATGAAGGAGAGCACGTCAAGCTCCTCCGGGTGAAACGCGATAATGATAAAAGAATAGGGCGGCCTGAAACTCAGGCCGCCCTATCAGGTTCATTTATTTTACTGCGTCTTCGAGAGGAAGCGCGACGGATAGACGCCGCGGGTGTTGTGTACGTAACCCTGGATCTTCGGTGAGATCAGGTTGCTCTTGCCGTAGTACATGATCGGGATCCAGGGCATGTCCTTCATGAGGATGGCCTCGGCCTTCTGCATGATGGCCGCACGCTTGGTCAGATCCAGCTCGGTGGAAGCCTGCTTGAGCAGGTTGTCGAACTCCGGATTGTTGTACTTGCCGTAGTTGAAGCCCTTGTTGTCGCTCTTGAGCAGGAACAGGAAGTTGTCCGGATCCGAGTAATCCGCGATCCAGCCGTAGCGGGCCACGTCGAAATCGCCGCCGTCACGCAGATGCGCGAAGTGGGTCTTGCCGTCCGTGTTGATGAACGAGGTCTCGATGCCGGCCTGCTTCCACTGTTCGGCGATGGCGATCACCGAGTTGCGGTTGTTGTCCGTGGTGTTGTAGCGGATCTCGACCTTCAGCGGCTTGCCGGGGCCGAAACCGGCTTCCGCCAGAAGCGCCTTGGCCTTGTCCTCACGGTCGATCGTGGACTCGTCCTTGTACTCCATGTAGGCCGGTTCGCCGTAATTGCCCACGCCCGGAGGAATGAAGGAATAGGCCGGCTGCATGGTCTGGCCCCAGATCTGCTCAGCGACGAATTCGCGGTCGATCAGCATGGAGAGAGCGTGGCGCACGCGAACGTCGTTGAACGGCGGCTTGGAGGAGTTCACGACGAAGAACCAGGTTCCGAGATACGGGCCGAGCCTGACCTGATCCTTGAAGCGTTCCTTGAGGGACTTGATCTGATCGGCCGGAAGCTCGTCCATGCTGTCGAGTTCGCCCGCTTCATAGCGGCGCACAGCGGCTGCGAGATCCGGATGCGGAATGAAGTTGACCGTATCGATCTTGACGTTCTTGGCGTCCCAGTAGTTCTCGTTCTTCACGAGCTTGATGTGGGAATTCGGAGCGAACTCGGCGAGCTTGTAGGCGCCGTTCGACACCATGTTGCCGGGCTTCACGAAGTCCTTGCCGAACTTCTCGACCGAAGCCTTGTGCACCGGCAGGCTGGTCTGGTGGGTCAGCAGCTCGATGAAGAAGGGAGTGGGGGCCTCGAGGGTGATCTCGACCGTCTTGGGGTCGATGGCCTTCACGCCGAGTTCCTCCGGCTTGCCCTGGCCCTTGTTGATCTTCTCGGCGTTCTTGATCGGGTAAAGGATGTTTGCGTATTTCGCGCCCGTGGCCGGATCCATGATGCGGCGATAGGAATAGACGAAGTCCTCGGCCGTGACCGGATCGCCGTTCGACCATTTCAGTCCGTTACGGAGCGTAAAGCGGTAGGTCTTGCCGTCGTCGCTGACTTCCCACTTCTCAGCTTGGCCGGGGATGGCCTTGCCATCAGCGCTGTAGGTCACGAGGCCTTCGAGGAGGTCACGCAGGATATGGGCTTCCTGCACGGTCGAGGTCTTGTGGGTGTCGAGGGTCTCCGGCTCGCCGGTATTGCCGCGGTTGTAGACCACCTCTGCGAAAGCCGGATTGAAGGCGCCCATGAGGGCTGTCGTGGCGACGGCCGCCAGCGCCGTGCGTTTGATCCAGGATGACATCGGACGCGTTCCCTTTCTGAGTTCTTAGTGTCGTTGAATGTCTCGGTCAGAGCCGATAAGGCAGTAACCTTGTCCTATTTGTTGAATAATCAACTGTTTCTGTCCAGTACAATCCCTGGTGCAGGTTGAAACCTAAGGTTGGCAAAGCGCAGGGATGTGGAGAATTGTTACGCTCCCGCGTCGAATACGAGCCCGGCGGCCTCGATACCCCCTGCCGCGGCCATTTCATCGTTGTCGGACGTATCCCCGGAGACGCCCACCGCGCCCAGGACCTGGTCCTTGGAATCCTTGATCAACACGCCGCCCGGGACCGGAACGAGCTGTCCGCCCACCGCATGGGTGGCTGCCGCTACGAAATAGGGGCGATCGGTCGCCATCTTATGAAGGGCTCGGGAGCCCACGCCGAGGGCCAGGGCGCCGTAGGCCTTGCCCATGGCGATCTCGGCCCGCTTGAGGCTCGTGCCGTCTTCCGCGAGCAGGGCCTTCAGGGCGCCGCGCGCGTCGTAGACAACCACCGCGAGCGGTTTGAACCCTTTCTCGCGGCCTGTCTTCAGGGTCGCCTCCGCGATGGTCTGCGCAGTCTCCAGAGTGAGGTCCGACATGGTGATCTCCTTAAGGTTGTTCTTGGTGCAGACATGCACGAACGGGGACGCGATGGCTCTACCGCGTGGCGAGCCAGGCGGCGACGGCCTTGCGCTCGTCCAGGGTCATCTCCGTGATGTTGTTGGGGGGCATGGCATGGGTCAGCACCGACTGGATCCGGATAAGCTCCGCGTGGCGGGCGATCTCCTCCGGTGTGTCGAGACGTACCCCCTTGGGCGCCACGGCGATGCCGTCCCAGACAGGCTCCGCCGCGTGGCACATGGAGCAGCGGGACTGGATGGCGAGCGTCGCCTCCTCGAAGGCGGCCGCCGGGGCGGCCGTCGAGGCATCCGCCAGATTGGCATTGCCAGGCTTGCCGATGATGGAGAGCCAGATCGCCAGGGCGATGGAGGCGGCCGCGACGCCCCAGGTCCACCAGGGCGAGCCCTTGCCGGCATGCTGCGAATTGAAGAAGTGCCGGATTACCGCGCCCGCGATCAGGATGAGGGCGATGATGCCGACCGCATAGCGCGAAGACCACGCCAGCGGATAATGGTTCGAGAGCATCAGGAAGATGACGGGCAGCGTCAGGTAGTTGTTGTGCGTCGAGCGCAGCTTCGCCTCTTTCCCGAGCTTCGGATCGGGCGAGCCGCCGGCGAGCAGGGTGGCGACCACCTTCTTCTGGTTCGGAATGATGATGAAGAACACGCTCGCCGACATCCAGGTGGCGATCATCGCGCCGGTATGGAGGAAGGCCGCGCGCCCGTTGAAGACCTGCGTGAAGCCGTAGGCCGCAAGAAGGATATAGGCGAAGAGCGCGATGCCAAGCACGAGGCCGTTCCTTCCGAGCGGGGAACGGCAGAGACCCTCATAGACGAACCAGCTCACCACGAGGGCGCCGATGCCGATGACCGGCGCCTGCCAGGGGGCGAGGGCCCGCACCGCAGGATCGATCGTGTAGAGGTCGGCGTGGAGATAATAGACCCAGACGATGAGGAAGAAGCCGGTGATCCAGGTGGAGTAACTCTCCCATTTGAACCAGGTGAGCTCCTTCGGCAGCTCTGGCGGTGCGACGAGGTACTTGCGCATATTGTAGAAGCCGCCGCCATGGACCTGCCAGGCCTCGCCGCCGACGCCTTCGGGCAGGCCCTCACGCTTCTTCAGGCTGAGATCCAGATGGATGAAATAGAAGGAGGAGCCGATCCAGGCGATTGCCGTGATCACGTGGGTCCAACGCAGGATCTGGCTGATCCATTCGGAGATTTGTGGGTCGATCATGCGGACACTGTTACGATGACGGAAGTTCTAGCCTAGGGCGGGGAGAATGAATGCGAAAGGTCCGCGCGAGGCCTTTTTCAACAGGAACCCGGGCTCCCGAAGCCCGCTCTCTCCGACTTATCGGCTCAGAGGCGCTTGACGCATCGGCGGCGCACCCGAAAGATTCCGCGACCGGTTTCACCCCTGCGAGGTTTCATGGGCCGCCTCTCCACCCACGTTCTGGACAATGTCAACGGCAAGCCTGCCAAGGGAGTCGCCATCGAGCTTTTCGCCCTCGAGGGCGAGGGCCGTCGCTCCGTCGTGCGCACCGTCACGAATGCTGACGGGCGCACGGATTCCCCCCTGATGATCGGCGAAAGCTTTCGCACGGGCACCTATGAGCTCGTTTTCGACGTCGGCACCTACTTCAAGACGCAGGGGACACCGACGGCGGATCCCCCGTTCCTGGACCTCGTTCCCATCCGGTTCACCATCGCCGAGCCCGATGGGCATTATCACGTGCCGCTCCTCGTTTCGCCCTGGAGCTATTCCACCTATCGAGGAAGCTGAGAATGCCCGAGACAACCTATCCCCGCGACCTCGTCGGTTACGGGCGCAATCCGCCTCACCCGCGCTGGCCGAATGATGCAAGGATCTGCGTCCAGTTCGTGATCAATTACGAGGAGGGAGGCGAGAACAACATCCTCCACGGCGACCGCGCATCGGAAGCCTTCCTCTCTGAGATCGTCGGAGCGCAGCCCTGGCTCGGCCAGCGGCATATGAGCATGGAGTCGATCTACGAATACGGCTCCCGCGTGGGCTTCTGGCGCCTGTGGCGCATGTTCACCGAGCGCAAGATGCCCGTAACGGTTTACGGCGTGGCGACCGCCCTCATGCGCAACCCGGAGGCCGTGGCGGCCATGAAGGAGGCCGGCTGGGAGATCGCAAGCCATGGCCTCAAATGGATCGACTATCGCGACTTCTCCGCCGAGGAGGAGAGGGCGCATATGAAGGAGGCGATCCGCATCCACACGCAAGTCACGGGCGAGCGCCCGCTCGGCTGGTATACGGGCCGCACCTCCGAGCACACGAACCGCCTCGTGGCGGAGGAGGGCGGGTTCCTCTACAGCGCCGACTCCTACGCAGACGAATTGCCGTATTGGGAACAGCACGGCGATCGCCAGCAGCTGATCGTGCCCTATACGCTCGATGCCAACGACATGCGCTTCGCAACGCCCCAGGGCTTCAACTCGGGCGATCAGTTCTTCGCCTATCTGAAGGATTCGTTCGATACGCTCTACGCGGAGGGCGAGACCGCGCCGAAGATGCTGTCCATCGGACTCCATTGCCGCCTCGTCGGGCGCCCGGGACGCGCCGCGGCGCTCGCGCGCTTTCTGGATTATGTGGCGTCCCATGACGATGTGTGGATCGCCCGGCGCATCGACATCGCGCGGCATTGGATGCACCACCATCGCCCGGCGGACCTGAAGCCGAGCACGATGAGCAGGGCCGTGTTCGTGGAGCTGTTCGGGGACGTCTTCGAGCATTCGCCCTGGATTGCGGCGCGTGCCTTCGATACGGGCTTCACCACTGCGCAGGATACGGCGGAGGGTCTGCACGCCTCCATGGTGCACGTGCTCTCGGAGGCCACGCGCGATCAGAAGCTCGCGCTCATTCGTGCGCACCCGGATCTCGCGGGCCGCCTGAAACTTGCCGATCTCACCTCGGATTCCCGTAACGAGCAATCCTCCGCGGGACTGGACTCTCTGACCGAAGAGGAGCGTGATCGATTTATCGAGCTGAACGACGCCTATAAGCAGAAATTCGGTTTTCCCTTCATCATGGCCGTGAAGGGCCGCACCAAGGACGAGATCATGGCCGCCTTCGAGGAGAGGCTGGATCATGATGCAGACGCCGAGTTCAACACTGCGATCGTGCAGATCGAACTGATCGCTCTCCTTCGCCTCAAGGACCGTCTGCCGTCCCTCGCGGACGTGTTCTCGAACCTGGCCTAGGCAGGCGTCTTCCCGCGATTGTCATTCTCCCCGCGAAGCCGATATGAATGGGGCTCTGCAGGGAGAATTGCTTCATGACCTCATCCGCGCCCAAGGTGGTCGACCTCGACCGCGACGATATCAAGAAGGGACTTCAGGACGGCTCGATCCTTCTGGTCGATGTCCGTGAACCGCATGAATTCGATGCGGGTCATATCCCTGGGGCCGTCTCTCATCCGCTCTCCGCCTTCGATCCCTCTTCCCTGCCGGAGGGCAAACGGGTCGTGTTTACCTGCCAGGCCGGGGTTCGCTCCGCCCGCGCACTGGAATTCGCCCAAGCAGCGGGGCGCGACATCCATGAGCATTACAAGGGCGGGTTCAAGGACTGGGTTCTGGCGGGGGAACCGGTGGAGTAAGCCTCACACAGATTTGTACGAAGCGGGGCTACTCGGCTGCGGCAAATAGTGCACAACTGTGTTGCGTCGGGCTGCCTCGGATGCGCAGCCGTACAAGAACCCAAGGGAAAGACATCTATGAAGCGTACTGTTTTCGTCGCCAGTCTTCTGGCGCTGGGAGTGACTGCGGCCGTCGCGCAGAGCGATGTGGTCAAACAGCGCCAGGACCTGATGAAGCAGATGGGAGCCCAGACCCGGCCGATCGGCAGCATGCTGCGCGGACAGGAACCGTTCGATCTCGCCAAGGTTCAAGCCGGCCTGAAAGTGTTTGCCGAAAATTCCGAGAAGCTTGCTTCGCTCTTCCCCGAGAGCTCGAAGAATGTCGGCGATACTGAGGCTCTCCCCTCGATCTGGGAGAACAAGGCAAAGTTCGACGCTGTCCGCGCGAAGTTCCACCAGGACGCGTCGACCGCTCTTGCCTCGATCAAGGACGAGGCCACCTTCAAGGCGGAGATGCCCAAGGTGCTCCAGAATTGCGGCGCCTGCCACAACGACTTCCGTAAGAAGAGTTCGTAAAATCTTGAAACTCGTCGCACGGGCGGCGTGAGGCCGCCCGTTTCATGTTGGGAAGAGCGATGCGGACGGCAGCAGTGGCGTTAGGTCTTATGGTTCTGGTCGGGGTGCTGGGCTTCCTCGTGCTCACATCGCCCTCGACCTACCGCGTGCTCAGGGCACAGGCCGAAACCTCACTCGGCGGATATACGCCCAATCTGGAGAACGGCCGGGTCATGTTCTTTGCGGGAGGTTGCGCCTCCTGCCATGCCACGCCCAATCAGGACGACAAGCTGCGGCTGGGCGGCGGCTATGCCCTCAAGTCGCCTTTCGGCACGTTTCATGTTCCCAACATCTCTCCTCACAAGGAGGACGGGATCGGTTCCTGGAGTGCCGCCGATTTCATCCGTGCCATGCAGGAGGGTACCTCGCCTGACGGGCGGCACTACTACCCGGCCTATCCCTATACGTCCTATCAGCGGATGAGCCGGCAGGATCTGGCGGATCTCTTCGCCTTCATGCAGACCCTTCCTGCCGTTGAAGGAAAAGCGCGCGATCACGAGCTGCCGTTTCCCTTCAATATCCGGCGCGGCGTTGGCCTCTGGAAGCTGGCTTTTCTCGACGGAAAGCCCTTCACGCCCGATCCGTCCAGGTCCGAGAGCTGGAACCGGGGCGCCTATCTCGTGAACGGTCCGGGCCATTGCGCCGAATGCCACAGCCAGCGCAACGTCGCGGGCGCCATCATCGAGGACAGCCGCTTCGCGGGCGGGCCCGATCCCGAAGGCCGCGGCACGGTTCCGAACATCACGCCCCATTCCAGCGGCATCGGCGGCTGGACCGAGGCCGATCTCCTGACCCTGCTCACGACGGGCGAGACGCCGAACTTCGACACGGTCGGCGGGCTGATGGGCTCGGTCGTCCGCAATACAGCGCAATTGCCGGAGAGCGACCGCAGGGCGATGGCGGAATATCTGCTCTCCCTGCCGCCCAAGGAAGGCTACAAGGCGCCGAAGAAGGATTGAGGCGAAAAGCCTCAGTCCATCACGGCGGCCTTGAGGATGCAGACCATGGTGGCGCGGCCGGGTGTGGAGCCGATGCAGCGCACGGAATGGGGGCGGTCGCAGCGATAGCGCAGGGACTCGCCGGCCTTGGCCTGCTGGGTCACGCCGCCGACCTCGACCTCGAATTCACCTTCGAGCACCGAGAGGCACTCCACCGAGCCGCGCTGGTGGCTGTCGGAATCGAGCACGCCGCCCGGCTCCGACTGCACGTCGTACCATTGCAGCCATTCGATGGTCTTGATCCAGCCGATGATCGCGAGCTTCATCTTGCCGTCGTCGGAGACGAGGATCGGGGTATCGGCCTTCGAGGATTTCTCGATGAAGGGCTCCTCATCGGCCGAGGCCAGCACCCGCTCGATGGAGACGTCGAGGGCCTGGCTGAGGCGCCAGATGGTGGCGAGGGTCGGGTTGGTCTCGTTCCGCTCGATCTGGCTGATGATGGATTTGGCCACGCCGGACTGCTCGGCGAGTTCCGACAGGGACAGGTTGTAGGCCTTGCGCAAGCGCTGGATCGTCTTGCCCATATTGCCGGACAAGACCTGCGCGCCCGTTTCCAGGTCCCGCTGCCGCTCTTTGCCTTCAACGCCCATTACCGTGCCTCTGTTCTGAAAAACCGAACGTCCGTTCCTTTAAACGGTTGTGGGATAAGAGACGAGGCGGGTCAAGGCCGGAGAGGTCGCGGGTGCCCTTTTCCCGTCAGGCGCCCGGCTTCGGGGCGGCAACCTTGAGCTCACGGGAACGCTCCAGGCCCAGCCGGTGCTCGCGCCAGACGATGAAAAGGCCAGTTCCGGCTACGATCGTGGCTCCCATGAGAATGGTCGGAGTCGGCAGGTCGCCGAACATCACCCAGCCGAACAGCAGCGCCCAGATCATGGTGGTGTACTCGAAAGGCGCGATCACGGAGGCATCCGCATAGCGGTAGGATTCGGTCAGCAGGATCTGGCCGATCCCGCCGAAGATGCCGCCGAGGACAAAGAGCGCGAGATCGGCTCCATCGGGCATGCTCCAGCCGAAGATGATGGTGCAGAACGACAGGGCGGAGGCCAGGATGAAGAAGTAGAACACGATGGCGCCGGTCTTCTCCGTCCCGGTCAGCCTTCGAACCTGGATCATCGCCCCGGCCGAGCAGACGGCTCCCAGGAGCGCGCAGACAGCCCCCATCGCCGGTCCCGCCGTCAGGCCGCCGGCGAAGGTCTCCGGTGTGAGATAGGGCGAGAGCATGATCATGACGCCGACGAACCCGACGGCGACGGCGGTCCAGCGATAGGCGCGGATTTTTTCCTTCAGGAAAACGGCGGCGAGGACCACGACAACCAGCGGCGAGGCATATCCGATGGCGATTGCGTCGTGGAGCGGCAGGAACGAGAGTGCGGCAAAGCCCAGGTACATGCCTCCCGTGCCCAGGAAGCCGCGCTTGAAGTGACCGAACAGGTTTTTGGTCCGTAGACCGCTGATCAGGTTGCCCTTCCAGGCCAGCCACAGCCACAGGGGCAGAATGGCGAAGGACGAGCGGAAAAACACCACTTCCCCGGTCGGGTAGCGATCCATCAGGGTCTTGAGGACGGCCGACATCATCGTGAAGACGAGGGCAGACAGAACTTTGAGGGAGATCCCCAGGAGAGGCTTCACGGCACCGATTCACTTGCAGGAAGGGATTGCACAAGAACACGGTCAGGGTTGTTCGTGAAGCCTAGATCGCCCTCGGTTCCCTGCACTGTGCGCATAGGGCCTCCATCCTGGTTCATGGGAAGGGAAGATCAGGGCCTTTCAGGCCAAGCCCTTCGGGTTGGGGCGGGAACGGTTACGGTCGGCACCGGTCCATTCATCACCGGATCCGGGCTGATCGGCTCTTGGCGGTACCGCCGCCTTGTCTTTAATGGCCCCCTTGTCGTCCACGCTGATTCCCGAAAGCGCTGCCCTTGATTTCCTCCACCAGAGCCCTCGAAGTCAGGCTGGGAGCCTTGCAGGCGGCGAGCTTCGTGAGTCATGGCGTCTATCTGCCGTTCTTTCCGCTCTGGCTGCAGAGCAAGGGGCTCTCGTCCACCATCATCGGCTTCGTGGTCGCGATCCCCATCATCGTGCGCATCGTCGCGACCGCTCCGTTGCTGAGCCTTGCCGACCGCTCCTTCGGGGCACGGCGGCTGCTATTGGCAAGCCATATGGGGCAGATGCTGATCTTTCCCCTGCTCATGCTGACAGAGCACAGCATTACGGTCGTTGTGCTGGTGGCCCTGGTCGCCTTCGCGCAGGCCGCCGTCATTCCCGGCAACGATCTCGTGTCCACCAATGCAGTGCAGCGCCATCCGGACCTGAACTACGGCCGCATTCGGGGCAGCGGATCGGTGGCATTCTTCATCACCAACATTCTGGCCGGCTATCTCGTCGGGGCCTTCGGGCCAAGCGCGGTGATCGTGGCGCTCACGCTGATTCCGATCCTTGGGATCTCGGCGACGCTCTCCGTCGTCCCGAACGAGGTCCCGGATCATTCGTCAAGGCCGCCAGGTGAAGAGAAGGTCGCATCTCCCGCCTTGCCGAAGGTCCTGTGGCTCCTGTTGATCGCCGGCGCCGTCACGCAGGGCAGCCACGGAGCGCTCAACGCCTTCGCCAGCATTCACTGGCGCTCCCTCGGCTTCTCGGACTCCGCCATCGGCTATTTCTGGGCGGCGGGCGTGATCGCGGAGATCATGGTGTTCATTGTCCTCGGCCGCGCGGTCGGACGCGGTTCCGGGGTGGGGCTGATCCTTCTCGGTTCGGGGGCGGCAATGGTACGCTTCACGGCCATGTCCCTCGAGCCGGGAATCGAGGTGACATTCGTTCTCCAGACCCTGCATAGCCTGTCCTTCGCCGCGACCCATATCGGCACCATGGCGGCGCTGACCGCGCTGGCGCCGATGCGGGCGAGGGGACGCGCGCAGGGCATCTATGGCTCGCTCGCGGCTCTGACCACAGCGGTGTCCACGATCGGCAGCGGCATGATCTACGAGAAGGTCGGCCCGCTCGTCTTTGCGGCGATGGCGCCGCTCGGCGCCATTGGCTTCGTGCTCATGCTGATCGTGATCGGCAAGCTGAAGGCTCAGCCCCAGAGCGCCGGCTCCGGCGGGTAGACGAGGCTTCCCTCGTATCTCAGGCCTGGCTTGCGGTCTTTGGCGAGAAGGAGCGGGCCGTCGAGGTCAACGAACCGGCAGCGGGGCGCGAGCACCATGGCAGGCGCCATGGCAAGCGAGGTGCCGACCATGCATCCGATCATGAGCGGGAAGCCCAGGGCCTCGGCCGCGTCGGCGAGGGCGAGAGCCTCAGTCAGGCCGCCGGTCTTGTCGAGCTTGATGTTCACGACCTCGTACAGCCCCACCAGCCTCTGAAGGCTCTGGCGGTCATGGACACTCTCGTCGGCCATGATCGGAACGGGGTGCGCAGTCCTGGCGAGGAAGCCGTCGGCCTTGGCGGGGAGGGGCTGCTCCACGAGGGCATAGCCCTCCTCGGCGCAGGCAGCGAGATGAGCCTCGAGATTGGCCTCCGTCCAGCCCTCGTTGGCATCGGCGATGAGAGTGGCGCTGGGGACGGCCCGGCGGACCGCGCGGATACGCTCGATATCCCCCTCCGGCGCGCCGAACTTCACCTTCAGGATCGGCCGATCAGCGGCGTTGGCGGCGGCCTCGCCCATCCGTTCGGGGGTGTCGAGGCTGATCGTGTAGGCCGTCGTCACGGGCGGCCAGCGGGTGACGCCTGCCGTCACATGGGCGGGGATGCCCGAGCGCTTGGCGTCCAGGTCCCAGAGGGCGCAGTCGACCGCGTTGCGGGCGGCGCCTGCCGGCATCAGCGTCTGGAGGGCCTCCCGAGACAGTCCCGCCTCGATCCGCGGGCGAAGGGCCTCGATGGCGGCCGCCACGCCCTCGACTGTCTCGCCATAGCGGGGATAGGGCACGCATTCGCCGCGCCCGACCACCCCATTTTCAATGATTGTGGCCGTAACCACCACGGCCTCGGTGCGGGATCCGCGGGCGATCGTGAACGTGCCCGCGATGGGAAAGCGATCGATGGAAACAGTCAGCAGGCGCATTCTCTTGGCTTCTCCGGAGCACTGGGGCAAGGAGCGGCTCCCGCTCCTGAGATGGATCCAAGGCTTATAGAGCGCATCGCCGGGTGCGAAAAACCGGAATTCGCTTTTCCGACAATATTCCGGAACTTCATCTCGACTTGTAGCGCCGCTACAAGCTATCACCGAACGGAATCAAGCCCGGAAGGATCATCGTGGCGCAGAGCATCCTGGCTCAAGAGCCGCAGCTGAGAATCGAGCAAGCCGGAAACAGGGTCACAGCCTTCCTGGCTGGCCGATGGACCGCCGAGCACGCGCGCAAGGTCGAAGCCCTTGCCGGCGAGATCTCCTCGCAGGCGGACGGACATCATCTGATCATCGATCTGGCCGGAGTTCAGCGCCTCGATACATTGGGGGCCTGGGTCCTCGACCGGACGCGCCATGAATTTGGCGAGAAGGGCCTGACATCGGATTTCGTCAACGCCAGCCAGGAGCAGCATATCCTCCTGAATGAGGTCGCCTATCGCGGTTTTCAGGAACTGCCGAAGGTCAAGCGCTCGCGTTTCGTCGATTTCCTGGTCGATATCGGGCAGACCGTTGCCGAGGCCGGCAGCGATCTGGTACGCGGCGTGGCCTTTCTCGGCGAACTGGTTTCCGCCTTCATCCGGGTGATCGTCCACCCCCGGCGTTTCCGGGGCACGGCTTTGGTGAACCAGCTTGAGCAGATCGCCTATCGGGGCGTGCCCATCATCGTGCTGATCTCCTTCCTGGTCGGCGCCATCGTGGCCCAGCAGGGCATCTTCCAGCTCGTCCGCTTCGGCGCCACGCCCTTCGTTGTGGATCTCATCGGCATTCTGGTCATGCGGGAGCTGGGCGTTCTGCTCACCTCGATCATGGTGGCGGGCCGCTCGGGCTCCGCCTTCACCGCCGAGATCGGCTCCATGAAGATGCGGGAAGAGATTGATGCCCTGCGCGTCATGGGGCTCGATCCCATCGAGGTGCTGATCCTGCCCCGGATCCTTGCCCTCATCGTCGGCCTGCCGCTTCTGACATTCCTGGCCTCGATTGCGGCGCTGCTCGGGGGCGGCGTCACCGCTTGGGTCTATGGCGACATCAGCCCCGACGTGTTCCTGACCCGCCTGCGGGCTGCCATCGGCTTCAACACCTTCATGGTCGGCCTGATCAAGGCCCCGTTCATGGCCATGGTCATCGGCATCATCGCGACGCTGGAGGGCCTCGCTGTGGCGGGCTCCGCCGAGTCCCTCGGCCGCCATGTGACCTCCTCGGTCGTGAAGGCCATCTTCATGGTCATCGTGCTCGACGGGCTCTTCGCCATGTTCTTCGCGGCCATCAGGTACTGACACGATGCTCGAACGCGTCCCCTCCGCCCCGACCAAAGACCGTGAAGTGATCATCCGTGTCCGCGACATCGAGGTCGGCTTCGGCGACAAGACCATTCTCAAGGGCCTGGATCTCGATGTCTATCGAGGGGAAATCCTCGGCTTCGTCGGGGCATCCGGTCAGGGCAAGTCGGTGCTCACCCGGGCCATTCTCGGCCTCGTTCCAAAGCGAGCCGGCACGATCGAGGTCCTGGGGCAAAATCTTGACGAGCTGTCACCCGCCGAGCGTCGCCTGATGGAGCGGCATTGGGGCGTGCTGTTCCAGCAGGGGGCACTCTTCTCGGCCCTGACGGTGAAGCAGAACGTTCAGGTTCCGATGCGTGAGCATTTGGACCTGTCCGAGCGGCTGCTCGAAGAACTCGCCATGCTCAAGATCGAAATGGTCGGCCTGAAGCCCGACGCGGCGGACAAGCTGCCTTCGGAGCTTTCGGGAGGCATGATCAAGCGCGCGGCGCTCGCCCGGGCGCTCGCCCTCGATCCGGACATCGTCTTCCTGGACGAGCCCACCTCTGGTCTCGACCCCATCGGCGCGGGCGATTTCGACGAGCTGATTGCGACATTGCAGCGGACTTTGGGGCTGACTGTATTCATGGTAACCCATGATCTGGACAGCCTTTACACGGTGTGCGACCGGATCGCGGCACTAGGCGAGGGCAGGATTCTGGCGGAAGGGCCGATTGAGGCCATGCTGGCTTCGGATCACCCCTGGCTCCGCTCCTATTTTCACGGAAAACGGGCGCGTGCGGCCATGGCCGGCGGCGCGTAAGGGTTCAGGATGGAAACGCGTGCGAACTACGCCTTGATCGGCATCTTCACCCTCGCGGTGATCACGGCCGCCTTTGGCTTCGTCTACTGGTTTTCCGGCGGCGGCCGGGGGCAGGAGCGCCAGTCGATCCGCGTGGTGTTCTCCGGTTCCGTGTCCGGCATGTCGCAAGGATCGACTGTATCCTTCAACGGCCTGCGCGTCGGTGAGGTCACCAATATCAGCCTGCTGCCCGAGGATCCCCGCCGAGTGGTGGCGATCATCGAGGTGGGACGGGACGTCCCGATCCGGGCGGACACCAGGGCCCGCCTCGAATACCAGGGGCTGACCGGTGTTGCGAATATCGGTCTCACGGGCGGCGAGCCGGGGGCGCCTCCGCTGGTGCCGGGCCCGGGCCAGCCCATGCCGACGATCTTCGCCGACCGCTCCGACTTCCAGGATCTCATCGAGACGGCCCGCAATATCGCCCGCAGGGCCGACGATGTGCTGGAGCGCGTAGGCCGGGTCGTGGCGGATAACGAGGGCTCCATCAATCGCACCGTCCAGAACGTGGAGCGCTTCTCCCAGGCTCTGGGCGAGAACGCGGAGGAGATCGACCGCTTCCTGGCTCAGGTGGGACAGGCCGCGGAGAAGATCGGCCCGCTGGCCGAGAAGCTCGATACGCTCGCCACGAATGTCGACCAGGTCGTGCGGGCGGTCGAGCCCCAGCGCGTCACCCGTATCGTCGAGAATGTGGACAGCTTCACCCAGGCGCTCGGCGAAAACCGGCAGGTGGTGAGCGAGGCGCTCAAGGATGCGGCAAGCCTCATCGAGCGGCTCAACGAGACAGCCCCGAAGCTCGATACCGCAATTACCGATGTTTCAAATCTCACCAAGGCCATAGATCCCAACAAGGTGAGGAGCACGGTCGACAACGTGCAGAACTTCACGGATACCCTGAACCGCCGCAGCCCCGATATCGACAAGGCGATCCAGGAGGCCCGCTCGATCACCGAGAAGCTCAATAAATCCGCTGACCGGATCGACAGCGTTCTGGCGGGGGCCGAAAGGTTCCTCGGCTCGGCTTCGGGCGAGTCGGGGAGGGGAGCTTTCGATGAAATCAAGGCGGCTGCCGCATCCGTGCGCGAACTCGCTGACGATCTCAATCGCCGCACCAGCGGGATCGAGGGGGTTCTGTCCGGCGTTGGGCGCTTTACGGAGTCAGGGCTGAGGGAATACGAAGCTCTCGCCGTCGAGGGGCGGAAGACGTTGGGGGACATCAGCCGCGCGGTGCGCAGCATCGAGCGTAATCCACAGCAGTTTCTTTTCGGTAGCCAACCCAATCTCCCCCAATACAATGGACGCCGCTAAGTAACCCGCATGCGTGGATCATCCGTGTCATCTCCCCCGACAGCTCCGTTCCGGCCGCTTCGACGCCTGATGCCTGTTGCGCTTCTGGCGGCACTTGCGGGCGCCTGCTCGTCGGGCCCGGCGCCTGCGACGTTCGATCTGTCCGCGCCCACGTCGCGTATTCGGGGCGCCGCCGGCGTCCAGGTGCTCGTGAACGAGCCGGCCGCCATCCAGACGCTCGCCACCCAGCAGATCCTCGTGAAGGATGCGAGCGGCTCGGTTTCCTTCATCGGCGGGGGGCAATGGGCCGATAATCTGCCGCGCCTGATCCAGACGCGCCTGATCAACACTTTCGAGAACGCTTCCCAGCTGCGTGGGGTCTCCCGTCCCAGCAGCGGCGCTGTGGCGGATGTTCAACTCGTCTCCGAATTGCGCCGCTTTGACGTGGAAACACCTTCCAACGAGGCCGTGGTCGAGATCTCCGTCAAGATCGTGAGCGACCAGACCGGCCGGATTGCCGCCGGCCGTATTTTCCGGTCCCGCACGCCGGTGGCCTCCGTGGACGCGGCGAATGCGGCACGCGCCCTCGACGAAACTCTTTCCGTCGTGATGCTGGATATCGTCCGCTGGGTCAGCAGCAGCCCGCTTCCCCGTCGCGAGGAGCCGGGCGAGATGAGGAGCGAGGCGCCAGAGGCGTCCAGGCAACAGGCCCCGACCTGACGCATTCCTATTGCCCTTCGTGGCGACGCTGGGAGTGTCCGAGAATCCTTGCGCCCTTTTACCGTCGCAGGAGAGTGGTGAGGGCAGGGGATGGGCTCGCACCTTGTGGTGTGTCCCAGATTTCAGGTCACGCGCATTCGTCGGCCTGAACTGTGCCAGTTGGGAGATGCGCGTCCGGTCCTGGGTTTGCAATCGGTGGATGGACGTTCCGGAAATGAAGTGTGCGCGAGTCCCTCTCTCGCGCACACCCGGATGAGGCCCACCTACTGGGCCTGAGGCGAGCCTCCGGGGGAGGCCGAGTTCGGCGGTGGAAGCTCAATCGATAGGGATGCCGGCGCAGATGCCTCACCGCCACTGAGATAGCGTGTCGTCACCGCATCGACCCGCGGCCCGTGTCCCGTGATGTGGGTGTTGGCTGAAGCACGGGGCCAGGGATCGGCGATATGCACGACCTTGTTGTGGGTGATCGCGTCTCCAGCGGACGCCGTGATCGTGTCGCTGTGCTTCACGTAATCCGCGCACGCCCCGAGGGCAATCATGGGCAGGAGGCCTGCACAGGCGATGAGGAGAGCCTTAGGGCTTGACGACTTTCTTGCGGACATTGGCCTTTTCCGGTTTCAGGTTGATGATATGCCCGTAGGGCCCCGCGACGCCGGTTCCTTCGATGAAGCGGCGTTGCATGTCGCTGTTCACTTCCAGGTTCCCGAGCAGGAAGAACTCCGCATCGTTGCTCGGCTTCGCGGCATCCAGCGGGGTGCGCAGGGGCTGGCCTGGCTTGGCGGGGCGCACCAGGTGCGGCGTGACCAATACGCATGGCATCCCCCGATGCTTGTACAATTGACGTGACTCGGCTCTCTGGAACCGGGTGCAGCCTTGGCCCTCCAAGGGGCTCAGCTCTTCTTGCTATAATGTTATATAATTCAGGGAGGATTGAGAACCATCGTCGCATGGAAAGCCGTCTGTAAGCAACACCGATCGCGGAACAGTCTCGCAAGGTACAGGCTCTTTCGATCGGGGCGCGGGGCAGCAGGGGCTTCCAGCGAGATTCGCGCGAAGTCAGAAAAATGGTTTCAAATCAGCTATATGGAGTTGATTTGTGGATCGAGGCGCTTGGCGTGCTGTAAGGGAAAATTCCCTAGGGGTACAATCGCATCCAGCTCGATATAGCGTTGCGTATCTGCACTTGGCGTTTTGCAATGATGCAAGGGGATCTGTGTATCGATGCGTTCGGTTCTCTGCAGGGTCCCAAGCGCTCCGGTTTCACATGCATCTGTGCAACCTGAAGCTGGAGCTTCGTTCTCATGAGCTGGCACTGCCGCCTATGCCGTGAGGCCGGGCAAACGGCACAATGATTTGGTTGGTTGCGGCGTAAAACGAGGGCCTTCCAGGTCAGTCACTTTTGACGTCACGGCCGACCAACAAGGATCCTTCTCCCGGGGCTCCCGCAATGAAGATGGCACCTGCGAACAGGGTGGGGTGGTGTTTGGCGAAGACTACGAAATCTTAAGTTTAATACTCTCTTTACTTGAGACGTCATATCGTCACGTCGAACGCTGAAATTCCTCAGCAGTGCTTGTGGTTCGTTGAGTAAAGAGAAACCGATGAGAGCGATCAAGATCGCGGCCCTGAGCGGCCTTTTTGCAGCAACTGGTACGGTTGCCATGGCTGCCGACCTTTCCCGCGCCTTTACCTATTCGTCCCCGACGATACGAGGGAGGACAGAGAACTCTCTCGGTTGGTATCTGCGCGGTGATGTCGGCTACGTCATCCAGAAGACCCCTGAAGTGGATTTCCGGTTCCAATCCTTCACAGGTGATCTCGACCGCGAGCATCTCGGTCACACTGCGGTCATTGGTGCCGGCATTGGCTACCGCTTCAATCCCAATGTCCGTATGGACCTCACGGTCGATCACCGCTTCGATGCCAGCTTCAAGGGCGTCGCGTCCTCGTCCGATGACGGAGTGTCCATAACGGACAGAGCCCGGTTCCAGTCCTCGACCTTCATGATGAACGGGTATCTCGATTTCAGACCTGTCGGGAACCTGACACCCTATGTCGGTGCCGGTATCGGCGTAGCCCACAACGTACTATCCCGCCACGTCGCGACCACCTTCGACCCGGCGACTGGGCTCGAGGTGTCGGATGAACTTTCCGGTGGCGACAAGTTCAGCCTCGCCTGGGCTCTGATGGCCGGCGTGGGATACCAGATGTCGTCGAACTTCACGCTCGATCTGGGCTACCGCTATGTCAGTCTCGGCGATGTGAAAACGCGTGCCTATGACACCGGAGCGGGCGTCGATGTGGAATCGCTTGGTGCTCATGAAGTCAGGCTCGGCCTGCGCTACAATTTTGAGTGATTGCGCCAGCAGGATGACGCCGCTTTTCGTTCAATCACTGCCTTCGGCCCGAAACACAGCGGCACTCCTGATAGGACCTCCTGACACAACACGACGCCTTCAAACAAAAACGCGGCCTGAAAGGCCGCGTTTTCATATTGGTCCGATGTGATCCGGTCTTACTCGAACCGGCCGCTTGCATGGGCCAGCATGGTGTAGACCTTGCCGGTCTCCGACGTGAGATAAGTCTTTGTCAGGGTGGAGTCACGGTCGTCGCGGGACACTTCGGCGAGCAGACGCTCGAACTCGTCCACGTAGCGGTCCACAGTCTGACGGAACTCTTCGTCGCGACGGTATTTGCGGCGGATCTCTTCGAAGGTCTGCTGACCCTGCGCCGTGTAGAGGCGGCGGCTGAACACGTTGGTCTCGCCACGGCGGTAGCGGTCCCACAACTCGACGGCCGCATCGTGATCGATCATGCGGGCGATGTCGACCGAGATCGAGTCGAGCGAGTCGAGGCTGTTGGAGCGACCGCCACGGGCGGGAGCACGCACCGCCTCGTCTTCATCGTCGCGCGACGCCCGGTTGAGAAGGTCCGAGAGCCAGCCGCCGCGGGCGGGCCCGCTGTCGCGAGCGGGAGCGGCCTCTTCGCGGCGCGGAGCGGGACGCTCCGCCGGAGCCTGACGGGCCGCTGCGGGAGCAGGGGCCGGAGCGGGACGAGGCTCGGGCTGACGGGCAACCGCCGGTGCGGGCGCCGGGGCAGGGGAGGCGATGCGCTGCTCGACGGCGGCGGCAACGGCGGCCATGGTCGCGGCGACCGGGGCCTCATTCACGGCCGCGCGGCGGGGCTGCGCGGCGGGAGCCGCATCAACCACGCGATTGGAGCGCGAAACCAGAGCGGAAAGCTCGTTCAGGGCTTTGATCTGGTCGGCGACCACGCGGCGCATATTGGCGGTGGTCTCCTGCGTCTCCTGCGGCAGCTCGACGACGCCGCGGCGCAGCTCGGCGCGGGTGGCTTCCAGCTCGCGCTGGATCTGGCCCGTCATGCCGCGCAGCTCGCCCATCGTATCGCGGAACTTCGCGGTCGCGTTGGTGAGCGCCTCCGCCATTTCCGCAGCAGCCTGCTCGTAGGCGCTCCGCAGGGCGGCTGCCGTCCGCTCGCTTTCCACGCTTGTGGTGGAGCGGATGCGCTCGAACTGCTCGCCGATGGCATGAGTGGTCGTCTCGGCCGCGCCGGCGAGGACGGAGCCGATCTGCTGGGCCTTGGTCTCGGCGCTCTCCAGCGAGCCTTCCACGAGAGCGGTGAAGGCACGCGTGACGGATTCGAGATCCTGCGAGCGCTCCTCGATGCGGCTAAGGAGTTCGTCGAGAGCGCTCTGGCGGCTGGTCAGAGCATCCGTCATGCGGCTTTCGACCCGCTCGAGGGCAGAGGCGGCCTGGGTGAGGGTGTTGATCTGCTCGTAGGTGGTTTCCGTCAGGCCGCGGGCACGGTCCTCGAGCGCGTGAGCGAGGTCCGTCGCCTGCTGGATCGCACCGGAGGAAACGCTGCGCAGGGCGTCGACCTGGTCGGCCACTTGATCCGAGGCGCGGCTTGCCTGTGAGGCGATTTCCGAGAGAAGCGCCTCAATCTGCTGCACCCGGCCGCCCAGGCCGTCCTCGAGGGCGCCGAGATTGGTGCCGGCGGAGGCCGCCACCTGCTGGAGGGAGCTGGTGGCCTCCTGCAGGCGACCGAGCACATCGGTGACCTCGCTGCGCAGACGCTCGTTCGTGCCGAGCAGCGTTTCGATCGTACGCTCCATGCCCGTGTCGATGGCAGTGCGCATGGCTTCCGTCGACTGCGCGTAGGACGCGGTGATCTCCATCGTGCGATCCTGAAGCGACGACAGCATGGCCTGGCTGCGATCTTCAAGGGCGCGAAGGGTGGTTTCGGTCATCGTCTCGACCTCGCGACCGATCACTTCGCCGCGGCTGCCGAGCGACTCGATGAGCGCGTTGCCCTGCGTATCGAAGATCGAGCGGATCTCGCCGATGCGGCTGTTGAGCGAGGAGACGACGGCCAGGCCACGCTCGTCGATGGCTTCGGCAACGCCGCCGAGGCGGTTGACCACGCGCTCCTCGAATTTCGAGACACGCTCGTCGAGGGTCGTCGCAATCTCTTCCGCACGGTTGCCGAGGGTCTGGTTGATCTCGAAGGCGCGGGCGCCAAGGTTCTCGGCGATCTCGTCGGCGCGGTCGCCGAGGATCTGGTTGATCGTGGAGATGCGATTCTCCAGCGTCTCACCGATCTGGTCCGCCCTGGCGGCGAGCGCGTCGGCGATGGTGCCGGTCTTGGCGGCAATTGCCTGACTGATCTCGTCCACGCGAGCCTGGAGGGAACTCGCCACGTCACGGCCGCCTTCGGCCATCACGCGAGCCAATTCACCGGTCCGCACGACGAGGGCCTCGCTGAGGGCCGTGGCACGGGCGCTGAGAACACCGTCGACGCGCTCGACGATCGTGTCGAAATTCTGCGTGATCTCGGTGGTGCGGCGGGAGGCGTGTTCCTCGAGCGCAGTGAGCTGGGTCTCGATGGAGGTGGTCGCCTCGCGGGCGCGCTCGGCGAAGGCCTCGGTCATGGTGCGGCCCTGCACGGTGATGAGGCGGTCCATTTCCTCGAAACGGCCGCTGATCGTTTCCGTCAGGCTGCCGACCTCGGTGGCGATGCGGTCAGCGATCTCGCCGCCGCGTCCCATGACGGTCTCGAAGGCTTCAAGGCGCGAGCCGAGGGTCGTCTCCATCTCGCGGGTGCGCGTGTCGACGGTCGTCGTGAGGTTTTCGGCCGTACGGTTGAGCACCTCGTTGATGCGCGCACCCTGCGTGGTGATCGCGAGCACGATGTCCTTGCTCGTGCCGGCGAGGCGGGTCTGCGCTTCCTCGGCATGGCGGGAGAGGGTCTCCGAGAATTCCTGGCCGCGATTCTCGAAGGCGGACTGGAATTCCTCGATCTTGGACCCCAGCAGGGAGGAGATGCGCTCGCCAGCCTGGGTGAGATTGTTCTCGAGAGCCTGACCCTGGACGGTGACGGACTCGCTGACGCGCTGGCTCGCCGTCTCGAGGCGCACGGCGAGGTCCTCGACGCGGCTGCCGATGGATTCGTCAGCCATGCGAACCGCGCCTTCGAGCTGCTCGCGCACCTCGTTGCCACGCAGCGTGATCTGGCTGCTGACCTCAGAGGCCGCCGTCGCCAAGTGCTCGCGGAACTCGTTGCCGCGGGCGATGATGTCGTTGACCACGTCCGAGCCGGTGGTGGCGAGCTGCTCGCGCAGGGCAGTGCCGCGCTGCATGAGCTCTTCGCTCACGGAGAGGCCAGCTGCCGCGATCTGATCCCGCATTTCGGCGGTGCGGGCGGAAATGTCGTCGGCGATGACGCCGCCGGTCGCCGCAAGCTTCTCCGTGATCTCGCTGCCGCGGTGGGCGAAGCTCTCCTCGAGGCTCCGGGCGGTCTGCTCGAATGCCTCGCGCACGTCGTTGCCCTGCTGGGCGAGGGCGTCGATGACGCCGCGCCCGGTTTCGGCCAGGGTGCGGGTCACCTGGCTCGCCCCCTCCTGCAGGTGACGGGTGAGAACGTCGCCGGTGCGCTCGAAGGCGCCCGTGATGTCCTGTGCCTTGCTTTCGAGAGCGGTGGTAATGGTGGTGCCGACTTCGGCGATGCCGTTGCGGATCTCCTCGCTGGCGCCGGAGAGGCGCTCCACGAGTTCGACGCCGCGGCTCGCCATCTCCTCGACGACGCGCTCGCCGGCACGGCCGAGGGCCTGCTGAATGTGTTCGCCCTGCTGCTCGAGGGAACCGGTGACCTTGTCGCCGGCGCCACCGACGGCGGTGACGACGCGCTCGCTGGCGACGTCGAGATCCTGAATCAGGTTCTGATGGGCGCCGGTGATGGCGCCGCGCACGCGCTCCGCATTGGAGACGATGGCCTCACGCTGGGCGATGAGCTCATCGATGAGGGAGCGGATGCGGATCTCATTGTCGGAATAGGCGCGCTCGAGGGTGGAAATCTCGCTGCGGACGAGCGTCTCGAGCTCTCCGGCACGGGCCAGCGCGCGTTCGACGCCATCGCCCACGGCGGCCACTTCGCGGCGCACGGCCTGGGAGACGGACAGAACGGCATCCGTCGAGAAGTTCTCGGGCTGGGCAAGGCGCACGGCCACTTCGCCGACCGCGCGCGCCACCATCTTCATTTCCTGCGAGCGGACGGTGAGCATCGCGGCAATGAAGAACAGGAACAACGGCGCGACGAGCGCGACGGCGCCAAGGGCGAGCTGCGAGGTCGAGAAGGTGCTCAGCAGCTGCTCGGGCGTGGCGATGCCCTGGGCATAAAGGAAATAGCCGACGCCGCCGAGCCAGAGCAGGGAGGCGAGGGCGGCGAAGACATAGGCGCGGCGGGAGGGGCGAACCTGGAGAGCCTGCAGCATCACGCCAACGTTCTGGCGGTCATCGTTGGCGACGGCATTGCGATCGGGCGCGACGAAGCCGGCGCGGGACGCTTCATCCCGCTTCATGTCACGATCAGCGTCATGGTCGCCCATGCGGTCATCGGAGCCGTCGGGGAACTCAGGACTCAGCGCGAAGGGGCCCTTCGTGAAGTCATGGTCGTCGATGTCGGGAAGTCGGGGCTCATCGGAAGAAGACCGGTTCTCCATCTGGTCCGGAGAAGGAATCTCGTACGTCTCATCAAGGTTGAGCGCCTGCTCGACAGCCGAGAGGGCTGCCTCCGCCGGGTCCTTCATCTTCTTCTTCTCGGTCGCCATGATCCGCCCTCGTGACGCAACTGAATGATGGTTGAAGCCGCCGTGTTCCATGCTCATCAGGCGAAAAGCGCGGCCCCAACCCGTCCGGAAGCGCTGGTGACAGTTCTTCCGTACGGTAATCTACTATTTACCAAGCGAGTTTAGCGGCCGGCCATGCTCAAGGAAACCCGATGTCCCCCGCCACTTGCGAACGTCGTTAACGGCTCAGTAACCTGCACTACCGGGGGAATTACGGCAAAAAGACGGCACGCCCCGCGCCTGTCCCTCGTCATTCGGCGAGCCACGTCTTAAATATGCGCCGTCACCAAGAGGTCTGCAATGATAAATATTACATTCGTCGATGCCGAGGGCACGGCCCGGACCGTGGAAGCCGAGGAGGGTTCGACGGTCATGGAGACGGCCGTGCGCAACGGCATTCCGGGGATCGAGGCCGAATGCGGCGGCGCCTGCTCCTGTGCCACCTGCCATGTCTATGTGGATGAGGAATGGGAGGCCGTAACGGGCCAGCCCCAGCCGATGGAAGAGGACATGCTGGACTTCGCCTTCGACGTTCGTCCAAATTCTCGCCTGTCGTGCCAGATCCGGGTTCGTCCCGAACTGGACGGCCTCGTCGTCCACACGCCCATCCGCCAGGGCTGAGCCGGAGCCAGACTCATGTTCAAGACCATCCTCGTGCCCGTCGATCTCGGTGAAATCGGCACGGCGCAACCCGCGCTCGACAAGGCCGTCGAGCTTGCCGCTGCATCGGAGGGCAGCATCCGCCTCATCTATGTGCGCGCCATCGTGCCCGTGACCTACATGGAGTTCATGCCTCCCGCCTTCGATCAGGAGCAGCAGGACGAGGCCGAGAAGAAGCTTGCGAAGCTCGCCGTCGCGGTGAAGCTCCCGGCCGAGCGCGTCTCCGCTGTCGTGCGCGTGGGCTCCGTCTACAACGAGGTGCTGGACGAGGCCGAGAAGACCGGGGCGGACCTCATCGTCATCGGCTCGCACCGCCCGAGCATGGCGACCTATCTTCTGGGCTCCAATGCCGCGACCATCGTGCGGCACGCCAAGTGCTCCGTGCTGGTGGTGCGGACGTAAGGCATCCGCCGGGCCTTCAATAAAGAAGCCGGGATACCTGCTGGTATTCCCGGCCCGCCTTGAGGGGGGGGCGATTGTTTGGACCCTCAGGCCTTAGCCCCACTGAGACGGATCGCCCGCACGGCTCACGACAATCGGCTCGTCCTTCGAGAGCGACAGGGTTGCAGCCGTGGCCGAGCCGATGACGGCGAGGGCAAGAGCGATCTTGATGAAGGCCTTCATAAGCATTTTCCTTTTGGACTCGGGAGCATCCGGTCAGATGCTCTTTTGTAACTCTATTTCATGATCTCATCCTGTCAATGAAACCATGGAGCAGTCCTTCGGAACGGCCTGTGGATGGGTGAGGCGAAGGCCGCAGCCTCAAGGCTTCGGCATGAGCTCGTCCGGAAGAGCGCCGCAGGCAAAGAGGCGAGGCTTGTTGAGCCGCACCATCGGCTCGATCTGCCACACGCCCACGACGGCGAGCAGGGCGCCGATCAGGGCCACGCCCGTGGAGCCCATCTGGAAAGCCTGCCAGATCAGGTACGCCATCAGCAGCAGGGACAGGATGGCGACCACCGTCGTCGAGAACCACAGCCACCACGGCTTTCCGGCGATCAGGCGAGCCTTCGGATTGGCCTTCACGATGGCCTCGCACAGGGCCTTGGCGAAGGCCCTGTATTCCGTCGTCATCTCCTGGGCCTCGATGAGGCTTCGCCAGTTGAGCGAGGTGAAGGTGAAGGCCTTGCCGTCCTTCATCGTGACCTTCGTGCGAAACGACCTCTGGCCGACACGGCCCGGCTCGTAAGTCATGCGCACGGTCTCGACCGCGCCGAGGCGCACCTCGTGCACCTTGCGGCCGGAATCCACGATCAGCCGGTCGCCGTCGATAGCAAAGCTGATCGGCCCGCCGATGGGCCGCGGGCTGTGGGTGTAGGTTTTCGTCATGGGTTCTAACGTACCAGTTCGCGCATGGCGTGGTCTATGCCCTCGAGCGTCAGCGGGTGCATGCGCTCGGAAAAGAGCTGCCGCATGAGGGTGATGGACTGGGTGAATGTCCAGTGGTTCTCGGGAACCGGGTTCAGCCAGACCGCCTTCGGGAAATGATCGAGGATGCGGCGGACCCAGACATGGCCGGCCTCCTCGTTCCAATGCTCCACCGAGCCGCCGGGATGCGTGATCTCGTAGGGGCTCATGGATGCGTCGCCCACGAACACCACCCGGTAGTCGGACGGATAGGTGCGGATCACGTCGAGCGTGGGGATCCTCTCGTCGAAGCGTCGGCGGTTCTCCTTCCACAGATGCTCGTAGACGCAGTTGTGGAAGTAGAAATGCTCGAAGTGCTTGAACTCGAGACGCGCCGCCGAGAACAGCTCCTCCGCCGCCTGGATATGCCAGTCCATGGAGCCGCCCACATCGAGGAAGAGAAGCACCTTCACCGCGTTGCGGCGCTCCGGGCGCAGGCGCACGTCGAGATAACCCTTGTGCGCGGTCTCATGGATGGTGTCCTCGAGGTCGAGTTCTTCCGGCGCGCCGGTGCGGGCGAAGCGGCGCAGGCGGCGCAGCGCGATGCGCATGTTGCGCACGCCGAGCTCGACATCGTCCGAGAAGTCCTTGAACTCGCGCTTGTCCCACACTTTCACCGCGCGGAAGTTGCGGTTCTTGTCCTGCCCGATGCGGATGCCTTCCGGGTTGTAGCCGTAAGCGCCGTAGGGCGAGGTGCCGGCGGTGCCGATCCACTTGTTGCCGCCCTGATGGCGGCCCTTCTGCTCTTCGAGGCGCTTCTTCAGATTGTCCCAGAGCTTGTCCCAGCCCATGGCCTCGATCTGCTTCTTCTCCTCCTCGGAGAGATAGCGCTCGGCGAGTTTCCTCAGCCATTCCTCGGGGATCTCTTCCCGGCCGATCGCCTGGCCTAAGCTTTCGAGGCCCTTGAACACATGCGCGAAGACCTGGTCGAACTTGTCGAAGTGACGCTCGTCCTTCACCAGGCAGGTGCGCGAGAGATAGTAGAACTCCTCCACGCTCTTGTCGGCGAGGTCCTGGTCGAGCGCCTCCAGCAGGGAGAGATATTCCCGGAGCGAGACGGGGACCTTGGCCGCGCGCAGTTCCGTGAAGAAGGTAAGGAACATGGCGTCACTTTCCTACGGTGCGCCGCGCCCGGAACTCGGTGCGCTCCGGCTTCCTGTTGCTCTTGCGCAGGAAGCTGCGGAACTCGTCGCGCCGCTCGTGGATCGAGGCGATCACGAGCCCCATGGGCACGCCGATATCGGAGAGAACCGCCTCGCTCAGCTGCAGGGAGGCCTCGATGGTTTCCGGCACCGCATCGTCGACGCCGAGCTCGTAGAGCTGCGCGGCATGCTTCGCGTCACGGGCGCGGGAGACGATGGTGATGTCCGGCCGCTCCTGGCGCGCCGCCGCCACCACCGCCTCGATGGCGCTCGGCGTGTCGAGGGTGATGACGAGGGCACGGGCCTGCTCGATGCCGCAGGCCTGCAGGAAGGCGGGATGGGACGCGTCACCGAAATAGACCGGCTTGCCGCTCTTGCGCTCCTCGGTCACGCGGGCCGGGTCCAGGTCGACGGCGATATACGGCACGTTGTGCCGCTGGAGCATGTCCGACACGAGCCGGCCCACGCGGCCGTATCCCGCGACGATGATGCGGCCGCCCTCCTCGGGCGGGGGCGGCTCCGCGGCTTCCGGGCTCACGGGGCGCTGCCGTTCGAGCTTGCGGCTCAGGCGGCGAGCGAAGCGGGCGAGGAAGGGAATCGCCACCATGGTGAGCGTGGTGACCAAAAGCAGGTTCTTGCCGATCTCGTAGGGCACGAGCCCGGCGGTCATGGCGCTGCCGATGATGACGAGCGCGAACTCGCCGCCCGGGCCGAGCAGCATGCCGGTCTCCGCCGCCTCGGGAGCGCTGAGGCCGAAGGGGCGGCTCAGCCAGAAGATGATCACGCTCTTGATGGCGATGAGGAAGGTCGCCACCGCCAGGATCGTCACCGGCGCTTCGAGGAAGCGCACGACGTCGAGGCTCATGCCCACCGACACGAAGAACACGCCGAGCAGCAGGCCCTTGAAGGGCTGGATCGTGGTGTCGACGGCGCGGCGGTACTCGGTCTCGGAGAGGAGAATGCCCGCGATGAAGGCGCCGAGCGCCATGGACAGCCCGCTCACGGCGGCGATCAGGCTTGTCAGGAGCACCACGAGCAGGCAGGCGGCCATGAAGATCTCGGGGCTCTTGGTGGCCGAGACCATCTGGAAGAACGGCCTGAGCACGATGCGCCCGAGGCCGACGATGATCGCCAGCGCCAGGGCCGCCTGAAAGAGAGCCGTTCCGAACGAGAGCATGCTCACTTCGGGCTGGCGCGTGTCGAGGGCCGCGATCGTGAACAGGATCGGCGCCACGGCGAGATCCTGGAAGAGCAGGGCGGAAAAGCTCGCGCGGCCGGCCGCGGAGTTGAGTCGCTTCTGCTCGGCGAGGACCGGCAGCACGATGGCGGTGGAGGAGAGGGCGAGCGCGATGCCGATCAGCGCGGCCGCCGCGATGGAGTCGACGACCTTGAAGGCGAACAGGCCCAGGGCCAGAGTGCAGAGCACGACCTGCAGCGTGCCGAAGCCGAAGACCTGCCGCCGCAGGACGCGCAGGCGCTGCCAGGACAGCTCGATGCCGATGGTGAAGAGCAGGAACACCACGCCGAACTCGGCCAGGCGCGAGGTGCCCTCCGGATTCGTGAAGGTGAGCCAGTCCACCCAGGGATAGGCGGGGATCAGCCGCCCGAGGCCATAGGGGCCGAGCAGGGCGCCCGCGGCGAGAAAGCCGAGCACCGGGCTGATTTTCAGCTTGTGAAAGAGCGGGACGACGACGCCTGCCGTTGCCAGAAAAAGAATGGGCTCCTGATACGCTTGCAGGTCGATCGCGGTACTCATGTGTTCCTTCCGTTCAGGTGCATTGTCGTTCGACGGGGAACGGATGCGCAAGGGCAAATCACGAGACAGCCCTGGCAGGAACGAAAGCCACCGATCCGCAGCCTTGGCAATGCGGCACGAGAGATTTTCGGCCGGGGCGGACATGCTTTTGGGGCAAGACCCGGATCGGGCAGGGCGGCGGCCAGCCTTGTCTCGGGGCGGGCAGGCCGCATGCCGGTCCCCCGAGCCGGGGCGCGTGTCCATGTCTCGCGCTGTCAAAGAGCGTGAGGGCTGGCGCTCCCGCCATCATCGGCCGCGCTGGCGCGGTGCGGCCTCTCCCATCCGGGGGAGGTGAGCCCGCGCCTCCTCGTCGAAGCGCTCATCCGGTCAAACGCCGCCGCCTCTTCCACGTCATCACCGGCCTTGGGCCGGTGATCCCGATGGTGTGAGGCGCGGCGCTTTTCCGGTCGGGATGGCCGGGACGAGCCCGGCCATGACGCGGTGAGGGGTGAGGCTAGTGGTGAGGTGTGAGGCTGGCCGCTGCTCCCGGGTTGTTCCGCCGTTCGCATGAGCGCATCTCTCGCGATGCCGCTCCGCCCTGCTGGATCTCTCGCGATGTCAAAGAGCGTGAGGGTGCAGCACGTTTATCCCCGCGGCGATGTTCGCCCGAGGGGTGAGGGATCGAGGGAGGGCGCGGGGTGCGTCCGGCTCGGTCGAGTACTGAGTGA
>Ga0182741_1000190_pt1 | contig 96488 bp, 93 predicted proteins | sample eDN5th37CBELigOP_FD_128874 | JGI IMG/M metagenome (GOLD analysis project Ga0182741, IMG submission 128874) | Enriched Organic Plus compost microbial communities from Emeryville, California, USA - eDNA 5th pass 37_C BE-Lig OP (version 2) (version 2) ...
CGTTTGCCTTCCGACGCCCGCGCCCCACGGAGAGGGCACAGGCAGGGAATGGCAATGCAATCGGTCTGTAGCTTCAGACCTTCAGGATCGACGTGCCAGCGTAGCGCGCCTGCTTGCCGAGATGCTGCTCGATACGGATGAGCTGGTTGTACTTGGCCGTCCGGTCGGAACGGGCCAGCGAGCCGGTCTTGATCTGTCCGCAGTTGGTCGCAACCGCGAGATCGGCGATGGTGGCATCCTCGGTCTCGCCCGAGCGGTGAGACATGACGGCGGTGTAGCGCGCCTTGTGCGCCGTTTCGACGGCGTCGAGCGTCTCCGACAGCGAGCCGATCTGGTTGACCTTCACCAGGATGGAGTTGGCGACCCCCATCTTGATACCGTCGCGCAGGCGCACCGAGTTGGTGACGAACAGGTCGTCGCCGACGAGCTGGACCTTGTCGCCGATCATGTCGGTCAGGATCTTCCAGCCCTCCCAGTCGTCTTCGGCCATGCCGTCCTCGATCGAGATGATCGGATAGTCGGCGCACAGCTTGGCGAGGTACTTGGCCTGGGCCTTGGGGTCGCGCGTCTTGCGCTCACCCTCGTAGACGTAGTTACCTTCCTTGAAGAACTCCGTGGAGGCGCAGTCGAGCGCGATCGCAACCTCCTCGCCGGGCTTGAAGCCGGCCTTCTCGATGGAGGCCATGACGAAGTCGAGCGCGGCCTGCGCGCTCTTCAGGTTCGGCGCGAAGCCGCCCTCGTCGCCGACATTGGTGTTGTGGCCAGCGTCTTTCAGGCCCTTCTTCAGCGTGTGGAAGATCTCCGAGCCCCAGCGGACGGCGTCGCGCAGCGACGGCGCGCCGACCGGCATGATCATGAATTCCTGGAAGTCGATCGGGTTGTCGGCATGCACTCCGCCATTGACGATGTTCATCATCGGCACCGGCAGGACGTGGGCGTTCGGCCCGCCGACATAGCGGTAGAGCGGCAGGCCGGCGGCCTCGGCAGCAGCCTTGGCGACGGCCAGCGACACGCCGAGGATGGCGTTGGCGCCCAGCCGCGACTTGTTCGGCGTGCCGTCCAGCTCGATCATCGTCTGGTCGATGGCGATCTGGTTCTCGGCGTCGAGACCGCCGACGGCCTCGAAGATTTCGCCGTTCACGGCCTCGACGGCGCGCTCGACACCCTTGCCGAGGTAGCGCTTGCCGCCGTCGCGCAGTTCGACCGCCTCGTGCGCGCCTGTCGAGGCGCCCGACGGAACCGCCGCGCGTCCCTTCGAACCATCTTCAAGAACGACGTCGACTTCGACGGTTGGATTGCCGCGGCTGTCGAGAATCTCGCGTCCGACAATGTCGACAATGGCGGTCATGGAGCGCTCCGGGGATGAGGTTGAAGAGGTGCCGACCTCTTAGCCCATGGGAGCGAAAACGCAACGCGAGGCGCACGAGACGCGCCTACTTTCTTTGCGCGAGGGGGACGTCAGGAGGAAGCATGTCTTCCGCACCCAACGTCATCCCATCACCCTGCCCCGCGAAAAGAAACGGCCCTGCGCTCCGTGCGCAGGGCCGGAGCCGCATCTGGGGAGGATCAATGCCAGTAGGGCTCTACTTGGTAGTAGTCGAAGGCCGCATCCCGCGCCGTCATGCCGTCATTGGCCGACAGCTCCTCGATCGAATGCGCGGGGGCCGCCTTCAACTGCTCCTTGCTGAACGGTACGACGTAGCCGCCAAACTGCGGCTCGTAGTCGAGCACGGACCACGGCACGGCGTGGTACTTTTCGCCGATCCCGAGGAATCCGCCGAAGCCGATGACGGCGAACATGATGCCGTTCGACATCTTGTCCAGCATCACGTCCTGGATCGTGCCGATGCTCTCGCCGGCTGTATTGTAGACGGTCGTGCCGATCACCCGAGAGGCAGGGATCGCCTCCGTATGCCCCGTAGGGGTTGTCATGGAAACCTCCTCGTATGTCTCAGGTCCGCTGCCCCGAAATGCGGCAGCGGCGGAGAGGTTCCCCGTCTCTTTCTTAAATTTCCTCAGAGACCCTTGGCCACGCGGTCGAACGCCATCAGGCGCTCGAGCAGGCCGCGCATGCGGTCGAGCGGCACCATGTTCGGGCCGTCCGAGGGCGCGTTGTCGGGGTCCTGGTGCGTCTCGATGAATACTCCGGCCACCCCGACCGCAACGGCAGCCCGCGCCAGAGTCTCCACGAAGCGGCGGTCACCGCCCGAAGAGCCCCCCTGCCCGCCCGGCTGCTGGACGGAGTGGGTGGCGTCGAAGATCACGGGCGCGCCAAACTCGGCCATGATCGGCAGGGCGCGCATATCGGACACCAGGGTGTTGTACCCGAAGGAGGCGCCGCGCTCCGTCACCAGCACGTTCTGATTGCCGGAGGCGGTGACCTTGGCGACGACGTTCTTCATGTCCCAGGGGGCCAGGAACTGGCCCTTCTTCACGTTGACGACCTTGCCGGTCTTTGCGGCCGCAACCAGCAGGTCGGTCTGGCGCGACAGGAAGGCCGGGATCTGCAGGATGTCGACATGCGGGGCGACGAGGGCGCACTGCTCCTCGGTGTGTACGTCGGTGAGCACCGGCAGGCCGAGCGTTTCGCGTATCTCGTCAAACACCGGCATGGCCGCCTCGAGGCCAGCGCCGCGGCGGCCGCCGAGCGAGGTGCGGTTCGCCTTGTCGTAGCTGGTCTTGTAGACGAGGCCGATGCCGAGATCGGTGCAGATCTCCTTCAGCTGGCCGGCGATGTCGAGCGCGTGCTGCCGCGTCTCGAGCTGGCAGGGGCCCGCGATCAGCGCGAGCGGTGCGGCATTGTCAAAGGTGACCGAGCCGGCCGTGACGATGGGGTTTGGACCGTTCATGCGTTCTCCGTCTTCGTTCAGGCCGGCGCAGGCGATAGCTTTGCGCCCACGCCGGACAGCGGCGTCCCGGCGCCTGCCCGGAAAAGCGCCGATGTGGTCTTCCTTAGACCAGCCGGCTCTGCTCCACCGCCGCCGCTATGAAGCTCGCGAACAGCGGATGCGGGTCAAGCGGACGGCTCTTCAGCTCCGGATGATACTGGACGCCGATGAACCACGGATGATCCGGGTACTCGATCGTCTCCGGCAGCACCCCGTCCGGCGACATGCCGGCAAACACCAGCCCGCATGCCTCCAGCCGCTCCTTGTAGTCGATGTTGACCTCGTAGCGGTGGCGGTGGCGTTCGGAAATCGACGTGTCGCCGTAGATCTCGGCGATCTTGGAACCGGGTGTCAGCCGCGCTTCGTAGGCGCCGAGCCGCATCGTGCCGCCGAGGTCGCCGGTGGCCGCACGCTTCTCCAGCATGTTTCCCTTCAGCCACTCCGTCATCAGGCCGACGACGGGCTCCTTCGCCGGCCCGAACTCCGTCGATGACGCGCCCTGTATGCCGGCGAGCGAGCGAGCCGCCTCGATGCAGGCCATCTGCATGCCAAAGCAGATGCCGAAATAGGGCACCTTGCGCTCGCGGGCGAACTTCGCCGCAAGGATTTTGCCTTCCGCCCCCCGCTCACCGAAGCCGCCCGGCACGAGGATGCCGTGGACCTTTTCCAGGTACGGAGCCGGATCTTCCTTCTCGAAGATCTCGCTCTCGATCCAGTCGAGCTTCACGCGCACGCGATTGGCGAGCCCGCCATGCGACAGCGCCTCGATAAGCGACTTGTAGGCGTCTTTCAGGCCCGTGTACTTGCCCACGACGGCGATGGTGACCTCGCCCTCGGGATTGTGGATTCGCGAGGACACCGACTGCCAAGCATCCATGCGCGGCTTGGGCGCGGGGTCGATCCCGAAGGCGGCCAGCACTTCCGAATCGAGGCCTTCCTTGTGGTAGGCCATCGGCACGTCGTAGATGTGACCCACGTCGAGCGCCTGGATCACCGCGCTTTCACGCACGTTGCAGAACAGCGAAAGCTTGCGCCGCTCCTCCTTCGGGATGGCGCGGTCGGCACGCACCAGCAGGATGTCGGGGGCAATGCCGATCGAGCGCAGTTCCTTGACCGAATGCTGGGTCGGCTTGGTCTTCAGCTCGCCGGCCGCCGGGATCCACGGCATCAGCGTCAGGTGGATGTAGACAGCTCCGCCCCGCGGCAGGTCGTTGCCGAGCTGGCGGATTGCCTCCAGGAACGGCATGGCCTCGATGTCGCCCACCGTGCCGCCGATCTCGCACAGCACGAAATCGTAGTCGTCATTGCCGTCGAGGACGAAGTTCTTGATCTCGTCGGTGACGTGCGGAATGACCTGAACCGTCGCGCCGAGATAGTCGCCACGGCGCTCGCGCTCGATGATGTTCTTGTAGATGCGGCCAGTGGTGATGTTGTCGCTCTGCGTCGCCGAGCGGCCGGTGAAGCGTTCGTAGTGGCCGAGGTCGAGGTCCGTCTCGGCCCCGTCGTCCGTCACGAAGACCTCGCCGTGCTGGTAGGGCGACATGGTCCCCGGATCCACGTTCAAATAGGGATCAAGCTTCTTGATCCGCGCGCGGTAGCCACGCGCCTGCAACAGCGCGCCGAGCGCTGCCGCTGCTATGCCTTTTCCAAGCGAGGAAACCACGCCGCCGGTGATGAATACATATCGCGCCATGGGGTTTGTCGCTTAGCGCTGCCGATCCGATTCCGCCAGCGAAAAATCCTGTGACACACCGTCTTCACGCAAAGCCCTCGAAAACGGCGGCCTGCGTTCCCAAGTGAAGATGCCGCCAAATCCAGGGAACGCGCCCTTGTCGGGAGTTGGATGATCCCATTTCAGGGGTCATCCACAGGAGACGTGCCAGAGCCGCCACGGCGCGCCCCCTCTCCCATTGCCGGCATCGAGCCCAACCGGTAGCACCACAACTGGAACGCGATTCCTGAAAGAGCCACCGCTCCTCTCAGGCAGCGTTCATGGCCGAGGTAATTCCGTATTCGCGATCACGTTTCCCGACATCCCGACAGGCTCCGACTGAGACACGTTTTGATGCATTCTCATTCACCTGGACTTCCGGCGCGGATCGCCGTCGCCGCGGCAGCCCTCATGTCCGCCGGCATGGGGACTTCACGAGCACAGGAGCTGCCGATCTCGCTTTGGGGTCTGGAGATGGTCGGGCGCAACCATGCGACCGAGAAAGGCTTCGTCGGTGCGGGCGTGAAGGTCGGCATCATGGACGAGGCGGCGCTCCCCTCCCACCAGGAGTTCGCCACGCGGTGGATGGGCGGCTTCAACGTCGACGGTTCGCCATACGGCCCGCCGCAACTGCATGGCACACATGTCTCGGGAACCGTCGCCGGACTGAACGTGGGCGTTGCTCCCGGCGCCCTGCTCTACGGCATCAATTGGGCAGCGTCCAATTCGGATATCGGTTTTGCAAGCGGTTACTGGTGGGGTCTGGACCAGGGCGTGCGCCTGTTCAACAACTCGTGGTCCTTCATCCTCACCGATCCGGACACGGGGCAGCAACGTACGATGACCGTTGCCGACACCACGCGTCCCCAGCTCGAAAGCAACTTCCCCTTCACTCTTTGGGCCCTGTTCGATTCCGTCTCCGCGGGGAGTGTCCAGGTCTTTGCTACAGACAACTACGCCCTGCCGCAGCCAAGCGCGCTGGCCGGGTTGCCCTACTTCTATCCCGAGTTGCAGCCGAACTGGATCGCGGTGACCGCCGTCGGCCCAACGGGCACGCTAGCGAGCTATGCCAACCATTGCGGCGTCGCCGCTTCATGGTGCATCGCCGCCCCCGGAGGGGATGGCGACGGCAACGACGGAATCTGGTCGGCCAGCCCGATCAGTGATGACTACTACCAGTCGATCGACGGAACCTCGATGGCGACGCCGCACGTGACGGGCGCAATGGCCGTTGCTGCGCAGATGTTCCCCGATGCCGACTACACCGACCTCGCACAGCTCGTGCTTCAATCCGCGACCGACATCGGCGATCCCGGCATCGATCCCGTGTACGGCTGGGGCCTGCTCAGCGTGCGCAACATGGTCGACTCGATCGATCCCTCGACAGGCGCCGTCTTTGCGGATGCGGCATGGTCCCGTTTTGCCGCCATGGGCCACGTCACGCAGGTGATCCGGAACCGAATCGAAGCCGCGCCCGCTACTGCCGACATCGCGCTGGGCGCCTCGGGAGCCGCTTCGGCAGCTGGCCTGGGCGCGTGGCTGATGCCCGTGCACGGCGCTGCGTCGATCGAATCGGGATCGGACGCCCTGCCCGGCGACAGCGACACAAACGGCATCATCGGCGGCATCGACTTCCTTGACGAAGTCGGCGCTCGAGCCGGGATCGCCGGCGGCTATACGCATGCACGTCTCTCGATCAGAGGCGCGGACGACAGCGCGCGGTCGGACAACCTGCATCTCGCGGTCTACGGGCGGTGGAGCGCGAACGGATGGTTCGTCGACGGCTCGGCCCAGCTTGCACATTTCGACCAGTCGATTGAGCGCGGCAAGATCGCCGGAGCGGTCGGCACAAGCGTGAAGCGGGTCGGTCGTTCGGATCTTTCCGGCCACGGCGCGATGGCAGATCTCCGAGCAGGTTATCAGGCTGACCTGGCACGGGGGCAGATCTCGCCCTACGCCTTGCTGATCGCGCGTTGGCAGGAGACGGATGCCTCTACGGAATCCGGGGCCGGCATCTTCTCGCTGAACCTTCCAGCCTCGTCCCATTCGCAGTGGGAAGCCGGTCCCGGCATCCGCTACGAGACCGGCGCCGTGGCGTTATCCAGCCACTCGCTCAAGCTGACGCTCGACCTGTCCTACAGTCGCCTCCTCGGCGACAATTCCCTGGCCACGCCCGTCGTCCTGCTCGGACGCGAGATCGAAAGCCATACCGCCGCTGCGGGACGCGACGTGCTTCGCCTCGGCACGCAATTCGACCTGACGGCCGCCAGCGAGTCCGGCATCAACTGGTTCGCAGCCTATGACGGCGCGTTTCAGACCAGGGCGTCGGCCCACACCTTCGCCTTGGGCGCCCACATGCGGTTCTGAGGGTTTCGAGCGCGCTGCAAGAAGACCGAGCCGGGGAGCTGCTGGCTCAAACCGGTGTAGCCGTTAGCCGCTCTTGTTCGAAGCAACGGCAAGCCGCGCATCTCCCTCGAACCACAGGCTGCAGCTTCCCTGCCGCACCGTACGTGGCCCGCGGTTCAGCGACCGCCGCAGCCTTCTGCGTGTGCGACCGCCGGCTCTTGCCCTAGCCTGACGCACCGGCTGCATCGTTCCCCGCCAAAAGAAAAGGCCGGCGCGAGGCCGGCCTTCATTGTCAGGAGTGGCTGTGACCGCTCAGAGAACGATCACCCTCGTGCCGACGCCGACACGGTTGTAGAGATCGATCACGTGCTCGTTGACCATGCGGAAGCAGCCGTTCGACGAGTTGGTGCCGATGGTCTGCGGCGCGATGGTGCCGTGGATGCGCAGGTGCGTGTCCTTCTTTCCGTCGTAGAGATAGATGGCGCGCGCACCGAGGGGGTTCTGGCCGCCGCCAGGCATGCCGTCCTTGTAGCGGGCGTACTTGGCAGGCTCGCGCTTGATCATGTCGGCCGTCGGGATCCAGCGCGGCCATTCCTGCTTGTCGCCAACCGTCACCGTGCCCTTGAACTGAAGGCCGTCCTTACCGACGGCGATGCCGTAGCGACGCGCCTTGCCGAGGCCCTCGACCAGGTAGAGGAAGTGGTTGTCCGTGTCGATGACGATCGTGCCGGCCGGATAGCCGGAGAAAGGCACGACCTGCGGCTCGAACTCGGGCCTCACCTTGAACTTCTTCTGCTTATCGAGCACCGAATCGAGCGCGCGCGTCTCGGGCAGCAGCATGGCCTGCGACTCGACCGGTTCGTCGCCGAACAGGATATTGAAGAAGCCGCTGCTGGGACGGGAGGCAGCAACCGTGGTGCTGCGCAGTTCGCCGTGGTTGCCCTTGCGCAGCACCTCCTCGACGCCAACCTGCGCCGCCTTCTGCGCTGCGACGCGCTCGGCGGTCATCGGCAGGCCCACCTTCTCCACCTTCGGTGCTTCTGCCTTGGCGGGCAGCAGTTTGGCGGTCAGCTTCGTCGTGGCAGGCTTGTCCTTTTCCTCCTTCGGGGCGCGAGCCGCGGCCCGCCGTGCCTCGGCGTCGGCCTTGGCCTTGGCGCGCATCGCCTCAAGCTTGGCCTGCCGCAGTTTCTCCGCCGCCTCGGCGCGAGCCTTGGCCTTCGCCTTCGCCTTTTCTTCGGCGGTCAGCTCCGGCTCGGCCGACTTCTTCCCCTTCTCCGTCTTCGCGACCTTTTTCTTGGTCGTCTTCTTCGTGGAGTCGCTTGTATCTACTACGGAAGTTTTCTGGGGCTTCGCCACTTCGGCGAATGCTGGCGCCGCGATGCCAAGCGCGGCGCACAGGCCCAACAGAATGAGACTGCGAGACAACATGTTTGTGATTTCCCGAACGACGATGCGCATACCAAGGCGCCGAACCCCGCCGGACGCCCAGTAGCGCCGCTAAATGGCGCTCGCAGATTTATAGGCGATTAACGAACCACCTCAAGCGAGGCCCCGTCGCCGGGCTGATCGAAAAAACGTGATCACACCCCATTTGGCGGCGGTGTGGCACGCGGGGCACAGGCCCTACTGGTTCGGGATCTGGGACTCCGAGGGCTCGGCCGCATTCTCGTCCTGAGCGGGCGCGGCTTCCGGCTGCGCGGGAGCCGATTCCATGGCCGGCTCGGCAGGCGCGGTTTCGGCCGGCGCTTCCGCAGCCGGCGCGGCAGCCTCGGGCTGCGGAGCCGCGCCGTCGGGCTGCGGAGCTGCGGTTTCAGGCTGCGGCGCAGTCTCCGCGGCCGGCGAGGGCGGAGTGGGCTGCTGCACGGCCGGAGCCGGCGTGGGGACGTCGGAAGCACCGCCGAGTTGGTCAAGAATGCCGGCGCCGCCCTCACTCTGGGTGGCCGGCATGCGGTCGAGAATGTCCGTCGGCCGTTCGCCATAGCGCGCCAGGATCGACAGGCCGAGCGATGTCACGAAGAAGGCCGCTGCCAGGATCGCCGTCGTGCGGGTGAGCGCGTTGGCCGCGCCGCGCGCGGTCATGAAGCCAGAACCGCCGCCGATGCCCAAACCGCCGCCCTCCGAACGTTGCAGAAGGACGACGCCCACCAGGGCAAGCACGATCATCAAATGGATGACGATGATGACGGTTTCCATGATCTCACCTGGATGCGCCGCGCGGCTACGCGAATGCAGCCGGCAGTTTCGGGGGCGGGTCTTACAGGGCTTTCACGGCATTTCCAAGCCCGGCACCCGATATGGGGCCGGCATTCCGCCGCAACAATCCCATGAAAGCACGGAAAATCCCGCCCGGCGGCGTTCCGCGCCCGCGTTCAATTACCCGCCTCGCCGCCCTGCGAACCTTCGACATGCGTGTGCGGCTGGCCGATCAGCCCCTTCAGCACGGACTTCATCATGACCTTCGCGCGATCGGCGCGCTCCTTCGAATTGGCCGAGAGCACAAGCCCGTCCTCGAAGAGTTCGATCGTAGCCAGCACCGGCGTCCCGTCCTCCAGCTCGAGATGCAGCCGGTCGCCGCGCACCTCCGACACCGGCAGCGCCGGAACTCCTCTCTTGTCGTCGTGCCCTCCGCCGGCATCCACCCAGTTCCACACATTGTCTTCCTCGATGCGCAGGTCCGGCGCCGCGTCCAGCAGACGCGCGATCGCGTCGGGCGTCGTTCCGGCCGTCAGCTCGTAAGTGATCGTGTGGAACTGCAGCTCGTCGCCGTCGCTGTTGAAACGGGGCGGCGGAACCTTCTCCAGACGGCCGTTGAGATTGTCTTCCAGCCAGATCGCCGTGAACTCCGGCGCCCAGCCCCCCAGCAGATCCGCGTCAATCTCCGCGGCATCGACCGGTTCCACGTCATCCGGCGATACGCCGGCTCGTTCCTCTTCCAGCGCCGCGCGCATCGACGCCAGACCGCCGCCGATCTCCTCCATCACCGTCGCGACCGCCGAATCCCCGAAGACGATGTGGCCGCTGGACAGCCGGTGCCGCCCGGCCACCTCCACCACACGACAGCCGAGGCGTTCGCCCTTGCGCAGCACGCGGCTGGCGGAAGGCTCGGTCACGGTGACCGGGTCGGATTCGCGAAGCAGGTCGCGCAGCACCAGCGACTGTCCGGGCACCACATCCCCGACCTCGTAGAGGCTGAATACCGACTCGCGAAGCGCCTCCAGGTAGCGGCGCGTCGACGGCGATTCCTTCCAGCCGCGCCGCTTCAGGTAATCGTCCACGACGGTGCCCGGTTCGGCAGGCGACTGCGGCTGGGTCAGGAAATCCTCGAAGGCACAGTCCCACAGCCGGGCGATCCTGTCCTCGCCGACCAGTTCCTCGAGCTTCTCGAAATCGATGTCGTAGTTCGCGAGCGCTGCGCCGAAATGCTCATCGAACACCGCGTCGAAGAGCTCCGCCCACTCGTCGCGATGCGACCATTTGATCAGGCTGGAAAGCTGGTGGTCCTTTGCCATGGAATGCTGCCGTCGTCGCGAGAGAGGGATCGGACGCGGAACTTAGCCTACATTCCCGTGAACGGCGATGCGGCCAACGGGCCGACCTTCCGATTCCTTCATCCCCCGCGTCCGAACTCGACATCCTCTGCGGCAAGTGGTCCGCTGTCTGTCCGAGTTCTCATCCCAAGCGCTGCGCGGGACTCGGATTGAATGGTACCCGCGCCGAAGGCCGAGCATAAAAAAACTAAGCCCTGCGGCCACCGAAGGGGACAACGCAGGGCTGTGTTGGAGTTCACTGGAATCCGTGCCGGGGGCAGTATTACCGGCTTTCTTTCGGACGCAACGCGGGTATCAGCCGACGGTCCGACTTGTCGTCTCTGATTGTGGGATCATCAGGCAGGTAGCCGGTGCCAGGCGCTTTAGGCCTGCTCGTGCTCACCCTGCCGGCTTCGCAGTTTCAGCGAAGCCCTTGGGTTCTGTCCGGCGGCGTCATGGCTACCTCCAGGTCCAGATTTTCGCGGCGTCGCATGTCGAAGGTGCCAGCTCAAGCCCGCGGCGTCTCGCGGACAATCCCTCGGGACGGGCGCCCTGCGCCTTGTCTGTCCTTCGAACGACACCCGGAATCTGCCCCCGCCTTGCCCTCGCGTCAAGGCCGGGCGCGCCCTGACAGCAAAATGTGATCGAGAGCCGCTTCCGTGCGCCTCCTTCACGCGCCTTTGCGCCGCTTCCTCCCGCCACCACGGTGTCAGGAGCCTGTTCATAGTCTGTTCCGGCTCCTTGATGATCGGACCCCAAGGTGAATAAATCGGTTCCGGGTTTTCGTGCCCCTCGATCCTGCGGCGCGACTGCCTACATAGTAGCCGGCCGGCATGCCGGTCGATCCATCCTATGTTCGAGGCGGCGAGCGGCATGGCCGAGCACAAATTCATTTCCATTCGCGGCGCGCGCGAGCACAACCTCAAGAACGTCGACCTCGACCTGCCGCGCGACAGTCTCATTGTGATGACCGGCCTGTCGGGCTCCGGCAAATCCTCGCTGGCCTTCGACACGATCTATGCAGAGGGCCAGCGTCGCTACGTCGAGAGCCTGTCGGCCTATGCACGGCAGTTCCTGGAGATGATGCAAAAGCCCGACGTCGACCAGATCGACGGGCTGTCGCCGGCCATCTCCATCGAGCAGAAGACGACATCGAAGAACCCGCGCTCCACCGTCGGCACCGTCACCGAGATCTACGACTACCTGCGCCTCTTGTTCGCGCGCGTCGGCGTGCCCTATTCGCCCGCGACCGGCCTGCCGATCGAGAGCCAGACGGTTTCGCAGATGGTCGACCGGGTGCTGGCGATGGAAGAAGGCACACGGCTCTACCTGCTTGCCCCCATCGTGCGTGGGCGCAAGGGCGAGTACCGCAAGGAACTGGCCGAGCTTCAGAAGAAGGGTTTTCAGCGCGTCAAGATCGACGGCGTCTTCTACGAGATCGCCGACGCGCCGGCCCTCGACAAGAAGTTCAAGCACGACATCGACGTGGTGGTGGACCGCATCGTGGTGCGCGGTGACCTGGCCGCCCGGCTGGCCGACTCCATCGAGACGGCGCTGAAATTGGCCGACGGCATCTGCGTCGCCGAATTTGCCGACAGGCCGTTGCCTCCCGAGGCCACGGCAGAAGATTCCGCCTACAAGTCGAAGAACGAGACACACGAGCGCGTCGTGTTCTCCGAAAAGTTCGCCTGCCCGGTGTCCGGCTTCACCATCCCCGAGATCGAGCCGCGGCTGTTCTCCTTCAACAACCCCTTCGGCGCCTGCCCCACCTGCGACGGGCTTGGCAGCCAGCGCGCCATCGATGAGAACCTGATCGTTCCCGAAGACCACGTGTCGCTGCGCGAGGGCGCCATCGCGCCGTGGGCGAAGTCATCATCGCCTTACTACGCGCAGACTCTCGAAGGACTCGGCAAGGCCTACGGCTTCAAGCTCTCCGACCGCTGGCGCGAGCTTTCGGAAGAGGCCCGACACGCCATCCTGCACGGCACCGGCACGCGCGAGATCGCGTTCCACTACGACGACGGAATCCGCTCCTACAAGACCACCAAGACCTTCGAGGGCGTCATCCCGAACCTCGAGCGGCGCTGGAAGGAGACCGAGTCTGCCTGGATGCGCGAGGAGATCGAGCGCTACATGGCCGCCACGCCCTGCCCGGCCTGCAACGGCTACAGGCTGAAGCCCGAGGCGCTCGCCGTGAAGATCGCCGGCCTGCACATCGGCCAGGTCACCGAGATGTCGATCCGCAAGGCCAACGACTGGTTCTCGGCCCTGCCCGACCAGCTCAACGTCAAGCAGAACGAGATAGCGGTGCGCATCCTCAAGGAAATCCGCGAGCGGCTGCGCTTCCTCAACGACGTCGGGCTCGACTATCTCAGCCTGTCGCGCTCTTCCGGCACGCTGTCCGGCGGCGAGAGCCAGCGCATCCGGCTTGCCTCGCAGATCGGCTCTGGGCTCACCGGCGTGCTCTACGTGCTGGACGAGCCTTCCATCGGCCTGCACCAGCGCGACAACGCCCGACTGCTGGACACGCTGAAGCACCTGCGCGACCTCGGCAACACCGTCATCGTCGTCGAGCATGACGAGGACGCGGTGCTGACGGCCGACTATGTCGTCGACATCGGCCCGGCGGCGGGCGTGCATGGCGGGCGCGTCGTGGCGCGCGGCACGCCGGCGGAGATCATGGCCAACCCGGCCTCGATCACCGGCAAGTACCTCACCGGCGAGCTGGAGATCTCCATGCCCGCCGAGCGCCGCGCCATGAAGAAGGGACGGCGCATCAAGGTGGTGGGCGCGCGCGGCAACAACCTCAAGAACGTCACGGCGGAAATCCCGCTCGGCTGCTTCACCGCCGTCACCGGCGTGTCGGGCGGCGGCAAGTCGACCTTCCTGATCGAGACGCTGTTCAAGGCGGCCTCGCGCCGCATCATGGGCAGCCGCGAGCACCCGGCCGAGCACGACCGCATCGAGGGCCTCGAATTCCTCGACAAGGTCATCGACATCGACCAGAGCCCGATCGGCCGCACCCCGCGCTCTAATCCGGCCACCTACACCGGCGCCTTCACGCCGATCCGCGACTGGTTCGCCGGCCTGCCGGAGGCCAAGGCGCGCGGCTACCAGCCCGGCCGCTTCTCCTTCAATGTCAAGGGCGGGCGCTGCGAGGCCTGCCAGGGCGACGGCGTCATCAAGATCGAGATGCACTTCCTGCCTGACGTCTACGTCACCTGCGACGTCTGCCACGGCAAGCGCTACAACCGCGAGACGCTCGACGTCACCTTCAAGGGCAAGTCGATCGCCGACGTGCTCGACATGACGGTGGAGGAAGGCGTCGAGTTCTTCGCCGCCGTGCCGGCGGTGCGCGACAAGCTGATCACGCTGAACCAGGTCGGCCTCGGCTACATCCACATCGGCCAGCAGGCCACGACGCTGTCGGGCGGCGAGGCGCAGCGCATCAAGCTCGCCAAGGAACTCTCCCGCAAGGCCACCGGCAAGACGCTCTACATCCTCGACGAGCCGACCACCGGCCTGCACTTCCATGACGTCGCCAAGCTGCTCGAAGTCCTCCACGAGCTGGTCGACCAGGGCAACACGGTCGTCGTCATCGAGCACAACCTCGAAGTGATCAAGACCGCCGACTGGATCCTCGACCTCGGCCCCGAAGGCGGCGACGGCGGCGGCGAACTCGTCGCGGCCGGCACGCCGGAAGACGTGGTCAAGGTGGAGCGCAGCTACACCGGGCAGTTCTTGAAGGAACTCCTGGAGCGACGGCCGGGTGGGCGCAGGCGGCAGGCGGAGGCGGCGGAGTAACGGGGGCACCTTCCCTCTCCGCGTCGTCAAGGGCCGCGGCCCTCTCAATCTCCTCGGACCGCCTCCTGCGGACAGGCCGCGTTTCACCACCCCCTCTGTCCTGCCGGACATCTCCCCCAAAAGGGGGGAGATTGGCAGCTTCCGCGACACAGCGCCCTCTGCACCGTCTAGAATTGGCTGGAACCAAGCGGCCGACTGATCTCCCCCTCTGAGGGGGAGATGTCCAGCAGGACAGAGACGGGCAACGTAGGGGCGGCCTTGAAGCAAGAGCTGCCACCAGCATCTCCACCACCGCTTTCACCAGCCGTCCCCGCTTCTACCACTTGGGCGCGAAAAAGAACGCCGACGCATCGGAAGATTTTCTGCACCACAAAAGTACTCTCAGGCGCCCAATCCCGCATCTGCTTGCCGTTGCTCCGACTTTGGAATAGGTTCCCGACCACTCGGCAAAGCTTCCGAAGCCATTTGCTTGAGAACTTCATTGCCAAATCACAAGCACAACAGATTTTTGTAATGAGATGGAGGGAGACGCCTACAACAACCTGACGTTCGCCACCGACTACGCGCAAGCCTATCGCGCGGACGGAACCGCGATACGGTTCACGCGGACGGAACGTCTTCTGCTCGCCTGCCTGTGTTCGCACGCCGGAATGCTGCGGAGCCGCGAGCAGTTGCTGGACGCGGTGGGCGAGATCGGGTCGGATGCCTCCGACCGCAACGTGGATTTCTACATCACCCGGCTTCGCCGCAAGATCGGCGATTCCGCCCGGTCGCCGCGCTACATCGCGACCCGCTACGGCGAAGGCTATGTCTGGATCGCCCCGCCACGTCCGCCGGCGGAGGCGCCGGTGGATTTCTTCGTCGTCGTCGGCCCCATCCTGATGATCGGGGCCAGCGACGGAAGCGAGGCGGCCTTCGCCGAGGCGCTTGCCGACGCCCTCAGGAGGCGCCTGCCGCCCGAACGCCGGGTCGCGGTGCGCGCCGATGCCCCCGTCCCCGAGTCGCCCTTTCGCATCAGCCTGACCTTCATGGCGGCAGGCGACGGGAGCGAATGCGTGTCGTCGCTCCATGCGCGGGAGGCGACGCGTGTGATCGCCGTCCGGCGCGACGCCTGCGGCGACGTCGACATGGACGCCCTGGCGGAGAGGCACCTCGTCGCGCTCTGGCAGTTCCATGTCGACGAGGCGGGCCAGGTGGCGCCAGACGCTCCCCCGCTCGCCGTCCGGATGGTCGAGGCCGGAGCGCTCTTTGCCGGGAATGCGCCCGCCGACCAGCCCCCGGAGGTGGCGCATCTCAAGGGGGAGGCGTTTCCTCCCTCCGCCATATGGCGGCGAAACGACGTACGGCTGCGCCAGATCATCCGAGAGGGCAAGGGAACTGCCTCCACGCGGCTGATGCTCGCGATAAACATCTACACGCGCTACGTCATCGACGGGTGGCGGTTCCTGGCCAACAGCGACCCCCGCGAGCAGGACCAGGCAGAGCTCGAAAGCCTCATCCTCGACAACCTTCCGGAACTGCTGGACGATCCGCAGAACGCGCTCTCGGCCGCCCACGTGCTCAGCTTCATGGGCCCGGCCCACCAGGTGCTGGCGCTCGATATCGCCGAAGAGGCGTTCACCCGCTCCACTGCTCTTGCCGACGCCTATTCCGTCCTCGGGCGCCTTCGCGGCTTTGCCGGCGATTTCGACGGCGCGCTCGACCTCCTCCACCGGGCCAAGCCGTTCTGCAAGCCCGGCTCGATGTTCGAGCGCTACGTCGCATCGTGCATCTGCCAGGTGCTGATGGCCGCCGGGGATTTCGATGCGAAGGACCGGGTCCTTGAAACCCTGACACGCAACCCGGTCAGCAAGGGACCCTACCGGCTGGTCTATGCAAGGCCGGGTGAGACGGCGCCGTCGCTTCCTGTCCGCATCCACCTCGCGCTGATGCCGCGCAAATATGCGCGCGCGCTCGTGCTGTGGAGCTACTACATCTCTGCGCGCGTGTTTCGCACCCAGGCAGCCAAGGAGAACCTCATCCTCGGCCTGGCAGGCCATCTGCGTCGTCGCTTCGGCGACGACATCATTCCCGACGAAGTCAGCGCGGCGATACCGGCAACGTTGGGCGACGATCCTGCCCGGCGTCCCGCGGCAGTTTGCGTCTGAGGGCGAACCGGCCCTCAGTCAAAGCGCCTCTCAAGTGCCGCCTCGGCATCCGGCAACCTCGCCTGGTTCACCGGCGTGATCTCGCGCAGCAGTTTGGTGCGCATGGCGCTGCCGAAATCGTCGATCGTTTCCGCGACGATCACGAAGGCGCCATGACCGACGACGAGGTTATCGAGATAGTACCGCTCGAGGTTGGGCTCGTCGTCGACGATCGCCAGCCCGTTGACGGTCACGCCGGCCTCCTTGGCGCGGCGGCGGGCCGACATGATGGACACGCCGTTGCGCCGTCGCGGATAGTGGGTTTCGGCTCCGTCTCCGGACACGTCGATGATGCGGCGCATCGCACAGAGTTCAGGATCGTTCAGAAGATCGAGCGCGTCCGTGACCCCCTGGCCCAGGTCCGTGCCGCCCCCGCCCACCCTCGGGAGCAACCGGATCAAGCGCGCAAAACGCTCGATATCGGCCCGGTTGCGGACCGGATGCCAGGGAATCCGGCGGGCGGTCATCGCCGCGTCGGACCAGACCACCGCCGCCAGCGCGACGCCACCGGCCGCGGCGACCGCCTCAGCGACATCCGGATCGCGGAGCGCGTCGGAAAGGCCCGTCAGCTGCAGCCGATACTCGATCTCGTCGATGCTTCCGGAGGCATCGATCGCAAACACCAGCGCGGTGCTGAAGCATGCCCTGGCCTGGGCGAAAGCTGATCCGGGCAATCCTGCGAGACAGACAAGGAGCCAGACGATTAACGCAAGCGTCTGCGCGATACCGGCCCGGCTGGCACTTGATCCGAGGCAAGCACTGCTCATGTAGGCCCCCAATCCGGTGAACGTCTCAGGGCTGCTAGATCGTGAATGTTGCAGGATTGTTTGCAGGCAAGAGCTGTAACGGCCCGCCAGCCTGACCCGGTACGCCAGGCGACCGCCCCAGCGCGTTTACCAGATGCGCAAGGCCCGACCGCGGTGTGGGAGTGCTGGAGGAATTGCTCGACCAGAACGAAACGGCAGTCCCGATCGAGGGGGCCTGAGGTCATCGGGAACCCCGACCGGCTTGTTCCCGGCTTCAGCGGCGGCAGAGCCGAGGCGCGCGCCGCCTGAAGCTCAGAACACCCCGGTTCCCATCAGCCTGAACATCCGGCCCTCCGCCTTGTCGTTGTGGTTGTAGATGATCTCGCCGTAGCTGGCTTTCATCGAGAAGCTGGGGCTGAAATTGACGTTGATCGTGCCACCTACCGCAAAATGGTTCTGCACGTCGCCGCCCGCCCTTCCGTCCGAGGTGGACTCGCCACCGTAGGTGTACATGCCATCCAGCGACAGCCAGATCATCTTGTTCAGGTTTCTGGTGATGTGGCCCTCAGCCGTGAAGAGCGGTCGCTGGCCGGTCGTGTCGGCAGGACCGAATGGGTCGTTGTTGTCGCCGAACACTGTCACGGAAGGAAGGAGTTCGATGGTTCCGAGGTCGGGCGCGACCAATGAACTGCCAATGTTGTAGGACATGGGCAGGCCGAACATTGCCGCCCAGCGATTGGAGCCGGTGTTGAGCGCCTTGTCCGAATCGTACTTGCCAATCGGCACGTAGACATTGGCCAACGCGCCAAGCTGGAACCCCGGCTCGAACTGCGCGTATGCGGGCAAGGCCAGCGCCGGCGAGCCGATGAGGCCGTATACCAGGCCGACCTGGGCGTCGAAGAAGCCGGAGGCATGCCCCTCGATCCTTCCCAAGATTTTGGCGTCCAGCGACCCGGACACCTCGCCGTAGGGCAACACGCCAAAGATGGCGCCCTGGTTGCCGCCGATCTCGAAGGCGCGGGTGTATTGGGCAACGGCCAGATTGATGGTCACGTCCCCTCTTTGGAAAACACTGCCTGGTTCGTAGCCCTGATTGCCCTCGAGCCGAATGACGTAAGTCGACAGGACGTTCGATCCGTCCGGGACGAGTTGAAACGCCCGCGGACCGAACCCCTGGCCGGCGTTGGCCGGAGCGTCCATCAGACCACCGCCGATGGACGTGAGGAGGACTGTCGCGAGGTGATGCGCTCTCAACATCACTCTTCCCCTTATGGCGTGACAATGTTGAACCAGAACGGGAAGCTGTCGAGCGAGCCGAGCAGGTCCGCGAACTGATCGGCTTTGCCGTCGATCTTCATCGCGCCGCCAGCGATCGCATCCTGCACGGTGGTCTGGCGCAGTTGCACGGCGTCGAGCGTCTCCTTGGTCAGCGTGAGCGTTCCGTCGGGCTTGGCAAGCGCGTCGCCATAGCTCAGCACGCCGTTCTCGACGGTCACGCCGTAGACTCGGCCCAGGTCGGTGAAATCGAAGTTCAGCCGCAACACCTTGCCGCTCACCTTCTCCGCATTCAGGCGCACGGCGAGATAGTCGAAGAGCAGTTCCGGCGGCATCGCGCGGATCACGTCCGGACCGGCGCTCCCTGCGGTGGCGATGTCCGGAACACCGTTGCGCAGTTCGTGCGCGCCCTGCAGGTAGACCGAGCGCCACGGTCCGGACTCGGACTGGTAGCCCAGTTGCTCGAACGCGTCCGCCAGGAGGTGCTTCGCGGAGACATTGTCGGGATCTGCGAACACCGCCTGCTTCATCACTTCCGCGACCCAGCGGTACTCGCCCTTGTCGAAGTCGGCCTTCGCCTTCGCGACGACGGCGTCCGCGCCGCCCATGTACTCAATGTATTTCCGGGCGCCGTCGACCGGAGCGAGCGGGTTGAGATTTGCAGGATTGCCATCGTACCAGCCCATGTAGCGCTGATAGACGGCACGGCTGTTGTGGCGCAGCGTGCCGTAGTAGCCGCGCGTCGCCCAGTTGCCGTCGAGTTCGGGCGGAAGCGCTATCGCCTCGGCAATCTCGGGACCGGTCAGGCCGTGGTTCATCAGGTTGACCGTGCGGTCGTGCAGATACTTGTAGGTGTCGTGCTGCTTGCCCAGATAGTCGACAACCTCCTCGTTGCCCCAGACCGGCCAGTGGTGGCTCTGGAATTTCACCGCCACCTCGTCACCATACAGCGCGATCGTTTCGCTGATGTAGTTCGCCCAGCCGAGGGGATCGCGCACCTGCGCACCGCGCAATGTCAGGATGTTGTGCATGGTGTTGACGGTGTTTTCCGCCAGCCACAACGCTTTCCACTGCGGGAACCAGGTGTTCATTTCAGCCGGCGCCTCGCTGCCCGGCGTCATCTGGAATTCCATCACCACGCCGTCGATCGTCAACGTGTCGCCGGTTCTGGAAACGGTGTCCGTCGGCGGGATCAGGGTGACGGTGCCGGCCGACGTCGTCTGGCCAAGCCCGGCGTTGACGCCCGCCCGGGCGTTTCGCGGCAGAAGGGTGCCGTACATATACATCGCCCGGCGGCTCATCGCGTTGCCGGCGATCACGTTCTCGCTGATGGCGTGCTCGAGAAAGCCTTCCGGCGCGATGATCCTGACCTTGCCCGACTTCACGTCGGCCTCGTCGACGATGCCGCGGATACCGCCATAGTGGTCGGTATGGCTGTGGCTGTAGACCACCGCCACGATTGGCCTCTCGCCGAGGTTTCTGGTCACAAGATCGTAAGCCGCCTTCGCGGTCTCGGTCGACTGCAGCGTGTCGAATACGATCCAGCCGGTGTCGCCCTTGACGAAGGTCATGTTGGCGAGGTCGTAGCCACGCACCTGGTAGATGTCGTCGGTGACCTCGAACAGGCCGTACTGCATGTTCAGTTGAGCATTGCGCCAAAGGCTCGGGTTGACCGTATCCGGCGCTGCGGTGTCGAGGCCGATATAGGTCTTGTAGGTTTCGAGATCCCAGACAACCTTGCCGTTGGCGTCCTTGATGGTCAGCGTCTCGGGACGGTCGATCAGGCCGCGCTGCGCATTGTCGAAGTCGCGCCGGTCAGCAAAGGGCAGCGCCTCCAGCACCTTTGCGTTCGCGGCCTTGGTAAATTCAGTCGCGGGCTTGGGAGCTTCCTGAGCCCAGGCAACAACCGGATAGGCGAGAGCAAAAATCAGACAAGCAGTTCGCAAAACATCCCCCCGATATCATTGCTTTTTTTGGCGACGATAACTGCATCGGCGCACTCGGCGCAAGCGGTCGTGAAGCCCGAAACTCTTCCGGTTCTGAACGCCCGTCTCGATTGAACGAACGGGTTCTTGCGGGCGAAGGCCCAGCCAACAGTCAGCATCATGCCTTGCGCCAGGTGCCGCCCTCGGCACTTCGGAGCGAGTACCGACGACAGGACAGCGGCTTGCACGCCACGTCTCGGCGAAGCTGACCCAGCGGCTCTGCCTTGCCACGGCGACAATCTCGGCCCAACTAACGGGCATGACGGGCGAAACCGACACTCCATCGAATCGCTGGGCGCTGCCCGCGTCTGCGGTGGTGCACACGCTGATCGCCGTACTGATCATTTTTGGCGTGCCCAAGTCGATGACGCAGCCTCAGGAGGAGCAGGCGATCTCGGTGACGATCGAGCCGCCGACCGAGGAGGGGGAGGCAGCACCGCCGCCCTCCACGCCGCCTCCCGAGGCCAGGGACGAGACCCAGCCACCACCCCCGCCGGCGGCGGAGCAGCCGGCTGCGGCGGCGCCCCCGGTTGCCGTGCTCGATCCGGTGGTGAAGTTCGGCGAGCGGGATGCCGGGCCACGCCAGGCGCTCGACGGCACTTCCGCCAAGGACGATCCGGAGGACTTGAGGCCCTCGCCCCTTGCCGAGGAAAGGCCGGCGACGGACGAGGCCAGCGGCGAAGACCCTGCTGGGGAAGAGCCGTCCACCGCCGCCACTGACACCACCGGCGATACCACCGACGGGGCGGAGGCGGCCGAGACCGATGCGGTCGGGCGGCCCGATGGCCCACCCGACCAAGAGGCCGGCGATTCCGTGCCCCAGCTCATTGCCAGTGCGGAAGCCGAGCAGGCCGCTGCTGCCGCGGCAGCGGCCGCTGAGAAGGCCAAGGCAGACAAGGAAGCGGCAGAGAAGAAGAAGGCCGAGGAAAGGAAGAAGGCCGAACCGGCTCTTCGCGAGGCGCGGAAGCTCTACTCTCGTGCCGAGAACCTTGACGCCGCCGCCACGCTAGCGATGGCCAACGTTCCACGCGGGGTGCGCGCCGGGCGCCTTTGCGCGACCGAACTAAGGCTGCAGCTCCAGTATGGACCGACGCCCTATTTCCCCGAGCTGATCCCTTCCTACGAGCTCGACCAGGGCACCGTGCTGCACGTGCGCCAAGGCGCCTTCCGGGCCGGCGGCGCCTGGTACAATCTGAGCTTCGAGTGCCAGATCGACCCGGACGCGACGGAGGTGGTGTCCTTCGCCTACCGGGTTGGAGAACGCCTGTCCCGCGAGGAGGCGAAGCGCCGCCGCCTGCCCATGCCATAGCCTGTCAGGAGACTGGCCGGGATCGGGTGGACAAGGGCCGAGGCCCGACGCATCCTCGCCCCGCTATCGGGAGCAGGCATGATCCTCATCGGCCAGTACGATTCATCCTTCGTGCGCCGCGTCGGCATTGCGCTGACGCTCTATGGCCTGCCGTTCGAGCACCGGCCGTGGTCGGTGTTCGGCGATGCCGACCGTATCCGCCCCTACAACCCCCTGACGCGTGTGCCGGTCCTGGTGCTCGACGACGGCGAGGCGCTGGTCGACAGCCACGCCATCATGGACCACATCGACAGCCTCGTGCCGCCCGAGCGACGGCTCTACCCGGTGAACGAGCCGGCGCGCCGGCAGGCGATGCGGATCGCCGCGCTGGCAGCCGGGGTGGCGGAGAAGGCGGTCAGCCTGTTCTACGAACTGCGCCTCCATCGCGAGGTCTCGGAGTTGTGGGTGGAGCGGTGCCGCGGCCAGATCCTCGCCACGCTCGGCGTGCTCGAGGCCGACCGCGCGGCGCGCCCGGGCGACTACTGGTTCGGCGGCGCTATCGGCCACGCCGACATCGCGGTGGCCGCCTCGATCCGGCACATGCGCGAGGCGCATCCCGGCCTGGTGGCGATGGAGGATTTCCCGGCGCTCGCAGCGCATTGCGCCCGGCTGGAAGCGTTGCCGGTCTTCACCGCCATCTCGCAGCCCTTCATCGCGCCCGCGTGACGGGCGCTGCCGCTTCCGGAGAGACATCGACATGAACGCATCAGGCACGATCCGCGCCGGCATGGGCGGCTGGACGTTCGAGCCATGGGAGGGGACGTTCTATCCCGAGGGCCTGTCGAAAAAGCGGCAGCTCGAATACGCCTCGAGGCAGGTGCCCACCATCGAGGTCAACGGCACCTACTATTCCGGCTTCAAGCCCGACACCTATGCCAAGTGGGCTGCCGAGACGCCCGACGACTTCATCTTCTCGATCAAGGGCAACCGCTTCGTCACCAACCGCAAGGTGCTGGCGGAGGCGGGCGAGTCCATGGCGAAGTTCTTCGCACAGGGGCTGGAGGAGCTGGGGCCGAAGCTCGGCCCGATCGTCTGGCAGTTCGCGCCGACGAAGAAATTCGAGCCAGAGGATTTCGAGGGTTTTCTGAAACTTCTGCCCGAAAAGCATGCCGGCCTTGAGCTTCGCCATGTGCTCGAGGTGCGGCACCCCTCCTTCGCGGTGCCGGAATTCGTCGCGCTGGCCCGGCGCCACGGCGCGGCGATCTGCTACGCCCACCATCACGACTACCCCGAGATCGCCGACGTCACCGCTGACTTCGTCTACGCCCGGCTGCAGAAGGGCGAGGATACAATCCCCACCGCCTACCAGCCCGGCGACCTCGACCGCTGGGCGGAGCGCGCCAAGTTGTGGGCACAGGGGAGCCAACCGGACGACCTGCCGCTGGTCGACCCCGCCACCGTGCCGAAGCGCCGGCCCCGCGACGTCTTCGTCTACATCATCCACGAGGGCAAGGTGCGAGCTCCGCAGGGCGCGCAAGCCTTCATGGAACGGGTCAGGTAAGGCTGCAGGTCGCCGCCAACAGCCTCCCGCGCCTCTTGCCGGCAGTCTGGCCAGCCCCGAGACGCCGGAGCCGGGCGCCGGGTTTCCCAACCCTGGGGCCCACCAGGCGTGAGTCGCAGGCGCCTTCCCTCGGGCGATCCGCGATCTGAACACATTTTGTTGACCAGAAGTCTTTCTGGCAGCCATCATCGCGATCATTTCCTGTCGATCGTGGGGGACGATCACATCCATGCTGCTGATACGACTTGACTTTACGTCACTGACTTGCCCTTGGAGAGCGTACATCCCCACATCGGGCACGTCGTTTCTCGCCGCCGCGTTACACAATGTGTAACCTTCTCGATGACATGTGCCGCTGGATGGGGCTCAAACCGGGCGCACCGCGCCTCTGAGCGGAACCGGCATGACTGTCGACTACAACTCGCTACTGATCGCGCTGGGCATCTGCGGCGCATGCCTGCTCGTCACGATCGTGATGAGCTGGATGCTGGCGCGCAGCGAACACTTCCTGCTCACCTGGGCAATCGGAGTCGCGCTGATCGTCGCCTACTCCCTGGTCTATACACGTTACCTCGCATCCCCGAACCGATGGATCGGCGCAATCTGCTTCGCGATTCTCATGTTCGCGCTGGTGGCGCTGGTTCATGCGGCTGCCCAGTTCCGGTCGGTCGCCAAGCCGCTCTGGTTCGCGTTTGCCGTGGGGTCGATCGCAACCGCTGTGACGACCCTGCCCCTGCTGCTGGGCTATGACGGGCTCGGTTTCATCGCGCTGAACCTGGCAGCGGCGGGCCTGCTCGCAACCACCGGCTGGCAGTACTGGCGCGGCCGGGAAGAAGCGCCTGGACCAATCATGGCGCTCACGATTCTGTATGGCATCCTGTCCGCCGGCTTCCTGCTGTGCGCAGGGGTGCTGATCGTCGAGGGCCGGATGGTCCTCGGCGCGGCGCCCCGGAACTGGGCGGAGGACGTGTCGCTCGGCCTCAACCTCGCCGCGATGACGGGTATTGGCGCCCTGTCGCTGGCGCTCAACCACTGGCGCGCGGCCGCAATGCACCGGCGCGAGGCCATGACCGACGCCCTCACCGGCCTGATGAACAGGCGCGCCGTTTTCGAGCAGTTCGAATCCACCCCCTTCGGTCCCGCCATGGCGGTGCTGGCCTGCGATCTCGACGGCTTCAAGTCGATCAACGACCGCTACGGCCATGCGGCGGGCGATGCGGTGATCAAGGGGTTCGGCGCCGTATTGCGCAAGATCGTCGGCGAACAGGGATGCGCGGCCCGACTGGGTGGCGAGGAGTTCGCGGTGGTCATGGCCGGCCTCACGCCGGGGGCGGGCCAGGAACTGGCCGAACGCATCAGAAGCACGTTCGCAGCGCAGATCATCCAGACGGATGCCGGCCCGCTGCGCTGCACGGTGAGCGTCGGACTGGCCTTCGGCCAGATCGAAGGTGCCAAGTTCGAGGACGTGCTGCGCGCCGCCGACAAGGCGCTCTACCTCGCCAAGCAGCGAGGCCGGAACCGCATCATCGCCGCCCCGCAGCGGCTGGCGGGATAGATCCGGACAGACTTTCGACCCGGCAGATCAATCCAGCAGATCGGAAAGCACGGGCCGCAGTGCCAGCGGCAGGTCCTCGGCCATCAGGCCGTGACCAAAACGTCGCGCCGCCTCGGCATGCATCCACACCCCTGCGCCGGCTGCCTCGAAAGGCGGCATGCCCTGCGCGAGCAATCCGGCAATGATGCCCGACAGCACGTCACCCGAACCTGCCGTGGCAAGCAGCGGCGTACCGTTGCTGTTGATGGCGGCGCGGCCGTCGGGTGCGGCAATAACCGTATCGGGGCCCTTGTAGACGACGACCGCCTGCGCGCGGCTTGCCGCGCTACGCGCCCGCGCGAGCTTCGACGGCTCGTTGGCCGGGTCGAGATCGGGGAACAGCCGCGCGAACTCCGCCGTGTGGGGGGTCAGCACGAGGTCGCAGCGCCAGCCGGTCGCCGGCGGCTCCAGCAGCGTCCGATCCTTGCCGAGTGCGGTCAGCGCGCTCGCGTCGACGACCATCGCCGGACAGGGCTGCGCCTGCTGGAGAATGCGGGCGAGACGTCGCGCAGTTTTGACGTCGTTCGCCAAGCCGGGACCGTAGACGAAGGCAGACGGCCGGCGCGCTAGGACCGCGGCGAGGATGTCGTCAACCGTATCCACTTCGCGCAGCATGACCGAGGTGAGGTGCGCCGCGTTCACCGGGACTGCATCCGGGGGCGACAGCAGCGTGACGGCCCCTGCCCCGGCGCGCGCCGCCGCCATCGCCGACAGTCGGGCAGCGCCGGTGGCGGATGCCCCGCCGGACAGGACCATCACATGGCCGCGCGAATATTTGTGCACGTCTCGCGCCAGCCTCGGCAGGCTATCGCGCCAGAGCGCCGGGCCGTTCTCGAAGGTTTGGATGGCGAGCGAATTGATCACCGCATCTGAGATGCCGATATCGGCCAGCACCACCTCGCCACAGGCCGTGCGGCCGGGCTCGAGCAGGTGCCCTGGCTTCAGCCTCGCGAAGGTCACGGTGAGGGCGGCGTCGAAACTGTCGCCCAGGCGTTGTCCCGTCGCCCCGGACAGGCCTGACGGCAGATCTACCGCGACGACCGGACTGCCTGCCGCGCGGGTGCGGGCAACGACGCCGAGCGTCATCTCGTCGAGCGGCCGGTCCAGCCCCGCACCGTAGAGGGCATCAACTACGACGGCGCCTTCCCGCGGCGAATAGGTCGCGAGCGGTTGCGCCGGCACTTCGCATTCGGCCGCGGCGATGGCGGCGTCCGACCCATCGCGCGGCGGGCGGGCAGCGTGGACGACAACGTCGATACCACCCCTGCGCAGCCGCTCGGCCACCACATACCCGTCGCCACCATTGTTTCCGGGGCCGCAGAGCACATCCACCTTCCTTCCAGGGAAGCGCGACAGCAGTGCGTCGGCGACCGCTTGCCCGGCACTTCGCATCAGATCCATGCCAGTGTCTGGTCCAGCAGCGATCGCTCGGCGGTCGGCCTCGGACATCTCCGATGGCAGCAGCAGTTCGACGGGGCGGGAGACGAACGTCATGGACACCATCTAGCATGAGCCGGGGCTATCGTGCAGCACATCGACACGGCGCACAAAAATGCATCCATATGCACAATAATTAGGCGCCCAAATTTTCCGCGTGGGAATGCGACTGCTTCGTGACTAGGCAAGAGCCGCGAAATTTCGGCAAGCCGCGACATTCCGCTGGCCTGTGTGCGCCAACCGACCTAAGGCGATATGCGCACTTAAGGCTGGCATGGAACGTGCTACTGTGGGGCCGGAGGCGCGCCGTCAGAGCGCGCCACAGAGATGACTGGAGGCCAAAGGCAGCATGAAAAAGATCGAGGCGATCATCAAGCCGTTCAAGCTTGACGAGGTGAAGGAGGCGCTGCAGGAGGCCGGCCTTCAGGGCATCACCGTTACCGAGGCGAAGGGCTTCGGCCGGCAGAAGGGCCACACGGAGCTCTATCGCGGGGCCGAATACGTCGTCGACTTCCTGCCGAAGGTGAAGATCGAGGTCGTGCTCGCCGACGAAGCCGTCGAGGGCGCCATCGAGGCCATCCGCAAGGCCGCCCAGACCGGGCGGATCGGCGACGGCAAGATCTTCGTCTCGAATGTGGAGGAAGTTGTCCGCATTCGTACCGGTGAGACCGGCCTCGACGCCATCTGACCTCCTCAACGCGCCAGCCAATCAAGACACGTCAAAAGGGAAAACGCCATATGACGACAGCCGCCGACATCATGAAGCAGATCAAGGACAACGACGTTAAGTTCGTTGACCTTCGCTTCACCGATCCCAAGGGCAAGCTTCAGCACGTCACCATGGACATCGCCGAAGTCGAGGAGGACATGTTCGCCGACGGCGTCATGTTCGACGGCTCGTCCATCGCCGGCTGGAAGGCGATCAACGAGTCCGACATGGTGCTGATGCCCGACACCGAGACGGTCCACATGGACCCGTTCTTCGCGCAGTCGACCATGGTCATCCTGTGCGACATCCTCGACCCGATCTCCGGCGAGGCCTACAACCGCGATCCGCGCGGCACCGCCAAGAAGGCCGAAGCCTACATGAAGGGCGAGGGCATCGGCGACACCGTCAACGTTGGCCCCGAGGCCGAGTTCTTCGTATTCGACGACGTGCGCTACAAGGCCGATCCCTACAACACCGGCTTCAAGCTCGACTCGACCGAACTGCCCTCGAACGACGACACCGACTACGAGACCGGCAACCTCGGTCACCGTCCGCGCATCAAGGGCGGCTACTTCCCGGTCCCGCCGATCGATTCCTGCCAGGACATGCGCTCCGAGATGCTGACGGTGCTGTCGCAGATGGGCGTGCGCACCGAGAAGCATCACCACGAGGTCGCCGCCGCCCAGCACGAACTCGGCCTGAAGTTCGACACGCTGGTGCGCAACGCCGACAAGATGCAGCTCTACAAGTACGTCGTGCACCAGGTCGCCAACGCCTACGGCAAGACCGCGACCTTCATGCCGAAGCCGGTGTTCGGCGACAACGGCTCGGGCATGCACGTTCACATGTCGATCTGGAAGGGCGGCAAGCCGACCTTCGCCGGCAACGAGTATGCCGGCCTGTCGGAATCCTGCCTGTACTTCATCGGCGGTATCATCAAGCACGCAAAGGCCATCAACGCCTTCACCAACCCGCTGACCAACTCCTACAAGCGTCTGGTCCCGGGCTATGAGGCGCCGGTGCTGCTGGCCTACTCGGCACGCAACCGCTCGGCTTCCTGCCGCATCCCCTTCGGCGCCTCGCCGAAGTCGAAGCGCGTCGAGATCCGCTTCCCCGATCCGGGTGCGAACCCCTATCTCGGCTTCGCCGCCCTTCTGATGGCCGGCCTCGACGGCATCAAGAACAAGATCCATCCCGGTCAGCCGATGGACAAGGATCTCTACGACCTGCCGCCGAAGGAGCTCAAGAAGATCCCGACCGTCTGCGGTTCGCTGCGCGAGGCCCTGCAGTCGCTGGACAAGGACCGCGGCTTCCTCAAGGCCGGCGGCGTGTTCGACGACGACCAGATCGACGCCTACATCGAGCTGAAGATGGCCGAGGTCATGCGCTTCGAGATGACGCCGCACCCGGTCGAGTTCGACATGTACTACTCCGTCTGATGACGTTGCGACCCCGGTCAGTCATGGCCAAGATGAACCCCGGCTTCGGCCGGGGTTTTTCTTTGTGCATCACCAGGGGACACATGAGAACGATGATTGCAGCCGCCGCATTGCTGCTGGCGGCACCGGCCGCGGCCCAGGACGACCCGATGGAGATGCAACGATGCATCTGGTCCTGCCTGGCGGACTCCAAGGGCGCGGACGATCCCGCCTATCACCAGTGCATCGCCAGGAACTGCCATGAGGGGGCGGCAGCCGCACCGGCGACGCCCTCGGCGCAGAAGGGCGTCTGGATCTACGGCGAGCATCCCGTACTCGGCCTGTCCGCGCATGTCGTGGTGGACGGCGGCGCCTATGGTATCGCCTGCTTCCCGCCGACGCCTGGGGTCGGCTACACGACGATGGTGCGGGCCACGGACGGCCTCATTCCGAATGTCGGCGAAGCGGTGGGCCCGGCCTATGTGGTCGAGGGACCTTTCGGACTGGGCGGGAACATCAGGCTCGAGCCGACCCAGCGAGGATTCGCCGAACTCAGGACCGACGCCTGCATGGTCGACTTCGACCGACTGAAGGCGGCTCGGGAATTGAAGTTCCTCGACATCGACTCGCTCTCCCTGCGCGCCGACGGCCACAGCACCGTGATGACGGTCGGCCAGGAAGGCCGCAGCTACGACATCCGCACTTCGGGCGACGTGGCGGCGCTGAGCGGCACGGTCGTGATCCCGCTGCGCGGCTCCTCGAAGGCGCTAGGGAAGCTGCTGCGCAGTTGTCCGGCCATGGCGGCGGAGCTGGCGGAAGGCTGCGGCGACTACTGACGCGCCAAGGCCCCCGGAAGGCGCCGGCATCATGCCAGCGGTTTCTCCCTGCACGCGCGTGAGCCGAAGGACCGGCCGAGACCGGCGGCTCGGCCGCGAAGGACGTGGGCAGCCGAACTGGCGCGACCCCTCCCCCTTCCGGGCACCCTCTCCCGCACGATAGGGAAGACGGGTCGCGTCCTGCCTAAGAAGCTGACCGGCGCGCGTTTGCAGCGTTTCTTTGACACAAAGAAAACCCGGCGCGGAGAGCTCCGCGCCGGGCTTCTAATTGGGCTGGGACCGTCTCGACTATTCCTTGGCGTCGAGATCGGTTCCGAGCGTGTCGCGCACGAAGATCATGCCGATTACCAGGGACATCGCGGAGATCACGATCGGATACCAGAGGCCGTAGTAGATGTCGCCCGCCGCGGCGCTCATGGCGAACACGGTCGCCGGGAGCAGGCCGCCGAACCAGCCGTTGCCGATGTGATAAGGCAGCGACATGCCGGTGTAGCGGATGCGGGTCGGGAACATCTCGACCAGGATGGCGGCAATCGGGCCGTAAACCATCGTCACGTAGAGGACCAGGACGAACAGGATCGCGATGACGACCGGCCAGTTGACCGCGTCGGGGTCCGCCACCATCGTGTAGGTGCCCGTCGCCGCGTCCTGCTTCAGTGGATAGCCGGCCGCTTGCAGAGCGGCGAACACCGCGTTGTTGAACTCCTTGCCCTTGGTGGCCGCGTCCGCGCCCGCCTGGATCGCGTCGAAGGAGGCAATCGTGCTGTCGCCGATGGTCACCGTGGCCGGTGTGCCGGGCGCCGCGGTGGCCGCGACCGTGTAGGGCACGGAATTGCGGGTCAGGAACGAGGTGGCGACGTCGCAGGACGTTGTGAACTTGGCGGTGCCGGTGGGGTTGAACTGGAAGTGGCAGTCTCCCGGGGCGGCCGTCACGGTTGCCTGGACATTCGCCTGCGCCGTCGCCAGGGCCGGGTTCGCCGCCCAGGTGAGCGCCTTGAACAGGGGGAAGTAGGTCACGATCGCCAGAGCGAGACCGGCCATGATGATCGCCTTTCGGCCGACCTTGTCGGAGAGCCAGCCGAACACAACGAAGAAAGGCGTGCCGATGAGCAGCGCGAGCGCGATCATGATGTTGACCGACACCGCGTCGACCTTGAGCACGTTCTGGAGGAAGAACAGGGCGTAGAACTGGCCCGAGTACCAGACCACAGCCTGGCCGGCGGTGAGGCCGAGCAGCGCCAGCAGCGCGATGCGGGCGTTCTTCCACTGGCCGAAGGCTTCAGACAGCGGCGCCTTGGAGCCCTTGCCCTCTTCCTTCATGCGCTGGAAGGTGGGCGATTCGTTCAGCGACAGCCGGATCCAGACCGAGATGGCAAGCAGGACGCACGACAGCAGGAACGGAATGCGCCATCCCCACGCCTTGAACGTGTCTGGGCCCATGGATGTCTGGATCACCAGGATGACGATCAGGGAGAGAAAGAGGCCCAGCGTCGCCGTCGTCTGGATCCAGGATGTGTAGTAGCCGCGGCGGTCGTCCGGGGCATGCTCTGCGACATAGGTCGCAGCACCGCCGTACTCACCGCCCAGGGCAAGCCCCTGAAGCATGCGCAGGATGATCAGAATGATCGGGGCCGCGATGCCGATCGTCGCCGAACCCGGAAGGAGGCCGACCAGGAAGGTGGAGAGGCCCATGATCAGGATGGTGACGAGGAACGTGTACTTGCGGCCGACCAGGTCGCCGAGACGACCGAAGACCAGCGCGCCGAAAGGGCGCACGAGGAAGCCGGCCGCGAAGGCGAGCAGCGCGAAGATGTTGCGGGTGGCTTCCGGATATTCGCTGAAGAATGCGGCGCCGATGAAGGCCGCCAGCGAACCGTACAAATAGAAGTCATACCACTCGAATACAGTTCCCAGAGAAGACGCAAAAATGACCTTCTTCTCTTCCCTCGTCATCCCGCGGGGCCGTCCGCCCACGGTTGCTGCAACACTCATGGCAAATCCCTCCCTGCCATAGTCTGGCGGCCCCCTCCACAGGTTCCGCGGCCGGAAAGGATTGACAGAAAATCCCGCAGCGAGGGAGCGCTGCTTTGTATCTATGACTTTGGTCGAATGCTGCGGCCGCCGCTTTCACGCTATCGTCCCGCCAGGACCTGTACGACCTGGGTCGGGAGGAACCATGGACCTGCTCGAGCTCCTCAAGGCGCAGCTGACCGACCCTTTTCGGATCGGCCTGCTGGTCGCGTTGCTCATCACGATGCTGAATACGGCGCGCACCACCGGCCAGTTCGTCCCGCTCCTCCTCGGTGCGGTGTTCGTGGCGGTCCTGATACCGACGGCGTTCGAGTCACAGGGCACGGCCTCCTATCTGGCCATCGCCGTGGGAATGGTCTCGAACGCGATCCTTCTGGCCGTCGGGCTGGGCGTCATCGCGGCCTGGCGGCGGGTCGCGAAGCGCACCTGACGCCATCCCCAGAAAAGAAGAGCGGCAGCGCACATGCGCTGCCGCTCGGATGATTGATCTCCGTCTCGGGAAGGCGGTGTTTAGGCGGCCGCCTTCTTGAAGGCCTCGGTCGGGACCTCGGAGATGGTCTTCAGGATCTGCGAGGCGATCTGGTAGGGGTCGCCCTGCGAGTTCGGACGACGGTCCTCGAGGTAGCCCCGGTAGCCATTGTTGACGAAGGAGTGCGGGACGCGGATCGACGCGCCGCGGTCAGCAACACCGTAGGAGAACTTGTTCCACGGAGCCGTCTCGTGCTTGCCGGTCAGGCGCTTGTCGTTGTCCGGGCCATAGACGGCGATGTGGTCCATCAGGTTCTTGTCGAACTGCGCCATCAGCGCCTCGAAGTACTCCTTGCCGCCGACTTCACGCATGAACTTGGTCGAGAAGTTGCAGTGCATGCCCGAGCCGTTCCAGTCGGTGTCCCCGAGCGGCTTGCAGTGCCACTCGATGTCAATGCCGTACTTCTCGGTCAGCCTCATCAGCAGGTAGCGGGCGATCCACATCTGGTCGGCAGCGGTGCGCGAGCCCTTGCCGAAGATCTGGAATTCCCACTGGCCCTTCGCGACCTCGGCGTTGATGCCTTCGTGGTTGATGCCGGCGGCGAGGCAGAGGTCGAGGTGTTCCTCAGTCAGCTTGCGTGCGATGTCGCCGACATTCTTGTAGCCGACGCCGGTATAGTACGGGCCCTGCGGAGCCGGAAAGCCGTGCTCGGGGAAGCCGAGCGGGCGGCCGTCCTTGTAAAAGAAGTACTCCTGCTCGAAACCGAACCAGGCGTCCTGGTCGTCGAGGATGGTGGCGCGGCTGTTGGACGGATGCGGCGTGACGCCATCGGGCATCATGACCTCGCACATGACCAGCACGCCGTTGGCGCGGGCCGGGTCGGGGAAGTGTGCAACCGGCTTGAGGACGCAGTCGGACGAGTGGCCTTCGGCCTGCAGCGTCGACGAACCGTCAAATCCCCAGAGCGGCAGCTGGTCCAGCGTCGGGAAGTCCGCGAACTCCTTGATCTGCGTCTTGCCGCGCAGATTCGGGACCGGCTTGTAGCCGTCGAGCCATATGTACTCGAGCTTGTATTTCTTCATGAAGGCCTCTCGAACAACCCTATCGTTATGAAGCGGATGTGTTTGACCGGCATCGGCCGGTCTCCGGCACACTAGTATGCAACAGGCATGCCAATTGGGTGGAACCTTCCGAAAGTCCGGGTGTTGATCCCCGAAGCCCTTGGGGACCCTGGGGAATATCGGGCGTGACCTTGAATTGCAGGGGTGCGCTGCCTGTTTTTTAAGCAGAAGCCACCCATCGCCAAGGAAGTGGACGGGTATGTGCGCTGCAGATTGATTGTGCACAAGTATAGATTGGCCAATATCTAGGCATATCAGGATTATTTCCTGATCTTATTGCTCATTTCGCGGGCATGCCCTATATAGGATGGGACGTGATCCAATTGAGGTTCGGCTAGCAGGACGACAACATCATGGCCATCGAACTCCGTCGCGAATCTGCCAAGATTTACAAGTTCCCGTCGATGGGCCGCAGACCGTTGGACCGCACCGCCGTCCGTCCAATGACTGTCGAGGAGTTTGAGGCTCAGCGGCAGCCCGTGGTGGACCACGGCGCCTGGTATCACGCAGCGGCAATCGCCGAAGAACGGCAGCACTGACGCCCGTTCAGTGTAGCGGCGCAACCTCGAGCACGGCTGCAGCAGCGAGTTCGCCTGAAGGCAGCTCGGTCCGCAGCCGAGCCGCAACTTCCGCGAAGCCCTGTCGCTGCCACTGGCGGTAATGCGTATCTTGGAACAGAGCTTCCAGCGCCCGCGCCATGTAGCGGGGCCGCACATACTCGTTGTAGAACTCGGGGATGAGCGGCCGGTCGGCGATCAGGTTCGGAAGCGCCGCCGACCAGACCTTGACCAGCCCCTGCGCCAGCCGCGCGACCCGATCGACCCGATAGCAGGAGAGGCTCGGGACCCCCGCGAGCGCTAATTCCAACAGCACGGTTCCGGACGCCGAAAGCGCCGCGTCGGCCTCGCCGAAGGCGGCCCACTTGCGCTCGGGGTCGAGAATGATCTCCGGACGCTCCGTCCATTTCGACGTGGCGCTCTCTACGAGGGGGGCCACGTGGGGAACCGTGGGGGTCAGCACGCGCAGCCTGTGGCCACGCGAGCGCAGCACCTCGATGGTCTCGCCGAACGGCTGGATGAGCCGCGTGACCTCGCCGCGCCGCGAGCCGGGTAGGACGAGCAGCGTTTTTGGGCGTGCCTCCCCAGCCGGCGACCAATGCGCCTGCGTCGCGGCCGCGGTCGCGATGCGCGGATCGGTGGCAAGGCGATGGCCGACGAAAGTACCGGGTGGGCCACCGAGGCGCTGCAATTCGTCAGGCTCGAAGGGCAGCAGGCAGAGGATGCGGTCCACATAGGGCTTCATGGCCGGCGCCCTGCCCGGCCGCCACGCCCACACCGATGGGCAGACATAGTGGACGATCGGGATCGACGGATCGGCGGCGCGCACGCGCTTCGCGACGCGCAGCGCGAAATCCGGGCTGTCAACGGTGATCACGCAATGCGGCTTCGCCGCGACGATCGCCTCGGCGGTGGAGCGGATGCGCGCGAGAAGCCGCGGAAGGTCGCGCAGGATCGCACTGATGCCCATGAGGGCGATTTGCGAAGAATCGAACAGAGACCGCAGGCCGAGCGCACCGAGATGGCGTCCGCCGATGCCGACCAGCGCCACCTCCCTCCCCGACATCCTCGCCAGAGCTGAAACGAGATCGGCTGCGAGCAGGTCGCCGGACTCCTCTCCGGCCACGACGGCGATCCGCAGCGGCGCGGTCATGCCGCGTAGTCTCGCGGCAGCCCGACGACGAACATCCCGAGCTGGTCGGCGAGTTCGATGGTGCGCTTGCGTTCGAGCACGAGGGTCCGCTCCGCCTCCACACCGATGCCGGCCAGCCCCGCTTCATGGGCGGATTCGATAGTCGCCGGCCCAATGGTCGGCAGGTCGGCCCTTAGTTCCTGCCCCGGCTTGGCGCATTTCGCAAGCACGCCGCGGGTCTTGCCCGCGAGCCGGCCATGGCCACGGAGATCGCGCACCCGCCGCAGCATCTGGTCCGTACCTTCGATACCCTCCAGGGCGATCGCCCGTCCGCCGATCGCCACGGCCCCCTGGCCGACGTCCAGCGCGCCGATGGTACGCGCGGCGATGAAGGCGGCGTTCAGATCGCGGCGATCCGACGTCGTGGGCCGAACTCGAGTCTGGACGCCTTCGGACGCAAGCAGGTCCGGAACGATCTCATGCGCGCCCACGACCTTGATGCCGTCATCCTCAATACTGCGCACGAGAAGCGAAAGCAGGCGGTCGTCGCCGCTCGCCAATCCTTTCAAGACGCGCGGCAGGTAGCGCAGCAGCGTCATGTTGACCTTAATTTCGGAGAGACGCGGACGACGCTCGATGCCGCCGGCCAGCACCAGATGGGTGACGCCGTGGCGCTTCAGCAGCGGCACCAACAGCGAAAACTCGCCAACGCCGAGTTCCTCGCTTTCAAACCGGTCATAGGCGGGAAGCGGGTCGATCTCGTCGCGGACACGAACCAGCAGCGGAGGTCGTGCGCCACCGGCGATCCCCTCGATGACGTCCAGCGGCAAACGGCCGTTACCCGCCACGACCGCGACGCGGTCGCCGGAGCCGAGCGTGAAGCTGCGCTCAGTTCTCTCCGTCTTCATCGGCAATCCCGCCGCCCCGCACCGGCGGAAGCACGAACTGGCGCTTGCCTCGCGCGGCGAGGAAATCGACGACTCTCATGGCGTAGACCGAGTCTGCGAACTCCTTCCGCACGATCTCCATGTTCTCGGCCAGCGTGGCCGAGCGGTCGAACAGCCGCTTGTAGGCGCGCCGCAGTTTCAGGATCTCGGAGTGCGGCACGCCCTGACGCTTCATGCCGATGACGTTCATGCCGCGCAGCGTGGCCCGATTGCCGCCGACCATCGCATAGGGAACCACGTCCCCGAGGATCATCGAACCGCCGGCAATGAATGCGTTGTTTCCGATGCGCGAGAACTGGTGGATCGCGCTCAGGCCACCGATGCCGACATAGTCCCCCACCTCGCAATGCCCGGCGAGCGTCGCGCCATTCGTCATGGTGACGTTGTTGCCGATCGAGCAGTCGTGCGCGATATGGACGTAGGCGAGGAAGAAGCCGTTGTTGCCGATTGTCGTGGCACCCCTGCCGCCATCCGTGCCGACGTTCATGGTGACGAACTCGCGGATGATGCAGTTGTCGCCGATCGTCAGCGTTGTGCGGCCGCCCTTGTGGCCGGTGCTCTGCGGCGGTCCGCCCAGAACGGCCTGCGGATGAATCACGCAGTTGCGTCCGATGGTCGTGGCGCCAGTGACCACGACATGGCTGATCAGCCGCGTCCCGTCGCCGATGACGACCTCGGGCCCCACGGTGCAGAACGGACCTACCTCGACGCCTTCGCCGAGCCGCGCGGCCGGATCGACCACGGCCAATGGATGAATGCTAGCTGTCATGGAATCAGCGCCCCGGGGGCGGGGTCATCATCGCCGAAATCTCGGCCTCTGCGACCTTGACCTCATCGACCTTCGCCTCGCAGGCGAAACGCCAGATCGTACCGCGCTTCTTGAGTTTCTTCACGTGGATCCGAAGCTGGTCGCCCGGCACCACCGGCTTGCGGAACTTCGCGTTGTCGATGGTCATGAAATAGACCAGCGACGGGTTTTCCCCCGGCTGGCTGGCGATGCAGATGGAGCCGGCGGTCTGCGCCATGGCCTCAATGATCAGCACCCCCGGCATCACCGGGTGGGTGGGGAAATGCCCCTGGAAATGCGGTTCGTTGACGGTGACGTTCTTGATGCCGATGGCCGAGTTGTCACCATCTATCTCGACGATCCGGTCCACGAGAAGGAACGGGTAGCGATGCGGCAGCAGCCGCATGATGCCCATGATGTCCACGGCCTCGAGCGTCGAGAGGTTCGACTCGCTCATTCGGACTTCTCCTTTCCCGGCTTGCGCGCGGCCAGGCGCGACAACACAGTCATCTCGCGAAACGCCTGCGCTATGGGCTTGGCCGGATAGCCACCCCACACCTCGCCGGCCGGAACGTCATGCATGAAGCCGCTGCGGGCCGCAAGTTGAGCGCCGTCGCCGATGGTCAGGTGGTCGGCGATGCCGACGCCGCCCGCGATCATGACCCCGTCGCCGATCGTGACCGAGCCGGAAATGCCCGTCAGCCCGGCCACTACGCAGCTGCGCCCAATGCGGACGTTGTGGGCGATCTGCACGAGGTTGTCGATCTTGGTGTTCTCGCCGATCACCGTATCGGCCATGGCCCCGCGGTCGATGGTCGTGTTGGCTCCGACCTCGACCCGATCCTGGATCACGACGCGACCGATTTGCGGCACCCGCTCGGGTCCGGTCGACGTCCCGACAAAGCCGAAGCCGTCCTGGCCGATCTTGGCGCCCGCATGGATGACCACGCCGTTGCCGATCAGGGCGTACTGAACCACGGCATTTGGACCGATGAAGCAGTCGCGGCCGATGCGGCAGTTGCGGCCGATGACCGCGTTGGGCGCGATGACGGTGCGGGCTCCGATGACCACGCCCGCCGACACCACCGCGCCGGGCTCGACTACGACGCCCTCTTCCGGACGGGCGGCTGGATCCACATGAGCTGCCGGAGAGATCCCCTCCCCGCCGGTCACGGCGGGCGGGGTGGCGGCGTCGGGGAACATCAGGCGACCGATCTGGGCGAAGGCGCGCTGCGGCGACTTGCTGATCAGCACCGCGATACCGGGAGGCGCGGAGGATGCCAGTTCCGCCGTGCAGAGAACCGCGGCGGCCCGCAGGCCCTCGAGAAGGTGGGCGTTGCGCCGCCCTTCCACAAACACGAGAGCGCCCGCGCCGCCCTCACGCGCGGAGGCGATCGACGTCACCTCCACCACGGCATGCGACGGATCGACCAGCTCGGCGCCGGTCAGCGTCGCGACCTCCCCGGCAGACAGCCGCCGCGCGGGGACAAAGAAGACTGGATCCGACATTCGAGCATCCAATGCCCGGCAGCAACTGCCGGGCGCGCCTAGACGGCAATCAGAACCGGGTCGAGATGCCGAAGTTGAACAGCTGCTCGTCGTCCTTGTCCTGCTTGAGAACAGGCAAGGCGAAGTCGACACGCAGCGGTCCGAACGGCGACGCCCAGATGAGGCCCGCACCCACGGAAGCGCGCCACTCCATGCTCTTGCCAGCGACGGTGAGCCCAGGCTCCGGCGCGATCTTGTTGCCGTAGAGCGTGGCCGCGTCGGCGAACACGGCACCGCGGAAGCCCAGGCTCTCCGGAATGACCGGAAGCGGGAACTGCGCCTCGAGCGAGCCGTTGAAGTAGGTGGTGCCACCGAGGTGGTCGCCCGTATCCGCGTCGTAGGGGCCGATACCGCCATACTCGAAGCCGCGGATCATGCGGTCGTTGTTCTGGAAGTGATCGAAGATGCGCAGCGACTGGCCGCCATAGCCAAGGATATGGCCTGCGCCCGCGCTTGCCACGCCGACGATGTCCATCTCCTCGGACAGCGTATGATAGTAGCTGCCGCGGGTCGTGAACTTCACGTACTTCGCATCGCCGCCCAGGCCGGCAACCTGCGTCGTGAAGGTGCCGTAGATGCCGCTGTGCGGGTTCTTCATGTCGTCGATGGTGTTGTAGATCAGCGTACCCGACACCGCCGAGGTATCCCACGGGCTGGTCTCCACACCCTCGATGATCGCCTCGGACACATCGCAGTCGGTAGGACTGCAGCCGTTGCGGAACTTGTATTCCTCGCGCTGGAACGTGTACGCGAGCTGGGTCGACAAAGCCTCCGTGATCGGCAGGCCGAAGCGAACCGTCGCGCCCGTGGCCTGGCTCTCGTAGTCGTCATACCGGCGCGTCTGGCGGAAGATATCGAAGCCTGCCGAGACGCGGCTGCCCAGGAAGTAGGGCTCGGTGAAGGAGAAGGTGTAGTCGCGCGAGTTCTGGCCGAAGCCCGCGGCGAAGCGGATGAACTGGCCGCGCCCGAGGAAGTTGCGCTCGGAGATCGAACCCTCGACCGACGGCCCGGGCGATTCGCCACCGGTCGTGTAGCCGGCGCCGATGCTCAGCTCACCCGTGGACTTCTCCACCAGATCGACGACGAGGATCACCTGGTCAGGCTCAGAGCCGGGAGCCGTCGAAATCTCGACGCGTTCGAAGAAGTTGAGCGCTTCCAGCCGGCGCTTGGCGCGCTGCACCAGAACCTGGTTGAAGGCATCGCCCTCGCTGATGTCGAACTCGCGACGCACCACGTAGTCGCGCGTCCGGGCGTTGCCGCGAATCTCAATGCGCTCGATGTAGGTGCGCGGACCCTGGTCGACCGCATAGACGACGGAGATGGTCTTGTTCTCGAAGTTGCGGTCGCCGCGCGGGGTCACCTGCGCGAAGGCATAACCCCTGCCGGCAAGCTGCTCGGTCAGAGCAACGAGCGTGTCCTCGACATTCTTGGCGCTGTACACATCGCCCGGATGCGTTTCGAGTACAGGCTGCAGGCTCGCCGGATCAACATCGGGGATGGTCGAGTCGATACTGATGTCGCCAAAGGTATAGCGCGGACCTTCGTCCACGGTGATGGTGATCGTGTAGGAGTTGGAAGCCGGGTCGAGCTCGGCGTAGGAGGACACGACCTGGAAGTCGGCGTAGCCGCGGTTGAAATAGAAGCGGCGCAGCGCCTCCTCGTCGGCACGCAGCTTGTCCTCCGAGTAGACGTCATCACGCATCAGGAAGGACAGGAAGCTCGAGCGCTTCGTCGCGATCACGTCGGACAGGCGCCGCGAGCTGAAGGCCTGGTTACCGACGAAGTTGATCGAAGCGATCTTGGTGCGGTCGCCCTCCTCGATGTTGTAGACCACGTTGACGCGATTGTCCCCGAGGTCGATCACCTGGGCGCTCACCCGCGCGTCATCACGACCGACCTGCCGGTAAGCCTCGCGAATCGTCTCGACATCGGCGTCCATGGTCGCCTGGGAGAACGAGCCACGCGGCTTCAGCTGGACGGCGTTGGCAAGCATCGCGTCCTTGATCTTCTTGTTGCCCTGGAAGAGCACCTGGTTGACGACCTTGAACTCGCTGACTTCGACAACCAGCGTCGAACCGACCTGATTGATGCGAACGTCGGAGAACAGGCCGGTGCCGAAGAGGCGCTTCACGGCCTCGTCGATATCGGCGGTCGAAAAGTTGCGCCCCGGTACAATGCCGGTCTGGCTCCGGATGGTATCGGCCTCGACCCGCTGGTTCCCACGAACCTCGATCCGGCTGACGACCGCCGCCTCAGCGACGGACACACCCGAAAGCTGCACAACGACAGATGCCGGTACGGCCAATACTGCTGACAGAGCCACCGCAGACGCAGCGCTCAGCAAATTCGAAACTGCCTTCATCGGCCTCAAATTACCTTTTCTCGTGGTCCCCACGGCGAGAAAACCGGACTGCACGGGCATACCGAGGTACCGTATTAACCGGATTTTCCCTATACGCAAGGCATCTGGTTAACGGCCATTTACTTACGCCAGCCCCGTGGCATTCGCGTCACTCCAAACCCGCCACATGGTAAACGATCAGCGAACGCGATCTGTAAGCGATCCGATTTTGTTAGGAAAATCAGCATCCAAACAGGTCGTTCCAGAAAACGAAGGCCATGAAACCCAGCACCAGGAACATGCCGGTGCGGTAAACAGCCTCCATCATCCGTTCGGATACCGGCCGCCGGAAGACGGCTTCGTAGGCGTAGAACGCCAGATGTCCCCCGTCCAGCGGCGGGATGGGCAAAAGGTTCAGAATCCCGATTCCCACGGACAGCAGCGCGACGAGCTGGACCAGCCAGTCGAAGCCGAGACGCGCCGCCTTTCCGGCCATGTCGGCGATCCGCACCGGCCCGCCCAACTGGCAGCGATCTTCACGTCCGACGACAAAGCGCTGCAGAAATTGACCGGTGCGCCCGATGATATGACCGGTCTCCACCACCGCCTGCCAGGCCGCTTCGCCCGGCGAATAGGTGATGAGGCGCGGCTGGCCGTATTCCTGGTTGTTGATCACGCCGATGGCCCCGTAGCGGACCTCGTTGCCGAGCGCGTCCGTGGTCTGCATCAGTTCCGGCGTCGCCGTCAGCAACACCTGGGAGCCGTTGCGCATCATTACGAACGCTAGGGGATCGCCGGCACGTCCCGACACGATCCTCTGGACATCGGAGAACGTCTCGACTGGCGTGCCGTCCACCGACACGAAGCGGTCGCCGGGCTGGAAACCCGCGCGTTCGGCGGGGCTGTCGACCCGCACTTCCGCGACCACGGGTTCCGTCACCGTCCGGCCGTAGATCGAAAACAGCACCGCGAATACCGCGATGGTCAGCAGGAAATTGAAGGCCGGCCCGGCAAATACGGTAAGCGCCCGCTTCCATACAGGCTGCGTGTGGAACGCGATGCGGCGCTCGGCCGGGGTCAGCGAGGGATCCTCGGCGTTCGGGCTCGAGGTCACGCTCATGTCGCCGACGAACTTGACGTAGCCGCCGAGTGGGATCGCCGAGATCTTCCAGCGGGTGCCGTGCCTGTCGTTGAAGCCGATCAGTTCAGGACCGAAGCCGATGGAGAACGCCTTGACGCCGATGCCGCACCAGCGGCCGACCAGGTAATGTCCCATTTCGTGCACGAAGACGACGACGGTGAGCACGAACAGGAAAGGCACTATGGTGCCGATCAGCAGGCTGTCAGTGCCAAAGAGTGCCGGCAGCAGTTCGTTCAAGGCAAACCTCGGTTCATAGCGATCCAAGCCCTTACGCGGGCCAGACGCCACCCGCAAGGCCGGCAGCACTGAATGCGCGGCGCGCGATCCTGTACAGGGATCGCGGCAAAAGTCGGAACCCGGCCTATCCCGCGAACAGGCCGAGCGCAGGCGCCTCGGCATTGCGGGCCGCAATACTCCCTACGATGTAGAGAGCGAGTGCGGCCGCCACCAGCCCGTCGACACGATCCATCACGCCCCCGTGGCCGGGAATGATCCAGCCGGAATCCTTCACGCCGTGGCGGCGCTTCACCCAGGACTCGAACAGGTCGCCGGCCTGCGAGACGATTGACAGGATCAGTGCGGCGGCGCCGAGCAACGCGATGTTCGGTGCTCCCACGGCATAGGCCACCACCAGCCCCGCGACGAGGCCGGCGATCGTGCCGCCCGCCGCACCGCTGCGGGTCTTGCCGGGCGAGATAGACGGCGCGAGCTTCGGCCCGCCGACGGCGCGACCGACGAAGTACGCGAGAATGTCCGTCGCCCATACCACCGCAAACAGGAAGAGGATCGCGTAGAGGCCGGCCGTGCCTCCGACGCGCAGCAGGGAAATCGAGAGGCCCGAGAGCGCCGCATAGGCGAATCCACCCGCGAGCCATTGCGAGCGGCCGCGCCAGGCGGACAGGAGCGCCAGCAGCGCCGTTCCCGCCGCGGCCATTACCATCAGCAACTCCACCGGGGGCGACACGAACAGGCCGAGGGCGAAGACCAAAACCAGCAGCTGCGGCACCACGCCAAGTCCGCCTTCCGCCCAGCCGGGCGCCTCGTCCTTCGCGGCCATCGCCGCCCATTCGAAGAAGATCGCCATGCAGATGACGGCCGAGAGAACACGGAACGGCCATCCGCCGTACCAGGTGATCGCCAGCACGGCGATCGCCAGGATCACGGCCGAGATGATTCGGGTCTGGAGATTGCTCATCCGGCGCTGCCGGTGATGGCACTCGGCTCCGGCCGTCCGCCGTATCGCCGCTCGCGCGCAGCGAACTGGGCAAGGGCTTCGCCGAGATGCTGCTCGGAGAAGTCGGGCCAGTAGCAGGGCAGGAAGACGAGTTCGGCGTAGGCCAGCTGCCACAGCAGGAAGTTCGACAACCGAAGCTCGCCGCTCGTGCGGATGAGAAGATCGGGATCGGGCATGTCACCCGTATCGAGCACGTCGGCGAAGGACTGGGCGGTGATCGCCTCCGGCTCCAGTTCCCCCTTCTTCACGGCGATCGCGAGCGCACGCGCAGCCCGCACGATCTCGTCGCGCCCGCCGTAGTTGAAAGCCACCACAAGGTTGAGGCCTTCGTTGGACTTTGTCAGTGCCTCGGCTTCTTCGAGGAGTGCACGGATGTCGGATGTCAGCGTCGCACGGTCGCCGATGATCCGGACGCGCACGCCGGCATGGTGGAGTTCTGCGAGGTCGCGCCGGATGAAGAGCTTCAGCAACCCCATCAGGTCGTTCACCTCGGAGGTCGGCCGCGACCAGTTCTCGGAGGAGAATGCGTAGACGGTGAGCCAGCGGATGCCGAGTTCGGGGGCGGCGCGCACTGTGCGACGCAGCGCCTCGACACCCGCGCGGTGCCCGGCAACGCGGGGAAAGCCCCTCGCCTTCGCCCAACGGCCATTGCCGTCCATGATGATCGCGACGTGCGTCGGAGTGGACATGGCCCTGGCCCGGCCCCCTTTTCCCTCAGACCTGCATGATCTCGGCTTCCTTGGTTGCAAGGAGCCCGTCGATCGCAGTGATCGTGTCGTCCGTCATCTTCTGCACGCGGTCCGCCTGCTTGCGGTGCTCGTCCTCGCTGATGACATGATCCTTTTCGGCCTTCTTCAGGTTATCCATGCCATCGCGACGGACATGCCGCGCCGCAACCTTGGCGTTCTCGGCATATTCGTGTGCCTTCTTGACCAGTTCCTTGCGGCGCTGTTCGTTCAGTTCCGGCAGCGGAATGCGCAGAGTGGTCCCGTCCATGATCGGGTTGAAGCCGAGATTGGACTCGCGGATCGCGCGGTCCACGGCGCCGACCATCTGCTTGTCCCAGACCGACACCGAAATCATGCGCGGTTCCGGCACCGAAATGGTTGCGACCTGAGAAAGGGGCATCGTGGTGCCATAGGCGTTGACCATCACGGGGTCGAGCAGGTTGGCGGAGGCCCGTCCGGTGCGCAACGACGCCAGATCATGCTTGAAGGCGTTGATCGCGCCTTCCATGCGCCTCTGGATGTCGTTGAAATCAATACCGTCCGCCATCGTTTCGCTCCTCAGGTACTTCCGATCCCGCGCCTTCGCCTGCTTCAGTCAGCGACAACGGTGCAGCGGCCTCTGCCATTGAGAATCCTGCCGAATCCGCCCTGTTCGTGGATCGAATAAACAATTATCGGGATGTGGTTTTCGCGCGCAAGCGCAATTGCCGCAGTATCCATGATCGACAGACCACGGTTGATCACCTCGGCATGGGTGATGCGATCGAACCGGACCGCATCGGGGACCAGCTTCGGATCCGCCGAATAGACGCCGTCCACCTGGGTGCCCTTGAACAGCGCGTCCGCACCGATTTCGGCCGCGCGCAGGGCGGCCGCCGAATCGGTGGTGAAGAAGGGATTGCCGGTGCCGCCGGCGAAGATCACCACCTTACCCTCGTCCATGTATTTCGTCGCCTGGCGCTGCGAGAAGGTCTCGCAGATCTCCGGCATGGCGATGGCCGACAGCACGACCGCCTCGACGCCGAGCTTCACCAGAGAGGTGCGCAGCGCCAGCGAGTTGATCACCGTCGCCAGCATGCCCATGTGGTCGCCGGTGACGCGGTCGCCGCCCTTGGAGGCCACGGCCACGCCACGGAAGATGTTGCCGCCGCCGATGACGACACCGACTTCGATGCCCATCGCACGGGCCTCGGCGATGTCGCTGGCGATGCGGTCGACGACCGAGACGTCAATGCCGAAATGCTGATCCCCCATGAGGGCTTCGCCCGACGCCTTCAACAAGACGCGCCGATAGGGGAACTTGCCGGTCATCGCGATCCTCTGGGCTGCGGCGCGGGCTCCTGCGCCAGGAGCCGCGCGGGGGGCGGCGCGGCGACGCTCCCGTTACACGATGGTCGGCGCGTTGTCACGCGAGCGTGCACCCGACCTGGCAGCCAGTGGATGCCAGCCGGACCGCCTGTGGAAAGCGGCGCTACCTTCACCGCCGCATGGTGCCCACGAAAAAGGGGCCGCGGCGCATGGCCGCGACCCCTTTGGGTAAGCAATGGCGCCGCCTGGGCGGCGCGGAAGGTCAGCCCTTGGCCGCCGCAGCCACTTCGGCGGCGAAGTCGGACTTTTCCTTCTCGATGCCCTCGCCCAGCGCGAAGCGGACGAAGCCGGTGATCTTGGCCGGAGCGCCAATCTCCTTCTCGGCTTCCTTCAGCGCCTTCTCGACCGTCAGGTCGGGATTGATGACGAAAGCCTGCTTGAGGAGGACGACCTCCTCGTAGAACTTGCGCAGGCGGCCCTCGACCATCTTCTCGATGATGTTGTCCGGCTTGCCGGACTCGCGAGCCTGCTCGGTGAAGATCGCCTTCTCGCGGGCGACGGCGGCCGGATCGACCTCCTCGGCCGTCAGTGCGAGCGGGTTGGTAGCCGCGACGTGCATGGCAACCTGCTTGCCGAAGGCGCGGGCCGCATCCTCATCACCGGTCGTCTCGACCGCGACCAGCACGCCGAGCTTGCCGAGGCCGTCGGCCACGGCGTTGTGAACGTAGGTGGCGACGGCGCCGTGCGGCACGGTCAGCTTGGCGCCGCGGCGGTAGTTCATGTTCTCGCCGATGGTAGCGACGGCGTCCCGGATGGTCTCGGTGACGGTCTTGTCGGAGCCGGGATAGTGGGACTCGGCAACCTTCTCCGGCCCATAGGCCAGGGCGGCCTTGGCCACGTTGGCGACCAGCCGCTGGAACTCGGCGTTGCGGGCGACGAAGTCAGTCTCCGAGTTCACCTCCACGACGACAGCCTCGCGCACGCCGGCGTCGACGCCGACCAGGCCCTCGGCGGCGGTGCGGCCGGCCTTCTTGTCGGCCTTGGCGATGCCCTTGGCGCGCAGCCAGTCGATCGCGGCTTCCATGTTGCCGTCGGTCTCGTTCAGCGCCGCCTTGCAGTCCATCATGCCCGCGCCGGTGATCTCGCGGAGTTCCTTAACCTGTGCTGCGGAAATGCTCATCTCAGCCTCTCGTTCAAAATGCGCCGGCGCACCATCGACTGTTTCGACGATGCGCCTGACGCCGGCATGACAGCCGTGCAGAATATGCGAAGGGCGGGGCGAAAAGCCCCGCATCTATATTACGCCTGGGCAGGCGCCTCGCCTTCCGGCGCCACCGGCTCTTCGAGCACGGGCTCGACCGGCGCCTCGACCGACTCGCCGATGTCCATGCCCAGAGCGCCCTGCTGGCGGGCGATGCCGTCGATGGCCGCCTTGGCGATCAGGTCGCAATAGAGCTGGATCGCGCGGGCCGCGTCATCGTTGCCGGGGATCGGGAAGTCGATCAGGTCCGGATCGCAGTTCGAGTCGATGATGGCGACCACCGGGATGCCGAGGCGCTTGGCCTCGAGGATGGCGATGGCCTCCTTGTTGGTGTCGATGACGAACATCAGGTCCGGCGTGGAGCCCATGTCCTTGATGCCGCCCAGCGCCTTGTTGAGCTTGTCACGCTCGCGCTGCAGATTGAGCAGTTCCTTCTTGGTGAAGCCCTGGCTGCCCTCGCCCGACAGCAGCTCGTCCAGCTTGCGCAGGCGCTGGATCGAGTTGGAGATCGTCTTCCAGTTGGTCAGCATGCCGCCGAGCCAGCGGGAGTTAACGTAGTACTGGGCGCAACGCTCGGCCGCATCGGCGACGATGTCGGAAGCCTGGCGCTTGGTGCCGACGAACAGCACGCGGCCGCCGCGCGAGACGACGTCCGAAACCTGCTTGAGCGCCTGGTGCAGCAGCGGAACCGTCTGCGACAGGTCGATGATGTGGATGTTGTTGCGGGCGCCGAAGATGTAGGGCGCCATCTTCGGGTTCCAGCGATGGGTCTGGTGGCCGAAGTGAACACCAGCTTCGAGAAGCTGGCGCATGCTGAAATCAGGCAGTGCCATTCCAAGTTCCTTTCCGGTTGGCCTCCACGGACTTCGACGGCATCGCCGCCACCGGGGGTCGCCGCCGGATTTCTCCCGGACGGAAACCAAGGTCCGTGTGTGGAATGGCGCGGCCTATAGACGCCGCGGCGCGAAAAAGCAACAGCGGCCGGGAAATCATGCGGCCCGCCGGGCGAAAACAGGGTGAAACCCGGCAGAGCCGCGGCCTGCCGCCCACCTCACCTTGCGATCGACCGGCGGCGTCGGCGCGATCGTCACCGGGTCGGCGGCCGCGACTCGGCGGGGATGCGCCAGTTGCCGAGGCGCAGATCCTGCCTTGACGCGCCGCGACGCAGGGCGGAGTCCGTCAGTTGCAGGCGTGCGCCGGCGGATCGAAGACCCTGAGATCGACCAGCTTGCCCTTCAAGGCGAAGTCCCCATAGTCCATCTCGAGGTCGCGGGTCAGGCCGTTCTCGTGCAGCTTGAAGGCGATGCGGTATTCCGGCAGCTCCTCGCCACCATCGTTGGCCTGATCGAAATAGGCGATGTCGATGGGCCAGTAGTGGTCCTTCGCGAGATTCTTGAGCGCTGGAAGTTCGGGATCGCTGGCCTCGGCGCTTTTCTCCTTGCCGACGACCACGGTGGTCGTCATGACCTGGTCGCCGTTTTCGGACCCGTCGAAGAGACTGGTCTCGTAGAACGCCTCGCCGGCCTTGGCCTTCTTGATGAGCTCCTCGAGATGCTGGGTCGGGAACTGGGTCACCGGCAGTTCGAGCTCGTTCGGCTCCGGCTTGTCGATGTCAACCTTGAGCGCCTCGCCTTCGCGAACCGCCGTGCCCTTCACTTCCTTGTCGAGCGAGGCATCCGTGTAGGACTTGGTGAGGAAGGAGAAGGTCTTGCCCTCGGCATCCTCGAAAGTCGTGGTCTGCTGGTCGGTCAGGCGCGAAGTCTCGCCGGTGTCGATGCGGGTGACGAAGCGAAAATTGACCGTCCAGCCTTCGCAGGGCGAGCCATTGAACTCGTAGACCATGCGGCCGGTCAGGCCGGTGATGCCGGTCCTCTCATTTGCCCGGTCGAGCGTGAGGTCGTAGACCGCCCTGTGCGCAATCAGCGGCGCCGCCGTTGCGTCTGCCGCGGCAAGACTGCCCGCCAGACCCAACACGCCAAGTCCGAGCCGCGCAAATCGCATCGTGCACTCCCTTCGGGTGGCAAATCCCCCGAGCGATGCCATTGAAAAAAAGTCGTGGCGGAAGCAGGGCAAAAATTGCAGGGTCCGCACCCGACCGCGTTCCAGTCAGAGATAGGAAAAGACCATGAGCGACACAATCGAAAAGCGGCTGCAGGAACTGGGGATTACGCTGCCGACGCCGGTTCCCCCGGCGGCGAGCTATATTCCGACCGTCCAGACCGGCAATCTGCTGTTCGTTTCCGGCCAGCTCCCTCTGCGCGAAGGCAAGCTGGAAAAGACCGGCCTGCTCGGCCGCGACCTCGACACGGCGGCCGGCGCGGCTGAAGCCAGGCAGTGCGCCATCAACGTGCTTGCGCAGATCAAGGCCGGAGCCGGTTCGCTGGAGCGGGTGAAGAAGATCGTCAAGCTGACCGTCTTCGTCGCCTCGACGCCGAATTTCACCGAGGCGCATATCGTGGCGAACGGCGCTTCGGACCTGCTCGGCGCCGTACTGGGCGACGCCGGCCGCCATGCCCGCTCCGCGATCGGCATGGCCGTGCTGCCTCTCAACGCCCCGGTCGAGGTGGAAGCCATCGTGGAGCTTGCATGAGCGAAGCGCGCAAACGCCGGCTCGACTGGCTGACCCGTCGCCCGGTCGCGCATCGCGGCCTGCACGACATGAACGTGGCCGTGTGGGAGAACACCCTCGCGGCTTTCGACCGGGCGGCCTCGGCCGGCTACACGATCGAGTGCGATGTCCACCTCACCCAGGACGGCGGGGTGGTCGTCTTCCATGACGACCAGCTGCAGCGGCTGACCGGCACGGACGGTTATGTGTGGCAACGCACCACGGCCGAGATGCAGGCGCTCAGGATCGGAAACACCGAGGAGCGCGTGCCGACGCTGTCGCAAGCCCTCGACCTCGTCGCCGGCCGGGTGCCGATGGTGATCGAGCTCAAGGGCATTGCCGGCCATGATGCTGGACTGGTGGGAGCCGTTGCCGGACTTCTCGCGGACTACGACGGACCGGTCGCCATCATGTCCTTCGATCACTGGCTGGTACGCGAGTTCCCGGTGCATGCGCCCGACATTCCGCGCGGGCTCACCGCCTGGGGCAACGCGCAGCATGACATCGAGGCGCATTTCTCGATGCTGGCGCACGACATCGACTTCGTGTCGTTCGACGTCAGCGCGCTGCCGAACCCGTTCGTCAGCTTCGTGCGCGAGCGGCTCCGCCTGCCGGTCATCACCTGGACGGTGCGCAACGAGGCGGCCGTGGAGCAGACATTCCGTCATGCTGACCAGATGACCTTCGAGGGATTTGCGCCGCCCATCAAGGACGTTGCGTAAGATCCGCCCTTGCGCCGCCGCTTTCGCACCGCACATAAAGGGCGATGCAACGTTGCGGCGATATGAACGGACCGTCCCTGACGGGCCTGACGGCGCGGATCGTCGGGTCCGTCAGCCAGTTCGAGCCCACTGCTTGGAACGGGCTCTGCGGCACGACACGCGGCTTGGGCGACTACAACCCGTTCCTCTCGCAGGCATTCCTCGGCGCGCTCGAGGATTCTGGATGCGTCGGCGGCCGCACCGGGTGGTTGCCGGCATTTCTGCGCGTGGAGAACGCGGCTGGCGAGCTGGTGGGGGCGATCCCCGCCTATATGAAGTCGCATAGCCAGGGCGAATACGTCTTCGACCACGGCTGGGCCGACGCCTTCGAGCGGGCGGGCGGCGAATACTATCCGAAGCTGCAGGTATCCGTGCCATTCACACCGGCTACCGGGCCGCGGCTGCTGGTGCGGCGCGACCTCGACGGCGCGCCGGTCCGCCGCGCACTGGCGCAGACGCTGCAGGCCGCGACCGCGCAGCTCGAGGCCTCCTCCGCCCACGTGACCTTCGCGGCCGAGCCCGACATCACCGCGCTCGAGGATGCGGGCTTCCTGCACCGCACCGACCAGCAGTTCCACTTCTTCAACGAGGGCTTCGGCTCCTATGACGACTTCCTCGCCACGCTGGCGTCGCGCAAGCGCAAGGCGCTGAAGAAGGAACGGCGCGAGGCGGTGTCGGCGGGCATCACCATCGATCACCTCACCGGCTCCGACATCACCGAGGCGGTATGGGACGACTTCTTCGCCTTCTACATGGACACCGGCAGCCGGAAATGGGGCAGGCCCTATCTAAACCGCACCTTCTTCTCGCTGATCGGCGAGCGGATGAGCGAGAACATCCTGCTCGTCATGGCGCGGCGGAATGGCCGCTATGTTGCCGGGGCCATCAACTTCATCGGCGCCAACACCCTCTACGGCCGCAACTGGGGCTGCATCGAGGATCACCCCTTCCTGCATTTCGAGGTCTGCTACCATCAGGCAATCGACTTCGCGATCGTGCGCGGGCTGAAGGTCGTGGAGGCGGGCGCGCAGGGCGAGCACAAGCTGGCTCGCGGCTATCGGCCGGTCACCACCCACTCGCTGCACCACATCGCCCATCCGGGGCTGCGCCGCGCCGTCGCCGACTATCTCGAACGGGAGCGTCGCGAGGTGGCGCGCGCCATCGACTATTTCGAAAGCCACACGCCGTTCAGGAAGAGCGAGCAGCCGGGGAGCGACGATTAGCCGGGGGGCCGGCGCTTGCCGGTTCCGCCGCTGTTTTCCTATCACTAGGGAAGAACAGCATTCGCTCAGGAGGCAAACCTTGCCGACGCCCTATGACCCCTCGAACGTCTTCGCCAAGATCCTGCGCGGCGAACTTCCCTGCCACAAGCTCTACGAGGACGACGCCACCTTCGCCTTCATGGACATCATGCCCCGTGGCCGCGGACACTGCCTGGTGATTCCGAAGCAGCCGGCGCGCAACATTCTCGACGTCTCGCCCGAGAGCCTCGCGGCCGTGGCCCTCACCGCCCAGAAGCTGGCGCGGGCCGTCGTGAAGGCGTTCAACGCCGACGGGGTGACCGTGCAGCAGTTCAACGAACCGGCCGGCGGACAGGTGGTTTTCCACCTCCACGTCCACGTCCTGCCGCGGTTCGACGGCGTTCCGCTCAAGCCGCCGACCACGGAGATGGAAAAGCCCGAGGTGCTCGAAGCCAACGCCGAGAAGATCCGGGCCGCGCTGGCCTGACACACCGCCGGAGCGCCGGGGGCCGTCCTATCCGCCGAGCATCAGGCCGGCGCCCAGGATGGCTTCCGCTACCAGGATGCCGACGATGACGCGTCGGCGTGCCAGCAGGTAGCAGACGAAGCCGGCGGCCGCGGCGCCGATCCGCAGCAGCACAGACGTCTCCGCGAGCGCGCCCCCCGGAAACACGATCAGGTTGCCGATGACGCCGGCAACCAGCGCCGTGGCGATGCAGCGCACCATGACAATGGCGTCGGACTGCTCGGAAATGCGACCGGAAAAGGCGACGCCGAGGAAGCGCCAGCCATCGGTCGCCAGCCATCCCGCCACGAGGATGTAGAGGAACGGCCACCACCAGCTGTCGATCGCATCGAAGGTCATGCGGCGCGCCTGCCGAACTTGTGAAATAGGAACGCGAGCGCGCCGCCGGCGATTCCGGCGATGAGGAGGTCGAAGCCGGGCAGGATCGTGTGAAGCGCCGGCCCGAGGATCAGGCCGAGCGCCATCGCGACATGGGTCGCGCGTTCCCTGGCCGAGCCCCAGAGCGAGGTCAGGAAGTAGATCGGCGTCAGCAGCAGGAGGGCGGCGGATACCCAGTCCGGCAAGGCATCGACCGCGACATATGTGATGCCCACGACGATCATGTTGGCGACGACCAGCGTACCGCCCAGCCCTGCATACCAGGCCGTCCGCATCGGCCGTGGAATGTTGCGCAGCCGCTCCATCGCGAGGACCCAGGAGGTGACGGCGATGAAGTGGGAGAGGAGGTAGAGCACCCAGCGCCGCGTGCGCGGGCCGCGCATTTCCGGGATCAGCGCCACCACCATAGGCATCAGCCGCATCGACGACAGCGCGACCGCAAGGGTGGTGGCAGGGAGGGAGGAGCCAACCTGAACCGCGCCGACCAGCACCACCTTGGCCGGCAGCGCCCAGATCGCGCCAGTCATGAACACCGTCTCGACGAGGGTGAAGCCCGCCGCCTTCGCGAGACTGGCAAAGCCGATGAAGGTGCTGACGAGGATGAGGCCGGGAATCGAGAACGCCGTGCGCACGCCGCGCAGGAACCAGCGGAAGCCGTGCGCCGGCACGCCCTCTGGATGATCGTCCGCATTCACCATGGTCCGCCGATACCACGTCACGGAATTCGGGCGAACGCCAGAGAGACGATATTCGATGGGCCTGCGGAGGAAATTGTACCTCGGGCACCTCACGGCCCCTTCCACCACACTTCGGGTGGTCCCACTTTCCCGCTTCGCAGGGGAGGATCGGCGGTGCCGTCTGCATTCCCTCGTTCCGTCCCCGTTTACCGGGAGGGGGACCAGGAAATGATAGAGGGGGCCGAAACTTGCGAGACCGTTGGTCGAATCTGACGACCCGCGACGTACGCCAAGGTTTCGAGCCCTCGTAGTGCATTCGCCCAGTCGCGGGTGATGCATCTCTCAAACGAAACGCCCGGTCCCATCCGGCACCGGGCGTTCCTCATCTCAATCGACGGATGGATGTCGATCGATCGGCCTTGTGGCCGACCGTTCCTCACCCCTTGCGAGGGAGCTGCGGGACCAGGCTGCGCTTGCCGCCATCCTTGGGAGCCGACGGCTTGGCCGCCCGTTCCGTGGATGCCTTCTTGGCAGCCGGCTTCTTCGCCGTCTTGCGAACCGGCGGCTTGCGCGGCTCTTCCTTCTTCGGCTTCACCGGGACTTCGTCAGCGACCGCCTCGAGCTTCAGGCTCTTGTCGCCGTCGACGTCCTGGACACTGACGCGGACCGTGCCGCCATTCTTCAGCTTGCCGAACAGCACCTCGTCAGCCAGCGGCTTCTTGATGTGCTCCTGGATGACACGGGCGAGCGGGCGGGCGCCCATGCGCTCGTCGTAGCCCTTGTCGGCAAGCCAGGCGATGGCGTCCGGCTGCAGGTCGAAGGTCACGCCGCGGTCGGCGAGCTGGGCTTCGAGTTGCATGACGAACTTCTGCACGACCTGATGGATTACAGGGACCGGCAGCGAGCCGAACGGGATGATCGCGTCCAGGCGGTTGCGGAACTCCGGCGTGAACAGGCGGTTGATCGCCTCGACGTCGTCGCCCTCGCGCTTGGACGAACCGAAGCCGATCGCCGCCCTCTGCATGTCAGAGGCGCCCGCATTCGTGGTCATGATCAGGATCACGTTGCGGAAGTCGATCTGCTTGCCGTTGTGGTCGGTCAGCTTGCCGTGGTCCATCACCTGCAACAGGATGTTGAACAGGTCCGGATGGGCCTTCTCCACCTCGTCGAGCAGCAGCACGCAGTGCGGATGCTGGTCGACGCCGTCGGTGAGCAGGCCGCCCTGGTCGAAGCCGACATAGCCGGGAGGCGCGCCGATCAGGCGGCTGACAGTATGCCGCTCCATGTACTCCGACATGTCGAAGCGCAGGAGCTCCACGCCGAGCGACTTGGCGAGCTGCTTGGCGACCTCGGTCTTGCCCACGCCGGTCGGCCCGGAGAACAGGTAGCAGCCGATCGGCTTTTCCGGCTCACGCAGCCCTGCGCGCGCCAGCTTGATGGCGGAGGCAAGCGCCGAGATCGCAGTGTCCTGGCCATAGACTACGCGACGCAGCTCGGCGTCGAGGTTGGCCAGCACCTGCTCGTCGTCGGCAGAGACAGTCTTCGGCGGGATGCGCGCCATGGTGGCGATCGTCGCCTCGATCTCCTTCACGGAGATGGTCTTCTTGCGCTTGCCTTCCGGCAGCAGCATCTGCGAGGCGCCGGTCTCGTCCAGCACGTCGATGGCCTTGTCCGGCAGCTTGCGGTCGTTGATATAGCGCGCCGAGAGTTCCACCGCGGCCTTGATGGCCTCGTTGGTGAACTTCACCTGGTGGAATTCCTCGTAGTAGGGGCGCAGGCCCTTCATGATCTCGATCGTGTCGGCGATCGTCGGCTCCTTCACGTCGATCTTCTGGAAGCGGCGCACCAAGGCGCGGTCCTTCTCGAAGAACTGGCGGAACTCCTTGTAGGTCGTCGAACCGATGCAGCGGATCGCGCCCGAGGACAGGGCGGGCTTCAGCAGGTTGGACGCGTCCATTGCGCCGCCCGACGTGGCGCCGGCGCCGATGACGGTGTGGATCTCGTCGATGAACAGGATCGCGCCCGGATATTCCTCGAGCTCCTTGACGACCTGCTTCAGGCGCTCCTCGAAGTCGCCGCGGTAGCGGGTGCCCGCCAGCAGCGTGCCCATGTCGAGCGCGAAGATGGTCGCATTGTTCAGCACCTTCGGCACGGAGCCCTCGACGATGCGCTTGGCGAGACCCTCGGCGATGGCCGTCTTGCCGACGCCCGGATCACCCACATAGAGCGGGTTGTTCTTGGACCGGCGGCAGAGGATCTGGATCGTCCGGTTGATCTCGTCGTTGCGGCCGATCAGCGGGTCGATCTTCCCGGAACGCGCCTTCTTGTTGAGGTCGATGCAGTAGGCCGTCAGAGCGTCCTGCTGCTTCTTCTTGCCGCTGCTCTCCTCGCCCTCGACTCCCGAGCCGCTGGCGGATTCCTCATCGGCGCCGCGCGGCGAGCGGGTCTCGCTGGCCCCCGGACGTTTGGCAATGCCGTGGCTGATGTAGTTGACGGCGTCGTAGCGCGTCATCTGCTGTTCTTGCAGGAAGTAGGCCGCATGGCTTTCCCGCTCGGCGAAGATGGCAACGAGCACGTTGGCGCCGGAAACCTCGTCCCGCCCCGAAGACTGCACGTGGATCACGGCGCGCTGGATGACGCGCTGGAATCCCGCAGTCGGCTTGGAATCCTCGTCGTAGCCAGTCACGAGGTTCTCGAGGTCGGTATCGATGTAGTTGATGAGCACGCGGCGCAGCTCGTCGAGATCGACGTTGCAGGCCCGCATGACGGCTCCCGCCTCCGGGTCATCGGTCAACGCAAGAAGGAGATGCTCCAACGTCGCGTATTCGTGATGTCGCTCATTGGCGTAGGTCAGCGCCTGGTGCAGCGCCTTTTCGAGACCCGGTGTAAATGCCGGCATTACGACCTCACTTTTTCTCCATCACGCATTGCAGCGGATGCTGGTTCTGACGGGAGAAATCCATGACCTGGGCCACCTTTGTCTCGGCAACCTCGAAGGTGTAGACTCCGCATTCGCCCACACCATGATTGTGAACATGGAGCATGATGCGGGTGGCCGTTTCCCGGTCCTTCTGGAAGAAGCGTTCCAGGATGTGAATGACGAACTCCATCGGCGTGTAGTCGTCATTCAGGATCAGCACGCGGTAGAGACTGGGCTTCTTTGTCTTGGGACGGGTGCGGGTTATGACCGAGGTTCCACGTCCGGTTCCCCGTCCGTCTCGCCCGTCAGCCTGCATCCTCGTCTCGTGCCACACCGTGGCCAACCCACCTCGTATCAAAGATCCCTGTCCTTCCGCGGGCATCTTACCCGTTCCCACATGTAGGTCGATGAGCGACGATTTTAAGCCCTTCTGTAGACCTGACAATATGTCGGTTTTGGTACCATGGATGGGGATGGTCGCGTAAACCGTCGCCAGGAACGACACGGGGCCTGGCTGCGGATGCAGCCAGGCCCCGAAAGCGGTAACGGAAATTCCGAGCGGCGGTGCGATCACCGCGCCTTTGCCACCAAATTCTCGAAGGGCTTGTAGGCCTCCTTCGCCATGTCGGCGTAGAGGCCGCTCAGCTTCGTCGTCTCGGCCACGAAGCTCTCATAGGCCTTCTTCGAATAATCCGTCTGGATTTCGATGGCAGCTTCGAGAGACTTTGCCGAAAACAGCTTCTCGAAAGCTGCAGCTCCGGCTTCGTAGGACGACTTCGTGTAGTCGGCGATTTCGCTGGCAATGCTCTGGGTGGCGGTGCTCAGGCTGGCAAAGCTCTTCGCACTGCTGTCCAACCATTCCTTGCCGAACGCACCGGCTTCCATGAAGTTCGTGCTCATCAGGATTCCTTTCGCGATGCCCACCGCGCTCTTTGCAACAGCGAAAACTTATTGTGCGGCGCACAAAAGGTCAAGGAGAAGCGGTGGGTCGGCTCGCGCGGCGATCACATGAAGTTGCAGGCCGCCCCGATCGAATCGCAGAGAGCAGCTTCCAATCCCGCCCGGGGACAGCCTCAGTAGAGGCCGCCGCCGGTGTTTTCGAGGATTGCACGGTTGGCGCGCGGGGACAGCGCCTCGGCGGAGATCGACTCGCCCTCGCCCATGCCAATGACCCAGTAGGTGTCGGCGGGGCCGGTTCCTGGCTTGAAGGCCTCGATGATCGTGCCCGCCTCGCCTTCCCGGGCCTGCATGCCGGTCTTGCGGTTGATCGGGATGAGCTTCATGCCTTCCGGCACCTGGAAGTCCACCACGGGCTGGTCCTTCAGTACCACGGACATGAAGTCCTTGAAGACCGGCGCGGCGAGGCCGCCACCCGTCGCACCCTTGCCGAGGGAGCGCGGCTTGTCGTAGCCGATGTAGAGACCGACGACGAGGTTAGGGGTGAAGCCGACGAACCAGGCGTCACGCTCGTCGTTGGTGGTGCCGGTCTTGCCGGCGAGCGGCCGGCCGAGTTCGGCCAGCGTCACCGCGGTGCCGCGCTGCACCACGCCTTCCAGCATAGAGGTGATCTGGTAAGCGGTCATCGGGTCGAGCACCTGCTCGGCATTGTCGACGAGCTCGGGCTCGGGCTGGTTGTTCCACTCGTCGGCCACGCAGCCCTCGCAGATGCGCTCGTCATGCTTGTAGACCGTCTTGCCGTAACGGTCCTGGATGCGGTCGATCAGCGACGGCTTGATCTGCTTGCCGCCGTTGGCCATCACCGCATAGGCTGAAGCCATGCGCATGACCGTCGTCTCGCCGGATCCCAGCGACATGGCGATGTGCGGCGGCATCTTGTCGTACACGCCGAAACGCTCGGCATATTCGGCGACGAGCTTCATGCCCATGTCGTTGGCAAGGCGGACCGTCATCAGGTTTCGCGAGCGCTCGATGCCGGTGCGCAGCGTCGAGGGGCCCCCGGGCTTGCCATCGTAGTTCTTCGGCGACCAGACCTCATTGCCGATGCGGATGGTGATCGGGCCATCCATGATGACGGACGCCGGCGTATAACCATTGTCGAGGGCGGCTGCGTAGACGATGGGCTTGAACGAGGAGCCGGGCTGGCGATAGGCCTGCGTGGCGCGGTTGAACTCGGACTCCGAATAGGAGAAGCCGCCGACCATCGCCAGGACGCGGCCCGTATGGGGGTCCATGGCGATCAGGCCGCCGGAAACTTCAGGAATCTGGCGCAGGACGTAACCTGAGCCGTCTTCCTTCTTCTCGACGTAGATGACGTCGCCCGGCGTAAAGATGGCGGCGGGCGATCCCGGCTTCTGGCGCTTGCCGTCGACGACGGCCTGGCGCATCGCGAAGGCCATGTCTTCCTTTCCGAGGCGCGCTGTCTCGCGTTCGTCCGAGAGCTTGCCTGACACGTCGAGCGGCGGCTGAAGGCCGACAACGATGCCGTCGCTGGTGGCGTCGAGCACGACCGCCAGACGCCATTCCGGCACGTCCGACAGCCGCTTCACCGCGCCGACGGCCGTACCCCAGTCGACGCCGATGTCGACGCGCGTCACCGGCCCGCGATAGCCACGCAGGGTGTCGTACTTGATCAGGCCGTTCTGCATGGCGCGGCGCGCCACGAGCTGCATCTTGGGATCGAGCGTCGTGCGGACAGAGAGCCCGCCCTCGTAGAGGGCCGTCTCGCCGTAGCGCGCAATGATCTCGCGGCGCACTTCTTCGGTGAAGTACTCGCCGGCGAACAGGTAGGTTCCGCCACGCCGCGGCTTGACGCCGAGCGGCTCTGCCTTCGCCTTGGCCCCCTCCTCCGCGGTGATGTAGTGGTTGTCGACCATCTGGTCGATCACCCAGTTGCGGCGCTCGATGGCACGTTCGGGATAGCGGAACGGGTGGTAGTTCGAGGGGCCCTTCGGAAGCGCGGCGAGATAGGCGGCTTCCGCGATGGTCAGCTCGTTCACCGACTTGTCGAAATAGGTCAGGGCGGCACCCGCGATGCCGTAGGCGCCCAGGCCGAAGAAGATCTCGTTGACGTAGAGCTCGAGGATGCGGTCCTTCGAATAGGCCTGCTCGATGCGGAACGCGAGCAGCATCTCGCGGATCTTGCGGTCGTAAGTCTGGCTGGACGAGAGCAGGAAGTTCTTCGCCACCTGCTGGGTGATCGTCGAGGCGCCGACCGGGCGGCGGCCCGTGCCCATGTTGCGGAGATTGGTCATGACCGCGCGGCCGAGACCGACGACATCGACACCGGGATGATTGTAGAAATTCTTGTCCTCGGCGGAGAGGAATGCCGCCTTCACGCGGTCAGGGACAGCCTGGATGGGAAGGTAGAGCCGACGCTCCTTGGCGAACTCGGCCATGAGCTGCCCGTCCACCGCGTGCACGCGGGTGGTCACAGGTGGCTCGTAGTTGGCCAGCACCTCGTAGTCGGGAAGATCCTTGGCGAGGCTCCCCACGTAATACGCAACGGCGCCGGCCACCAGCAGCGCGAACATCGTGCCGATGCCGAAGAAATAGCCGATGAGACGAATCATTCCCGCTCCAATGCAGTTTCCATCCGGCGACGCCACGTCCCCGGGATGCCTGCGGCCGATCCTGCAGCGTCAGCAATGTAGCCGACATATGGACAAAATACGGCGGAGCCGATCCAGCGTCAGTCGCCTGCAGCTTCCATTCCACTAAAATGCATCGGCGACGCGTGCAACGGCCCGCCGATCATACATCAACCGCCCGCCGCCCTAGAAGCCGCAAACTGAGAAATCGCGCTGGCGATGGACCCGGCAGCCTTGGCGCGCCATTCGGGGTCGAGGAGCAGGGCCTCGTCCTTCTCGTTGGACAGATAGCCCAGTTCGATGAGGACGGAGGGCACGTCCGGTGCCCTCAGCACGCGAAAGCCGGCGAAGCGGTGCGGATTGTTGATGAGGCTGACGGTTTCAGCGAGTTCGCCGACGAGCGTGCGGGCGAAGCTGACGGAAAACGCATGCGTCTCGCGGCGGATCAGATCGACCAGGATGTCCGCCACCTCGTGGTTCTCGTCCGGAATCTCGATGCCGCCGAGGCGATCCGCGAGGTTTTCGCGGTCCGCAAGGGCCTGCGCATCGGCATCCGAGGCGGTGTCGGACACGGTGTAGACCGTCGCGCCGCGGATGTTCTTGTGACGGATGGTGTCGGCGTGGACCGAGATGAACAGGTCTGCGTCGTGCTGGCGGGCGATGCGGACGCGCTCATCGAGACGCAGGAACGCGTCCTTCTCGCGGGTGAGATAGACGTCATAGCGACCCGCGGCCCGCAGCTTCTCGGCGAGCAGTTGCGAGAAGGCCAGCGTCACGTCCTTCTCGGTAGAGCCGCCCACACCGCGGGCCCCACCATCCTCGCCGCCGTGGCCCGGATCGATGACCACCGTGAACCTCTTCGTGGGCGCCTGCGGCGTAGTTGCGACGCGACCGGCCTTGTCGGGATTGACGGTGGCGGCGGTGGTCATCGCCTGCTCGGCCAGCGCCGCCTCGAAGGCGGTTTCGCCGGCGGCGGTAATATCGAGGGCGAGCCGGGCCCCGGCCCCGGATTCGTCCCGAATCACCTCGGCCCGCTCAACGACGAAGGGCCCCTTGGTTACAAGGACGATCCGCGCGCCGTCCTCGCCGACACGGCCATGCTGGATGTCACGCACCAGGCCATGCGCCTTGAGGCTCGACGGCTCGAAGGAGAAGCGCGTCGCCGGAAGGTCGATCGCCAGCCGGTGCGGGCCACGCAGCATCACCCAGCGCAACTCCGGCTCAGAATCGAAGTTGACGACGATGCGCGTGCGGACCTCGTCGCCGGCAATGGCGAAGCCGCGCGCCGTCAGCGGCTGCGCCAGCGCGTCCGTGCAGAGATGGAATAGCAGGAGCGTGAGGGCCACAACCAGAACGGCGGAGACGGCGAGGAAATCCTTTCCCCTGGCGCCAGCCAGCCGCAGTCTTCCACCCATGCGTACACCTACCCCGAGAACCGAAACCGTATCGTCGCCATCCGACCCCCGGCGACGATTAACTTTCAGTATCCGAACAAGGTTAACCAAAACTTTGGAGGGCGGGCACCTTGCACGAGGCCAATTGGCCGACCAATTGAATCCGGGGTTGCCTAAAAGCCGGCCAAATCATAAAACCACTCTCGGCGTACTGCAATGCCCGGGCTCCGAGGAGGCGATTCGGGTTTGGTGGCTAATTAGGGCAGTTCCCTGTTCGCATCCGGCCTTGCAGATCAAGCCGAAGATTTTCGTTCACGGCGGTACGTAAGTGCTTCCGCGGTGAGTGATTTGGAAACGGCACGGGCTCGTCCCGTCGCTGGCTCGCAAAGAGCATACAGCTGGCCCGGTGGTTCCGGGCCTTGGTTCAAAAAAGGAGCCGCACCGAACGCAATGGCCATTAGCGCTCAGTCGGAACGGTCCGCAGAACACCGCGCCTTGCTGGCGCGGGGCGGTACCACCGTGGCGCAGGCGAAGCGTCGGGCGGACATCAGCATGACCGGCACCAGCATTCCGACGCGGACGTGGCACGCAGACGTGCCGCATTCGCCACGGCTCCGTGTCGCCGGCAGGAACATACATAATGCCCAACAAGATGCTCATCGACGCCTCCCACCCGGAGGAAACTCGCGTCGTGGTGGTCCACGGCAATCGCATTGAAGAATTCGACTTCGAGTCCCAGGACAAGAAACAGCTCAAAGGAAACATCTACCTCGCCCGCGTAACCAGGGTCGAACCGTCCCTGCAGGCCGCATTCGTTGAATACGGCGGCAACCGCCACGGCTTCCTCGCCTTCAGCGAAATCCACCCGGACTACTACCAGATCCCGGTCGCCGACCGTCAGGCGCTGTTGAAGGCCGAGGCCCAGGCCGCCGCCGACGAGGCGGAGGACGAGGAGAACGAGGAGCGCAATCGCTCGCGCCGTCGCCGTCGCGGACGCAGCCGCAGCCGCGCCGGCGAGAACGCCGCGGAAGCCTCCGCCGATGGCGTCGAGGCTGCCGACGAGGGTTCCGAGGAAGCGTCCGAGCAGGACGCTGCCGAAACCGCTGCTGACGAGACGCAGGCGGGCGACGACGCGTCTCCCGTCGAAGCCGTCGCGGATGAACCCGCGGAAACGACGTCCAGCATGGCTGCGTCGGTTGAAGCCGACGTCATCTCCGAGACCTATTCCGACCCCTCCAACGGCGACGGCGGCGACGAGGCCGTCGCGGAAGCGTCGGACGGCAACGGCGGTTCGGACGAACACACCGCCGAGGAAGGCGAGATCGAGTCGGTCGGCGCCGGCGACGCGCTGGAAGAGGTGCAGGCGCGCCGGCGGCCGCTGCGTCGCCAATACAAGATCCAGGAGGTCATCAAGCGTCGGCAGATCCTGCTCGTGCAGGTCGTGAAGGAGGAGCGTGGCAACAAGGGTGCCGCGCTGACCACCTATCTGTCGCTCGCCGGCCGCTACTCGGTCCTGATGCCGAATACCGCCCGCGGCGGCGGCATCTCCCGCAAGATCACCAATCCGCAGGATCGCAAGCGGCTCAAGGAGATCGTCCAGGAACTCGAGGTGCCGCAGGGCATGGGCGTGATCCTGCGTACCGCCGGCGAAAGCCGCACCAAGGCCGAGATCAAGCGCGACTACGAGTACCTGATGCGGCTTTGGGAGAACGTCCGCACGCTGACGCTCCAGTCCACCGCCCCGGCGCTCGTCTACGAGGAAGGTTCGCTGATCAAGCGCTCGGTGCGCGACCTCTACAACAAGGACATCGACGAGATCCTGGTTGCCGGCGAAGACGCCTACCGCGAAGCCAAGGACTTCATGCGCATGCTGATGCCGAGCCACGCCAAGGTGGTTCAGCCCTATCGTGAAAACGTGCCGCTGTTCGTCCGCAAGGGCGTGGAGGCGCAGCTTGACAAGATGATGCAGCCGCAGGTGACGCTGAAGAGCGGCGGCTACATCATCATCAACCAGACCGAGGCGCTGGTCGCCATCGACGTCAACTCGGGCCGTTCCACCCGCGAGCATTCGATCGAAGAGACGGCGCTGCACACCAATCTCGAGGCGGCCGAGGAGATCGCGCGCCAGTTGCGCCTGCGCGACCTCGCCGGCCTCATCGTGATCGACTTCATCGACATGGAGGAGAGCCGCAACAACCGTCTGGTCGAGAAGAAGCTCAAGGAGTGCCTCAAGAACGACCGCGCGCGCATCCAGCTCGGCCGCATCTCGCATTTCGGCCTGATGGAGATGAGCCGCCAACGCATCCGTGCCAGCGTGCTCGAATCCACCACGAAGCCCTGCCCGCACTGCGGCGGGACCGGCCATGTGCGCTCGGATTCGTCCGTCGCGCTACTGGTGGTGCGGGCGATCGAGGAGTACCTGCTCAGGGACAACCGCAGCAACATCGTGGTGCGCACCCCAGCTGCCACGGCGATGTACGTGCTCAACCACAAGCGGGCGCTGCTGACCGAGATGGAGAACCGCTTTGGCGTAACCATCGCGATCGAGGTGGACGATTCTGTCGGCTCGCAGCACTACGCCATCGTGCGCGGCACGCCGGTCGAGAAGCCCGTCAGCCTGCCGCAGCAGGCGGCCATCGTTCCACCGGAGCCGGAGGACGAGCCGGAAGTTGCCGAAGACGCCCAGGACGACAGCGACGAGGCGGAATCCCCGGCTGCCGAGGCGCGTGCCCCCGAAGGCGAGCGCACCGGCCGCAAGCGGCGTCGCCGTCGGCGGCGCGGCGGGCGCGACCGTAACGGGCAGGCCGATGTCACGGCCACGCCGGGCGATGCCGGCGATGCCGGTTCGAGCGAGGACGAGGTAGCCGGCTCGGAGAATGGTGACGAGGACGAAGCGACTCCTGCGGTGACTGCAGAATCCTCCGAACCGCGTGCCGAGGACGACCGCAAGAAGCGCCGGCGGGGCCGGCGCGGCGGCAGGCGGCATCGTGGCGAGGGCGACGACGGCAATGTCGCCGTGACCGAGGACGACGGCCCGACTGTCGAGGCGTCCGAGGAAGCGGTCGCGGAGATCGTCGCGGAAGCGCCGGCGGAAGCGGACGGAGCCCATGGCGATGAGGCCGTGGCGGCTGAGGCGGAAGGCACCGAAGTCGTGGCCGAGAGCGCCGGCGTCGTCGCGGAAGCCGAAGTCGTGGCCGAGAGCGTAAACGTCGTCGAAGCAGCAGATCCGGCGCCTGCAGAGCCGAAGAAGGGACGCCGCACGTCCAGCCGCAAGAAGGCGGCCGAGGCTGCCCCCGAGGGCGAGGAAGCGCCGGCGAAGGCGCCCCGCAAGCGCGCCAGCCGCAGCAAGAAGGCCGAAGCTGCAGCGGAGCCCGTCGCGGCAGCGGAGGCGGTAGAAGCGTCAGGCCAGGCCGTCGAGCCGGCGGAGACGGCGCCCGCAGAAGCGGTGGCCGAGGCGGATGCCGCTGAGGCGGTCACCCCCGCAAACTCCGACGTGACCGCCAGCGAAGAGGCCGCAACCCGCGAGCCTTCGAGCGAAGATGCGGCTCCCGTTGCCGCCGAGACCGGCGCTCCGCAGGCCGAGGCCGAACCGAAGGTCGACTCCGCGCCAGCCGAGCCCGACCGTCCGAAGCGCACGGGCTGGTGGCAGCGCCGCGGCTTCCTCTAATCCTGTCGTCGGCCGATCCGGTTCCCGGATCGGCCGATTTTCGCTTCAGCGCGAAAACACCGACCAGTTCATCGCCCTGGCGAGCTTCTCCAGGGCGATGGAACCCAGCCGCGAGTTGCCGTTGGCGTTGAGGCCCGGCGACCATACGGCGATCGAGGCGATGCCCGGCACCACTGCAAGGATCCCGCCCCCGACGCCGCTCTTGCCCGGGATGCCCACCCGGAAGGCGAAATCCCCTGAACCGTCATAGTGGCCGCAGGTCAGCATCAACGCATTGATGCGGCGCGCGCGCTCCGGCGACACGACCGAATGGCCGGTGTCGGGGTTGCGGCCGCCGAAGGCGAGGAAGCGGCCGGCGAGCGCCAGCTGCCGGCAGCTCATGGCGATGGCGCACTGGTGGAAGTAGACGCCGAGAACCGGGTCCGGCGCATGGGCGAGGTTGCCGAAGGCGCGCATATAGTTGGCCAGCGCGATGTTGCGGAAGCCCGTCGCGCGTTCCGACGCCGCCACCTCGTGGTCGATGTAGACCGTGTCGTCATCGGTCAGGAACTGCACGAAGCGCAGGATCTGGCCGATCGTCTCGCGCGGCTGGTGCCCGGACAGAAGCACGTCGGAGACGACGATCGCCCCGGCATTGATGAACGGATTGCGGGGAATGCCGTTCTCGTGCTCGAGCTGGACGATCGAGTTGAAGGGATTCCCGGACGGTTCCCGGCCGACCCGCTTCCACAGCCCGTCACCGACGACGCCGAGCGCCAGCGTGAGCGAAAAGACCTTCGACACGCTCTGGATCGAGAACGGTTCATCGGCATCGCCCGCCATGAGCATCCGGCCGTCGGCCGTGGAGACGGCTATGCCGAACTTGTTGGGGTCGATCTTGCCGAGCTGCGGGATGTACTTTGCGACCTCGCCCCGATCCGTGCGCGCGGACATCTCCGCCGCGAGATCGGCGAGCACCTGTTCCAGATCTGCCATGCTTATGCCTTGCCCAGCCAACGTGCGATTCGGTCGAGCGCCTCGACCATGTCATCCGGCGCGCCGGCATAGGAAAAGCGCATGTAGCGATCGCCGTGCGCGGGATGGAAATCGTGACCTGGCGTCGCGGCGACATGGGCCTCGGCCAGCATCCGCCGCGCGAAGTCCATGCTGTCATTGGTGAGGCGCGAGACGTCGCAGAAGGCGTAGAAGGCGCCATCCATCGGTGCGGCGAGGCTGAAGCCCAGTTCCGGCAGCCTTTCGGCGAGCACGGCCCGGTTGCGCGCATATCGCGCCTTCACCTGCTCCAGCTCGTCCGTCGCCCCGAACGCTTCGCGCGCGGCGATCTGCGAGAGCTCCGGCGCGGAGATGTAGAGGCTCTGGGCAATCCGCTCGATGGGGCGGACGAGCGGTTCCGGAAGCACCATCCAGCCTATCCGCCATCCTGTCATGCAGTAGTATTTCGAGAAGGAGTTGATGACGACCACGTCGGGATCGAGCTCGAGCGCGGAGACGTCAGGACCGGAATAGTTCAGCCTGTGGTAGATCTCGTCGGAGATCACCGAGACGCCGAGGCGACGCGCCTCCGCAAGCAGCGCCGCCAGCGCATCGCGCGGCACGCTCGCCCCCGTTGGATTGGCAGGGCTGGCGAAGAGCACCCCCCTCAGCGGCCCGGATGCGTGGGCGGCGCGCAGGTGGGCGGCGCCGAGGAACGGATCGCGGCCGAGATCGATCTCGACCACCTGGATGCCGAGCGCGTCCATGATGTTGCGGTAGGCCGGATAGCCGGGCGCTGCGATGGCCACGCGGTCGCCGGCGTCGAACATCGCCAGGAAGGCCAGGTTGAAGGCCGCCGACGATCCGGTCGTCACGGCGATGCGCGTCGGCGGCACCTCGATCCCGTAGTGGTCGGCATAGTGGGCGGCGATCGCCTCGCGCAGGGCCATATCGCCGAGGGCGTCGGTGTAGCCGATGCGCCCGTCCACCAGCGCGCGTGTTGCGGCATCGCGGACGGCCTGCGGCGCCGGATCGGAAGGCTGGCCCACGGCCATGGAAATGACGGGAACGCCGGCGGCGCGAAGGCGGTTGGCCTCGGCGAGCACGTCCATCGCATGGAACGGCTCAACCCGGCCGCGGCGGGAAAGATGGATCATCGAGAATCTCCGAAACACGCATCGTCCGCGGGGAAGTGGACGACGCGCCGCACAAATGCCGGAAAGCTGTGGGGATCACAACTTCATGAATCGTCTGCTCCGTTCTTCACCTGCGGCTATTGGTGGGCTAGTCGTTGCGACCATGCATGCGGCAGCGACTCCTTTTGAGAAGATTTGGCGCGGCGCGGGCCGCATGTTGGCTGCGGCCGCGCTTGCCGCGACGCTCGTTCTTCCGGCCGCTGCGCAGTCGCGCCAGGCGGTCGTGCGCGACGCCGAGATCGAGGCGCTGGTGCGCGAATATGCCCGACCGATCCTCAAGGCCGCCGGACTCTCCAAGTCCGGCATCGAGATCGTCCTGATCAACGACCAGAGCTTCAACGCCTTCGTTGCCGGCCGCCGGATCTTCATCAACACCGGCACCCTCCTCCAGTCCGAGACGCCGAACGAGGTGATCGGCGTCATCGCCCACGAGGCAGGCCATATCGCCGGCCACCACCAGGAGCGCCTGCGCGACCAGATCGCCCGTGCGCAGACCATGGCGGTGGTTGCCGGCCTGCTCGGCGCCGGCGCCGTCGCGGCTGCCGCCGCCTCCGGCGAAGGCAGCCTTGCGGGTGCCGCGGGCGGCCTTGCGATGGCCGGCGGAGAGGCGGCTCGCCGCAGCCTGCTCAGCTACCAGCGCGGCGAGGAAGCGACCGCCGACCGCTCGGCGATCACCTATCTCGAGGCGACCGGCCAGTCGGCCAAGGGCATGCTGAAGACGTTCCAGCGCTTCCAGAGCGCCCTTTCGCTGTCGGGCGCGCGCGTCGATCCCTACCTGGTCAGCCATCCGATGCCGCGCGACCGCATCGCGAACCTGGAGACTCTGGCGAAGAACAGCCGCTACTACGACAAGCCCGATCCGCCCGAGCTCCAGGCGCGCCACGACATGATGCGCGCGAAGATCGCCGTCTATACCGCGGGCCAGGGCGCGGCGGCACGCCTTTTCAAGAAGCTGCCGACGGGCCTCGCCGGCCAGTACGGCGATGCCATGAACACCTATCTCTACGGGAACCTGCGGTCGGCGCTGCAGAAGGCCGATGCGCTGGTCAAGAGTAACCCGAAGAACCCCTATTTCCATGAGCTGCGCGGCGACGTTCTTATGAAGTCGAACCGGCCGGCGGAGGCTGCCAAGGCCTACGCCACGGCCGCGAAGCTGGACCCCGCCCAGTCGGGCATCTTGCGGATCGGGGTCGGGCAGGCCCTTCTGGCCACCGGCGATCCGGACTCGGTGAAGAAGGCGATCTCCGAGATCAACATCGGTCTCGAGCGTGACAAGGAGAACTCCATGGGCTACCGCCTGCTGGCCCAGGCCTACGGGCAGCTCGGCGATATCGCCCAGGCGGAGCTCGCGACGGCCGAGGGGCACTTCTATGCAGGGGCCTACCAGGACGCCAAGATCTTCGCGCTGCGTGCCCAGCAGCGGCTGAAGCGCGGCTCACCCGGCTGGGTGCGTGCCCAGGACATCATCAACTACCGTGCCCCCAAGAAGGGCTGACGGAATAACGGACGGATCATCTGGATGAACAGGCTGATATTGCTGGGATCGACCGGGATCGTGGTGGCCTTCGCCCTGCTGGCGGCCGGCTTCCTCTCCGGGCGTCCGTCCCCCGTCGCCGACGACCAGCCGCAGGCGGCCCAGACGTCGCAGCTCGATCGCTCCGAGGTCGAGGCGGTCGTGCGGGACTATCTCCTGAGAAACCCCGAGATCATGGTCGAGGTGCAGACCGCCCTCGAGGAGAAGGAGAGGGAAGCGCAGCGGCTCGCCAGCCTGCAGGTGATCAGCGATGCCCACGACGAGATTTTCCGCTCGCCCCATGACGGCATCGTCGGCAACCCGGACGGCAAGCTGACAATCGTTGAGTTCTACGACTACAATTGCGGCTTCTGCAAACGCGCCCAGGACGACATGCTGGCGCTGACCGCCGCCGACCCCGACCTGCGCTTCGTGTTGAAGGAATTCCCTATCCTCGGACCCGATTCGCAGAAGGCGCATGTCGTTTCGCAGGCGTTCCAGTCGCTGATGCCGGAGAAGTATGCCGAGTTCCACAACCGGCTGCTCGCCAGCCAGGGCCGGACCGGCGAGGCTGCCGCCATCAAGCTCGCGCTCGAGCTCGGCGCCGACGAAACCCAGCTGCGCGAGGCGATGAAGAATCCCCAGATCAACGAGACCTTTGCGCAGACCTACGAGCTCGCCAACCGCCTGGCGATCACCGGCACGCCCTCCTACGTCGTCGGCAACGAGGTGGTGTTCGGCGCGCTTGGTCGCGACGTGCTCGCGGAGAAAATCGCGGAAGCGCGCGCCTGCATGGACAACGCCACCTGCTGATCCCCCCTGTTCAAAGGCGCTGAAGACGGCGATTGTACTCTTTTCGCGATTCGCGTTGGCGGCTATAGAAGGCCCCGCGCGCGCGGCGCTAAAGCCGCGCCGACCGAGGTTTGCGTTTGAAAACCATCTACGTCCTGAATGGCCCGAACCTGAACATGCTCGGCAAGCGCGAGCCTGGCATCTACGGTGCGACGACGCTTGCGGACATCGAGGCGAGTTGCCGGGCTTCGGCAGAGGCGCTTGGCTTCGGCCTGGAGTTCCGCCAATCGAACCATGAGGGCGATCTGGTCGGCTGGCTGCATGAGGCGGCCGACAAGGCGGCGGGCGTGATCATCAACGCCGGCGCCTATACGCATACGTCGATCGCGCTGCACGACGCCATCCGGGCCGTGCAGCCGCTGCCTGTCGTTGAAGTGCACCTGTCGAACGTCCACGCGCGCGAGCCCTTCCGCCACAAGTCGATGATCGCGGCGGTGGCAGTTGGCGTGATTTGCGGCTTCGGCCCGCTCTCCTACACGCTGGCGCTGCATGCGCTCGCGGCTCGGATCTGAAAGAAAAGAAAAAAGGAAAAGACCCAGACATGTCGAACAAGAAGACGGATGTTGACCAGCAGCTCATCCGCGACCTCGCTGGGATCCTGAACGACACGAACCTGTCCGAGATCGAAGTCGAACTCGGCGACCTGAAGATCCGCGTCGCCCGCCAGGCGACGGTCGTGCAGGCCCAGGCCATCGCTGCGCCTCCCGCCTTCTCGGCGGCTCCGGCGTCCGCTGCCCCCGCCGCTGCTCCGGCGGCCGGCGCGTCCGCGTCGCAGCCCGCCGACGACATGCTTCGCAACGCAGTCCCCTCGCCGATGGTCGGCACCGCCTATCTGGCGCCGTCGCCCGACGCCAAGCCGTTCGTCGAGGTTGGCCAGACGGTGCGCGAAGGCCAGACGCTGCTGATCATCGAAGCGATGAAGACGATGAACCAGATTCCGGCGCCTCGCTCGGGCAAGGTGACGGCGATTCTCGTCGAAGACGCGCAGCCGGTCGAGTACGGCATGCCCCTGCTCGTCATCGAGTAGGCCCAGGCCATGTTCCAGAAGATCCTCATCGCCAACCGAGGCGAGATCGCGCTGAGAATCCTGCGCGCCGCCAAGGAGCTCGGCATCAAGACGGTGGTGGTGCATTCCACCGCCGACGCCGACGCCATGCATGTGCGACTTGCCGACGAGAGCGTCTGCATCGGTCCTCCGCCCTCGCGCGACAGCTACCTCAACATCCACCAGATCGTCGCCGCCTGCGAGATCACCGGCGCCGACGCCGTGCATCCGGGCTACGGCTTCCTGTCGGAGAATGCGCGCTTCGCCGACATCCTGGCCGCGCACAACATCACCTTCATCGGCCCGTCCGGCGACCACATCCGCATCATGGGCGACAAGATCGAGGCCAAGCGCACCGCAAAGCGCCTCGGCATCCCGGTCGTGCCCGGTTCCGACGGCGCCGTGTCCGACGAGAACGAGGCCAAGCGCATCGCCGCCGAAATCGGCTACCCGGTCATCATCAAGGCTTCCGCCGGCGGCGGCGGGCGTGGCATGAAGGTGGCGCGCTCGGAAGACGAACTCGTCCAGGCGCTCCAGACCGCCAAGTCCGAGGCCGGCGCGGCCTTCGGCGACGATGCCGTCTACATCGAGAAGTTCCTTGAGAAGCCGCGCCACATCGAGATCCAGGTGTTCGGCGATGGCGCGGGGGCGGGCATCCATCTCGGCGAGCGCGACTGCTCGCTGCAGCGCCGTCACCAGAAGGTGTGGGAAGAGGCCAACTCCCCTGCCCTCAACGCGACGGAGCGCGCGCGCATCGGCGAGATCTGCGCCAACGCGGTGGCCGAGCTCGGCTATTCGGGCGCCGGCACGATCGAGTTTCTCTACGAGAACGGTGAGTTCTACTTCATCGAGATGAACACCCGCCTGCAGGTGGAGCATCCGGTGACGGAGGCGATCACCGGCCTCGACCTCGTCCACGAACAGATCCGCGTCGCCTCCGGCGGTGGGCTTTCGGTGCGCCAGGACGGCGTCAAGTTCCGCGGCCATGCCATCGAATGCCGCATCAATGCAGAGGACCCGCGTACCTTCGTGCCGTCGCCCGGCACGATCACGCATTTCCATACCCCCGGCGGCCTCGGCATTCGCGTCGATTCGGGTGTCTATTCCGGCTACCGGATCCCGCCCTACTACGACAGCCTGATCGGCAAGCTCATCGTACACGGGCGCAACCGGGTGGAATGCATGATGCGCCTGCGGCGTGCGCTGGACGAATTCGTGGTCGACGGGATCAAGACCACGCTACCGCTATTCCGGGATCTCGTTGGCAATATCGACATCGCGAACGGCGATTACGATATTCATTGGCTGGAAAAGTATCTCGCCAAAGCCGACTGAACCGGACCACCATGTCGCGACCCTTCGCGCCAGGCCATCGCATCCCGACTGACCTCCTGCTCAAGGCCTATGCCTCGGGGGTCTTCCCGATGGCCGAGAGCGCGGATGATCCGGAGGTGTTCTGGGTCCGCCCGGAAACGCGGGGCATCCTTCCGCTGGATGCCTTCCACGTGCCGCGAAGCCTCAGGAAGGTTATCCGCCAGAAGCACTTCGACGTCCGCATCGACACCGACTTCGTGGGCGTCATCGACGGCTGCGCCGAATCGCGGGCGGGACGTCGTTCGACATGGATCAACGGGCCGATCCGCGAGGCCTATATCGAGCTCAACCGGATCGGACATGCGCATTCGGTCGAGGCCTGGCGCGAGGAGCGCCTGGTGGGAGGTCTCTACGGGGTCCGGCTGGGCTCTGCCTTCTTTGGCGAGAGCATGTTCTCGCGCGAGACGGATGCCTCGAAGGTCTGCCTGGTCTACCTCGTCGACAGGCTTCGCGAGCGCGGCTTCAAGCTGCTCGATACCCAGTTCACGACTGAGCACCTGAAGCGCTTCGGCGCCATCGACGTACCTCGGCGACGCTACGAGACGATGCTCGCCCAGGCGCTTGAGGCCAATACACGCTTCGTCGATCCGACCTGATCCAGATCAAAGCAACCGGGAATTGTGCGTGGCATCGCTATGCGTGCATAGCAGAGGAGCCTCACATGCCTACCGATACCGTTGTTGTCGTCGCTCTCATTCTCGCGGCCTTCGCATTCTTTGCAGGCACGCTGACCTATGCGGACCTGACCTGGAACCGGAACCACAAGTCGTAGGCGATCGTCAGTTCGACGTTGCGCCCGTCGCGTCGGGCGCGCCCTCGTCGGGGGAGTTCTCAACCGCCTGAGGCTTCCCCTGGCGGGGGCTGCCTGCCGAATCGGGAGGCGGCACGTCGGAGTTCTGCTTGCAGGACTTCAGCCACACGTCATAGACGGCGTGCTCCACCGCATTCAGGCCGGGGCTTTCGGCAAACATCCAGCCTGTGAAGATCCGGCGGATCTTGCGGTCGAGGGTGATCTCGTCGACCTCCACGAAGGAGTCCGTCTTCGGCTCCTCCTCCTTGGGCCGCGAATAGCACACCCGCGGCGTCACCTGAAGCGCACCGAACTGCACGGTCTCGTCGATGTAGACGTCGAAGGTGATGATGCGGCCGGTAATCTTGTCGATTCCCGTGAACTCGGCCACGGGATTGCTGATGCGCTCAGCTGCAGCAGGGCCGCAGAGTCCGATGGCCAGGGCAAGCGCCACGCCCGTCGGCTTCACACCGGCAATCGGCAGTTTCATCTCGGATCGCTCCGTAACAGGGAGCTGGCCGTCAAAGCCGTCATCAGAAGGCTTCCAACTCTCCGGCCAGCTTGGTCAACAAGGCGTTAAGGCGCGATTGTGGCGAGGCAAGGATCAGCCGCCCGGCGTCCACGCATCATAGTCGCCCGTGACCTGCGGGCGATGCGTGCCCGAAAGCAGCGACCCCTTCGGACGATAGGCGCGCGGCGTACCCGTCAGGTTCTCCTCATGCGGCTTCTGCCAGGGACGCGGCTTGTAGTTCTCCTGCGAGGGCGGCGTGTCGACCCGGTGGTGCATCCAGCCATGCCAGCCCGGCGGAATGCGCGAGGCTTCTGCGAGACCGTTGTAGATCACCCAACGGCGCGTACGGCCCTCGGAATCGGTTCCGCCCTGGTAGTAGGTGTTGCCGAACTCGTCCTGGCCCACCTTCTGGCCGTGACGCCAGGTGTGAAAGCGGGTGCCAAGAGTCTGGCCATTCCACCAGGTAAAGAATTGGATCAGGAAGTTTTTCATCGCATCCACGTTTCGGCGCGGCACTCCCCCGCCTTATGCCGCCCCGGCCGGCGGCTGGCAAGGGAAAGAGCGGATTGCTCCCCCGCCCGATCGCGACAAAAGGTCGTGCCAGCGGCCTGCGAGCGCGCTGCGGCCAGCGGAATGCAAGGCGGCGGGTCCGGCAATGGTGCTTCGTCGAACAATGCCGGTTCTGTCGCCGCGCGGTCGCCTGAAGCCACAACGCCATGTTCATGGGCGCGCCTCCATGACCCAGGATAACGCGCCACCCAGATCGGCTCAACGCGGGCAGGCCGGTGGGCTTTCGCCTGTGTGGGGGACTCGCCCCTCGCCGCAACCAGCGGCCGAGCCAAGCAGTTCGCACCGGCTCGCAAAACCCGTTCAGAAAAGGAGGCTTTCGAATCGATCTGGGAAACAATCGACGAAGATAATGAGCTAGACTGTCGGGAAAGGGATCTGCGTGGGCGGTTCGTCACGGGCAGCCTGCCCCTGAGTGCCCGGAGAAGTGAACGCGTCGTTGCCACCACGGTGTTTCCCCTTCGACACTGCGGCTGATGTGTTCGAGAGACCACGATGAAGCGGGGTCACCATGCTCGCAGATGCGATCGGCAAGATGCTTCCGGCCATGATGGCCATCGCGCTGACGCCCATCCAGATCGTGGCGGCGATCGTGGTGCTCGGCGGGCCGAGGGGCCGCGCGAGTGGCTTCGCCTTCCTGGCCGGTTGGCTCGTGGCGCTGGGTGCCCTGGCAACGGTCGCGAACCTTCTGGTCGAGACGCTGGGCGAAGGCGGCCGCACAGCCTCGCCGCTTCTTCACTGGTTCCAGCTTGCCGCAGGTCTCTTCCTCCTCGTGATGGCGATGCGCCTGTGGCGGGCGAGGCCAAGGAGCGGCGAGGAACGCGCGGCTCCAGCTTGGGCGGCATCGCTCGGCGAGGCTGGCCCCGCGCGCGCCTTCGCGGCGGGCGCCTCGACGGCAGCCGCCAATCCCAAGATCATCGCGCTGGTCCTGTCCTCCGCGACGTCGCTTGCCTATCTCGCGCTTTCCGCACGAGAGCTCCTGGCCGTTACCTCACTCTTCGTGCTGCTGGGGTCGATGCCCCTCATCGCGCTTGTCGTCGCCCACGCGACGGGCGGCCCCGCGACCGCTTCCCGCATCCGCGACCTCAAGGGATTCATGCTGCGCCACAACGACGTCATCCTCGCTGTGGTCCTTGCGATGCTCGGCGTGAACATCCTCGGCAACGGAATTTCGGGCCTTCGATGAAGGCAGCGGCAGCCGGGGACCAACGAGAAGGCAAGATCCTGCACGGCGGGATGGCATGGCCTGGGCACGATCAGCACACGATGAGGTGAAGATAGCCAGGAAGATTGGCCGCCAGATCGCGGATCACGGTGTCTCGCGTGACGAGGGGAATTTTACGTACTCGCGCAGTCGCGATGAGGTAGCAGTCGCCGGGATCCTTGTGGCCCGTACGGATAGGCACTTCGGCGGCTTCGATGGCAATTTTCTGATTGATCGGCAGTATTCTGGATGACGTCGCTCGAACAGCCTCCCGAAACCACCTGGAGATCGTCGCTTCGAGTCGGGGAGAGTCTCTGTGCTGAGGCTTCTGCGCGGCGATGGACAGCTCCCACGCCGTTATCGGGGAAAGGTAGAGAGTCCCGGTCGCCTGATTTTCACCTATTGCGACAAGCGCTTCATCTGACAACGACTTCGTCCCGCTGACCAACCAATACAGCGCGTGCGTATCGAGCAGGACGCCCGGCAAAGCTATCCGGCCTTACGCTTCTCTGTACGCGGGGAAAGCGCCTGTTGAGCTATTGGTTTCGTTAGGCTCAGGCCCTTCTTGATCTTGAGGTCGCCGTGCTTAAGTGCGCCGACGCCCTTGACGGTAACGAACTGACCGGTCTTCGAATCGCGGACGACCGCAATCGTCGCCTCACCGCTCTTGTTGAGCAGCTTGCCAGCCTCTGCTTTCACGGTCTTCGTCATACCTAATAGATAGCGCAATTTGGAGGCCGTTGCGAGGCACCCTAGGCCGGCACAACCATATCGCGCATCAAGCGTCGCCAGCCACGCGCGAGCGGCATGACAGCCCCCTCTACGCCCGGCTCAGGGGCCGTCGGATGATGATGGTGGGCACGCCGCCGATGCCGCCGCAGGCGTCGCGCTCCTCGACCCGGACGAAACCCTCGCGCTCGTAGAAGCGCAGGGCCGCGCCGTTGCCCTTGATGACCTCGGCGGAGATTGCCGGCTCGCCGACGAAGTTCAGCATCACGGCATGCAGCAGGGCGGCCCCGCAGCCTCTGCCCTGCCAGTCGGGCGCGACGTGCAGGCGGTCTAGCCAGAGCACGCCTTTCGTCACGCGCGCATAGGCGTAGCCGACGATCTCGCCCTCGGCGCTCTCGGCCACGAAGGATTCGGAATGGGGCCGGGAAAGATCCTTGCGGATCATCTCGGGCTGGTGACGGGTCGCAGATTCGGCCGCGGCCCGCTCGACGCCCATCAGCCGGCCATAGGTCCGGCGCCAGGAGCCGGACACCAGGGCCGACACAGCCTCGGCGTCCGCCTCGCGCATGTGCCGGACCCGGAACATGCCCGGTTATTCGAGACCGAGCCGGGCCTTGACCAGCTCGTTCACCGCCTGGGGGTTGGCCTTGCCGCCGGTCGCCTTCATTACCTGGCCGACGAACCAGCCGGCGAGCGTCGGCTTGGCCTTCGCCTGCTCGACCTTGTCCGGGTTGGCGGCGATCACCTCGTCCACGGCCTTCTCGATGGCGCCAGTGTCGGTCACCTGCTTCATGCCGCGGCTCTCGACCACCTGGCGCGGGTCGCCGCCCTCGTTCCAGACAATCTCGAACAGGTCCTTGGCGATCTTGCCGGAAATCGTGCCTTCCTTGATCAGGTCGATGATCGCGCCAAGCTGGGCCGGCGAAACCGGTGATTCCTCGATGCTCTTGCCGGCCTTGTTCAGCGCGCCGAGCAGGTCGTTGATGACCCAGTTGGCGGCCGCCTTGCCGTCGCGGCCCTCGGCGACCTGCTCGAAAAAGTCGGCGATCGCCTTTTCGGAGACCAGGATCGAGGCGTCGTAGGCCGACAGGCCGAGGCCCGTCATGAAGCGGTCGCGCTTGGCATCCGGCAGCTCCGGCAGGTTGGCGGCGAGCGCATCGACATAGGCCTGGTCGAATTCCAGCGGCAGCAGGTCCGGGTCCGGGAAGTAGCGGTAGTCGTGCGCTTCCTCCTTGGAGCGCATCGAGCGCGTCTCGCCTTTGACAGGGTCGAAGAGCCGCGTCTCCTGCTCGACGACTCCGCCGTCCTCCAGGATCGCGATCTGGCGGCGCGCCTCATATTCGATCGCCTGGCCCATGAAGCGGATGGAGTTGACGTTCTTGATCTCGCAGCGCGTGCCGAACTCGCCGCCGGGGCGGCGCACCGAGACGTTGACGTCGGCGCGCAGCGAGCCTTCGTCCATGTTGCCGTCGCAGGTGCCGAGGTAGCGCATGATGGTGCGCAGCTTGGTGAGATAGGCCTTGGCCTCGTCGGAGGAGCGCATGTCCGGCTTCGACACGATCTCCATCAGCGCCACGCCCGACCGGTTGAGGTCGACATAGGACATGGTGGGATGCTGGTCGTGCAGTGACTTGCCGGCATCCTGCTCCAAGTGCAGGCGCTCGATGCCGACCTCGATCTCCTCGAAATTGCCCTTCGAGTCGGGGCCGACCGAGACATGCACGATCCCCTCCCCGACGATGGGCTGCTTGTACTGGGAGATCTGGTAACCCTGGGGCAGGTCCGGATAGAAATAGTTCTTCCGGTCGAATACCGAGCGATGATTGATCTGCGCCTTGAGGCCCAGGCCGGTGCGGATCGCCTGGCGCACACACTCCTCGTTGATCACCGGCAGCATGCCGGGCATGGCAGCGTCGACGAGGCTGACATTGGCGTTCGGCGCGGCCCCGAAGGAGGTGGAGGCTCCCGAAAACAACTTGGCTTCGGAAGTCACCTGGGCATGAACCTCGAGGCCGATGATGACCTCCCAGTCGCCGGTGGCACCGGGAATGAGACGCTTGGCGTCGGGCTTGCGGGTATCAACGATGGTCATGACGGCTCCGGTCGCAACTGGCCGTCTGGCTAGAGCAAGCGCACCGCGCTTTCAAGAGAATGCTGCCATTGACCTCAATCAAGGCACGATCCGGCCCGCATGTCACCCTGGCGGGGAAAGGGAGACATCCCCATGTCATTCTACGATTACATCGCCGCGGTCGACATCCGCACCGTCAACATGGCCAGGATGACGAAGCGGTTCGGCGTCGAGCGCGCTCTCAACGAACTCCCGGCGGCAGTGCGGGTGCAGGCTCTGGCGCGTTGCTGGTCCTGCGGTCGGCAAGAGGCGTGCCGCGCCTGGCTAGATGCGGGCGTCGAAGCGGATGCGCCGCCCACCTACTGCCGCAACAGCCCACTTATCGACGATCTCGGCGTCTCGGTCGCCTGACCAGATCCGCCGCGGCGTTCAGGCCGTGGCGATGTATTCGCGGATCTGTTCCGCTTCGCGCTCGACCTCCTCGATGCGCTCCTTGACCACGTCGCCGATGGAGACGATGCCGGCGAGCATCCCGTTCTTCTCCACCGGTAGATGCCGGAAGCGGCCGCGGGTCATGATTTCCATGACGTCGTGGATGGTGTGGTTCTCGTTGCAGATGCTGACCTTGGGCGTCATCACGTCACGCACCGCATAGTCCAGCGACTGCGCGCCATCCTTGCCCATGATACGCACGATGTCGCGTTCGGAAATGATGCCGACGATCTTCTGGTCGCCGTTGGTAACCACCAGCGCACCGATGCGATTCTCGGCGAGCAGCTTCACGGCGGTCGAGACCTTCTCGTTCGGTCCGACCGTCAAGACGTCGTGCCCCTTGCGCTCCAGGATTGTTTTGACGGTCATGGCATCCTCCATGTGTCGAAGGCCGCAAGCTGCGACCTTCCGCAAGGGTATCGTGCCCGTGCGGTACCCCCTTTTCAAGCCCGGCCACAGGGCGCAGGCCGGCGGCGACCCGAATCTGTAGGGGTCTGGTCGGAATCGCGGCAGGAACGTGGAGCGCCCGGCCGTTTGGGTGTCGTAACAGGGGAGGCGCCGCCGGCTAGCGCGGCAGAAACAGCCTGATGCCGAAGAAGCCTGCCACGAAGCCGCCGATGTGCGCTTCCCAGGCGATCGACGCGCTCTCACCCGCCCCGACGCCGGCGAGACCCGTCACTACGTTCACCGCCATCCAGATGCCGAGGAAGACGATGACGCCGCGAGAGCGAAATATCTCCGACATCGGCAGCGGCGGCCCGATGAAGCAGGGCCTGCCGTCCATGCGCCCGACGCGGAAGCCGAAACGCGCGGCCGCCCCCATCATGCCCGAGATAGCGCCGGACGCACCGATCAGCGGCGCCTGGTCGAGCGGATGCAGCGCGTAATGCAACGCGGCCGCGGCCAGCGCCGTCACGGCCCAGAAGAGCAGGAAGCGGCCGGCTCCCAACCTGGTCGCGAGCGGCGAGCCGAACGCGAACAGCCACACCATGTTGATCGCGAGGTGGCCGACGCCTCCGTGCAGGAACGCATAGGTGAAGGGCGTGGTGAAGGCGTAGATGTCGAGTTCGTACAACCCGGAGTAGCGAATCGGGATGAAGGCGGCCCTGAGAATCAGGCCGATGTCCTCATCGAGCGTCAGTACGTAGAGGCGGACGAGATGGATCGCCACGCAGGTCAGCGCAATGGCCAGGACTACCAGCGGAATGTTGAATACCGGTTCGCGCGCCCCGCGCCGCGGACCTGACCGGCCCCCGGCCTGCATGTTCGGATCAGCCATCATCAGGGCTTAATACACGCAAAACCCCAAGAAAAAAGCCGTCCAGGAAATGCCTGGACGGCCGGTCGAGCCCCCCCGCTCTCCCAATTCCTTGACTGAAGGGACGCAACGGGAACGGTTGCGTCATCGAACGGGCGAATAATCGCACCATTCTCGCGACCAGACAAAGTCAACTCTTTGTTAACCTTAACGGCCCGGCCCCGTGAACAACTCCGGCAGTCGCGCTGGCACGCCTCCTGCACCCCGACGCATGTAGGGTCAAATCCCGGCCAGCAGATGTCCAGAGACGGCACAACTTGCGGGCAGGGAAGCGGAATGGAAACATATGAGACAGGACGGCTCGATCAAACTGTTCCAATATTGGAACCGGCTGCGCGCTGGTCGGCCTGCGCCCCGGCGGACGGAGGTCGAGCCGGCCGACATCAAGGCGCTACTGGGCGACACCTTTATCCTGGAGAACGATGTCCGCGGTGAAGCTGTGTTCCGCCTCGCCGGCACGCGTCTCTGTGCGATCTATGGCAGGGAACTGAAGGGATTCGCCTTTTCGTCTCTGTGGGGTGACCGCGACCGGCGCATGGTCGGGCGACTCGTGCACAATGTCCTGCATGAGAATTCCGTCCTGCTGATCGCCTACGAGGCGATCTCGCGCGGCGGGCGGCGGGTGCCGGTCGAACTGCTCCTGCTGCCACTGGCAGGCGGGGAGGAGAGCCGGCGTGCGCTAGGCGTCGCGACCACGACCGACAAGCCCTACTGGCTCGGCGCCGACCCGATCGTCGATTCGACGTTGGAAGCGGTGCGGGTCATCGACCCCGACCGCGAGACCGTGCCCGGCAGCCGCGCCTCGATCGACGTGCCAACGCTTGCTCCCAACGATATCGCCTCCGAAACGCATACCGATGCGTTGACCGGAATTCGCCGCATCCGTCATCTGGTCGTGTTCCCGGGCGGACGCTCACAGTAAAAGCCGGCGCCGTGTTCGTGTTCCTAGAATTTCCTCCCGCCGGAATACTCCTTGTTAACCGGACTAAAGTATTATTCCCACGTATCTCGTGCGCCGGGATGCTAAGAGAAGTCTGCATCGGAGCTGGTCCGTGATTCGCGCGACGGCAATGGACCAATCGCCAACGAACGTTGAGCGCCGCAATTTCCAGCGCGTGCGCGTGAAGATCTATGGCCGCTTCATGCGCGAGGATCGTTCCGAGTATCCCTGCCAGGTGATCGACATGTCGCCGGGCAACGTAGCCCTGCGGACCGACGAGATCGCCATTCCCGGCGAGAAGATCATCGCCTATCTGGACCATGTCGGGCGCATCGAGGGCGTCGTGACCCGCCCCATGCCGGACGGCTTCGCGATGACGGTGATCGCCTCCGAGCGCAAGAAGGACAAATTGGCGGCGCAGCTCACCTGGCTCGCCAACAAGCACGAGCTAGACCTGCCGGAAGACCGGCGCCACGAGCGCATCTCGCCGCGCAATCCGCTCAGCGTGCTCAAGCTCGCGGACGGGCGCCAGTACCAGTGCCGCATCATCGACCTGTCCCTGTCTGGCGCGGCCGTCGAGATTGAGGTCAAGCCGGCGCTCGGCATGCAGGTTGTGCTGGGCACGATGCGGGGCCAGGTGGTGCGCCATTTCGAGGAAGGCGTGGCGATCGAATTCGCCGTCGTCCAGCGGGCTGAAAGCCTCGACAGCGAGTTCGGCGGCCACTCCGCCTGACCCCTTCCTCAGCTTGATGCCCCAGAAGTCGGCGCCGAAAGGCGCCGTTTTCATGTCGGGCACCCGCCCCCGTCGGGCCGGGCCGCGCCTCCATCCCTGACGGCTGCTTGCACGATTCGATAAAATTCGATCGAACCCGTACAGGGGAGGTTTAAAGTTATTTCCAGTTTATTGCGAGTTTGTTACGAATTTATATCCACTGATATTCGTATTTTACTTCGCACCTTCGCTTGAAGTAAATCCACATGTGGCATTGTCCCAATGTACCGGGGAGACGGGACAATGAAGCGTTGGAAGGGGCTGTCGTTGCTGGTTGCAACGGCAATCGGTGTAGCGAGCATGACGGTGGCGTCGATGGCCGCTTCTCCGTGGATGAAGACCGGATCGCGCACCACTCAGCCCATCGGTCACTACGAATTCTGCCGCGAAATCCCCGAGGAATGCCGCCAGAAGTCGCCGAAGCGCCCGCCCGTCGAGTTGACGCGCGACCTGTGGTCCAAGATCGTGGCGATCAACAACGCCGTGAATGCGCAGATCGAGCCGCGCACCGACCTGGAGATGTGGGGCCGCGAAGAGGTGTGGAGCTATCCGAAGGGCCAGGGCGATTGCGAGGACTATGCGCTGGAGAAGCGCCGCCGCCTCGCCGCCATCGGCATCCCGATCGGCGACCTGCTGGTGACGGTGGTCCGGCAGCGCAACGGCGACGGCCATGCGGTGCTGACCGTCCGGACCAGCCTCGGCGACTTCATCCTCGACAATCTCGAAGGGCGCGTGCTGCGCTGGTCCGAGACCGAGTACACCTTCCTCAAGCGCCAATCGAGCCTGCATTCGGGCGCGTGGGTGTCGATCAACGACGGCCGGGCTGCCGACGCTGTCGCCAGCGTCAGATAGTCTTTCTCGGAAAACCCGGTCGACCCCCCACCCTCCCCGTCCCCACGACCGGGTCTAGGAGCCGGCCCCTGTCCCCGGGGCCGGCTCCGCCTGGGCTTCGGGCGGAGGGGCGCTTCGATTAGGGCAGGAGCGACAGGCCGGCGCGGAACCGGCGCGCATTCTCGACATAGTGCTCGGCGGAGCCGCGGATCTTGGCGATCGCCTCCTCGTCAAGCATGCGCATGACCTTGCCCGGCGCTCCGAGGATCAGGCTGCCGTCCTCGAAGACCTTGCCTTCCGTCACGACGGCTCCCGCCCCGACGAGGCAGTTGCGGCCAATCTTCGCGCCGTTGAGGATGATCGCGCCCATGCCGACGAGGCTGTTCTCGCCGATGGTGCAGCCGTGCAGCATCGCCTTGTGGCCGATTGTGCAACCCTTGCCGATGGTCAGCGGATAGCCCGGGTCGGTGTGCATGACCACGTGCTCCTGGACGTTCGTGCCGTCGCCGATGACGATCTCCTCGTTGTCGCCGCGAATGACGGAGCCGAACCAGATGCCGACGTCGAGGCCGAGCGATACGTTGCCGATCACTGTCGCATCCGGAGCAATGAAGACCGTGTCACGGTCGGTGAAACGCGGCGCGCGGTTATCCAGCGCGTAGATGGGCATGTAATTCCTCCGGAGGGTAATGATTCGGTGGGACGGTCAGGATAGAGACCCGGTTGCCTGGGCGGCAAGGCCGACCACTGCCATACCGAGGACCATGGCCCAGGCAATGGCGGTCAGCGTGCACACCGCCAGAAAGGCCGCCGAGATGCGCCCGCTTCGATGCGCCTCCAGCGCGTCGCTGGCGAGCATCAACGGTCCGGCGGCGACGGAAGCGAGCACGGACTGCGCGGGGCGTCGAATGGAAGCCCGCAGGCCGCTGAAGGAAACCGGCTTGCCCGTCGCCAGCTCCATCCACGAAGCGGTCAGGCCGGAGATCGTCAGTCCGACCAGGAACGCGAAGGTGACTTCGACGACCATGCTTAACCCTCCCTTTACCATGACACGGCAGGCTTGCGGCTTGATGTGCAAGCGGCATGCCGGCTCGGCTGTGTCGAAAGGGGACAGGCCACGGAGGCCTCGATGAGCGCAGCGACTGAGGCGGGCCCTCAGCCCGTACCGATCCGCACCTCATTCCTCGGCAAGGTGTTCACCGGCTTTGCGGTGTTGGCGGCGCTTTCGGTGGCGTTGAGCCTGGCGGGTCGCTGGTTCGGCGCCGAGATCGCGCTCGGCGGGCACACCGACAGCCAGGCGTTGCGCGAGATCGTCATCGGCAACAACGTGCTCGTCGTGCCGGAGAACATGATCCGGCTGGAAAAGGCGCGGCGGGACGGCGTCGCGGCGCGCCTGGACCTCTATGTCCGGTGGCCCGAGATGGACGGCTACTCCGCGGAAGCGAAGGACGTCTTCAACAATGTCGGCGGGCCTCCCCGCGTGCTGTTCCTCGGCTTCGAGGAACCGATGATGTCGCGCGACATGAGCGGGCGACTGGAACCGATCTACGAGGCCTTGATCGAAAAGCCCGGGACGCCCGGTCCCGGCGGCACCATCATCTACGACTTCTCGCCGAAGTCGGGATATCTCAACGAGCAGCTCGTCGTGGCGCGCCAGCCGGGCCGTGTGCCATTCGTGGCCAGGTGTCTCACAGGCCCGGGAGCCGAACAGACCCTCGCGCCCTGCGAGCGCGACGTGCGGGTGGGAGACGACCTCAGCCTGACCTATCGCTTCCCTCAGCACCTCCTGGCGGACTGGCACGCGCTCGACGCGTCGGTCCGCGCGCTGGCCAGGAAGCTGATCCGTCCCGCCCTATGAAGCGGCAACGCCCTCAGTCGAGGTCGCTGCCGAGGATGGCCATCGAGAAATTGTAGTCGCCATCTTCCTCGTCCTTGTAGACGAGGCCGATGAACTCGTCGCCGACATAGACCTCCGCCGAGTCGGTCTTGCGCGGGCGGGCGCGGACTTCCATCGACGGGCTCTTGAAGGTGCGCTTGAAGTAGGCTTCGAGTTTCCTGATCTCTTCGGGTTTCACGAACGTCTCCGCATTGGTGTTCAAGCGCGGGCTTGTCGCACGCGGCGACGCTGCTGCCTAGACCATTTCCAGCGCCATCGACTGCGTTCCGCCTGCGGCGGAATGCGCAAGCAGGCGTCGCTGAGCGGTCAGATGTCGAAGCTGATGACGTGCTCCATCGTCTGCGACGGCAGGAACTGATCCATCTGTGCCGACGGCCGGTCGCAGCCCGACTCCCCGACCACTCGCGCCGGCACGCCGGCGACGGTCTTGTTGTGCGGAACAGGCGACAGCACCACGGAGCCCGCCGCGATCTTGGCGCAATGGCCGACCTCGATGTTGCCGAGGATTTTGGCGCCGGCCCCGATCAGAACGCCGTAGCGGATCTTCGGGTGGCGGTCGCCGCCGGTCTTGCCGGTGCCGCCGAGCGTCACCCCGTGCAGGATCGAGACGTCGTCCTCGATCACCGCCGTCTGGCCGACGACTAGCCCCGTCGCATGGTCGACAAAGATGCCCTTGCCGATGCGGGCGGCCGGATTGATGTCTGTCTGGAACACAGCCGAGGAGCGGCTCTGGAGGTAGAGCGCAAAATCGCGACGGCCCTGCTGCCACAGCCAGTGGGCAAGCCGGTGCGTCTGGATGGCGTGGAAGCCCTTGAAGTAGAGGACCGGCATCAGGAAGCGGTCGCAGGCCGGGTCGCGGTCGTAATAGGCCTGGATGTCTGCGCGGACCGTCGTGCTCCAGTCCGGCTGCTGCTCGATCATCGAGCGGAAGGTCTGGCGGATGATGTCGGCGCCGACGTCGGCATGATCGAGCCGCTCGGCGATGCGGTGGATCACAGCGTCCTCGAGCGTCTCTTGGTTCAGGATGGTCGAATACAGGAAGGCCGACAGCAGCGGGTCGCGGCTGACGGCTTCCAACGCCTCGTCTCGGACCGCGCGCCAGATCGGATCGACCGGCTGCAGACCTGCCGTCCTGGCGAGGCTGGTGGTTGCCATGCTACTCTCCATGAGCCCTGAACGCGTGCTGGACGCCTCCTATACTCCGAAGCGTAAAAAGGCTGAACCGAATTTTGCTCAGCCTGCCTTTGAATTGGATTGAACGTTCGGAAATTCAAGCGCTCACGCGGAATTTGACCGCGCAGCACCTCTCAGATCGGGTGCGCGGCCAGGAACTCCAGCACCCGTGCCTTGAACGTGCGGTCGCCGACCGCGAGCATGTGGTCCCTGCCCTCTATGTCGAAGGCCTCGCCGCGCGGCATCATCGCCGCCAGCGGCTCGGCGGCGCCGCCGATGTCATCGCGGGTGCCGACCGCCACCAGCGTCGGCTGGGAGATGCGGGCCATGTCAGCGGGCGTCAGCTCGATGCGGGAGGTCTCGATGCAGGCCGCGAGGGCGCGGCGGTCGCTCTGGGTCTGGTCGGCGAAGGTGCGGAACGCCTTGCCGCGGGGATGGGTGATCGTGGCCGGGTCTGGTGCCAGCAGGGCTTCCGAGATCGGGCTCCAGTCGCCCACCCCCTCGACCATGCCGAGTCCGAGGCCGCCGAACACAAGCGTCGCGACGAGATCCGGCTCCGCCAGCGCGAGGAAGGCCGAGATGCGCGCGCCCATCGAGTAGCCCATGACATGGGCGCGAGCCACCCCGACGTGGCGCAGCAGGGCGGCTGCATCGCTCGCCATCTTCGCCGGCGTGTAGTCAGCCGGATCGTAGCTCACCGAGGAGCGGCCGTGCCCACGATTGTCGATCGCGAGCGTACGATAGCCTGCGTCGGTCAGCGTCTTCATCCAGCCCGGCGACACCCAGTTCACATGGGCGCTGGAGGCAAAGCCGTGGATGAGCAGGATGGTCTCGCCGGTGTCCCGGCCCTCGGGCGCACGGTCGAGATAGGCAAGGTCGAAGCCGTCGTGGTGAAAACGCTGCAAGATGGTACGCTCCGGGTCAGCCGGGATTGGCGGCCCCCGCCGCCTGGTCGATGACGGGGTGATGAAGTTCGGTGCCGCGCGCGATGCCGGCGCGTTCGGCTGTTCCCCGCTTGAACTCGAGCACGAAGCGGACGGGCTCGCCGGGGGTGATTGTGGCTTCCGAGAACGGTTCACCAGGCAGGACCGCCCTGACCCGCCCGTCCGGCCCGATGAAGATCACGTCCAGCGGCATCGGCGTGTTCTTCATCCAGAAGCCGACGGGCTGGGTCCGCTCGAACACGAAGAGCATTCCGTGGTCGTCGGCCATGGTCTCGCGGAACATCAGCCCCGCGGCGCGCTCGTCCATCTCGTCGGCGACCTCGATGGTAAAGCGCTTCTCGCCCTGGGGCGTCTCGGCAATCAGCGGCGCGGGGTCAACCGGCAGGATCATCGGCTCGCCGTCCGCCGCGACAAGCATTGTCGGGGCAACGAAACCGGCTCCGGCGATCGCCAGAGCAAGGAACAGGACTAATGTGAATACACGAACCGGCATGGCGATCCCCCGCATGGCCGGCGCAGGTGCCGCCCGTCTTCCAGGTTCGCCCGGTGCCTGCCGGAAAGCAACGAACCTCGAGGCGGCGAGCCTAGTGCGCCGAAGGAAGGGTTCCAAGGTCCGGGTAAATTTCGGCAGCCATAAGACCCTTGCTGCCCTTGCCGAACCGCACCAGCACCACCTGGCCGGGACGCAGCTCGGTCAACCCGTAGCGTCGCAGGGTCTCCATGTGGATGAAGATGTCCTCGGTGCCCTCGCCGCGGGTGAGGAAGCCGAAGCCCTTGGTGCGGTTGAACCACTTGACCAGCGCCCGTTCGAGCCCGCTTTCCGGCACGACGTGGACGTGAGTGCGCTGCTCGGGAAGCTCGGCTGGATGGACGGCCGTCGAGGCATCCATCGACAGCACCTTGAACGCCTGCAGGCCGCGTTCGCCGCGACGCGCCAGGCACACCACCCGCGCGCCCTCCTGAGCCGTCTGGAAGCCGTCGCGCCGGAGGCAGGTGACGTGAAGCAGGACGTCAGCAGCGACACCCCCATCCGGGAGGATGAAGCCGTAGCCCTTCGCGACATCGAACCACTTGATGCGCCCCGATACCTCCACGAGACCGGCAGCATCGGTGCCGTCGGCGCTCGTCAGGGCATTTCCGGTCCTCAAAGCCTGCTCTGGCGAAGAGGCTTCATCCCCCATCCGCACACCTTTCCATAACCGGACGCCACTGATTCTTACCTTGGAGAATAACATTGCCCGTTCGGACCAAGGCAAGTGGCGAGTGGCCATTTTTCGTCGGCTTTCTTTGGAATGCTGCAGTTCCGCCACGTCTCCATGGGGATAACCTTGGGGAACCGCCTTGGGCGGCGAGCGGGTTGCGCTGCGCCGACCGACCGGCCTAGTTTGTCGCCCCACTCCCAGGGAGAGTTTCACGACATGCGCTATCTTCACACCATGGTCCGCGTGACCGACGTCGAGGCGTCCCTCGACTTCTACTGCAACAAGCTCGGCCTCGAGGAGGTCCGCCGCATCGACAACGAGAAGGGGCGATTCACCCTCATATTCCTCGCCGCCCCGAAGGACAGGGCGTCCTCCGAGGCCAACCGCGCTCCGGAGCTGGAACTGACCTACAACTGGGACCCGGAGACCTACACCGGCGGGCGCAATTTCGGCCATCTCGCCTACAAGGTCGACGACATCTACGCGCTGTGCCAGAAGCTGATGGACGCGGGCGTTACCATCAACCGACCGCCGCGCGACGGCCACATGGCCTTCGTGCGCTCGCCGGACAACATCTCCATCGAACTGTTGCAGGAGGGTGATCCCCTGCCCCCGCAGGAACCCTGGGTGTCGATGCCGAACACCGGCGTCTGGTGAACGCCCACACCTGACGAGGCGATACTGCCGCTCTGCCGGCCCCCCGGGAGGATTTCCCACGCCTTCCGGGGAGCCGGCGCCCTTGCGCGCCATTCCCGGCGCGGATAACAAGCCGGCACAGCGCCTGGAGGAGACCTCTCTTGAAAGACGTGCTTGCCGAACTCGATCGTCGCCGTCAGATCGCCCGGATGGGCGGAGGACAGGAGCGGATCGATGCCCAGCACCGACGAGGCAAGCTGACGGCGCGCGAGCGCATCGACGTGTTTCTCGACGAAGGCTCGTTCGAAGAGTTCGACATGTTCGTCGAGCACCGCTCCACCGATTTCGGCATGGAGAAGTCGCGGATCGCCGGCGACGGCGTGGTGACCGGATGGGGCACGGTCAACGGCCGGCCAGTCTTCGTGTTCGCCAAGGACTTTACCGTGTTCGGCGGCTCCCTCTCGGAAGCGCACGCCGAGAAGGTGATGAAGATCCAGGACATGGCGCTGCGCAACCGCGCGCCCATCGTCGGTCTCTACGACGCCGGCGGCGCGCGCATCCAGGAGGGCGTGGCCGCGCTCGGCGGCTATGCCGAAATCTTCCAGCGCAACGTGCTGGCCTCTGGCGTCATCCCGCAGATCTCCGTCATCATGGGCCCCTGCGCGGGCGGCGACGTCTACTCGCCGGCGATGACCGACTTCATCTTCATGGTGCGCGACACGTCCTACATGTTCGTCACCGGGCCGGACGTGGTGAAGACGGTCACCAACGAGACGGTGACGGCCGAGCAGCTCGGCGGCGCCTCGGTCCACACCACCAAGTCCTCGATCGCGGACGGCGCCTACGACAACGATGTCGAGGCACTGCTGCAGATGCGCCGGCTGCTCGACTTCCTGCCTGCCTCCAACACGGCCGAGCTGCCCGAGATCGAGTGCTACCAGTCCGTCACCGACAACGACATGTCGCTCGACCGGCTGGTGCCGGACAACGCCAACAAGCCCTACGACATCAAGGAACTGATCCTGAAGACTGTCGATGAGGGCGACTTCTTCGAGATCCAGCCGAGCTTCGCCAAGAACATCGTGGTCGGCTTCGGGCGCATCGAGGGCCGCACCGTCGGGTTCGTCGCCAACCAGCCGATGGTGCTCGCCGGCGTGCTCGACAGTGACGCCAGCCGCAAGGCCGCGCGCTTCGTGCGCTTCTGCGACTGCTTCAACATCCCGCTCGTGACCTTCGTGGACGTGCCAGGCTTCCTGCCAGGCACCGCTCAGGAATATGGCGGCCTGATCAAGCACGGCGCCAAGCTGCTGTTCGCCTATGGCGAGGCGACGGTGCCGAAGGTGACCGTCATCACCCGCAAGGCCTATGGCGGCGCCTACGACGTCATGGCCTCCAAGCACCTGCGCGGCGACGTGAACTACGCCTGGCCGACGGCGCAGATCGCCGTGATGGGCGCCAAGGGCGCGGTGGAGATCATCTACCGCAAGGACATCGGCGACCCGGAAAAGATCGCTGCTCACACCAAGACCTACGAGGACCGGTTCCTGTCGCCCTTCGTGGCGGCCGAGCGCGGCTATGTCGACGAGGTGATCATGCCGCATTCGACCCGTCGCCGCGTGGCGCGGGCGCTGCGGCTGCTTCGCAACAAGGATCTCAACAATCCCTGGAAGAAGCACGACAACATCCCGCTGTGACGTGTCTTCCACCGCGAGGACCATCCTCGGCATAGGCGGCGCGCATATCGACCGGCGCGGGCAAATGTCCGTGCCCTTCGTGCCCGGCGCCTCCAATCCGGGCACGATGCGCGAGGATGTCGGCGGCGGCACGCTGAACGCGTTGCGCAATGCCGTGCAGCGCGGGGCCAGGGCGGCGCTGCTTTCGGTGCGCGGCGGGGATGCGACGGGCGACACGGTCGCCCGCACCATTGAGGCTGCGGGGATCGCCGACCTCTCCGTGACCTTCCTCGACCGCGTGACGCCGAGCTACACCGCGCTGCTCGATCGCGAGGGCGACGTGGTGGCGGCGCTGGCCGACATGGAGCTCTACGAGATCGCCTTCGCCAAGCAGATGCGGCGTGCCTCGGTGCGCGACGCCATCGCCCGGGCCGATGCGGTGCTCACCGACGCCAACCTGCCTGTCGACGCGCTGACGCGGCTCGCGTCGCTGGCGGCCGGCAAGCCGATCTTCGCCATCGCCATCTCGCCGGCGAAGGCGCCGCGACTTTCCGGAGTCTTTCCAGAGCTTTCTTGCCTGTTCCTCAACCGTCGCGAGGCGGCGCTGCTGACCGGGCTTGCCGGCTCCAACACGGCGGCCGAGATGGTCGCTGCCCTGCGCAGGCTGGGCATCATGCGCGCCATGGTGACGAGCGGGCCCGAGCCAGTGCTGTGCTACGACGCGACCTCGGCTTTCCTGCTCACCCCGCCGACGCCGCCCCGCATCGTCGACGTGACGGGTGCGGGCGACGCGATGACGGGCGCGGCCGTTGCCGCACTTCTCAGGGGCGCGGACTTCGCCACCGCGGCTCGCGAAGGCGTGGCGGCCGCCCTGCTCACGCTCCAGTCCGCGAAGGCGGTGGCTGAGCACGATCCCCGTTCGTTCGAGGCCGCGCTGGCGCTCGTGCCTGCGACCGTACCCCTGCAAACTGCCGGTGCCCTCCATGACGCCTGAGACCGCAACGCCGCACGTCGACCTCCATCCGCCTGTCTCAGCCGCACTCGCCGCCGGTCGGCCGGTGGTGGCTCTCGAAAGCACCATCATCACTCACGGCATGCCCTGGCCCGACAACGACCGGATGGCCGCCAATGTCGAGCGCATCATCGAGGACGAGGGCGCCGTGCCGGCGACCATCGCGGTCATCGACGGGCGCATCAAGATCGGCCTGTCGGCATCGGAGCGCGAGGCGCTGGCGCGCACCACCGGGGCGATGAAGCTGTCGCGCGCCGACCTCGCCTTCGCCGTCGCGCAGGGGCGCACCGGCGGCACGACGGTCGCCGCGACCATGATCTGCGCGGCGATGGCCGGCATTTCCGTGTTCGCGACCGGCGGCATCGGCGGCGTCCACAAGGGCGCGGAAACGAGCTTCGACATCTCGGCCGACCTCGATGAACTCGCCCGCACGCCGGTCGTCGTCGTCTCGGCCGGAGCCAAGGCGATCCTCGACATCGAGAAGACGCTCGAGGTGCTGGAGACGCGCGGCGTGCCAGTGGTGGCCTACCGCTCCGACGTGATGCCGGCCTTCTGGTCGCGGACCTCGCCCTTCCCTGCTCCGCTGCGGCTGGACGAGGCGGACGCCATCGCCGCCTTCTTCCGCACCCGCCAGGCGCTGGGCCTCGTTGGCGGCATGCTGGTCGCCAACCCGGTGCCGGGGGCCGACGAGATCCCGGCCGAGCGGATGGCTGGCACGATTGCCGAGGCGCAGGCAGCGGCGGCCGGGGCCGGCGTGACTGGCAAGGGCGTCACGCCGTTCCTGCTGCAGAAGATCCTGGAGCTGACAGCCGGCGAGAGCCTGAAGACGAACATCGCGCTGGTCGAGAACAACGCCCGGCTGGCCGCAGGCATCGCCAAGGCGCTGTCCTCGGGCAGCTGACGCGCGTCGCGAGTGTTGCCCCTTAATCCACGTTAAGCCCCCTCCACCACTCCGTGGTCCCCCTCCCCCGTAAACGGGGGAGGATCGAGGCGTGCAGGCGGCACCGCTAATCCTCCCCTGCGAAGAGGGGGAGGGAGACCAGGCGCAGCGTGGTGGAGGGGGCACAAGCCGTCGCCAGGCTTGTCGAATCTGACAACCCGAAACGAGCGTCAGCGCTCCTTCTGGCTACGCAGCGCTGCCTCGTAGGCCACGCGCGCCCACACCGCCATTTCGTCCGCGTCATCGATGGCCCGCTCGGGGATCGACCAGTAGGGCATGCTGACCGGGCGGTTCTTGCCTTCATAAACCCAGCGCCTAGATCCTGCCGCCTCGAACTCGGGCGCGGATATTTCATCCGCCTTCAGAAGGACTTCACCCGACACCACCACGGCAACGATCAATCCGTTGAAATAGATTCCCTTTCCGCCGAACATGCGGCGTATGCTCACCGGGCCGAGACCGGCAAAGAGGTCGCGCAGCGCATCGTCATCCATGGGCGGACTATGACTGCGGCGGGCACGCGTGTCACGGATGGGCACAGGGCGACGCCACTCACTGGAGACGTCTCATGCCAATGCTGCTCGAAGGCTCATGCCACTGCCGCGCCGTGAGGTTCCGGGTCGAAAGCCACACGCCAGTTCCCTACCAGCTCTGCTACTGCTCCATCTGCCGCAAGCAGCAGGGCGGCGGAGGCTACGCCATCAACCTCGGCGCAATCTCCGCGACGCTTGAGGTGGAAGGCCGCGAGGCGCTCGGCGTCTACCGCGCCCGGATCCAGGACGACGAGCGGCCGCAGTGCGAAGTCTCCACCGGCCAGCGCAACTTCTGCACCCGCTGCGGCGCGGCGCTGTGGCTCTATGACCCGACCTGGCCGGAGCTCGTCCACCCATTCGCCAGCGCGGTCGATACCGACCTGCCGGTCGCGCCCGAGCGCACGCACCTGATGCTCAAGTACAAGACGTCATGGGTAGAGCCGGACATCCGGCCCGGCGACAGGCACCACGACCTCTATCCGGAGGAATCGATCGCCGACTGGCACCGCCGGACGGGAAACTGGGTCGAGTGAACCGCCCTCTCAGGCGGCCGCGGCGCGGGCCTCCGCGAGCGCCTTGAGGTCGGCGGGCTTCAGTTCCACCGATTCCCCGCATCCGCAGGCCGAGCTCTGGTTGGGGTTGCGGAAGACGAATCCGGTGCGCAGCGTGGTCGACTCGAAGTCCATCTCCGTGCCCAGGAGGAACAGCGAGGCCTCCGGCGCGACCCAGACATGCGCGCCGTTGTGCTCGACATGATCGTCGCACGGGTTCGGCTCGGTGACGAGGTCGACGGTGTATTCCATGCCCGCGCAGCCGCCCTTCTTGACGCCAAGACGCACGCCCAGCGCGTTCTCCCGGGTGGCTACGATCTCGTTGACGCGCTCAGCCGCGGCGTCGGTCAGCGAAATGACGGTGAAACGCCCCATCGACACTCTCCATTGCGCGCAGGTTCAAGGCCTGCGGAATGCTGCTTCTCATACTGCAACATGGTGAGGATTCCCACCATCTTCAAGCCGCCCGAAGGCATAGACGACGCCCTCGCCCGCCGCTGCGCCGGGCGAAGCGGCGAAATCGCGGACCGGATAGCGCGCGATTTCACTGAGGCGGCCATGCGGCAGGTGCGCCCGGCCGGGATCGCCGACAAGCACCGACACGGAGCGCTCCACGCAGCGGGCGAAGAAGGCCGTGGCCGCAGCGGCGACCGTGGCGTCGTAGAACGTGTCGCCGGCCAGCATGAGGTCGATGTCGGAAACCGCGTCGGCGGCTCGATCGGGCGGGATCACGTCGACTGCGACGCCGTTCGCCGCCGAGTTGAGGCTGATCGCGACGCGGCCGACCGGGTCGATCTCGCAGGCCCGGACATGGCTCGCCCCAGCAAGCGCCGCGGCAATCGCCACCACGCCGGAGCCGGCGCCGAAATCCAGCACGCGCCGGCCGCGCACGCAGTCGGGATCGCGGGAAAGATGCTCGACCAACGCCAGCCCGCCACCCCAGCAGAACGCCCAGTAGGGCGGTGCCGCCCCCTCGCCCAGAAGATGCGACAGGCGGCTGGCGGCAGTCGCCATGTGCAGGCGGATGTCGGGCCGAGCGGCAAGCGGGGCGAGCGGCAGGAATGCGGGAATGAAGTCGGCCGGAGCAGACGGGGGTGCAGGTTGGAGCGCGGACGGCGGAGCACCGCCGGCGTGCGCCGGATCGGGGCTCAATACCAGCCGACCGCGACTTGCGCCTCCTCGGACATGCGGTCCGGCGTCCACGGCGGATCGAAGACCATGTTGACCTCGACGCCCGACACGCCTTCCACGGCACCGACGGCGTCCTGCACCCAACCTGGCATCTCGCCAGCCACGGGGCAGCCCGGAGCGGTCAGGGTCATGTCGATCTTCACCGAGCGGTCGTCCTCGATGTCGATCCGGTAGACGAGGCCGAGCTCGTAGATGTCGGCCGGAATCTCCGGATCGTAGACAGTCTTCAGCGCCGATATGATGTCGTCCGTCAGGCGAGCCAGCTCGTCCGGCGGGATCGCAGAAGCCTGCGCGGGCGCGGCAGCGCCCTCGCCAGCCGTCGGCGTTTCCGCGGCGGCTCCTGCCACCTCTGTTTCGCTGCGGGTCGCTTCGTCCATCGCACTCACCCGAAGAACTTTCGCGCCTTTTCCAGCGCTTCGGCCAGAGCATCCACCTCGGCGCGCGTATTGTACATGCCAAACGATGCCCGGCATGTGGAGGTGACGCCGAAGCGTTTCAACAGGGGCTGAGCGCAATGCGTGCCCGCACGCACCGCCACGCCGGCGCGGTCGATCACCATCGAGACGTCATGGGCATGGATGCCCTGCAGCTCGAAGGAGACGATCGCGCCCTTCTGCGGCGCATCGCCGAAGATGCGCAGGGAATTGATCGCGCGCAGCCGCTCGTGTGCATAGGCCTTCAGATCGGCCTCGTGGGCGGCGATGCGCTCGCGGCCGATCGAATCCATGTAGTCGAGCGCCGCGCCCAGACCGATCGCCTGCACGATCGGCGGCGTGCCGGCCTCGAAGCGGTGCGGCGGGTCGTTGTAGGTGACTTCGTCCTCGGTCACGTCGAAGATCATCTCGCCGCCGCCCATGAAGGGGCGCATCGATTCCAGCCGCTCGCGCTTGCCGTAGAGAACGCCGATGCCGGACGGGCCGTAGACCTTGTGGCCGGTGAAGACGTACCAGTCGCAATCGAGGTCCCGCACATCCACCGGCAGATGCACGGCCCCCTGGCTCCCGTCGACAAGCACCGGTATGCCGCGCTCATGGGCGATCCGCACGATCTCTTTGATCGGCGTGATGGTGCCGAGCGCATTCGACATGTGGGTGATCGCGACCAGCTTGGTGCGCTCGGTAAGGCATTTCTCGAAGGCGTCGAGATGCAGTTCGCCCCTCTCGTCAACGGGCGCCCAGACCAGCTTCGCGCCCTGCCGTTCGCGGATGAAATGCCACGGCACGATGTTGGAGTGGTGCTCCATGATGGAGACCACGATCTCGTCGCCGGCGCCGATGTTCGGCATGCCCCAGCCGTAGGCGACCGTGTTGATCGCAGAGGTCGCGTTGGAGGTGAAGACGATCTCCTCGGCGCTGCCGGCGTTCAGGAAGCGGCGCACCGTCTCGCGCGCCTTCTCGTAGGCGTCGGTCGCGGCATTGGAGAGGAAGTGCAGGCCACGATGGACGTTGGCGTACTCCTGCGAATAGGCGTGCTGGATGGCGTCCAGCACCACCTGCGGCTTCTGGGCCGACGCGCCGTTGTCGAGATAGACCAGCGGCTTGCCGTAGACCTCGCGCGACAGGATCGGGAAGTCGCGGCGGACCGCCTCGACATCGTAGGGCGTGGTCGAGAGTTTCTGGTCCATTCGCTCAGACCTCCACGAAGTTGAGCAACGCAAACCCCTCCGGCGCGCCAGCCTTCGCCTGGCCGAGGCAGGAGATCAGGCGCGGCGCGGCCGTCGACCGGCCGTCCAGGGGTGCAGCCTCCAATGCCATGCCCACCGTCACCCGTGCAGGGCGAACCAAGCATCAAGCCTGGCTTCCAGCGCGTCGATCACCGCCTCGTCCTCGAGCTGCTCGATGGCCTCGGCCAGGAAGGCCTTGACCAGCAGGCCGCGGGCGCTCTTGTCGTCGATGCCGCGTGCCTTGAGGTAGAAGAGGTGATCGGCGTTGATGTCCGTCACCGTCGCGCCATGGCCGCAGGCAACGTCGTCCGCGAAGATCTCCAGTTCCGGCTTGGCCGAGAAGTCGGCATCGTCGGAGAGCAGCAGCGTGTTGCAGGCCATCTTGGCGTCGGTCTTCTGCGCGACCTGATGCACGTTGATGCGGCCCTGGAAGACGCCACGCGCCTTGTCGGTCACGACGTTGCGGATCAGCTCGCGCGACCCGGTCGAGGGCGCAGCGTGATCGAGCACCATGGTCACGTCGGTGTGGCCGCTGCCTGCCAGCAGGTTGATGCCGCGAAGCTGGAAGTCGCTGTCCTCGCCGGCCACCTTCACGCGCACTTCCTGCCGCACCAGCTTGCCGCCCTCGTTCATGAGGAACAGGCCGAGCCGCGCGCTCTTGGCAACCTCGGCATTGAACTGCGTGAGAAGCGTCGCATCGTCCGGCTGATCCTGGACGACGAGCCAGCGCACCTCCGCACCTTCGCCCACGGTCAGGTTGGAGACCGAGGTGGCTAGGGATGGCCCGTTGCCGGCCTGGCGCTCGACGATCGTCACCTTTGCACCGGCGCCAACTCGTACGGCGAACCGTACATGGGTCTGGCCGCCTGCCTGCACGTTCTGCAGTTCGACCGGCGCCTCCAGCGCTGTACCCGGCGCCACGTCGATGAACCAGCCGTCAGCGACGAAGGCCGTGTTCAGGGCACCGATCGCGTCATCGCCGCCGCGCGGCCCGAGCGCACGGGCAAAGCTGCCGTCGGCCAGCTTGCCGGAAAGCTGCTCGAAGGACACGCCATCGACCTCGGGCATGCGCCCGCCAGCCACACCGTTCAGGACGGGCAGCACGGTCGAACCGGACAGAACCGGCTCGAGTTGCCTGGCGACCAGGGCGCTGTCGAAGGGCGACACGGTCGAAAGCAGCCGGCGCAGGTCGGTGTAGTGCCAGGCCTCGACGCGCCGCGTCGGTAGGCCGTGCTTGATCATCTCGATCGCCTCGTCGCGACGCACAATGACCTCGGCGTCTCCCGGCAGCTCGGAGATGCGCTCGCCGAATGCCTCGACGAAGGAAGCCTCGGCGAGTGTCCTCTGGGAGGTTGCGTGCATGTTCATCACGGCCTCCTCACGCCGCCTCGCCGATCACGCCGGCATAGCCATTCGCTTCGAGTTCCTGCGCCAGGGTCCGATCGCCGGACTTGATGACCTGGCCACGATAAAGCACGTGCACGGTGTCCGGCACGATGTGGTCGAGCAGGCGCTGGTAGTGGGTGATCACCACGATCGCACGGTCAGGCGAGCGCAGCGCGTTGACGCCGTCGGCGACGATCTTGAGGGCGTCGATGTCGAGACCCGAGTCCGTCTCGTCCAGCACGCAGAGCTTCGGCTCCAACAGTTTCATCTGCAGGATCTCGGCGCGCTTCTTCTCGCCGCCGGAGAAGCCGACGTTGAGCGGGCGCTTCAGCATCGCCATGTCCATTTCCAGCGAGCCGGCAGCTTCCTTCACGCGCTTGAGGAATTCCGGCACCTTCAGCGGCTCCTCTCCGCGCGCCTTGCGCTGGGCGTTCATAGCCACCTTGAGGAACTCCATCGTGGCCACGCCCGGTATCTCCATCGGATACTGGAAAGCGAGGAAGATGCCGGCTGCAGCGCGCTCGGCCGGGTCCATCTCCAGGATCGACTGGCCGTCGAACAGGATGTCGCCTTCGGTCACCTCGTAGTCCTCGCGACCGGCGATGATGTAGGAGAGGGTCGACTTGCCGGACCCGTTCGGGCCCATGATGGCGGCGACCTCGCCCTTCTGCACGGTCAGGTCGAGGCCACGGATGATCTCGACGCCGGTGGAGGCGATGCGGGCGTGCAGGTTTCTGATCTCGAGCATGTTCTTGTTCTTTCAATAGTTCGGTGGGTCGCCCCCACCCGTCAGTTCACCAGAAGCTTCAATTCAACTGTTTCGAGCGACCGGCTCGAAGGGCAGAGCTGGAGGGGCCCGACAGATCCCGGGGCC
>Ga0182741_1000191_pt1 | contig 96483 bp, 83 predicted proteins | sample eDN5th37CBELigOP_FD_128874 | JGI IMG/M metagenome (GOLD analysis project Ga0182741, IMG submission 128874) | Enriched Organic Plus compost microbial communities from Emeryville, California, USA - eDNA 5th pass 37_C BE-Lig OP (version 2) (version 2) ...
CGACCGCCTCGCCACGCAGTGCCGCAACAGTCGTGGACCCGATCACCCGACCAACGGCGAGGAGCGCCTCTTCACTGGACCCCCCCGTGTGAGGCGTCAGGACGACGTTCTCCAGCCCGAAAAGCGGGCTTTCGAGGCAGGGCTCGACCGGGTACACATCGACGCCTGCAGCGGCAATCTGGCCCGAGCGAAGTGCATCCGCCAGCGCATCGGCGTCCACCAGCTCACCACGCCCGGCATTGATCACGATCGCGCCCCGCTTCATCCGCGCCAGCGTCTCCGCGTTCAGCATGTGATGGTTCTCGTCCGTTGCCGGACAGTGGAACGTCACGATGTCGCTGCGAGTCCAGATGTCATCGAGTGACACCGATTCCACGCCGACATCGTTGAACCGCGCTGCGGGCAAGTAGGGGTCGTAGGCGATGACGTGCGCCTCGAATGCCTTCATGCGCTTCGCTACAACCGTTCCGACACGACCGAGGCCAACGATACCGACCGTCCGCCCGCGAATATCGACCGGCTTGATTTGCTTGCGCCTCCATTCACCGGCATGCGTCGTCCGGTTCGCGAACGGCAGCTGACGCGTCACAGCCAGCATGAGCGCGATGGCGTGCTCACCGGCCGAGACAGCGTTCGCGCCCGGCGCATTGAGGACGATCACCCCGGCGCGTGTCGCGGCATCGACATCGATGTTGTCGACGCCCACACCGGCCCGCGCGACGACCTTCAGCTTCGGTCCCGCGGCGAGCACTTCAGCAGTCACCTGCGTCTCGCTCCGGACTACCAGCGCATCGGCGTCTCGCAGCTCGGCGAGCAGCGCCGGCAGGTCGGTGCCGTCGACATCCACGATGGTGCCCACCGCGGCAAGATGCTCGCGCGCCACCGCATGGATGTTGTCCGACACGACGATCTTCAGCCCGGAGGGCTGTGCGTCCTCGCCATCAAGTGGTGGCAGCGACGACACCACGCTCGAGGTCGCCGGCGCGCGGCGTTCGGCCGCGAGCAACGCGACGATGTCATCGAATGTCGTCACCGGGACGATAAAGGCATTGTCCCGATCTTCTTCGTCCGGCTCGCGATTGATCAAGTAGCAGGTCACGCCGCCGGATGCATAGTTCCGGGCGTGACGAATGCTGTCCTCAACGGCGAACCGGCAGCCTTGCCGCTTCGCGATCGCGATCTTGTCGTCGGCGAAGATCACCTGTGAATGATGGAAGCCATGCTTGCGCAGCCAGCGCAGTGTCATCTCTGCGGACGACTCCGGGCGCGCGGTGACGATGATGACGTTGTCCGCGCCGGCCAGGTCCACGAGGTCGCGGAAGAACTCTTGCGCGCCGGGAGCAGGATCCATCTGGAATGCCGGCCCGTCCGGTCCATAGACCCACTCGCGAACATGCATCGGCACATTCAGGCCCGAGGAATCGACAAACGCGATATCGGGCAGGTCGAGGCCGAAATGCTCGTTCGACGCATGCGCCAGGGGGACCGGAGATCCGGTCAAGACCCCGTCCATGTCGACGGCAATACGGAATGGGGAAGCGTCAGGGTGAGTCAACGGCTCGGACATATGAGGACAGGACACCTTTGCTTGGGGATTGTGCACGCCATCATTGGCTACAACGGCGCCACTGCCGTGCGCGTCCAGTGTACGTCGTGACCAGCCACTGTGCATCCAGCTACTCGACGTATTCGCGGTCCTCTGCGATAACCTGAATCATCATGTCTGCACCGGCAGCGCCTGCATTATCAGAGGAGCCACCATGTCCCACATCGACCCGTCAATCTTCACGAATCGCATCACCCGCACGCAGGACGTCCTGAAGGAGAACGGCGTTGGCGCCCTTCTCGTAGGTCCCTCCGCCGACATGGCGTGGCTGATCGGCATCGAGGGCCACCTCAGCGAGCGCCTGACACTGCTGGTCGTGCCAGCCGAAGGCGAACCGTCCCTGATCGTTCCGGCGCTCGAGGCGCCGCTCGTCAGCGCCGCGTCCTCGCTGGTGGAGACGCTGCCGTGGTCCGACCACGACGACCCGACCACCGTCGCCAGCAAGGCCATCAACCCGCGCGAGGGCACGACACTCGCCGTCGGCAATCAGCTCTGGAGCGCCTTCCTGCTCCGTCTCCAGGCGCGAATCCAGGGCGCGCGCTGGGTGGAGGGGACGCCGCTCCTTCGCGACCTCCGCATGATCAAGGACGCGTTCGAGATCGAGGCGCTGTCCGAGGCGGCACGTCTGACAGATGAAGCGTGGGAGGAGTTCATCACCTCGGGCCCGATCGCCGGGCTGACGGAGCTACAGGCACTCCAGCGCCTGCTGGATATCTCCGCGGCAAAGGGGCTCTCGAACCCGAATGGCATTATCGGTAGCGGGCCGAACTCGGCATCACCGCATCACGGAGGCAACGACCGCATCATCCAGCAGGGCGACGCAATCGTCTTCGACTGGGGCGGCAAGGTGAATGGCTATCTCTCGGACGTGACGCGTTGCGCCCATATCGGCGAGCCAGGGGAGGAATATCGAACGGTCTACGACGCCGTGCTCCGTGCCAACCAGGCCGCGTTCGACGCCGTCCGCCCGGGCGTTCCCCTGCAGGAGATCGATCGCGCCGCACGCTCGGTCATCACCGAGGCTGGTTACGGTCCATACTTCCTGCATCGTGTCGGCCACGGCCTTGGCCTAGAAGTACACGAGGAGCCCTATCTCGTCGAAGGGAACGAGCTCCCGCTCGCGGCGGGTATGACGTTCAGCGACGAGCCGGGCATCTATCTTGAAGGCCGGTTTGGCGTGCGCATCGAGGACACGGTCCTCTGCACCGAAGATGGCGGGAAGCGCCTCAACAACGCGACACGGGACCTCATCGTCCTCGAATGACCGTGTCGCGACGGAAGGACACCTGGAATGGATGACCAGACTCTCTCGAGCAAGGAGACGTTCTCGGAAATCGAGCATGGCCATGACGCTTACACCGACGAGGAGCTGCTCGAGCAGAGCCAGTTCAATGCCCAGGCGTTGCTGATGGCATCCGTCTCCACACTCGAGGCGATGCAGGTCGACGTGAGCGAGTGGGCAAAGGGCGTGGCCGGCGTGTTCGCGCGGTCGTGGGACACCGAGCGGCAATGGGAGCCGGCCGAGCTGCTCGACGCGTTGCTCACCAACTACCGATCGTTCGGCGCGAACGTGATCGAAGCGGATCTGTCGGGAACCCCGGCCACCGCGCTCGTTGCGGACCTTCCCGACCTCGAGATGGCAGAAGCCCTGGGTGTGGGTGACGAACAGGCGAACGCCGTGTTCATGATCGGTGAACACCTCGCCTCGACGCTCGGCCGGACGTTGAGGTGGACCCGCGACCCGGAAACGGGCGACGTTTCGCTCCAGGTCTCATGAGCGCCACCATCGGGAAGGCCCGCCTGACGCTCTATTTCGAGGACACCTTCTCCCTGAAGGAGAAGCGGGGAGAGATGAAGCGCGTCGTGGAGCGGACCCGCAACAAGTTCAATTGCGCCATCGCGGAGATCGAGGATCTCGACGACATGCGCACCGGGACGTTGGGGCTCGTCGTCCTGAGCACCTCTGCTCCGCACGCCAGCCAGATGATCAATGCCATCGTCGACGCCATCGAGCGCCTGCTCGACATCAGCGTCCTGGGCGACATCGAGACGGAACTGATTCCGTTCGGATAACGATGTACGCGAGCAACAAGCAGCCCCGGCCTATTGGTGGCCGGGGCTGCTTGTTTTTGGTGAAGATTTCGAAGATCACCCGTTTGCGGGCGTCGCGATCGGGCTCGCGGTCGGTGTTCCTTCCGGCGTCGCCGGTCCAGGATCCGGGCCGAATCCCTCAGGCAGCTGCGGCGTCACATCATGGACAACCGCTCCGTTCACATCGGTCACGAGCAGGTTCCCGTCGGGCGCGACGGTGATCCCTCCGGCACGGACCGGCGGAACGCTCGTGACCGTCACCATCTGTTCCCCGTCCCATGCTTCGACCGCGCTCGCCAGCGGGGAGGTCAAGTAGACGACACCGTCCGGCCCCACGGCAAGGGCGTTCAACCGATCAACGCCCATCTGGCCTTGCCAGGACGACACCGGAATCTCTTCGACGAACTCGCCCTCGATCGTGAACACCTGGATCCGGGCGTTCCCGGAGTCTGCTACCCAGACGTTCCCATCCGGACCGATCACGATCCCCGTCGGTTCGATCAGTTGTCCCTGTCCCGTACCGAAGCCGCCGAAGGCGGTGATGAACGTGCCGTCCCGGCTGAACACCTGGACCCGTTCGTTGCCGGTATCCGTCACGAAGATGCGCTCCTCGGTGACGGCCACTCCACGAGGCCCGAAGAAGAGCCCGGGGGAGTCTGACGGCAATCCGGCATCGGTGGTATCGGTGAGCACACCACGCTGGCCAAGCTGGCGGACAACCGTCCCGCTTTCGTCCGCGACGATGACGACATGGTTCCACGTATCGGCGATGTAGATGAGCCCGTCTTCTCCGACCGTCAGCCCCGTCCCGCCCTGGTTGACGTTCCACGATAGCGCGAAGACCGGGTCAACGGCGCCGTCCCACACCCCGATGAACGTGCCGTCACGCTGGAACCGGTCGATCCGCTGGTTCCCGGCGTTCAGGACGTAGATGGTCGAGCCGTCGGGCGACACGCCGATGCCCGCGGGCTGGTTCAGCTGCCCCAACCCGTTCCCGACGCCGGGCGACTCGCCCGTGAAGAGGTCGAACGGACCGAAGTTCGGGTTGAGCTGATTGCCAACCCGGTTGGAATAGCCGACGGTCAGCCTCTGCGGCTCCTGCGGCGTCTCGACCTCGCGGCTCACCAGATAGCGCAGGGCATCGCCCCAGGTGTCCGGCTGCAGGATCCGGCCGAATATGTCCCCGGCGTCGAGGTCGGAGTAGGAACGCGGTGAGCGGATGACCCAGCTGCTCTCTTGCGGCGTCAGGCCGTACGTCTCCATGCCCTCCGCGGTCGTCGCGATCGCGACATCGAGGTTCTCGTTCCAGCCAGCAGGCGGCAGGACGCGCATGAAGGGATAGTCGCGAAAATACCAGGCGAACGGCCACGCGACATCCGGGCTGACCGAGATCCGCAGCCCATAGCGTCCAGTCGGGTCGATATTCGTCCGGTTCTCCACGCTGAGGTCGCGCGACACCTGGTTGATGCGATTGATCAGGACGGCACCGTCCTCTGACGGAACATTCCGGGCCAGCATCTCCGTGCCGTCGTCCGCCCGCTCATACGCCAGCCCGGCCGTCGTGATCATCGTGAACAGGCCGAGCGCGACCGCGACCATGATCAGGACCGGATCGACGACACGTACCGAGTTCGCCCCGTCGTCGACGCGGTTGAGCAGCGCGCCGACGGCACCCGCCGTCACCAGGATGACGGTGAGGACCATCAGCACGACCAGCCAGGTCGGGAAGGCCGCCGTCGAGTCGATATCGCGATCCATCGCCCGAGCGACCACAGTGACGGTCACGACCAGGCCGAGGATCACGCCGGTCAGCATCACTGGTAGCCCCCACAGGCGGCTATGCCAGAAACCGCTAGCGTCGATCCGCGCCAGCACATCACCGAGGCCCAGCCCGGCCAGGAGCACCAACGGCAGGGCGACGAGCACCGCGTGGTCAACTTCCCGGCCCGATGCCAGGCTATGGAGCAGCAACGATGCAAAGAACCAGGCACCGAACATGACCGGACTGAGCTGCTGCCGGCGAGCGGGGGAGGTATCCGGACGTGTCACCACGATCGCCATGATGGCGAAGACAATGGCGAGGATCTCGTACAGCAGCAGCGCCCAGAAAAAGAATGACGACGGGATGGAGCTTGCCCGCGACATCATCAGCCGGCCCCAGTTGCCAAATGTCGTCACGATGCCGGACAGGGCGGTGAAATCCGTGAGGACGCGCGAGAACAGGACGAGAGTCGCGAGCACGAAGCCGAGGACGAGCAGCGCCACGCTCGATCGATGCGTTGAGACCGCCCGCAGGCCAGCCCGAACAGATCCTGACTGGCTCCCATCCGTCGACGAATCGCTGACGGCCGCCGCGAAGATGCCGATCGCGAGGGACAACAATGCCGTCACGCCATCGACGCCGGACGCGAGCATTCCGGCGAGGCCGAGTCCCACCCCAAGTGACCATCCGGCGCGCGAGACGGTGGTACCCGCCACGCCGGCCCGAAGCAGCGCGACCAATGTCAGGAGCGTGAAGAATGCGACGGCGATCGCAGGGTGCACGGTCCGCGACGCGAAAACCAGGGTAGGGGAGACGGCGGCGAGCAGCGCCATCGCAGCAAGATGCGAGCGGGAGACGAACGGACGGAATGCGAAGACGAGCACGACGATGCCGAATCCCATCAACGCGGGAGCGATACGGGCGGTGACATCCGTGTCACCGAACAGGAAGAACGACACGGCGTTGAGCACCTGGAACAGCGGCGAGACATCCGGCGAAGCTTCGGGCCCCGGTACCGGCGCGCCAGTGAAAATTGCCCAGCTATCGCCAGCCCAACGCCCCTCGACCGGGCCGAGCAGGTAGGCATCGAGTCGCAGGATCCGCAGCAGGAACGCCAGGAGCAGGATAACCGCGACGCACAGCGCGTAACCGGTGAACGGGTTGCGTACCGGCTGGTCCAGCACCTCATCGTTCAGGCGAGCGGTGACCTCAGCTCCCGCATGGTGATCCACGTCAGCCCGACTCATTTCGTTTGATTCCACGACAACTCCTCGGGCCACGTCAGTCCTCGCCATAGCGCACGTCATTGTAGACAGGGAGGATGTCGTTCCGGACGTAGACCTTGAATGGATAGGAGGTCAGCCCGGACGGCATCTCCCGGAAAAGCACGAGACGGACGAGCCGCTGCTGCCCCTCAGGCGTGGTCGCCTGGCGCAGGCTACTCCAGATGGAACGCACGACGTTGACCGGGCCGTGGGGATCCGTGGGCGACATCCAGGCCGACCGGCCGGCAGGAATCTCCGGCGCGATCGCGAACTCACGGTAGACCTCCTGCTCCGGCTCGTGCCATCGCAGCACGTAGGTCTGCTCGGTATACCCGTTCATATCGTGCGGGAGACCGCACGATACATCCCACGGGTGGCCGATGATGACCTCCGGTCCGGATGCCGGGTCAACCGGTACCGCGCTGTTGAGCGACCGGTTCGGGAAGTCACGCAGGTACCAGTTGAAGGGCCATTGGACGCAGCCATCGAACTGGATACTGATGCTGTCGTCGCCGTGGAGGTTCATCGAGAGTTGGCGCAGGTCTTCGGTGACCTCCTTCACGTCGGGAGAGGTCGTGTTGTAAATCAAGGTGTCGACCGCGATATCGCCATCGAGGTAGACCATCCGGAAGCTCTGGTGAACCTGGAACAGGCTGAAGATGACGAACGCCGCCGCAATCGTCGTGTAGGCGGCACGTCGCGGCCCGATGAGCCAGATCGCCAGCGCGATAATCACCAATCCGGCGACGGGCGGGATCGCGAGATACCACCAGTCGTTGAGGACTGCCTGGGACAGCGTTCGCTGGAAGACGCCTTCCGAGACCTCGCTCCACTGCCCGTGGCTCATCCTCGACGCGAGGAAGAACCACGACGCCGCCAGCGCGACCAGGGCAGCCATCAATCCGGCCATGCCATACCGCTTGACCACCGGACGCCGCTCCCGCTGGGTCCGGAGCCACGCCACTGCGCCTTCTGCCAGCTCGTTTACCAGCGCACCGGCAACGAGGAATCCCGGCAGCGCGAAATGCATGATCAGCCACGGCATCTTTTCCCCGGCCCACGAGAGCACGAGGAACATGAACACGAACCACCAGGCATTGAAGACGTTGAACAGCGGGTTCGGCCCGGCGTCACCGCCGAGCAGTCCGCGTATCGAGCGCACCGCGATCAGGACGAGCCCGGCGGTCGCGAAGAAGATGCCGAGCCACTCGTACTGGAAGCCTTCGGTAATGAAATAGAACCACGGCTGCTGGCCGCGTTGGACATCATGCTGCCCGAGCCAGTAGAGCAGGGTGCCGTTCGGCGCGAAAGTCGCCGTGGCGAACCCTCGCGGGTTCGTGAAGAAGGTGGTGAACAACGTCAGGAAGATCGTCAGCGCGAGAACAACGCCGATCCCCAGCCCCAGCGGGTCGCGCAGGGCATGGTGGACGCCATACGCAACCGAGTTCGGGCGCGCGTCGCCAAAGAGCCGATCGTTGAGCGAGCCGTCACGATCGGATTGGCCGGCCTGGTACCAGATCATGACCGCGCATCCCACGAGGAACATGACCCCGACGACAATCATGCCCAGGACGAGCGGATGAGAGAGCAGGTCGGCGTAGAACTCGTTGGTGTTTTCCCTTGTCGGATTCTGCCAGGGAATCTCAGGCAGCTTCTGGTCGCCGAACATCAGGTAGACGACCGCGGCGAGAACACCTGCCGCGATATGCACGGGGATCAGCCAACGCAGGTGCGTGAACAAGAGCGAGATCCAGAGCACCATCACCATCGCGAGCACGATGGCAAAGACGATCTCGTGATTGGTGAGCAGGAACGCCAACGACGCGAACGCGAGGATGATCCAGCGACGACCCGGTCGTTCCAGGTACCGAAACACGCAGATGGCAAGCAGCAGCGCGCCGGCGGCCGTGTATGGGTCGTGGCGGATGTACCGGGTGTAGTAGAGGAACGATGGCGAGATGAGCAACATGAAGCTCGTCGCCATGGCCCCCCACGGCCCAAGGAAGCGCCGGCCGCGAAGAAGCCAGGGCAGCCAGACCAGCAGCACGCCGAACAGGGCCGGGATGAACCGGGAAGTGGCGTCCGAAACCCCGAAGATTGCATAGACCAGCGCGTTCGCGTGGAACAGGAACGGTCCATGCATCAACGGGTTGTGCACGTAGGGGATGCTGCCGTTGAAGAAGCCCCATGAATAATAGGTATGGAGCGACTCGTCGTGATGCAGCGTGCGGTAATCGAGGTCCCAGAATCGGGAAACGACTGCCGCCAGGATGAGAACCACCCAGAGCACGTTCTGGACGGTCATCGCGGGAAGCCATCGCCTCCACGCTGGACGCGACGCATCGTCACCCGTCGTGACGTCGGATTCTGGGAGTCGCACGTCCGCGTGCTCCATTGAGGTTTCGGTCACACAGGCTCTCCAAGATAAAAACCGGACACCATTGTGCCCGGGTGACGTCCCGGCATCGTGAAGAGGATAAAACGCCGGCGCCTCACGCGGCGACCTGCGAGGCGTTCGCAAACCCACCTCGGTCTTCATTCTCGATCACCAGGCAGTCATCCGGGGCAAGATCGCCTGTTTATTGCGACTGCGCCTCGTTTTCTGTCATATTCCCCACAGCATTGTTGTACCGCATGTACGTTTCCACGCAACACAGCCCAGGAGGACCATAGACCATGTCGCACCATCATCACGACCATGACCACGAGCACGAGCACGACCATCAACATAACCACCAGCACGATGGTGAGAACCCGCTCGCCGAGGAGCAGGAGCAGATCGCGCGAGAGATTGGCGCCGAGCTCTCCGAGGCCTTCGTCGAGTATGTGCTCGGTCGACTCCCGTTCGAGGACCTGGCCTTTGGCGTCTTCGACGCACTCAGCGACCTGAGTGTCGTAGCGAGCGGCGAGTACGAGCTGGAGGATCCGTCCGAGGGTGATGGCGAGGCGGGAGACGAGGACGCGGACGACGAAATCGATGCGGAGTAGCCAACACAACCGGAGAACAGGGTGAGCTCGGCTTCCCATCATCATCGAAATATCCAGCGGCGGATCGTGCGAACCTTGCTTGCGCTCGCCGCGCTCACCCTGATTGTCGGCATCCCGCTTGTCGTGTTCGACGAGCTTCGATTCAACATCGCCCGTGAGTTGAACCTGATTCCTGGCAAGGATGCGGAGGAGCTCGCGAGCGGCGACGACGGCGCGGTCCTCATCGTCGTCCCGCTCGGCGAGTACACCGGAATTGGCCGGGAGCGCTACGCGTATCGCGCCGACTACATCGCCCGTCCCGCCGACGCCGGCATGGTGCTGAGCGACATCGAGACCGGCGAGATCCTGGACATCCCGCTCGAATCAATCGACTTCATCGCGAACGATCCTGAGGGAAACCATCTGCTTCTCCGGGGCCCCGGGAGCGACAGCAGCCAAACGACCGCCGTGGTCATCGACACCCAAGCGAACGATGTCGACATCCTCCCCGAGGGCCAGCTGGAGCCGGATCTCCCGGGCGATTGGGAGACCGAAACCTGGCAGAAGATCACCGGCACCTGTGACCGCGTCTCCCCGGCGTCGAAGTTCATTGCCTGCTTCAACCGCGCGGACGCGGCGAGCTACCTTGCAGGAGACTGGCAGGTGGATGTGCAGCTCTATGGTGACTATCAGGCGAGCGAGCCGGTCTATCGAGGCATGGGACTCTTCCTCCCAATCGTCGGGTTCGCCCATGACGACACCTGGCTGTACTTCCAGAACGAAACAGGTATCTACCGGATCGAGGTACCCCGGTCGCTCCAGGAGCGTGCGGTGGCGGCTACGCCAGCGGGGACGAACAGCGTCCCCTGATACTGGCGAAACGCCGTTGCCGTTAACAACCGTGTGACACGCCAATGGGGAGCAGGGTGTAAAATAGTGAGGGTGGCGCAAACACTGCACCACCTGCCTCTTTTCCGGTTTGGCTTCGGACATTGAACACGCCAGGGGAGCCACTCGGGTCCGCGTCGACAGTAATCCTGCCTCACGTTCGCGAAGATCGTGCTTTCTCCACACGAGCAGTCACTTATGGAACAATTCCTTTTCCTCCTGATCCCGGCCTGCATCTTGTGGACCTGGTTGAGCACGTTCGCGCTGTTCAACCGCCGGACCGAAGGTGCCGTCATTCAAAAAACTCCAATCCCCTTACTCGCGCGAATGAAGCGTCACGCCGTGGCGAACGTCGCCACGATGCTCGTCACGCTCACGATCGTCGTGTCTGGCTACGCGAGTCCGTGGTGGCTGGCCGTCGTGGCGATCTCGGCCATCGCCCTTCTCTGCATCCCGCAGTCGTACACCATCACCACCCGGGGCATTCGCATCAATCCGGGCGGCTTCCGCCGCTGGACCGAGTTCGCCGGCGTTTACCGATCGCCGGCAGGTGCGTCGCTCCAGGTGATCGGTCGCGGCCGGGACGTCCGAATCTGGCTCGCCGGGTCACGCGGAGATGACGAATTCGTCCACCTCCTGCGGCGCATGATCCGTGACAGCTACAAGGGGAAGGCCACCTATCAGGAGACTTCCCCCTCCTCATCCGAGCACACGATGGAGCGCCCGGAGCTCCTCGGCATGGCCGCCGCAACACCGGATCCGTAACGTCGCAGGGACATACGCGAAAGAGCGCCCTTATGGGCGCTCTTTTTGTCTTTGGGGGAAAGGACCTCGACATCCTCTACGGCAGCGGATCGATCGGCTCGACCTCGTCGATCAACCACTGGCCGTCGACGGCAACGAGAACGAGCCGGTCCGTCCACGATTGATCGCCCGACTGGAACATCGCTGTCACGGCAACGCGACCATCATCCAGCCGTTCCACGTTCTGGACCTCGACGAGCTGGAGCGGGACGGCTGGAGGTTCGCCTTCCATTGACAGCATCTGCTCGAAGGCGGGGAGATAATGCTCCTCCGGATCGGCAAACTCGGTGGAGAACCAGCGTGGGCTGAACATGGCCCACACCAACGTCGGGTCGCCGGTGTTCACGCAGGCCACGTACTGCTGAAGGACCTCCTCTACCTGGGGCTCAGGCAGGGACACCGCGACAGGCGACGCTTCCGGCGTCGCGAAGGTCGCGACGGGCGTCCCGTCGAACAATGGCAACTCCAGGGGCACCATCTCGCAACTGACGCCTTCCTGCGCGCCCGCCGGCGAGACGAGCATGGCTCCTGCCATCAGGCCGGCAGCGATGGTGACGGTGAGTTTCCGGAAGCTTCGAGAGACGGTGACAAACATCATCTTCCTCACAAGCGTTTGATTCGCGATATCTCGCGTAAGATTACATCGGGCAGGAGATTGCGCGAGCGATTCTCTCCTTCCTGCAGCCGGCAACGCGAACTCCACAAAGAAGTTGTTGAATGACGAAGAACGTTCCTTCGATGCGCATGTCCTACGAGCTGGATCACCTCGGCGACCATGAAGCGCTCGACGACCCAATCCAGCAATTCGAGCGATGGTTCGACGAGGCTCGCGCGACCGCGGACATCGTCGAGGCGAACGCCATGATCGTCACGACCGTGGGGCCGGACTGTCGCCCGTCGGCCCGGACTGTCCTCATGAAGCGTTTCGACGAACGGGGCATCGTCTTCTTCACCAACTATGAAAGCCAGAAGGGGAGGGAGATCGCGGCCAATCCGCACGTCGAGGTGCTGTTCTACTGGCCATCCCTCCAGCGTCAGGTCCGGTGGTCCGGCGTCGCGCACAAGCTTCCACCGGAAGAATCGGACGAGTACTTTCACTCCCGGCCGCGCGGCAGCCAGATTGGATCCCTCGCCTCGCCACAGAGCCAACCGATCCCGGACCGCGCCTGGCTCCAGCAACATTTCGACGAGATCGAGTCGCACTATGCGGATGCGCCGGAGATCCCGCGGCCGGACCACTGGGGAGGGTTCCGCATCGAGCCCGATCGCATCGAATTTTGGCAGGGGAGGCCGAATCGCCTCCACGACCGGCTGCGATATGTGAGGGAAAACGACGGCACCTGGAGCCGCCACCGCATCGCGCCGTAGGGGGCTGAATCGGGAATTTGACTCGGCACAGGGCGTATAGTATCCTCTTCAACGTTGTCACTTGGCCCGTTCGTCTAGCGGCCTAGGACACCGCCCTCTCAAGGCGGAGATCAGGGGTTCGAATCCCCTACGGGCTACCAGACAACAAGAAGCGCCTCCCCAAGATGGGGAGGCGCTTTCTTTTGTCTGTCTCATAGAGCAGGTGAGGCGAATCGGGTCCACTCGCTTAAATCACAACAGTCCCGCCGGGCTGGAGGTGATCGGTATCATGGCCCGAATCGTTTCGATACGACGCCCCGCAACGCGTATCGTTCGCCTTCGGTCCCCGTTGACGGATCGGGAATGGACAAAGCCCCGCAGCGATGTCCGCCGATTTCCGTCTCCGGTTGATGGGAGATCACTCCCCAGCCCATGGGACTGTACGGACACTATATGCGTTCACGGCGTACATGTCAAGGGGGGGGTCAGGCGACTCCTAGATCACGTTCTCCGGCGGTACAGCTCGCGTCCAGTCTCGCTCGAAGATCGGCACGATCCGGGCCACCAGGGCCGGATCGTCGATCAATATCGCCACTTCCCGGTTGAGGTCGAGAGAGGTCATCGAGTAGTTGCTCGATCCCACAAGCGCCTGCTCACCATCGACGATCAGGACCTTCGAATGGATGTAGATCGCGCGCGTCAACCGCACCTCCACGCCTGAAGCCGCGAGATGGGTGACCGACTCCACGTCCTCTGGATCGAGCGAGGCGTTCATGATCAGCCGCACGCGAACCCCTCGCGCGACGGCCGCCTCGATCGCAGCCATTACCTCGTCATCACGAAAGAGCTCTGCGTAGACATCGATCGACGTGACCGCACGCCCGATCAGCCGTACCACCTCGTCTCGCGCATTGTCCGGGCTCACCACCAGTGACCCGCCCGGAGCGTCATCCGGTGACCCAACCCAGTCCGCCTCGAAGATGGCCGCGAGCTGCGCAACGTCGTCCGGCTCCGTCGTCACCACGCCGAACTCGCGGTTCGAGTTGAACGCCGCGCCGGTGAGGTTCTGGTTCATGATGACGGCGACTTTCTCGTCGACCACGAAATACTTGGCGTGCGAGAACCGGAAGACATCGGGCGCCCATCGAACGTCGACTCCACCATCCTCCAGGCGTTCATACGCTTCCTGCTGGTCACCGAACATGCCGAACGGATGCTGCTCGAGGATGACGCGAACTGCTACGCCCCGCTCCCGCGCACCGATCAGCGCTTCGAAGACCGTGTCGTCTGTCAGCATGTAGATGTTGAGATCGATCGTGCATTGCGCTGCGGCGAACTCGTCGATCACAGGCGCATAGCCGTCGTCCGGCTGGATGAAAACGCCCGTGACAGGCACGGGCTCCGCGTCCACGCGCTCGAGGCAGGACGTCGTGCCCGGTGACCCGGCCATCCCCGGGATGCATCCGGAAAGCAGAACGCTCGCGACGATGAGAATCGTCACGAGCGGGATCCACAGTCGGCAGCCCGAATGTTCTGGGGAGGAGGAGGTCAACGTAAGAACTCCCGGGAGGCCGGTTCCAATTCAGTTTCGCAGGTCCGGCTACCCGGTCGGGCAGCAAGCCACCCTAGCGATTGTTCGATCGCACCCGTACCGGCACCGGCTGGGGCCCCCGAAGCGCGTTGCCGATCCATTCACGAAGTGCATTCAGTAGCTTTTCCACGGCTGCTGCCCTTTGCTCCAGCGACAAGAAGAATGATGAAGGGACGATCGCTGCTCGCCATTGAGCCTTGGTTATGATGATCAAGCGTAGCAAATCTGTCGCCGCTTGTACATGCCGACCGCCACTGATGGCGAAAATGCACGACACGTGCCAACGTCGTCACGGTCGCATGTTCGACGTACCCGGGATGCCAAGTCGTCGTCGAACATGCTCGGTAATCTCGTCCGCCCACGGCTGCGTCGCGGCGCTTCCCGCTGGCAACAGCCGGATCCGCGACGGCAACAGGACCCCAAGCTCGAGCTCCGTCGCTCGTTGCACCACCGCATCTTCCCACGGCCCCGTGAACGCGCGGGTCGACCCGATGCATCGCTCCGACAGCGCGAGGGCCACCAGCTCCGCCGCGATCGCGTCCGTGGTCACGGCCATGAACGTCCCTTCGCGGAGTGTGAGGCTGACGACGTACAGATCGATCCCGACGGCGCTCGCGACTTCCGCTACCAACTCGCTCCTTGCGCTGTCCGTGACCGCGCGAATCCGCTGGCGAGGATGCAGGTACCGGGCGGTGAGATCCAGCACGAACGGTCCATGCCGCGCCACCTCGACGACGTCCACGGCGACGATTCGATGCCGTGCGCTCGAGATGGCGCCTGGCATCAACGCGGATTCCAGCCGCGAACCCGGCGCCAGGATCGGCATGTCGCGCCAGTCCCCCAGCACGGTTGGGCTCAGAAACGCCCGTCGCGCCGCGCCGCCGCTGACCGGCAGCAGGACACGTCCTTCCGCACCGTCCGGAAGCGCCGCCATAATCTCGCCCGCCACCGGATCCTTCGCATCGAGGGAGGAGGGGAGGATGACCGTCTGATCCTCCATATGGGCGAGCAGCGTTGGCAACAGCTCGTTCGCCGCGCGCCCGAGCGCCGGTTCGATCTGGATATGGACAGTTGCCGTTCGCACACGCGTCTCCCGGGTTGAGTGACGTTACATCATCGATTCGGCTGCCACGATCGCTCCGCCCATCGAGGGCACGCGCAACAGCTCTCCGTGCAATTGCACATCGTTTCCGGTCGCCAGCGCAAGCCACATGGATCCCCGCACGCCGAGATCCACATTGTGCTCCTCGCTCGAGGCATTGATGACTACCAGCCAGCTCCCCACCAGGAACAACAGGAGGCCGTCCGCGCCCGCGTGTACCAGCCGGGGCTTCATGGAGTGAACGCCCCACCGCGTTCGCCAGAAGACGAGGCTCCGGTAGAACTCCAGCAAATCCCGGTCCTGCTCCTTGCCCCACAACATCGGCGTGCGGGATTCCTCCATACGGCGTGAGCCGTCCTCGTACTCCAGGTCGTGCCACTGGCTCAGGCCAACCTCGGTTCCGTAGTAGATGATTGGCGGCCCCGGCAGCGCCATCTGCAGCAACGCCGCGATCTTGAGGCGCCGGACATCGCCACCAACGATCCACAGGAACCGGTTCATGTCGTGGTTGTCGAGGAATGTCGGCAGCACCGGTCCGTCCGCGAAATACTCCAGATGCCGCGCCAGGAACCGCCAGAACTCATCCGCGACTATCAACCCGAACCCGAGGAACGCGCGAATTTGCTGGAGGAAAAGGAAGTCCAGGGTACCGTCCATCCGGCCAATGTAGGACTTCATCGCGTCGGCATCCTCGACGATCTCGCCGATGAGCCCGACGTCCGGGTTGACCTCCCGCAATGCTTTCCGGAAGCGGGACCAGAAGGACAGCGACGGCCCCTTCGCGTAATCCAGGCGGTATCCATCGACGCCGCGTTTCAACCAGAAGATGGCCGCGTCGATCAGCCAGTCGGCGGCGGGATCGTGGTCCACCGCCACCTGCGGCATCGTCTGCACGCCAAAGAACGTCCGGTACGATCCGTCGCGCAGGAATGTGAAGAACTTTCGCTCGGGCGATGCCGGATCCTCCTTCGCGTTCAGGAACACCGGGTGCTCGTTCGAGACGTGGCTCGCGACGAAATCGAGAATGACCTTCATCCCTCGTTCGTGCGCCTGCTCCACGAGCTCGTCGAAGTCGTCCATCGTCCCGAGTCGGGGCTCGATGGATTGGTAGTCGGTTGCGTCGTAGCCGTGATGGGTAGGGGAGGGAAAGATCGGCGAGAGCCAGATTGCCGTGGCCCCGAGATGCTTGATGTGGTCCAGGCGGGCCGTAACGCCCTTGAGCGTTCCACCCCAAATATCGTTGAGCGAGGACTGTTTCGGCAAGGGATCGCCATGGTCATTCGCGAAGCGATCCACGAAGACGTGGTAGATCACCGCACCCGGCAACCACGATGCGGTCCTCTCCGTATCGATACCGATCGCGAAGAGTCCCGCCTCGCCGGTCTCCGGATCGGCATCGGCCCACAGATAATCACCCTCGGGCGTCGTCGCGCGAATCCGGTAGCGAAGCAGCGCATCGCCGGGCGGCGTGGCGATCGAAACGGTCCATGTCTCGAGGTAGCTCCAGCTCAGGATGTCCCATCGCACGCCGGCGCGCTGCATCGCCACGGGCTCTGAGCCCGCGTCCGGCAGGCTGCCGTCCCACGTGAGCAGGACCTCGACCCGCTCCACGTCGATATCGCTCCCGATCGTGACCGTGAGCTCCAGGGTGTCGCCGGGACGAGGATCAGCAGGGGAAACGCGACTCCCGTGCCAAACGCCGCGCGTTCGTGACTGGATCTCCGCCAGGCGCAGCTCGTCGGTTGCGAGCGTCCCGAAGATGAAGTCCTGGGTGACGTTCGAGAGATCCCGATTAGCCACGCTGGACGCTCCAGACCGTCACCGACCGGGCCGGAAGGACGACCGTCGATCCCGCGGCCGTGGACTCGATCTCTGCGGCCTCGCCGACGTGATAGAGCGCCTCGACGGTGGCGTCGAGATCGCAGGTGAAGCGATCCGGCTCCTCACTGGTATTGATCGCCACCAGGAGTTCGGCACCGTCAAGCTCCCGACGGAACATGTAGCTCGCCCCGGTCGCCTCGACGCCCTGGTAGATACCCGTCCGGAGCGCCGGGTGATTCTTTCGGAGCGTCACGAGGCTCTGGAAGTGGCGTCGCAGGTCATGGTTCCAGGGAATTTCGTTGTCCCACGGGAATGTCTTGCGAGCCCACTTGTCTGGCAATCCACCGTCAAGGCCGATCTCGCTGCCGTAGTAGATGGACGGCGCGCCGGGGTAGGTAAAAAGGAGCGTCGACGCCAGCTCGAGGCTTCGAACGTCACCCCCGAGGATCGTCAGCGCCCGGGCGGTGTCGTGACTGTCCAGCAGGTTGAGCGACGCCAGCGTGACGTTCCAGTCATAGGCCGACAACAGATCGTCGATCTTCCGGGCGTAGGTAAGCCCGTCGATGCCCGGCCAGGGATCGTAGCTGCGGTCCTCGGCATACTCACGGACGACCCGCTCACGGCCGCAGAAAGCGAGCGCGGCCGACGTGAAGGGGTAGTTCATCAGCGCGTCGAAGCGATCGCCCTGCAGGAACTCGGGCCGGATGTCCCATATCTCGCCCACGATCCACGCTTCCGGGTTGATCGCCCTGATCCGCTGACGGAATTCCTCCCAGAATCCCTCTGTCTCGATCTCTTGCGGAACGTCCAGACGCCAGCCGTCGATGCCCTTTTCCATCCAGTACTCGCCGACACCCATGATGAACTCCCGCACCTGGGGATTGTCGGTATTGAGCTTCGGCAGCGCGTGCAACCCGACCCAGGCCTCGTATCCCGGTGGCCGGTTGTGGTCATAGGCGTTCACCGGGAACTCGTCACCGAAGATGAACCAATCGAGCCAGGGGGACGCCGCACCGTTCTCGAGCACGTCGTTGAACTGGAAGAAGCCGCGACTGGCATGGTTGAACACGCCGTCGAGGACGACGCGGATGCCGCGCTCCTTGCACGTCTCGAGGAGAGCCTCGAACGCGTCATCGCCACCCAGCAACGGGTCGACCTTGTAGTAATCGTGCGTATGGTAGCGATGGTTCGAGGCAGACTGGAAGATCGGGTTGAAGTACAGCGCGGTGACGCCCAGGTCGACGATGTAGTCGATGCGTTCCTCGACCGCGTAAAGATCACCACCCTTATAGCCATAGGTCGTCGGATCACTGTCCCACGGCTCGAGGCCGGACGGCTTCTCGAGCCAATCGCTCTTGGCGAACCGGTCGGGAAAGATCTGGTAGAAGACGGCGTCGGCGACCCAGGCGGGCGTGTCGACGCGGCCCGGCTCGACACCGAACACCGGGCGATTGTGGGAATCGGTCATGAAATCACCTGTGGATGTGCCGCGGAATGTCACGGCTGCAAGAGCGTGGCATCCCGCGCCGGATTGCTAGCCCTTCACCGCGCCACGGGTCAGCCCTTCGACCAGGAACCGTTGCGCGAGGAAGAAGACGATGAGGATCGGGATCGATCCGAGCACCGCCGCGGCGCAGAAGAGCGTCCATGAGGTCGACACGGCCGTGGACAGTGTCCGCACGCCGACACCGAGCGGGTAGAGCCTGTCGTCCGCGATCAGGATCGACGTCAGGATGTATTCGTTGTAGACGCCGATGAAGCCGAAGATGAACTGAGCGACCAGCATTGGCTGGACCAGCGGGAAGATGACCCGCCAGAACGTTGTCCAGTGGCTCCCTCCGTCCAGGTACGACGCCTCGTCCAAATCCTTCGGAATCGAGTCGACGAAGTTCTTCATCAGCCAGACCGACAGCGCGGAGCCGCCAAACCCGAGGATAAGGATGATGCCGGTCCGCGTGTTTGTCAGGCCAGCCCAGGCCAGCATGCGATAGTAGGCCACCACGGCCATGTTGACGGGCAGCATCTGGATCACGAGCAGGAACAAGATGCCGTGCTTCCGGCCCGGGAAGCGCATCCGCGAGAACGCGTAGCCGCCGAAGGTCGCGAAGACCACCTGGGCCACGCCCGCCGTCAGCCCCATGATGAGCGAGTTCCCGACCCAGCGCAGAAAGTTCGACTGCCCGGAGAGGAGCTGCCGGTAGAGGTCCAGGGTGTATTCCCTCGGGAAGAGTGTCGTCGCGTTCAGCGACCGCCCGTCCGCCTTGAAGCTGGTCATGACAACGTAGATGACGGGGAACATGACAAGCGCGATGATCGCCCAGACAACGATCCGGAGGATCCAGACCTGCAGGTTGCCCTGGAACTGTCGCCCCTGATACCACCTCGGCTCTTGCCGGATATCCGCGCCCGCTGGCGCTGTCTCCACGTCGGCCGGCATCTGCTGCTGGACCGGGATTGACATGCGGCTGGTCGTGCCGCCGCCCAGCTCGTGTGTGGATACAGCCATTAGTCGATCTCCTTGAACGCGTTCGTAGCCCGGGCGGTCAGGATGATGAAGATGGCGATAATAAAGAAGGTGAAGACACCGTAGGCCGCGGCGTACCCCATGTCGCCAGCGCCCTGCTCGTTGATGAGCTTGTAGGCGAAGGAGGCGAGCGTATCGGTCACGCCATGGCGTGAGCCGGGATACGCCTGGGGATCACCGTTCGTCAGCAGCACGATGACGCCCGCGTTGTTGAACTGGAACGCGAGCTGAGTCAGCAACAACGGCGTGACCGATGCGATCAGGAACGGCCAGGTGATGTCCTTGAACTTGTTCCATGTGCCAGCGCCGTCGAGATCCGCCACCTCGTAGAGATCGCGCGGGATCGCCTGCAATGCGGCCAGCCCGACCGTCATGAAGAACGGATAGGAGAGCCAGAAGTTGGTCATGAGCAAGGCTGAGCGTGCTGATCCTTCCTCCAGGAACCACCTCACCCGTTCGAAGCCGAGGTTCTGGAGTACCAGGTTGATCGGACCGGAGAGGCCAAACATGCCGGCCCACACCTGGATCGTGAGGATGCTCGGCAGGGCCCAGGGGATGATCAGGATCGTTCGGTAAAAATTGCGCTCGACCATTCGATCATGGTTGAGCATGAGCGCGAGCAACATCCCGCCGCCGACGTTCAGCAGCGTCGTGATGAACATAAACGCGAACGTCCAGCCAAGCACCGGGAAGAATTCGCCGCCACTCGAGAGCGCGCGCCGGTAATTGTCGAGTCCGATGAAGTCGAACTCCTGCGACCGGAAGACACGATGGTAGTTCGTGAATGAGATATAGAACGTATAGAAGAACGGGATGACCGTGAAGAGCAGCGCCGAGATCGCGACCGGTAGGAGATACCAGTAAGCGACGGGGAAACCCTGCCTCTTCTTCGGGACATCCGGCGGCGCGGATGGCGACACATCGTGGGTCGCCAATCCATGACTCTGCGCGCTCATAGACCCCTCCCGCATGTGGCGATTGTCTATAAGACAGAGCCGGAAGGCGATACTGGCGGACCAGTCCCTTCCGGCTCTGTCAGTCGATCATCGGGTGAGCCCGGCCTAGCTGTTCTGCTCGATGTTCGCCTTGATCTGGTCGACCGCCGCGTCCAGGAGCGCTTGCACGTCTTCGTCCGAGACGTCCTGCTGGATAATACCGACCATGGCATCCGTCCACGGCGTCCAGACCTGCGCCATCTGCGGGATGTTCGGCATCGGAACGGCAAGCTCCACCTGCTCCATGAACACCGCAAAGTTCGGGTTCACTTCGAGCGCCTCTTCGCGCATCGACGAGCGGACCGGCGGCTTATTGAACGTCGGCAGCATGATGCTGACGCCCTCGGTCGAGCACAGGAACCTCACCAGGTCCTTGGCGGAATCGATCTGCTCGCCGTAGGCGTTGACCTCGAAGACCTGGATACCCGAGAACGGCTGCAGCGGCTCGCCGTTCGGCGCCGTCGGCAGCGTCGCCACGCCAAAGTCGATGCCGGCATCCGTGAGCGGACCACCCCGCCACGGACCGGTGATCCGCATGCCCAGGAGCCCCTGCTCCTGCAGGCCATCGAGGAACGCGCCGGCGTTGGTCTGGTCGAGGAGATCTTCCGGCATCGGCGGCTGCTGCTGGTTGAACATGTCGCGAAGGAACTTCGCCGCCTCGACGCCGCCCTCGTTGTTCAGGCCGATATCGTTGTAATCGAGCGTTCCGTCGTTGTCCTTGAAGACATAGGAGCCGAAGGCGTGGAAGAACGCGCCCTGGTAGTACGGCGCGAGCATCTCGAAACCAAAGCCCCACTGGTCGCCATCGGTGGCATCGGTCGCCATCTGGACCAGCTCGTCCCAGGTTGCCGGCGGCTCAGGGATGATCGCCTTGTCGTAGAAGAGGGCCAGGGATTCCGACCAAATGGGGAACCCGTAGATCTGGTCCTCGTAGGTCACCGCGCCGATAACCGACTCGGGAAGATCCTCGATACCGTTGATATCGGCCTCATCCCACGGCATGGCAATGCCCTGGATGGCCACCTCGGCGATCCAGTCATGGGCGACCGGTCCGAAGATATCGGGTCCGTCACCTTCCGGCGCGGCGAGGCTCAGACGGGTACGGAAGTCAGCGTCCGGAACGGTGACCAGCTGGACGGGCGTGCCAACCAGCTCGGTGTAGCGCTCGGTTGCGGCCACGAGCGCTTCCCACTCGTGCGCGTCATTGTCCGGCGATGGGCGCGTCCAGAGGGTGAGATTCTCGACCTGAGGGCCCTGCGGCTCATAATCGCCAGCACCCGACGCCCCGGCGGCAGGTGAGGCATCCTGGCCGGCGACCTTGCCGGTCATGCCAACGGCTGCCGCGCCCGCGCCGAGCAGGGCCACCTTGCGCACCGCGTCACGCCGCGACAGCGTCCCTTCCGCAACCTGATCGAGAATCGTCCGGAGTTCATTTTCGTGAGACATGGTTACAGATCCTTTCATTTCTGCCGCCCGGCATCGTTGCCTGACAGCCCTTCATCGACCTGGTGACTCACGCGCCCGTCGCCAGAGGCATGCCAGATACGCGCACGGTATTGATCTCTCTCAACACCCTGTCGCATCCAGGCCCTCCTCTCGTCGAAAATGGCTCGCTACCCAGATTCTACGCTAGCGCGGTGGATATTGCCGACACCGTGCAAACCATCGAGTCGTGCGACAATCGGATCGATCGATCTATATGCAAAAGGGGATGGAGCAGGGGACTATGCTCGACGAAAGGCGAATCCTCCACACTCCGGCCGTTGGGCCATTCTCGCTGGCTGCGTCGGCCGGACCGATCCGATGGTCGGGAGAGAATTCTCCGCGCCACGGAATCGATGGGCAGGCGCTGATCAGCGTCGAGGCTCGCGATAGAGAGATCCATGCGCGGATTGTGGAGCAGGGGAGCGATGGTGACCTCGTCATCCGGTCGACCGCCAGTGACTCCGACGACAAGGACTGGTTTTCGCGCGTGTTCCGGCCACTTCCGGACGCCACCGTCTGGGTGGACCCTGTTTTGGCCGCGATTGCGTCGGTGCAGCCGGGCCTTCACGCCTTCACCGACGGGTCGCTCTTCGCTGGCATCGTGACATCGATCGTGGGCCAGAGTATCAGCCTTGCGTCGGCGGCAGCTGTGCAACGACGACTGGCCCTCTCGTTCCACGAGGGAATCGATATCGCGGGACGCACATTCGCCCCCTTACCGGACGCGCCGGAGCTTGCCGACGCGTCCGTGGAGTTGATCCGCTCCTCAGGCGTGACATGGAAACGCGCGGAGGCGCTCCGTGTCATCGCCCGGGAACAGGTCGCCGGCAATCTGCCGGACGACGCCGCAGCCACCGCCGACCCAGAAGGCACGATGGACGCGCTCCGCGAGCTGCCACTGGTCGGGCCGTGGACGGCCGCGTCAGCCCTCCTGTGGGGCGTCGCCGCGCCGGATGCTTTCCCGACGGGGGATGTAGCCCTCCTCAGGGCGGCACGTCTGGCGTACCATCGGCCGGAGATGACAATGCGTGAACTCGACTCGCTGGCGGAAACGTGGCGTCCCTGGCGCGGGGCGGCCACACGGCTCTTGTGGGCCAACCTCCTCGGACCGGCCTGGGAGACACGAAACCAAACGGAGTGACATGATCCGGACTCTCAGGAACCCAATGATCCCCGATCGGCGGAGCCTCTCGGCGGTTGACCCGGACGAAATCGACGACGAGCCGCATCTCGAATCGACGCTCATCACGGACATGACACTGGCGGGCGACGGCCTGAAAAATGGTCTATTGGAGCGATCGATCGTCGAAGGTGTGGTCTTCCGCGATATGGACGCCACCTCGCTGATCGTGCGCTCCACGGCGTTCCTGCGCACGGACCTCTCTTTGGGAACGCTGGCGGGCGCCTCGTTCACCAGGTGTGTGTTCGATGGCTCCAAGCTGACCGGGACGCGGCTGAATCGGGCGGTCCTCAAAGACGTCACACTCACCGAATGCCGATCGGACTTCGCCCAGTTCCAGTATGCGCGTATGCAGGATGTTCGATTCGAGCGATGCGACCTCAAACAGGCCTACTTCAACAACGCGCGGATGAAGAACACGGTCTTCGACGCATGTGACCTGAGTGGCGCCGACTTTTCGCAGGCCAACATCGCGGGTAGCGACCTGCGTCGATCCCGAATCGAAGGGATCCGGGTCGCACCAGAGCAGCTCAAGGGCGTCATCGTCACGCATGACCAGGCGCTCTACCTTGCCGGACTACTTGGCCTCGTCATCCGCGACGATTGATCGCCCGCCAAAAGGCCGGGTATTCCAGGTGTGACAGAGCGGAAGTGCCCCTAGTCCGGAGCAGACTCCTCAGCCGCTGGCGACTGATCGATCGATGGCCCGGTATCGGGATCGTTCGAAGTAGGCGCGGCTTCGTCCTCACCGCCACAGGCCACGAGCCCTGCGGCAACGACGGCGATCATGATGCCCCGCACGAATAGTTGAGCGTAGCGCTTCAGTGGTCCCGGATCGATCACGTTGGTCCCTCCAATGGTCCATTAGATGCTCCGGCGGCATGGCTGGCCGGCCCTCCTCCTCGGTACCAGGTTGTCTCAGGTGCAATGTCGGTGCCAACAGATGCGGGACGCTCCGGGAATCGGATCAACGTGGCAGCACTCCATGGCCCGCACGACCCTGGGTGCGCGTCCGCCATTCGAAGGCACAATCGCGATCATCGAGGCTCCGATCGGAGAGGTTGACAACGCTGTTGGTATTCCAGGGGTGCGGTGCTAGGCTGCGGCTACCCGGGTCCCGCATCCATTTCCTCCTGCGCCCGCTCGTTCGTCGAGCGTGTCGTGCAGGCCAGGCCACGGAGCCAGCCATGCGATCGACCGAGAAGGGGACTTCATCGAATATCCAGGCCGATGTCCCGGACCTGATGAACCTGCGATCAATACTTCAGGGTCAGCTTGTCCTCCCCGGGGATCCCGGGTACGACGAAGCCCGGCGCGTCTTCAACGACATGATCGACCGGCGACCGGCAGCCATCGCCCGATGTATCACCACAGACGATGTTGTTGCGTGCATCGACACCGCACGCATAAGCGGCATTCCAGTGACGGTCCGGGGCGGTGGCCATGGAGTGGCCGGACACAGCGTCAACGACGGGGTCCTGATGATCGATCTCTCGCTCATGAAAGGCATCACCGTCGATGTGGATCGAGGCATCGCCCATGTCGAGCCGGGCGTGCGGCTCGGTGAAATGATCGAGGCGACCGAACGCTACGGCATGGTCACGCCAACCGGGACGGCATCCGACACGGGCGTGGCCGGGCTCACGCTTGGCGGCGGCATGGGCTGGATCGGTGGCAAGTTCGGCCTCGCCGTCGACAATCTTGTCGGCGCCGAGGTCGTCCTCGCCAGCGGGGAGACAGTGCACGCCAGCGCCGACGAGCATCCCGACCTCTACTGGGCGCTTCGTGGCGGCAGCGGCAATTTTGGCGTGGTCACCAGGTTCGACCTCAGATTGCACCCGCTCCGTCAGGTAACAGGCGGCATGCTGATCCATCCCTTCGAGCGCGCGCGAGAGGTATTGCAGTTCTACCGGGAGGTCGCGTCGTCTGCTCCCGACGAGCTAATGGTCTTCGCGGTACTCCTCACGGCGCCCGATGGGAACAAGGCGATTGCACTCATCCCGTGCTGGTGTGGCGAGGAGGAGGCAGAAAGTGTCCTTGCCCCAATCCGCGGGTTCGGGCCGCCTTTGGTGGACTTGGTCCAGACGATGCCGTACTCGCAGATGAACCAACTGATCGATCAGGCGGCACCTCCAGGACGACGGAATTACTGGAAGCAGGCGTTCGCCGACCAGTTGGAAGACGATGGGATCGATACCGTCATCGACCTGTTCGATCGTGTTCCTTCGTCCCACAGCGCCATCCTGATCGACATGCTCCATGGCGCCACGACGCGTGTTGCGCCGGATGTCACCGCCTTCGCGCATCGCAACGCCCGGTTCGGTTTCGTGATGCTGTCGATGTGGACCGATCCCGCCAAGGATGACGAGAACATCAAGTGGACGCGAGAACTCTTCGACGCCATGAGCCCGTTCACGACCGGAGGCATCTACGTGAATGAATCACAGGACGATCGCGCCCAATCCGTGTTCGGCGAGAACTACGCCAGGTTGGCAACCATCAAGGCTCGATACGACCCGACGAACCTGTTCCGGCACTTTGCCAACATCTCGCCGCCATCGGTGCCCTCGACGGATCGTGCGGCAGACTGATCGGTGACACCGGAATGATGAAGGGCCGGTTACCTGAACGGTAACCGGCCCTTCATGCTGGCTCACGTGAAGTCGAGGCAAAGTGGAGCTACTGGCAGGTCCACTCGTTGCGGTTGCCCTGATCCCACATCCACGCCGTCGCGTAAGCGTTTGCCACCGGGTCGAACACATCTTCGTCCGCCCACGGCGTTCGCGCCCACGTGCCGGGCAGGAACTGGAACAGGCCGCTGGCGCCACTTGTCGCGTTCACCGCATTCGGGTCGAGCACCGACTCGCAGCGAGCCACGCGCAGCATGTCCTCGCGCGGCTGGCCGTACTCGTCCGCGGCCGCGTAAATGATCTGGATGATCTCTTCTTCCGTGTAGCCGTCGCTGCCGTCAACCGGCGGTGTCTCCGGCTGCGCGGGCTCAGTGGGGGCAGGCGTCGGCTCGGCAGGCGCCGGGGTCGGTTCCGCAGGAGCGGGCTCAGGCTCGGCCGGTGCTTCCGGCTCAGCCGGTGCGCCGACCTGCAGGAACTCGGCATACGCCCAACCCGTCGTGCCGTTGTAGCTGATCGGGAAGAAGCCACCCTGCGCGTCGCCGCGAAGCTCGACGCCGGCGGCATCTGGCATCACCAGAACAACCGGGTGATCGAGACTCGGGCCGGTCCGCAGGTTCAACGCGCCATCGATCACGGTCGCGTTTCCGGTCACCGTGTCGCCAACCGGCACGGCATCTGGCACGACCGGCTCGGCCGGGATCTCTGGTGCGGGCGCTTCAGGCACCTCTGGCTGCGGAGCGGGCTCGACGGGAGCAGGAGCCGGCGCTTCGCCGGTGCCGAGGACTGACCCGGCGTGGGCCCAGCCGCTCGTATCCGCGTAGATGATGCTCAGGAATCCGTTAGCGCTGTCGCCGTTCAACGCGACGAGCGCGCCGTCCGGAATGACCATCATGATGCTGTCATCGGTGCTCGGGCCGGTGCGGAAATTAACCGGGCCGTCGGCGACGTAGACCTCTTCCTGAGGTCCGCCAGTGGTCACTGGTCCATCGCCGGTGTAGCCAACCGCGAGATAGGCGCTGTAGGCCCAGCCCACCTGGCCGTTGTAGGCCACCGGATAGAACCCGCTAACGGGATCGCCGGTGATCTCGACGCCGGCTCCGGCCGGCATGACATCGAGGATCGTCGCGTTGAGCGCCGGCTCCGCGCGCAGGTTCAGCTCGTCGAGCGTCGTGGTCGGTGACGCATTCGCGGCCGCGTCCATCGGGATCGCGGCGAGCCCGGTACCGAGCAGCGTCATCGCCATGACCATCGCGACGAGGCGATGAAGCCGTGTAAACATCCGTCCGGAGCCATCCACACCGGTACGAGAGAGTGACATGGGTTATCCCCCTGTTTTCTGGTTCGACGAGCGGCGACGTCAACGCCGGCGCGAAGCTCGGAGTGGACTGGACACTCGCGGCCCTCGCGTCGCGGTACCGTCTGCAACAGGAAAGGAAAGGGGATCGATCCCACCAGCCATGTGGGTACTGGCGATCGGAAGGTGATTCATCCACGCTTCCGGGCCGTTCGTCTCCAAGACCTCTCCTGAGCCGTGCCTGACGGCCGCGCCTTACGACGAACCGGATCACATGCATTCAGAATTGGATCAGGTGGCCGAAACCGCATCCCTCCAATGCCGGTTCGGCATGCACGCGCCCGGGTCTATGGGCACGCGACAAAATCGAATGAAAGCGCCGTCCCGATCCTCCAGCCATGGATCTCCCGGAACAGCCCTTCATGTGCGGCCCACTCTTCCACACGGGACCGCAGCATGTCAAGTGTGTACGGAGTATGTACAGGAGCCTCAAAGGCGGGAGACCCGTTGGCGCAAAACGGCGAAAGTACGGGCTTTTTACGATAATTACGGGAAGTGACGGCAGCTCACGCTCTAGGACAGGGGATACCGTGTGCGGAACTCGTCGAGCGCCTGGTCCCAATCACGGAAATGCAATCCGCGATCGTCGATGTAGACCAGGGCTGCGGGCTTCGCGTGCGTGATAGCGTCATAGTGCTGTCCCTTCCGGAAGCCGTGTCGCTCGAGCCACCTGACGATCTCGTCCATCTGGGTATCGGCGCCACGCATCGCCGGGTTGACCCGGGTGGTGAAGATCACGACGTCATACCGCCGATGCAGGCGTTCCAGCGCGGCCAGCGCTCCGTCGACGGGCGGATCGTAGATCGTGCCGTCGTTCCATCCCTTGCTGTAGCGATGGATGACCCCATCGAAATCAACGGCGACGGTTCGGCGCTTCCTTCGGCTCATCTGCTACCCATATCGGAACGCGTCCACTCATATCGAATGTCGGGTTCCCGTTCTTCGTTGTCCTGGCCATCGGTCATCTCGATGGCGACGAACCCTCGACGCTCGTAGAATTCCCTGGCCCTCGAATTTCGTTGGAAGGTCCACAGGCGCAACGTGCCAGCGCTGAGCTCCCTGGCCTTGTCCAGTAACGCTGTGCCGACGCCTTTTCCCTGCGCGCCGGGCCGAACATAGAGATCGTTCAGCTCGTCGGCCGTCATCGCGATGTAGCCGTCGATACCATCCTCGCTTGCCGCCACCCATACCGTCTGCTGCGGGATAACAACGTCCCGGACCCAACAGAAGGTTTCGTCATCGGTATGAACGACCGGCAAGTAGGGCATCGCCTCGCGTCGGGCCATCAGGTGAACGGAGGCGATCCTGGCGGCATCGCCCAGCGTGGCGGGTCGGAGCAGGATCATGGCTGTGGGCTCATCTTGCTCTCGCCCTGGTCCCGCAGTCGTCGCAGCACGACAATCGTCACATCGTCCGTCCAGCCCCCGGTCTCACTCGCATGGGCGATGAGGGAGTCGACCGCCTGGACCGCGGAAGGGGCATCAGCAACTCTCAGGGCCATGTTGGCCGCCTCCTGGCCATCCAGGGAATCCAGCAGCCCGTCGCTGTAGATGAGCAGCGAATCCCCCGGCGCCAACGCGATCTCATGCCACCCATAGGACGGGTCCGGAAAGATGCCGAAAGGGACATCGGTGCCACCCAACGGGTCATACCAGCCGCCTTTGCGAATATGCATCGCCAATCCGTGGCCAGCGTCCACCCATCGCAGCGTGTGACCCTCGACGTCGAGTACGCCGACAAACAGCGTCACGATGCTGTTCGCCCTGGTGAGGTCGTCCTGCAGCGTTTCGGCGACGACATTCACGATGGATCCCGGATCATGGCCGAGACGCATGGCGGGACGAAAGGCGGACCGGACAGTGGTCATCATCATCGCGGCCGGCAACCCCTTGCCCATGACGCCGCCGACGGTGAACGTCAGCCTGGAATCACCCGCTGCATGCCAGTCAAAGAAATCGGCGCTGACGTCTCTCGCCGGCCGGCTGGTCGCCGCGAACTCATAGCCGGGAATGCGTGGCATGTCTTTCGGCAACAGCACTTGCTGAAGCTCTGCGGCACGCTTCAGCTCGGCGTCCAATTGCTGGCGCAGCCGTTGGTTCTGTCGTCGCAGGTGCACGCGGCCGAGCGTCCGGTCGATCACCGCCCGGAATTCTCCCGGCTCGAACGGCTTGCGCAGGTAATCGTCAGCGCCACGCCGCAGGGCATCGATGGCAATGGATTCGGAGCCAAACGCGGTCGTCATGACGACCGCGACATCCAGCTCATCTTTCCGGATGCGATCCAACACCTCCAGCCCACTGATACCGGGCATAGAGATATCGAGCAGGATCATGTCCGGCCGGTCCCGCCAGATCATCTCCATCGCGGTCTCCCCATCGGGAGCAGACGTCACCGCGAAGCCGACGTTCCGCAATCGCACCTGGAGCAGCCGGTTGATATCCGCATCGTCGTCGACGACAAGGACTCTCGGCTTGTCCGACTCGAAGGGATTGAACGACAGTCCCGTCATGCCCCTGATACCCCCTGCGCCTGCAGCGCCCGGTGAATCATCGATGCAAGGTCGCGGGGAGACATGGCTTTCGACAGCATCTCCGTGTCGGAGTCCTCGTCCCTGTCCGCAACACGGCTCTGCAGCATCAACTCGTCACCCGTCATCAAGATCACGGGAATATTCCGGGTCGGGGGCGACGCACGCAGAGCTTCCAGTGTCACCATGCCGTCCATTCGGGGCATTCGCACATCCAGGAGAATCAGGTCGACCGGATGCTCAAACACCCGCTCGATCGCTTGTCGACCGTCCTCCGCCTCGATCGTCCTGTGCCCCAAGCGTTTCAGCTCGCGTGAGACAACCCGTCGCAGGTCGGCATCATCGTCCGCGACCAGGACGGTCTGCACCCGATTCGACACCAGGAGTCGCGAGATACGTTCCATGAGCTCGGATTCGCGAACCGGCTTTTCCATGTAGTCATCCGCCCCATGCGCCCTGCCGGATCCATCATCGGGAAGCATCGAAAGCATCATCACGGGCACGGCCTTGTTGGAGGACCGCTCGCGCAGGATCTCCATCAGGCTGAAGCCGTCGATGTCGGGCAAGACCACATCGAGCGTGATGAGATCGAACCGGTTGTGGCTGGCCAGCTCGAGCGCGGTTGCCGCGTCCTGCGCGATCTGCACCGTATGTCCCGCCCGGGAAAGATACTGGGCAATCAGCCGGGCGATGTCTGTGTCGTCTTCAACCAGCAGGATATTCCCACCGGACATGGCACCTGCCGAATCGGGGAGGGGGACAGGGTGCGGCTCCGCCAGCTCGGCGACAGGCATGGTGACCGTGAACGTGGAACCCTCGCCTGGCGCGCTCTGGATCGTGATCGTGCCTCCATGCATCTCGACCAGCATGCGGGTGATCGAGAGACCAAGGCCGGTACCGGGAACTTCCCGCGTCGTGCGATTGCGTGAGCGGAAGAAGCGGGTGAAGATCTGGTGCAGATCGTTCTCGTCCAGCCCAACGCCGGTATCGCTCACCTTAGCGACGACAGCATCCGCGTCGTTGTGGAGTGAGATCCTGATGGTGCCGCCCGAGGGCGTGTATTTCACCGCATTGGAAACGAGGTTGGTCAGGATCTGCGTCATCCGGTCAGCATCGACCGCGGCCGGGCGCAGGTCAGGGTCCGCGGCGACGACCACGTTATGCCCTTTGTCGTTGATGAGCGGGGACAGGTGCCTGACTACCCGTTGGGCCAAAGGAACGAGATTGGTCGGTTCGATGTGGAGCTCCATCTTGCCGGATTCGATCCGCGAAAGGTCCAGAAGCTCGTTCACCATCGTCACCAGTCGCTGCGCATTGCTGCGGACCGTCTCCAGGAAGTCGCGCTGGTCCGCGCTCAGGGCACCGACATCCTCATCGAGCAGGAGATCCACATACCCCTTGATGGAGGTCAGCGGGGTACGCAGCTCGTGCGACACCAGCGACACGAACTCGTCCTTCATCCGGTCCAGCTCGCGTTGATGCGTGATGTCATGGAATGCGTACAGTCGCCCGACCCGCTCGCCGGACACGGTTCGAACGGGCACTGACAGGTAGGCGAGCTCGCGTTTCTCCGGCCAGACGAGTGACAGGGTATCCGTCACCCGCTCGTCGGGGTTTTCCAATCCTCGATGGACGATCCGCTTTACATGATCGATGTCGGACACGATGTCCTTTGCCGCGTCGAGAAGCTCGTCGGTCTTCGTCCCGAGGATGTCTTCTTCCGACGACTGGAAAAAGTCCGCGAATGGCTGGTTGACCAGGATCGACTCCGTGTCGTCGTTGGCAACAACAAACGCATCGCCCGTCGCATCGAGCACCGCGCGCGTCTGGGTCTCGGCCCGCTGCGCGACCCGGACCTGCTCACGGAGTCGCTCCTCGGCGGCTTGCCGCTCACTGACGTCGCGGATGACCCCGATCATCTCCCGGTCCTCGGAGTCAGCGATTTCCTGGACCAGCATCTCCACCGGAAATATCGTTCCGTCCTGTCGGACGCCAGAGACGCTTCGGAGAAGGGGCTGGCCATCCCTCGGCAAAATACACTCCATGGACAGCGTTGTACCCTCGGCATCCCCACGGAGATAGTGCTGGATGAGTTTCCCCGTCATGTCGCGACCGCGCTCAGCCACGAACATGGACCGTGCGGCAGGATTGCTCGATGTGATGAGCCCGTCTTCCCGGAACGAGATCAACCCGTCGGCCACGTTGTCGACGATCGTCCGGATCCGGAAGGCGCGATCCTCGGCGATCGACGCCGTCTCTCGTAGCTGGGCGGTTAGTTCCTCGAGCTGATCAGCCATGGTGTCGAACAGGGACGCCACCCGACCGATTTCGTCGCCGCGCCTCGACCGGATCCGCGAGTTGAGGTCGCCTGAGGCAATACCTTCCGCAAGCGTCCCGAGGCGCTGCACTGCGCCAACGATGTCGCGGGAGAGGAGGGTGGAAAGCGCTACGCCCACCACAATGGCGGCAGCACTTCCGCCTACCAGGGTCGCCGTGAAGAGGCGCTGGCTTCGGTCCACGTCCTTTTCCAGTTGCCGGAGCAGCTCGGTCTCTGCGGCAAGCCCGTCTTCGAGCTGCTCGTTGATCTCGACGTAATAGGCGATGCTCTCGTTGGTCTGCAGGTAGTCCAACGCAGCCGCCTCGATCTGTGCATCCCCGATTGTTCCCGGCGTGCGGATCTCCAGGCCCGGCTCGATGACGTCGTAACGCCAGTCACGCGTGTCCTGTTCGATGCTCACTATTCGCCCGAATTGGTCGGGGTCAGTGAGCACGCTTCGCTTCAGGTCGTCGAAGGACTCCTCGAACCGCACGACCGCGCTGTTATGTTGCGCGAGGATAACGACGTCACCGAACATCACGTAGCTGCGATACGTCGTCTGCATCTGCGAGACCGACCGGAGGACGTCGTTGAAGTGATCGATGACCTGCTGGTGATGATCCACGTCGTCGCGTGTCTGGAGCGCAGCTTCGGATGCCAGGAACGAGCCGACACCGAACGCCACGATGACGGCAAGCATGGTTGCAAAAGCGCCGATGAGCTTGGCACGGAGTTTCAACCGTCGAAACATCGCGGGTCACTTCCACGTCGCCGAAGACGGGTGCAGGTTACACCTCGGGAGGAAGGCGACGTGACTCTCCCAGGCTCGTTGAGGACGCTCCATGCGTACCTGGATGGGTATGCAGGGGACTGCGCGAATAGTAATCGAAGGAATGCGCTTCAGGGGAGCAGCCGCGATCTGTGTTTTGCGGATAAGGGTTGAGGGGAGGCGATGCGAAATCCCCGTCAAATCAGGCAAAAAAGGCTTTAGAACGCAGCTCAATGATTTCGTTACCCGACGCTTATCTGGCCCGTGCCGGCGAGTATACCAATCTGGAGACAGCAGGAAAGATCGACCCACCGATCCACTCGTTCGAAGTCGGCATAGTTAGTTCGATTGATGTATTGCCTTGTGGTAGACGCGGTGCGCTGCTGGGACAGTAGCCCACCCGGACAGTATGTGTGCCCGAACTGGGACTTCTCCGACGGAGAGATGACCATGCGGCTGCGAGCCAAGCCGAGCAAGCCGTTGGTCTGATCCAGCAACTGGTTGGGCCCTCATGCCGCGTGGTCCACGCGACGAGAAGGGCGGACGTACACAGATACGCTCCGACCAGCACGCCGACATCATCGTGTTAATGCTCTTCGTTGCGCACCTCGATCAGTTCACCCCTGGGTCTCAAAAGCGCCCTGGTTACCGATAACACTTATCTACGATATATGGCAACTGTTCACTTCAGGACATGTGCCAGAAAAGCACAATAGGGGGTTGACCAGCAAGTGGCCCCCGCGCCCGGCGCTCCAGGATGGTAGGTTCGTAGCCGGAACTACCGCAGTCGGTCGAATTCCAAGACCTTGTTCTATGTCCGGAGTCGCACCTTTTCATAGCTGCAACGTCCAGCTGAGCATAGCCATGGCGTATTTCTTGCGGCGAGTGAGGGAGTGGCTGACATTAAGGGGCGAATATCGTGTATGGAAGACTCCTCGTTCCACTCGACGGATCCCAAGACGCCGAATCTGCATTGCGGTTCGCTGAACTCATCCCAAGTTCCACGATCCGACTGATCACAGTGGAGCCCGTCAAACTCACCGCGGCGAGATCGCGCTGGGCGCGGGGGGAGGTTCCACCATCGGGTGGAACCTGGGACGTGACGAAACCGTCCGCTTATCTCGATATTCTTGCCGTACCTCTTCGCGGCCGGGGACGAACTGTCGAGGTGACAGTTATCACTGGCGTGCCCGGACCGGCGATTGTCGACGCCGCCCATGATGTAGACCTCATCGTGATGGCCATGCGTGGTGACGGCGTGACACCGGCGCTCGTCGGCGGCACAGCAGACCACGTCGCGCGCCATGCGCCTGTGCCAACCCTGCTGGTCCGAGATGTGCCAGCAACCCCCATCGAGCGCCTCCTCGTGCCGCTGGACGGATCCGAGCGCTCCGAGGAGGCGATCCCTTTGGCGGCAACCATAGGGCGGCAGGTCGGCGCGGCCATCCTACTCGTGCGCGTCATCGATCCCTCAACCTCGATCGCCCCGGCCCGCGAGCTCCAGGACGAGGCGGAAACCTACCTGCGCCGGCAGGCCACACAGATCAGGGACGTTGATCGTGTCGGCTATGACGTGCTGGTCCGCCGTGCCGGCACCGTCGCTGAGTGTCTCCTCGGGTTGGCGCGGCCGGGAGATCTCTTCGTCCTGGCGTCACGGCGGCGGACTCGGATTGCGCAGCTCCTGCTCGGAAGCGTGACCGCGTCCATTGTCCGCAGCGCGCCGATTCCCGTCGTGCTCGTCCCCGGCATCCCGAGGGGCATCGTTTCGGCACTTCACGCAGCGGCGCACGGCCCCGGTCACCCGGATGCCGAATGAAATATTCTCCGACATCTGCCGGATCAGTCGCTCCGTAACGATCACCACGGCCCGGCTCGGGCTCTTGGTGGTGCGGGACCCGCAGTCTCGTGATACTTCCCCAAGGAGCAACCATGTCTGAGTGGATCGACTCGATTGTCGCCATCGCTGCCTTGCTCAGCGCGGTGCAATGGCCGCTACTCGCCCTGATTATCGGCTTGCTCTTCCGCGACGAAGTCAAACTTCTCATGCGTCGTTCTCGATCCTGGAAGGTACTCGGTATCGAAGGTGAGTTCTCGGATCTAGTGGAGGATCTGGCCGACAGTACCTCCATCCATGAGGAGTCGGGGCCGGGTCTGGATGCATTGGAGCGGGGATTGGAGACAGAAGCCGATCAGAGTGGCGATGATGATTCGTGGAGCGAGATCTTCCGGCTGGCGGCAGTGTCACCCCGGGCAGCGCTGATGCAACTGGCGGCCGAGATTGAGGCGACGCTCATCGACAAGGCGCAGCACGCTTTGGCCGGCGACGACCAATTCGACGATCTGGATGCGTCGCGCATCACCATGAAGGATGCCACCAACTTACTGGTCGCCCTCGGGCTCTTGCCGCCGTCGCTGTCAAAGAACCTGGCGCATTACCGGGAGATCCGGAACAGAGTCGTGCATGGAGGTGAGGGCAGTGAGGCGGAGATCCTCAGCGCCATCGATTCCGGGTTGACGATCCTGCGGCAGCTCAAGACGATCGACACTCCGGATGAGCCGTCAGACGAGCCCCGGTCGAGGCCGGGCGGAATTGATCCGCCAACGCCGCCATCCGAGACCCCTCCCGTGCTCCGGTCCGCCCACGATTCGCGCCCGGGTCGCGTCGATTTTCCTACGCTGCCTGCGCCTCATACATGACCACGTCCTCGCCGTCGGACGCCTTCATGATGCTCCTGACCTTCGCGAGCTCCTCGGGCGTGCCGTGAACAATGACCAGCAGCTTGCCGGCTTGCACATCCCGCTCGTATTTCAGGATGCGTTCCTTCTCCAGCCCCTTGCCAAGAATCGCACCCATCAGTCCTCCGACAGCGCCGCCCTGGAGCGCGCCGAGCGCGGTTGCGACCAGTGGGCCGAGAACCACGAACGGACCCACCGCCGGTGCCCACAAAAAGGCCGTGCTGCCAGCGAGCAAGCCGAACAGCCCACCGACCCAGGCGCCGGTACCTGCCATGTTGCGCGCGACGTCGCCCATGGACAGGTAGCCGGTGACCCGGTTCTTGGCCTCGAAGTCCCGGGCGATGATGGATATGTTCTCGGGGGCAATGCCAGCGTCGATGAGCCGCTGGACCGTGTGCTCGGCCTGATCGGGCGTATTAAACACACCCACAACCATGTCTTGCTCTATGATCTTCTGGGCATCGGCAATGGTGGTGAGGTTGTTGGCCTGTTCTGACATGGCTCCTCCAAATCCTCGTTATCTCATGACCACTTCTCGGGCGCGTTCTGCCGCCGCAATGAGTGACGCAACGTCCCACGACGTATCGTGACGCCGTCCATTGAAAAAGAAGCAAGGGGTCCCATTCACGCCGCTTCGGACTCCGCTCATGAAATGATCGCGGACGCGGGGCGCGTACGTACCATCGCCCAGCTCTCTGACGAACTGCTCAACATTCAGTCCGAGCGCGCTGGCATAGCTCACCAGTGCATGGTCCTCGAGGGCGTCCTGATGCTCGAACAGCATGTCGTGGAACTCCCAGAACGCGCCCTGGGCACCTGCTGCTTCTGCAGCCTCGGCGGCACGCCCGGCGTGAGGGTGGATCTGCGTGAGCGGGAAGTGGCGGAACACGAAGCGCAGATTACCGCCCATGTGTCGCTGAACCGCCTTGACGATCCCGTGCGCCTGCTTACAGAAGGGGCATTCATAGTCGCCGTACTCGACCAGCGTGACTGGCGCGGCCGAAGGTCCCTGCACATGGTCGTCCGTGCCGACCGGTGGGGTGAGGGCCGGGTAGTCGACGGTGATCATGTCGCCGCCGCCGTTGCAGTCGGTAGCGATTGGAGCGCGCGAAGAATGCCATCGGCCCCCGGGTTTACGCCGATCGGCGACACATAGGACCACTGAATGACGCCGTCGGCATCGAGCACAAACAACGCGCGCTCGCTCACTCCCTCCTCGGACCGGTACACGCCGTACTCCTTGGCGACCTCTCCCTTGGGCTCGAAGTCCGCCAGCAGCGGGAAGCGAAGATTGCGGTTGGCCGAAAAGGCGTGGTGACACCACTTGCCATCGACAGACAGCCCAAGGAGTTGGGCACCGAAGCGTTGAAACTCCGGCAGGATCTCGTTATAGAGGGTCATTTGGTCACCGCACACCGGGCTCCAGTCTGCGGGTGTAGAACGCCAGGATCACGGGCTGTCCGAGAAACTCCTGGAGGGAGAGGGTTTGGCCCGGGGTTGAATACAGGGTGAAGTTCGGGGCAGCCGAGCCTGGCCCGAGGGCTGCCGCCCGCTCTCTCACCCTGCCGTGGCTGTACGAATCGGTGGGGGACGGTTGAAGGTTCGATGAAGCCATAATCTCCGGCCTCCTCCTGACCCTCGTCTGCGAATCAAGATGGATAGTGTGACGAGAGGAAATAGCTTGTCTCTCGCCATTCGAGCCAGCGGCTTGTCAACGTGTGACACAGCCCGGCACTACATGTCAGGAGTCCCCCGGCTCCGAGTGTGCATCGATTTTGCCGGTGGACACACGGTGGCGCATCGCCTGAAGTGACTCTACACCAAACCGTTGTGCAACGCAAGAAGCACCGCCTGAGTGCGCGTATGGACGTCGAGCTTGGACAGGATCTCCCGGACGTGGCTCTTGACGGTTGTCTCCCTGATGCCCAGATCCTGAGCGATCTCCTTGTTCGTCTTGCCGTCGACAAGCTGCGACAGCACCGTGTATTCCCGCGCTGTCAGGGTCTTCCTGCCGGAATCGCGCATGTCACGCCAAACGAGTCTCTCGGCGGCGGCCGTTACCTGGTGGAGCCCTGCCGCCGCCTCGGGCAATGCCCTGAGCAGCGCTTCGGCGTTCGCATCCTTATGCAGATAGCCAATGGCGCCGGCGTGTAGCGCCTCCACAACGCCACGGTCCTCGGGGACAGCGGTGAAGCAGAACACCTCCGTTGCAAGGAACTCGCGGCGTATAGTTCGGATCGTTTCCACACTGCAAGATGGTGGCAGTAACAAATCCATTACCACGATGTCCGGCTGCAGGTGTCGCAACTGCAGCAAGAGTCCCGGTTCATCGATGGCCTCCCCAACGACCTCGAGCGTCGTGTCCTGCTGGAGAAGCGCCTGGATGCCGTAACGGACAATGTGCTGTGCGTCCGCGATGAGAATCCGGACAGTCATTAGTCGTCTCTCTGCCTAATAGATGGCCAACACGTGCAGCATGCCGAGAATGCGTGCGTCTTGCCTCACGGTCTTGTGGTGCAGGGAATCCTCAGTCGTGATAACCGATACCAGGTGCAGGTGATAGCGGTCATGGAGCCGTGCAGGGCGTCGCGGATTGGTAGAAACGGAACACGGGGGATGTCTATACGTTAGCTTGCTAGCTGCTGGTCGAGAAGCGGTATACAGGAGTCAAAGCCAGGCGCTGCGAATACTACGTAGGCTCTGCGGGCCCCGGCTGGGGGCACGATATGCTGGATTACGGCCTCGGTGATCGGCGACGTGCTGGCTGTCCGGCTTGGTCGAGTTCATCCATGACCGTAAGTGCACCCAGGAAATCCTGTGAGTACTCTGCTCGTCGAATGCGCTGGCTGTTGGGGTGGTCTGACACGATTCGTTGCAATCCTCGTTGCCGCCCGGCGGTTCGCTCGAACGCCGTAACGAGTGGGGTGAGGTTGCGCGATCGTTCACGACCACGGCCGTAGTTGATGAAGCAGGACGGGCCCCCGATTCACGTCGCGCTCCTGGGTGATCGCGCTGCATGATCCGCGCTGCGGTTTGGCCCAGGACGTGGCATTCCCACGCTAATAGGCTGTCTGGTTGACTCCCGGCTCCGTAGACACCAACTTTGAAGGGTGCGCCATTCCATCGTGAGCACAATGAATCGTTTGCGTGCGTTGTGGTTTGGTGTTTCGGCCAACAAGAGATGCGTCCCGGTGCCCAGCGCCTGGGCTCGCTCCTGTGTTGGTTCCATACGGATCACGTTCCGGAGCGCTTCGGCATTGACATCGCAAATCGCGGGGTGTAGCCTGAAGACGTCTTGGGATGAAAATCTGTTCACTCGGCCGTCCGGACCGTCCATGTACATGTGGGGGATCGCGGACTACCTCTTTCCACCGAACCCAACATAGTGGGGCCGCTGCTCACCTCGATCGCTGTCGAGCGTTCCACGGTAACCGAGCGTGCCCGCCGACGGGGTCCGTGTTGCGACAATCGATCTGTGAGATGGGAGGCACACCATGGCTGCGGCGATCTGTGACATCTGTGGCATCCGGCCCGCTACGAGACGCGTTGAGGTCGTGCAAAACGGTGAGCGTCGAACCCTCGCTGTCTGCGATGTCGACTACCGTCGCCTGGTCCGACAGCAGCGCCAGGCGTCACCCTTCGAGTCGCTCTTCCGTGGGACAGGTTTTGAGGACTTCTTTGGCGAGGACCCGTTCTCGGCATTCGCCAGACCGGGACGGTCCGACAGGCGGCGGGCGCAGGAGCGGGCTTCCGTCGATATCACCGCCGCCTTCAGCGAGCAGACCCATGACCTGTTGCAGAAGGCGGCGCAACGTGCCGTCGCGTTCGGCAAGCGCGAGGTTGACACCGAACACCTGCTCGACGCGCTTATGGACAGCGACGTGGTCGAAGCCATCCTCAAGCAGGTTAAGGTCTCACCCGACGAGGTGAGAAACCAGATCCAGTCGGACGCCGAGCGCGGTGACTTCACGCCCGACCGTGATGAGCAGATCGAGATCTCGGTCTCGCCCCGCGTGAAGAGCGCACTCGAGCATGCCTTCAACGCATCGCGGGAGCTGGGGCACAGCTACGTAGGCCCCGAGCACCTGCTGATTGGACTGGCGGAGGAACAGGACGGACTGGCGGGTGACCTCCTGCGCAAGTACGGGCTCACGCCTCATGCGCTTCGCCAGCAGGTCGTCAAGGTCGTCGGAAAGGGCGCGGAGGAAGGCCGTGTTCCGTCGCAAACGACCACACCACAGCTCGACAAGTACTCCCGTGACCTGACAGCGATGGCCCGGGAAGGAAAACTCGACCCGGTCATCGGGCGTTGGCAGGAAATCGAGACGACGATCGAGATCCTCGCCCGGCGCAAGAAGAACAACCCCGTTTTGATCGGTGAGCCCGGGGTCGGCAAGACGGCGATCGTCGAGGGCCTCGCCCAGGCAATTACAAACGGCGACGTGCCGGAGGTCCTGCGCGACAAGCGCCTTGTCGAGCTGAACGTCAACTCCCTCGTCGCCGGGTCCACCTACCGCGGTGAGTTCGAGGAACGCATCAAGCAGGTCCTGGACGAAATCGTCGCCCACCAGGATGAGGTCATCATTTTCATCGACGAATTGCACACCATTATGGGCGCCGGTCAGAGTGGAGAGGGTGGCCTGGATGCCGCCAACGTTTTCAAGCCTGCTCTCGCGCGTGGTGAGCTCAACCTGATCGGCGCGACCACCCTCAACGAGTACCAGCGCCACATCGAAAAGGACGCAGCGTTGGAACGGCGCTTCCAGCCGGTGTTCGTGGATGAGCCCACCGTCGACCAGACCATCATGATCCTGCGCGGTTTGCGGGATCGGCTGGAGGCCCACCACAAGGTCAGCATCACCGACGAAGCGCTCGTGTCAGCGGCTGAGCTCGCTGACCGGTACGTCACCAACCGATACCTGCCTGACAAGGCGATCGATCTCATCGACCAGGCCGCCGCACGGGTGCGGATCGGTACGACGTCCCGACCAGCGGCGCTGCAGGAACTCGAGGCCGAGATCAAGCAGCTTCGGCGGGAGGAAGACTACGCCTCCTCCCGCAAGCAGTTCGACAAGGCGCAGGAACTATCGACTCGGATCTCGGACAAGGATGCCCAGCTCACCGATCAGACGGAGCAGTGGCGCAAGCGCGTTGGCTCGGGCTCGGTCGAGGTGCGGGCCGAGCACATAGCCGAAATCGTATCGAACCTGACGGGCATTCCCGTCGCCGAACTGACCACTGAGGAGCGCCAGAAGCTGGTGAACATGGAGGATCTCCTCCATCGGCGCGTCGTCGGTCAGGACGAGGCCATTGAGGCGGTGAGCGCGGCCGTGCGCCTCGCACGCTCTGGCCTGAAGGAGGAGCGTCGGCCGATCGCTGTGTTCCTCTTCCTCGGACCCACCGGTGTGGGCAAGACCGAGCTGGCGAAGGCCCTCGCGGAGACGGTGTTTGGCGATGAAGACGCGTTGATCCGTCTGGATATGAGCGAGTACATGGAACGGCACGCCGTCGCCCGCCTGATCGGGGCGCCACCGGGCTACGTCGGGTATGAGGAGGGTGGCCAGCTGACTGAGCGAGTGCGGCGGCGCCCATACAGCGTGATCCTGTTGGATGAGATCGAGAAGGCTCACCCTGACGTTCACAATATCTTGCTCCAGGTTTTCGACGACGGTCGCCTGACCGATGGCAAGGGGCGTGTGGTCGATTTCACCAACACCGTCCTGATCGCGACGAGCAATGTCGGCGCGGAGATCATCCAGCAGGAACTGTCGGCACCGGAAGGAGCCACGAAGCCGTATGAGACTCTCAAGAGCGAGCTGATGGAGGTACTGCGTCTGCATTTCCGGCCGGAATTTCTTAACCGCATCGACGACATCATCGTCTTCCGCGCACTCGACCGTGACCAGATCAAGCAGATTGTCGAGCTCCAGCTCGAGCGTGTCCGTCGCACCGCCTCCGGGCAGGGCGTGACCCTCGAGTTTGACCCGTCCGTGATCGACCACCTGGCCGAAATCGGCTTCCAGCCGGAATTCGGCGCGCGGGAGCTCCGGCGCCAGATCCGTACGCTGATCGAGACGAAGCTCGCGAGTGAGCTCCTTGGCGGCCGGGTTCACGAGGGCGACCGCCTCGTCGTGCGGCATGATGAGGAGACAGATCGCATCGAGTTTGACCTGCAGCCCGCGGAAGAGGCGGTGGTCGCGGGCGACACGTCATCGTGACGCCTCTCGACCCCACACAGACGCAGGTTCATGCCGGACCATTGTTGCCAGATTTGTGAGCGCGGGAAGCGACGATGAGTGTCACGTGAGGGCGCATTGCCAATAGATCGGCGGTTGGAGGCGTCCTCCGATCCAGGTTGTCATGGGTGGTACTCCCTGTGATGAGTCCCGCAGACTTCCAGGCACGAAACGTATGGAAGTGCAAAGACGCGACTTATACCAGGGGCCGATAAGTGTGGGACGGGGAGTTACTTTCCTTGCGTTCTCGGGAGAGTGGAAGATGACCTTTCAACGTGAACACCCTACATTGCGGATAAGTTACGTTGTGCGAAATTGATGAGGATTCGCGTGTATCTCAGGTGTGAATGGTTGCTGGCCTTCCACCCGCACCGAACAGCGCATGCCCGGGGAGCAAGAGCCAGGATGCCTATGTGACGGCATCCCAGGGGAACGGCTGCGGATGCGACCAGCGCGCCGGGTCGTGCCCCTCATCGAGCGCCACCAGCAACGTCTCGAGGTCCTCAGCCGTGCTCACCTGATAGTCAGGGGTTTCGTCATCATCGGCGCAGGCAATCGGATACCGCTGGTTCCACACCAGCCACACGGTCGTCAGCCCGAGCGCGTTCGCGCCCCGGATGTCACGCGCCAGGTTGTTCCCGACCATGACGACGTCCTTCCAGTCGCTCTCCGGGATACCGAGGCCCTCGAGCGCGTGCAGGAACATCTTGCGATCCGGCTTCTCGACACCAAGGTGGTCCGAGATCGCGAACACTGTGAACAGGTCAAACAACCCGTGCATGTTCAACACGTTGCGATATGTTCCATCCCGCGTATCCGCGACCATCCCGATCGGCACGCCACGCGCGTGCAAGCGCCGGACCATATCCGCCATACCCGGGTGCAGATCCGCCCGTTGCGTCACGCCGTCGATCTTTTCCTCGGTCTCTTCCTTCATGATGACGTCGCCGAGATCGAACAGAACCGCTTTCAGCCCCACCACTAACCACCTTTATGTCGATATTGCTACCGTCCACCGAAGCCCGACGTCGCGATGCCGCGCACGAAATACCGCTGCGCCGCGAGGAAGATCACCAGCATGGGCAGCATCGCGATCAGCGATCCGGCCATCATCATGCCCCATTCCGTCCCGTATTCGGTCTGCAGCGACCGGAGCGCCACCGTAAGCGTCCGCATCTCGGCCGTGCTGACCATGATGAACGGCCACAGGAAGCTGTTCCACGCGCCCATGAAGCTGAAGACGCCCAACGTCGCGATCGCCGGCGTCGCCAGCGGCATGATAATCCGCCACCAGATCTCGAAGTACCCGGCGCCGTCCACGCGGGCGGCCTCCTCCAGCTCTCGCGGGATGGAGAGGAAGTACTGACGCAGGAGGAACGTCCCGAACGCGGTGAATGCCGTCGGGATGATCAGTCCCTCGTACGTGTTGATCCAGCCGAGATACCGCATCAGGATGAAGTTCGGGATGATCGTCACCTGCCCAGGGATCATCAGCGTCGCCAGGTACAGCAGGAACATCGCGTCCCGCCCCGGGAACCGGAGCCGCGCGAACGCGTACGCCGCCAACGCCGATGTCAGTACCTCCCCGGCCGTGACGCACACCGCGATGAAGAGGCTGTTGAAGAAGTAGCGGGAAAAGTCGACCGCCGTCCAGACCTCTTTGAAATTCTCGAGCGTGAACGGCCGCGGGATCCACGTCGGCGGGTAGTCGAATGCCGAGCCTCCGCTCTTGAACGCCGTCGACGCCATCCAGAGGAACGGCACGACCATGATGACCGCGCCAAGCGTCACCACGGCGTACGCCATCACCCGCCAGAAGATCTTCATGCCTCGCCCGGAGCGCCCCGGATCGACGAAGCCATCGCCGACCGTCGGCCGCACCGCCGCCTCAGTACTCATAGTGCACCCACCGCTTCTGGAGCTTCCATTGGATCAGCGTGATCAGGAAGACGATGAAGAACAACACCCACGCCACCGCGGCCGCGTAGCCCATCCGCAGGAAGACGAACGCCTCCTCCCAGATGTGGTAGACCATCGTCCGCGTCGAGTTGGCGGGGCCGCCATCGGTAAGCACGAGCACCGCATCGAACACCTGCAGCGAGCCGATAAACGAAATGACGAGCACAAAGAACGTTGTCGGCGTCAGCAACGGGAGCGTGATCCCCTTGAACCGCTGCCACGGCCCGGCGCCATCGATCGATGCCGCCTCGTAGAGCTGCGCCGGGATCGCCTGCAACCCCGCGAGGAAGATCACCATGCTGTACCCGACCTGCTTCCAGATCGAGAGGATGATCACCGCCGGCATCGCCCATGTCCGGCTCGACAGCCAGTTCGGTGGTTGCTCGACGCCCATCTCCCACAGCAGGTAGTTCAGGATCCCGAAATCCGGGTTGTAGAACCAGCGCCAGATCAGCGCGACGACCACTGTGGCGGTGATCACCGGCAGGAAGTAGGCCGTCCGGAACAGCGGGATGCCTCTCAGGCCCGAGTTGAGAACCAGCGCAAGCGCGAGTGCGATGATTGTCGACCCCGGGACGCTGACGATCGTGAAATAGAAGGTATTCCAGAGCACGGTCCGGAACAGTGGATCGTTGGTGAACAGGCGGACGTAGTTGTCCAGCCCCACGAACTCCGGGTCGGACAGGAGGTCCCACGATGTCAGGGAGATACCAGCGGACGCAACGACCGCCAGCGCCGTGAAGATCAGGAAGCCGATCATGTTCGGCAGCAGGAAAAGATAGCCCGCCCACATCTCGCGCCTGGCGAGGGCGCCCATCCGCCGCTTCGGCGCCTTCTCCGCGGGAAGACGGTCTGCCGGCACACCTGTCACTGAATCCCCTGCAGGGGTGCTGACCCTGGCCATCGATCGGCTCCAGACGCCGCAACGGTGGTGGACTCGCGCATGTGAGCCCGCCACCGTCCGCGGCACGACACGTGGAAGACGCCTAACTCTGCAGCAAGGCGTCGACCTGCTCGTGCATGATCGCCAACGCCTCTTCAGCGGTCTGCTCGCCGTTGAGGACGAGATCGGTGTTGTCGTTCATGATCTTCTCGATCTCGGGGTACTTCGACGTCATCGGCAGCGGCTTCGCGAACTCCAGCTCGTCGAGGAAGATCTGGTTCGATTCGGGCGGCGTGCTCTGGAGGAACACATCCGACTCCGCGACCGACTTGCGCGACGGCAGCAGGAGCCCAAGCTCCGTCATCGCCGTCTGGCCTTCCGTACCCGAGACGTAGGCGAGCAGCTTCCAGGCCTCTTCCGGATGCTCTGTCGCAGACGACACCGCGAAGATCGAACCGCTGAGCATCTGCGCCCGGTCCGTCTTGTACGGATGCGGCATGACATCCCATTCGAAGTCCGACTCGCGGAACAGCGGCACCATCCAGCGACCGTTGTTGTACGTCGCGCCAAGTCCTGCCGCGAACATCTCCGCCGTGCCCTGCTCGCGGGTCACCGACGAGCTGGGCGCCGTCCCGAGTTCCGTCACGAAGTCCGTGAAGGTCTTGTACCCCTCGAGCACCGCCGGATCGTTCAGGTTCGACCGCGTCGGCTTGAACAGGTCATCCACAGGCTCGCCGCCGGCCGACCACGCCCAGATCTGCCAGTAAAGCCAGCCGGCTGAGAGGATGTACCCGTACTGGCGCGTCCGGCCGCCTTCGACTTTCGTCGTCGCCCGCGTCATCTCGATGAACTGGTCCCACGTCCACGGCTCGTCCGCGGTGGGGAACTCGACGCCAGCCTCCTCGAAGATGTCCTTGTTGTAGTACATCGCCCGAACGGCGATCTCCTTCGGCAGGCCATACAGCGGGCCATCGCCGAAGCCCTCGCCATCGTAGCGGTATGGCGTCAGGATCTGCTCGTAGAAGTCCTCGATGTCGTAGGAGTCTTGCTCGATGAAGTCGTCTAGCGCCATGAAAATGTTGCGCTCGGCGAACGCCGGCCAGTTGTTGATCGTCGAGAACATGATGTCGGGGGGCGTGCCGGCCGCGATCAGGGAGACGATCTTCTCGTAATCCGACGCCTCGCGGTCGGTCGTGACCTCGATACCCGGGTTCTGCTCCATGAAATCGGCCGCAACCTGCTCATAGACGGCCACTTCGGCCGGGTTCCCCGGGATCGCCCAACGCAGCTGCACCGGGCTCTGCCGGTTGATCGCCGGCATTTCGTATCGCGTCGACGGTGCACCGGGTCGCGCGGATGCATACCCGAAAGCACCTGCGGCACCCATCCCTGCTGCTGCCGAAACGACCAGACGACGACGGTTGATCTTGCTCGAGGACATGAGAGGTCTCCTTCCACCGGCGATGCGGCGCGTTTCCCGTACGGGCGATGATCCCCTGCGTTGGTGAGTCCCACGACGTCCTGTTTCCTTAGGAATAGCAACATTCTAGGGAGAAATTGTTAAGGCTGCAACAAGCACGGGTTTTCGCGAAGGTGTTTCATGACGAATTTAGGTGATATGTTGAGTCCCCGATCCAGCCACGGCCGCCACGACGACGGTTGCCGAGACTCGATCATGGAGCGCCCGAAACCTCGGTCGATCGGAGAGCGGCGCGACCAACCAGAGGAGCACAAGGACATTGGCGACGACCATCAGTGTGATCTTCCCAGGGCTCGGATCGTCATCGCCAAATGGCTCGGGGAAGAAGATCAAGATGTGCGTCGCTTCCCACGGGATGAGTTTCACGATATTCCGCCCGAGCGCCTGACCCCAGGTCACGCGATCACCGCGCGTCGATCGAACAGCGAGACCCAGCATCCGCTTGCCGATCGTCATCCCGCGTCGCGAGCCGTCGAAGAGCATGAAATACGCCAGCGAGGGTAACGTCACCGACACGACGACCCAGGCCCAGGTCAGGACGTTCGACGAGTCCTCGTCCAGGAACCATCGGCCGGTGATCGTCATGATCAGGAATTGGGGAGCCGCGAAGAGGAGGAACAGAATCAGGCAGTCGAGGGAAAATGCGATAAGTCGACGCAGGAGTATCCGCATGACGTCTCCGTATTGATCTGAAGTCTGCGTCCAGTCACTATACTTGACCGCGTAACGAGCCCGTTCGCCTCTTACCCCGGGATACCGAGTGAGCCACGACCCACACCAGCAAAGCACGATCCTGACGCGAGCCGACCATTTCTGGATTCGGCTCATCGTCTTCTTCGGCGGCGTCACCAGTCTTGGCGCGGAGATCGCCGCGACAAACCTCATCGCCCCCTACTTCGGCGAATCGACGTTTATCTGGGCCACGGTCATCGGCCTGACGCTTACCTTCCTCGCGATCGGATACAGCCTCGGTGGCAAGATCGCCGACAAGTACCCGCGACTCTGGCTGATGTACTTCCTCACCGCGATCGCGGCCATCGCCGCCGGCCTCATGCCCTTCGTCTCCCGCCCGATCCTCGAGATGTCGGTCGACGCCTTTGCGGACTACAACGTCGGTGCCTTTTACGGTGCCCTCATCGCCGCGCTCCTGACCCTCGCGATCCCGATCACGCTGCTGGGCTTCGTGACGCCCTACGCTGTCCGCCTCCAGCTGGAGGACGTCGCCGATTCCGGGGAAATGACCGGCTCGATCAACGCGATCTCCACGATCGGCTCCATTGCCGGCAGCTTCCTCCCGGTGCTGTTGCTCATCCCGTGGATCGGCACATCACGCACCTTCATCGTGCTCAGCCTCCTGTTGCTCGTTCCGTCCGTCATCGGCCTCCTTCGCATCCGCGCGATCCGCCCGGCGCTGGTCGCTGTTGCCCTGACGGTCGCCATGGTCGTCGCGAACCTGTGGGTCAGCCAGCGCCCGATCCGCGAGGCGCAGGTCGGGGAGATCGTCTACGAGACCGAGTCGTCCGAAAACTACATCCAGGTCACGCAAGATGGCTCACGCCGGATCCTCTTCCTGAACGACGGACACGCCTACCATTCGATCTACGACCCCGAGAACCTCCTCACCGGCGGACCGTGGGACTATTTCATGACCGGCCCGCTCTTCGTGCCTCAGGACGGCGCCGCGTCGATCGACAATGTCCTGCTGATCGGCCTCGCTGCCGGCACCGCCAGCAAGCAGATCACGGCCGGCTACGGCCCGGTACCGATCGACGGTGTCGAGATCGATCCCGTCATCGTCGATGTTGGCCGCGAATACTTCGACATGAACGAGCCGAACCTGAACGTCATCGTCCAGGATGGCCGCTATATCCTCCGAACCACGGAAACGCGGTACGATCTCATTGCGGTCGACGCCTACCAGCAGCCGTACATCCCCTTCCAGCTCACCACGAGGGAGTTTTTCCAGGAGGTGTACGATGCCATGACGGATGACGGCGTCGCGGTCATGAATGTTGGCCGGACGGAGACCGACTACCGGCTGGTCGATGCGATCGCATCGACGATGAAGGACGTTTTCCCGAACGTCTATGTCATCGATACGGAGCGGTACACCAACAGCATGGTGATCGCGACCCGCTCCCCGTCGCAGATCGAGACGTTCGCGAGGAACGTCGACCAGCAACCCGCAGGACCGGTCCGAACGGTCGGCGAGCAGGCCCTGAGGACCGGCAACATTCGCGAGGTGACCGAATCGACCGTCGTCTTTACGGATGACCACGCACCGGTCGCGCGAGTCGTCGATATGATGATCATCAACGAGGCGCTCCCCGGTGAAGAAGGTGATAATGACTGATCGAAACCACGTCGATACGCCCACGCGGTTCCAGGTGACCCCGCTGCGCAGCCAGCTGCTCTCCACGGTGCCCGGCATCATCCACGGCCTGACGCACCGCGTCGAGGGCATGGGCAAGGCGGACGGCAACTTTGGCTACAGCCCGCCGCGCGACAAGGCCGACGCCTGGGAGATGCGCCAACAGTGGTGTGAGGCGATCGGTGTCGATGCCGCCAACATCGTCACTGTCGGCCAGGTCCATGGCGCCGATGTTTTCCATGTGCTGCCGCATCACGCCGGACAGGGAGGCTCGCCGGACATCCCGCAGGCCGGGTACGCCGACGCCCTCATCTCCGATGCGCCGAACGTCGTCCTGACAACGCTCCACGCGGACTGCCAGCCGATCCTGCTCGTCGATCCGGAGCGACCGGCGGTTGCCGCCGTCCATGCCGGATGGCGAGGCACCGTCGCCGACATCGCGGGAGCGACCGTCCGGGCGATGCAGGAGGCGTTTGGCGCCGACCCAGCCAACATCCTCGTTTTCCTTGGACCGGGCATCGGCGCCTGTTGCAATGAGGTCGGGCCGGAAGTCACCGAGGCATGGCGTGAGCAGGCCCGCAGCTTCGGGCCGCTGGCCGAGTTGGCGATCACGAAGCCGGGCCCGAAAGAGCACCTCGACATCTCGCGCGCCAACGCCCTGTTGCTCCAGCGCGCCGGGATCCAGCCGGATCACATCGAGATCTCGCCGATCTGCACGAAATGTTCGACCGACGACTGGTTCTCGCATCGGGGCCAGGGGCCGACGACCGGCCGCCAGGCGTCGATGATCATGCTCACGGGACAGGAATGATCACGGATTACAACGTCAAGACACTCGAGGCCAACGCCAGGCACATCCACGAACGCGTCGCCGCCGCGGCGGAACGCTCGGGTCGAAACCCCGCCGCCGTGACGGTCGTCGCGGTCAGCAAGACGTTCCCGCTCGAGGCGATCGACGCTGCCTACCAGCTGGGCTTCCGGACGTTTGGCGAGAGCCGCGTCCAGGAGATTCGCCAGAAGTTCGCCGAGCCGCTGCCGGAAGACGCCTCGCTGCACATGATCGGTCAACTCCAGACCAACAAGGTCCGCCAGGTAACGCCACTCGTCCAATGGATCCAGACGGTCGACCGGTCGTCACTGATCGAATCTCTGGCGAAGGAGCTTCCGAAGCGCGACCTCACCATGGATGTACTCCTCCAGGTGAACGTCTCGGGTGAGGAGCAGAAGTCCGGCTGCTCGCCGGACGACGCCCCGTCCCTCCTCCAGGAGGTCATCGCGGTGCCCGAGCTGCGCCTCCATGGCCTGATGACGATGGCGCCGCTCGTCGACGACCCGGAAGACACCCGTCCGGTCTTCCGCGCGCTCCGTGACCTGCGCGACAGGCTCCAGGACGAAACGGGGCATGAGCTTCCCGTGCTCTCGATGGGGATGAGCAACGACTTCGAGGTTGCCATCGAGGAAGGCGCCACCCACGTCCGCATCGGCAGGTCGCTGTTCGGCGAGCGCTAACCGCTCCGGACAGGTACACCAGCACACACGAAGAAGGCGCCCTTTCGGGCGCCTTCTTCGTGTCCGTGAAAGCCGTGGTTACTGACCGCTCTCCGGCGTCGCGTTCGGGGCGGTCGCATCCTCTCCCGCCAAGGCTTCGAGGATGAGCTGCAACCGCGCCATCTCCCGGTCATACGCCTCTCCGTCCAGGTTCAGGCGGGCCTGCTCCGCGCGCTCCAGCGATGCCAGTGCCTCTGCAGCCAGCTCCTCCTCGCTAAGCGAAGCCAGGTCGTCAGGCAAGTTCTCCCGAACCACCGGCTCGGTAGAATCCTCACCCTCTGGTGTCGCCGTCGGCTGGGCGTTCGCGCCGCCAGTATCCGGCACCTCGATCACGCTGGGATCGACCTCGATCTCATCGACCACATCGGCGTTGGGATCGTCCAGCGCCTCGATCGCCTCGCCCAATGTCGGACGCATCACGATCTGCTCGTTCGCGACCACGATCACACCCGCGAGCCTCGGCGCGCTCGCGGTCGTCGCCGACGCCTGGAGGTAGAGCGGCTGCACGTAGAGCATCGCGTCGTTCACCGGGATGACCAGCATGTTGCCGCGGATGACCTCGGATCCGCCCTGACCCCAGAGCGTAATCTGCTGCGAGATGTCCGGGTTTTGGTCGATCTGCGCCTCGATCTGGCGCGGCCCGTATACGGTGACCTGACTCGGGTAGCGGAACTCCCGGAGCGTCGTGTTCCCTCCGCCGTCCGCCGTTCCGGCGAACCAGGCGGTCATGTTGTGCCGTTCCGGCGTTCCCGACGGGGTGAACGGAATCGTGAGCGCGAATGACTCCTCGCTCTCTCCAGGCAGCACCTGGTTGACGAAGTACGGCTCCATCGACTGGGCCTGACCCTCGCTCGTCTCCTGCGCGACGCGCCAGCGGTCGTTGCCCTCGTACCAGGTACGCGCATCCTCCATGTGGTAGTCGCCCCACACATCGGATTGCGCGATGAACAACCCCTCGGGATACCGGAAGTGCGACGTCAGCGACTCGGGCGCCTCGGATACCGGCGTGAACAGGTCGCCGTAGATATCACCCCAGGCGTCAGCGATCGGGTCATGGACATCGGTACGGTAGAACGTCGTCTCGCCACTGTAGGCGTCGACCACCACCTTCACGCTGTTGCGCAGGTAGTTGCGGCCGTCATACCTCGTCGCCTGCGGGAAGGCGTCCGTCTCGGTATAGCCGTCGATAATCCAGTACAACCGGCCGTCGGCGACCACGATATACGGGTCGTCGTCGTACTCCAGGAACGGCGCGATCCGCTCCGCGCGCTCGACAACATTCCGGGTCTCGACCAGGCGCGAATCGCCGGTGAGCTGGCCGCTCAGGAAAATATCGCGGCTCCCGAACGTGAGCGCCGCCATTCCGCGGGTGATCGGGTTGCCGAGACCGATCGAGCCATAGGCGTCCCCCTGGAACGCGGGGGCGGCCTCGTCGTTCTGCGCCTCGACGAGCCCGGTGGTCTCGCCCTGATCCGTATGGAGGATGACCCACTGCAGGTCGGTCTCCCCGAAGTAGATTTCCGGGCGATCCAGCTGCAGCTCCCCGGGCGCGTTCACCGGGATGCCACTCATGAGGTATACCGGCCAACCATCGCTGCCGACCTCACTGACCGGGCTCATCACGACGCCATACCCGTGCGTGTACGCCAGCCGCGTATTGGTCCACGTCCGGCGATTTTCCTGCAAGCCATCGATGTTCAGCTCGCGCACGCCCACGATGACCTGCACGGTCTGGCCGTCGATCGTATACCGGTCAACGTCCATATCGGGGAACTGGTAGTACGAGCGGAACGCCTGGTCCTGCTGGTACACCGGCCCCACGACGCGATAGTCCCAGATCCGGACGTTGCTCAAGGGCGGCTCTTCCGGAGCCAGCTGGGCCACGTCGATCGGGTCCTGACCTGTGAGCTCGCTCGACTGCACTTCATCCAGCCCAAAACCCGCCCGAGTCATGTCGATGTTGCGAGCGATGTACTTCTCCTCGCGCCGGAACTCGTTAGGCTCGACGAACACGCGCTGGACCGCGACCGGAAGCAGCGGCGTGACGATCACGGCGAGCACGAACCACGACCCCAGCAGCCCGACTAACCACCGCGGGTTGCGCAGCACGAAGCCGGACAGCAGACCAAAACCGACAAGCGCCGACACGAGGGCCATCAGCCAGTTCAGCGGGCGAACGATATTGACATCGGTGAACCCGGGTCCGTCGACGAGTCCTCGCGACGAATAGACCAGCTCGAAGGTGTTCAGCAGGTAGTTCAGCGCCAGGATCAGGAGGACCGCGCTTACTAGTGCGCTGACATGGCGAAGCGCAACCATCGGCACGTCGCCCCACGTCCGGAACCGCACGCCCATCCGGATGATGTACACGATGGCGACGGCGAGGATCGTCACGATCAGCAGGGCCAGCAGCATGGTCTCGAGGGTTCGCAGGAACGGTAGCTGGAAGACGTAGAACCCGACATCACGGCCAAAGGTCGGGTCCTCCACGCCGAAAGACGACCCGTTGAACGCGAGCAGCATCTCCTGCCAGCGGCTGGAGAGATACGAACCGGCGACGAATGCCAGCACCACCGCCGCGATGATGTTCAGCCAGCCGATCACCTTGTTCCCGGCACGCCCGAAGCGGCTGTCCTCACCGACGTCGTAGCGCTTGGTGTTCCGTAGCGCCAGTCGAACGTTCGTCCAGAACAGCACGCCAGCCACCACGCCCGCGATCAGGAACGAGATCGCCTGCATCGCGTAGTTGGTGGTGATGACCGACCGGTAGCCGACGCTGCCGAACCAGATCCAGTTGATCCAGAACGGTGCTGTCACCCACAGCAGGGCAAAGATCGCTACCAGGACAAGCAGGATGATCAGGCTCCGCCGGGTCGACGGCGAGATCGAGAATCCACGCCGCCTCGGCCCCTGCGTGCCCTGCGCTGCCTTGTTTCCGCGTCTGAAGAACTGCGCCACGTCTGTCGTTCCATTCCACGGCGCGCCGCGCCTTGAGTTTCACGTCCACCATCGTGTTAAGATCAGAGGCAAGGATACCGCACCGTCACGCGCCATTCGGCGTCGTATCGAGAGAATTGCCCGCATCCATGACCACAGCATCCCGGCCTGCCGACACCACCAACCACGGCATCAGCGTCCAGAGTCTCGGCAGCGGCAGCTCCGGGAACGCCTTCATCGTCACGACGGCGGAAGAGTCGATCCTGATCGACTGCGGTATCGGCATCCGGACGCTCACGGCGTCCCTGCGCCAGCGAAACATGGCGCTGACCGACATCGACACGATTTGCGTCACCCACGAGCACAGCGACCACATCAGGACGCTGCCGAAGGTCGTCCGGCACGACACCACGATCTTCGCCACGGACGGCACGGCCATCCGCAGCGCCGTCGCCCGTGACCAGCACGTCCGCGCCCTTGGTGACACGCCACAGCGGATCGGCGGCATGACATTGTGGCCGCTGCTCGTGTCGCATGACGCCCAGGAGCCCTGCGGGTTCATGCTGGAGATGCCGGACGATACGCGCGTCACGATCCTGACCGACCTCGGCACCTGGCACGATTCACTCGCCGCCTTCGTGCGCGCAAGTGACCTTATCGTTCTCGAAGCGAACCATGATGAAGAGATGCTCCGGGTCGGGCCGTATCCGCAGTATTTGAAGAAGCGGGTGGCCTCGGACGTCGGTCACCTCTCGAACCGGCATTGCGGCGATGCGCTCGGCAAGGCCCTTCGCGCCACGACGCACCAACCCGAGATCTGGCTTGCCCATCTCTCCGAGCACAACAACACTCCGCAGCTTGCGGAGATGACGGTCCGGGATTCGCTCCTGGCGAACGACCTCGGCCTCAGCGTCATCGCCCTCCCCCGCAAGAGCGCGGGTCCGCTCTGGACGCCAGCTGCCACCGAGCGGCCGCGTCCGGACTTCGTCGCCCCGACACCCGCCCTGCAGCAAATGGGGCTCGACCTCGGCCTTTAGCGTGAGGTAACCCGGGTCTCGTGATGCCCAAGGATTGTCGAGCGTCCTGTCTGACGTACGGGACGTGCCTGATCCAGCACCAGGGGACGAAAGGTCCAGTCACCAACGAAGCGAACCATATGGTCCTCCTGCAACATGGGCCCGCCTACGCCCCGCCGGTGATGATCCCCCGTACCGCCAACCCGAAGATCCACAACGCCACCAGGCTGTAGATCATCAGGCCCTGCCGCGGATGCCGCGATCGCATGTACGACCAGGCGAACGGCAGGCTGATGATGGCGGTGATCCCGTACAGGTAATGCACGGCATCCACGGCGTACGTCCCGCCGATGACCAGCACCACGCCGAGCAGCACCTGCACCGTGACCACCACCTGGCCGATCACGAACGCGCCGCCGATGTTCCCCCCGAGCTCGCCGCCGCGAATGTATTCGAACAGGCCCCAGACCCCGATCAGCAGGAAGAACAGCATGACCGTCTGGGAAAGCAGGGCATGCGCTTCGGACACAAATTCCATGGAAGACCGATTCCCTTTTGTACGACGATGACCGGTGGCCGGACACCCTGCCCCCGAACACATTCAACGTTGCAAGTATAGGGTGAAGGCGGATGACAAGTGCGTACATACGCACCGAGCGAGGCCAGCGTACGCCGCCAACGTCAATTTCCGGCGACCGAATTTTCCTTGTAACGACGCCCCATCCGACCGTCAGGTACGGACACTATTGACACATCGTCCGAAAGATGCGTACAATCCGACCGTACAAGGGGTGCGTACACAACCATCACCCGAGAGACACGATAGCGTGGGTTTTCGTCACAGTGTTGCTCAACTGTTGAGCATTCGGACCTGAAAGGAGTCATCGTGGAGTCCGAGCCTCGAGACTACCAGGAGGTCATGGACGACGCGTTGCAGCTGGTCTACAGTCATCATCACCGTTTGGTGTCCCAGCTTATGCCTGAGGCATTCAAGCCGTTGACGTTGGAACAGCTTCGCAATGGACCGTTGGGCCAGGACCTTCTTCGACTGGCACGTCTGGCAGGGGGCCAGATTCGCGAACCTAAGGAACAGGTACTGGACGCGATCGATTCCGTCCTGCAGCTCCTGTTCTGGCCGGCCGCGGCCGAGGACTATACGGTTCCCCGCTCCTTCTGGGATACGGATCTGGGCCGAATGCTCGCGCTTGCCAAGTACCGTGCCTACGAGCCGAACGAGCTCGTCAGCATCGGCAACGCCGCGCAGCAGCTGGGCGTCACTCGCCCCACCATCTACCGATGGATGGACGATCGCACGCTCAACTACGTACGAGACGACATGAGCGGCCGAACCTTCGTCGTTCGCCGTGACATCGAGCACCTCAAGCGCGTCGCGCAGGAATTTGAGGGACAGCTCTAGCCGAACCTGCCGGATGCATCCGTGACAAGGGGAAAAGGGTTCACGGAGCAAACGCACAGGCAATGTCGGATGGAGCAAAAGGGCTGGCACAATGTGCCAGCCCTTTTGCTGTCCAGCGTTCGAGCAGGGCATTGATCCAAACGACAGATGTGACTGATCTCTCGCCCAGTACCGCTGCTACTCGCAGCGCCCTCAACACAGAAGCGCCGCAGGCAACCTGCAGCGCTTCCAAGCTCAATGCATTGAAGTGCGCCGATCAGATCCGCCGGTAGCCCTCGATATCCGCGACGGCCACCACCTTGCCGTTCCGCACATAGAGCTTCGGCAGCCGCGGCGCCATCGTCGTCATGAACTCATGCGGAATCGTGTTCCCGACAGCCGCCAGGTCATGCAGGTCCGGCGCGTTCGGGGTCTCGTCCGTCCCGTTCCCGATGATGACGACCTTTTGCCGCGTCTCCGCCGGCAACCCTTCGGGAAGATGCAGGATGGTCTGGTCCATGCAGACCCGCCCGATCACCTCGGCCCGCCGATCGCCAATCGTCATCCACCCGGCGTTGGACAGTGACCGGGAATAGCCATCCGCGTAGCCGATCGGCACCAGCGCGGCCCGCGTCTCGGCCGTCGCCTCCCACGTTCCGCCGTAGCCAACCCGGTCGCCCGGCTGCAGCGGCGTGATGCGCGAGACCATGCTGTGGACCGTGAGCACCTGCTTCATCACGCCCGGCTCGCCCGGCAGCGGGATATGCGGCGCCGGTCGCACCCCGTACATCGCCAGCCCTGGCCGGACCATCTGCTTGTGATATTGCGGGAACTGCACCGTCGCGGCGCTGTTGCAGACATGGTGGATCGGAATATCGATCCCGGCCGCCTGCAATTCCGCCGCGCAGGCGTCGAAGATCTCCACCTGTCGGTGTGCCGAGCTGGTGTCCTGCTCGTCCGCGCACGCCAGGTGCGTCATCAGGCCCTCCAGCCGCAGCTCGGGAATCCCCTGCAACGCCCGGGCAACCTCGACGACCTCGTCCGCGGCAACGCCGAACCGGCGCATGCCGGTATCGATCTTCAGGTGGACGTTGATCGGCTCCTTCCGCTGGTGCATCCGGACGACCGACGCCAGCCCCTTCGCGAACCCGACGTCGCTCACGACGATCGACATGCCCATACCGACCGCGCGGTCGCGCTCCGCCGCGCCCATCGGGCCCATCACGAGGATCGGCGCGTTGATCCCTGACTTGCGAAGCTGCGCGCCTTCATCCACCGTCGCAACAGCCACACCGGTCGCACCGTTCGCGAGTGCCGTCTCCGACACCGGGACCGCACCGTGCCCGTATCCGTTCGCCTTCACGACGACCGTCATCCGGACGTCCGGCCCGACATGCTTTTTCAGCGTCTGGACGTTTGTCGCCAACGCATCGAGGTCGATCACCGCGAACGTCGGGCGGCCCTGCCACCCTTCCGCGATCTCACGAATCCTCATGACACCCGGTTCTCCAGCTCCGCGATGACGCGCACCAGATCACGCCGCGAGACGATTCCCATATAGCGCCCGTCCGGCCCGACCACCGGCAACACATGCCGGTCGAGGTCGATCATCACGGTCGCCGTCTCGTCGATCGTCGCATCGGAGCGAATGCTCGTCACGGGCGAGCTCATCAGCATCCGCGCATTCAGCGCGAGTGCGCGCCGGAGCTCCTCCTCGTACGGTCGGCCTGCATCCGCGACAAAAATCGCGTCGAGGAAGGGAACGGGAGTGGGAGCGTCCAGGTCAGCCTGGCGCTGGATCACATCGCTTTCGGTGATGATCCCGACGATCTCATCATTCTCGACGACCGCCACGCCGGCGACGTCATAGTCGACCAGCAACCGGAGAACCTGCGCCACGCTGGTGTCCGGCGATACCGGAGGCACGCCCGATGGCATGATGTCAGCCGCTGTCAGCTCGACCGTCGATTCCAGTTGATCGGGCACCAGCCCGCCTGCGTCACTCATGTCCCCTTCTCCCTTCGTTGCGAGAATGACTAGTCCTGGGAAATCTGGCGCATCTCCGACGCAACCACATCCGGCAGATCTGTCGCAATCACGCCCAGCTCGCCGTAGATCGCCTCGCAGGTGCGCGCGGCCTTCGCCCCGACATGGAACGCGAGCCCGGCAGCGTCGAGCAAGGAGAGTCCCTGCGCGACGAACGCACCGATCATGCCGGCCAGGACGTCACCGCTTCCGGCGGTCGCCAGCGAAGCCGGCGCATCGTCTCCAACGATGATGGAGGTCCCGTCCGAGATCGCGCCGTGACCGGTCTTGAGCGCGACGACCTGGCCCCATTTGGCCGCGTACTCACGCGCGATACCCTGAGGATCCGCAACGATATCGGCCGCGTCCAGCCCGGTAAGCCGGGACATCTCGCCAACGTGCGGTGTCATCACGAGTCGCCCGGCCGGGATATGCTCCCACCAGATCTCCTGATGCGACAGCCACTTCAGCCCGTCGGCGTCGACCACGACTCGAATGTTCTCGTTCATGAACAGCGGCGACTCATCGTCCGCCGTGGCGCCATCATCAACAACGCCGGCGCCGAAGCCCATGTGTGCCGACTTGGCCGCGGCCTTCTTCCCGAATGCGAAGAGACCGCTGAGCAGGTGATCGGTGGTTTCGTCATCGTCCAGACCCGGACCAATCACGACCGCCTTGACCTTCTCGAGAGAGGGCTCCAGCCGTTCGATGGCACGCCGTGCAGCGCCGGGAGCGTCCGTTTCCGGCAAGGTAACGAACGCGACCTCGGGCAATGCACCGGCGAGCCGGTTGATGACGCTTTGGCCGGATGCGAGCCGGACGATCCCTGCCCCGGCCCGGCCAGCCGCCCGGCAGGTGAGCCATGCCGCGCCGGTGTATGGCGGCGAGCCCGCAACGACGAGGACGCCACCGACCTCCCATTTATGGGTGCCGACCTCTCGGGTCGGCATAACGCTGCGCGCGTAGTCACTATCCGCCCACGTCGCGCCCTTCTCCAACTTCGGTCGGGACGATGCTGTGCTCTCTGCCATGCCCATCTCCAACACCCTAGTCTGCATCGGACGTCGACGGCCCGGGCCGACCGCTGCCGGTCGCCACCACGAAGGCCATCGCGTCGGTTCGCGAATGCGTCAAGGATACGCTAAAGCTCGTCAGTCCCAACTGCCGTGCCCGCTCGGCCGCGCGCCCGTGAAGGATGAGGACCGGCTTGCCGCGCCGGTTCGGCAGCACTTCCATCTCGCGCCACCGGATCCCGACGATGCCGGTCCCGAGCGCCTTGGACGTCGCCTCCTTCGCCGCGAAGCGCGCCGCCAGCTCGTCCACCCGGTTTCCATACCAGTAGCGCTCCCGCTCGGTGTAGACGCGCTTCAGGAAGCGCTCGCCAAAATCATCGAGCGTGCGCTGGATCCGGGCGATCTCGATGATGTCGGTCCCGACAGCGGTCCCGCCCTCGCGATCCGGATCGAATACCGGGACATACCATCCGTCGCCGTCCCGCTCTTCAAGCTCCGGCTCGCGGTAGTTCCGCCATCGTTCTCTCGAGCTCATCGCTTTCGTCCTTTCGGCGCCTGCGCCGCGCCAACCGGCGTCGGGTTCGCGACAGGCACATATCGGTCATGGAACCGGCGATACGCCTCCGCAAAGGTGCCGGCTTCGATCGCGGCCCGCATCTCCTCCATCTGGCGAACGAGGAACCGCACGTTGTGGACGCTTGCCAGGCGCAACCCCAGCACTTCGTCGGCGCGGAAAAGGTGATGAATGTACGCGGCGGTGAATTCTGTGCATGCCTCGCAGTCGCACGTCTCGTCGACGGGACGATGCTCGTGCTTCCACGACGCATTCTTGATATTGATCCGGCCATCGAGCGTATAGAGGGCGCCGTTGCGGGCCGCGCGCGTCGGCAGCACGCAGTCGAACATGTCGACCCCGCGCGCCACACCCTCCCAGAGATCCTCCGGAGAGCCCACGCCCATCAGGTAGCGAGGCTTCTCACGTGGCAGCTTCGGCGTGCTCGCTTCCAGCATCTCGGCCATGACCGGCTTCGGCTCGCCGACGCTCAGCCCGCCGATGGCACAGCCGGCGACGTCAAGCTCCGCCAGGCGCCGCGCAGCGTCCCGGCGAAGATCGGCTTCCATGCCGCCCTGCTGGATCCCAAACAACACCGAGCGCGATGCGTCGCCGTCACGCTCCCGGTAATGACGGATCGCGCGTTCGAGCCAGCGCGCGGAGCGCTCGGTCGAGGCCATGATCGCCGAACGCTCCGCCGGCAACCCGACGAGATGATCGAGCTGCATCATGATGTCGGAGCCGTACGCCATCTGCAGGTCAACCACCGACTCGGGCGTCATCTCCCACTTCGATCCGTCGATATGCGACGCGAAGCGGACGCCCTCTTCAGTCACTTTCGCGTTCGTCGCCAGGCTGAACACCTGGAATCCGCCGCTATCCGTCAGGATCGGCCCGTCCCACCGCATGAACTGGTGCAGGCCGCCAGCTTCCTCGATGATCCCGACGCCAGGCCGCAGCATGAGGTGATACGTATTCGCGAGGATGATCTGCGCCCCGGTCTCTCGCACCTCCCGCGGGTGCAGCGTCTTCACCGTCGCCTGCGTGCCAACCGGCATGAACACCGGGGTCTCGATCTCGCCACGGGTCGTGCTGATCCGCCCGCGGCGCGCCATCGTAATCGCGTCCTCGGCGAGAAGGCTGAATTCAAAACGTCCACCGAGCGCCTGGCTCGTCGCCAGGGGCCCGGTGGCTGCTCGGTCGTTGGAATGGTTGGTCATGAATATTCGCTAGGCTGAAAGCTGGGCGTAACCCGCGCGAAGGCGTCGCTGGCGCGCGCGCGAGATCGGGTCGTCCGCGTCGAATACCTCGGAGACCGGATCCGCGGCCTTCTCGGCACCCGCATTGGCCGTGGACTCCTCGCCGATGCGCGGTGTCAGGTCGGTCAGCGCCGAAGGTGTCGCCGAACGGACACGCCGCTTCGTCGGGCGCTCTGGTTGCTCGAACAGCGAAAGGCTGGCGTACGGATCTTCCTTGCTGGCCGTTTCCACCTTTCGGCCCGTCGTCATATTCGGTTTGGCCGTCGTCGTGTTCGTCCGCGCGTCGGTGCCCGAAGCCGCCTTGGTCGAGGTCGAGGTCTTCTTGGCGGTCGTGCTCTTCGAGGACGCCGACTTAGATGTTGTCGCCTTAGACGACGTGGACGACTTCGCCGTACCGGTCGTTCGCTTGCCAGTCGATGTCGTCTTCTTGGCCCCGCCAAGGTCCTTCTGGACGCTCTTCGAGATCGAGTCGACCTGCTTCTGCATCGGCCCGAGGTCGATGCCCATGCCGTCGAGCTCGGTCTTGGCCTCCGCAACCGTCTTGTTGAACTCATCTGTCAGTCCGGCGGTCACATCCCGGAACTGCTTGTACCATTTACCTGCCTGGGACATGACCTCGGGCAGCTTGCCCGGCCCGAACAGCAGGAGGGCGGCCAGCCCGATCAGGAGCATTTCCTGGTAACCAACGCCGAACATGATGGGGACTCCTTCGTCGTTCCACTAAACGCCAGCGTCCCGGATTCCGGGTGAATGCGGGCAAGGGGCGATCCCGTGACGCCGGGGATACGTGTTCCTGTCGAGTATCCGGCAGATCGCGCGGTCCCTGCAACACGGTTTCGGGCGAAAGGGAGCGAAGATGTCGATTATCGAGCGATTTCTCGCCTGGATCAGGGCCGATGACGTCGCCGACAACACACCAGAGGACACGGACGATATGTTTGAACGCGGCCAGGTAAAGGTCGTGGTGGGTCTCGGGAATCCGGGTCGCCAGTACGCGCAAACGCGCCACAACTTCGGGTTTTTCGTGATCGACGAGCTGGCGCAGCGGACCTCCGCGCCCACATCCCGCAAGCGGATGAACGCCGAGATCTCGGAAACCCGCTATGGCGACGACCGTCTGGTCCTCGTCATGCCGCAGACCTATATGAATGCCAGCGGCATTGCCGTCCGCGAGATTATGCGCTGGTACAAGGTCAAGCCTGAGGACGTCCTCATCGTCGTCGATGACCTCGATCTCCCGTTTGGTCAGCTTCGCCTCCGGGCCCGCGGCAGCGCCGGCGGCCACAACGGCCTGAAGTCCATCTTCAAGGAAACCGGCACGCAGGAGATTCCCCGTCTCCGCGTCGGCATCGGGCGCAGTGGCCGCGAAGCCGTCAACCACGTCCTGTCGAAATTCTCGCCCGAAGAGCAACAAGCCCTGCCCCAGCTCATCGATGAGGCCGCTGATGCGGTCGAGCTCTGGCTGTCGAAGGGCGTGATCGAGGCGATGAACCTGATCAACGGCAGCGGCAGGGTCGTATAATCCCAACCGAACCAGCCAGTTTTATCGGGGTGAGGAGCGAATCCACATGACAGACGACGTGCAAAACGGATCCATGGCGACCATCGGCGTCATCGGCGCAGGGACCATGGGCAGCGGCATCGCCGAGGTGTTCGCCCAGTCGGGCTACGACGTCGTCATCGTCGAGACCAGCGACGAGTTCCTCGATCGCGGCCTGCAGCGCATCACAGCGGACCTCGACAGGCTCGTCTCGCGGGAACGCCTCACAGACGAGAAGCGCGATACGATCCTCTCCCGGATCGAAGGGACCACCGAGTTCGACCGGCTCGGCAACTGCGACTTCGTCATCGAGGCGGTCCCGGAGGAGAAAGAGCTGAAGGCGGAGCTCTTCAGGAAGCTCTCCGAGACGGTCGACCCGGAGACGATCCTCGCCAGCAACACATCCTCGCTCTCCATCACCGAGCTGGGACACTGCGCGACGAACCCGGCGCGCGTCATCGGCATGCATTTCTTCAATCCCGTGCCGAAGATGGAGCTGGTCGAGGTTGTTCCCGGACGCGCCACATCGGATGACACCGTCGCGTTCACCGTGGCGATGGCGATGCAGCTCGGCAAGAACCCGATCGTCGTCAGCGACTCGCCCGGCTTCGTCGTGAACCGGCTAATGATCCCGATGATCAACGAGGCGGTTTTCGCCCTGAACGAAGGTGTCGCTTCCGCCGAGGATATCGACGCCGTCATGAGGCTTGGCGCCTCCCATCCGATGGGCCCGCTGGAGCTGGCCGACATGATCGGGCTCGACACCGTCCTCAGCATCATGGAGGCCATGCACCACGCCTTTGGCGACGACAAGTACCGCCCCGCTCCCCTGCTCCGCCAGATGGTTTCCGGCGGCCAGCTTGGCCGGAAGTCCGGGCAGGGCTTCTACAGCTACGAGAAAGGGAACTAGGCATGCACGCGCCTGATGGCGGGTTCACGGAAGGACGTCGCCCCATCCGGGTCCTCGTCGCCAAGCCGGGCCTCGACGGTCATGACCGCGGCGCCAAGGTAATGGCGCGCGCGTTCCGGGACGCCGGCTTCGAGGTCATTTACACCGGCCTCTTCCAGACGCCAGAGATGATCGCGAACGCCGCGCTGCAGGAAGACGTCGACGTCGTCGGGCTGAGCATCCTCTCCGGCGCGCATATGACCCTCTTCCCCGCCATCATGGACGCGCTCAAGGCGGTCGGCCGCGACGACGTCCTCGTTGTGGCCGGCGGCACCATCCCCGCCGAGGACATCCCCGAGCTCGAATCGCTCGGTATCGCAAAGATCTTCGGCCCCGGCACGCCGCTGCAGGACGCCGTCGCCTTCATCCGGGAGCACGCCACCGAGCGCGCGGACGCTCCCTGACGCAATGTCGACGCCCAGTCTCTCCGCCAGCGTTCTCGACGGCGACCGTCACGCGCTCGCCCGGCTGCTGACTCGTCTCGAGAACAACGACGACATCGGCCAGCAGGCCCTCGAACGCCTCTTCCCCCATACCGGGAAAGCGCACCTGATCGGTATCACCGGGCCGCCAGGCGGAGGAAAATCGACGCTCGTCAACGAGCTGATCCGGACCTATCGGCAGCGTGGATCCCGCGTCGCCGTCATCGCCATCGATCCCAGCAGCCCGCTCACCGGCGGCGCCACCCTCGGTGACCGCATCCGCATGCAGGAGTGGCACGACGACCCCGGCGTCTTCATCCGCAGCATGGCGTCGCGCCGGTTCGGCGGCGGCCTCGCCCAGAACACCCTGGCGCTTGCCCAGGCGTTCGACGCCGCCGGGTACGACCCCGTCATCATCGAAACCGTCGGCACCGGCCAGGACGAGGTCGCCGTCGCGTCACTCGCCATGACGACGTTGCTCATCCAGGTGCCCGGCACCGGTGACGGCATCCAGGCCCTCAAGGCGGGATCGTTGGAGATCGGCGACGTGCTCGTGGTCACCAAGGGTGACCGTCCCGAAGCCGCCGAACTCGCCCGCGACTTGCGAAACCTCCGCCAGATCTCCATCGCCGCCGGCGTCGAGCATTCCGGCTGGGAGGCACCCGTCGTCCGCACCAGCGCCATTCGCAGCGAAGGCATCGACACGCTCATCGATGCCATCGACCAGCATCGCAGTTGGCTCGTCGACACCGGAGCCTGGGACGAGCGCATGCGCACAACGATCAGCACGGAAGTATCCGCTCGCGTTCAGGCAGCCCTCTTTCGTCGCATGGAGCAGTCAGCCCGCGTCTCCGGCGACGTCGCGGACATCCTCGATACCGTCGCAAAACGCCAGCTCACGCCCCAGCGAGCCGCCGATCGCATCCTTTCCCGCCTGACCTGACCCGTCCAGGAACCCCGTCATCCTGAGCGGAGCAGGGGCCCGCTGTCACTTCTCGCCCTGCGGGCTCGGCCGGAGGACTGACGCGAAGCGACATTGCTTGGCGATCACTCCGCCAGGCGAACACCCGTTATGTAGAGGACGTCTTGGCCGCGCGCCAGGAACTAGTCATTCCGCATCACGAAGCGGTCAATGGCGTCCCGTTCGGCACGATGAATATCCGCCGGTGTCTCACCACGAGCCAACAGTTCGGTCGAAAAGATCCGACGTCGCGCGTTGGACACCTCCTCTCCTCCTATCTCTTGCTGTTCGATTCCAAGTTCCGGCCCCATTCCCGCCCGGTGCTATAATTGCAGGCCGAATAGAAGTTCACCCTCGGTTTTTCACCCTGGAGTTCCCAACACATGTCTGGACATTCCAAATGGTCCACAATCAAGCGCGCCAAGGGCGCGGCCGACGCCAAGCGCGGCCAGCTCTTTACCAAGCTTGCTCGTGAGATTACCGTCGCGGCACGCACCGGACTGCCCGACCCCGACGCGAATCCGCGCCTCCGCATCGCGATCCAGAAGGCGCGTGCCGAGAACATGCCCAAGGACAACATCGAGCGGGCAATCCAGCGCGCGACCGGTGCGGACGGCGGTGCTCAGTACGACGAGGTTTCCTACGAGGGCTACGGTCCGGGCGGCACCGCGCTCTACATCCAGGCCATGACCGACAACCGCAATCGCACCGTCGGCGAGGTCCGCGCCGCCATTACCCGAGCCGGTGGCTCCCTCGGTGAGACCGGCAGCGTTGGCTGGATGTTCGACCAGACGGGCTACATCACCATCCCGGTTGGCGACAACGACCCCGACGAACTCCAGATGGCGGCCATCGAAGCCGGCGCCTCCGACGTTATCCTCGAAGGCGAGACCCTCGAGGTCTACACCGAGCCCACCGAGCTTCACGCCGTCGCCCAGGCCCTCTCCGAGGCCGGATTCCAGACAGACGCCACCGAGCTGATCATGAAGCCGAAGACGCTGATGTCGCCGGATGCCGACACGGCGGTCAAGGTGATTCGCCTCATCGAGAAGCTCGAAGACCTCGACGATGTCCAGACCGTCTATTCCAACCTCGACATCAGCGACGAGGTCATGGCGCAGGTCAGCTAGGCCATCGGAGGCGTTGTCATGCCGGACGACCGGCGCACCAATTCCGTGATCCTGGGGATCGACCCCGGCACGGCCCGGCTTGGATATGGCGTGATCGAGGGCGGGATCAAACCCGCCCTCCTCGATGCCGGCGTCGTGGAGACCTGGCCGGACCAGGACATGCCCGGTCGCCTTGTCACGCTCTACGAGTCCGTCCAGGAGCTGATCGGGGAGTTCCACCCTGACCGCCTCGCCGTCGAAAAGCTCTTCTTCGCCCGCAACGTCACCACCGCCATCGCCGTCGGCCAGGCGCGCGGCGTCGTGCTGCTCGCCGCCGCCCAGGCGAACGTGCCGGTCGCCGAGTACAGCCCGTCGGAGATCAAACACGCGATCGCCGGCTACGGGAAGGCAGACAAGCCCCAGATGCAGGAGATGGTGCGCCTCATCCTGAACCTCCGCACCATCCCCCAACCCGACGACGCGGCGGACGCCCTCGCTGTCGCCATCTGCGATGCCCAGACGACACCGTTCGCCGAGCGTGCCGGAGCGATGCCATGAGCCCGTCCATTCGCCTCGACCACGCCATCGTCGAGCGTGGTCTCGCCGAGACCCGCTCCCGCGCGAAAGCCCTGATCATGGCCGGAGACGTCCTCGTCAACGACCAGAAGGAGACCCGCGCTGGCCGCAACGTCGGCGAAAACGACGTCATCTCGCTGAAAGAGAAGCCCCGTTTCGTCAGCCGTGGCGGAGAGAAGCTCGACAAGGCGCTCGATCAGTTCGGTATCGACGTTACCGGCTTCGTCGCGGCCGATCTCGGCGCCAGCACCGGCGGCTTCACCGACTGCCTGCTGCAACGCGGCGCGACCAGGGTCTACGCCGTCGATGTCGGCTACGGCATCCTTGACGAGCGCATCCGCACCGATCCTCGCGTCATCTCGATGGAGCGAACCAACGCGCGCCATCTCGAGTCACTTCCGGAGCCGATGGACATCGTCGTGATCGACGTCTCGTTCATCTCGTTGTCCCTCATGTTCCCCGTGGTGAAGCGCATTCTCAAGCCAGGCGGCGTCTGCGTTCCCCTCATCAAGCCGCAGTTCGAGGCCGGCAAGGAGAACGTCGGCAAGCGCGGGGTTGTGCGCGATCCGGCTGTCCACAAGCGTGTCCTGCGCGACGTGCTTGGCTTCGCCCGCGCGAACGGCCTGGCGGCCTCGGGGCTGGTCCCGTCCTCCCTGCGCGGTCCGAACGGCAACGTCGAGTTCCTCGCCCATCTCGTGAATGATCCGACGGCTGCCTTGGCGGACGAGGAAGCACTCATCCAGTCCGCTATGGATGGGATCGACGAGCCGGCCTGACGACTGGTCGTCAAACTGGCTCGAGCGCTAAACACTCTCCTTCGGGAGAGCGGCCGATTACCCTACTATGCGAATATGCCGCTCTGGCTATGACAGATATGAGATATTCTGTATGCAGATTCCTTGAAATGCTCATAGGGTGGCCGCTACACTGAAATGGACGGTGAATCTATCAAGGAGCTGGGAGGGAGTCACATGCGCTGTCCCGCAATCACACAACACCACAGGTAGCCGTACATCCCTGCAGCCACTGTAGGGTGTTTTTATTGTCCGGTCGCCAGTGATTGCGGAGCTTTATCGGCAAAGTCGTCCATGTTCCGGACGCATCGCATCAACAACTCATCAGGTACCAGTTTTCGCGCAACGCCCTGAATGTCAACGGCGACTCCGAGAGTGCTGCGCTCGCCCGAGAGGTGGAAACGCTTCAATGGATACGAGCCTTATTGCCAGGGGAAGAGGTCAGCGACACCTGCTCTCAGACGAGATCGCGTCCGATTTCCCACAGTCCGACGAGCAGAACGAGCCGAACCAGCAGTTCTACTCCGCCTTGGTTGCCGAGGGCATCGACGTCATCGACCAGCGGCCCGCGCCCAGGACCAAGTCGCGCGCCACCAAAGCACCCGCGGACGATATCAACTCCGGCGCTGTCGCCGATTCTGTACGCCTCTACCTGCAAGAGATCGGTGAGACCGACCTGCTGACGATGGATGAGGAAGTCTGGCTCGCTACGCGCATGGAGCGAGGGAAGGCCGCCGAGAACCGGCTGAAGAAGGCCAATCTCTCCGGTGAGGAGCGCGCCGACCTCGAGGCCGACAAGGCCGACGGTGACGCCGCCCGGGCACATCTCATCCAGGCGAACCTGCGTCTCGTCGTCTCGGTCGCCAAGAAGTACGTCGGCCGCGGCCTCTCGTTGCTCGACCTGATCCAGGAAGGCAACATCGGACTGATGAAGGCGACCGACAAGTTCGATTACCATCGTGGCTTCAAGTTCAGCACCTACGCGACGTGGTGGATCCGCCAGGCGATCACCCGCGCCATCTCGGACCAGAGCCGCACCATTCGCCTCCCGGTCCATGTCGGCGAGACGATCAACCGGGTGAAGAAGACATCGCACCGCCTGCAGCAAATCCTCGAGCGCGAACCGACGCAGGAGGAGATTGCCAAGGCGATGTGCATCACGGACAACAAGGTCCGCCAGATGATGGATGTCTCGCGCCACCCGATGTCGCTCGAAGCCCCGGTCGGTTCCGAAGGCGACGCCTTTCTTGGCGACTTTATCGAGGACGAGGCGATGGCCGCGCCGATCGACATCGCCGCCCAGCAGATGCTGCGCGATCACATCGGTGCCGCACTGGATCGGCTCACGGAGCGCGAGCGGCGGATCGTCGTCCTGCGCTACGGCCTCGAGGACGGCCAGTTCCGCACCCTCGAAGAGGTCGGACGCGACTTCGGCATCACGCGCGAGCGTATCCGCCAGATCGAGGCGAAGGCCCTCCGCAAGCTCCGCCAGCCGGAATCCTCCGCCCCGCTGCGCGGCTACCTCGACTAACGGATCCGTACCGCCGGACCTCGCAGCTGCGGGCGATGTCCGGCGCCCCCAAAGGTTTCGACACCAAACCACAGACGCCCCGGTAATTGCCACCGGGGCGTTTGCCATTTCTGAAGGCTCACCCTCGTTTTCCAGGGATTGAATGCTCGTCGGACTTACTCGTGCCGCGCAAGGATCAGCGACACGTTGTGCCCGCCGAAGCCCATGGAGTTCGACATCGCGATAAGGACGTCGGCCTTCCGGGCCTCGTTCGGGATGTAATCAAGGTCGCAATCCGGATCCGCCTCTTCCTGGTTGATCGTCGGCGGCAGGATACCCTCACGCAGCGCATTGACGGTCAGCACAGCCTCCAACGCCCCGGCTGCGCCCAGCAGGTGCCCGGTCATCGACTTCGTCGAGCTGATCGGAATCTTGTACGCAGCATCCCCGAACGCCCGCTTCATCGCCATCGTCTCGAGCTTCTCGTTGAGCGGTGTCGAGGTCCCGTGCGCGTTGATGTACCCGACATCCTCCGGAGCGAGACCAGCGTCCTCCAGCGCGAGCGTCATCGCCCTGGCCGCACCCTCACCTTCCGGGCCGGGCTGCACCATATGGTTCGCGTCGTCCGTGATGCCATAGCCGATCACCTCGGCGAGGATCGTCGCCCCGCGCGCGATCGCGTGCTCACGCTCTTCCAGCATCAGCGCCGCCGCGCCCTCGGCCAGCACGAAACCGTCCCGCCCCTTGTCGAAAGGCCGACTAGCCCCTTCCGGGTCGTCATTGCGCGTCGACAACGCGCCCATGGAGCTGAACCCCGCAACGCCTATCCGGGTGACGGCCGCCTCGCCCCCGCCAACGACCATAGCGTCGGCGATCCCGTTCCGGATCATCAACGTGCCCTCACCGATCGCGTGGGCCGACGCCGCGCACGCCGAAACCGGCGCGAAGTTCGGCCCCTTCGTCCCAAGATCGATCGAGACGTTGCCGGACGCCATGTTCGCCAGCATCATCGGCACGAAGAACGGAGACACCCGGCGCGGCCCGCTGGAGAGCATCGTCTCGGTCCCGGCCTCGAACGTCTCCATGCCGCCCATGCCCGTGCCGATCAGGGTCCCGACCCGGTACGCTTCCGCAGCGATATCGAGCCCTGACTGCGTCGCCGCCTGCCGCGCCGCGACGATCGCCAGCTGCGAGAACCGGTCCATCCGCCGGCTCTCCTTTCGCCCGATTTCAGTCGCGGCGTCGAAATCCTTCACTTCGCCAGCGATCCGCGTTTCGTAGCCGCTGGCGTCGAAGCGCGTGATCGGCCCGATCCCGGATCGCCCGGCGATCGCCGCCTCCCATACCGTCTGGACGTCGTTGCCGAGGGCGCACAATGCCCCCATGCCGGTCACAACGACGCGGCGTCCGTTGGTGCTGAAGCTCGGGTTCTCACTCATGGGCCTGTTTCATCCTTTTTCCTGAGGTCTGGGTCATTGTCGATTCAGGCGTTCGCAGCAGAGATCAGTCCGGCATCTCCCAGATGTCGACCTGCAATCCCGCCGGCGAGCATATCCGCAGCACGGTCTGCACGGGCGAACCTGACACGCGGGTGATGGCGTCCGGCCCGATCCTCGATGCAAGCGCGTCCGCGAACGCGTCGATGTCTCGTGTCATGAAGCAGAGGATATGTCCGAGATAATCCACGTTCGCTTTCGGACAACGCCGGCACGCGAAGGTGAGATCCTCCTGCGGCGTGGTGAACAGTGCGTACCCATCGTCGAGCGCGATCGTGCGGAACCCGAGGGCATCGACAAAGAACCCCACCTCCGCCTCGAAATCCCGGACCGGATACTCCCGGGCACACTGGAACACCGTGCCCTCGAATTTCCACGGCAACGGATTGGACTCCGTTCCACCTGCGGCGATCGCCTGCTTCCCGATTGTCCTCAACCGATTGGTCGCCACCATCATCTGCCTCCATGCATCGCTTCGCATGATACCCGCTGGCGTCGTCGCTGGCCGCGTTGAACCGTTGGCGCAGAAGGTGCTACGCTCATACTCCGACCGGTTGTGTCGGATGCCGAGATGCTGATGTGGTCTTGAGCCAACGTTTTGTGAGCCGGGAGCTGCTCGTCCATGGGCCGTGGTCCGTGGTACGTCCGTGGCACCCACCTGATTATTCAGGTTCAAGGCTCCGCATCAAGCGCGGATCCGGCTAACCGGTCATCTTTTCGCTGGAACCCCGGAGTCCCTCCTTGATCAGCGTCATCCTCGGTCCAGATTACGCCCTCGCCCGAACCGCCCTTCGCGATCTTCGCAAACAGCGCGACCCTTCCGGCGACAGCACCTCGTTCCTCGACGGCAAGAGTGTCTCCATCCGCCAGGTCATCACCGATATCTCCAGCCTCGGATTCTTCTCGGCCGGACGCGTTGTCATCGTCGAAGACCTGATCGCGCGGCTCGGCAAGCAGGGCGCGAAGGACAACGGGCAAACCCCGGACTGGCCGGGCCTGTTCGCGGCCGTCCAGTCAGAGAGCACGCTCATCCTGATCGATCCGTCGCTCGCCTCGCTCCCCGCTGCGGTCAAGAAAGCGCTTCCCAACGACGCCACGGTGCAGCTCAGCAAGCCACCACGCGGCGCCGAACTGGTGGGATGGATCCAGCGCGAGGCGAAAAAGAACGGTGCCGGGATCGATCAACAGGCCGCTCGTGATCTCGCCATGGCGCTCTACCCGCAATCATGGGCACAGGAATCTCGCAACCCGGCCTACGATCGGCCACCGGATATGGAGATGCTCGCGAACGAGATCGCGAAGCTCGCGCTCGCGGCGCACCCGAACCCGATCACCAGCCAGCTCGTCCAGGAGCTGGTCCCGAGAGAGTCTGACGACAAGCTCTTCACCTTCCTTGACGCGGCCTCCGCCGGGAACGTCCCGGTTGCGATGGTCGAGCTGGAGAAGCTGATTCACGCAGGTGAGGACCCCGGCAAGCTCCTGGCGCAGTTGAGCCAGAATGTTGAGCTCGGCGCGGTCATGGCCGCCGCCGAACGCCGCAATCCGGAGTCCGTGGGGAAGGAGATCGGCCTGAGCAACCCGAAGCGGATGGTGTCCATCCAGCGCGGCCTGCAAGGCCAGGGTTCGACCGCGCTACGACGCGTTCCGCTTGCCGCGGCCTCGGATCGGAAGATGAAGACCGGGGAGCTCAAGGAGCCGCTGGACGCCCTCTACGACCTCATCCTCTCCATCGCGACATCCCGCCGAAGCCGTTAGGCCCTCCGTTCGGTCACCTGGAGATTCCTCACGGATGCCTGGCCATTCCGTACAGTCGCCCCTCGTGGGCGACGCATATTCACCAGGAACCGCCTGGAATCACCGCAAGCACGCAAAGGGTAACGCCAAATGCCCCGGCGGAAGACCACCGGGGCAAACGGGTCACATTAATCGCGTGCGCGAAACGCCTTAGGCGCTGGCGGACGTGGCGGCGTTGAACTTCGCCATCAGCCGACTCTTGCGGCGGGCGGCGTTGTTCTTGTGGATGATGCCCTTGCCAGCCGTGCGATCCAGCATCGCGATCGCCCTGGCCACGGCCTCCTGCGCCTCGGACTGCTCACCGCTCTGGATCGCCATCTCGGCCTTCTTCACCAGCGTGCGGGACGCGGAGCGGTACGGACGATTGCGCAGGCGGTTGCGCTCGTTGGTACGAACACGCTTCAGGGCAGACTTGCTATTCGCCAATGGAAACCTTCCTCAATACACATCATCGTGAACAGTCACGACGGAAACATCTTGCAACCATAAACACAGCAAAGCGGCCAGTCTCCCGGCGCAGCGGGTAGTGTACCAAAATCCTTGTGTTCGCTCAACTGCCTTCCAGGAACATCCCGAAGCCGTCTGTTCACCTGCGCTTTTCCCATCCGGCATGGGATAATCCGGTTCATGAGTCAGGCCAGCCAGGTCTTCGGACAGCGCACCACCCCATCATCTGAATCATCCAACGAGCCCGCGCAGTCGCGCGGCGCCGGCATGGCGCGCAACGCGATCATCGTCAGCGTCGCCTTCGTCCTCAGCCGCCTGCTCGGTCTCGCCCGCGAGATGATCCTCGCCCGCCAGTTCGGAACCGGCCCGGATATGGAGGCCTACGTCGCCGCGTTCCGCATCCCGGACTTGCTTTTCCTGACCATCATGTCCGGCGCGTTCGGCGCTGCCTTCATCCCCGTCTTTGGCGGATTCCTCGATCGGGGCGACCGCCACCGGGCGTCCCGGCTCGCGTCGTCCATCCTGACCTGGACCGGCATCTCCGTCCTCGTCACCGGCGCCATCGCCTATGCCCTGGCCGGACCGATCACGTCGGCGCTCTTCGACTTCGATGACTACACGCACGGCCTGACCGTCGAACTGATGCGCATCCTCCTGTTGTCGCCCGTTTTTCTCGGGCTCGGGATCGCGTTCAAGGGCATCCTCGAGGCGCAGAACCAGTTCACGCTCCCGGCGCTCTCGCCGCTCTTCTACAACGCCGCCATCATCGTTGGCGCCGCGTTCTTCGCACCCGATTACGGGATTCATGCCGTCGCCTGGGCGGTCATCATCGGCGCGGTCCTGCACATGGCCATCGAGCTTCCGGGCGTTCTCCGTTCCGGACTTGCCTTCCGACCCACGCTCGACCGACGCGTCGACGGGCTCTCCGAAGTCCTGCGCCTCCTCGGGCCTCGCGTCCTTGGTCAGGCCGCGTTCCAGATCAACTTCATTGCCGTGACCGCGTTTGCCTCGACGATCGGCGACGAGAATGTCGCGGCCTTCAACTACGCATGGCAGCTCTTGATGTTGCCGCATGGCGTCCTGGCCCTGAGCATCTCGACCGTCGCCTTCCCGTCGCTTGCCGCGCTCTTCAGCCGGGGCGACCGGCGCGGATTCGGCACCCTGCTGGATCGCACGATGCGCCCGCTGCTCTTCCTGTCCATCCCCGCCAGCATCGGCCTGCTGCTCGCCGGCCGCCCGGTGGTGATGGTCATCTTCGAGGGCGGGAACTTCACGGAGCGGTCGACCGACCTCGTGGTCGCCGCACTCACCTGGTTCGCCATCGGTCTGGTCGGATATGGCCTCACCGAGATCATCACCCGTGTCTTCTACGCGATGCGCGACACCCGAACCCCGGTCATCACCGGCATCCTGACGATCATCCTGAACATCATCCTCTGCTCGCTCCTGATCGGGTCGCTGGGCATCGAGGGCCTGTCGATCTCGCTCAGCGCAACGACGGCGGCCGAGGCGATCATCATGCTGTTCTTCCTTCGCTACCGATCCGGTCAGGTCTTCTCGCCCGGTTTCTTCGGCTGGCTGATGAAAGTGATCCTCGCCACCGCCGCCATGGGCGTCGTGATGCGGATATCGAGCCCCTGGCTGCTCGACGTCCTGGAAGCCGATGTCTCGTTCGTGACCCATGGCGTGTATCTCGGACTCTGTATGGTCGCCTACGTTTCCACGTTCGTGGTCGCCGCCTGGCTCCTCCGCATCCCGGAGCTGGAGCAGTCCGTCGACAAGTTTGCGGCCCGGCTTCCGGCGAACATCCGGGCCATCCTGTTCAGATAATCCCGGATCGCGCTTTCCGCTATAATTGGCGGGCTACGAGGCCGGGTCCTGCGCCCGGCCGCCTTCATTCCGACACCTGACACAAAGACGGGAAACGATCCCCCCAACATGACGAACGAGATCGATGCATCCCACATCCGAAACTTCAGCATCATTGCGCACATCGACCACGGCAAGTCGACGCTGGCGGATCGTCTCCTGCAGCAGACCGGCACGGTCGCCGAGCGCGATCTCCAGCAGCAGATGCTGGACTCCATGGACCTGGAGCGGGAAAAGGGCATTACCATCAAGGCCCGCGCCGTCCGCATGAATTACACGGCCCAGGACGGACAGGATTACGAGCTGAACCTTATCGACACGCCGGGTCACGTGGACTTCTCGTACGAGGTCAGCCGCAGCCTTGCCGCCTGCGAAGGCGCGATCCTCGTCGTGGACGCCGCCCAGGGCATCGAAGCCCAGACCATGGCCAACGTCTACCTGGCCCTCGAGCATGACCTCGCGATGATCGCCGTCATCAACAAGATCGACCTGCCCAACGCCGACCCCGAGCGGGTCAGCAAGGAGGTTGGCGACTTCATTGGCCTGGTCGATGACGAGATCATCCCGGCGTCTGCCAAGACCGGCCAGGGTGTCGACCAAATTCTCGAAGCGATCGTCAATCACATCCCGCCGCCAGCGGCCGAGGGTGGCACCGGTCCCCTTCGCGCGCTGATCTTCGACTCGCACTATGACGCCTACAAGGGCGTCATCGCCTACGTCAAGATCGTCGATGGCAAGATCAGGAAGGACCAGCGAATTCGCATCATGGGCACGAAGAAGGAGGCCGAGCTTCTCGAGATCGGCTACTTCTCGCCCATGATGCAGGAAGTCGATGAGCTGAACACCGGCGAGGTCGGCTATATCGCGACCGGCCTGAAGAACGTCAAGGATTGCCAGGTCGGCGACACGATCACGATCGCAGACGCCCAAGCAGAAAAGCCCCTCCCCGGCTACCAGCCGGCCAAGGCGATGGTCTTCGCTGGTCTCTTCCCGGTCGACAACGAGGACTTCCCGTTGCTTCGCGACGCCCTCGAGCGCCTGCAGCTGAACGACGCGTCCCTCACGTACGAGGCGGAGTCGTCGGCCGCTCTGGGCTTCGGCTTCCGGTGCGGATTCCTCGGTTTGCTCCATATGGAGATCATCCAGGAGCGGCTCGAGCGTGAATACAACCTCGATCTCCTCGCCACCGCGCCAAGCGTGGAGTACGAGGTCGAGTTGCGCGGCGGCGAGATCGTGAAGGTCGACAACCCGTCGGATATGCCGAACTTCGGCGAGATCGAGGAGATCCGCGAGCCGTGGATGCACCTGAACATCATCGCGCCCTCCCGGTACATCGGCGCGATCATGGATCTCACCACGAACAAGCGCGCGACGTTCGTCGAGATGATCTACCTCGATGAGGACCGCGTGCAGCTCAAGTACGACATCCCGCTCGCCGAGCTCATCGTCGAGTTCTACGACCAACTCAAGAGCCGGACGCAGGGATACGCGTCCCTCGACTATTCCTACGCCGACATGCGAGCCGCCGATCTCGTGAAGCTGGACGTGCTGGTCAACGGCACGCCGGTCGATGCGCTCTCGGTCATCACCCACCGCGACGACGCCTACTACAAGGGCCGCGATCTCGTGCAGAAGCTGCGCGGTCTCATTCCGCGCCAGATGTTCGACGTCCCGATCCAGGCGTCCATCGGCAGCCGCATCATCTCCCGCGAGACGGTCAAGGCGATGCGCAAGAACGTTCTCGCCAAGTGCTACGGCGGTGACGTCAGCCGAAAGCGCAAGCTGCTCGAGAAGCAAAAAGAGGGTAAGGCCCGCATGAAGATGGTCGGCTCCGTCGAGATCCCGCAGGAGGCCTTCATGGCCGTCCTGAGCCTCGGTAGCTCGGCCGACAAAGCGGCGAAGTGATGGCGGACATTACGATCGTCGGGCTCGGACCCGGCCCCGCCGGGTTTCGCACCGTCGCCGTCCAGCAGGCGCTCGACACTGCGAGCCATATCTACCTCCGCAATCATCCCGGTGCAGACTTTGTCGATCTGTTGGAACGTCCGAATGTCACCGATGTCGCGACGTTCCGCGACCAGGGCGCTCCTTCCGGACGACGATGGCAAGCGGCGGCCAAAGCGGTTGTGGACGGAGCCTCCAGCGGGCCGGTCGTCCTCGCGATCCCTGGCCACGCCCGCTTCGGTGAGATGCTCACGATCGAAACCATGCGGGAGGCAGACGCCCGGGGATTGAGCGTCGAGGTGCTGGACGGTATCTCGATGATCGACCTGCTCTCCACCTCGCTGGATATCGACCCTGTGCTCAGACGCGTGCAGCTGATGGATGGACGGAGCGTCTCCAGGGGCCAGGACGAGGCGCCCTTCGACGGCGGTCGATTCGCTGCCACCCCTCGCCACCCGATGCTGATCACGCATGTCTACGACAATGCGATCATGCGACCGCTGGCGGCCCAACTCTCAAGGATCCTGCCGCAGGATCACACGCTGACACTTGTCAGTGACGCCGGCTTGCCGGGCCAATCCATGGAATCGATCACCCTTGCCGGGCTGGCCGAGCATCCGGGCGGGCCCATGCTGGCGATCTATGTCCCGCCGCTGGAGGATCTTGACGCGACACGTGATCCTCGCACGCTACAGCACATCGTCGCCCGCCTCCGCCGCCCGGACGGCTGCCCGTGGGACCGCAAGCAGGATCACACGACGCTACGCGACTCGATCATCGACGAAGCCTACGAGGTCCTCGACGCGATCGACGCCGGCGATTCCGCCAACCTGGCCGAAGAGCTCGGCGACCTTATCCTGCTGGTCATGATGCACGCCCAGATCGCCGAGGAAGCCGGCACGTTCACCCTGGAAGACGTCTACGACACCGTCTCCCGGAAGATCATCCGGCGGCATCCACATGTCTTCGGGGATATGTCGGCTGAGGATGCGGGAGATGTGATCGGCCTCTGGCAGCAGGTCAAGGCGCAGGAAAAGGCGGACCAACCGGCAAAGCCCGAGAAGGCAGCTGACGGCCAGCCTCACTCGATGCCGGCGCTGACCCGCGCGACTCGCGTCCTGAAGGAGCATCCACTCGCCCAGGATCTTCCACCATCGACGTCGGAAGAACGATCGCAGGCCCTCCTGGCCGCCGTCGCCGACCTCGTCGCCCACGGCGAAGACCCCGAAACGGTCCTCCGCCAGGCGCTTGTCAACCACGCCACGAATTTGTAGGGACGGATGGCCGCTGGCTCACCGTCCGCGTCGCGAAGCGATGTAATGTGAGGGAGAATCGTTTTCCATGCAACAGATTGACGTCCAGCCATCAGCCGTCGGCCGCATTACCTGCGGCACACTTCGCATCGACCACGCGGAGTCGACGGTCACGCTCAAGGGATGGGTCAACCGAAGGCGTGACCTTGGCGGCCTCATCTTCATCGATCTTCGCGACCGGTTCGGCATCACGCAGGTGGTCTTCAACCCGCAGGTCGCCGCTGAGGCCCACGACGCCGCGAACGCCCTCCGAAACGAGTTCGTGATCGAGGTAAAGGGCGTCGTCCGCCAGCGACCCGAAGGCACCGTCAACCCCAGGATGGATACAGGGGAGATCGAGGTCGAGGCGCACGAGCTGACGATCCTCAACACCTCGAAGACGCCGCCCTTCTACATCAACGAAGAGGTCGACGTCGACGAGACGCTTCGCCTGAAGTACCGCTACCTCGACCTGCGACGCCAGTCGATGCAGAAGAACATGCTCCTGCGCCACCGCATCGTGAAGTTCATGCGTGACTTCCTCGATGAGCGCGGCTTCGTCGAGGTCGAGACGCCGACCCTGATCAAGAGCACGCCCGAGGGCGCGCGCGACTTCCTGGTTCCCTCCAGCGGCATGCCGGGCACGTTCTACGCGCTCCCGCAAAGCCCGCAGATCCTCAAGCAGCTGCTCATGGTCTCCGGACTGGATCGCTACTTCCAGATCGCACGCTGCTTCCGTGACGAGGCACAACGCGCCGACCGGCAGCCGGAGTTCAGCCAACTCGACATCGAGATGTCCTTCATCGATGAGGAGGACATCATGTCGCTCATGGAGGATCTCTTCGTCGAGATCACCGAGCGCTACACCGACAAGAAGATCCTGCAGAAGCCTTTCCCGCGGATGACCTACGCCGAGGCGATGGACAAGTACGGCAATGACCGGCCAGACCTGCGCTTCGGCCTCGAGCTGCAGGATGTCTCCGAGGCGCTTCGTGGTACCGGCTTCAAGGCATTCGCCGGTGTGCTCGAAAATGGTGGCGAGGTGAAGGCGCTCGTCGTTCCCGGCTGTGGCGGCTATACCCGCAAGCAGATCGACGAGGTCACAGAGCTAGCGAAGCAGCATGGCGCCAAGGGCCTTGCGACAATCGCCGTGCAGGATGAGGGCGTGAAGTCCCCCATTGCCAAGTTCCTCAGCGAGGAAGAGATCGCAGCCCTCACGAGCGGTATCGGCGCGAATCCGGGCGACCTCGTCCTTCTCGTCGCCGACCAGCCGGACGTCGTCGCGAAGGCGCTCTCCGCGCTGCGGGACGAGTTTGGCGATCGTCTCGGCCTGAAGGACCCGAACACCGTCGCATACGCCTGGCTCGTGGAGTTCCCGTTGCTGGAGTGGGATGAGGAAGGCAACCGCTGGGACGCCACTCACAACCCGTTCTGCGGCTTCTACGAAGAGGACGCGCACTTGCTCGACTCCGAGCCGGGCAAGGTTCGCTCGCGCCAATACGACCTTATCGCCAACGGCAACGAGCTCGGCGGCGGTAGCATCCGGAACCACACCCGCGAGGCCCAGGAGAAGGTCTTCGAGCTCATGGGCCACACCGGAGACGCCGTTGAGGAGCGCTTCGGCTCGATTCTCACCGCGCTCGAGTACGGCGCGCCGCCGCACGGCGGTATCGCCTTCGGCCTCGACCGCACGGTCATGGTCCTCGCCGGCGAGGAGAGCATCCGCGACGTCATCGCTTTCCCGAAGAACCAGCGCGGCGTCGACGTCATGTTCGAGGCGCCTGCCCCGGTCGAGACGGAGCAGCTCGACGAGTTGGGCCTGCAGCTGAAGGCCGGTGTCCAGCCCGAAACCCCGGTCGTCGAGGTCGAGGAACAGCCTACCGAGGCCTAGATAAACCGAGAGGCCGCCGGGAACATTCCCGGCGGCCTCACAGGCTTCGCATCCATTCTGTACGCCCGGCCTTTGTGGCCGGGTTCTTTGCGTCACAGCGACTCAGCCGACTCGCTCGCACGCCGACACATCAACGGCGGGGCAACGTGTTCCAGGACAACCCGCACGTCGAGTCGATGCCGTCCGCTTCGACGAGCGTCCGCGACCGGCCATCCACCTCCCGGGCGTCGAAGTCGATCCGGATCGCCTTCATCTCGAAGCCGGACCCTTCCCAGCGCAAATAGGCGATCCAATCTCCTTCCGGCGAAAAGGTCGGATTGCTCGCCTGCTCCCCGTCGGTCAACTTGCTGAGCTGCTCATCTTCCCGGTTGCAGAGCCAGAGATCGCTCACGCCGTTCTCATCCCGGATCGCCGCGACGATCCATGTGCCATCCGGGGAGATTGCCGGATCATACGCCCCCTGTGGCCCCTCGATCATGGGATAGGTCGTCCCCATGTTGAGATCCCGCATCGCGATGTACGTCGTGCTCCCGGGGCCCCATCCGCCAGACAAAACCGTATAGACGGCATAGAGTGCGCTCGCATCCACCGAGATATGCTCGATGGCACCAGCATCCGTGTTGTCTGACGCGGCGGGATATGTCGTTTCCGCACCCGGATCAAGGATCCACATGATCGGCTCGCCCGCGGCCGAACCCTCCGTGCTCGCGTAGCAGACGATCCCCGCCCTGCTCCACGACGGATCCATCACCCACACGCTCTCGGCGACATACTCCGGGCTCCCCTCCTCCGCATCGCTCTCGTTCTCGGTCAAGCGACGCGTCCGGCCCGTCCGCGTATTCGCCATGATGAGATTGGAGTAACTTCCACCGTCACGCACATACAACAGGTAGTCGGAATCCGGCTCCCAGGTCGGGTCCATCGCCTGCCCGTCTTCGACGATGACGCTGGTTCCGTCCTCGGAGGACCACACCCAGACATCGCCATCCTTGACGAACGCGATCCGTCCCTCAGGCTCGTCGCCTTGCGCCGTCGCCCGGCTGGCGTACCCGATCCCGGCCAGGGACGCACCCAGCCCCGCGACCGATTTCAGGAGATCACGACGCCCGATCATGTCGTCACCTCGTTCGGCCGAAAGCCAAGGGCCCGCAACTCCTCGCGAGCAACGGCCTCCTCATTCCACGGTCGATGCTCGAAGCCCCAGATGATGCTCGTCTCGTGCCCCTTGCCCGCCATCAGCACGCAATCGCCATCTCTGGCGATCTCGAACGCCTTGCGGATCGCGTCCCGCCGATCGGTGATCTCGAAGAGGGTTTCGCCATCGACGGCGCCCTTCTCACGCGCGCCGTCACCGATCTCGCGGATGATCTTGTCAGGGTCCTCGTTCCGCGGATCCTCGCTCGTCACGATGGTGACGTCCGCCAGCTCAGCCATCACCGCTCCCTGCAGCGGCCGCTTGAATGGGTCACGTTCACCCGCGCTGCCCGACACCGCGATCAGTCGCCGGTCAGGGTGAAGCCTGCGAAGCAGGCGGAGCACCTTGCCGATCGACTCCGGCGTGTGGGCGTAGTCCACGACAACATTGAACGACTGTCCCTCGACAACCCGGTTCATCCGGCCCGGGACACCGCTCGCGGTGGCAAGTGCCGCGACCGCATCCCGGACATCGACGTCGGCCGCGCTCGTCACGCCGATCGCGCAAAGCGCATTGGCAACGTTGAATTCTCCCAGCATTGGCAAGAAAACCGGGAATTCTCCAGTGTCCGTACACAGCACGAATCGGGAGCCGTCGCCATCGACAACGACATCCCTGGCGACGAGTTCCGCGCTGGGACTCTCCATGCTGTACCAGACGATCCGGGCACCCTCGGCATACTCCGCGACGGCTCGCGCCCCCTCGTCATCGGCATTCAGCACGACAACACCGCCATCGGCAGCCACCCGCTCCAGCAGGATGGCCTTCGCCCGGCGGTAGTTCTCGATAGTGCCGTGATACTCGAGATGCTCGTGCGTGATATTCGTCACCCCGGCAATCGTGAACCGGGTGCCATCCAGCCGGTGCATTGCCAAACCGTGAGACGTCGCCTCCAGCACGGCGGCCGAGGTTCCACGCTCCACCATCTCGCGCAGGTATCCCTGCACCAGGTTGGACTCGGGTGTCGTCTGGTGTGGGAGGTGATGAGCGGTCCCGTCACCGATCTCGATACCGACGGTCCCGATCAGGCCCGTCTGGATTCCGGCGTGCTGCAGGATATGCCGGACGAGGTAGCTCGTCGTCGTCTTCCCGTCTGTGCCGGTGAGCCCGATCATCGTCAGGTCGCGGCTCGGATGCCCCTGGAACGTTGCCGACAACGGCGCAAGGGCTGCCCGGCTGTTCTCGACCACGATCACCGGCACGCTGGCATCGACCGGCTCCTCGGCGAGGATGGCAGCGGCTCCACGCCGGACGGCAGCGTCGATATAGCGATGACCATCGAAGTCACTACCTCGAAGCGCCGCGAAGAGGTCGCCTGGCTGCACGGTGCGGGAGTCGTAAGTGATGCCGGAGATCGTCACATCGTCCGGGCCAACGAGCCGGGCGCCGGGAACATCGACGATCGCGTCCCGGATCGGCATGCGGCGGGTCGCTGGAGACGGGAATCCTTCAGACACGCATTACCCCTGGATGACGCCGGTCGACCGGGCAAGCCACGGCAGGATCGGCACATACCGCCGCTCCAGCGTGTCGGGCAACGTCACGATATCGCCGCCAAAGCCGGTCTTGAAGCGGTAGATACCGCGCCAGTCGTCGCCCTTGGTTCCGGCCAGAGAAGCATTGTCCTCGCCCCGGAGCGATTCCGGATCGTGCTTCGGAATGCCCCAAAGGTCGTACCGCTTGCAGCCGCGTTCCCGCGCCCACTTCATGACCTCGAACTGCAGCAGGAACGATGCGCCATGCCCTCGGTTCTCGGTCGACGATGCGCCGTACATGTAGACGGCTTCCTCGCCGAATTCCGCCGCCATGATCACGGACGACAGCTTGTCCTCCCACGATGCGAACAGGAAGATCGCCTTGTCGCCGAAGACATCCATGAAGTCCGCATAGTACTCGTAGGAGTGGATCGAGAACTCGTTGCGGTCGGCCGTATCCTGCATGAGCGCGTAGTACTGGTCCAGCGCAGCCTTGTCGTGCGGATCCTTCCGCTCGATCTCGACGCCTCGACGCATCGCGAGCCGGACGCTGTAGCGCGTCTTCGAGTGCATTCGCTTCAGCATCTTCTCGTCATCCTCGAGCGGCATCTTCACCGTCCGCTCGGGCTGCAGGTGCGCTGGGCCCTGCACCACGCCGGCATCCGAGTACCGGCCGGTCAATCCAAGATGCTGGTTCGGCTCGATGATGACGGAGATCGCCCGGTGGCGCTTCGCCACCTTGTCGATCTCGTTGCGAAGCTCCGGCCAGACCTTGTCCGGCGTGCCCGTCATGATCGGACCGCGCGGGATGTACCCGATGCTGATCGGCCCCTTTGACCGGAACAACACCTGGGCATACCCTTCGCCGTCCGCACCTCGCACGGAAACACGTTCTGCCTGCCAGCCATGGCGCGACTTGAACTCGCCCCACTCCCACGACTGGAGCAGGTGCCCGCCATTGGCAAGCAAGGCGCTGTTCCACTGCTCAGCGGGAGTCGCCGGCCTGACAAGGCCGGTCGCCTCGATCTTCTGTTCGGTCATGCTATCCGGGGAAATGGCGTGGCTCCCTTCGTCACCAACGTCATGGCGCCGGCCGGGGAGATCACCGGCGGCTAGTAGTCGTCTTCGTCGTCGAGCCCGGGATCGAAGATGAACGCTTCGTCATCCGCGCCCTCCTCGATCGCGATGAACTCCTCGACCTCGGCGATAGCGGCGTCCACCACGTCGAGCTCGTCATCGCTCACGTACTCGCGGAGCGTCTGCAAGGATTGCTGGGCGGCACGCCCGCCATGGGCCGCGAGCGCCTCGATCGCCGCGACGCGCACAGGCATCTCGACGTCTTCGCGCGCAAGCATGGTCAGCATTGGGACAACATTCTCGCCCTCGAACTGGCCCAATGATGTCGCTGCCGCCTCGCGTTCGTCCGCGTCGTTGCTCCGGATGGCTCGTTCCAGCAAGCCGACCCAGTCGCCGCCGGCACGGCCCATCGCTCGCAGGGCACCGAGCCGCAAGTCCGGCTCGCCGCTGTCGTAGTGCTCCTGGATGGTCTCCACGAGGTTGGGCGTGGCCGTGTCAACCGAGACGCTCACCAACGCGGCAGCGCGCAATCGTGGCGCATTCGCCGGGTCGGTCGCGATACCGACCAACGTCTTGCGCAGCGCCTGGTGGATCTTCGGCTCCAGCATCTCGAACTCGGCCAGCATCGCGAACGAGCCAAGCGTCTCGACCGCTGCATGCCGCACATCCTCGTCCGGATCGCCGGTTGCCGCCTCGATCAGCGGCTGGATGAGGGCGGGATCGTCATAGGGTTCCAGCCCGGCCGCGGCGACCTGCCGCACCGACGCGGCAGGGTCTTCCAGCAGCACGCGGAAGAACCGCATGAAGTCGAGGCGGATGTCGTCGAGGGCGAGCGCGGAGACATGATCGGCGATCGTGCGCCGCGCGTCTTCCTCCTCGATCGCCAACCACACCTTCCGCAGCTCGTGGACCTGCTTGCGGGTGATATCCGAAAACCCGGTCAGGACCTGAGGCTCGAGGGAATCCTCCTGGATCGCCTCGATCGCCTCTTCGAACGTCGCGGTCTGGAACTCCTCGAGCTCCTCGTAGGCGGATTCCTCGAGTGTTTCCGGGTCATCGACGGCGAGGTCATCTCCCTCGCCGTCGATCCGGTACATGTTGGTATTGATCTCGTCGTCCCGATCAGGCAGACGTGTCATACGTGTATCCATTCGCGTCGTCGCCGCTCACGCGCTCGTCCTCCTCGAGGACCTCGCGCAGCAGCGCCTCGGAGAACGGGCGCTCGATGTTCACGGCGGCAAGCAGGTCCTCGAAGGAGGCCAGCAGCCCGCCGTTGCCGTCGTCCATACCGATGCGCTCGAACGTCGCAGCCAGGAGCGCGTCGTTCCGACGGCGAACCTTGTCGGCCAGCGGCTTCTCGGAGCCCAGCTTGGGGAAGCGGTCCTCGTTGATCAGCCAGGCCTCGTCAACCGCGCAGGAGTACGTCGTCGGGCGGAAGTGGTAGCGCGGCGACCGCTTGTCGTCCAACTCCAGCAGCCGATCGCTCTGCTCGCCGGCGTTGAGGAACTCGATCTTGTAGTGGCCGTCGTTCTCGGTCGCCGAGATCGAGATGATCGCGCCCGGCACGAGGCTCTCGAAGTAGAAGTCGTCAAGGCCAAGGAAGAAGCCACCGCGGTTCGGCGTCGGGTAGCGCAGCTCCACGAGATAGGTCGTGTAGGTCTGCGGGATCTCGAACGTGAAGACCGCGTTGCGCTGGTCCTCCAGCATCGGGGCCGGAACGAGCTTCTGCATCTCTTCGTCGTACGGCAGCAGCCCGTGGATGTACTCGTAGAACGTCACCACGTGATCGACGGACTGCACCGAGCGGTGCTCGACTGTCTCGTGCGACCCCGAATCCGCGAGGAAGCGGTAGTCGGTGCCGATGTCGTTCGGCTTGCGCAGCAACGTGCCGATCGGCGGCAGGTTCGTCGTCGCCCAGAAGCGCTGGTCGTTCGTGCCGACGAACTCGAAATCTCGCTCGCGGGAAAGGCGGTAGTTCAGGCCAAATACGGCCGACTGGTAATCCGGGCTGTTCGGGCGCACGCCGAGGATGTCCTGCACCAACGTCTCGTCGGTGAGCGGCTGCTCCTGCTCCTCGATGTAGTCCTTGATGCGGCGCATCTCGCCTCGGCTGAGGCGATGGACGCGCTCGTCCGACATCCACTGGTCGCCGAACTGGGCGACGTGCGGCAGGCTGGCCAGCGTCGTCTCGAGCGTCGCGGCGATCTCTTCGTCACTATACCCGGAGAGGTTGGTCGGCTCGACGGTTGGCGCGGCCGCGGCCGGCGCAGGCGTCTCCACCGGCACGGTTTCAACGACGGGCTCCTCCACCTCGGGCTCGGCGACAACCTCCGGCTCGGGTTCCGCAGCCACCTCGGGCGCGGTCACCTCGGCGGCCGGCTCGACCACCGGCTCGGCCTCGGCGACCTCAGCCTCGGCAGCCGCGGGCTCAGCCACCGTCTCCGCCGCCGGAGCGGGCTCGACCGCCGTGGCGGACGGTGTCGCGACGACCTCGTCCTCCAGCGGCTCGGAGAGCGCCAGCTCTTCCTCTTCCTCGTACTCTTCGTCGTCCTCGATGCCTTCGAGGTCGCTGACCGAGAGCGTCGCCCACGACGGGTCCACGCGCACCCGCTCGCGCACCGGTGCCAGCGGCTTCTCCGGCATCGGCTCCGGCGTCATCAGGCGCTGGCTCAACGTGTGAGTGGTGTCGTCAACATCGGCGATCGGCGCGCGGCCCAGCCGGGTCGTCATCACGACCTCGGCACCCTCCGCGTTCGTCGTGACGGTGAACACCTCGGGGTTGCCGCTGATCGCCGCGTCCACATCCTCGGCCGTCACGCCATCCGTCTGCTGGAGGAAGCTCGCAAGCTCGTCCTTCAGCGCGCGGATCGGCGCGTTGTCGGACATGAACATGCCGCGTGCGCGCATGATCGCGAACGCCCGGCTGGCGACCTCCTGCGCCTGCTTCGAGCCGGAGAAGGATATTTCTGGCATCCCGGTGTCGGTGCTCATAATGGAAACGTGCTCCTGGGTAGAAATGGGCCTGCGTTGAAAGCCCCGCAATCGGGCGGGGCGATCGGTGTCGAACGTTAGCGTCCGGAGCGCTGCCTCAGCGCGTCGATCAGCTCCTGCGTGGTCAACGGAGCGCTGGCATTGCGCAACAGATTCTGCAGGAAGGCGATATCCGCGTCGTTCAGTTGCAAGCTCTCGTTCTGATTCGCCATTCCGGTCGCTCCTTGGGTCGGTGAAGTCATTGTGGATCGTTTTCCGGGCACGGCAAGAACCGTGATGTCCCGCATCACAACGCGCAAGTATACCCCAGGTCGACAGCCGTCATCGCCGGTGGCACTATGTCACGAGGCGCCCCGATCCCCGGGGAGCGCGTGATTCTCTCGATCAACAGCACGGAAAGCGAACGACACTCCGATGGCGGCAAGCCCCATTCGGGCGATCCTCGGGAATCGCCCCCTCATGACTTTGGCATCGGGCCACTTCACGGTGGACATGTACTCCGGTCTCCTCCCGGTCCTCTACCCGATCCTGACAGACCGGTTCGAGCTCGACCTGAAGACCGTCGGCCTTGTCGCCCTCGCCTATTCGGGTGCCTCGTCCGTGTCCCAGCCCTTCTTCGGCTGGCTCGCCGACCGGTACGGCACGCGCTTCACCGCCCTCGCCCTCGCCTGGTCCGCGGTACTCTTCGCGACGATCGGCTTCGCCCCGAGCTTCGAGATACTCCTGGTCCTCGCCACCCTTGCCGGGCTCGGCTCCGGCGCCTTCCACCCGTTCGGCGCGATCACCGCCAGCTCCGTCATCGGCGAGAAGAGCCGGAACACCGCCATGTCGATCTACTCGACCGGCGGCACCCTCGGCGTCGCCATCGGCCCCATGATCGGCGCCGTGCTCTTCCACGTTTTCGGAATGCGCGGCACGGCCGTGATGCTCATCCCCGGAGTCACCATCGCCATCTGGCTCCTCTTCGCGATGCGGTCGGTCTCGGTCACCGGCACGCGGAGCAAGTCCTACGTTCGCCCGACCGTCCAGCGCAGCATTCCCTACCTCGCCGTCGGCATCATCATCGCCGTAATGATGCTCCGGATGTTCCCCACCATCGGCCTGCAGAACTTCATCCCGCTCTGGTATGACGACATGGGCTACGGCGCCTCCTATTACGGCCCGCTCGCCACCGTCATCGTCCTCTCCAGCGCCTTCGGTGCGCTCGGCGCGGGCACACTGGCGGACAAGTATGGCCGGCGCGTCGTGATGCTCGTGACCACCATCCTCAGCATCCCCGCCGTCTGGGCCTTCGCCGAGTTTCCTGGTCATGGCGCGTTCGTCTCCGGCGCCGCCATTGGCCTGCTTTCCGGATCGACCTCCCCATTGATGCTCGTCATGGCCCAGCAGCTCATGGTCGGCCGGGCCGGCGTCGCGTCCGGCTTCATCCTCGGCCTCGGCTTCGTCGCCGGGGCGATCGGGACGCCGATCTTCGGCGCGATCGGCGACGCGTTCGGCATGCAGAACGCCGTCCGCTCGCAGATCATCGTCCTGCTTCTCGCCTGTGTCGCCGCCTGGTTCCTTCCCACGGAAAAGCGCATGGCAGAGATCCAGGAAGAGCAGACCCTGCCGGTATCAGAACCAGCCACGGCCGACTGACGCCCCTCCAGACCCCCGCTGAGCCCCCGGGAATCCATACGCTCGTAGCAATTTCGTCCTCTTCGCCTGTATGATCGGTCCATAAACGCTGAAGCCATTGAGCTGTGCCCTACCGGCGATGCCGGTGGCACGCGTCCACGTCCGTTGCGGCAGTCCACCCGGTTCTGCCACGACCAACGGCGGTGATTGGCTTCGGGACACTGCGGTGTGTTCGCCAGCAATCGAGGAGGATCGATCATGTCCAGGCTGTTCCGGATCATGTTTGCCGCGCTGCTCGCGCTCAGCTCGGTCGCGACCATCAGCGTCGCTTCCGCGCAGGACGCCGAGGAGCTCCGCTTCGTGGTCGTCACTCATGGCCAGGCCGCCGACCCGTTCTGGTCCGTGGTCCAACAAGGCACCGCCCAGGCAGGCGAAGATATGGGCGTCTCAGTCGAATACCAGGCCCCGTCGACCTACGACATGGTCGCCATGGCCCAGCTGATCGACGCCGCCGTCGCCTCCGAGCCGGACGGCATCATCGTGTCTATCCCGGACGGCCCGGCTCTCACACCGGCGATCCAGGGCGCCCTCGATGCGGGAATCCCGGTCATCTCCATCAACTCTGGTTATGAGACGTCCCAGGAGCTTGGCCTCTTCGTCCATGTCGGCCAGACCGAGTACGACGCCGGCTACGGCGGTGGCCAGCGCATGTCCGAGGAAGGCGTCACCAACGCCATCTGCCTTATCCACGAAGCCGGCAACGCCGGGCTCGAGGAACGCTGCCAAGGCTTCACCGACGCCATGACGGAAGCGGGCGGCACGGTAAACCAGCTCGTCGTCGATCTCAACAACCCGACCGAGGCTCAGCAGCGCGTCAGCGCCGAGCTGACCTCCAACCCGGACATCAACGGCATCATGGCGCTCGGCCCGGCCGGCGCGACCCCGGCGATCATGGCCGTCCAGGACGCCGGCGTCGCCGATTCCGTCAACATCGCGACCTTCGACCTCTCGACCGACGTGCTGACGGCGATCCAGGACGGCACGGTCTCCTTCGCGATTGACCAGCAGCAGTACCTGCAGGGCTACCTGCCGATCGTGTTCCTCACGCTCTACGAGCGCAACGGCAACACCATCGCGGCCGACATCGTCCCGACCGGACCGGGCTTCGTCGACGCCTCAAACGTCGACCAGGTGATCGACCTCACCGAGGCCGGCACCCGCTAGCGATCGTTACCGGAGGCGGGCATGCGTGTCCGCCTCCTTTTGTGTCCTCAACGCAGCTCTCAGGAAAGATCACGTCACCATGTCCCAGGCAGCATCGGCCCCCTCGACCAGGCCACCGGCCGACGACCGGTTGCAGCGGAGTAGTCCAGTTCGTCGCGCCCTGCTCCGCCCCGAGCTGGGCGCCGCCATCGGCGGCGTCGCGCTCTGGATCGTCTTCGCCATCATCGCCGGGGATACCGGTTTCCTCTCGGCACGCGGCACCGCCAGCTACCTGGAAGTCGCCGCCGAGTTGGGCATCCTCGCGATCGCCGTCTCCCTGCTGATGATCGGCAACGAATTCGACCTCTCGATCGGCTCGGTCATCGGCGCTTCTGGAATGATCATCGCCATCCTGTCGAAGGAATACGGCTGGAACATCTGGCTCGCGATCGCCGTCGCCATGGTCGTTTCCCTCATCATCGGGTTCATCAATGGCGCGCTCGTCCGATGGACGCGACTCCCCTCGTTCATCATCACTCTGGCAACGCTCTTCGCGATCCGTGGGCTCACCATCGCCTTCACCCGCATCATCACCAACCGGACGAACGTGGGCGGGATGCAGGAGGTCGACGGGTACGAATCCGCGCGACGGGTCTTCGGCAGCGAGGTCTCCCTCTTTGGCGCAAACTTCCCGATCTCGATCGCCTGGTGGATCGGCCTGACCATCCTTGCGACGTGGGTCCTGGTGCGCACGCCCTTCGGGAACTGGATCTTCGGCGTCGGTGGCAACGAGCAGGCCGCGCATAACACCGGCGTCCCGGTTACGCGTGTCAAGATCTCGCTGTTCATGTTGACGTCGCTCTCCGCCAGCCTCGTCGCGACGATCCAGGTCATCAATTCGACCGGCGCGGACGTCCTTCGCGGCACCCAGCAGGAGTTCTTCGCCATCATGGCCGCCGTCATCGGCGGCACGCTCCTCACCGGCGGCTACGGATCCGCCATCGGCGCGGCGATCGGTGCCCTCATTTTCGGCATGGTCCGCCAGGGCATCGTGTATGCACGCATCGACGCCGACTGGTTCCAGGTCTTCCTCGGCGGCATGGTCCTGATCGCGGTGATGATCAACCAGTTCGTCCGCAAGCGCGCGATGGGGGTGCGGTGATGGCACGGTTCGACAGGAACGCCACCCCGCTCGTCGAGGTGCGCGATATCACCAAGTCCTACGGCAATGTCCGCGCCCTGCGCGGCGTCTCGATGGCGGTGCACGCCGGGGAGGTTCATTGCCTGCTCGGCGACAACGGCGCCGGTAAGTCGACCCTCATCAAGGTCCTCAGCGGCGCCCACCAGCCGGACACTGGCGAGATGTACATCGAAGGCAAGCCGGTTCGCTTCTCGTCGCCCCGTGACGCCCTCGACGCCGGCATCGCGACCGCCTACCAGGACCTCGCGATGATCCCGCTCATGAGCATCTCCCGGAACTTCTTCCTCGGCGCCGAGCCGACGACCGGATGGGGTCCGTTCCGTCGCTTCGACGTCCACACGGCTGACGAGATCTCGCGGCAGGAACTCAATCGCATGGGCATCGCCGTCCGCGATACCTCCCAACCGGTCGGCACGCTCTCTGGCGGAGAGCGGCAATCCGTCGCCATCGCACGCGCCGTCTACTTCGGCGCGAAGATGCTCATCCTCGACGAGCCAACCGCCGCGCTCGGCGTCAAGGAGGCCGGCGTCGTCCTCCGGTATATCAACAAGGCGCGGGAGGACGGGCTCGGCGTCATCTTCATCACCCACAACGCGCATCACGCCTGGGCAATCGGCGACACCTTCACGCTGCTCAATCACGGCCGCTCCGAAGGCACCTTCGCCAAGGAAGACACTACCCGCGAGACCATCATCCAGCTCATGGCCGGCGGCGCCGCCCTCGAAGAACTCGAGCACGAGTTGGAGCGCTAGGCCCGAAAGTCTCGATCCAGGTGCGTACTCGTTCGTCCCGACGCTCTTCACGAATGTGCGTCGGGACGTTCTTTCAGGGAGCCAGAATACGCCTCAGTGTTGAGCCGCCACACCGCGGGGAACCTAGTCCAGCGATCGTGGATCCAGCGCGTCACGCAGGCCATCTCCGAGGAGGTTGAACCCGAACGCCGTGACCGCCAACGCAATTCCCGGGAATGTCGCAATCCACCACTCATGACGGAGATAGCTCCTCCCCGAGGAAAGCATCGCTCCCCATTCTGGCGATGGTGGCTGAGCCCCCATGCCGATGAACGAAAGCGCTGCGCCCGTGAGAACTGCGCCTGCAAAACCAAGTGATGCCACAACGATGAGTGGCGACAGGGAATTCGGAAGGATATGAACAAAAATGATGCGCGGAGCCTTCGCGCCACTGGCATGCGCTGATTCGACGTATTCCTTTTGCTTGAGGGACAACACCTGACCCCGGATGAGGCGTGCATACAGAGGGATCGATCCAATTCCAACCGCGATCATGACATTGACCAGACTGGGCCCCAGGACGGCAACAATGGCGAGCGCCAGGAGCAGGTCCGGAAACGCCAGCATCACATCGATGATGCGCTGGCTGACCATATCAAATGCCCCACCGAAGTAACCGGCAAGCAATCCCACCGTCATGCCGATGACTGCGCCAATGCTTACGGACACGACGCCGACCATGAGCGACTGACGCGAGCCATGAATCAACCGGCTCAAGATGTCTCGACCGAAGTCATCTGTTCCCAACCAATGTTCCTTACTCGGTGGCAGGAACTGGTCGGACAGGACCATTTCGAGCGGGTCATATGGCGCGATAAGTGGTCCAATGGCAGCAACAAATACGAGAAAAAGAATAATGACTCCGCCCAGCAATCCCAGTCGATTGGCGAGCAGTCGATCCCGAATGATTCTGGATCGTGAGCGGACTTGTCGTTGGGTTTCGAACGCCGCCAGGGTCATCTTTTCCCCCGAGGCAGCACCGGTTGCCTGTGCCATGTGGTGACCTCCTTTCTACGAGTACTGGATTCGGGGGTCGAGGAATCCGTAGACGAGATCTGCCAGCAAATTCACGCAGACGTATATCGCCGCGACCATCAGGACGATTCCCTGGATCACGGGGAAGTCCCTGGCCTGAAGCGCCGTAACCGCCAATTGGCCAACGCCTGGATAGGCAAACACGGTTTCGATGATGAACGCGCCGGAGAGTAGGCCGCCGATCTGGAGCCCGATGATGGTCACCACAGGGATGAAGGCGTTACGAAGCGCATGCCGGGTTACCACTGTGCTCCCTCTCAGCCCCTTCGCGCGGGCTGTCCTGACATAGTCCTGTCCAAGGGCGTCGAGCATGCTGGCTCTCGTCAGCCGGGCAATGATTGCCGAAGAGATCAGCCCAAGCGTGATGGCAGGCATGACCAGGTGTTTCCAGGAGGTTGCGCCAGAGACGGGGAGCCACTCGAGTCGGACACCAAACAACAGCATGATCATGAGCCCAAACCAGAAACCGGGGATGGAGATCCCCAGGATCGAGACCACCATGCTGACCTTGTCGATCCAGCGCCCCTTGTAGACCGCGGAGAGCACACCGGCGAGGATGCCGACGGTAATCGCCACCGCTAGGCTGGCAAACGTAAGTCGGAGCGTGTTCGGCAAGCGCTGGACGATCTCCTCGAAGACAGGTTGCCGCGAGCGGATGGACTGGCCGAAATCTCCCTGGAGTACGCCCGTCAGGTAGTTCAGGTACTGCTTCCAGATCGGGAGGTCCAGCCCAAGCTGGTGGCGAATCTCCTCGAGTCGCGCGGGCGATGGCAAGGGCTGATTGGTAAACATCAGTTGGACAGGATCGCCGGGAACCAGTCGTACCATGACAAATACGGCGATGGACACCCCGAACAAGACGGGTATCACAGCGGCCAACCGATAGAGGAAATACCGAAACACGACCGACTCCTTATTGTGTCCAGCGGCGTCTAGATCATCCGGTGAAGACAAGGCGACGATGGCTCAAGGAGAGTGCGCCAGCCGTACGCTGGAGCGCCAATCAATCCATCGCCGCCACGACAATTTGCGGACACAATGAGAGACGAACGCAGGCTATCTGCGCTCGTCTCTTGTCACTGACTCTAGCCCTCGAAGTACGCATCCTCGAAGATCGCGGTTCCGGTTGGACCCATCTTGAAGTCAGTAAGTTCTCCACGCACGCCTGTCGCCGTAAGCTGCGTCCACAAGGGAATCGCAGCCACGTCGGCCAACGCCTGCTGGTTCGCCTGGAAGTACAGCGTGGAACGCTCATCCTGGCCCGTGGTGCGGGCGGCTTCATCAACCAGGGCGAGGTAATCTGCGTCCCGGTACAGGCCGAGTCCCGCCTCCGCGTCGACCATCATCTTCATCAGGTGCGGCTCAGGCCAGCCCCAGCTCATCAGGACAAAGTCGCAGACATTCTCCGCTTGCCGCGCGAAAAGTGTCGCGATCTCCATCGTCTCGATCTTGACGTCGAACCCGGCAGCCGACAGCTGATTCTGGATAACCTGCACTGCCCGTTCATTGTTCCCCGCGTTCCAGGTCCAGAGAAGAGGTTCGAGCTTGACACCATCCTTCTCGCGGACCCCTCCATCGCCTTCGACCCAGCCCGCCTCGTCAAGCAACGCCTTGGCCTTCTCGAGATCGAAGTGATAACCGTGCTCTTCGATTGCCGGGTCGTATGCGAAATGCCCAGTCGGCAGGAGGCCGTAGTTCCGGATCGCAAGCCCCTGGAACACGCTCTGGATGATCTCGTCCGCGTTGATTGCGTACGCAACCGCCTGTCGAACCCGGATATCGTCGAAGAACGGGCCCTTGTAGATCTGGTCCGACTCCTCGGTAGGCGGCTCCATGCTCCACTCGAGGAACCAGATATTGGTGGCTCGCTCCGGCACAAACACATGATACTGATCGTCATCCTCGAACCGGGAAACCTCGCGCGGCGGGAGGGGTGTCACCGTGATCTCGCCAGTTTCCAGGGCCGCCATCTGGGTAGCGTCTTCAGCAATGTTGCGGAAGATCAACTGATCGGCATATGGGCGGCCCTTGTTCTCTACAGTGCTGTGGAAATTCTGGTAGTCCTCATTCGGGATCAGAACGATCTGCTCGCCCGCGATCCATTCCTGGAACTTCCACGGACCGGTACCGACCGGGTTGCGACCGAAGTCCTCATCCCCGAACTCCTCGACTGCAGTCGGAGAGGCGATGCCGAAGTACGCGAGGCAGAGGTTACCGAGCAGTGGAGAGAACGGCTCGCTCAGGACAAACTTGAACGTGAGCTCGTCGATGACCTGGGTTTCGCTAAGTGGCGTAATCCAGCCAGCAGCCGGGGCATTGGTCTCGGGCAACATAAGGCGGTCAAAGTTGAACTTCACGGCCTCGGCGTTGAGATCAGTTCCGTCATGGAACGTGATACCCTCCCGGAGCTTGAAGGTGTACTCGGTTCCGTCCTCAGATATCTCCCACGATTCCGCGAGAATGCCCTCATACCCGAGGTCCATATCGTAGGCGATCAAGGTGTCATAGATGTTCGTAAAGACCTGGAACGAAACTCCAGCCGTCGTGTGAGCAGGGTCGAGCGAGTCAGAGTCTCCCGCTCGCGCCACAACGATGCTGCCGCCAGTCGGCTTGGCATCCTGTGCAAACGCACGGAACGCCGTGGCCTCACCGATCAGGCCCAGTGTCCCGCCAGAAATACCAGCCGCCGTCGCCGCTGCCATCGTACTCTTCATCAGGCTGCGTCGAGTTATCTGGCTGTGCATCCATTCGGAACCTGCATTCTGCCGGGCTGAGTTCGCCCGGCCAGCCTCATATGACATCGAGACTCCCTTCTCCTAAATCCGGATCGCTATGTAGGACGATCGTGTTGCCAACAAGAGTTGACACATCGTTCCATGACCCCTTGACTGTGTCAACGAGAAAATCGAGCCATTTTTGCGAGGGTGAAACGTCCGGAGCAAGCCGAGGGTTCAGGCGACGATCCAGGCGCACAGGGAGTCGTGTTTCCGGAGCACAAAGGAGCAACTGGCGCCATAACGCCAAACCGCCAGGGCCGTCAATATGACATGAACCCCCGGTCACGAATGTGACCGGGGGTTCATCACACTGCTGGGTGTTCACAGAATCTAGCCGCGAATATCAGCCAGGACGTCGCGCGTCGCCTTCTTCTCGCCCAGGAAGATCGGCGTGTCCAACGCCGTCCACCTCCGGACCTCCGCCCCGCGCAGCTTCTGCACCATCTTGATGATCTGGTTCGGGTCGTCATCCTCGAGAGCGACAATGAACTCCTGGTCCTGCACGCCGAACGAGTTCACCGTGTTGGTCAGGATCTCCGGGAACTCCCGTCCCATCTCGCCGTGCTCCAGCATCAGCCGCCGCCGCTCCTGGAAATCGAGCAGGAACCAGTCCGGCGTCTTCGTGAACGGATAGACGCTCAGGTACCGCTTCGACTCGATGCCCTTGAGGAACGCCGGGCCATGATTCGGGTCGTACTGGCTCATGCCGGCCGCGCCGATGTAGCCCTGCGCCCGGCGCAGCCCGCGCCCGATCGCCGTCTGGTCGAGCGTCACCGCCAGCGCGGAGAGCTGGTCCAGCTTCGGCGCATGCACCCAGATAATCAGGTCGACGTCCGGCCGCAACCCGATCGTCGAGTAGACGCCCCGGACGGTCACGCCCTCACCCGGCGCGTCCAGGATGCCGGCGAACTCCTCCACCGCAGCATCCCAGGCGCCATGCACCTGCTGACGCCAGTCGTCGCGGCGCTCGAAGAGCCAAAATGCGGTGTATTCGAAGCGGGGCTGGTTTTCCATAGAAGAGTTACTCCGTGTGTGACGAGGGGGAGATCGCTGCCCGGCACCGGCGCCGGACGGTCTCGTGCTCCCTCAATGATGCGACGCCGCTCGCGCCGATGCCAATCAGGGCCGGGCGTCCATGCCCGACAGCCAGCACCATGACTGGCGAACGCCTGTTCTTTTTCACGTTCGGACCCGGCTATACTTTGGATATGAGCAACACGACCTCGCCCCGACCAGATTTCTCCGAACGCCTCGCCGCCCTCGCCCCGAAGCCGGGCGTCTATCTCATGAAAGACGCCGACGGCACGATCATCTATGTCGGCAAGGCCATCGCGCTCCGCAACCGCGTCCGGTCCTACTTCCAGTCACAGCGCCACAAGGATCCCAAGACGCGGGAGCTCGTCAAGCACATCGCCGATTTCGAGGTCATCCGCACCGACACCGCGTCGGAAGCGCTGATCCTCGAGAACGAGCTGATCAAGAAGTACCTGCCGAAGTACAACGTCCTGCTCAAGGACAGCAAGACCTACCCGTACATCCGGATCACGAACGAGGAATGGCCGCGCGTCATCAGTACCCGCCGCATCGTCAACGACGGCAGCCAGTACTTCGGGCCGTACACCTCCGCCGGATCGGCCCACAAGACGATCAACCTGCTCAACCGGCTCTTCCCGTATCGCAAATGCGACAAGAAGATCACCGGCAACGACGACGTCTGCCTCTACTACCACATGAAGCAATGCACCGCGCCCTGCATCAGTGCGGTGGATCGCCCGACCTACATGAAGGCGATCGATTCGGCGTCCCTCTTCCTCTCCGGCCGCGGTGAGGAGATCGTCGCCGACCTCGAGGACGAGATGGACCAGGCCGCCGAGGCCTGGAACTTCGAACGGGCCGCCGAGGTCCGCGACAAGCTGAGCGCCGTTCGCCACGTCCTCGAGCGCCAGAAGATCGTCTCCGACACCGGCACGAATGCCGACATCATCGCCACCTCGCAGGGCGCTGGCGGCGACGCCGGGGTTCAGGTCGGCTTCCTCCGCAACGGCAAGATCGTCGGCTCGGAGTTCTTCCCGATGCAGGCCACCGTCGAA